>BNJV01001425.1_pt1 | contig 478828 bp, 491 predicted proteins | sample 8540591 | NCBI WGS metagenome assembly BNJV01 (sample SAMD00202457, study PRJDB9452) | human saliva metagenome | host: Homo sapiens | reverse complement strand
AAGACATGAAATAGTTATTTTTCATCTAGATATTATAATCTTGAAAGGAAAGAAGCGCCTTTTTAATTATGAAGAAAGCCTCTTCTTGTAGCAAAGAAACGCCTTCTTCAAATTGAGGAAAGCCTCTTTTAATTTTTAGTTAGGACTTATAAGTATTGAATGATGGGCTTAGAGTATTCTGTGTTAGTACTTTTCTTTTGCCTATCTCATTTATTTTTTGTTCCTTTGCAAGGTGAATAATCACGAATAGAGATGGTGATGATATTGCCAGGAATAGATTAACCCGTAAATAAGAAATAAATGTATAGGATTCTTTTATCCCTCATCTTTTTGTTATCAGTGTGCAAACTTGAAGCACAGCGACCCTCTTTTGATAAGATGTCGCCCTTTGTGCGGGAAGCAATGGTGGATGAATTGACAACAAGACGGCTCACTCGTTCTGTTGGAGATCAGCGTATATTGACAGCCTTTGTGCGTATCAATGGAGATGCGGAGAAGGTCTTGCATAGATATGGATGTCGTGAGTTAGCACGTGTCGGGGACATTAGTATTGCTGCTATTCCACTTGATAGACTAGGCGAACTGTCGCTTTGTAAGCAGGTAACTAAGATAGAATCGGGCAAACGGTGTAGTGTTCAGATGGATACAACTGCGGTCGTGATTAATGCTCTACCTGCTCAACAAGGAGTGGATTTTTCACAGGCTTATACGGGTAAAGGCGTTGTTGTGGGTGTACAAGATATTGGTTTCGATCTGACACATCCTACTTTCTATTCTGCAGATATGAGCAGATATCGCATTAAGGCAATGTGGGATCAGTTGTCAAAAGATAGTGTTGGCACAGGACTTTATGTAGGTCGTGACTATGTGGGAGAGCAGGCTTTATTGCAAGTTGGGCACCCCGTTGATGGCTTGACAGAAACTCATGGGACGCATACAGCTGGTATAGCTGCAGGAAGTGGGGCAGAGGGTAATGGTGTGGTATCGTCTTATCGTGGTATTGCTTACGATGCCGATTTGGTCTTAGTGGATAATGCTGCAGGTGATAATGTTAAGTATATAGAACCAAAAGACTATTATAAATTCACTTATGCAACCGATGCTTTGGGTTTTAAATACATCTTCGATTATGCCGACCAACAGCGTAAGCCATGTGTAATAAACTTCAGTGAAGGAAGTACGCAGGATATTCATGGTTATGACCAATTATATTATGAATTGCTTTCGTCACTGACAGGACCAGGGCATATCATTGTATCTTCAGCAGGAAATAATGGTGCAAAGCGTTCTTATATACATAAGCCAGCTGGACAGGAGAAGGCAGGAACCTTTCTAGTTGGCGAACCGAATACAGCTTCTGTCACGTGTACATCGGTAAAGCCATTTGTCTTCCGTACTACTATATATAATGTGGCAAATGGTGCGAAAGTATTTGATATTCCTACAACAAAGGTGTGTGCTGCCCGCGACTCATTGTTTACGGACTCTGTTGTTATTGATGGGAAGAAGTATTTGTGGAAGGTTCTTGCCTATCCAAATAGTTATAACCACACAAAGATAGCCTATGACTTTCTCATTAAGTCTACCGCTTTAGGACAGAGTACGAGTGTATCCTTACAATTAGTAGGGAGGGATGCAGACATCGAACTCTATCGTATGTCTGGTGACCTGCAAACCAATTCTTTAGATCCAAGTCTCAATGCTGGTGAATTTACACATAGTATCTTTCGCCGTCAAGTGCACCATGTGTCATATCTGTTGGAGCGACAGGCTATCGCACAAGTTTTATAAACTATTTGGGTGAGAAGAAGGTTTATAATAATGGTGAACATGGTGCTCGTGCACCTTTTTCTGCCGTTGGACCAACCTTTGATGGTCGAGTGAAACCAGATGTTATGGCACCTGGACAGAATATAATCTCAGCTTATAGCTCGTTCTATATTAGTACTCCCACGAGGGAGGATGGCTCTGCTAAGAATGATATTAAGAGTGATGTTCTCCACTTTGAGTATAATGGTCGCACGTATGCATGGAATGCGAATGCGGGTACATCAATGTCTGCTCCAGTTGTTACAGGTGCTATCGCATTATGGTTAGAGGCTAATCCAAAGTTGACACCAGCGGATTGTATAGACATCTTCAAGCAGACTTGTACGCATTATGATACGTCACTTTCTTATCCTAATAACCTCTATGGATATGGTCAGATAGATGTAACTAAGGGCTTGAAGGAGGTTTTGCGCAAACAAGCATTAGGTATTACGAAGATAGAAAAGGTTGTGATAGATGACCATATATACCTTTTGGATGGACGATGTGTTGGTACTTCGGTAGAGAATCTACCCAAAGGTATATATATAAAGAATGGAAGAAAGTTCGTAAAGTGAAACTTACAGCTCCCTAAAAGTAGGTATTTTGCATAAACCATTACTTTTAGGTATTGCAGATAATAGTTTTTCATCGTATCTTTGCAATCGTAAATAATAAACAAACAAGAAATTAAATCAGTAAAGAAATATGAAGAAGACAATTGTTGTTTACGGTTCATCAACCGGTACATGTGAAGCTATTGCAAACACAATCGCTGAGAAGTTAGGTGTTGAAGCTATTAACGTATCAGACTTTAATGCTGATGTAGTAGCAGAGAATGATAATCTTATCCTTGGTACTTCAACATGGGGTGCAGGTGAATTACAGGACGATTGGTATGATGGTATCAATGTTTTGAAAGAAGCCGACCTATCTGGTAAGACTGTAGCAATCTTTGGCTGTGGTGATGCTGAAAGCTATTCTGATACTTTCTGCGGTGGTATGAAGGAGATTTATGACGCTGCACAAGGTGCTAACATCCTCCCAGGTGTATCAACAGATGGTTATACATTCGATGATAGCGAAGCTGTTGTTGATGGTAAGTTTGTTGGTCTTGCATTGGACGATGTTAACGAGGATGACCAAACAGAAGGTCGTATCGATGCATGGTTAGAGGCTATCAAGCCAGCATTGTAATCTAGCAAGAAGATTTATCTTACATTATATAGAAGGGATAACTATGATGACGGATATGATGACAGCCGATATGAAGGTCTTGATGAATCACATCTATGAGTATCAGAAAGGGGTTCGACAGATGGTTCTCTATACTTGTAACAAAAAGTATGAGGCATTCGCAACACTCCGACTTGAGCATCAGAATATCCCTTATATCATTCAACCAGTTGGCAAAGATCGCATGAATCTGTTCTTCGGACGCAAGGAATGCCTTGATGCCATTCGGTTAATGGTAACGAAACCCCTTAACCAACTATCACCTGAAGAAGACTTTATTCTCGGTGCAATGTTGGGTTATGACATACGTGTGCAGTGCGAGCGGTACTGCGAGCGCAAGTGTCGTACTTGTAAATGTGCGACATAAGCCATAATTATTAAGTGATAATCTTGTTCGCGAAATAAATTATTTCATAATGTTTTTGTATTATAAATGGGCTTGTCGTGAGATAAGCCCTTTTAGTATTTAAGGCTTTTATCTTTCCTTTGAAAGATCGAATAAATGAATATCTTAGGCTTGGATACCTTTGTAGGAATGGTATTTCCCATTCGTATATATAAGAATTTGTGTTTAAATCATTATTCTTTAGGATGAAATTAGACTATTGTGTGTGATAAGCGTGACTGCAAAAATGAAAAAAACACCAAATGATTACTCACTTGGTGCTTGCTATTTCGGGGGAGAAAGGAGTATTAATCTCGTCTGAAGATATCTCTTGTATAGACTTTTTCTTTCACGTCATCCAAGCACTTGTCATATCGATTCGCAATGATTGCATGGCAACGTTGCTTGAAATCATCAAGATTATTGACTACCAAACTACCAAGAATGTGGCGCTATCTTCTAGTGTTGGCTCATAGATAATTACCTGTGCTCCCTTTGCTTTAATGCGTTTCATGACTCCTTGAATAGAACTCTGGCGGAAGTTATCACTATTCGACTTCATCGTTAGTCGGTATACTCCGATAATACATTCCTTCTCTTCATCGGGGTTATAATCGCCTCGATCGTAATAATCATAGTAACCAGCTGTGTGCAATACTTGGTCAGCAATAAAGTCCTTACGTGTGCGATTGCTTTCTACGATAGCCTGGATAAGATTCTCGGGAACATCTGCGTAATTAGCTAGCAACTGCTTCGTATCCTTTGGTAAACAATAGCCGCCATATCCAAATGATGGATTGTTATAGAAAGAGCCGATACGTGGATCGAGGCAAACTCCTTGGATAATGTTTGATGTGTCAAGTCCTTTCACTTCTGCATAAGTGTCCAACTCGTTGAAATAACTTACACGTAATGCAAGGTAGGTATTGGCAAATAGCTTTACAGCTTCAGCCTCGGTAAGCCCCATGAAGAGGGTAGGGATATTCTCTTCGATAGCTCCTTCTTGTAATAATTGGGCAAAGAGATGAGCGGCGCGATCGAGTCGCTCGTTACCTTCTGGGCGTCCAACAATGATACGACTGGGATAAAGATTATCATACAAAGCCTTACTTTCACGCAGAAACTCTGGTGCAAAGAGAATATTCTCGCAGTTATATTTCGTTCGAATGTTCTCGGTGTAGCCCACAGGAATGGTAGACTTAATCACCATGATGGCATTAGGATTTACCTTCTTCACCACTTCGATGACTTCTTCTACATGACGTGTGTCAAAGTAATTCTTGACAGGATCATAGTTTGTTGGTGTGGCGATGACTACAAAGTCGGCATCTTTATAAGCCGTCTCTGCATCCATCGTAGCTGTAAGATTCAGTTTCTTTTCAGCTAAATACTGCTCAATATAATCATCTTGAATCGGTGAACGACGATTGTTAATCAGCTCAACCTTCTCCTTTATTACGTCAACAGCCATTACTTGATGGTGCTGGCTCAGTAACGTAGCAATGCTGAGACCGACATAACCAGTCCCAGCAACAGCAATCTTTAAGTCTTTTATATCCTTATCCATGTCTATTGTTCAGATTATTTGCAAAGATACTTCTTTTCTCTGGAAAGCATAAAAGAAGATGATAAAAACTTATTCTTCCGTTATAGACATGTATCGAATGAATCCTTAAACGTGGTGATATGTTTCTTTAAATGGACGACGATAACGGGCGCCCCATACGCCATCAGTTGCACGGATACCACAGGTAATAACCATACTAACCTCTGCGTTGTAAGGAAGATTTAATGCTTTCTTCACCAAAAGACTATCGAATCCTTCAAGAGGACAGGTGTCATAGCCAGCCTCACTCATAGCTAACATGAAAGTCTGAACAGCCAAGGCACAACTCTTATGTACACTAACTCGCATATCACCTTCGCTTACTTGTCGCATCATAGGGCGGAATAATCCAACACATTGAGCCAATGTTTTGCGGACAATGCCCCACAATCCAAAGCAACGAGAGTAAAGAAAAGGTATTAATTTTGTGTAAGACATCTCCTGTTTCTTTATGCGATTCTCTTGCTTTTCGGCGGGACTATAACTCTTGATATTGTTTCTTTCAAATGCAAGTGCAGCTTGCGCATGCTGTTTATATTGATCTTGACGAGTGACAAACACAACCATCTGTTGTGCTGAACGTGCCGATAACTGATCCAAACAAGCATGGGATAACTCCTTCAAAACATTCTTATCTGTGACATGATAAGCCTCCCAAAGTTGCATGTTAGAACTTGTTGGAGCCAAGGTTGCCTGTTCTATACAATTTCTTACTACTCCTTTATCAATTGGCTTATCAGCATCATAATGTCTAACAGCCCTTCTGTGATTCAAAATATCCAGTAAACTCATTATCTTTTAAGCTTTGATTTGCATATAGAAAAGCAAAGTATGTGCCATTGTTAAGTATGTATTGCAGTCTTATGTCTATGTGTCAAGAGAAGATAAAGGCGTTTAGAATAAAAGAGAATCCCAGATAACTCATTTGTTATCTGGGACTCGTTCTATAGGGAAAGACCTATTTATGGATATTATCCGCAGTGGAAGTATTGACGAACAAGCTTTTCCATCATCATTTCTTTACCTTCAATATCCTGACGCAAAGTGCGATCGTTGAAGGAACGAAGTTGTTTGATGATACCATCAATCATAGCAGGAGAGAATACATCATGCTCTTCATAAACCTTACGTTGACGCTCTAAGCAATCAGCTGACGCCGCACAACTATCAGGTAATTGCGCTAAGGTGGCATAACGCTCGGCATTCTTTGGATCGTGAATATCACCATCTGCGAAGGTTCTTTCGGCTTCTTCTTCTGCATTAGCCATCTCGAAACCATGACGACAAGCAACACAAAGACCAGCCAAAAGCTGATAAATATCAGCTGAAGCATCTGGAGAACGCATCTCAACAGTTTGTTTACCAGAGTAATCACGCTGTGTGAGTGGCTCAATCTCATTGGCTTTATGGCACATATCCTCACCTGAAGTCCAGCCTAAAGGCACACGAACCAGTACAGAACGATTGCTCATACCCCAGCAAACATTCGTTGGGGCTTCCTGATGTGGCACGAGGCGGAAGTAAGATGTTGGATTTTTATTGCCGAAGGCAGTGATACTCTCTGCCAGATCCATCATACCAGCAATAGCCTTGCGAGCGTCCAATGACAACTTACCATTGTCTAACATCATGTTCTTTCCATCCTTCATTATGCGCATGTGGATGTGCATTCCTGAACCAGCCTTACCCACTGTTATCTTCGGAGCAAAGGTTACATCGAGTCCTTCTTCATAGCCAAGACTGCGGATAATCCACTTAGCAATGAGCAACTGTTCGGCACATTCATTGGCAGGAACAGGCAAGAACTCTATTTCGTTCTGCTCATAACAGCGTCCATTCTCAACGAAGTTGCCCACTTCAGAGTGCCCGTACTTAATCTTACCACCACATTCTGCAATCAACTGCATCGCACGCATACGGAAGTCATTACCCTTTGCAAAAGGTGAACTCTCGTGATATCCATGCTGATCATCAGCTGGGAAAACACCTTCATCATCACGGATAACATAGTATTCCAACTCTCCCATTGCATGGAACTCCATGCCTGTAACCTTCTTAAAGGCAGCCATTGCCTTGCAAAGAGTGTGCTCGGGTGATGATGCGAGAGGGTTTCCGTCACGATCAAGAATGAGCAGAGCATACAAAGAGTAGGTATTTCTGAGAACGGATCAATGAATGCTGTAGAGAAACGAGGCATAACATAAAGGTCACTACTAGCCGCAGCTATAAAGCTGAAAAGTGACGATCCGTCCACACGTTCACCACTGGTTAGGATTGTCTCCAAGTACTCTGGTGAGTGAAGTATAAAGTTTAAGGTCTTCAATCGACCATCACCAGCGGGATACATAAAGTTTATCATTCTGATGTTCAAGTCACTTACAACCTGCTTGATGTCATCTTTTGTAAACTCGTGTGCATTCTTTTTAAGGTGCGCCTCCAGCCTATTAGCTGAACGCAAAGTAAGGTTATTCTCCATTGTCTATGCTTGTTAAAGTTAGTATTCGATTCTGTGGACAAAAATACATATTAATTCTCTCATTCGCAATTATCTTTGATGTTTTCTTCATATCTTTGTATTAACGTTTTATAAAAGTGATATAATCGTATGCAGAAAATAGATTTTGAGCACCATTCTGATAGGCGAACTATTCGCAAAGCAAGCATGGATGACTTACCAATTATTATGGATTTTCTGCGGCAGGGAAGGGCGAAGATGATAGCAGCTGGTAATCTTAATCAGTGGAGAAGGGGCTATCCTGCACAACAGACAATAGAGCAGGATATACAGCGAAACGGCTCTTTCTTGCTTTGTGAGAATGATATTCCTATTGCAACTTTTGCTTTCTTGCCAGGACCAGAGCCCACCTATTCTTATATAGAAGGTGGTCATTGGTTGGATGATAGTCCGTATTATGTTATCCATCGAGTGGCTTCTATGGATGGAGTTCATGGTATTATGGCGGACATCATCGCCTATTGTTCTTCCGTAGCTCATGCCCTTCGCATAGATACTCATGCTGATAATCGCCCCATGCAAAAGGCTTTGTCTCGGTTAGGCTTTGCTTATTGTGGTGTCATTTACTTACAAAGTGGAGACAGCCGAATGGCATTCCAGAAGATTACAAGTGCTTTGTAATACTTCTCCAAGTGCTTTGTAATGGTATTACAAGCCTCTTGTACAGATTCTGGAGATGGTGGTTTCGAGTTGACAAGTTAACGAGTAGACAAGTAAACGGGTTGTTTGTTAGGTTGACAAGTTAACGAGTAGATAGGTAAACGAGTTGTTTGTTCTATTAGAAATGAGGCTATTCACTCCTCTCTCCATTGGGAGAGGGGGCGGGGTGAGGCTTCATTTCTATTCCATTGTCTCTACCGTCACGTCCTTAAAGTCTGCCATAAAGTTGAGCAAATGACTTTGGTAATGATTTCGCTTTACCTTCATCTCCATTGTGACTAGGTAGTAATGACCTGACGAAGTGTCTTTGCGATTCATCTCATAAGAGTCTATTATCACCTCTTTCTCACGTAATTGCTGTAGGACAAGCTGAATATTTTGCTCTTTAGGAGTGCTGAATGTAACACTAATATTACGTGTTCCGAAGTGCTGTAAGATGAAATAAAGGGCTTCCAAACATAGATAACGAGGATAGTTGTTGCGATAGAGAGTACGTACATACCAGCTCCTGCCGTCATTCCAATGGCAGATGTTACCCATAAACCAGCCGCTGTGGTAAGTCCTCTCACTACATGTTTCTGAAAGATAATCGTACCTGCGCCAATGAAACCAATTCCTGTGACTACCTGTGACGCAATACGACTGGGGTCGAGTGATACATGTTCGTGCATACTTAGAGCATCACTGAATCCGAATTGGGATAGAACCATAAACAAACCACTGCCCAACGCCACTAAGAAATGCGTTCGAAAGCCTGCTTCTTTCGCACGATATTCACGTTCCCAGTCCGATAGCTCCACCCAACATAGCTGCTATAAACAGCCGTAATATGAACTCAGAAGTTGTTATATTCATGATGTTTATCTTTTAAGTAAATAGGTCTTCGGCACAAAAATACAAAAATAATAATGTAACCTACGCCTTTCTTTGCGAAAAAATACGCCTTTAACCCTTGTCGGGTTATCCTAGGATTGAAGTGTAAAACGCTTTCCTCATAAATGAGGATTGTTTATGTTAAGGCTTATCCGTACCTTTGTCGGATAATTTATTTCGACGAATGAAGCAAGAACTAATTGATAAATACAATGTGTCTGTACCTCGTTATACGAGTTATCCGCCTGCTAACTTCTTCCGTCCTTTACAGGAGAAGAGTATCTGAAAGAGGTTGATTATAGCAATGAGGTGCGTGAAAAGAACCTTTCCTTCTATTTCCACATGCCTTTCTGTCGCCGTCTTTGCCATTATTGTGGCTGTAATTCCTATCCAATGGCTAAGGAGGAGCGGATTGCAGAATATGTGCAAGCGTTGCATAAAGAGATAGATCTCGTGGCAGCCCACTTGGATAAGAGTAGGTGTATATCGCAGATTCATTATGGTGGTGGTAGTCCAACTGCTATGCCAGTGAGTGTTTTGAAGGAACTAAATGAGCATTTACTATCCTTGTTCTCAACGATAGAGCAGCCCGAGATTGCCATAGAATGTCACCCTGGTTATCTAACGGGCAAGGACTGGAAAGGCTTGTTGGATGCACGATTTAATCGTTTTAGTCTGGGTATTCAGGACTTCAATGAGGATGTACTAAGGCTCGTTAATCGCACACCTTCTGAATTACCAACGGAAGAGATAGTGGCTATTCTGCGTAGCGCAGGTGTTAGTCTTAATATGGACTTCCTTTTTGGTTTACCGCTTCAGACGTCGGAAAGCTTCAAGACAACAATAGAACGTGCTGTAGCAATGCGCCCCGACCGAGTTACAACCTTTAGTTATGGTCACTGCCCATGGATATTTAAGCGTCAGATGATACTTGAGAAGGCTGGTCTCCCTAGTGCGGAAGAGAAGGCAATGATGTTCCAAAGGGCTAAAGAGGTACTGCATGAGGCAGGTTATCTTAGTATTGGTCTGGATCATTTTGTGCTCCCTAATGATGAACTATCTGAGGCTTTGCGGTCGCATAGATTGCATCGTAACTTCCAAGGTTATTGTACTCGTCGCACAACAGGACAAGTGTATGCCTTTGGCGTAACAGGTATTAGTCAGTTAGATACAGCCTATACCCAGAATACAAAGTCTATAGATGAATATATTGCAGAGGTCACAAAGGGCACATTACCTATCCGCAAAGGTTACCAACTAACGCCTAGAGAACGAATTGTACGTGAGGTCATAGAGCGTTTGATGTGTAACTATCATCTTGATTGGACACATCTTGCAGAGGATTTAGCAATATCTGTTGCTGAGGTGAAAAGGGCTATCAATTATGATGTAGAACGCCTACAAGAGATGGAACGTGATGGTATTCTTCGTTTGACAGAACATACGTTGGAGATGACAGGAGAGGGCAATCCCTTTGTTAGAACAGTGGCTGCAGCACTCGACCCAATGATGATAGACACTGATAAGAAGTTCTCAAAACCGATATAAAAAGCCTTATATCTCACCCTTGCTTTATTGAGAGAAGAGCGGGCGAGAGGCTTCTATATAACATGAATAATATGGAACAACAAAGAAAGATAGTTGTGGTTGGCGCCGGACTTACTGGTCTTACTTGTGCCGCCCACCTGTGTCATAAAGGTCAGGATGTTGTGGTACTGGAGGCGGCTGAGCGTATCGGTGGACTCATGCAGACGGAAGAGATAGATGGCTTCATTATGGAACAAGGACCGAGTACGGGTACTATTAAATATCCAGAGGTGGCTGAACTCTTCGATATGTTAGGCGATGATTGTGTGCTAGAGGTGGCACAGCGTTCTGCTAAGTGCCGTTTGATATGGAAAGATGGGCACTTTCGTGCATTACCTTCTGGACTTTGGTCAGCTTTCACAACCCCGCTCTTCACCTTGAAGGATAAGTTCCGCATCCTTGGTGAACCATGGCGTAAGAAGGGAACAGACCCTAATGAGAGTGTTGGAAGCCTTGCTGAACGACGCTTAGGGCGGTCATTTGTGGACTATGCAGTCGACCCTTTCCTCTCTGGTGTGTATGCTGGCGATCCCTATAAGTTACCCACTCGCCTCGCCTTGCCCAAGCTCTATGCTTTAGAACAGAAGTATGGTAGCTTTATTAAAGGCTCTATAGCACTGGCTAAACAGCCTAAGACAGCCAGAGACAAGCGTGCGACGAAGGATGTTTTCTCAACGTGTGGAGGATTCCGTAACCTTGTTTCTGCGTTAGGGAGAGTCATAGGTGAGGATAGAATCATAACGAGTTGCAAGGAGTTAAGAATAGAGCCGTTAGGAGAAAAGTGGAAACTAGTTTGGGGCGAGAATACTATAATAGCTGAGCAAGTCATTACCACTTGCCCAGCCTATGCTTTACCCGAGTTATTGGAGTTTTTACCTAAGGAACAGCTCAACGATTTAAGCAACCTTTATTATGCTCCCGTAATAGAGATTGGAGTGGGAATTAGGAATACGGGGCGTGTACATTGGAATGCTTTTGGTGGTTTGGTACCTTCTAAAGAACGCCAGAATGTATTGGGAATCCTTATGCCTTCCGCTTGTTTCGAGGGTCGTTCACCTAAGGGAGGAGCCAATTATGCGTTCTTCATTGGCGGTGCTCGCCATCCAGAATATCTCAATAAGACGGATGAAGAGCTTACGGAATTGGTGAATAAGTCCCTTCATACGATGTTAGGATACCCCGAAGGCACGCATGCAGACGTCATTCGCATTTATCGACATAGCCATGCTATCCCGCAATATATGCCCGAAACGGATGCTAGGCTCCATGCCATTGACGTCATAGAACAGGCGCACCCTGGATTGCACATCATAGGTAATCTAAAAGATGGTATCGGGATGGGCGACAGAATCAAGCAAGCTGTGGATATGGCAGATAGGATTAGTTCGATATAAGGAGTTAAAAGGTCTGTTAGACAGCCTTATGAATATACGGGAAGGGCTGAATCACTTATTGTGGTTCAGCCCTTTTGTTATTTCAGAGAATATTAGTCGCCTATTTGGTAGAAGCGATAAGTCACCGTAGCCTTGATGTTTCGTGGAGCTCCAGGGAATGAGCGGAGCTTGTCGTAACCGCCTACTCATTAGACTTCAATGTCTAGTCATGTAAGAACGGGGTAATCGATAGCGAGTCTTGTATTAGGCTATCTTTTTGTAGTTCCCCTTGCGAGTGCGCTTGCACATGAATAGGCTGGGGCGCACTATATAATAAGGTACCCGTCAACAATAAATAAGAATGTAGTCTTGCTAATATGTGATATTAAAACAGGTGTATACGGCAATACCTAAGAATAGGTAATATAGTGCGTTTTAGCGACACATACGAGTCAGCTCAGTGACACGTATGTGTTACCACCTGTAACACATACGAGTCATTTCATTTACACGTATGTGTCATTTCGGTAACACGTATGTGTCATTTTCGGTTACAATTATGAGTTCTTCTCCCGTCTAAAGGCTATAAGTACATAGATGAGGCTAATGATAGCGACCGCAGTTTCGGCTATGTAGAGACCGCGATAAGCGAAGATGTGCGCCACGGTTCCCGCTAGTACGGCAACGAGCAACCCGCTTATATGACTGATTACAATCTGTATCGTGAAGTCTGTACCCTCTCTGCCAGGGCGAACGCATCGCATGGCTGAGGTGTAGAGAACCACGGTAGCTAGTCCGTAACAAGCCTGAATGTAAATGATGCCCATGACGAATGCTACCTTATTGAAGTCGGTGAAGGTCATTGCAAGGAAATATACGGGTGCCAGAATGATGAGCCCTGCAATGATGATACGTGCTTTATGTATTCCGATTCGGCGTATGAGTACTCCAGAGAAACATGCCATAATAAAGGAGGCAGCTGTACCAACGATTCCCGTGAGGAAACCAATCTCCTTCATGTCGTAACCCTTATCAACGAGGTAAGGGCGTAACATGGATAGAATACCTATAATGCCCATGTAATAGAGCATTAGGAATCCTATCTGCGGCCATATTTCCTTACGTGTAAAAGAAACGGAAGATATCCGTCCACTTGGCACGCTCTCGTGGCTTCTCATTCTCTATTTTGATATGAGTATTGAGCAGTAAGGGAATGATCATCATCGTAACAAATAAGGCTAGGCAGGGCACTACGACATTCCAACCATAGCTTTTTAAGTAAGATGAGCAATAGTCCTCCACCAATAACAGCACCTCCGAAGGCTCCCATAGATTGCATGCTGTTCAGCATACTATGATCGTTTTTTTCTTGAAGGCGAGTATGGCAAGTGCATCAGTAGCTATGTCTTGTGTAGCAGAGGCGAGCATAGAGATGCAGGCAAGGATGATGACGAGCGTAATTTCCGAGTGCACATTGATGAGCCCAGTGGCTAAGAGTGCAACGGCATATATCAGTTCCGTGGTGATAATCGTTCGTTTGTAGTCGCCCACTGTTATGCAATGTCGGTCAATGAAGGGCGACCAGAGGAACTTAATCGTCCATGGTAGTCGGACGAGGTTTAGCAGTCCGATGGTTTGCAAGACTGTATTGTCCCTCCCTCATGATTACCTGTAAGGCTGTCATGAGAAAGGATGAAGGATACCATCTGTGCGATGTATAGACAGAAGAACGTACCGAGACTTAGTTTCTTTGAAGATATACTATTGAACATGTGATTCGTTGGTTTTTCTGCCCTGATTCTAGAATGTCACGCTGACAGAAGTACCGAAGGATAGAGGTTTACCCTTCTGTGCGTAGTTACCCGTTGACATCTTGAAGCCATACGCCATATAGTCAGTTCCCGTTAGATTCTTGCCCCATAGATCCCATGTAACTATACCCTTTGTGATACTAACTTTCGCATTGAGCGTTGCATAGAAGTTCTGTCGGACGATGTTATCATCAGCCCAATAGATTCGACCGAGACCTGTTAAACCAGCATTAAATACTACCTTATCAAACCATCCAGCCTGCATAATGGTGTAAGTACCATCTAAGGATAGTGTGTGGTTAGGCACCATAGGAAGCCTATTACCTGAGAAGTCCTCGTTAGCACTCTTCTTGTATTCCAAGTAACGAGCATGGGTGTATCCGTAGTTCATTGTGAGCTGTAAACTCTTGATTGGATGATAAGCCATTGAAAGCTCGAAACCCTTGCTATCGGTGTGCCCTGCATTAGCAATCACGTTACCCACACCAGGGACAGTGTAAGTCGTTTGCATGTGTCGCCAGTCAATGTAGAATAAATCAGCCTCGGCTGTCATTCGCCCATTCAAGAACTTCAATCGTGCTCCAACCTCATAGTTCCAGCTGTATTCTGGAGCGTAAGTACGCTCAGCATCAGTCTTGAATATCGTGTTAAATCCGCCTGGCTTATAACCCCTAGTGACACTCGCATAGTAGAGATTATCCTTGTTTGTGAGATATTGAAGCGTGAACTTAGGTGTGAATTGGCGGAAGCTAGCACTACTAATAAAGTCCCTTACATGAGCCGTTGCGCCTGTTGTAAGTGTCACCTTCTCCTGGTTGTAGTTCGTCTTAGCGTGCTCGTAATCAAAGCGTAAACCCGCTGTTGCTGATAAGCCTCTCCATATATTATATGAGCTTTGATGATAGATTGCATAGCCCGTAGTGGGGTTCTTATAGGTAGTAGGCGTTGAGAAATTCCTCGTGTAATAGCTCGTTTCAGCGAATTGGTTGGAATGTAGCAACATACCAAACACGCCAATAATCCATTGGTAACGCCCCTTGTCATTCGACTTCAAGGTGATGTCCTGTGATAACATATTCTGATGATAGCTATTATCAGTGAAGAATATGTCCTTCGGGGTGAAGTCCTGGTCAAGTCCTTGGTGTGATTTGATGAATTGATAAGATGTCTGACTATTGAAACTAATATGCCCGTTCTCATATCGTACATTGAAACCAGTTGAAGAGATAAGACGTTTGTAAGGGCTATTGCGGTTATAACTGATAGGCGATAGCTCATCTTTTACAATGTCATAAGGCGCATAAGGATATCCATTCTGCTTACTAAGTGTGAGCGTACTATTGAGATGGATGAGCCAATTCGTGTTGGGTCTCCAATAGAGTCCTATGCGTCCTTCGCCCTCATTCAGCTTGTCAGCCTTCTCATTTAGGAAGTGATTGGTAAACATACCATCGTTGTGATGATAGGAAATAGCCGTAGAGATACCGAATTGGTCACTCACTTTTGAATAGTTAGAAGCCTGTGCAACGAAGTCGTTAAACCTTCCATAACCAACTTTGATGCGTGTCTTTTGATAGTCAAGAGGGTTATGTGTGTAGACATTAATAATGCCTGCAATAGAGTTACGTCCGTATAAAGTGCCTTGTGGACCTCGGAACACATCCACGGCGGCAATATCACTGAGGTCAATGTTGAATGCTGATGACTCAAAGTGGGGCACACCATCAACATAGAAGCCCACCGCAGAGCCCTTACTCTTCGAACCTATACCACGGATATATACCGGTGTATTGGCATACGAACCATAGTCAGGCATATAGAAGTTAGGCATCACAGCCGTTAACTCCTTTAGATTCACAATCTGCTGGTTCTGTAATTGCTGAGTGCTAATGGTTGATACTGCCGTAGGGGTTAGGTTTCTCTTGTTTTGCTTAAAGTCAGTTACTACGATCTCATCAAGTGATACGTTCTTGTTCGCTGTTGAGTCAGGGTTTATTCCGGCTGCCCCACTGATAGTTAGGGACGCAAATAATAAGGCATTTAACATATAAGATGGCTTAATTTAAATGTTTTTGTGCTGCAAAGGTACGGATGATGACTTATCCTGGCAATCCTCATTTATAAGGAAATTAAGGCGTATAACTGGTGCTGACAAGCAAAGGGAATGATATTACAGCAGGCAGGCTGACGCTATTTAATATATTTTCTAATATAGGATAAGCCCTATCTAAAATACTTTTCTTACCTTTGCAAGGTATATTTAAACGATAGAAACGAAATAAGAAGGATGAAGAAGATATCATTTCTCATAGCGATGTTGGCGGTAATACTCGCTTTTGGTTCATGTAGTAAGAGCGAGACTTATGCCAATCAACTCGATAGAGAGAAGAAAGCGATGAACGACTATATCATCAAGCATAGCATTAATGTCATTACGGAAGAGATGTTTGAGAAACAGGGCTTCACGACTGATGTCGCCAAGAACCAGTATGTGCTATTTAAGAACACAGGCGTGTATATGCAGATAGTAGATAAGGGGACAGGTAGGGCTATTCAGCAAGGTGAAACCGCTACTGTGCTTTGTCGCTTCCGTGAAGACAATCTCTTAAAAGACACCTTACAGCTTACGAACAATGTATTATACTTTGGAGGTAAGGTCGATAAGATGTCTGTGACAAACACAAGTGGTACTTATACGGCTTCGTTTGATCCATCTTCTAGTGTGATGTATGATGTTTATAAGACGGCATCTGTACCTGCTGGTTGGCTCGTACCATTACCTTATATTAAGATAGGACGTATCACTTCGGCAACATCAACACTAGCTCATGTGAAGTTAATTGTCCCATCACAACAAGGGCAGATAGATGCGTCCAGCAATGTTTATCCATGTTTCTATGATATAACTTATCAGCGCGGTTTCTAACATCCAGCACATTGATATATAATAGAGGGTAGCCGACTGCCCTCATAAAGATATTCAAGCATGACTCTTATAAAATCTATTTCCGGCATCCGTGGTACTATCGGAGGTCGTGCGGGGGATACTTTAAACCCGCTGGATATTGTTAAGTTCACATCAGCCTACGCTACTTTCATTGCTCGTAAGCACCCAGGAAAGAAGCTAAAGATAGTTGTTGGGCGTGATGCTCGTATCTCTGGACCTATGGTTAAGAATGTGGTATGTGGCACGTTGATGGGTATTGGAGCAGATGTAATCAACATTGGGCTTGCTACAACGCCTACCACAGAGCTTGCAGTGCGTATGAGTGGTGCTGATGGAGGGATTATTATCACCGCTTCTCACAATCCTCGTCACTGGAATGCACTGAAACTTCTGAACGAGGAAGGTGAGTTCTTGACTGCTGCTGATGGTGCTGAGGTACTTGATATTGCTGCACGTGAAGACTTCGAATATGCTGATGTAGATGGAGTAGGGAGTTATACGGATGATAACTCATTTGATGAACGTCACATTGACGCAGTTATGAAGCTTGAATTGCTCGACCTTGAGGCTGTCAAGAAGCGTAAGTTTCGTGTGGTTGTAGACTCTATCAATTCTGTTGGTGGCGTCATCCTCCCTAAGTTACTAGATCGTCTTGGTGTTGAATATAAGTTCCTTAATGGTGAACCAACAGGTGACTTCGCTCATAACCCAGAGCCTATTGAGAAGAACTTGACGGGTATTATGGACGAAGTAGCCAAAGGTGGCTATGATCTCGGTATCGTTGTTGACCCTGATGTGGATCGTTTAGCATTCATCCAAGAGGATGGTAAGATGTATGGAGAGGAATACACACTCGTCACAGTGGCTGACTATATCCTCGACCACGTGAAGGGTAGTACCGTTAGCAACCTCTCTTCAACACGTGCTCTACGTGATGTAACCGAGAAGCATGGCTGCAAGTATTATGCATCAGCGGTCGGTGAGGTCAACGTAACCACAAAGATGAAGGAGGTGGGAGCCGTTATCGGTGGTGAAGGTAATGGTGGAGTCATTTACCCAGAGAGCCATTATGGACGTGATGCACTCGTTGGTATAGCTTTATTCCTTAGCTCATTGGCACAAAAGGGAATGAAGGCAAGAGAGTTACGCAAGACTTTCCCAGAGTATTTCATAGCAAAGAATCGTATCGACCTTACGCCAGAGACCGATGTAGATGCAATCCTTGTTCGTGTAAAGGAGTTGTACGGACAAGAGAAAGACGTGCATGTTACGGACATTGATGGCGTGAAGCTCGACTTCCCAGAAGCATGGGTTCATCTCCGCAAGTCAAACACTGAGCCTATTATTCGCATCTACAGCGAGGCTAACACGATGGAGGCTGCAGATGCATTAGGCAAGAAGCTCATGCAAGTAGTTTACGATATGCAGTAGTACTCACCTTATATTATATAAGAGAAAGGATGCTTTAGAACTATTCTAAGGCGTCCTTTTCTTTTTTTTATAAAAGGCTATCTCCCAACCTCTCTCCATTCCGTAAGGGAAGTAGATAGCGTTGTTTATATATAGAGGATATATTCCTTTGAAAGGAAGAGGGCGTTTCTTCGGCAGTTAGAAGGCGTTTCCTTATGATGACGAGAGGCTCTCTTGGTCATGAGGAGACGCTCTCTTTCTTTCCATTCATTAGCCCTCTTCATTGAAAAGGATGGTGCTAAGTAGTACAGCCGAAGGCATTTGTCCTACTAATTTTGGATAGTCTCTTGTAGAGATATAGCCCATGACTATTCCTAAAGATAACCATGTCGTATAAAAAAGTTATCAGAAAATGTCTCAATTAGTTGCTTAATATCTAAGAATTACCTATATTTGACGCGTGATACCTACGCGATCCTAAATCATAAAAGCAATATACTAATCTAACAATATGATCTTATGAGAAAAACAAAGGAAGAACTCAAGTCCGCAAGGAAGGGCGAGAGACTATTCATGGCGAGTCTATTTGCTACATCGTGTTGCATGCTCCCAATGATTAGCCTAGCATCTCCAGCGGATAATGCTGTCATGATTGTGCAGCAGAAGAGCAATGTAATTCATGGTATGGTGATGGATAATAATGGTGATGCCATTATAGGAGCTTACGTCGTGAAGAAGGGCGAACGCAGTGGAGCTGTCACTGATGTGGATGGTAAGTTTACGATAGATGCGACGGACGGAACCGAGTTAGTCGTGAGTTATGTGGGCTTCCAGTCTAAGACCTTCGTAGTGAAAGCGGGCAAAGCAGACTATTCCATCACGCTAGAAGCTGATAATAAAGTGCTAGATGATGTGGTTGTTGTTGGCTATGGAACCCAAAAGAAGGTAAACTTAACGGGCTCTATTGCTACTGTATCAGCCGATAAGTTGGTAAATCGCACGGGTAGTGACGTGTCGAATATGTTGACAGGTCTCATGCCTGGCGTTACTATTATTCAGAACTCCAGTATGCCAGGTAACGACCAAGGAATCCTTCGTGTGCGTGGATTAGGCACCATGGGCAACTCCAGTGCGATGGTGATAGTCGATGGAGTAGAGTCTAGTTTGAGTGCGGTAAACCCCAACGATATAGAGAATATATCGGTATTGAAAGATGCTGCAGCCTCTGCCATCTATGGCGTTCGAGCAGCTAATGGTGTGGTACTCATTACAACGAAACACGGACAGAAGGGGCGTACAACCGTCACTTATGATGGCTATGTTGGTTGGCAACAAGCCACTCGTATGCCTAAATATGTTGGTTCTTATGACTATGCGAAACTGATGAATCTTGCCTACAAGAACGATGGGCAAGCCGCACCTTATAGTGATTCTGACCTACAGAAGTTCAAAGATGGTAGCGACCCCGACCGCTATCCAAACTCTGATTGGTTGGGTGCTTTGCTAAGTGAAAAGGGCTTCTTCCATAACCATCACGTGGGTATAAAGGGCGGAGGTGAGCGCGTTGTCTACTCTTTAGCGATGAACTATTTTGATAAGGATGGCTTGATTTATAACACAAACTACAAGAAGTTTAATATCTTAACCAACCTTGATGCACAAATAAATAAGCGTGTTAAGTTGTCAACGAATCTCTCGCTCTATCGTAGTAAGCAAACATCTCCTGCAGAAGGGGTGAGCAACTTGATGCATTATGCCTTTAGAGAGGCGCCTACAACAGCCATCCAATATGCAAATGGGCACTATCCTCTCTTCAAATGAGCATAACTCGGTTGCTTCCGCTCGAATGGGTGGAACGAGCACAAACGTTGTGACGAGTGTTCAAGGTAATCTTGGATTGACGGTAGACATAGTTGATGGCTTGAAATTCCGTGGTATTGCCGCTTCTTCATTCAGCCTTTCTGACAATCCTGTACATAGTATGTCAATGCCATTCTATGGTATCAATGCGGGTGGAGAATCGTTGGTGAAGACCACACAAAGCTATATCTCAGAGTACGACATCAAGTATTTTGAGACGAACCTACAGGCTTATCTCGATTATAACAAGACCTTCGGGAAACACAGCATTAGTGGTTTACTGGGCTTATCTCAGATCTATCAGCAAACACGTTACCTCTATGCAATGCGAAAGAACTTACCCAATAGCCTCAGTCAGTTGAGTGCTGGTGAAGTAAAAGGGCAGAGTACAGATGGCAATGAGGTAGAGTATGCATTGCGTTCAGCCTTTGGCCGCTTGAATTATGTATATGCTGATAAGTATCTCTTCGAGGCTAACTTGCGTTATGATGGTACTTCACGCTTCCCAAAGAATAAGCGATTCGGTGCATTCCCATCGTTCTCTTTGGGTTGGAGAGTATCTGAAGAAGCCTTCATGCAGTCTACCCACTCGTGGCTTAACAACCTGAAGTTACGTCTCTCATGGGGATTGCTTGGCAATCAAGAGACCGTTAACTCTGATGGTTCCGTCAACTATTATCCTTACCAGAACACTTACAGTTACGGTTACGATTATAGTTACAACGACCAGTTGCAGTCGGGTATCTCCATCTCATCACGTATGGCAAACCCTAATATCACATGGGAGAAGACGGCGCAATGGAACTTCGGTATTGACGCTACTCTCTTCAGTAACCGCTTGAACTTCACGTTGGATGTGTTCCGTAAGGATACTCGTGATATTCTTTTGCAGCTCCCTGTTCCTGGTATCTTGGGCGTTGATCCTCCTATGCAGAATGCTGGTAAGGTGCGTAACACAGGTTTCGAACTTCAAACGAGTTACAACAATCATGTCGGCGACTTCGTCTATTCTATAACAGGAAACTTCAGTTATGTGCATAATAAGATAGTTGACCTTAGTGGAGGCGATGTACCAGGGCAGTCAGTAGGTGACCCACTTTGGGCGTACTATGGCTATGTGTGCGATGGAATATTCCGTTCACAACAGGAGATAACCAATCATGTTAGGCAGTCGATGGGCGATCCCGTACCAGGTGACTTGAAGTATCGTAATCTCAATGATGACGATAAGGTGGACAGCAACGACCGTAAGATTCTAGGTTCATACTTCCCTAAGATCAACTATGGCATTAATATCAACTTGCAGTATAAGGGCTTCGATCTCAGTGCAGTGCTACAAGGTGCGGCCGACGTGAAAGGCTTACCAGTGCCCGAGATACGCTATGCCTTCTATAATGGTGGTAAGGTGACAAACAAGTACCTCGATAGTTGGACAGAGGATAACCCTAACGCTTCGATGCCACGACTATCTATGACTGACAAGAAGAACAGGCTCATCTCGAGCTTCTGGGTACAGGATGCTTCTTACTTGAAGATGCGCAATATCCAACTCGGATATACGCTCCCTGCAAAGCTAATGAGCAAGTATGGAGTTAGTAGGATGCGTATTTATGGTAGCATAGATAACCTCTTTACCATCTCTAGCTTCGATAGTGTAGACCCAGAATTAGTTTCTGGTAGCTACTACCCATTGACGCGTAATTATACTATAGGGCTTAACATAACATTCTAAAAGATTATAATCATGAGAACAAAATATAGTATTGCTGCTTGCTTGTTTGCACTAACTTTCCTTACTTCTTGTAATGATAGTTTCTTGCAGCGTGACCCTAAAGATGAGTATTCTGACGTATCTTTCTGGAAGACTCCAGCGGAGGCAGAGAAATACGTGACTGGTATAAATCTATATCTGGTAGCCCCCGAGAACCACACCATTATGACGGATTGTTACACTGATAATGCCGTCCCTGTGCACGTGGGAGCAGAGCAAGGATCGCTGTCAGCTGGTACGGCGGTGTCGACGAATAGGCATTTCCAACAGGTTTGGGATGCTGCCTATGAGGGTATCCGACGTTGTCTGGTGTTCTATCAACATATAGATAATGTGCCCATGGCGGCTGCTGATAAGGCAAGACTTACGGGGGAAGTGCAGTTCCTAGAAGCCTTCTTCTATTCAACATTGATGAAGTTTATGGGAGGTGTGCCTATCCTTGATCACCCGCTTGCATTGAGAGAACCAATGCCAGAGCGTGCTACGGAAGAAGCTACTTATAATTACATTGTAAGTCTACTTGACAAGGCTGCACCAGCATTGCCTGATATCCGTCAGAGTAGCGATCACGGCAAACCTAGTGCGGGTGCTTGCTATGCGCTCAAAGCACGATTGGCGCTCTATGCCCATAAGTATGACGTGGCTGAGCAAGCCGCTAAGAAGGTGATGGATATGGGGAAATATGGCTTATATAACAATTATGCCAACCTCTTCCAGCCTGTTGCTGAGGACTGTAACGAGATTATATTCGACCGAGAATACCTGTCGAATCCTAAGAACTCCAGCGAGGGAAGCATGATAGGACTATTCTTTGCACCTATTGTAATGGGTGGTTGGGAAGCCTTGTCGCCAACGCAAGACTTAGTGGATGCCTATCCTTGCACTGATGGAAAGTCCATCCAAGATTCGCCACTCTATGACCCTAATCATCCGTTTGAGCACAGAGATCCCCGCTTAGCAGCCTCTATCCTATGGAATGGTTCGATGATTGCAGGACATGAGTACACGACGAATAGTATTGGTGATGGCAACCACACACGCACGGGCTATTGTATGCGTAAATATATGAATCCAGAGAACGATGGTATCAATAATTACGACTGGACAAACTTCATTTATATCCGCTATGCAGAGGTGCTACTCACTTATGCTGAGGCGCGTAACGAGCAGCTTGCCTCACCTGATAACCAGGTCTATGATGCGGTGAATGCTATTCGTCAACGCCCTAGCGTGAATCTCCCAGCATTAGCTTCTGGCATGACAAAGGATGAGATGCGTGCGGCAATTAGGCTTGAGCGTCGCCTAGAGTTTGCCTTTGAAGGCATACACTTGTTCGATACACGTAGCTATAAGACGACAGAGGCTGACGTGAAGAAACCCGTTTATGGTATGCGCCCTGACGGCACGAAGTTCCTTGTAGAACAGCGTAAGTTCAATCCTAATCGCGATTATCTGTGGGCTATCCCATTGACAGAAGTCGATTTATCAAAGGGTGTCCTAAAGCAGAACCCTAACTGGGATTAAACCCTTCTAATACCTCATAGAGAAAGCCGTGCTGCGAGTAATGATTCGTAACACGGCTTTCTCGCATTATAGCTGTTTATGATCTACTAAAATCGATACATACGAGTCAGCGTTCTGACACGTATGTGTTAACGCCACTGACACATACGTGTTATTGAGCTGAATCGTATGTGTCATTGTGTTGACACGTATGTATTAAAAAACATGAGAATTATGTGTCTGTATTTGAACTAATTAGTTTCAAGATAATTCTCACTTATTCTCAAGAATATTCCCACTTATTCTTAAGGTGGAATCTCACTTATTCCATGGAAAGAGGGTAGAGGAAGTTAGCTGATAATCATTGCTAAGAGTAAGTCTTTTTCATGGCTTATATTAGCGTAGCATGTACCGTTGTCACATTGCTCTTCACGTCTTATTGAGTTCTTCAGATGAGGATTAAGCATTTATAGTAGTCTTATCTGCACATTTTCTGCAACCCCTCATCCATTCTTCCGATTCTCCTTATTAGGCAACCCTAGCTTCCGTTATCAGTCGTCCTAGTTCTTCTTATTTGCTTTTCTAGCTCTCCTTATTCGCTATACTATAACGAAAAACGGAAGACCTTATATAAAGTCTTCCGTTTTTAAGGGTGGAGGGTGGGACTCGAACCCACGACATTCAGAACCACAAGCGGAATATTTATAGATTGTAAATATCTGTTTTTCAGTTGCTTGTAATATGTTGATATTTGTTTTCAGTCAATTATTAGTCAATAATTACAATTTCTTCATACAACCGAGTACTTGAAACACGTGTGTAATCAGTTTTTTGGGAATGTCCTGAGGCTGATACTCTTCTGACTTGTTCACTGGTAAAAGACGGATATAATCGTCACCCTTTTGTGAAGTGGTTACAATCTTCACCGTACGCATATCCTTTGTTACTATGCCGTACACCTCGCCTGAGAGCAGGAACTCACGCCAATCGTGAAGCTGTTTAAGGGCTATGATGTCACCATTGGAGATAAGCGGCTCCATAGAGTGACCTGATATGTTGCACCAACAATCCGCATCTTCATACTTCTTGAAGTCTATGAGATATTCAGGGTTGACCGTCTGGTCATTGATAATGATGTCGAAGCCTCCAAGAAAGTCAACGTTATAGTATGGCTTGCCATGTGAATAGCTGATTGTAGGTGCTCCTTCTAATGCAGTTACTCTTTCTCCGAGTTCTGATATTTCCTGCGAGTTCTCCTTGTTGCAACCTTGATAGTACCTGCGGTTGTCGTTGTTTATCGTCCCGCTGTTGTTGGCAGTGTTCGTTTTCCCCGATTGGCTTATGTCACCACTGAGGAACATAGAGCCTTCACCGTTGACTAACCAGCTGTATGGAACTTGAAGACTCTCACATATAGCCTTTATAAGGTTTGTCGGGACATTTCTATCTCCATTTAGTACTTTAGATAAGTTCGATTGGTTGAAATTAATCATCTTTGCGAACTTGGATGGAGATATGTTTTCGTGTTCAATGAGCAGTTTAATCCTCATTACAATATCTTTATTCTCCATATACGTTATGTTTATTTATGTTAAAAGAACTATTTGTTTTTACTTTTTCTTGTTTAGTAAGTTCAAAAGAACTACCTTTGTAATCGCATTTGTGCAAGAAATGCAATTGATATCGCTAAATTTTCCCACTTGGGAGTTTAGATATTTCACCTCTGTAAGGCTTGCACACTTGCAGAGGTTTTTTGTTTGTATACAACCGACCTCTTTTATTCCACGTTTGACGGCTAAATACACCTTGGCGTGGTCTTATTTACTTTCTCAAAAGGGTGCATGGAGAAAGACGCAGGACTTGAGTATGGATGCGTGCAGGCGGTGATAATACCGAAAGCCATACGACACTTACAGAGATTATTCCTTTGAAGTGTGCCGAGCGACCGACTGATAACGTTCAGCAGAGCAAAGGCAAGTCCCCGACACCAATTGTAAATAGTTGGTGGGTAAGGGGAAACTCTGCCTTACTCCCTCCCTCCTCCATTAGCAGTTTAATTATTTATTATTATAGTTGGGGCGCAATTTTATTACGATTAGTATGAGAAATAAAAGTATAATCAATCCACTTCCAAAGGAAGTATGTAATTATATGGCAGGTAGCATCACTGATTCTATTCTCCAAGATTTGAAACGAGAGAGAGAACGTCGCTATACTTATCAATATTGCCTATCCCATGAATGCTCAAGACAAGTTTCAATAAATCTTCTTTCCTTTTCTTGTTTACTTTTATTTTTGGCGGTTCTGTTATTGTTGATAATAGCATTTCTACAAGTGCATTACACTCTTTGTATTTAGCTATCTCGGAATATTTTAATATAGCATTTAGAGTATGGTTTATATACCAAAAACCAAGCCCCAAAGGCTCGTTATTAGTAAGGAGATATGCGTATAAATATGCGAAGTTAAACTCTAATGCAGCCGAGTCGGCAGTTGTGTTATTGTTTACACGCAATATCAAATCACTCAGTACTGCTTCGTTTTTTGACAATTCATCTTTTTTCTTGTTGAAGTCTATTACAGTATATATATTCCATCCTATCAATATAGTAACGAGTAATGATAATATGCCTACTATCACACCTATGTAATCCAACCCACTTGTACAAGGGTGTGAATTGCATAGCGATATAATGCTTAGAATCAGCGAAAGCATAACAACGCCATATATAGCTAATCTTTCTATTTCTGTTCTTTTCATATTCATTATATAAAGGTGTATTTGTAAACGAACCTTTCGAAGTGTTAAATATTAGTTAAATGAACTAAATAATTAGTTCAAAATTTGTTTGATAAGTTCAAAAGAACTACCTTTGCACTGTAAACAATTAAGTACAACAGCAAAGGTAAATCTTTAAGTTGAGAAAAGCAAGTGTTTACAGCGTTTTTTGATTTTTTGGCACATAGAATATTGAAAATGAAAGGCTGCAAGAGAGACTAACAATCCATGACCTTGCAGATGGCAGAAGTAAATATAGAGATTAAATAACGCTACGAAATACCTCTATACGTAAGAGAGTAGGCAGGTTAGGGGTCTGTCTCGCTAAATGAATATATAACGCACACTGCGAATGAGACAAGGTCGCTACTATTCGATTAGGGTGTGCGTACAAGATACATAAAGCACACATCAAGGCGTGCATATAATGAACTAAGAAAAGGCTAAAAACTGAACGTGTTATGAAACAGAATGAATTAGAACTTTTGAAAGAAAAGATAATCGATTACGTGGTTGATTGCGGTCGCAATGGCGATGAGCATATCAATGGGTGCGTAGTATTAGATGATGATAACGAATATAGCCCTTATGCTGATGTTGAGGGTTATGTGCGTGTGAATGGCTATACAGAAGATGATTACACGTGTGGTTATATGAATGGCACAGGTGCATTTGTGGTCACATCCGTTGATGTTAATTTGAAGATACAGGTGTATGATGAGAATGAGATACCTGTTAACATTGACGAGAATGAGATATATGCTGCAATAGAAAGCAAATTAAAATGGTAATACAGGTATTAATGGCAGTTGGTGCAGTAGTTTGCACCGCTGCTGTTGCCAATTACATTTGGCAAGCTAAAGGGTCTTTTAAAGAAGTGTATAACCAATTAAAAGAAGAGTGCAATGAGTGGTAAAAGTATTATGGGTTGCCTGCAAGAGTTGCGCAGGCTGTCCGAAGAACACGGCGAAGAGCTCCACAATCAAGCAGAGAGGGCAAAGCCGTTTTCTTTCAACGATATATTCGCAGAGCTGAATGGCAAGATATGTTAATAGTTTTATAGTTTTATATTAAGGTTAGTAATCGTCCTCATGGTTCGTGAGAATAGTGAGGATTTTAATTTAAGGGCATCTATGGTAGGTGAGTGGGGTTCGATTCCTCAATGCCCACGAAACAAAAAAAGAGAATATGGAAAGAACATTAAAGGATAGGCAGTATAGTATTACGGGGCTGTTTAAGCATATCGGCAAAGGTAACAAACTACACGTGCCGTTGACCCACTACACGGCTAATAGTGTATGCACGGAGTGTACAAGGCAGAACCGCTATGCAGGTTGCGACCCTATGAACAACAAGTTTGCAACCACAAAGAAAGAAAAGGCAGGGTATATAACTATCATTCAAAGGTATTAGCCTATGGACATTATAGATATAGGCGGTATAGTTGCCGACTTCATGCATGTTGGTTACAACGCAGCCGTTAAGGACTATGAACCTCCGAAAGATAAGATAAGGCTGTCAGAAGTCAAAGAGTGGCTTAAATTCAGAAAGATAGACTTTAAGACGTTTCAAGAATTAGAGAAAAAAGGGCTAATCCATGCTCGCAAGGGTGCTGCTGCAAACTCTCCTTTGTATTACTCTAAGGCAGAGATACAGAAAGCATTTGCGACGATGCGGCTAAATCGACTAATAATAACTAATGAACTAAGTGATTATGAAAGAAGAAAAGAATAATGACTTTATGGATAATCCTAATTTATCCATATTCAATAAGGTTCGCAAAGTACCTGATAATGCGTTAAAGCAGATAAACGCAGGTAGATTAAAGGGTATGTCAGACGTTAACCCCGTATGGCGCATTCTTGCAATGACTGATACATTTGGCGTTTGCGGTGTTGGTTGGAAATACGAGATAACCAAGCAATGGACAGAAATATACGGCAACGAAATCAAAGGGTTTTGTAACATCAATATGTTTATAAAGGTTGATGGCGAGTGGAGCGATGCTATCCCCGGCACGGGTGGGGCTTCATTCGTGGCTATGGAAAGAAATGGCGTATACGTTTCTGACGAAGTGTACAAAATGGCTCTAACGGATGCCCTTTCTGTCGCTATGAAGTCCATTGGAGTGGCTGCCGATATTTACTTTTCAAAGGGTGCAGACCTTGGCACAAAGTACGCCATTAATGAGCAGGCTGCGAATGGTTCTCTTCCCACACAGTCAACCGACCCTAATCTTGAAGTAATACTTGCAAACATCAAGGCTGCAAGAAATACAGATGAGTTAAAACAGATATGGGACGATTGTTATACGTATCAGTCTAATGCAATATTCAAGGGCGCAATGAGCGCACGCAAAAAAGAACTGAAATGATAAAATTAGTAGAGAGCCAAGTGGCATTCAATCAAGAAGAACACACGTATTCACTGAATGGGATAGCATTAAAGGGGATAACTGGGATGATTAAGTCCCAGCTATTCCCCGACATGTACAAGGATATTCCGCAGTGGATTCTTGACAGAGCCGCCGAACGTGGTACGATGGTGCATGAGAGTATCGAGTTATTCGATGCAGGGTTTGAACCAAAAGACACCACTCCCGAGCTTGAGAGTTACAAGCGTATCAAGCGAGAGAATGACCTCACAACGCTTGCAAATGAGTATATCGTAACGGACAGAGAACATTTTGCAAGCGCAATAGACCTCGTGTTATGCAAGGGCGAAGATGTTATCCTTGCTGACCTCAAGACGACTTACACGCTGGACAAAGAATACGTGCGATGGCAGTTAAGCATATACGCCTATCTCTTTGAGCTGCAAAACCCCGAGTTAAAAGTAAGCAAGCTCTATGCGCTTTGGTTACGTGATGACAAGTCGGAGTTCGCAGAAGTAAAACGTGTCGAATCCGACACCATTAAGGACTTACTGCAATGCGAGGTTAAGGGGTGCAAATTCAACACCCCAACAGGCAAGGCGGACAATATGCCGTCTGAAATCAAGCAGGCAGAAAAGGCAGTTTATACGCTTGTACAACAGATAAAAGAGCTTGAGGCACAGAAGAAAGCTCTTTCGCAAGGGCTTTTGAAACTCATGCAAGAGAATGATGTGAAAACATACAAAGGTGAATACATCACGCTATCACGCAAGGCAGCAAGCACCCGTGAGGATATAGACAAGAAGAAACTCAAGGAGGAATATCCTGAAGCGTATGCAGCTTGCATGAAGATAACAAACATTAGTGAATCATTACAAATAAGATAAGACAATGGCAAATACTAAGTCAGGTGTAGTCCTCGCAGTAGGGCAGCCACATCAATTAAAGTCAAAAGGTGGAAAGGTTTTCATAAAGCGTTCGCTTTATTTAGATTGTACTCCACATGATGGCATTACAGGTGAGCGTTCTCAATATGAGAATAAAATCCTTTTTGATTTTATGGAGAGTAAAATGTCTTTACTTGATAATATCCAAGTAGGGCAGGTTGTTACAGTATCTTTTGACTTGCAGGGTAGCGAGATTACAGAACCGAATGGACAAGTAAAATACTTTGTGCACGTTCGACCTTATAAGATAGATGTTCGGCAGGTGCAGCAGCCAAATAATCAACCGCAGCAGCAATATCGGCAACCGCAGCAGCCTACCTATCAACCCTCACAAGTAGAAGATGATACCCCATTCTAATGATTTATAACACGTCAAATCCACTCGATAAGGCTAACTTCCTACTTCGTGCTAAGAAGTTAGCCGAGAGTGGGGTAATCGTAGACTTGACCGAGAAAGCCAAGAAGAAGTTTACCACAGAATAAGTATTTGCACGTTATTCTTGCTTATTTTGGTGCGCAAACAGGTAACACACTTGAATGGGTTAAGCAGCAGTATTACAAGAAACTTGTAAACCCCGATTTGTTTATCCGTGAAAAGGAAGATAAGTACTTAGGCAGGATAAAGGTGCTTAGAAGCAGTGCCGACCTCGATACAAGTGAGTTTAGCTTATCAATAGAAAGGTTTAGGAATTGGGCTGCGCAAGAAGCTGGCATATACATACCATCGGCAGATGAAGCAATACTAATTCAGCAGATGGAGATAGAAATAGAACGAAACAAAGAATTTTTATAAACAATTTTAGCAATGAGAAACAAAACAACTTCTTGGTTTGAAACCAAGATACGCTACGACAAGACTATGGAAGATGGTCGGAGCAAAAAGGTTACAGAGGTTTACGCAGTAGAAGCGCTCAGCTTTTCAGAAGCAGAGAGTTTCATAACAGAAGAAATGTCGCACTATATCAGCGACGAATTTGACGTGAAAGCGATTACTCGTGCTCCTTATGGTGAGATTTTCTTCAGCGATGCCGACAGCGATGACAGATGGTATAAAGCAAAACTTGCATTCATTACCATTGATGAAAAGACAGAGAAAGAAAAACGTTCCAACGTTGTCTATCTTGTTCAGGCTGAAAGTCTTGATAAGGCTCGTCAATACGTAAAAAACGTAATGGCTAAAACAATGATTGATTACGAGGTGGTTTCTATTTCAGAAACACCTATAATGGACGTATTTGAGAAAACTAAATAAAAAGAGTTCAACAAGTGGGGAAGCGTCCCCACACTTGCTTTGGTGGCGGAATTGGTAGACGCACGCATAAGTTGGATGTGTTATGGTGTACGGAACACAGATAGCGCGCAAAGATAGAAGTTCAACTCTTCTTAATACATTATCTTATGTGATTTAGACGTAAATGCAGGTTCGAATCCTGCCCAAGGCACAAAGAGGAAAATAGTTGGCTAATTGGTAAAGTTTAAGAAGTAACTTAGGAATATTGTCAAAGAGAAAGGCGGTGGGACTACCCATTGGGATAACAGATAATGAAACCCTTGTAAGGAGAATGGCCTTGCTATTCCGATAATAGTTCCTGCGTGAGAAACAGGCTTAAACAATACCAAGCTAAATCTGAAAAGAAAGTCAGACACCCATCGTATCTATCTAAGGTGCAAACTTAGGTGGGTGCTTAATCGAGAATTAACTCGGTGATGCAAATGACGAAGAGTATTCAGAGAAATGCAAACGAGACCAAACTCCAACAATCTAAGTAGAGGTATCATAGAACGGTGAGTAGGAAACACGTAAAAACACTGTTAAACAGAACAGGTCTATGATTTACTTGCAAGGCTTTTCCTTAGATTAACAAAGGTCTCATTTCGGAGTATAGTGTAATTGGTTAGCACAGCAGAAACAGGGACGATACCCAACGCCTATCTGTGGGATAGTAACGGGGGCAGGTGAAACGGGATTAAGCAGTTGCGGTTCGAGTCCGCATACTCCGACTAACTAAAAAAAGAATTATGGAAATAATAACATCAGCAACGATTTTCAAGGCATTTGACGGAAAGATTTTTGAATCTGAAACCAAATGTAAAGAATATGAAAGACAGAGAAAAGAGTTTTTGGATAGGATAAAATTCTTTTTGGTAAGGCATTCTCCTGACTTGACAGAAACAGGGCTTTTCACAAGTGGATTACTTGTAGCTGTTTATTCAACAGAGGGATTGCAACAAGAGATAGTAACAAACTATTGTATAAAGAAATTCGGATATTTAGGAGAGTCTGTACAAGGATATAGATTTCAAACCTATTTTAGTGTTTCACTAATAGACTTTGAAACATATACGAATGGCGTAATAGAGGAATGGAAAGGCAAACGCCGCTATAACAAAATTGTTCTTAGTCCAAAAGAACTTGACGAGTTCAAAGGCATAGAAAGGTTTGATTATATGAAAGAATGGGGATTTAAGTAATGCCATACTATATCAAGAAAAAGAAATCAGACAAACCGAAGAAACGGCAAGCAAGCCAAGCTACTTTGGTTAAGAAACTAGATAAGGTCTTTAGTCAGTATATCAGATTGCGAGATGCTTTCCCCAACGGCACATTCAGGTGTATATCGTGCGGAAAGATAAAGCCTTTCGACCAATCCGACTGCGGGCATTACCATTCGAGACGGCACATGTCAACCCGCTTCGATGAGGAGAATTGCAATAGTGAATGTAGATTTTGTAATAGGTTTTCAGCCGACCACCTCATCGGGTATCGTGAGAATCTTATCAAGAAGATAGGGACGCAAAGATACCAATTACTTGAGGTGAAAGCACATAGTACAAAGAAATGGTCGTGTTGGGAATTGGAGGAATTGATTAAGTACTACACCGTATTGGTAAAGAAACTAAGTGATGATAAAGGGATAAAGGCATGAATATGGAATTAAAAGAAGTTGCAAAAGCTGTGTTTTCTTTATTGGGGATAGATTCGAACTCGGATTTTATAGATGCCCTTAGAAAAAAGATTTATTCTAAAGATTTCATCTTTTTTTGTGATAAATATATAGAGTTATTCCCTGACCTTTCTATAGATTGGATGCAGAGAATATATCAGTTTTATTGTTCTGAAAGGAAAGAAAAAAAACAAGATTACACTCCTGCATGTTTGTCAAGATTGGTTGCAGCATTGACCGCAAATAAAGAAGAAAAAAGTGTATATGACTGTTGTGCTGGAAGCGGAAGTTTGACTATACAAAAATGGTGTCTAAATAAAGACCTGCATTTTGTTTGCGAGGAACTCGACGATAATGTGATACCTGTTCTACTCTTTAATCTTTGCATAAGGAACATAAATGCGACTGTAACACAAAAAGATATATTAACAGGTGAAGCTTTTAAATCGTATCAGACGATAAGGGGGGATAAGTATGCTTCTATTCAGGAAATGTTGTTCCCATGGCAAGAAAATGAGATTACAGATGCAAGTATCAGTAATCCTCCTTTTAATATCAAAAGTGAAATATCTAATGCTCTCAAGGAGAATTTGCCAAGCAAATACTCTTCAAACTTTGCTTTTGCTGCAAATTGCTTAAACATGACTAAACGTTTTGCAGCTTTGATACTCCCTTTAGGCAGTCTAACCAATGATTCAGAAAAACAATGCAGGGCTTATTTTTTAGAAAAGGGATGGTTGAAAGCTGCAATATCTTTACCGGAGAGGATGTTTGAATCAACGCCTGTTGCAACTTGCATTCTCCTTTTTGACAAGCAAAAGACAAGTAAGGATGTAATGTTGATAGATGCGACAAAAATGTCCTCTGTTGAAATACGTGAACAACGAGGGGAGGGTGATGCGTCGCATTATAATCGTATCTATAAAAAAGAGTTTAACACAATCTCTGATGTGCAGATACTCGCTATTTGCGAATTAGTCAATAAGGAGCAAGAGAGTATATCAAAACTTATCAACTATGAAGAAGCGGAGAGTAAGAATTTCAATTTTACAATCGGTGTGTATCAGCCAATTGAATTTGAGGGTACTACACATCGAGATTTCAATGCGATTATCAAGGATATTAATAGGATTATTAGAGAACGAAATGTCATTAAAGTTTCTGTCAATAAAGTTTGGGCAAAAGAACTTGGTTTGGATAAGGTCATAGAAGATTGCATCGCAAACAACGAAGTGGTAAAAGCAATGAACGAAAGTTTTAAGTCGTTCACAAATTATACAATAGAGGAGAAGATAATCGAAAATAAGTACATACAATCTTCCAACAATAAGGTTTTCGTTATTGAAAACACGGATAAAGATATTTTGTCAAGTATAATGCCATTTTTTATCCAAATGTATAAACAGCATATATTCTTCTTGAATAATGAAGAAAACAGGCTTCTTGCGGAACTAAGAGATTCTATGCTCCCTTATTTATTGACTGGTAAATTACAAATGGAATGAGCATACAACTACGAGAATATCAGCAGCAAGCGGTTGATAAGGCTGTAGCCTTTTTGACTGACAGCAAGGCGAAATACAATGGAATAATAGTTATTCCAACAGGTGGAGGCAAGAGCCATATCGTGGCAGCAATAGCCGATAGATTGGATGGTAATGTGCTTATCTTCTCCCCAAGTCGTGAAATCTTAGCACAAACTTTGAGAAGATGTATGCAATCAACCCTTTCGACTGCACTATCTTCTCTGCATCGTTCAACTCAAAAGAGGTAGGAAAGATAACATTCGCCACGATAGGCAGTGCAAAGTCGCACCCCGAACTATTCCAGCAATTCAAGTACATACTTGTTGATGAGTGTCATCAATGCAATCCGAAGCAAGGAATGTATAAAGAGTTCTTTGAAGTATTGGGGCAGACGAAGATATTGGGATTAAGCGCAACACCATATCGTCTTAGTTCCTATATGGGTGGTTCAATGCTTAAATTCCTTACTCGGACAAGACCTCATATTTTTTCAAAGGTTATCTATCAAGTGCAGATTTCAACCTTGCTTGATATGGGCTTCCTCTCCAATATAGAGTATTATCAGTTGTTGCCTACAGGGTGGAACGAGGGTAACTTGAAATTCAATACCACAGGTGCAGATTATACGGATAAGTCTGTGATAAGGGAGTATGAGCGTATAGATTTCTATTCCTACCTTGTAAGTATCGTACAACGTCTTCTGAAGCCTAAGCGTGGCGGTGCGAGAAAAGGAATACTGGTGTTCACCCGATTTGTCAAGGAAGCACAGAGATTGGCTGACAGCATACCTAATTGTGCTGTTGTTTCGGGTGATACACCTAAAGCGGAACGAGATAGGACATTGACCGAGTTCAAGAGCGGAAAGATACAAGTTGTCGCTAATGCAAATGTCCTTACTACAGGCTTCGATTATCCTCAACTTGATACGGTGGTTATGGCACGCCCTACAATGTCGCTTGCTATGTACTATCAGATAGTAGGTAAGAGAGATACGACCACACAAAGACAAGCAAGCGTGGTTTGTAGACCTTTGCGGAAACATCAATCGTTTTGGCAAGGTTGAGGATTTGAAACTCATCGACACCAACGGAAAAGGAAAGTGGGCGGTGTTTAGTAATGGTAAACAATTAACGAATGTTCTTTTTCAATGAGTAAGAAACAAATTGTACAAACTCACACTTGCTTCCAATGCCAATTTGCGTATTTGATGCGCTCTGTTCCTCACAATCCTATTGTTTCTGAGTGTACTATAACAAATGAGCGGAATGTGGCAAGAACACCGATTAAATGCCAACATTTCAAAAACAGAATAGGTTGTGCGAAGATAAATCCAATGATACCTTGTAAAATATGATAAAACTTGATGACAAGTTTACCATTCGATACTCCCCCCCACGAGCAGCTTGTAATGTTACGGCTAATCGTTGGGGCTGATGATGACGGCATTTCACGAACGAGCTATCGAATCCTTGCTAATGATTGCGGATTGTCCCTACAGACGTGCAGGAACGTCTTATCATCGCTTGCTATCAAAGGAGATATAGACACGATAGCCAACCCGAAAGGGACATTCTTTGTCGTGAATAGGTGTGATGATTATCGCTTTGGAAAGAAGAAAACCAACGAACAATCAAAGCAGGTTTTAACGTCTTTACAAGCAAAATGTAATGACCGAGAGAAAGCGTTTGAAAAGAGCCTTATCCCTTTCGTTTCTTCACGTGGTGGCACTTACGAACCTACGATGATACGTGCTTTCTTTAACTATTGGACAGAACGAAACAAATCAGGCACTAAGATGCGGTTTGAACTTGAAAAGACGTGGGAAACATCAAAGAGGTTACAGACGTGGGCAAGCAGGGAGAAGGTACAAAAGAGTAATACCGCTCTCAAATCATCCGAAATGAATTACGACAAAGACAGCGATTGGTAAATGGAACAGATAGACTTCAAATCCGCTATTGAGCGGTTACGAGATACAACGTATAAACCTCTTCCCGATAAGGTGCAAATCAGTGTACCGAATGCAGGAACGCACCTTAAAGGAGGATTAAAGTATTTTTGTGGCGATAATGCAAGGTGGAACACTGACTATGAGAAGATAGTCCAGTGGCTAACTGATAACAAGGCAAAGGCTTAATGCTCGTTGGTGGCTGTGGCGTGGGTAAGACGTTAATCGGTATGAGGATTATTCCCTTACTTCTTAACCACTATTGCCGTAAGGTGGTAACAATCTGCACGGCAAATGAACTCAACAAGTCACCCGATGAGATTATTCGAAATCATATCATCTACATTGACGATGTGGGAACGGAGGACGTTTCAAACATATATGGCAACAAGCGAGTACCTTTTGCAGAACTCGTTGATGCAGCTGAACGTGACGGCAAGTTACTGATGTTCTCTACCAACTTAGATGAAGAGCATTTGAAAGCCAAATATGGCGATAGGGTGGTTGATAGGCTTCACGCTATCACAAGAAGAGTAACAATAACGGGTGAATCAAATAGGAGGTAACTAAAACAGAATCAATATGACTCAGAAAGAAATTGAAAAAGTGAACTGCTTATTAGAGCTGAAATATAATGTGTTCCACGCTGATTTGATTACACGTGCGATACAAGATGAAACATATCGGTAGAAGAATTTGAAGGAGGCTGTATTACTATTGATGCAGCAGAGTTCATCAATGAAGACGAGTTCGTGCCAAGTGGTTGGGAGGGAGTGTAATATGAAAACGAAAGATTTAGCAAAAGAGTATGCCCTTGCAAGGCTGCATGGTAGATTAAGTGGAAACGAAATCTCATTTTGTGAAAATAAAGTCTTTACAGAAGAAGACCTCGAAGCAGCTTTCAACGCAGGGCGTGAGAGCGTGGTGGATAGTATGCCTGAATTGGAGTGGAAAGATAATGATAAAGCCATCGAGGTAGAATTTGCACTTTGCCCTGTTGGTAGATACGAAGTTGTACGCTGGGATGAATTATTTGAAATTTGGTGTAACTCTCTTTTTCTTGGTTATCGACCCTCGCTTTCAGAAGCCAAGCAAGTAGCAAACGAGGACTACAAGAAACGAATTAAACAAGCATTAGGATTATGAAACCATACAGAGTTAAACATAAGGCAAGTGGGTTGTATTATCAGCCGAGAAGTAATGGGAACAACCTGTCTAAAACTGGTAAAGTTTATATGAATGGCAGGGATGTATTAGAAGGGACAGATACATTCGTTTTTATTTCATTTAATAAACGATGTAGACTTTGTAAGGAGTATCTGAAGTACTTTCCTACACTGGAGCCTTTCCACATATACATGGTTGGTAGAGTTCCTAAATATGAATTTGAAAAGGAGGAATTATGATTAAGAAACTAATTTGCAAACTATTCGGACACGTACACGTAGAGGAAATGTACGCAGCCCCACTCATTGAAAAAGAACGCAGGTATGTAGTGATTAAGGAGTGTAATTGTGCTCGTTGTGGAAAGAATATATCTTTTGAAGAGAGCGAACCAAAGTCACGTGCGCAGCTCTTGCGGGGTGGTTGGTTTATCAAGTCAGAGCCAATATGGATTTCACGTCCGTATGTGAAGTGCAAAACGAGTAATAGGAGGATTGCAAAATGATTAAAGTATTATTACCATTGTGTGTTATTTTCTTTATAGTCCTTTACATGGCATTTGCCTTTGTAAATTGGGATATAGCATGGGTGGCGCACGTAGATATGATAGTAAGATGGTTTTTTATCTTGCTTTTTGTGGCATCCTTCCTTATGTTTTCAATGGTTTATTTTGAGGGCAAAAGATAAATTTTAATTTATGAACGGAATAACACCAAGTTTACAGAAGAAAATCGACTACTCCATAAAGGTAATGCAGAAAGCTGAACGGCTCGCCCTTTCAATGAATGATGAGGGCTTCTGGTTAGCTTTTAGCGGAGGAAAAGATAGTCAGGTTTTATATCATCTTGCACTTATGGCAGGAGTTAAGTTCAAAGCGCACATGAATTTAACAAGCGTAGACCCTCCCGAAGTGATTCGCTTTGTTAGGAAGAATTATCCTAAAGTAGAAATGATAAAGCCCAAGATGAGCATTTATAATATGGCGGTCGAAAAAAATATATTACCAACGAGAAAGATACGCTGGTGTTGTGCTGAATATAAAGAAACGTCAGGAGTAGGATATGTAACGTTAATAGGCGTGAGAAAAGCCGAAAGCGTAAGGCGGTCGAAGCGAGAGTTGATTGAAACAATAGAAGCCAATAAGAAAAAACGCAAGCAATTGAACTTTGACCAATTCTCCGAACACGAGGAAAGTCTTGTGCAATGTATGGGAAATGGCAAGGAAAGATAGTTGTTAGCCCTATTTTATATTGGACTGATGATGATGTCTGGACATTTCTTAACGCTAATAACATGGAGCATTGCAGCTTATATGATAATGGATATAGGCGTATTGGTTGTATTTGTTGTCCAATGTCTTCTTTCAAACAGAAATTGCGAGAAATAAAAGATTATCCGCACGTCAAAAAGAATTGGATAAAAGCGTGTGCTAAACTAAAGGAAAAGGGACTTGTATGCCACAACTTAACCCCTGACGATATGTTTGATTGGTGGATAAGCGGTAAGTCATACAAAAAATGGTATGCAGAGAAGTATTTACAGCAAAAAATAAATTTTGAAGAATAAAAAGTAATATGAAGAAACTAATTTTATTATCAGTGTTAGCGTTTGTAGTCAGTTCTTGTGGCTATGAAATTAGGAAAAAGCCAGAACCACCTAAACCAAAGCTGACAAAGGAGCAGATACGAAAACAAGAGTACGAGCAAAGGTTGAAAGATTACAATGTTAGGTTCTTGTTTGAGTGCAATGGTGTAAAGGTATATCGTTTTCATGATGGTGGAGAGGACGTTTATTTCACAGATGCAAACGGAATGGCTTACTATCAATACACTACAAGGACTGGCAAATTTGGTCATCAAACATATAGAGTTCAATCTATTAATACAAGGAGGTAACATGAAAAGAGAACTATTGTTTAGAGGTCAGCCTATAGGAAAGGGCGGAATATGGATGGTAGGCATTGGGGCATACAAGACATGTACAGCGGAACATCTTGTGTTAAACGCCAAAGGTGATTGCGTGGCGGTCGTGCGTCTATGTCAGTACACAGGACTGAAAGATAAAAACGGAAAGAAAATCTTTAAGGGGGATATACTTTTTCAAGAACAGGAACTTTTAGGGGTAGTCTGTATATCCATAAGATATGGTGTATCTATCCAGAAAAAAACAACTACTTGGTCTTTAATAAATTTTGTTTTAGATGGTGATTTTGATGCAGGTGTATTGTCTGATATAGAAGTTAGAGGTAATATCTACGATAACCCCGAATTAATGAAGTAAAGCGTATGAAAGTTAGAATAGTTCAAGCAGGCATTTGTTTATACGAGGTGGAAGTGAAACGTGCATGGTATCTGCCGTGGGCTACCGTGTATGATGGATGCTTGCCTTGGCGAGGCTCATTTGCAAACGCAAAAAAGATTAAAGCTAAAATATTAGAAGCGTATGACTAAGAAGATAATGTTTAATGACAAGTATTGCCTTACACAGGCGGTACTTGATGGGACAAAGACCATGACAAGGCGGTTACTGAAAGACGGCACACCGCTTGGAAATTGGGAGGAAACGACAAAGCATCTACCTTATAAGGTTGGTGATATAGTTGCGATTGCGCAGCCATACAAGGATATTATCGAAAAGCCTGCCGATGTACAGCGATGCTATACTTGACGAAGTGGGTATGCCACGTAAGGAGTTTAAAGCAGGCTGGACGAATAAGATGTTCGTAAAAGCTGATTTGCTCCCACATCACATCAGAATTACAGATGTAAAGGTGGAACGATTGCAAGATATATCAGACTATGATATTATGCGAGAGGGGATTAGAAAGGAATCTTTTGCAGGTGGTTGTATGTTCTGTTACAATAAGGCATATATACGTAACGGATATAGGCGCATAGAGCCGATATATAATTCAACCCCACGTAGAGCCTTTGCGTCGCTTATGTATAAAAATCATCGGTGGGCGCACGTGGGAGAGTAACCCTCTTGTGGTAGCGTATAGTTTTGAATTAGTAGATTAAAACGAAATTATGAAAACATACGTAATAACATTATCAAAGTATTTCCTTGCAAATCACAAACGAGCTGGGGAAGAAACACATTTCAAAGAGAAGTTCCTGCTTGGACAGGGGCTTACAGATTATGATACTCCGTCCTTGGCGAAGATACACACCATCAGGGCGAATTACCCTCTGTGGGAGAAACGAATCAAAGAGGTGCAGGAGGGGCGTGCCGTATTGTCCATTCGGCAGTGGGCAGGTAAGCCTTACAGGAGCAAACAGGTGGAAATTGCAACGCTAACAGCTGAAGACGGTGTTGGGTTGCAAAGGCTTGAGTTCACAGATTGCAGACTCCGTTTCCCGTACTTAGGTAGTGAATGGACTTCTATGGTTTCACTCGCCAAAAACGACGGGCTTTCGCTTAATGATTGGGTAGGTTGGATCGGAGGTTACGACCTATCAGAGTCAATGGCGATTATTCACTTTACAAAATTCAGATATTGAGAAGATTTGTAAAACAAATAGAAGAATTATGATAGTAGATTTTCAATGCGGTGATACAATCACCATTCCCGAGGGTTGCAAAGCAATCGTTAAGGACGGAAGTGTGGTATTTGAGAAAGAAGAAGTGCAAGAGTTCAAGAGAGGATATGTCATTGTAAGTAAGATGAATGAAATCTTGCTTGTAGATAGGCACAGTTTCGATGACCGTTTTTTAAGAAGTTTCGTCAATATCAAGGAAGATGGGTCCTTTTGCAAATCATCTTACTCGCTGTGGAACGAATTGCACGATTGGCGTCTTGCCACAGAAGAAGAAAAGCAACTACTCTTCGATAAGATGAAAGAGCAAGGACTACGCTGGAACGCAGAGGAAAAGCAAGTAGAGAAAATTAGGTGGAGAGCAGAGATAAAAGGGGAATACTTCTCCATCGACACAGATATACAAGTATGTAAAATGTTCGAGGACAACGAAGTATGCGATGACGCTTTTTACAATGCTTTTAACTATTTCAGAACAAAAGAGCAAGCCGAAGAAGCTGCAAGGCGTGTGCGAGAAGTTTTGCGACAATATCATGAGGAGATAGGAGAATAAGACATGAAAGCAAAAATTATACAAACAGGAGAAATAGTAACAATCCTCGCTATTTCGACAGAACACATGACTATTCAATGTTATGGGAATGACGGAGTTGTACGTCTAATGTCATTGAGTAGAGGTGATATAGAGATAATACCTGATAGCGAAAAAACCATTGATTGGGAACAACGACGCTACGAGATAGTAAAAGATATAGTAGCCAATTCGTTCTCTACGCCGATGGGGAATGTGAGCATAATATCTTATATCCATGATTGCATACAGGTAGCAGACTTGTTGATAGGGGAACTTAAAAAGTGAGATAATAAGGCATGAACATATCGGATATGTTGGATATAATGCTAATAATCGTTATAATCCTATACGCATTTATTCACGGGTGCAAGATTGCATACGAGAAAGGGGTTGAAGATGGCAGGGAGAGCGGTTGCTTGCGCCAACTGCTTAGAGACATTGATTTTATTAACAAACTAAAGGAAAAGCATAATAATGAAGATAACGGAACTGAAAATCGGTGACAAGGTCTGCAATAAAGAAGACGGATTCCCGATGATAGTCGTGGGGATTTACTAGTCGCTTAAAGACTTAAACAATGGCACAGTTTACCTTGATTTCGAGGGGAACGAAGGTGATATGTGGGAGGAAGAAGCAACAGACTTGATACCCTATAAGGTTTAGATACTAAAACGAAAGAGTATGCGCTAACGTTCTCTGATACGGGCAACATTATGACAGAAAAGGAATACACAGAAAGACGAGCTGCTCTTGTTGGGCAGGTGAAGAAGACAAATAGGAGATTCTTCCTCGCTGTGTCAAAGCAAGGCTTAGGCAGATAGCACAACTTGATAGCGAGTATCGTGGCATTGACTACGAAACACGAAAGGAGGAACTATACAACGAATGGTTTAACAAAACAGATAAACAATGAAAGTAATTCTTGATATTCATTTCAACGGAAAGAACATCAATGACATCTTCAAGCTGCCATGCGTGCAGTCGGTGTCAAAGGACAAGAACGACAAGCCGGAGGTTGTCCTCAAAAGAGAGTTCACGAATGGCAGGCTGACTGCTCATATTGGCGACCATATTTGTCAATATGAGAGTGGTCTATGGCAGGTTTACGGGTAGGAGGCAGCAGGAGTGATCAACAAAAAGGGAATGTACGCACATGAGTAAGATTAAGACAAACCATAAGGTCACAAAGGAACTTGTAGACTTTATGAGGATAACCGAGAAGCAAAGAGAAACATATAATCATGTGTCATCTTTGTTTCACACTATCGTAGGAGGTGCAAACGACATAGCACACACCTATATGCTTGATGCTATCTACCAAATCAAAAAGAAAGGATTGTATCGTCAAAAGGTGAAGAAAGCGTGCAAGGATGCCGTTGCTCGTTATGAAGTCTTTGAGAAACTTAATATGCAGGATATGCAGAATGCAGAAACGGATAAACGTCAGCTGTACATGGATTTCCTCGATGATGTTGACCAAAGATTAAAGCCACACGTCTTTGTTTCGTCAAGGTATTAAGAGAGTACTTGATAGAAACTTTATAAAGGATAGTGAGTTCAAATCATATATTATCCTTGCACATGAGCTTATCAATTACGCAGTTGTACTATTCGATAAGTTTATTGCAAATTGTCCATCATGTCCTCCTGTCAACTTTGGACTGACATTCAAGCCAGCACGACTACACCCAGTACGGCAAGCATGGGAACAAGTAGAAGAGATACTCTGTAAGGATTGCGTTGGAATACACCTTGACGATGATGATAATTGCAGACGTGCTCTTGACATCATTGAAACACAAATTATCTCAGAGAAATTTATCAATCAAAGTGGAGAAGCTGCGCTGGCACTCAACCCTGATGCACGAATGGAGGCAGACCGACACATGATGGAGTGGGACAAGAAAAACCATAAAAAGTATGAACTCACAGATAGACAAGCGAACTATCTGAGAGAAAATTATCATTTGAAAACAAACAAGGAACTCGCTGCCTTTATCGGATGTGGCTTGACTAAGCTGCGTGAGTTTGCGAAGGAATTAGGTTTAACGAAAAAGAAATCGGCATGAGTAGAACAAAGTTTTGTATAATGGCAGTTGTAACCCTTGCTACATTTGGGCTTGCCGTTTACGTACATAGTAGCAACAGACTTACAAGGGGTATAGTTATCGAGAAATCGGAGATACCCGAGCACTACGAAACGATAGATAAGGGTGTCTTGCCGTACGAGCAGAGATATATCAAGGCTCAGTATTTCGTCACTCTTTCGTTTCGCAATAGGAAAGAAAAGATTGCCGTTGATTGGGTGACGTTCGACAAAGCAATCGTAGGTAAAATATTAACAATCAAAAGATAATGGGAAAGAGAGATTTTCAAGAATTGATGGAATTTGCAAGGACTAATGACCTTATGAATGTCCCACTAAACATCGTTATTCAAAAGTTTAGGATTTACAAAGGGAGTGCCAAGTAGGTGCTCCCTTTTTTGTTTATACCCTAACGAAAATCCCCCGTTATCCTCTCGGACAACAGGGGCAAATCTAATACTATGAAAAATACACTTTACAGTCTTACCTGAATTACAACCTTAATACCTATAACTAAAAACCAAATTAATCATGAAATTCTCTTCTGTATGCAAAGATAGTAAATTAGCGTGAAAGATACAAGCGGATAGGGGTATTTATTTACACCTCTCAGCGAGTATCAGGAATGATATTCGCTGAGAGGATGAATTCTATCTGCAACACGAGACCAGCTGTCAGAATGTCTATAAGCATCTATCGCATCGTCGGGTACAAATATAACTCCGCTACCTCTGAGTGAAGATTTATTAATATTAGGAGGGGTTGGGGCTCTTAAAATGGTAATCTTCGCTCGCAAGCTCGGTTGATCCGCTCCAAAGGAAGATATGGTAGAAGGGTAGTCAACAACATCTTTTATAAAATTATCAAAACCTTCTGGTATATTTGACGAAAAACCTTCTTCAATAAGGACCTTCTTAAGAGATTTAAGAGGACTATAAATCCAACCTCCAAAGGTGTACCAACCTATAGCACCTACACTCTTAGGAATAGTAACTGATTCTAAAGAGTAACATTCTTTAAAATTCTCACTTTCAAGTCTTTTAACATTGGTAAAAGATAAAAACTGTAGGTTTCTTATTTTTTTATTTCCTACGAAAATAGTCCCGATGGAACTAACAGCAGCAGCTTCCTCCATACTTAACTCACCATCACCGTCTTTATCCCAGTTCTCCACGCAGATGCGCTTCACCTCTGGGTCCTCGAAGCGTATCCACCACTTAGCGATGTTGAGCTTGAGCTTTGGATAGTGCGTCATAAGTGCATCGTAGGTGTCACGATATGCACCTGTGGAGAGATTTATAGTACCGTCGAGAACAGGGTAAGGGTCGCTACCGTATTGCCCCTCAGCATCGATACCTTGGTATGTACCGTCTACAAGCTGGGAGAGTTTATCAAAAGTGCGTCCGTCGGTGAATGTTTCGTTGAAGCCGACACAGCGCACGTAGCGCAGAGCGTGAGGCACTTGCCCTACCTGTGCATCCATGATGTCAATAAGTTTCTTGACAGGCAGAAGGTTATCACATCCACTGACGAAGTAACTCATAACATTCGGAGCGCAGGCTTCCGTGTTACACTTCTCATTGGTGAGCTTGTCAAGGTTCTTTAATTCCACGTATGACGTGGAAGCAGGATAGTCGACTTCTTCCAGCGCACCACCATCAGCAAAGTGTGCTTCGGTGAGCGATGAACCGCCAGCGAGGAACTTGCGCAAACGATAATTAGCACGCATATCAAGAGAACCTCCGAGCGTGGATATATTCTGCACATCAATCTCCTCTAATGAAGATGTATTACCGAGCGTAAGAGAAGATATAAGTATCTTCACATTCTGCTCGTTCTCATCACCCAGTTTCAATCGCTTGAGTCGCTTTCCAATGATGGAAAGCGCACCATTAATTACATACGAACTCCAATCACCTATATCGAGCAAGTAATCTGCTGACTTGACAGAGAGCTGCTGGTCTGACGTACCGTTAATATCAACGACTATCTCACAAGCCTTACCCGCATCTGTGCGAGCACCACGCATGATTGTAGTACCGTACGCAATAGTAGGGTACAATTTCATTGCTGGTGTTAGGCGCAAAACGATTGAGTTCGTTGTTGCATCAGCCTGTGCAGATGTACGCACAGTGATAGCACCTTCAGCCGTCTTTGCATCGTAGTCACCAAAGGAATACTTAGACATAAGGTACTGTATGCGTTTCTTTACCCACGCTACTTCAGGAGACTTACCGTCACCAAGCGACTGCCCCAGTGGGTCGGTGTCGTTAGTGTACTTACCTGCAGCATGGCAAGCTTCATCTTCTCGTATAGCTTGCCATCTTCATTGTAGAGCATAGAAGAGAATTTATCAATCACAGAGAAATAATATTTCTCAAAGAAAGCAAATAGCTTCTGTTGGTGCGTACCTTTCTGCAACCCTCCGAGTTCCTCCATCTTCGCAAGCATTCTGCGCATCATTTGCGCACGCTCCTCTGGGTATGCTTGCTCCATTAAGTTCCATAGTACGGATTTCTCACCGTTCCACACAGGCGTACCGTCCTCGTATGTATCGTGATATTCTACGTGGTAGGGTTTCTTCATTAAACCTTGGTTGATTACCGTCAGGATAGTATCAAGGTCATCCTGACGAAATTTCCACTTACTCTTTGCCATATCTATTCTGCGTTGAAATTATACGGATATATGTTCTTTGCGCAGTTATCGGTCGCTGCCACCGCTTCAACATATAGTTGATGATAAAGTAGGTCGCTGATGTCCCAGTGCTGTGACTGCTCAGCACGGAACTTCTGAATGCGTGCTGCCTTGAATAACTCATTAAGTTGGGCTGCATCACTAACCGAGTTGAACACAGATTCTGTTAATCCGTACTTATCGCCAACTAACTGCTGGCGGAGATTAACCACCGACACACCGCTATCGAGTGTTGACGGACAGAACTTCTTATACAAGCTATCGTAATAGTATAGGTTGTATTGGTTTGGATCACCATCCTTTGCTATCCAATACTCTATATGTGTTGAGTGTGGATCAGCGTTCAATTCCTCAAGCGTTCCATTGAAAGGCTCAATGAATGTATTGCACGAATAGATGATGTTGTAAGCCGTGATATACGACTCAACGAGTTGCTCTGCACGCTGTCGGGTCTCATTATCTGCTGTAGTCTTATCATCCGCAGGGAGGTCAGCATAATCTAAGTCCCAACAATTCTCCCAAGAGAGTTCTGATACTTGGTACTGATAGGCTTCTTCCTCCGCATTGTAGCGGATGCGCCTTTTATCCCAAGGCACTTGATACAAGGTAAGGCGTGGAGAGTTATCAGAACCCTCTATAGATAGAAGGTCGGGGAACAAGTCCTTATCATATCCGAAGGTTGCTGCGTCTCCCTTATCTGGGCCTACTGTAAACAGACCGACAAACTTGTACGTCACAGTACCGTCTTCTGCTGTCTGTTTCTCGAAACCAACGAATGTCTCTTGGTAAATAGACACACGTGCTTCGCTATCCTGCTCGATACCCTCATTAGTCAAGCCAACAGCTTTCCATAGGTCGGTAAATGAGTTTACAGAGCCCATCTTGTGATATTGCATTGAAGAAGCGATATTCTTCTTTCCTGTCAGCTTGGAAATCTTCGGCAAGTTCTTAAACAGCTCAAATTTCTTCTGTACCGTTTGTCCATCTTCGTACACGATGGTCGTGTCCTTAGCTACCTTTGCCTTCCAATTCCATAGATAGTAAAGCATAGAAGATGTACCTTGACCTTGCAGTTGAAGGTTTGTAATCGTCAAGCGGTTAAGATTCGTATTGCCATCCTTAGGATAAATCTCCAGCGTGCCTTTAGGCTTGTATGATTTACCATATTCATACGCTGGGAGTGGCTTATCAAAAGTAAACACATTGACCTTGCCACGCACTTTGTCAAAGTCAACCGTGGTACCGAGTGTATCATAGATGTCGTTATCCAATTTCTCCGCACTCTTCTCACCTACGGTCGACAAGGCATTGATATAGTCTTGATGCACGTTTGCTGCATCCATTGCGCTGTCATATATACGAATAGAATAGAGGTCAACATCCGCCTTATCCGAGCCAATGACAATACTGCCTCCTGAACCTATCTGCATAGAATCGGTAAGCAAGTAAGCGAACTTACGAGCTTCGACACCGTCAATGTAGAGATAGACAAGGTTCAAGTAGTACGTGTTGCCATTGAGTACATACGTGTACTTCTTAGGACTGATTACCAACGCAAGTCGAATACGCACACCATCATCTGTATTCATAGCCTGCACATCAGCATTACGCTCACTTCGGGTTGCGAACATGATAGAAGAAGGCTTTACCTTCAAGCCGATATAACCCTTCTGATAAGGCATTGCGATTGAGATACACTCTGCATCATAGTCAGACGTGTTGTTAATCTGATAGTCAATCTCAATCGTCTTACCGCTTTGCGCTGCCTCCTTGGCGAATGGCTTGTAATCGATAGTCAGTCGTGAACCAGCGAGCAAACGCAATGTGCGTGCTCCCTCTTCATCTGTCACCCAACCATCACGGGAGAATGCTACGCTCTGCCATTCAGCACCGATATGCTCGGAGTTGATGAGATTGCGGAGGACATTGCGGTCGGTATCGGTGTTGTTTCTGTTCTTCGCATTCAGATAGAACACCGCTCCAGCTGTAGCAGAGTAACCTTGCGAGTTATCCACAGGGAAAGGAATAGCGTCACGTAAACGCACCTCGTCTGTTGGGTGAGTTCTGAATCCGATTAACGCTGTAAAGTCAGAGTTATCGATTGTCTCAACCTCAAGCGAAAGTGTGTATTGCATCTTGGTTTGCGTCAGCGTATTTTCTGACACATTCTCTTGCAGCACCTCGTTATCTTTCTTCATCAAGATTGACAGCGGTGTCGTAACAGCCTTACCGTCATATACAGCGTACTCCAGCACCTTATTCTCGTACCAGTTCAGTAGTTTCTCCGCCTTGTTATTCACAACAACCATCTTCACAACTTCGTTATTAGCCACCGCCATGAAGTCGTAACCTACTGGTGTTGTCTGCACCGTGTTGTCTTCATTCGACAGCCAAGCAGACAAGTGGAAGATACCCGTCTTATTCGTGAAAGGCACGGTGTAAGCCACAGGCGAAGACGTGTAAGTTGCAGTACCAAATTGACGCTCATACGTCTGCTCGTAACCGTCACCCGTAATCTTGACGTGCAGCGTCTTCGAGATATTACCGCTGATATAACATGGCAGCACAATATCGCCTTGATAGGCTTTCCACCAGTTGAACTCTGATATTGAGAGGAAGAGCGCAGACAGTGTGATACTGTACACTAAGGCTGGGGAGGTCTGACCCGTCACCTCACCTGTAATCTTCACCATGATATTGTTTGTCCGCTCTCAAGGAACTTGAACACATCAACCGTGGTAATGGTATTCGACTGGCAGCGACCACGCGCCTTACTGACGAATGTACCGTCGCCAGCCTTAGCGAATATCTCATACGTTCCCCACTCACCCGTATCGATGAAATCACTCTGTCCGACGTCCTTAGTGCGAGAGACGAACATGAACTTAATAGCACACTCGCCTGCTGACTTAGAGGCTGAAAGGGTAGTAGAGGGCGACTGATTGACCGCACGCAGAAAGTACAGTATCGTCTGCTGTTGACCACCTCCTTGCCCAATAGGGAGTTCAGACAGCTTCATCGGAAGCCACTGATCACCATTCCATACGAGTACACACGTATCAGAGGTGAGTTCGTCAGCTTCAGTATTCACGTTTGAAAGCTGTCCGAGCGAAGGGCGGTTCTTTGCAATCGTCTTCTTCACACGTTCCTCTTCTGCGTTCCGTTCTTGTATGAGTTCGTTAATCTTTTCAGGAATCTTATTGAACTCATCAGCTGTGAGCTGGTTCCCCGTCTGCTTATTAGGAATATATATAGGTTCTATCGTCTTTGCCATGTCTATGCTAGTTTGAATGGGAATGTATAAGTAAAACCGTTGTTGCCTTCTATCTCGACACCGTGCGCAAGAGATAGCGCATGACAAATGATGTCTTGAAGGAGTTTAGGGTGAGAACTCGTAAAACTCTCACCCGTATTGTCTTCAATGCCACGGATAGAAGATTGTGCGAAACGGTTATCTTTCGTACGGCTCTCTGTGAGATGTAGCTTGATGTATTTCATTATAGAATTTCTTGCAAGTTATTCAAGAATTTGCAAGGATTAATACGCTAAAGCTTTCGATATTTTTTCAGCAGCCATACCAGGATGTAACCCACTGCTGCAAGTATAAAGGTAGACATTGCGCCTATTGCCCATCCGCCTACATCCATCTTTATCTTCTGCCATTTGCTTAACTCTCGCTCAATGACCTTAGGAACCTCGATATGTTCCTTCTTGATAGCACGCAAGCTGTCATTGCTCGCCTTATACCTGTCAATCAGACGTTGAAGCATTAAGTTGTCCTGTGCAGCATGCCATCTATCACGATAGCGAACTATCAATTTCTCCTTGATGTTGCCCTGCTCATTCTTCACAATCACCACGCTATCATGAATCGCCACGCTGTCACGGATGTTTATCACCTGCCGAACAACAAGACTGTCCTTGATATGCACGCTGTCTTTCCTCGCCATATAAACCGTATCAGTGCGCACGCTCTGCAAAGGAACATACGTGCGGTGCGAACAGCTTGTGAAAAGTACTGCAAAAAATATTGCAACGAATAGTAAATGTTTCTTTTCCATATATCCCTTATTTAAAGATTAGCGTACTCTGTCTTTGCATCGAAGCACGGACAAGCTTTCATCCACTCGTTAGGCGTTATCTTGCCGTCCTTATTCAAGTCGGGCGAGAAGTCCCTATGTCCTTGTATCACGGCTGTGGGGTACTTCTTATGTAGCATCTTCAGTAGGGAACGCAGACTTGCTTTCTGTGCGTCCGTGCGGTTATCAGTGGGTTTGCCATTGCTATCAATGCCACCAATATAAGCAACATTGATTGAAACAGAATTAAAACCCTTAACGCCATTGCTTACTTTCTCCTCGTCAAGCAACTGTGTAATCTTTCCGTCTGGCGATACCACGTAATGATAACCAGGATTAACCCAGCCTTTACGCTTGAACTCCTGCTTTAAGCCCTCAATCGTCATGGATTGATGGCTCGCGGTGCAGTGAACCGCAATGTATTTTATATTTCTCATCTTACATTAATCGAATTTGGGTTTATTGTCGTTAATATCGACGTGAGATGTTTTAAGATACTCACTAAGGAACGGTACTTTGTCTATCGCTTTCAGTGTCAGAACGTAGTAAACAAAACCTGCCACTTTCCACATTGTAGTATCCTCAATGAGCATCATTCTCCAGTTACGAACAATATTGGTTGAGTAGAACCAAATTGCAACGCCACATAATGCTTTCACAACTCCGAGTGTCTCTTCTCCAGCGTGAAGAAAATAACCTGTAATGAAGATAGAAGCTGACATTACGAAGAATAAACAACAATGATAGAAGAACACCATTGACTTTTTTAAGTTCCACTCCTCACCATGTTTCAGTCCTGCAACTAATCCAAAGATATAGTTGACTCCGAAGACTATAAGCATAGCATACATAAAGTCACGTATGGGAAAGAATAAACTCAGCATTCCGCTGATGACACTACACATTACGTATTTAAATTGTTCTAAATAGTTCATACAACCACACCTCCTTTCTTACAACAGATAGAGCCCTATACCCAATAGTGCCCCCGTTATCCCTGCCACGACATCGTGCCAATCGAACTGCTCCTTGTGGAAGTAATAGTTCATGCTCTCCTTGCCAAACATGACAATGAAAGTGGGCACGAGCGATAATAACAAACATGCATCAATGGCGTGCAGCCCACGGCATACTACCATCGATACGATTAATCCTGCAAGCATGTGCAGATACTTGTCGCTGCCAATGCTGGCGAGCTTACTGAAAAACTTGTATATTGCGTCCATAATTAAAATTATTTATGCCCCTTTCAACACCGCCCTTGGGGCTTCTCGTTCGTGAGTGGTGCGATATGTTGTTTTGAGCACTACTGGTCAACGTCGTGAGTACTACTGCTCAACGTTGCGAGCACTACTGCTCATTTCTTAGATAGTGGAATTAACTGCCCTCATGCATTCTCGTGATTTCTCCCGTACCTTTATCTATCACTTTGTTGCGCCACAAGACCCTGTACTCGAACTCGGGAGTTAAGGGAATGGGTGTGCCAACCTTGTACTGCTTATCCCACGTGGTGACATATAATATCTCGCCCGTTTCGTCCACATTCAGCGTCTTGCCCTGCCCTGCGGATTCGACCACGCCAACGGGAACAACCAAATCCTTAATACCTAAGATTGGCACATCCACCTCAATACGGATATTATTCCCAAAGGTGCTGCGCTCAAAGCCCGTATTGCGCACAAAGAGCGTGAGACTGATTAGCACCGAAACATACACGCCGTCTGATGCGTCCTTGACCGTCATAGAGAAAGCCTTGCGCCGTGCGTAGGCAGTTATATCCGTTGGCAATACAATGCCGTTGCGGTTCAAGAGTAACATCGTGTTGCCCTGCTTATCCTTGATGATGAGGTTCGCTCTGCCGTCAATGATACCATACTCTATTCTGTCCTCCGTGCCTTGCGCAATGATATGCCGAGCGTCGATTGTGCCATCAGCATTGAAAATAGCCGAAGGCGTGCCGTCAGTACCTTGTATCTTCGTCTTGTCAGCCACCATTGTCAACGTACTATTCTCGCCATCCAAGTGGATTCCCACCGATTCAAGCTCCGTGCGGAGGTTACGAATGGCAGCGTCAATCGTCTTATCGCCCACTTTCAGCTGTGCCTCAAACTTCTTCGTGGTGTACGCCTGTGCCGACTGCCAATCAGCTATGTCGAACGCTTCGCCTTTCTTCTTAGGCTTAACGCACACCAGGAGGTCGTTCTGATACTCCGTGCCGTAAGTGGCATTCGCCCATTGGTCGCCCTCATCGTATGGTGGCGTGGGCTGCACCTTGACGAACACCCTACGCTTGCCGTCCGCCGTGTCCTGCGCCTGCTTCGCTGCCTCAAGCGACTTCAACACATCAGCATCCGTTATCTCGTGCCATGAATACGTGTTATCAGGATTCTTTTCGAATGAATACGCCCTGCCGCCACCCGTCTGTGCGTAGCTTCGGTTATAGTAAATATCATGCTCGTGAAGTCCCTTTGTCGTATCATCCGCCCACTCGTTGGCAGGCTCGTTGGTGAGCGTTGGAACAGCGTCACCGAACCATATCACAAGCTGCTTATCCGCCTGCTGCTGCACAGCATTGATACGGCTCTGCATTGACTCGAGGAAGTCCTGCAAACGCACGTACTCGCCCTTGCGTTGCGGATTCTCAATGCGTATCTCGAACCGCTCGCTATCGAACAGGAAGATAGGCTGCGGCAAGGTAAGCTATTGATGCCGCGAATAATCTTGAAGTACGGGCTGCCCGTGCCAGCTGCCGACTGAATGATAGCACTCTGACGCTCCTTATCCGTCACGTTGCCCAACTGCGCCACCTCGTCGCCCACTTGCGGCTCATCGCTCCCACTGGCGTAATCATCCGCCTGCGTGTTATCCGCCACGTCCACGTAATCCGTACCCACGCTCGTAACCCTGCGGTGCCAGTAATGATTCGCTGCCTGCCCGTTATTGTCAACGAGATTGAACGTCTCGCACAACGCCAAATCGTCCACACGCATAGAGTTATACACCCTGCGCCCCTCGGCATCCTGCTGTCGGAAGTAACAACGCCATGCACCACTGACCTTCTCAATGCGTGAGATAACAAAGCCACCCGCAGAGTTTACCACCTTACCCTTGATGTGTGAGGTCTTCATAATCTCCACCTCTTCGGCTGTCAGTTTCTTTCTCACATGAAAGACATCACCCTCCACGTGCCATTGCCCCTGTTCATCCTGATAGATACTCGCCCCACTATTATCCTTGACGAAGTTCCCCATCACGAGCTGCTCCAGTCGTGCCACACCCTCCTTATCAATGCCATAGCTGCCACCAATTGCAATGCCCTTTAGAAACGTTATCAGCTCTTGGGCGGTGTCGGGGGAATCCTTGCGGAGGAAACGTGGGTCAACATAGTTCTTGATTATCTCGGCAGTCTGATTAGCGTTAATACCACCACCGCTGAAATTACCCGAAAGGATATTATTCACATCCTCCTTTAACTGCGAGATAGTACCCTTGACGGCTTGATTGCCAACGACAATATCCTGTATGATTGGATAGTCCAGCTTTGTGATGAGCTTGATAACACGTGTATTTAACTTATAGCCATGCCCATCGTCAAAGACTACCTTCTGCCCTATGTAAAGGTTAGGGTTACGCTCCGCAAGGCAACCGCATTAGACGCAAAGGAATAATTGTTATTGTCTTGCGTCCGTCTGTTTATCTCCTTGATAGTTCGTGCTGCTAATTCTGCTTGAGCGAGCTTTGTTTCGTGTTCGCCCATGACAATGTTAAACAGCACAACCATGTTACACGTGTAGTCGGGCTTATCCTTGCCACGTGGGTAAAGTCCCTCACTTTCGTTGGTAGGGATAATGGTATCTCCACTCTGATACTTGATAATCTCATAGTCGCCCTTGAGGATAGATACACCACTATCACCATTTGAGGTACTCTCTGGGATATTCTGATTCGTCTCGTGGTAATGGAGTTCAAAGCCCTCTTGCCCGTTTGGCTGCCCTACAAGCCCTTGCGTGAGTGCATCGTACTGCCCATCTGTGGCGTGGGTGTTAACCTTGAATATTCCTTTTAGCGTGTAACCCTGTAATACCTGCTTTGTGCGCTCTATCTCATAGTCATACCAATAGTGCGTGATGATGTTTCCGCTTTCGTTCTTATCGTGAGTTATATTGATAGCATTCTTGCCTGCTATCTGTGTTGTAGATGGGAAAGCGAGCCGCATATACCAAATAGTATAGGTTTTTTTGTTCCCCCTGCTGTCAAGTTCTATTGCGTTTGTCTGAGAGTTCTTGAGATAACGCACGTGCTTGCGAACATTGTAAACATACAAGTCGATATGCGGATAAACATCATCAAAGGAGAGAGCCAAGGTCTGCCTGATGGCGTTTGAAGCGTCAAAAGCTGCCTTTGTGCTAATATTCCCGTCTGTGTCTACATAGATACATCCATCTGGATAGGTTTCTTTGTCAAGCCCTAATCGTAGGAGAGTTGCTACGTTGCCAGTGCCAACAAGTGCCTTTGTAGACATATTCTTTGTTGAGCCTTGAGGATAGAAGCAGTTGTAGTAATTCTCCTTGCTCTCGCTTATATTAGGCACTTGTACGTTATCATGTGCCTTTAACGTGGGAATCTCCTCACCGAGGTTAATACTTATCTGACCGAAGTACAACGCTTTGTGCTCCCATGACAAGTGCCACTCGCAAGCATTGTTTTTGCAACCTTGAGCAATAGAAGATAGTACCGAAAGAATGTCGTTTGCTGATACCGAGAATGAAACAGACGCATCCACATTACCGCAAAGGGTGTAAGTGAATTGCTTTGCTTTCTCTGTTATTCCTAATGCTTCATTGATAGCCTTGCAAGCGTATTCAAGTGTATTTGTCGTTAACCCCTCAAATGACCATTCTTGCTGCTTGATAGGGTTCTTTTCTGCATCTGTGGTGTCATAGAGAAACGGCACACGTGATAGCCACATCAAAGGGTGGTTAAATTCGGGGGTGTATTTGAAAGCCGTGTTATCTTCTGTCGGTGTGTATGCGTTGAGTAGCCTATACTTCAACCCATCATCAAAAGGTATGATATACGTACCAGCAGGCAAAGTAACCTTTAATTCGCTTTGCCATGACAAACGCACTAAGTTGGACTTCCCCAACTCTTCTTCATGTTCTGCCCCGCTTGTAAGCGTTGCATCTATTATCTTATTGCCGTTGATGTCGTATATTACCATACGCACAAAGTTAGCGAGCATATAATAAAATGGTAGAGTAGGGGACAATAGAAAAGCCACAACTAAGACATTGTGGCTTATTGTAGGTTCTGTGTGGGGGTGATAGCCCCACATTGCCTATTTTAATTTATTTTCTAAGTCTGATATTCTTTTATAGAACCCAGTTGTATGAGGTGACGCACCGAGTTTTAACACCTCAAAATCATAATGATGTAAATACTCGTGCAGTAATGTGGCTGCCATCTGCTTAATTGAAACTACTTGTTTCTTTATAGCAGTGATATTATACAATGTTATTACTTGCAATGCAGGCGTATAAGTGCCTAAAGTCTTACGCCTCAACGTACCACGATAACCAGTGCTATGTGGTTGAGCACGATTTACTACTCTTACAACTGGTGCAGGCACTTTGAATCGTGCAGAAAGATAATCACAAAGCATTTGTGCTTTCTTTTGGCGGTCTACAATGCTTTCGGTTGCAGATAATATCGCCTTGTACTCTTTCTTTGAGAGGCGGTTTAATTTCACCGTCTCAATCTTATTTGACTTTTCGTATGCGTTCATAACTTATGCTATTCTAACTAAGTTTGCTTTTTTGAAGCAACGCCACTCGTCTTTTTCAGTGTCAAAATATACTTGACAAGTGTCTGCTGTTTTCTTTGTACCCTTTGTTACTGGTATTCTATCACTCATAAGAGTGCCGTAAGCCTCTCTCATAGTGCCGTCTACCTTCTGAAAGTAGAACTTAACTACTCGCTTGCTAAGGGCTGCTTTTAGCTTGATATTAACCCAAGCGCACTTTAACGCTTCTGATAAGGTATAACCATTCTTGCGAACAAACTGCCAAGCAAGATTCATTACCTCTCTCATAGTGTTCTTTAATGTAGTACTCATAATCTTATAGTTTAATAGTTTTATACTTTGTTTCTTAATCATAATGCAAAGATATACGTATTTGCGAACACTTGCAAGAAAATAATAACAAAATATTCGCATATTAGCGAACTTTAACAAGTGTGTATGTTCGTATATATGTACATTAAATGTTGTTAAGATTTGAAGCGTGTTTTTCGCACCTATGTATATATTTTATATATTTGCATTATGAAACAAGATATAAGAATAAAAGAAATTTGCAAAGAGAAAGGTATCACCTTAGAAGATTTAGCTAAAAGGTTAGGTATTCTTCGCACATCGCTTTCTCAAGCACTATCACGTAATAGCTTCAGCACGGATAAGCTAAGTGAAATTGCTGATGCCCTTAACGTGCCTATATGGCAATTGTTCGTTTCTCCTAATGAAGTAGCAGGGGGTGGGGATGAACTTACCGCCTTTGTATCGTATCGTGGAGAATTTTTTAGCACCCACTCGAAAGAGGAACTGAAAGAATATGTAAACGATTTGTAAGTCTTGAATAATATGAAAAAGTTTCTGTTATTTTTATTGGTAGGAATATTTTTCTTATCAAGCTGTGGTGATAGTGAAGAAGAAAAAGCTATTACAAACGCCATCTACTACAAATATAAGGAAGATGCTATTAACACAGACACCTATGTCCGTTTTGAAGTGCCATCTATTAAGATTAAAAGTAAAGAGGAGTGTGGAGATACTATAAAGTATGATGTTGAATTTGGAATTATGGAAATGTATCCAGACCGAAATGTATATTATAAAGGTAATGCAGATGTGGTATCAATAGGACGCTCGGCTTTGAGAATAACTTCTTTTTATTATAGTCCTTGTACTCTGAAAGATTTACCATAGAGGCACAATGGGAACTAAAAAAGGTCACATCGATTGAGGAACTTGAAAAATAGTGCAGGAGATTAAAGAAAATAAAGAATAGGTTATGGAGAATAAATTACAGGCGAAATATGAGGGTACGTTAAACTTGGGTAATGCTCTCTTAGATGTAGCTGTACTTGAAAATGGTCAACGTATAATTAAACAAGCTGCCGTATTCAAGGCTTTAGACCGCCCAGCGAGAGGAAATTCTCGTGTGATCGGGATACCCACTTTTATGGATGCCAAGAACCTACAACCTTATGTAAATGAGGATGTTAGGGATGTGATCAAGAAAGTAGAATATTTGGATATAAAAGGAGCAGCCCAACAGGGATTTGATTGCATGGTATTACCTGCTGTTTGCGACGTGTATCTAAGAGCAAGAGAGGATGGAGTTTTGCTTCCCACTCAAATTGATACAGCACAAAAAGCGGAGATACTCGTGCGTTCTCTTGCAAAAGTCGGAATCATATCGCTTGTTGACGAGGCTACTGGGTATCAATATGAAAGAGAAAAAAATGAGCTACAGAAAATACTTAAAGCCTATATTTCTGATGAAATTCTAAAGTGGCAGTTGACATTTACTGACGAGTTTTATCGTGAAATATTCCGCCTTTGGGGTATTCCTTTTATTCCTAAATATATCCGAAATAAGCCATCGTTTGTAGGTAAGCTTACGAATAAATACATTTATGAGCAACTTCCAAAGGGTGTTGTAGATAAAATTAAAGAGCGAACAGGAAAGACAGAAAAAGGGAACTGGAGGTATAAATGGCATCAATCTCTTACTCCTGAAATCGGTCGAGAACATCTAAAGAAGCAGATTATTGAGGTTACAGCGTTAATGTCTGTGTCCCAGTCAAAGGATCAGTTTGATGCCTTATTCTTGCAAAAATATAAGAAAATAGTTCAGCTGGAACTTGAGTTTAATGAAGAATCCGAATGAAAAGTAGGAATAGTTTGCACATTTAAGGAATATTGTATACTTTTGTCGAAGTATAACTAAACCCTAACTATATGAAAAAGTATCTTATCACATTGGTTTTTATACTTGTTTCGCTACCTTCTGTTTGTCAAGAATATACTTACTTTATGGGTATAAGCATGAATAACAATCGTGTTCCTTTTGTGAAGACTTTAACGAAATTGGGATATTCTCTTGAAGGTCTTGATATTTCTGAACCTAACATAACAACAGTTATGTATAGGGGTAAATATTTAGGGCTAAATAGTAGCGTTTTCATAAGGGATAATACTGCTAAAAAAATAAGGTTGAGTATATTTCTGTATCAATAGATGTCAAAGTAAACGATACAATTTCATCAAGACGGAATTACAATAAAGCGTATGAGTTTTTATCAAATAAGTATGATTGGATAGATATGCGTTTTACTAAAGATATCGGAGAACCATTCTTTGCGTACCCTTTAAAGTGCTTATTTGATGATAGAATAATGTTGGTGTACATCAAAGATATAAATGAGTTTAATGGGAATGTGAAATATACCCCGACAATCTACTTTCATCCTTTACCTCTTGGGTTAGCAAGGAGCAAAGAAGAATGTAAATAAAGGGTAGCCGCTAAGCTACCCTTTTTTTATATCCTATTGGTCGGGTTTGGTTCTATGAAAGCAAGTCCGAGCTTTGCAAAGGTGCGTTCTGTGTTCCTTGCAAATGTGCAGCTCTTTCCAGTGTATTTAAGATGATACACATCGGGACTATCATCGGGAATTTGTATCGTAATATCTCCCATCCTCATAATTTCGGCAAAGGATTTCTTCTTTGTGTTGAAGTCTGCCGAATCTTCTCCCTCAATAGTGAAGTTAAGCGTTATACTTCTTTCATTTACTTTAGGAGTAATATTAGCGTATTGTACGCCATCACGCAATCTATCATTGTTGATTATATAATCCTTTAGAGGATAATAACTATTGAGAGTATCAAGAAACCCATCTCCCATGCGTACACCCCATTCATTGAGGGCGTTTCTCCCATTTATTAACAAGTCTGCCATAATTACATATCTTTAATATTCCGTTTAATATCTAATACATTACTACTCATCTCTTTTAAGGTTTTATTCATAGATGTTGTATCTTCGTGAATGCCCTGCAATTCCAAGTATGAATTAGCCTGTATCGTTCTTAATTCATCAGCGATATTTCTTTGTTCCCCGATTAGTGATTGTAAACCTCGCACAGATACATCTATTGTGCTTAATTTGGCGGTAATCAAGTCCTTAATCTGGTCACGTGAGATATTCCCTGCCGTTGTGAGTGCAATGATGTTGCTTGCTTGCTCAAAGGTGATTGATGTCACTCCATTAGCAGTTGCTTTTTGAGATTCGTTGCTATCAACAAGTAACCCCATAGCTTTTAGCGATTCACGACGTTGCAAAAGAATATCTGACAAGCTGCTATTCTCCTTTCTGATAGCGTCTACTTCATTCTCTGTAAAGTTATCATCTTCGGCAGCGTCAGCTATCATTTTATGGATTTTCTTAATCCTTTCTTGAATATCAGAACTATTGACGAGAGAGTTAAGAATAGCCTTACCAATGACATTGTTAATGTTATTAGCAAAGGTTTCTGTGTCACTCTCCATATCTTCAAGTGCAGACAAGTAACTATCCTTAAGCCATCCCAAGAATATCCTGTTAGTTTCTCATTGAGTTTATCTGCTAATTCTTCAGCTTTGCCAGCACGCTCAATATACTCATCTACCAACTCCTTTGGATTCTTATGTCCCTTGTTGTTAAATAATTCTCTCCATGCAGTATTATTGTTCGCTTGAAGTTGCTTTAATAACTCGGGAGAAAGATTCCATAAATCCTCGGCTCTGCTTACTCGCTTATCTGACCCTAAAGATTGGAGAGTAGCATTAAAGCTAGTCCATATCTTTTTATTCTCATTTGCAAACGCATTAAAGGAACTTCTACCACCTAGCTTTAAGAATCCGTAACCTGTATTAGCGTATTCCTTTGCTCTGTTATTGATAGCTTTCCTTTGGTTGGATTCCCATTCTTCTTCTGCCTTTTTGGCTTTCTTATACGCATCAACAGATTGAGAGTTTGTATTATCTTTCTTCTCAATATTATTTGAAAGCGTATCAATAGCCTTAGAAAGTCCCTCATTAGCTTTTGCAAGACGTTCTATCTCTTTCTCCATGGCGGTTTCATTACCACTACCGCCAAATAGAGTAATAGCAGCTCTCCCGATAGCTCCAGCCGATTCCATGCCATGAGCAGCAGCCCCCACAAAGTTCCCACTTTGGAAGTCTTTAATAGCCTGCATACCCTCTTTGCCTGCTGTCACTATCTCTTTTGCGCCTTTCATAAGGTCACTATCATCAGAAACGCCAAACTTCGATAATAGGTCGGGGAGGTCATTAAGATTATTCAATACCAAACTGAAAGCAGACATAAACGCTTTCATGTTCTCATTAAAGTCGTTTATGAACTTATTTAACTTCCCTTGCGACTTTGAAACATCGTTGTCGGATTTCTTCTTTTGCTCGTTTGCATTAATAAGGTCACGCTCGCTTGCTGCAAGGGCATCCATTGCTTTTTGGACTTCCTTATATTGAGCACTATCTTTGCCGTATTTATCCTCGATCTGCTTGAGGATATTGTCAATGTTTGCAGTGGAAATATCTCCATTTACTTTTACCCCTGCATTTTCAACAGACTGGCGAGCGTTCCGTTGCTTTTCCATATTTCTCAATGTAGCAACAGATAATCTACCTGCTGCCGACGCCTGCCTCTCTAAGGCGTCAGCTACGTCCATCTCTAACTTTCTTCGTTCCTTGCCATGTTCTGTGGAGAAATTAAAGAACTTCTTCTGCTTATCTTGTGAATCGACTATTGCATTGTTTACTTTCTCTATCTGCTCGACAATAGCTTTGTAGTCTGTCACATTGAGGTTATCGGATGAAAGCATTTCACGAAGTCTACCTTTTACTACCTCTAGCTGTTTTATCGTTTGATTCCCAATATCTCCAAAGATTTCATCCCAGTTGAGATTGTCTTTTTCGTTTTTTAAATCAAAGTCTGCTATTGCTTTTGCTTTTTGTGCATTAAGAGAGAGCCTATCTCCTTCTGTTTCGGCTTTCTCAATCTTAGCGTCATACTCCTTTGCTATTGCGAGACGCTTTTCTTGCATTGTGCCGTACTCTTTGAGATAGGATATTATAGATAAAGCACGTTTCTCATTAGTTGCTTTCTCCTCTTCCTGTATCTTTTTAACCTCTTCATCATACTTATGCCATGCTGCCTTTGTTTTGGAATCATAGTTCGTATGCTCTTCTGTTGTATATCTTTCGTCAGATGAAGCATAACTATACGATGTACTCTCATAGAAGTTCTTTCCCTTGTTCTTTGGGTTTGCCTCCCATGCTTGTTTTGCTTGCTCTATACGACGTTGCTTAATGTCCTCAAAAGCTCTGTCGACAGCCTGCTGTTCTTTCTTATGATTGAGTTCTATTTGACGGAGCTTCTTCTCGTTGCCATCTTTGAGGATGTCAATCTCTGCCTGCTCGGTTTCGTTTGCTAAGTCCTCTGCTTTACGGGCATTCTCTATCTGTGTCTTTGTTTTTAACTCAAAGGCTTTCTCATTTGCTTCATTCTGCTGCTCGACTGCTTTTTTTGCATCTTCTGCTGCTTTCTCCGCATCTTTCTGCGCCTTTTTTGCATCAGATACTGCCTTATTGTGTGCAGTAATAGCCTCTTTTGCCTCGCTTTCTAGAGTTTTCCCCGATAATTGGGAGTATGCCTCATTTGCTTTTTTGTACGCATCCTGTGCTTTAAGAAAATCGTTTTTTGTTCCATGTTTCTTTGCGTTTGCTAAAGCCTTTTGTGCCTTTACAGCAGCAGTACGAGCATCACTAAGGGCTTTTGTATATTTAACGTCACCATTCCCTCCATTGTTATTGCTGTTTGAGGGCTCTTTAATGCCGTAGATAACTTCATTCATATCACGTTTACTTATGCCGTTTTCATCAGCAAATCTATTGATACTAGCATCTCTTGCTTGGTTATTCCTTTTAATCTCATTTGCTTGATTTACAATAATATCAGCATACCCCGATGACCCTAAACCGCCGTATTGGTCACGATACATAAAAGAGCCAACATTATTCAGCAATGCTCTAGCCGTGGTCTTTGTCTTCTTGCCATTTTTAAAATAGTATATAGTACTATCTAACGCTTTTTTGTTTCCGTTTGTATAATCATTCAGGTGCTGCATAAGTAATCGTGTCACTTGATTACCATACTTTTTATTGATAGTTCCATACATTTCATGCCTAATCTTCTGGTTAGCATCTTCTGTCTCTTGCACTGACTTGTCATAGAACTGCTTAGCTGTCTTGCAGCAATACTTCTCCTAATAGCATCAGTAAGGCGATTATACGACCCTGTAAGCGTACCCGTGCGCTCTATCTCGGCAACGAGTTTGCTATCATATTTCCCGTATTGAGATATGATAGCGTCCTTTGCTGCTTTCCACTCTTTAGAACCCTTTTTAGTGGAATTTAATACCTCGATAAGTCCATTAAGCTTGGTTATTTCTTTTGATGTGGACTTCTCTACTTCGTCATTCGCTGCGTCAAGTCGCTTCTGCGCTTCTTCCGCTGCTGTTGTCCTATCTGTAAGGGTATATACAGCAACACATAACCCGATAACAGCAGCAGCAACAGCTACATAAGGATTCATAGCCATTGTTATGTTAAGTGCTGCCATCTGTTTCTGTAACATCCCTGTAGCAACACTTAAAGCAGATGTCCCTGTTATGGACGCTGCTCTTGCTATAAATTGAGCTTGCTCTAAAGCAGTATTAAGAATAATAGCGGTGCGATAAGTTCCATATGCAATCAAAAGTCCCTCTAAGACCTTACCGATAGTTTCATAGTTCTCAACGAGGTATGTTCCTGCCTGCACGGCACCCATAATTATTCCCTCGCCCTTAGAGCCTATCTCATTGAACATATTATCAAAACTTTCTTGGAGCATTGAAATCTGTCCATTGAGTGTTTTAGAACCCTCATCCGCCATGCCAAAGAATTTACCACCTGCGGAAGTGGCAGATATAAACGCATCTTGCACCATCTTGGACGATATAGCACCGCTTGACATTTCGTTTTTTAGTTCGCCAATAGATTTGCCCGTCTTGCGTGATATTTCCTCGAGTGGGTTGAAGCCAGCGTTGACCATTTGCATTAGGTCTTGCCCCATCAATTTCCCTGCACTACTCATCTGTGAGAAAGCAAGTGCAAGGGAGTTGAATTTACCCGTATCACCCATTGATACATCACCGATAGCCTTTAGGTAGTCGATAGACTTCTCCGCTTCGATACCAAAGGAGGTCATCATCTGTACCGCACCGACCATATCCTTTGTGTTCAGCGGTGAAGCAAGGGCATATTCTTTAATTTGCCCCATGATATTGTTTAGGCGTTCCTCATTACCTCCCAATAGGACTTTAAGGGATGTTTCCATGCTCTCGAACTCTGCTCTGACGGATATAATTCTACCTGCAAGCTCTTTCAACCCCATACCGCCAAGAAGTATGCCGCTCATCTGCTTGAGCTTACCAGTAAGTAAGTTCATGGTTTCTGCTGTTCCGCCACCTTCCTGTCTTAATGATGCGTATTCGTCACGGAGTTTCTTTACTGATAGCCTTGCCGTTGCCTGCTCTTGTGTGAGAGCAAATAACGATGCCTTTTCTTCATCAAGAGCCTTTTTGGCTGCATTCCATTCGGCAAGTTTAGCATCAGATGTCAAAGGGGAGGACTTAACCGACTCTCGATAAGCCTCGCCCAACCGCTTAACATCTGCGGCAACGTCTCTTACAACCCCCTTCTGTGCAATAATCTTCTCGGTAAAGTCATTGACACCCTGCGATGCTGCAAATATCTTCTGCTTGAAATCTGTTTCCATTGCAGCGGATGCTTCGGCAATCTTACCAGTGACAGCCCCTAAGTCCTTAGATGTCTGTTGTAATTTACTATTCAGTTTATTAAAGGATGTAGGGTCTTGAATAGCATCTACACCTTTAATCTCCTGCTTTAACTTCGTTATCTCGTCACGTAACCGCTGGACTTTCTCATAGTCCGCTTGTACACGGAATTTCAACTCTGCCATATCTACTTTCTTCTTCTGTTTGCGAGTTCCTTACCGCTGATTTTTTTCACGACATCACCGAAGCCTCGTGTTGTTTATCTTTCTGCATAATGATGAGGTTACGATAAGGAATTTGATTAACTACTTCGTCATACGTCAGATGCAAGCTATCCATGAATGACGCTATTTGCCCCAAAAGGGTCTTATTTCCGACTACTTCGGTGTTGCTGCCAGCAGGCTTGCGTTCTTCGTCAAACTGACAGCTTTCAAGAAAGGGGCAATGCCGATAAGGTCAAAACCTACGGAAAGCGCATCTACGACCTCCTCCAGTGTTCCGTTGCATAATTCCTTTGTCTTGGATAAATCGCCCGCCATAAGCCACGAGAGAGCCTTTGCGTATGCTTCACTATCCTTTGCAGATAGGAGCATCTCTTTTATCGAACTACCCTCTGATAGGTTTATGTCGCTGATACACGAAATTGCACCTGCCAATCGCTTAATAGTAGGCGGTTGAATAGCGTATGCTTGATTATTCACGTAGACAATCGCATAGTCATTACCTAAGATTGCATCTGATACTAATTTACTTGCTTTACTCATAATGAAAATAAAAAAGGGTGGAGGTGGTCTTTTCGCCACGTTCCACCCCACTGTTATCCTGAAACTTTCCTTACGCCAAAGCCTTTACCTCTGACTCGTCAAAGTTATACTCTGGTGACACACCATCAACAGTAGAAGCCTGAACAAGACCCTTGACTGCAATAGCGATAGCCTTATCGGTATTCGCCTCACGTGCTACAATCTGACAGTTAGGGAAGATGAACCATACATCGTCCTCAGTCAGACAGAACAGAGCCTTCTTGATGACAACCTTATCAGTAGCTCGCTTCCAACCAACGATGTCATCCTTATCAGTGCCTGCACCGCCCTTCTTGATGACTTCACCACCCATAAGAGCAGCTTTGGCAGCATAGTCATACTGACCGATTGAGAACTGAGGGGTAATCTCGCCTTGAGTGGTATCATAGCGGTATGCTTGACCCGTGAGCTGGTTCTTGTACGGAGTAACAGAAGCCTCGCTCTCCTCGATGTTCCATGTTTCGCCATGCACGTTCATCACCTCATTCTTGGCTGTTTTAGCAGCCTTGATGATTGTACTTGCACTTGCCGCGGTAAGGTCATTCTTGATTACGGAAATGTCAGCATAAAAAATCTTCTTAATGCCGACAGCTGAAATTTTTCCCATATTTACTTTACGTTTAATGCGTTAAACAATATTCTACAATTAATAAAATGGCACTTCAAAGCAGTGTCCGCTTCAATGTGGATAGTATCTATCTCATAGTTGTACCTTGTTCCGTCAAACTCACCCGTTACGCTTTTGAAGAGTTCTTTTGCCTTTCGCTCTAATTCCTTTAATCGGAGTGTGTTAGCAATGTCCACCCCTAAATCGGGTACGCACAGATTAACGTCACAAAAACACTTCTCCCAATACTTGCTCGGGGTCTGTCCTTTCACGTGGATAGTGATACGTTCTTCTTTAAGATCGCCTGTAAGGGTCTTGCCGAAAGGAACTATACCTATACCAAACGCCTTGCAATCTCGGTAGAGAATATCTGCTATGTCGGTAGTTACTATCATAAGTTCTATTCAGTTATAATCTCCCAATCATTTGCGAAGATGTCAATCCAATCGGGAACGTAATTCGTAGCGACAACACCGCCATCAGCATACCTTTTCAGTTTCAAACACTGACTGCGGTAATGAATGGTTTTTGTGTCGCTTGTCAACACAAATTCTTTGCGTCACTTGGGAGGCTCTGCATCTTCGGTACAATATCAGACTTGATGTCCGAATCAATCTGTTTGACGACACAAATGCCATCACCCCAAATGTTGCGTCTTACGGCTTTCCCACTTTGCAGGAATGTGATAACTTCTCCGAAATTCATATCATTCAAACATTTCTTTTAGTTTCTTCTCTGCTCTCAATGCAGGGTCACTCAGTACAACAAACCCCTTTGCTTCGACATAGGAAGCGTAAGGAGCGGTATTCTCTAATGTCAGTCCGTCCTTGTCTACATCGAATGTGTTGGACGTTCTCAAATTGAGGGTATGGTCTTGGTATGTTCCGCTTTCCTCTGCGTCCTTAACGGCAGCATCGCCAACGTCTATCATACCTTTCTGAACCTCCCACTCTAAATTATCAAAGAACTGCTCTACATCGGAGAAATCACTATCTATAACCATAATTCAGAGTTATTGAAATAGTTAGCACTCTTTACAATGTAAACCTTGCCTTCTCCTCGTACGCTTTCCCCCTCAAGACATCTTACCTCTGTACCTGCTTTAATATCGACATTCATCTCACATACTACGTGGTAATTAGGTCTGTACACCTCACCATTAGGAGAGTTAAACTCTTTTGTGGTGTTGTCATCACAACGGCACTTACAGAGTGTTACCCACTCTTCACCTCCCGTGTTAGGGATTGGGTGTCCGTATTCGTCCTCTTGGAGTGGTGTTACCCTTTTAACCTGCAATATGTGGGGTGCAAATATCATAAGATGCGTATCTTCGGTTTATTGTCGTTGAGTTCGTCCTTCAATCCGTACTTCTTACAAAGGAGAGAGTAATAGTCCTTTACGCCTTGAGTATTCCACGACATAGAAAAACCGCTCTCATTGATAGAAGATGGGCGAAGCAGAAGAGATGGAATAAATCGGGCAATTGCAACAGATATATTATCAATTACATCTGCATCGACATTGTCCTCTATATTCACACGTGCATTGAGAGACATATCCAACAAGTCAGCCTCCGACACTTGTATGCCGAAGGACTGAAACTTGCTTGATATGTATTCCTTGATGCTCATTAGCCTAATTTGGAAAGGTCTGCGATAGCCATCTTGTTTGGAATATTGATGTCGGGGATAGCCTCGAAACCATACTCCATAAAACGACCTTCGTCAGTTCGCTTAGATGAGATAAAGCCCCTGCCATCTTCAATTTCTTGGTAGGCACGACCGTCATTAACCTTGTCGGTCATTTCGTAAGGCTTCTTCCAACGCATAAAGCCAAGTTTGGTATTATCCGCCATCATAGGTAAGAATGAAATCTTGTCATCTGGGACGGCATTTACCATTTCATTCTCTGATGTTTGGATATACTCATCCTTGATACGGATTCGCCACGGCATGCCTACTGATTCGATAAGGCGGTTTACCATATCGGGAGAAACGATGCCACCTGTATTGAACTCCATATCACCAAACTTCATCGTAAACTTGCTTTGGAACTCCTTAGACGAAGCGATACGATTATTAAATGTGTGGCGATTCATTTCGGCTGTTGCGAAAAGCATACCCTTTGAACGTACCTTATCCACGAACTCCGTTTCAAGCCAAGAAAGGATGTTATCCTTGTCGGCAGAAGCGGCTGCCTTTTTGTAGATAGGCAATTTTACTGTATCTACTGATACGCCCTGCTTGTTAGCCTTTCCATTTACCTTGGTAGAACCATTAAAACGCAAATCGCCCAACATAATATCAAGACGTTTCATAGGAGCAAGCATACATTGACGTACGTCATCAACCAAGAAGTTCACAATCTCGTCCATCTTAGCAGAGATGGCATCGGTATTGCTCGACTGAATGGTCAATGTGTTATACTCCTCTATAAGCCAGGTAAGGCGTTCAAGGCGAGTATTGTCCATTTGGTAAGCGTCGCCTAAGCAAGCTACCTCACCAAAACCACGTGTGAGAGCATGGCGTTTTCTGACAGGCTTCCCTGCATATCTGTCAATAACTGTACCTGCGATGACACCCACCTGTGTACCCATATAAGTCTTGAAAGAACCATCGGGATTAGTTCTCTCATAAACAAGGTAGTCTTTCCAAAATACCTTGTCAAGTTCGCCCATAGTAACAATAGAACGGTCTATCACCGCTTTGAGGAACTTAGGGCTATTCAGTAATGAATCTATTGTTAATAACATATATTCCTCCTTTTTTTAGATAAACATGAAACGTCCAGTGAGAGCCGCCTTATCTTCCTCTGTGAAAGGAATGTAAAGGTTGTCCTCAACGATTGAAAATGCACGACCAACCAATGCAACGGTATTCTCTTTTGCCAAGTTACGCCAACCGAATGAAGCGAAGTTTGCAATATTCTTAGCCTTAGCGTCAGATGCACTCTTTGCCTCGGGAAGCACCTTGCCAACTTCCAAATTAGCCTTTGTTTCTTCTTTGGTGGTAATTGTATCGTAATCCTCGTTGGAAGTGTCCACCGACTTTACAGTGATGACATTTGCCCCGTCAGAGAGTAACGTGCCCACATTGATAAAGTCCGCAAAAGGACATTTAGCAATCTTGATGGTAGTCGCTCCCGTGGTAGCCTTTTCTACTACCTTGACACGAATGCACACTACTGCCTTGCGCTCTACCTTATCACGATAGATAGGCGTAAGTTCGGGCAACCATCCCTTATTAGGGAGATTACTCATGTCTAAGTCCATACCACCATCTGTGAGGCGATATAGAGATTTCTCGTCACAAACCTCCCTTTCGATAGGAGGCGTGGATTCAAACTTAATTCCTGCTGCCATAATGATTTACTTTTTTTCGTTTTCTGTTTTGATAGCCTCGGTTCGCTTATTGACGCCATCCAAAAGACTATCCATATCGTCTTTGTGTTCGGGGTTTCCCTCTTCGGGAGACTTTGCGAACTGAAAACCGCTATTCTGCATTTCCTGTTTCAAGTCCGTGAAGTACTGATTAAGGTCTGCATCATCTGCGATGGTCTTGCCTTTATAGGCAAATTCGGGGATACCAAATGACTTTGCCACCTCGTCAATCTGCGCATTGCGAGCGTCCGCCTTTGTCTTTGCGTCCATTGCAGCTAACTTCTCGCTCAATGTCTTATTAGAGTCAATAAGACTTTGCGCCCACGCTGGCATTTGTTCCGTTGGTTTTGATTGTGGAGTTGGTGTTGGAAGTGGGTCTTGTGGCTTTGGTTCCTCGATTGGCTTTCCGTCCTTGATGTTGTGCTTCTTCTCGTAGTTGGAAACTGCGGTCTTCTGCGCACCATCAGCCCGATAGTCGCCATAGCTTGTTAGTACGTCTTGAAAGGAGATACCCTCAACGATTGAGTTTACCTTGCTCTCGTCCGTTACTCCTTCAGCTTTCTTGCTTGCGATACGCTGAAGTGTGGCATCCTCAACCCCTTGGAATTTGGTTTTAAGTCCTGCCAAAATTTGCTCGTAAATGTTCATACTTTATAAAGTGTTAACTTGAATAAATCTTTTCAAATTTACACATTATAAAAGGGGGATTTGCGTTTTTCAGTGGTTTAGAAATGACAATAATACGGTTGTAAGAAAAAGCCGCCTATACTCACGTACAGACGGCTGTAATAATACATAAACAGTTCTATAATGAAGCTATTCTTGCGTTTGTGTTGTTGGTTGATTCTCCTTTTTCTCTTCTTTGATTTGCTGTAACTCGTCTTGCAGCTCTCCATAGTTAGAACAATAGGCAATACCATGTTCCATTGACCACACGCCACCACTGACGGCAGCAGCAGCGGTTTCAACCTTATCACGCTCGCTATCAATCATGAAAGGGACAATCTCTGTTTCGATGTTCACCGTCTTACTTGCGGCTTCGAGTGATGAGTTCAGCGTGCCAATAGCAGACGTAAGGAAATTAACTCTTCGTTGGAAGAACTCTCCCAATTCCTCTGCGTGGTTCTGTACAGCCATGTGAGCAGCCATGAAGACATATCGGAAAGCCGTACCACTAAGAGCGTTGCCCGTTCCTTTGAGTTGGTCGAACGATATACGAGGCGTGTTCGTCAGTCCGTAAATCTGATTAAAGTATGTTTCAATCTCCACCTTGATAGGGTCGGATGATTGGTTCCCCATGTGAGATATTGTGCATTTGCACCATCTCCCGTTAATTGCATCATTCTATTTCTTGCATCACCGCTCAAATTGTCGGGCTGCAACTCACCAAAGAGCATAAGGAGAGGGAAGAAATGATTATCAATGCAATCGGCATAGCCACTCAAACATTTTTCCAATCGAATACGTGGCTGCTTAATTTGCACATAATGGCTCGGGACGAAAAGCATACATGACGGGGAGTTTCTGAAACCGATGAGCAAACGTACGTTCAATATTCTCCGACCATGTTTTGTCAAGTTCCCATTGATACACCTTATCTGCGGTAATAGTCATAAATGCGGTGTGTTCGTTACCGTCTAAGTCTTTCTTCTTGTATTCACGGGAGAAAGCTATCATATTGCCGTTATCATCAAAGAAAGGATACAATATATCACCACGAAATGGCGACCATATTTGCGACCTTAGCTGATATTCGGGTACTTTATTTCCAAATAGAGACGCAATTCTGCGTTTTAATTGCGCCCAAAAGCCATCATCCTTGACTACGTACCAATACTCTGCCACTTCCTGCTCTGATAGCCACGAACGGACTAACTTACGGTTTTGAAATTTCAGTTTATTCTTCTTGAACACCTGCTTGATAGTTTCAAACACATTCTTTTCTCCGTCATCTTCGGGATTGCAGTCAAGCGTGGGTTCTATGCCTACACAAAAGGCAGTATGGATATTAACTATATCCTGCTCAATAGGAAGCGCAATGCGGTTAGGCTCTTTCATTTCATATTGTGCAGGCTCGTGTATTTTGTGTCCACTTTCGCGGTCAAAATCATTATATTCCATCTTTACAAGAACTTTAATCTTCTTGTAAAGTTCGGGATTCATGATGTCATGTTTCGTCATGTCCCAGTCCGCAAGATTTGTTGATGTGTCGGGGAGAGGATTGCGCCTGCCTTTCTTGAGATAGCTAATCTTCTTATCAATGTCCTCAAGTGCGAGGATTTCTTCTAATGTCTTTATCATATCGTTATCCTATTTATCGGGCGAACGCTGCTGCCATGTCGCCCTTTGGTTTCAAAATCTTTCCTAATAGTTGGCCAAGGACATAATAGCGAACCGCATCTATGCCATGGTTATACTTGTCTATTGGTTGGTTGATATAGTTGCCGTCCTTATCGGTGTCCCACACATACTTTCTGAACTCTGTACGGAGGTTGTACGACCGCTCAGTGACAAATATGTGGTCAAAGGATAGCATCTTGTCTATTCCTGCTATGATAGAGTTGCCGCTCTTGTCTACGGGGTAAATCTTTATACCTGCGTTATGTATCTCTTGTATCAGTCGGGGGTCTGCACTCTCGGAGAATACCTTTAAGTTGCCAAAGCGTTTGAGTTCCTTTACAATGTCAGATGACAACATGCCCGTTCGATAGAAGAGTTCATCAAGATACAAGTCATTATCAATGATACCGCATAGTATTCCTGCGCTCGGGTCGTGCGTAAAACCAAAGTCATCACCAATAGCAACCTTCTTGCACCATTTAGGGAACTCCTTAACAATGCCTATATGCTTAAACACTGCACCTTCCGCAACGTCTGCCCATCTACCCATGACGGTATGCGCATATTTCTCGGGGTTGTTAGCTTTCATGTCCTCAACCTCCTTGATGAACTCGGGAGAGAGGTTCTCTATATTGTCTAAGTAGGTAGTATGGATATGTAGTACATTCGGATGGGTACTTATCTGAACGGGAACACCATCATACATTACTTCCTTATGGGTGTTCTCTATAAACCGCTTATAAACCCAATGGTTATTGTCCGTAGGGTTCATAACGATAATAATTCTGTTCTGTATTCCTTTCTGACGAATAGAGAGCATAATTGTTTCAAACTCCCTCTCTGATACCCACTCCTCTGCTTCGTCTACTACAAAGGTTGTAACGCCATGAATAGATTTCAGCTTTGCCGTTTGGTTTCCTGAACTTGTCTTGATACCTCTAAACATCACTGCACCACCGCTACGGAGGTTCTTTACATCTGTTTTAGTGTGCGTGTACCATTTCGAATTTCCATCAAGCTCCACCTTCTCCATAAACTCGGGGATAACAGACATTGAAGCCGATACCATTGTATAACGAGTATAGAGTATCTGATGAACTATTCTCTTTGCAGGAGTTGGGTGTTTAACCTCAAACAGTAGACGCTCAATGAAAGTGGAAACATTAAAAGACTTTCCACTTCCACGGCCACCTGTAACAAGAATGATGAACTTATCCTTGTTATGGTACAACGGAGCATATATCTGCTGTGGGGTTATTCTATTCATTTGTGTTATCGGTCATCCACTTATCAATGTCGATACCATTCTCGGAGTACAAAGCATCTTCATCGGTCTGCTTGTTCTCCATCTTGCGCCATGTCGGGTCGTGGTGATAGAGTAGGGTAGCAATAGCCTGCATATTAGGAGGTAACTCCATCTCGGACTCTTGCACCACTGCTTTATCTGTCAGAGTTACCCATCCTGTACCACCACAATAGGGGCATTTCTTATCTGCTCCCATACACTCGCACTTATCTTGTACGAACTTAACTATCCTCGATTTGGTCTTCTTTCCACCAATCGCACCTTTGATGTATGTACCACGAAGCAAAGCTACAATTCTTGTCCGTCCATGTGCTAAGACGTTAGTTATACGCTCTCCACGCCTTTTGTTTTCTTCATCCGTCCAATTCTCATAGTTGCCGTTTTTCATGCAAGTGAATACCTCTCTGCATAGATTAAGCTCGTTTGCTATCTCCTCATCCGTGTATCCATTCGTTGCAAGACCTTCTATGCGCTTGTAGAAATCTTCGCTATCGTAGTCGTGTTTTGGTTTTGCCATAACTATTCAGTTAAAAGGGTTTCTATCTTTTCAGAGAATACTTCACCTTTGAGGAACTTCTCATCGGGGTTAAACCCGAACTTCTCACAAAACTCTACTTTTGCATCCCAATTATCGAATGATAGCATAAGATAAGCGTCCATATCTGCGGCCGCCTTTGTAGCGGCTTGTTTCACTTCTTCTTTTACTTGCTTCATGTGAGCAACCTTTTCCGCTCGTTCGGCTTGCTTTGTGCCACTTCTGCTTGTCTTTCTTCTCTGACGGGTTCCATGAGCGTGTCGAGTTCATCAGCGATGGTGTTTTCTTCTTCTGTCTGAAAGTTGAAATCCACACCGATAATATCGAGGTCTTGCTCGGTCAGTCCTGCATCTTTATAGTCAATGTCGGGAATAAGCTCACGGAGTGTGTCGTAATCCCACTCTCCTTGCGCTGATGGGTTGTTGAGTAAGATAAGCAGCTCTTTCTCTTCTTTCTCCTCAACTTCTATCAAGTCCACTCGGATAGGGTAGTCATTATCCTTTGTATCGGGGTTGTACTTTTGGAGTTCGTCCATAACCGAAAGGCGTTGATGTCCACTTACAAGAGTATATCCTGTCCGCTTGTTCACCACGATACCTCCGACCATGCCAAACTTCTTTATACCACGTTTGAGAGCCTTGCGGTTCTCTTCAGGAATAGTACGAGGGTTCTGCTCGTGAAGTTTAATTTGAGAGCGTAGGAGTTCCACGCTCTCTGATGTGAAGTATTTGTTATCCATCTGACTTTTCTCTTTTAAATTGTTATCCTGCTACTGCGCCATATCCGTGCTGCTGAACTGCACGACTTTCCGCCCTTGCAATAAGCCTGTCTCTTGACTGCTTGGCTCTACGGCTCAAAGCACTTGTTTCCCAAGTATTCTTTCTCCGCCAATTCGCCTCGCTCAATCTTTCAGCCTGTGCGTAAATTTGTCTAAGAGTTTTTCTTGCCATAATTATTACTTGTTATCCTGTTTATAATTTTCTTCAAATAAATTCTCTCGCTCATTGGAAACACTTTGTATATCTTCTCTAAGTCCTGCGGATAGTGCTCGTTAAGCCATGTAAAGCAATCTATGTTAAATCCTAATCCGTTACTTGCCTTGTTGCCGTATAAAACTGGCTGCGGTAAACGCTTCATACGCATATATGCTTTAACGTCTTTCTGTGTCCATGAAGCAAGAGGATAAACTAAACCGTTATTCTCATACTCGTTAGCTTCATAACCTTTGAGCATAAGATTTCGGTTCATTCCGTCCGCTTTCTTCATACCTAAGAACGTATAGTAAATACCTGTCTTTAACCTCACCGCCTTAATCACGTCAGTGAGTTTCAGCAGCTTAACTTTAGGATTAGGTACGCAATACAGACCGCCACGAAGTATATACGTTAAATTCCAATGAGGAACTTGCATGAACTCTACCTTTGGATATTTCTTCTTCACCCACCTTATCCAGCCGTTGATGTGCTCCAAGTCCTTGACAAAGTACATAAACACACATACAACCCTTTCAAAATGAGGATAGACTAAATCCAAAGTTACAAGGGAATCCTTGCCAAGAGAACACATAATGATGCAAGATGACTGTTTTTCAGCCACCCTGCATATAACGTTATGTGCTTCTTGTAACTTGTTCATTATCCTGCGCTCATTCCAAAGCCCTTACGGAGCTGCCTATATACAGTCTTATGACTGCCCAATTTATTACCAGCTACTAACTGATGACGTCCACTATTGCCCAGATAAGAACCTGTTGCACCTGCGATACGACCTTTCAGTTTTTGTGCATTTCTTCTTGCCATAATCTAATACCTATTGAGATTACACTTTCTTCGACTTGTATCTTATGTTGTGCGAAAGTATCTTACCCAAATCAAACACTACTTGCTCGGCTACCCATACAAGTGGATTGCCATCTTTGTCCCTGCCATGTTCGTAAGTGATAGGCTCATTATTCTCATCTACGAATATCTCACAATGTGCGCCCAAGACCTCAACAAGTGCGCTGTCTCTGTCTTTGTTATATCCAACATAGAATTGGATAGCATCATACTTGATAGGCTGCGCGTTGCCGTCTGCATCTTCGATTTCAAAGCCCTCTTCATCGAGTTGCAACAGCTTCTTGATAGTGGTTGGACGAACTTCTCTGAACTCTTGCACCTTACGACCTGCAAGGATTGCATCGAAATACTTTTGTTTGATGATAAGATTTAATACTTTCATACGACTTTTCTCTTTTTTAATGTATCACAAAGATACGGTTTAACATTATTATATTTAGAAAATAACCGCCTATAAAAGTAACAATAGACGGGTTGTATATTAATTAATTTGAATTATTTAATCTCTATATAGTTCTGCCCGAATTGGTCAGCAATAACGAAACTATCTCGCATGCCTTTCAGCCATCTTGCAACATTGTAGCTGCTTGTGCCTAATATCTGTGCTACATTATCACATACGATAGATAGTTCGTGTGTGTGCTTTGCGAAAGAGATTGCGAACTGCTTCAGGCACTTAGTAATAGCCTCTTTCTCTTCTATATAAGAAGTATTGAACTGCAATACATAGTTTAGCCTTTCAGATGAACCATTTTTGTTTATATCATCAAATGAACTCAACTGCGAACATCTGCGCTTCTGTCAGCTGCATTTGCTTAATGTCTTGTACTTTAATTCTCTTCATAATCATTTGTATCTTAATCACATTGCAAAGATAGTGGCTATAATCATACAAAACAAATATTTTGCGCAAAAAGCGTATGACTTTAACAAACGCTAGTAAAGAATGGCTATTTATATTTATAATATTACATAAATTAACAAAAGGTTGATTTTAATCAAACAAAATACCTAAATATTTGTATTATTCATTTCTTCTTTATACTTTTGCAGTGTAGTTTATAATCAACATATAATATGGATATAAAAAAGGTAATAAAAGAGCGCGGCTACACAATAGAAGATGTAGCCAAGAAAATGGGTATTTCAAGGGTTACACTTAGCCAAAATATGAGCCGTAACCCAACAGTTGGCACATTGGAACGCATTGCAAATGCTATTAATTGTAATGTAAGTGAGTTCTTTGTAGACGAAAAGGACGCATCAAATACCATCACTTGCCCCCATTGTGGGAAAATGATTAAGTTTGAGAAAGGGGAATAAGGTATGGGCAAAAAGAAAACTTATAAACGTATTTGATGTAGCAAGCATAATAATTATGAAACTCCCAAGCGACACTTTATATTTGCCTATTAAACAGGTATATTTCGACCAAATAATAGATGGTACGAAAAAAGAAGAGTTCAGAGAAATTAAAATGGGTATTACGGCTAATAAATACTTGCAACGAGTAATGGACGATAATGGTAATCCCGTTAAAGATACCAACGATACAGAGGGGTATGTAAGAGATTTAGAGCATACAGACCCAAATATATCGAAGTATTGGATAGATGACTATAATAATGGTCACTTTCCATTCAAACCATATCCATACAAAAAACTATATCTTGCAGTAGGCTATGCAAAGGCACGTGATACGGCTCTCGTTGAAATTGACGGCTCTCGATTTATCCCAAAAAGGATTAGAGTAAATAAATACGCATTCTGGGTGATAGCCTACCATATAGGTAAAGTCTTAGAAGTCCATAGAAAGTAAAGCCTTATTCATAAGCTCGTCCACATTTTGACGAAAATCTGAATAAGTGGTATAAAGCACCATTAACTCTGTACAAGTCGCTGATATAACGCTTGCGCACGTTACTTTGGTAGCTTTGGTGATGGCACGTCTAAGACCTTGCGGCATCTTACCACCAAAGAATTTATTAGGAGAGTAAAGGTAGATGACAACGAAGATAAACTCTTTGCGGTCGTTTACCTTTATTTCGTTTCCCTTTAATTCCTCAAACATTTTGTAAATCTTTGGAATGAGATTTAAGTCTTTCAGTTTTGGCGATGTTGCTAGTTCATTATCTACTATGGCTTGACGGAGTGCTGTACGTGCCTTTTCTATTCTCTTGATTGTTTCGATTATCTGCTCCATTTATAGATTTTTCAACAAAAATATAGCAAATAATCTTAAATAATCAAATTTGTTTAGATAAATTTTTAATTATAGAGTAAAGAAACACAACAAAATTTACTTGTTTTGGTGTGTTGGTCAGTGTGTTGCTTAGTGTGTTGCTTTTAATTTTTCACCTTTGTAAAAATCTAAAATAAAGATAACTACAAAGGTGTTTAGTGTGTTGGTCAGTGTGTTGGTCAGTGTGTTGTTACTCTTTTAGAACGTAATCTAAAAGTTTTACATTTGCCTCATTAATGTGGCTAAAATCCTTTTTAATGTATAGTTCCGTTATCTTCAATGACTGGTCAGTATGATTTAGCATATCATTTACCACGTACTTGCTTATTTTCACGTCATTTACGGCAATCGTAGCCATAGAATGCCTTGCAGCATAGAATTGTAGACGTTCAATGCCCAATTCCTTTCCCACTTCCTTTAATCCGATGTTTATCGCACGATTGAAACTCTCCATTGTAGTAAATCTTTCGTAGAAGTTAAATACACGAGTTTTACCCTTGTATTTCTCAACTAACGGCTTGATATAATCCGTTATTTTTACGTATATCTCCGCCTTATCTCTCCGCCTATCCTTTGTCTTCATACGGTCATAGATAATGGTGTTATCTTCCAATCTATCAGCATAGTATAGGTCTGCCGAGTTCATTCCCATTAAACAGAACGAAAGGCGGAAACAATCTAATGCTAAATCGTGACGGCTGGACTTTCCTTTTACCTTGATATTGTCATAGGGTAGGGCAAATATCCTTCTTATCGTTTCAACGTCCAAAGCTCGTTTTTCAGCTATATTCTGCTCTACTGGCTTATATTTGTCTAAGGAGTGTTTGATACGAATAATATCGTTATCTTCATCGTTGTAATATTCCTTTGCAGCGTTGAATATAGTTTTAATGCAATTAGGATATAAAGATTGAGCTCTTGGACGGTCTTTTAATGCGTTCTCAAAGGATTTCATCGTCTTAACGTTGATTTCCTCACAGAGAATATCATCACGCCCTACAAAGGAACATAAAGCGTTCAGAGCGGTTTTGTAATTCTTTATCCCCTTAATGGTTGACAAAGAAATCCATTTTTTTGCAAAATCAGTGAATGATACTCCTCTTTTGTCCTTCTGTCGAATATATGAAACAATGGTATCAATATCAATGTCATTAAACTCTAAATCCAACTCATTAACCCTCTCACGATATAATTTTATCATATCATTACATCTATCAAGAATATTTGCATTCTTTATCTTGAATGAAGCTGTTATGTCTTTCCTTGTTACGTACATTGTCGTAGGAATGAAACGCACCTTTGTTTCGTGCGTGAATCGGATAACCACATTCCACGTTCCGTCAGCACGCTTGTTTCCCCTTTTTATAACCGCTTTGAATGTTGCCATATCTTTTAGTCCGTTTTCAGTCAATATTTTTAATTCACTTATAGGGTTTAAATGCCACTTGTAGCAATCATTCCGTTTTCATCATACCATAAAAGAAAAGCGGAAACCCCTCGTATGCTTGGATTTCCGCTTGTTTCTTGGAGGGTGGAGGGTGGGACTCGAACCCACGACATTCAGAACCACAATCTGACGCTCTAACCAACTGAACTACATCCACCGTGTTGGCTATTTCTCTTTAGCGTGTGCAAAAGTACGGCTTTTATTTGAACTGACCAAATATTTCCCGTACTTTTTTAATATAATTCCTTACTTAGCAGGTGCAGCTGGAGCCTGTGGAGCGTTGCCCTGCGCACCTTGTGCTGGGGTAGCTTGCTTTTGCTGACTTGCGCCAAAGTTAGGTAAGTTGTTAGGATTTGTTGCGTTATTGCCCGTTGCAGCCTTCTCTATAACGCTCTCATCTGTGTTTGCTGTTGGAGCAACATATGCGCTTGCAATACTGATAACGACCATTGCAATTGCCAAACCCCATGTAGCTTTCTCTACGAAATCAGTAGTCTTGCGAACTCCCATGATGGCATTAGATGAAGAGAAGTTAGACGATAAACCACCTCCCTTTGACTCTTGAATCAAGACAACTCCTATCATCAAGAGAGCAGCAATCACAATAAGGATTACGAATAACGTGTACATTTTCTTGTCTTATTTAATATTGTTATTTATTATCAATTTCTCTAAGAAACGTATTTGATCTGCAAAGTAACGATTTTTTTTTCGGATATACCAAATTTAATCGCTTAATAATTTCCAGTGCCTTGGAATATCTACCCTGTTTGATGTATATACGTGCCAAAGTCTCGGTGAAGTAACCAGTATCCTCTGTTTCAGCCGCTTCATCATCATTGTTATCCTCGGGTTCGTATTCTGTTTCCTCTTGTAGGGTAATTTTACCACCCTCGTTATTGATGAAGTCATCAATTAGCTCTTGTCCTTTCAGCTGCGGCGTTCGATCTTGCTTCTGCTCACTCTCACTTTCAAGTAAGTAAGCTACGTAATCAACAGTAGCATCAGCAGGTGTTGGCTTTCGATGAGGTGTTGCCGTCTCTTCGCTATTATCTTCTGGGATTTGATCAAGGAAGGAGTCAATGAGCGAGCGAGTACGATCTTCTTCGGCTTGTTGTGTAGGTTGCTTGTCGTCAGAAATAGTTTCTGATTAGTTTCTGTCTGCTTCTCTTGCGTTGCCAGTTGATAGTGGATACCCTCAACAAGGTTAAAGAGTATGCGACAATCAGAGATATAGACAGCTGCCCGCCGCAATTCATCATCAAACGTAGGGTCATGCATTAAGAAGAGATTCTGCAACAGAAGGATGCGTGCTGGCTGATAGTAAGGATATAGCGCAAGCAGACTCCTAAGGTTGTATAGGGTCTCCTTGTTCAGTTTCTCCGGATGTTTAATGAGGTTGGCAATATCCATTGGTTGATGTGTGATAGACGATGATTATAAGTGAATAGCGTTCTTTCGGATTACCAGTTAGCTACTGTTGCATTGAAGATCTGGTCAGTTAAATCCTTTATCATATCCGTAACCAACTTCTCTTGTACGGAGTTTAGACTTTGCGTAGTAGAGTAACTAGACGTAGCAGTAAACTGGCGTTCGAAGTCTTCTTTATGGTTTGTATTATTCGTAAAGCGCACATTCACCGTTATCGAAAGTTCCGTCTGAGCCGAGTAACCCTCGCTAGACACACTCTTATTGCGTTGTTGGTACTGCGTTATCTCGCCTTCTATCTTCATATCACCATTCCGCTTTACTTGTTGCAAACGTGTATGGTTAGCAAAGACATCCTTCAGTTGATTGTTGAACATTGGTCCCATTGGTCCCCATACGTAAGCAGATCTGATAGGGAAGTCAGCTATCTGTATCGTGTGCACTTTGTCATAATTGATACTTGCACCATTAAACTTATAGGAAACACTGCATGCCGCCAATAGAAGTATGCAAATAATAGCAAATCCCCATTTGGCTGGGTGCATTGACTTAAATCTCTTTCTATTATTCATCTTATGTTAGAATCGCTCTGTGAGGTTCTTATTCTATAGAATCTTTCTCCAATCCATACTGTTTGATACGGCGATAGAGTGTGCGGTCACTGATACCGAGCTCTTGCGCTGCCTTCTTCCTATTCCCATGATTGCGCTCTAGTGCTTTCTCCACTAATTGCTTTCCAATATCGTTAAGATTGAGTGTCTCAGGCTCTGATATTTCCTCTGCTACCGCATCCTCAACTTGTTGTAACGGGGTCTGAATAGGCTGTTTGTCAGGAGCAGTAGGTAGATTGGGTGTTGCTATAGGTGCAGGTTGGAACCCACTCGCACCATTGAGTTGTCTACTCTCTTCTAACTGCTTTCGTACATTGTTAAGGTCACGACGCAAGTCACTCACATTACCCCTTAGCTCGTATAGAATCTTATATAATATCTCTCGTTCGCTCTCATAACTTGGCGAGCCGTTGCCGTTTGGAATAGTTGCCAACTGCGTACTATCCTGATCGCGGGGTATGAAGTGGAGCAAGGTCTCTGCGTCAATCTCCCGCTTCTCGCTCAGTACTGACATCTGTTCCGTAATGTTCTTCAACTGTCGAACATTGCCCGGCCACTTGTATTGCAGCATTATTTGGCGTGCCTCCTCAGTCAGAGTAATCTTCGGAATACGATACTTCTCCGCCATTTGCATAGCGAACAGACGGAAGAGCAAGATAATATCTTCCCCGCGTTCTCTAAGTGGTGGCATCTGAATAGGAATCGTATTTAAGCGGTAAAACAAGTCCTCTCTGAACTTACCTTCGCTGATAGCCTTACGCATGTTGACATTTGTTGCGGCAACAATGCGCACGTCTGTCTTACGAATCTCCTGTCCGCCCACACGTATATATTCTCCCGTCTCCAGCACACGCAACAATCGTGCTTGTGTTGCGATAGGCAATTCGCCCACCTCATCGAGGAAGATCGTACCCTTATTAGCTATACCGAAATATCCCTCGCTCTCACCGATAGCACCTGTAAAAGAGCCTTTCTCGTGACCAAAGAGTTCGCTATCAATAGTTCCCTCAGGGATAGAACCACAGTTAATTGCGAAGTATTTCTCCCTTCTACGTGGTGAGTTATCGTGGATTACGCGTGGGATAATCTCCTTACCGACACCACTCTCACCGATAATTAATACAGACAAATCCGTAGGCGCAACTTGAAGTGCTACGTCTAAGGCGTGATTCAGCCCATCGCTGTTACCTACGATGTTATATCTCTGCTTGGTTTGTTGTAATTCTCTTGTATTCATTCGACTGACAAAATTACCTATTTAATTTGAATAAGCTGCAATATTGGCAGACTTTAACAACTCCTTTCAGCTGGCTTTTAAGCTTTACTAACTTGTATGAGGCACTCTATATATTCAGCTAATATAACAAAAAAGAGTCTAGCCAAATCAGGAAAAGTCACATTAACGAGTATCCCTTGAGTTTCAAGTAATGAAACGGTGCGTTCCATAGGATGAAACGGTAGGTTTCATAGGATGGAACTGTGCGTTTCATTCACTGAGTGTCTAAGAAGGATATTAAATAGTCTCTATCCTTAAAATACGACTTTTAGATAAATTTAAAAGAATCATTAGATTGTCATATTTACTTCTATTCTGTTCATGTCTTAAAGAGATTATGTGTAGACCTTTCGCAGGAGAGGATACACCCTTGTTGGGGTTTGTTGAATAGTATATATAATAATACTTATAAAGATTAACTAATACATAGATACGCCCCCGATACATATATGCAAGGTATTGTTTGAAATAAGTATTTAGATCCAATTGTATTGTATTGCCTGGTATCATCTTTGGTAATTGCTTGCTTAAAAATACCTCTAATTTTTTTGTCAACTCTCCTTCTGATAGTTCATAATAAACCTTATCCGTCCCATAAAAATGTGTTCCATTGCTATATATTGCAGTTGCTATCATCGGAATATCAAGATCCTCTTTTGAAACCTCTGTAGCATATATTTTCTGTTGTAACACATTATATTCTTTTGTTTTTGGTTGTTTATCATTACAAGTACAACCTACAAATGTAAAACAAAAAGCTATAATTAAGAGATTACTTAATTTATACATAATTTATTTCTTTTTTGTATTGAGTCTATAATCAAATCCTCTTGTACCAGGTTGTGCTTTTGCACCATATATAATTTCTTTCCCCGCTGCATCTTTAAGAGGAGATCCATTCATATATACATGCCATAATCCTGAACGTTTCTTCTCATAGTGCTTCCCGTAAACTAAAGAATTAAGCCATTCTCCTTTTTCTTTTGTGGTATGTAATGTTACATCTGGGGCAATAATGATAACCCATTTAAATTCTTTAGATGCAGGGATTTCTTGTGCAAAGGTAGATGAAGCACAACTATGTAAGACCACTATAGGATGACCATTGTTCCTTTTCCGCCATCCCTTATCGGCAATGTCTATACGCCTTGCAAATAAAGAAACATCCCTAGATAAGTATGAAGCAACTTCCATCCACCGCTCTCCTGAACTAAGTTTAGATATACCTATCCCCCATGCTTGTTGACGATATTTTTTATCCGAAGGGTCTTTTAGTCCATGAGCCCATATATTTACAACATTATTATCATAATTGTTTCTAAAATATGCAGAATTATTTCTAATATCATTTTGTGGAGGAATACCTTTTGTCAATATAAACCAATTAAGTTTCTTATCACCTTTTTTATCTATAAAATTAATGGGATGGTTGTCACAATAAGAGTAAGAACTACTAAATGGCATTTCTCCTATAAGTAGATCCACTCCATACCATAAACTCGTGATAGGATTCATGTACCTTGCACCATAATAGTACAGACCAGTTTCCTCATCAAACTGCTTACCGTTGAACTTATATGGCAGTCTTCACTGCTGCTATGTTCATCAACCAACAGTTCACCGTATGGCAAGTAAGCATCATATTGTGTGATGTTAGCTTTGTCATCTGTGATGTAAGACGTACTGCCTAAATGATCACTGTGATAGAAGAAGGTCTCCTCTTTCGTTGTGTCGTTTGGAATATAACCATAACCAGCCTGCGGGTCATCAGGGTTGCTTGGGTCGTTCCAGCTTACAGGTGGACCAGGGGTAGTATTCAGTGTGGTGTTCGGCTTCGGAGTCTGAATCCAACCCTGTGGCACATCATGGTTGCCGAGTGTGTCGAGGATAGAGTTGTAACCCCTACCTGTGTTCTCGGGATCACCATACGCACCCTTCATTGTTGGAACACCCGGTGCAATGCCCTGCTCCTTATAATACGCTTCCTTCTGCTTCTGAATCTGATTCATACGTTCAGCATAATCCTGCTGACCAGCCGTTACATATGAGCCGTTTCTTCCATAGACGTTGTTGAAGAGACCTGTCCCTATCTTTGACGCTATGCGCTTATCCCCAATAAAGTAATGCTTCGTAAAGCGATTCTTGTTGATGCTGATTATTGAGGCTGGATAAAGCGTGAAGTTATCCGTCTCATGGAAGGTAATACCCTGCGGCGCACCATTGATATACACACCCTCCATCGTACCGTAACTCTTCATGATACGTTCGCCAGCAGCATTATAAGTGTAACGACTTGTCTTGCCGTTATCAGAGAGTACCATCAGGCGGTTGTCTTCATCCCAGTACATCTCTCGAGTAGTATTCGTAGAGTCGTTCGTTACCAGCGTAGGATTACCATTGGCATCATACGTGTAATCTTCTTCAAAAACCTCTTTATAAAAACTATTACGTCATTTTATAATGTAATCACTGTAAAAGAGTAGACAATTCTCCGCATAGCCTACCATGTATCTCATTGGTTACTTTTGATATTACGGTTTCTTATTGGTGGAGCATGAAACTCAACTCTCCTTTTCAATAGGATAGTATCAGGTCTTTCTGATATTTTTGTTATAGTTCCATTATCCTTAATCCGGTATGCAGAAGCTTCCTTCAGGAAAAATGCAATGTTATCGTTACATTTATCAATATTCGTTTTGTTTTTATTATAAGTCTTTAGAATATTCGATTGTTCATAAAGAAAGCCAGAAGATGACTGGATAAATATTAGCTTATCCTTATAATACTGCAATTGGGAAGGATATAATCTATATTTTGAAGGTAAACAATACAAAGATGGACCAAGTAAGATTACATTATTACGTTTATATCCATTTCTCCAATTGTATTCAAAGTCTGTAATAAAAATCAAAGATTTATATTTAGGATGACGCTTTGCGTATTCATCAACTACAGATTTTACTTGACTACTGACTTGATTGTTCATATTACCTTGTACATTTTGTTCTGGTCTGCATGCCGTTAAATTTATGACAAAAAACGATGCCAATACGTATAGAAATAGTCTCATATTCATTCTTTTAATGACCATGTATTTTTTGCAATATAAGAAAAGAAACTTGTATTAGCCTTCAGAAATGTCGAAACTTTATTAAAAGGTTTAGGTAAATCTTCTATAAAAGCTTGATGTTTTTTATTCTGAAGAATACCAGTAACATTATTATCGTGACCAAGTACAAAAACGGGAATTCTCATATTTTCTGCAAGCTTTCCATCATATGGACCATTCGGGGAGTAATATGATGGAGTCGGGTCGCCAGATGTATCTTGATGCGTATGAATTTGTGCAACAACGGAGTATACAACATTCCCTTTACTGACAGAGTGATTTCCTATTTTGTATCCGTATCCTGAAATTTTCGTCGTTCTACTATCATTATTGTAATCAGGTAACACAAGCACATTTCCGTTAGATAATAAAAAACCTCCAACCTCTTTTCCTTGTGGATTACGTGGAGCTTTATATAAGTTATTAGCATGATTCCACATATGCTTATAAGCATCCGACTCATGGCGGAATAAAATACTGCCATCACTTCTATATGATATCCCTTGTTTGGCATTGTGGTAAGTCTCTCCCAGATATTTGAAGCCTCTCCGAGTATCACGTACACTTATACCCCTCTGCGAATGAATTTTAGGGTTATAATAGATCCCCTATTTTGTTTGTATCCATCCTCTCCCGTCAGGATCTTTTAAAACAATTGGATTATCACCACAATAGACATAGGCTCCTGTCATAAGATACTTCTCCGCCAACGGATCCAGCCCATACCACAGACTCGTTACAGGGTTCATATATCTTGCACCATAGTAGTACAAGCCAGTCTCTTCATCAAACTGTTTGCCATTGAACTTATACGGCAGGTCTTCACTGCTGCTATGCTCATCAACGAGGAGTTTGCCGTATGGCAAGTAAGCATCATATTGTGTGATGTTACCTCTGTCGTTTGTGATGTAGACGTTGAGCCGAGGTGGTCACTATGATAGAAGAAGGTCTCCTCACGTGTTGTGTCGTTTGGAATATAGCCATATCCAGCCTGTGGATCATCAGGGTTGCTTGGGTCATTCCAGCTTACAGGTGGACCGGGGTTGGTATTCGGTGTGGTGTTCGGCTTCGGAGTCTGAATCCAACCCTGTGGCACATCATGGTTGCCAAGTTCTGTGAGGACAGCATTATAACCGACACCCGTGTTCTCCGGATCACCATACGCACCCTTCTCTGTTGGTACACCAGGGGCTACACCCACCTTCTTATAATACGCCTCTTTCTGTGTCTGAATCTGATTCATACGTTCTGCATAGTCCTGCTGACCAGCCGTTACGTATGAGCCGTTACGCCCATAGACATTATTGAACAGACCTGTTCCTATCCTTGAAGCAACTCGTTTGTCACCAAGGAAGTAATGTTTCGTAAAGCGATTCTTGTTTACAGAGAGGATACTTGCAGGATAAAGTGTGAAGTTGTCCGTCTCATGGAATGTAATACCCTGCGGTGCACCATTGATATACACACCCTCCATCGTACCGTAACTCTTCATGATACGCTCACCAGCAGTATTGTAGGTATAGCGGTTGATGCCGTTGTTGTCTTTCAACACCATCAGGCGGTTCTCCTCCTCCCAGTATAGCATATGATCATAAGATAAATATCTTTCTAATAGATTACATGCTATATTTATTTTTTTAATTTATCGATTAAATTCCGATGAAAAATTCTTAAGTAAAAAAAGTTTTTTTATATCTTATATTTTTTTACCTTCTTTTTATCATTACATAAAGTAATTAATGTAATGTGCGTTATTTTAATTTTTGAATTAAAAAAATCCAATATAAATGTGATACTCAAAAGTACAACTCTGCCCTTTTTTTCAAACCACAATTCAAATCCATTCCCATTTTCTTTAAGACTTTCGTTCCCATCAATATAACCATAAACGTCATTAGATATAACATTATCAAATCTATAAAAAGTGAGAATCACGCTTAATCAAAAGAATCCTATTTTCCCCTTTATCAACGTATTTTTTTCACAACCGTCAGCTGTCATACTATAAGGGCTAAATATAGCTATTTGGGTATTCTGTCCATTTAAGGTAAGGCTATCAACAATAACATACCCTTGTGGAATTAAATATCCTTGCCATTTTTCTTTGAGCTTTCCCATTTATACTAGGAGCTGAAAAAAATAATAATGAATAAAAATAAGAATAAACTTTTTCATATAAAAATTATTTTTTTATGCCAAAAATATAGTTCTACCAAATGTACCTGTCGCTATTAGAGAGAATTTTTGCTGTACTTTTTGCCATCATGAATAAAAAAATTCCATTCCTCTCAAAAACGGGTGACACCCGCATCTTTGATTTTATCCTCTGTAAATAGCTTTCATTTCGATAAACATAATCTTTTCTGATATTATCTGGTATTGTTATTTTATTATACTGTCTAAATTTTGGATGGCTAAGCCCTTTAGTTGCAAAATCTGTTCCGTCCCACAACGTTGCACCATGAGTTGGATCAATATCTGATTGTAATGCATCTATTATACCTGCTCTTGCAGTAGTTCTTGTAGAACTTGTAAGATAATCTTTATCATAAGCAACTCTTGCTGATGCAGGAGTAGTCGAATAATTTTGATCATTCAGTTGTTCATATAAAGAATGGTTCTTTACTCTAGGCCCTCCTTTTACTCTTACATGTGCGTAATTCACATCTTTATCATCAACTGCATTATTAGCTGCATGTGCAATCCACAAGCTTTCATTTGGGGCATCACTCGATTCTACATCTACAATATGAGCAGCAATATTAAACTGTTCATCTGTCATACCATTTCCATGATCAATTAACTGAGTCAATTTACCATCTCGTTCAATATATACAAGATTATCTTTTCCTTCTTTCCTTAAGAATTTTCCTTGAGCATTGTATATAAACTTCTGACCATCAGGATCAAATAAATTTATTGGATTGTCTGCACAATAAACATAAGAACCTATTTCTTTATACTTCTCTGCCAGCGGATCCACCCCATACCACAGACAGGTAACAGGGTTCAAGTACCTTGCACCGTAATAGTACAGGCCAGTCTCATCATCGAACTGTTTACCATTGAACTTATATGGCAGTTCTTCACTGCTATTATGCTCATCAACTAACAGTTCGCCGTACGGTAGGTAAGCATCATACTGCGTGATGTTGGCTTTATCATCTGTGATGTAAGATGTACTACCGAGGTGGTCACTGTGATAGAAGAAGGTTTCTTCACGTGTAGTATCATTAGGAACATAGCCATAACCAGCCTGCGGGTCATCAGGGTTACTCGGGTCGTTCCATGAAACTGGAGCACCGGGGTTGGTACCTGGTGTGGTGTTAGGATGTGGAGTCTGAATCCAACCCTGTGGCACATCATGGTTACCGAGTTCTGTGAGAACGGCATTATAACCAACACCCGTGTTCTCCGGATCACCATACGCACCCTTCTCTGTAGGTACACCAGGCGCTACCCCCACCTTCTTATAATACGCCTCTTTCTGTGTCTGAATCTGATTCATACGTTCTGCATAGTCCTGCTGACCAGCCGTTACGTATGAACCGTTGCGTCCATAGACGTTATTGAACAATCCTGTACCGATACGGCTGGCGATTCGTTTGTCACCAATGAAGTAATGCTTCGTGAATCTATTCTTGTTAACAGAGAGGATACTTGCAGGATAAAGCGTGAAGTTATCCGTCTCGTGGAATGTGATACCCTGTGGCGCACCATTGATATACACACCTTCCATTGTTCCATAGCTCTTCATAATACGTTCACCAGCAGCGTTGTAAGTATAACGACTCGTCTTGCCGTTATCGCTTAAGACCATCAGGCGGTTATCCTCATCCCAATACATCTCACGGGTAGTGTTCGTAGAGTCGTTTGTTACCAGTGTAGGATTACCGTTGGCATCATACGTGTAATGATCGTGACCAATCTGTGTTGGAGCCGTCGGGTGGTTACTGTCCTCATATTTATAAGCGAAGTTATAAGACTTAGCAGTTGTCGTTGAATCCACCTTCTGCACCTTTGTCAGCGGTTCACTCATCCGTCCGAACGACATCACCATATCATACGATGCACGCTTTGCCTTACCGTTTGCATGAATAAGGCGGTTCAGCTCGTCATACTCATACGTATGCGAACTCCTTCCTCCCAACTTCGCCCTATTGAGTTTTGTAAGCGACGTTGGGTTGGCAGCATTCGTAATACCGAGGATATTATCCACAGCATCATACTGGTACCTGTTTCCATCACAGTCTGACCATCCGCTGTAAGGTTCATCACCTGCAGACGTTCACGCTGCTTGTCATATGTATAGGTTGTCTCCGTGCCATTACCGAGCTTCGTATAGACCGTATGACCCTCCTTGTCGTAACCTATCCTATCAACAATAACGCTCTGACGTCCCTGTTTATTGCTCGTCATGCTCTCCACCTGTCCTGCAGCATTGTAGTGATAAGTCACCACTTCACCGTCAGGATAAGTCATCGTCTGCACACGGTTCCAGCTATCATACGTAGCACCATAGACATAAGTCCTGATATCTGCCACACTCGCCATAACTGTACGGACAGTCTTTGTCACCTCACCCTGTCTGCCGTAGTAATACGCTTCACCGCCCGAAGCATCCTCAACGAGGGCAAGACGACCGGCACGATTATACTTATCGCCAGCTTTACCATAGGTATAAGTAACACGATTAAAGAGATTTTCTGGATAAAGTACCTCATGGAGTCGCTCGAAGTCGTAGGTGTAAGAGATGTAACCCTTGTCAGATATCGACTTCCTAAGCTCTGCCGTAAGCTTCGTCAGGAGGTTACCCGCCGCATCATAGGTCATATCCGTTTCACCAGCATCAGGATGGTTCACCATCAGTTTCCGACCAAGTAGGTCGTAGGCATACTTCGTCTCCTTGCCGTTAGGATGCTGAACCGTCATCACCTGTCCGACAGGGTCATAGCTGTACTTCACCGTGATATCCTCCCCACGGGCATGCTGTACCGTCTCACGGTTGCGTCCCTTGGCATCGGTATAGCTCTCCGCATGTCGTCCCAGTGCATCCGTGACTGTTGTCTGGAGCATCGGTTCACCGTCATGACTACCGATACTGTAGGCTGTGCGTGTCACACTGCCGTCAGCAAGCGTAACACTCGTGGTACGGTCGTGCGCATCATACTCTGTCTTTGCCTGCAGATCACCTGTAGCATGGTTGTAAGTACCAATATTACCATGGCTCTCCGTCATTGGATAATAAGTCGCAATATTACGTCCAAAGGCATCGATAACAGCCCTTCCACTGACGATGGAGACCTTTGATTGCTGCCACCAGACCACACCACACCTGTCTGCTTCGTCTGGACGGCACGCATCAGCGAGTCGGCAAAGGTATAGGTATCTATGTTGCCTTCCTTAGAATAATGGATGGTATGTGCCTTACGCTCTGCAGGGAAGTACTCAAAACGGATAGTAAACGGCTGACCGCTTTCTATCTCATACGGAGCACGAATCGTCTGCTGACGTCCTAAGGCATCGTAAGTGTATTCCATCTTCTGCCCATTGAGGTCGGTCGTTACAGAGGGAGCATTCCAAAGACCATCATAAGCCGTGCTGGAGCTATAGCCATATGCATCCTTGACACTTGTCACAAGACTATGATAGCGGTCATCATACGTATAAGCATAGAACATACGCTGATGATTATAGTTCTCCGGCTTCGTCATCCGTGTGATGTTGCCATAGCCATCGTAAGTCATGTTATAGACAGAAGGTTTGTCACCGTTATACGTTGTCAAACGGAAGTGTACAACTGCAAATATACAACTTTATTTTGTAAATGCGTCTTTAGGATATGAGAAAACAGGAGAAAGATGAAGGACGTTGTGTGCGTAAATGTAACCAAGAGAAAAGCATCAAAACCCCTAATTAAGTTTAATTTTTAGTTGCTGTCACTTTTAACACTTCGCGTAATAAGCTTATATACAGACGGTTAAAAGCAAAAAGAGAGTGACAGAAATGACAGCAAAATCGGAAATGCGATGTAATCGGCTTTTGCGTTTGAGTGGAGAAAGGGGAACTGATAGTTATGGGATATGCCTGCTCATGGTAAAACGCTCCAGCGCAGGTCCTCGTAAGATTAGCCGTCCCGATGCATACCACCGTGCCATTACAGACTAATCTGAAATATGTTTACAGGAAAATCAAGCTACATGTCTATAAAATCACGAGATATACCAAGAAGACAGACTTGTAGTCCGTTGTTTACCAAAGACTTACAAATGCCGTTCTAAAAGGTGCCCTTTTACGCTGCAAAAGGGCGTCTTTTACACCTCAAAAGAGCACCTTTTGGCTTGCAACTAATCCTTGAAAAGGAAGAAAAATCGAAGTTGGTGTAAACTGACTGATAATGAGGAAGAAACGAAACGATTTGCGTAGAAGTGCTCTTTTCAAAAAGGGCAGGAATATGCAGATTTAGGCAGAAGTTCAGTTACCAAAGCATTACCTGATTTTGAGATAGGTAACGATGAAGTAATGTTCGGTAACTGAATTATTTTCGCTCGTGTGGCTGTTGCTGCGGTCGGCAGTTTTCTGCATAAGTGAGGAACGCTTTAATTCGGGTAACTTTGCCCATAAAAATTAAAGCGTATGAAACAAGAGAAAATGAAGGTGTTGCTCTACCTCAAAAAGAGCGGTCTTGACAAGTCGGGCAAGGCTCCCATCATGGGGCGTATTACACTTGGAAGGAGTATTGCACAGTTCAGTTGTAAACTCTCCTGCAACCCCGACTTGTGGAATCCACGAGAGAGCAGAATGGATGGTAAGAGTCGTGAGGCGGTGGAGATAAACGGTAAATTGGAAAATCTGCTGTTGTCTGTTCAGTCGGCTTATCAATCTCTGCTATCCAAAGGTTGCCTATTTGATGCAGCCGATGTGAAAGAGCTGTTCCAAGGGAGCGTACAGACACGATGCATGCTCATTGAAAGGCTGGATATGCTCATTAAGGAGAAGGAAAGCCATGTTGGTATAGACATCAAGGAAGGAGCCATACACGGCTATCACTCTACCCGAATTCATTTGCAGAAGTTTATTCAACGGAAATACAAGGTGACAGACTTGGCTTTCTCACAGCTCACAGAGAACTTTATCTATGAGTTTGGGCAGTATTTCTTAGGTGAGTGCGGTTTTCAAGAAAGCACATTCTATAATGCAGCCACGCATTTGAAGACGGTATGCAGGTTGGCTTACCGTGAGGGATTGGCTGATGTACTTCTATTTGACAAAGCCAAAATTAGCAAGGGCGACAAGAGACTGCCCAAAGCATTGGACAAGGAAGCATTAGACAAATTGAAGGCTCTCAACTTTGAGGACTTGGAGGAGGAAATGGAAACTGCAAGGGATATTTTCCTCTTTGCCTGTTATACAGGTGCTGCTTATTGTGATTTGATGGAACTGGACAAGTCCCATCTTGTGCGTGACGACGAGGGTAGCCTTGGCTGAAGTTCAACCGCCACAAGACAGGCGTATTATGCCGTATCAAACTGCTGCCCGAAGCCATAAGGCTGATGGAGAAGCTCCACAGCGATGGAAGGGAAACATTACTCCCCTGTATCAAGTACAAGAACTATCAGATCTGTTTGAAAGCCCTGCGGCTTCGTGCAGGCATATCGTTTCCCTTTACCACACATACGGCAAGACACACCTTTGCCACGCTTATCACGCTTGAGCAAGGAGTGCCAATAGAAACGGTGAGCAAGATGCTGGGACATTCGAACATAAGCATGACTGAACGCTATGCAAAGGTTACACCCCAAAAACTCTTTGAGGAGTTTAATCGTTTCCTTTCTTTCACGGAGGATATGCAGATGAGTCTTTAGCAATAGACATATTAAAACTAAAATCATTATGAGAAGTACATTCAAGACTCTATTCTATATCAACAGACAGAAAACAAAGGCAGACGGCAATACCGCCATTCTCTGCCGTATCACCATCGACGGAAAGAGCACAGCCATTAGCACAGGTGAAGAGTGCAATCCCTCCGAGTGGAACACCAAACAGGGTTTGACAACCAATAGGAAGACCAACCAAAGAATCAATGAGTTCAGGGAATTGATAGAAAAAACCTATCGGGACATACTGACGAGGGAAGGAGTGGTAAGTGTGGAACTTATCAAGAACCGTTTGCAAGGCATTGCCACTAACCCCACCACGCTCCTTGCAATGAGCAAGGCAGAACTGCAATCCGTCAAGGAGAGTGTTGGCAAATCAAGGGCAGAAGGGACTTATCTGAACCTTTACTATTCTGATAGAAATCTCCGAGAATTTATCGAAAACAAAGGAGTACAAGACATATCTATCGCCACCATTACGGAGAGTTTGTTCGAGGAATACCGCTTCTTCCTGAAAAAGCGTGGGCTGAAAGCATCGACTGTCAATACCAATCTCTGTTGGCTGAGCCGACTGATGTTTCGTGCGGTGAGCAGGAGGATTATCCGCTGCAATCCGCTTGATAACGCCAAGTATGAGAAGGATGAAAAGAAGATACGCTTCTTGCAAAAGGGCGATGTAATGAAACTTATGGCAATAAGTATGAATGACAAGGAAGCAGAGTTGGCAAGACTGATGTTCATCTTTTCCTGCTTCACAGGCTTGGCTATCTCAGATATGGAAAATTTGAAATACAAGCATATCCAAACGGCAGCGGATGGACAGATGTATATACGCAAAGAGCGTCAGAAGACAAAGGTTGAGTTTGTCGTGCCGTTACATCCCATAGCGGAAGCTATCATCAACTATTATAGGAAAGAGCTGGCAAGAAACGAAGAACAGCAGACGGTGAAAGAAAGGCGACAGCCTTGTCTTTCAACCTCATTGCAGCCGTAGCGTGATGGGCAAGAACCTGAGCATCGTGGGTAAGGCTTGCGGTATCAGACAGAGATTGTCGTACCATGTTGCAAGGCATACCTTCGGTACGATGAGCCTAAGCGCAGGAATACCTATTGAGAGCATAGCCAAGATGATGGGGCACGCTTCCATATCAAGCACTCAAGTTTATGCGCAGGTAACGGACAACAAGATTTCGGAGGATATGGACAGGCTTATTGCCAAACAATCGGCAAAAGATAAAGAAACTATGGAGAGAGAGGCTTTTGAACTTTTGGATACATCAATCTGTAAAATGGAAGAAACGGCATGAATACGAACTATAAACAAAGGACAATGACTAGCACGGAGAATCATCGTAGCTATTTTGATTGGGGCTGCAATATGCAGGTCATTCGCAAGGGAAACGGAGGGATAGCCATGACAGAGAGTGAACTTGTGAGGTTCTTCGGTGTAACGTGGGGCAAACTTAACCATAGACTTCAAACGATAATAAAATCCTCCAACCTACATCTCGATGAGAGGGTTGCAGGTGAGGAAGATATTTATGCAAACGAACAACTAAAAGGTTATGCTCCGCTCTATCCGCTTCCTGTCATCATCGCCCTGTCTTTTCAGTTGGACAGCACGGAAGCCCATTTATTTAGAGAGTATCTCTGTGAGAGATTGCAGAAACCTGCATCCGTGATAACACCGATATTTCTGCTCGGTAACACGAATAACTAATGATTATTTCTTATCTTTCCTTTTTCTTTCACCGATTATATCTTACTACATTACTACAATAGGAGTTAAAGCGGTGAAAGAAAAAGGATTAACGTGTAGTAAAATACCCGAAACAATGGTACTACGCAGTAACTACAACTGCCCTTCTCCTTTCACCGCTTGATTACGATTAAAAAGGAAATTATATGATGTTTGTTATTTGCCTGACAATCCTCTGAAGTATGCTTTCATTGCTTACAAGTATAGATGCGGTGCCTGTCATTCCGCTGATGAGATTATACTTGCAATCTGTTATCCTTACTTGTGCCGTGAACACGTTGCCAACTGCCGTTTGTCGGGGTATATGCGATATGGCTGTTATCATACCATTCGCAGTTCCGTAGGTTTCTGCATTGTAGCCCTCAACTTCGATGTTTGTCGTCATTCCTTTTGCTATCGTATTCACGTATTTATAGGGAATGTCTATTGTGCCTTGACAGGCATTTGCCATCTGTACCTTTGCACTGATGGTTTCAGGATAAGGTATAAAGTATGCGCCTGACAGTAGTCCTAATTTATATTTATCTGCTACTTCGTTGTTGGCACAATACCTGCATCAGTATCAGAATTATGAATACGTTGGTTCACCTCAGAGCCATGCTTTCCAAAATTAAGGTTGAAATGAAAGTCTATGCCAAAAACCTTACATAGATTTTTCGACCATACCATTTGATTATAAGGAGCAAGATGGGAAAGATTTTCTACAGACATTTCATAACGTGAACTGAAGATGTTCTGCAACTGGAGTTCTACACCCCATTTTTCTCTATTGTACCCAAAGACTATACTATGTGATTTCTCATCTTTGTTAAGTGTCTCCCCCCACAGGCTATGAAAACTTGTCTCAAGATTGGCGCCTACATACCAATTCTTGTACATTCCCATTAAGTTGGCACGCAAACCCCAGTTGGTATGTGTATGCGTATAGGTATTGCCATTGCTGATATAGCGATTGACAAATGGGGTTAATTGGATAGACATATAATCCTTCCAAGGTTGTACTTTTAGGTTTATTTGAGAGTTCAGACGATGGAAGCCTCTTTGATTGGCATAACTCCTAACATAGAAGCCATTCGAATAGGTCGTTTCTTCCATATATGGCTTGTCGTCATAGCTGTAACGGGTAAACCATTCTGCACTAATATACTTTGTTCCTACGCTAATTGACAGTTCATTAGAGAAAAATCTGACCGCTTGTAGATTTGGATTTCCACGGCGTATTTGGTAAATGTCTATGTGCTGTTCAACATCGCTTAATTCGGCAAGTGAGGGTGCGTAGCCTCCCATGTAGGCTTTGTAGCGTATTGACAGATAATTGTTGAAACGGTACCCCAGCTGAATAGTTGGGCGAAATATATATTTTACCTGTTTGGCATTTCCTTGGCTAACATAAGTTCTCATAGCACCTACACCTACCATATAATCCAGTTTCCCTAACTTTGAAGCCCATTCTCCAAAACCATAACTCTCACCTGTATTCATCTTTACGCTTGAGGATGTGTTTCCATCGTACGCATTTTTTGTGTACATCTGCTGATGTCGCAGACCGAATGACAACCGCGAATCCTTGATTTTCTGCTCGTAAATAACTTCAGCTATAGCGGAATATTTATTACCATCAACATGGGAAGATATTTCTTGTACAGAATTTCCCTGAGATTGGCGATATAAACGGTCGTTCTTAGTATTGATATATGTTCCTATCAGGTCAAAGAAAAGATGCTTATCCTTGGTAAACTCATGTTGATAATAAATATCTAAGGATGGATTGTTGCTCCTTGACTTGGTGCGGTCCATGATATCGAATGTGTTGCTATTCTGAATAAGTTTGGAATTTCTATCAAATACCGCATGAGGCGTATTGTTATATAAATCACGAAAAGTAACACTCAATATGTTTCCGCTATTTATGTAATCGTATCCTATGGATAGATTGATGTTATCATATCGTGCCTTTGTCTTTTGCCCTATCTCATAGTTATTGATACTGGGTGTCGTTGCATGGAAAGCCTCCGTGTTTTCACGTAACCAGTTTATATCACGCCGATTCCAGTTTATAGACGTCTTAAAGTTTGACTTACCTACATGATAATTACCCGATAGCTGATAATCTCCTATACCTAAAGGGTTAATAGTGTTCATCAACTCTCCGGAGATGCTTCCTCCATTCTTCTTTTCCTTTAAGATAATGTCAATTACGGCAGCTACATTTCCGTATCTTAGACCAGGATTATCATGATATTCTATTTTCAATACATCTGCCGGCAAGAGAGCCTTCACCTCCTGTATCTCTGCCTTTACACCATTAATACGTAACTCTACGGCATCCCCCATAGTGGTAGTCACCTTACTGTCGAGCGTATTTACAGAGATTCGTGAAAGCTGAAGATGCTGCAACAAACTTAAACCATTGCTTGATGTTTTTTGCTGAAGCAGATTAGGGATAATTATTTGGTGGTCAGCTTTTTGTATTACGTTGTTGGCAGTCACTGTAACGTCATTAAGCTGCTTACTCTCTGGCTCCAACACGATTGTACCCACCGAAAGGTGCTTAGAAATGTTTTGGCATTTAATTTCCTGCGTAGAATACCCAACAAAAGATATCCTTATTCTATAGTTCTCTCCTTCATGCGTATTCAGTTCAAAGCCACCATTCATATCAGTTACCACTCCATTAATCATCTTATTTTCGCTTTCACGAAATAACGAAACAGTTGCAGCTGGTAATGGTTGCTTGTTTTCATCTACGACCGTTCCCGTAGTTTGTGCAGCAAGAATACCATAGCAGCCAGACATGAGCAACGTGAGAATTTCTTTTTCATAAACATTATATTATTTAGTATATGTATTGTCTTATTATAATTTTGGAGTCAACATCATGATATGCCGACAACTTTTCTTGTCTTTCGATGTTGCAAATGTATTGGTTTCTCCAAATTATATCGTTACACTTTTGTGTAATTCTGAATTTGTTGTCTGAAATATTACACAAAAGTGTAATCATGCAGCCTTGCAAAGTTCACCATACTTTGAAAAGAACCCCATTATACCTCTCTTACTGGAACATACAGGAACAGTTTCCGATGTCAGGTAATCTATGGATTTCCCTATTTGACGTGTGCCAAATCCCAAGCCCTTCATTACTTTCAATAGTTTGCTGTCAATCTCTGCTATCATATAGCTGTACTTGTCCTCTACTATCGGTTTTACTGCCAATGCCATTAGCCGCTTGAACAATGTCAATGTGGATATTCCCGAATCCTTTGCAACGGCAAAGCGCCCGATATGCCAAAAACTATATTTACTTTCCCCGTGAATAGCATTCAGTGGATTTATTCCGTATATTTTTTCAATAGGAAGAGTCTTGTGTTTATCCCAATGGAAACTCCTGATGCAGCCAATTATATTCCCAAAGGCATCCCTTGCAATATAAATATGAGATTTGTTATCATACAGATATTCCTCTTCTTCAAGCACTGATTTGATATCTTCATTTACTTCTTTCTCTGTAAATGAAGATAAGTGATGGGAGTAATTTTCCTTGACCACAAACTGTGCTATTTCCAACAGACTCGTTTTGTCTGCCATGAAGATAGCGTAGTCCTTAAATGTTGCAATCTGTTTTTCCATAATGCTTTTTGTTTCTTGATTTATATGGCAAAAATACTTCTTATGCAAATATCACCTATTACACTTTTGTGTAAATCTTCATTTCTCTCTTTGTTTTTTACACTTTTGTGTAATCTTTTTGCGGTATTTCGCATTAAAAATGTACTTTTGTAGTGAAATATATCAGAGAATCTTAGCACGTTTAGCATATATGACAGACATAAAAGATTTCTTTATAGCATCGAACACCGTGCGTAATGCACCAGATTACGATTCAAATGTATTGTCAACATTGATTCATACAGTAGAGTCCTTTGCACGTGTAACCTATCAGAGCATTTATTTGATAGACTATTATAAGCAGGAGTTTCTTTATGTATCAGATAATCCTTTGTTTCTTTGTGGTCATACAGCAAAGGAGGTGAAGGAATTGGGGTATAGTTTTTATTTGAAATATGTACCAGAGGAAGAACTAAAAATGCTTGTTGAGCTGAATAAAAGTGGGTTTAAGTTCTTTGATACTTTCGACAATGTTGATAAATACCAATGTTCCATGTCATATCATTTTCATCTGAAGAGTGGAACAAAAAGTAAGTTGATTAATCACCAGCTTACTCCCATTCTATTGACAGATGAAGGCAAGATATGGATTGGTATGTGTGTCGTATCACTATCTTCACATAAAACAGTGGGACATGTAGAGTTTCACAAAAAGGGTAATCTTAACTATTGGAAATATTCTTTCGAAGGGCATCGGTGGAAAGAACGTGATGGAATATCACTCAAAGAAGAAGAACTTGAAGTGCTACGGTTATCAGCAGCAGGGCTTACCATGACGGAAATTGCGAACAGAATGTGCCGCTCGTTAGATTCTATCAAAACCTATAAACGCCACGCCTTTGACAAATTAGGCGTGACGAATATCACCGAAGCTATTTCAAGAGCTACCTTAAACAAACTCTTCTGAAAAAATAACTTACGGCAAAAGCGAAGAGAGATAGAATTTAGGAAAATAGTTCACAGGTTTTCCTGTAGCAAGATTGTACATTGCCGTTGTACACAAGCCTGCTGCAATCCATGATGCTATGGACAGTTGTGGAGGTGGAAGCATTTCGCTTTCCTTTTTATATTGGGTTACAATTTTGTCTAACCACTCTTTAGGTTGATTCCAAAAAGCCCCGTGTCCAGTAACATACTCAGCTACCTTTAATTCAAATCCCTTTGGCTCTTCAGTCAGTTCAGATAAAGAATGCCCCAATGGGTCTACAACCGTAACAAAGCCAGCCCAACCAAAGTTGTATGGGTGCAGTACTGGGATTTTTCTTTCTTTGCAAATTTCATCAAAGACGAATGGAGTTTTATCCTTAAAGTCCAATGCATTGATGGCTACATTATGCCCATTCAGCATCTCTTCGATGTTATCAGGGTTAAGGAACTCTGTATGGTAATCTATCTGTGCATCAGGATTGATGCTTAGCAAACGCTCAGCCAAGCACTCAGCCTTGTATCTGCCAATATCATTCTCTGTATAGTTCTGCCTGTTCAGGTTGCTTTGCTCTACCTTATCGCCATCAACAATGGTAATATGCTCGAAGCCAAACCGCAAGGCACATTCTGCCACAATGCTGCCGATACCTGCACCACCAAGGAATATCTTATAATCCTTTATCACACTTTGCTCTTTCTCACTCATATAGAGCCTGTTTCTGCTGTATCTTTCTTCCATAATGAAACAATTATTTTAGGCAAAAGTAGATGTAATAAAGCATATATACATTACACAAAAGTGTAATAATCAATCACATTGTTGATTATTTTAGATTTTATAACATATTCAGAAGAGAACATGTTTGCTACTCCTTATAGTTATCCTCCAACAACCTTTCCAAATCCGACTCCTTATAGAGTATCTTCCCTGCAAACTGAGTGTAGGGGATAATTCCCCTATCCCGATAGTCCTGCAAGGTGCGAGGACTGATATACAGCCTCTCGCATACTTCTTTACCTGTGAGGAAATGTTCTCCACCAAACAGCGGTTTGTGGGTCTGTGCTACTTCCTTTATCCTTCTACTTACACTGCTGATAGCGGACAGCACCACCTGCATATCGTCAGCCTCCATGTTTAAGTCCCTTACCTGTTCCATCGTTCTCTTGTCTTATTTCTCGTTCTTTTATTTGTCTGTTTTTGATTTCTCCGATTTTGTCTGTAACAGCCATTCTACATCCTCACGCTTGTAGTAGCACTTATGCCCGATTTGGGCAAAGGGCAAGACACCCGTATCACGATAGTGCTGTAAGGTACGCTTGCTGATGTTGAGCAGCCTGCACACATCCCCGTTGTGCAGCCAATCGGTATGCCTGCTTTGTTCCCCGAATGCCTTGTGGCATGTCTCGGCAAGGCTGAGTATCTCGTTCCTCAGCTTTGCCCAGTTTGAATCCGTAATGATAAAATATCCCATAATTTTATTGTTGTTTTGTTTGTAATTCCTTTTTGTATTGCGCCTTAATGCACGTTTCTGTCTGCAAAAGTATGATGTGTTTGCCATACTTCAAAGCACGAGAGAGCAGCAAGGAAATACAGGGAAAAACAAGGAAAGACAAAGGGATTGTCGCTCTCTTTCTTTGCCTCCATACTCCATTTTATCATATCCGTTTTATCTGACGCAATGCTATTCGGATTGGAGCAAATAAACACATTCCTTTCTTGCATCATTTCTATACTTGTCCTCTTGTTTGGGGCTTAAATCCATGCTTTCCGACAGTTTCCTACCTGAAATCCGTGAGAAATTCATTGCCAATGTGCGCAACATTATGCAAGCACTCTCCGAATGCTTGGCACTTTCCTGTTCTCTTCATAACTTCACTCTTTGAAACCAAACCAATCATATAATGAAGAAGAATGCAGATAAAGGCAAATCTGAGGGCGGAAACAGCGAATTTCATACAAGAAGGAAGTTTTCCAAGAACTCGGAGATAGAAGCCTATCTCTCCTCTCGCTATGAGTTCAGATACAACACGGTATTGGGACGAACCGAATACCGCAGAATGAATAGCAGCGATTTCACAAAGGTGGGTCGCTATGAAATCAACACGCTCCGCAGGGAACTTGACAACGATGTGGGGATTATTACATCTTCTGACAACCTCTATTCCATTATAGAAAGTAGCTTCTCTCCACGTGTCAATCCCATACAGGAGTATTTCAAAAGGTTGCCATCGGTGGATATAAGCAGTAATCCTTCCTTTTCACTGAAAGCTATTCCCCACTTGGCAAGTTGCGTGGTCGTGCGCAACTCTGACAAGTGGCTGCCGTACCTCACCAAGTGGCTCGTGGCAGTGGTTGCCAACGCAATGGACGACCGTGAGTGCTGTAACCACACCTGCCTTGTGCTGACGGGCGAGCAGGGAAAGTTCAAACTACATTCTTGAATTCGCTCTGCCCACCTGCATTGCATGGCTATAGCTACACAGGCAAGATATATCCGCAGGAGAAGGACACGCTCACCTATATCGGGCAAAACCTCATCGTAAACATTGACGACCAGCTCAAAGCCCTCAACAAACGGGATGAGAACGAGCTGAAGAACCTCATAACCTGTCCGATGGTCAAATACCGTATGCCCTACGACAAGTACGTGGAAGAGCATCCCCACTTGGCAAGCTTTGTGGCATCGGTAAACGGCAACGACTTTCTTACAGACCCCACGGGCAGTAGACGGTTCCTGCCCTTTGAAGTGCTTTCCATAGATATTGAGAGAGCAAAAGCGATCTCGATGAACAATGTTTATGCGGAAGCCAAAGCCCTGTTAAAGTCAGGTTTTCGCTATTGGTTTGATGATGATGAGATTGCCGAACTATATAGAGAGAGTGAAGACTTTCAAGTACAAACTGCAGAGATGGAGCTTTTGTTGCGTTGTTTTGAAAAGCCAACGGAGGATGAAAGCTATTCGTTAATGACCACTACGGAGATACTCACCTATTTGGGTATTTATACTCACCAACCACTTGTTGCCAAGCGGATGGGCGAAGCCTTGAAGAAAGCAGAATATATAAAGGTGAGCAAACGAAGAAATGGTGGTAGCCCCATCTATGTCTACAAGATTAGGAAAATCTTGCCCTGCCCGCTCCTTCAAACTTGTAGTAGCCAAATGTAGTAGAATGTGTAGTATTGTCTTATACTACAAAGTAATACTGATTATCAATCACTTATCACAGAATAGTATGTAGTAAGAAGAAAGATGAAAAAGTTTGGAGGGGAAAAACTTTGGAAAAGATAAAACCATAAACAGACAAACATAAATAATTATCATTCAACCCATTAAAGTATCAAAACAATGAAAGAAGAAGATTTATCACGTATCAAACGATACCCCATCGTGGAGTATCTCGAAAGGAAAGGTATCAAACCTGTCCGCAAAACACCGACCTATGCCATGTACCGTTCACCGCTCAGGGCGGAAACGCATCCGAGCTTCAAGGTGGACACAGAGAAGAACCTTTGGATAGATTATGGCGAAGGCAGGGGCGGAAGCATAATCGACCTCTGTATGCGTATGGAGGGCTGCACGCTATCGGAAGCCATCCATCGTTTGGGGCAGAACGCTTCCGATAATGGTACCTATAGTTTTCTTAATGACTTCGTGCCAAATAATTCCCAGCCTGTGATGGCTGTAAATGGAGCAAGGAGACTGATAGAAATATCAGACACCCTGCCACCACATTTACAGGATTATCTTACAAAGGTGCGTTGCATCAACTTGGAAAAGGCTACGCCTTTCCTCAAATGTGTCAGCTATGAGGTAAGGGGCAGGCGCTATCAAACCATCGGCTTTGCTAATTCTTCGGGTGGTTATGAACTACGGGACAATCACTCGTTCAAGGGAACGATAGCCCCGAAAGACATTACTCCGATATTCACGAACAGAGCGGAGCCAGTATGTATCTTTGAAGGTTTCATAGACTTCCTCTCCTTCCTTTCAATGAAAGAAGAGATTACCAACCACTGCCTTGTGATGAACTCCGTGAGCAACGTGGCAAGGACTATCCGCTATTTGAATGACCGACACCTCACCCATATCCGTGCCTTCCTTGACAATGATGAAGCAGGACGGATGGCTGTTCAAGATTTCATAAAGGCAGGCTTCCATGTAGAGGACATGAACATACATTACAAAGACTTCAAGGATCTCAACGAATATCATGTCAGCAGTGTCCGTGAGCAGCAGAAACGGAAAGCGCAAGAACAGACACACATATCAATTACAGGACAAAACAAGAAATCAAAACAGGTTAAACTTAAAATGAAATAGAAATGGAAAAGGAAACTATGATGAGCGACAAAGACCTTTCATGGTTCTTGGGTGTGGAAGATGAAACCGAGAACGAATCTACTTCACAAGAAGCGACAGCGGTTCCTGAAAGAGAAAGACCAACATACAAGCAGAACATAGAGAATACTGCGCACTCTGAACCTGCACAGAAATCGGAGAACGTAACCATTCAGAAACGCATCAGTGCCAAGATGAGAAAGAAAACACTTGAAGCCTACAAGCAAGCCTATCTTGTGCCGACCAAGTTAAACAATCGTAAGGCTGTCTATCTGAGTAGGGAGACACAGGAGCGTGCCGACTTTATTGTGCGTAGGTTAGGCGACAGGGGCAGCAACCTTTCAAGCTTTGTTGAGAACATCGTGCGTCAGCATCTGGAGGATTATGGTGAGGACATAGAGAAATGGAGAAGACTATAAGCCGCAAGAAAAGGTAGACGGTCTTCTGGAAAAGGGTCTACCTTTTCTTCTTCGGCTTAGTTCTCTATGAGAATGCCACGAATGCAGTTAGTCATAGAATGCACGGCATTCGTTTTTAAGCTATAAAACGTTTAAGCGTAAATGGTTTGTTCGGTAGCATTGCAAGACGTCAGTTTGTACCCACAAACTGCTCTTGCTCCCCTCGTCAGACTGTCGGGGAGATTAGACCGTAATCACTCCGTTCTCATCGGTCAGTGTTCGGGAATTAAGCAACAACGAATCATCTGCAATGATTAACTTTCAAGGAAACTTATATGAATAGATACAAAGGAAAAGCTGCCCGATGGCAGCCAAAGGATAAGGAAGAACAGCGGATGAACAAGACAGAGTTCATCAAGGTAAGATGCACCTTAGAGGAAAAGCAACGTATTAAGTCAAAGGCAGAAAGTGCGGGACGTAAGTTTTCCGATTACTGCCGTGAGATACTCCTAAATGGAGAGGTGGCAGCCCTTCCCAAGATGACCGACAATGAAAGGGAAGCCATTACCATTCTCCAGCATACAGGAAGGTTCTATGGGCAGATTTCCAATCTCATCAAGGTCAAGGATGAAAGGTGGGTACATATCACAAAGAACCTTTCACTATGTGCCAAAGAGGCATTTAAGCGGTTTTACGACCCTCATTTTCGTGTGGATGATGAGATATATAAGGTCTTAAATATGAAGAGAGATGATAGGTAAATGCAAGGCGATAGCGCATGGTAGCACGGCTTTGGACTATATATTTAGGGAAGGCAAACTCGGCAGTCGGCTTGCCTTCCACAACCTTTGCAGCAGGGAGCCAAAGACTATCTACGAGGAAATGAAAGTGGTCAGCGACTATAACAACCGTTGCAGGAACAAGTTTCTCCGCATCGAAATAGGCATCGCACCGCAGGACGAGAAAAGACTGCCTGTATCCGAGCTTATGGGAATAGCTCATCTGTTTGCCAAGCGAATGGGACTTGACAACCACCAATGGGTAGCGGTAACGCACAAGGACACCGACAACAGGCATATCCATATCATTGCCAACCGCATCAGTCTGTACGGAGAGGTCTATGATACCACCTTTGTGAGCAACAAGGCAGCAAAAGTGGCGGAGGAAATAAGCAGAGAGAAAAACTTGACTATCGCAAAGGAGGTCAAGGCGGAGAAGAAATACCAAAAGTCAAAGCCAATCTAACGAGAGAACAGACAAAGCAGCAGGTGCAGAAGATTTGTTATGCCTTGCTTGAGAAGTATAAAGATACAGGTATCACGGGGCATTCCATGTTCCTTTACGAGTTGAACAAGAACAGCATCACCATTGAGCGCATGAAGAACAAGCAGGGCAAGGTCTATGGTTTGAAGTTCTCATTTGGCGGACAATCTTTCAAGGCATCGGAAGTGGGCAGGGAGTTTGGCTACCATTCCTTGCAAAAGAATTTCGAGGCAAGTCAGAAAGCCGAGACGAATGTATCTGCCCAAGTAATACGCAAATCGTCAGAGCATACAGATACTAAGGATGCTGGCTATCAACTCGTACCCCCAAGACTTTCATACAGCCCACGAGCAACGGAGGATACTCCACAAATCGCACAGGCTATAAGAGCGGTGGCAGATACAGCTATCAGCGCAGCCGATGAATTGGTGGAGGGAGTAGGTGGAATGATTACGCCAATGACACATGGCGAGGACTATGCCGAGACCGCATGGCAACGTAAGCTCAGATACCAAGCCAATAGGAAAAAGAAAGGACGAAGGCTGTAGAAAATTTGAATAGCAATACTTTCATTGTTGGCACATTATTTGCTAGTTGACAATAAGAATTTATTAACTATTAATACAAACAATATGGAAAGAACATACAATGTGCTGTTAACCTACGATATAGATAGCAGACATACCGAAGTTAGGAATACATTAATTGAAGAGTATGGTTTTAAGGATATAATCATAGGTAATAATGGCACGAGGTGTTATTTGCCGAATACCACATTACTAAAGAGAAATACCACCAAGGAGGATCTCCATAATATAATAAAGAACGTATGTAAGATGCTTAATGCAAATCTAAAAAGGACTATTTCCTCAGAATGTTCAAACTGGATAGCATTACAAGGCGAAAAGTTTTAGATTTGTAAGTAGAAACTATAAGTCCAACCACTTGTTTCATTCAAGCTGGTAAAATTATGTGTGTTTTTCATCAAGAACGCTTGTTATTCGGTAACAAAGTATTATCTTTGCAGATAGAATAACAAGCGTTCTTTGTTAGGTAGAAAACAGCAACTTGAAGTAGCTCGCTCGTTTCCAAATCGTTACCTGTTTAGTTATACCAACAAGGTAACTTCTTTATTTTCAATTAGATACAATTTTATAATTAATTAGGATGCAAAAGGGCATCTTTTACCGTGTCAAAGTCCACCTGTTATTCTCAATTTATGAATCTTTATTACAACCTTTCTTATGCTCTTTTCCCTTTCATAACAAGCGAGTACCTCTCCCCCTGCATAGTTAGTCGAACATCATAAAAACACCTGTTTTTCAATTTTCCTGTCACTCCTGTCACTCCTCCCCATGTCACAACGCATTGATAACAAGCGGTCTACGTAGAGTGTTAAAAGTGACAGCAACTAAAAACAAAAACTAACTTGGGGTTTTTAGACTAGTTGTGGGACATCTAATCAAATATTAGAATATATTCATAGCACTTATTTACCTATCACAAGCTGTAAAAGACTCCCAAGAAGGCTATTTGTCATTGTCAAAACCTAACTTTTTTATTACCTAACATCAAAAAATCACTCACTATAAGGTTCATAATATCAATCGCTATTATTCCCTGTCTTATATATAATGTCATAGATTCTTTCAGAGATTTTATCTTTACCCCCTTCTGCAAGGTCTGGACATGTAAATATTCTACCATAAATTGTATAAATGATAAGAATAGTATAAGGATATATAGGAAGACCATAATCATTAATTCCAGCTATATCGGCTATTTTCACATCAACATACTTAGCTCTTAAACAATCATAAAAATATATTCTATCCTTTTGAGTATATAAGAAGTCTTTATTCCATAACCGTTGGAATATAAAATAAAAACTAATAGAACATACTAATAATACTAAAAGAAAAAAAGCCAACTAAATACAATATAAAAGTATTGGTGAGTTTTTACTAATATTCAATAAGCAGAACATAGATGCTCCTAATGGCAAGAAACTTGTTATGGCTTGTAAAACAAGTGACTCTTTAGAGATCTTATATTTTATATTCATAATCTATTTGCCAATTATATTTTTTTCAAATCCTAAATTAATAAATTTTATACTAACACCTTCTAATTGTGTCACACCTATTCTTGGAACTATAGTCTTTGTTCCAAAATTTATAGCTCCAGATGAGAAATTAAATCCTTCTGTCTTGTTGTATGTCCCGCCAAAAGATACTCCTAATCCGTCAATAGTAGGTAAACTCATGGACCAAGTTCGCCCCTTATAATCAGTAGGAGTATCATCAAATCCAGCAGTCATTGCCAAGCCCATATCGATATATGAGGGAGAATATCCAGCAGATAAATCACCATAAGTACTGAGATGTCCAGGAGTCAAGGCAAATCCCATCTCAAAACTTAAGTTGATAGCCATTGCAGTTGCATCGAAAGTGAACCCTAAGTATACTTTCTTGGATTCCAAGGTCCTAAACCTCCATCTGAGTTTCTTGTATCACCGAAGAGTTGATAGCCGAAACTATGATGGAATTTGTAGTCCTTATCACCAATAACAACAACATCGTCCATTGGATGAGACGAAAGGATATTGCCTTGTTCGTCTCCAAATTTATATTGTCCCTGATCATCAAACATATCTGCTGTATTTCCCAAGAATTTACCACCCTTAGGAATAAACTTTGTATCCTTAGCTGAGTTAACCCTCTCATCCCAATAAGTTTTCTTATCTTTTGTTTCGACCCATCCCTTTCCGTTAGGGTCAATGATCCTAATAGGATTCCCACCACCATATAGATAAGGGATAGTTTGAACATACTTTTCTGCTAACGGATCCACTCCATACCACAGACTTGCCATAGGATTCATGTATCTTGCACCATAATAATACAGGCCAGTCTCTTCATCGAACTGTTTGCCATTGAACTTATACGGCAGGTCTTCACTGCTGCTGTGTTCATCAACGAGGAGTTCACCATATGGTAAGTAGGCATCATACTGTGTAATGTTGGCTTTGTCATCGGTGATATAAGAAGTTGAGCCAAGATGGTCTGAATGGAAGAAGAAAGTTTCTTCTTTCGTCGTGTCATTGGGGATATAGCCGTAACCAGCCTGCGGGTCATCAGGATTGCTTGGGTCATTCCAGCTTACAGGTGGACCGGGGTTGGTATTCGGTGTGGTGTTAGGGCGTGGAGTCTGAATCCAACCCTGTGGCACATCATGGTTACCGAGTTCTGTGAGAACGGCATTATAACCAACACCCGTGTTCTCCGGATCACCATACGCACCCTTCTCTGTTGGTACACCAGGGGCTACACCCACCTTCTTATAATACGCCTCTTTCTGTGTCTGAATCTGATTCATGCGTTCAGCATAGTCCTGCTGACCAGCCGTTACGTATGAACCGTTGCGTCCATAGACGTTGTTAAACAGACCTGTTCCTATCCTTGAAGCAACTCGTTTGTCACCAATGAAGTAATGCTTCGTGAATCTATTCTTGTTAACAGAGAGGATACTTGCAGGATAAAGCGTGAAGTTGTCTGTCTCGTGGAATGTGATACCCTGTGGTGCACCATTGATATACACACCTTCCATCGTACCGTAACTCTTCATGATGCGTTCGCCAGCAGCGTTGTAAGTATAACGACTCGTCTTGCCATTATCAGAGAGTACCATCAGTCGATTGTCCTCATCCCAGTACATCTCACGGGTAGTATTCGCCGAATCGTTCGTTACCAGCGTTGGATTACCATTAGCATCGTATGTGTAATGGTCGTGACCAATCTGCGTTGGAGCCGTCGGATGGTTACTGTCCTCATATTTATAAGCGAAGTTATAAGACTTAGCTGTTGTCGTTGAGTCCACCTTCTGCACCTTTGTCAGCGGTTCACTCATCCTTCCGAACGACATCACCATATCATACGAAGCACGCTTCGCCTTACCGTTTGCATGAATAAGACGGTTCAGCTCATCATACTCATACGTATGCGAACTCCTTCCTCCCAGCTTCGCCTTGTTGAGTTTCGTCAGCGACGTTGGGTTGGCGGCATTCGTAATACCGAGGATATTGTCCACAGCATCATAACGATACCTGTTTTCCATCACAGTCTGACCATCCGCTGTAAGGTTCATCGCCTGCAGACGTTCACGCTGCTTGTCGTAGGTATAGGTAGTCTCCGTGCCGTTACCGAGTTTCGTATAGACCGTATGACCCTCTTTGTCGTAACCTATCCTATCAACAATAACGCTCTGACGTCCCTGTTTATTGCTCGTAAGACTCTCAACCTGTCCGGCAGCATTGTAATGGTAGGTAACCACCTCGCCATCAGGGTAAGTCATCGTCTGCACACGGTTCCAGCTGTCATAGGTAGCACCATAGACATAAGTCCTGATGTCCGCCACGCTCGTTATACATAGTGTCCCTCATTATATCTTAGCTGTCTATTTATAGCTGATTTCTGTTCCTCTGTTTATACTAAGAAAGTTCCACTTTCTTATTGGTTATATTTATGTGAGCTTGAACAAAGTCCCGTCCTCCTTGGTCGCCATCTGCAGAATTAAAGATAGTTCGATACCTACTTCTTATTATCCCTTGCTCATTGTGGATTTCGTAAGCATACAAATTAGCAAAGACATATTTCATATACATTTTCTGATATCCGAAATATTGTACAAAATAATGGTTATATGGCAATGTATTGTTGCTACAGTCCATCTCCTTCTTCAGAATTGTTTCAAATGTCCTGTACTCCTGCTTTGTAAGCTTATAATAAGAACAATTATACCATAGTTTGAATGGTTTCCCATCCAACCATGTTATCATACCTTTGTAAGACATTTCTTGAGGTCTTTTGTTCTTAGAGTCAATAGCCCAAATATATTTCTTTTTCGGTCTTACTGCTTTCCATAAGAAAAAAGACAAAAGAAAAGTGATCCAAGAAACAATTATCCCATAAATCGTTTCGCTATTTGTGAAAATTTGATCTCTGTCTACATCATAGTATAGAGGAGTACTTTCTATGTCTGATTCTTGGCTATGGGATATTCCTACGTAATACTTTTTATTGTTATATAATATGTTTATATTTACACCATTTCTGTTACCCCCTCGAGATATAATTTGTTCTCTTTTAATAAAGAAAGGATGGGTGGAAGCAATAACTTCTTGTTTATGGTAATAATCAATAGAACAAAGAATAGAAAAAAGTAACACTAAAGACTGTATTACGCTAATATATACTCCCAATTTATTAAAGTAATATTTAATCATTTCTTACTATACTCCTCGTCATAATTCAATATCCAATGTAAGGTTCATCACCTGCAGACGTTCACGCTGCTTGTCGTAGATATATAGGTCGTCTCCGTGCCCTTATTTAACTTTGTATAGACTGTATATTTTGAAAATACAGTTCTATATCACTATACAGGAAATTCTGGTTTAATAAAAAGAGTTGTATCCCTTTTTACTATTTTTATTTTCCACTCCCCATTTTGTTTAATAATACTGTCACCAACCTGAAGTTCTTTTAAGTCCCAAACATCGTACACTTTAAACTCTATGCTTTTCCCCTTAAAATTTTCCCCAGTAATATAATAATCGCGGCTCTTCTTTATTTTTATTACTTTTACATTAAACGCACATGTGTAGCATACTTGCTTATAAGGCTCAAAATTGTTGAGTTCCTTAATATTAAAGACAAATGCTAAAAGGCAAAGGATACCTCCAGCTCCCCAATATAGTACTTTTTTAAATAGAATGGAATCCATGTATTACCTCTTGTGTTAGAAAAACCAAAGATAGAAAGAAAAGCCATACGGCTTTGCACCAGTCTTAGGTATGTACTTACCATTTACGAATGTCCATAGAGTTTCAAGCAATGAAACGGTGCGTTCCATAGGGTGAAACGGTGGGTTTCATAGGATGGAACGGTGCGTTTCATAGGATGAAACTGTGAGTCTCATTCTTTGAGACTATTATGATACTCTATTTTATTCATAAGCATAACGGATAAAGTAGTTGTCGAAGCTTAATTCTTCTGTGTAACCATACGAGCGGAAGATGTTTATAATACCCTCTTGCTGCTCGGGCGTGAGGGTGAGTTGTCCGTTCATGTAGCGGTAGTAGGTGGGGCGACTACCGAGATATTGCTGAATTTCTCTGCGTATCGGAGTGTCGTCCACGCGTTTTACGTTGAGGAATAAATTGTGAAATCCCCATGCTGCTCGTATCACTCGTTTTTCCACGTAAAACTTGCATTTGTCTTTTTGCAGCGCATTGGGATAGATGGCATAGCCCACAGTTTTATCGTCTGGTAGATGCTGACCAACAAAATAACGCATACAAGTGTCTTTGCGTGGACAGTCTTTGTTAAAACAGAGTTCCCATGTAGGGGGAACGGAAGCGAAGTTGAATGGTAGTTGTTCCATGTTATGATTTAATTTTTTACGAGAAGTTTACAAGTTCTTTCATTTTAGTTTGAATGAATCAATTTATTGGGGGCTAAAGGGTTGCTAAGGAGATTATAATACTAGCAATGAATAAAATTAAAGATAACAACCATGTACACAAAGAAAGTATCATATACAGACACTTCACGTTTTTATTTAAACTTTTGTATGTCTTGTAATACTTTGAAAGAGAATTACAAACTTTATTTTTCACAGAATTTGCTTATAACAGGTATGAGAAATATAATTAAAAAGAAGCAAACCTATCTTATCTGTTTTCGTCCAAGCCAGAATAGATACAGACTGTAAATAAATACAGAGAAATACTCCCCTATAACATTTAAGATTATATCTATTAAATACCACTCTGCATATCGATACCGTTTTTCTTGGATATTTCATCCAAAGAACTGAATACTTCGATATAGTATATATACTAAAAAAATATGTAAGATAAGAATTTATGCACTTTCATACAGAATTAGTTTGATCATATAAGATAGAACTTTATAATTTTTTTTGACTTTCATCTTGTTTATATCATGTCTAATATTTTTAATATTCCATATATTAATGATGCGATTGCACCAATCCAGCCTCTTATGTACATATACTCACCGCCTCCCCCAGAATGATGCGACTTAGAGCAAATCCATATCATAATAATGCCTACTATTATATAGTTCATGCCTTCTAAGGCTCTATAAAACAACCCAATGACGCCTGAAATAAGAAGAGAACATAAGACTATATAAGCGACTGAATACATCAAAGGCTTTTTGCATTGCGATTGCCTTAAGCGGTAGAATAGATAGCAAACTAAACTTATAGTCAAAAAACCAGATATACTATATAATCCCATTGCTTCAATTTATTTATTATTTCAATCAACCTCCTTGTGAGGATTGACTTTTCCTGATTTGGCTAGACACTTTTTTGTAAGTCTATAGGAAAGTTAGACACTTGGTCTTTATTGGATACGCAGAGCTTGTGGCTTCGCTTGTGTTGCAAAACTGGATGCCCTCGATGGAGCATTCAGTTTTATGCTTGTTGACATACACCTTCATTAGCGATTTGTTGTTTGGCTTGGCAAAGATAGTGGATTGTTTCCATTCCTGCTATCTTTTTGTGGATAAACTTTCTTCTTCCACACTCTTTTCTGTGTGCCTTGCTCGAAGTGAGCGTTCTGTGGAACCTTGTATCCAATGCTCATGTGCGGTCGGCAATATTTGTGGAAGTGAATGTATCGAATCCTATGATATAATAAAGAGAGAGCTTGGGAATAATTAATGTGTTGATAGCCATGCTCTCGCTTGTTAGCTTGAAAGAAGTGGAGGCAAGTAATTACCGTTAGTTAGCCTTTATGGTTATTTCTTGTTTTTACTATATTAGGTATATACAACTGGGTATTTGCTACTATCTAATAAATGCGAATCGCGAAATTGTCTCTTATTGTATTTGCTCTTATTAAATGGATTCTTGTAGGAAGATGCAAAGCTTCTATTGAAGAATTAAAATCTTTGTGGATGCATATAATTCCAGTATGAGGATTTGTTCTTATACATACGTCACGAAGGGTTTTAAGATCTGCATGTCCGCTGGTATGAAAACCATCTCTAGTCCCATCATAAATCCTTCCGTTGAAGAGCTCCCGCATTGCAATGATTTGTGGGTTAAGGTGTTCTTCTTGCCCATTATGGTATCCTTGCCACATCGAGTAAATCAGATAAGGAGGGGCATCATTGTAAGTATTTATCAGTTTCTTTATACGTTCAATCTGGCTGCTTCTGACAGGTATTAAGAAACCTCTCTTCATTAGAAATTCCCTAACCTTTGGTTCATTATATTGATTTAATAGAAATTTGTTAGAAAAATTAAAGATACTACTCTTCGTGTATTTTGTGAATATATCCAGTATTGATGATAGGAAATGGTCACAACAAAATACTCTGTGTGTTAATTTGCATGCTTCTTTAAAAGAGGCTAATCGTTCTAAGTCTGTAGAAGAACAGAGTGCGTATACATACTTATGCCGTTTTAGAACTTTAATGGTATTAGACAAGATATCCATTTCATGTAATACTTTCTCTTGTGTCCGTCCCAACATAGTCCCTTCGGTTATGAGAAGGTCTATTTGCCCGATATAATATTTCAGAATGCGGTCTAACCCTTTTCCTAGATAGCCATGGTTTCGAAAGTCACCTGTATGTAATATAACTTTCCCTTCAGTTTCAATCTTAAACATATAAGCATCAAAGGCAGAATGACTGCAGAAGTAAGGGGTAATTCGGATATCTTTGATTTGTATAGGTTCATTGGCAAAGTATGTGCGCATATGATTAATAGTATTTTGCTCTTCCTTTGTATCTATATGTTTGGAAAGAGTATCATATTTGCACTTGATAACTTCCAAAGCTCCTTTACCAATGTATTGTGGAATATCGTTTGGAACAAGATGAAATAGACCTATATGATCTCCATGATAGTGGGTGTAGAATATTGCATCCGCATCCGCAGTAATTTGAGTAACTTGTTCTACTGTTAGTTCCTTTATCCTATTTCCTGGTAGATTACTACCAAGATCAATGATAATCTTGGCTTTTGTAGTTGCAATTTCAGTAATACATCCACCGATTTGATTAGCTCCACGATGTATGGTTATGTTTATCATATTATATATACGCTCTTTGGTGATATTGAAAGGTTGTTATAGGATGAAGATAATTGGGGCTTATCTATCATAAAGCTGATACTCTTCTTTGTTTAGCCATATAACTCTTATCCCTTTAGCTTCTCCTTTCTGTTCCTTTCTGAAAACCTTCTTTTGGTCCTCAAAACTAGTTCCATCTTCTTTGAATTGATAGCAAAAGATAAATTCAGGTTTGTGACTGCAGTCTATCTTGATATCTTTGGGTAATAACCCCAGTTGTTTCTTCTGCTCTACAACTTCGTTCATTTCCTTAGTAAATGCCTCTTCTGTCTTGGTATTAGCTCCAATAGAGTAAGCATACGAATGGGCATGATCTTTGAGTCCAGATGTGCCTTTAAGCGCCTTGGTTCCCTTCTTTAGTTCTATGATGCATAGACAATGATCGCTGTTTCTTATGGCTATGATATCAAAGCGTGGTGATGGAATCTTTCCTGCTGGGGTTCTTTTATTCCCGCAATATTTGAATTCAGATCTTTTACTGACCTGATATTCTAAGTCGATAATTGTATAGTCTGATAATTTGTACTGATTACGTAGACACAAAAGATGTTGTGCCTTTTTCTCTTCAACGCCTTTACCATTTAGAATATTCTGCCAATAGTGCTCCATAGCAGCACTAATGTATGCTATATAAGCCTCATATTTCCCCTCTTTGAAAAGCTGTAGACAATGATTTTCCTTTTCTATGATTTCAAGTTGATTTTTTTCTTCTTTTTTAGAATGTTTTCTGAAGTAGTTCCTGTCAATCTCTATTCTCTTATCGGAATAGACCCGTGCTATGTTACCTCCCCAATAATAAATATTAAAGTAGTTGTCTCTAATTTGAAAGGTTAAATCTGGGTTCTTGTTGACACATTCCAAGAATTTGTTTAATGGTCCTTCTAATAGACTCTTTCGGAGAGTTTCGCCTGATTTATCTACATGAAATCCTCTTTTATAATGGTTGCTCATAATACCGAATGATTAAATGTTATGTAATAATGGTTGTGTCTGGTATAATTGGTACTGATCATCTAATACTGCTCCATTAGCATATAAGGTGTCACTTATTAGAATTTTACCTACAGACTCATGAGCATGTCCGAATAGATGGGCATAAGGTTTGGTGCTAAATATTCTGTCACGTATAGCCTTATTCCCCCAGTGTCTCCCTGCTGATTCGTCAAGAATCATTAATGGTGGCTCGTGGGTGATGATAATATCCGCCTTAGTTGGGATTTTCTTTTCATCATGATTGTAACCCAATCCAAAGAGTGTAATGCCTTCTAGTGTAATACTCTTATCTTGCAAGAAGAATACGTTATTAGGTAAATCCTCTATATTATCTGCATCCCATAAGCATAGGTCATGGTTACCTGTTATGAAGATTTTATATCTATAGGGTAGGGTTATGAACCAATTAAGGAAATCTAGAACTTCTTTCTCGGTTCCCATGTCAGTGAAATCTCCGCAGTGGACGATGATGTCAGCCATAGGTAGATTTGTCAATAAATGGTGCTTGTTGTGTGTGTCGGATATATGAAGAATCTTCATTATTATTTAGATGGATATTTAATAGGATAAGTTAATAGTATTTGGGTTAAGTGCTCTTCATAAGGCTGCTCTTTTATTCTTTTCGCTTTTCAATCTTGATAAGCAACAAGCCGATAGCAGTCCATATCAACTCTCGGATGCGGACAATCAGTGCGACGAAGATACCAGCACTGGTACCAAGTCCTAAGCCAGTAACCGACATGAGGAATCCGCCTTCGCGTCCGCCCAGTTGCAAAGGCATAAAGAAGAGCATGTTGGCAAATAACGAGGTGAAAGCTAGAATGAGGATGCAATCGAAGTAATTGACGCTTGGCATGAGAACCAATAGAATGAAGAAGATTTCTAAGGCACTACAGATTCGGCAGGACAGCTCCAATAGAACCGCAGTAAAGAACATACGTGGGTTTTGGTTATGAAGTGATGCAATCTGTCGGTCGATGTTATCGAGTTCTTCTTTATGCTGATGAATGAAAGGTTCTGCCCACTTCTTGATGAACGGGATGTGTCGCACGATACTCATCACACGCACGGCAAGTCCTTTCTTATAGCCTGTCAAGAAGAACCATATCGCTGCTATACAAAAGATTCCAGTGACGCTTAGCATTGTGCCCATCCATAGGTTGACGGGTTGAGTGAACAAGTAAAGGAATATCGATAGGAACCAAAACCAGAAGTGACTGAATATGTGTGTCATAGCATATAGCACAACAGAAGATGTGGCACGCTCAACTCCTATCTTCGGTGTTAGTTCCATGATACGATAAGGTTCGCCTCCCATCAATCCGCCAGGCGTTGCATAGTTAAGTGCAAAGCCAGATACCGTCACTTTGTAAAGCCAATGAAAGGAAACACGTTGCTGTTCCGTATTTCCTTTCGTTTGGCTTTTTATGATGACATACCATGCCGATGTGTTAAACAGATATAGAACAGCCCATAGTGCAATGACGGCAAAGAACCAGTAACCAGCATGCTGTAGATTACGCCAGACATCAGCAAAGTCGAGTTGAGTAATCATAATGACTAACACGACTAAGCCGAACCCAAAGAATATATTCTGATGCTTTTTACTCATGAGTCTATGGATGGAGTTCTATCTGTTGGATAGATATTATCCTCGCTTCTCTTCGTGTCGCTCGCTATGTGGAGTGCGGTCTTCCCGCTTATGAGGGATAGCGAAACGCACTTTATCACTCTCATCACGCTTCTCCTTATAGAGCTTTGGTAGCGGATGAACTAGAGCCTCGTCATATTCTGCACGATTGCGGAAGATGTCTATAGCAAGGTAGATGGCATGGCGAAAAGCCTGTTCGTTAGCAACGCCTTGCCCTGCAATCGCAAGGCTATTAGGTATCTCTGCGGCTGTACGAACGAGTGACATTCCTGATGTATAGTTGATTCCTTGGAAGTCAGAGAGTGTGCGGAAGGGGGATAAACCTTGTTCGTAATACATCGCCAAAACCCCATCAAACTCTTGATAATCGCCGTTACTGAAGAAGGTGTCGGCAGCATACGGACCAAAGACTTGTATCTCCTTTTCCACGAGTTCGTTGATAGCAGGCATGATAACCTCTTCTTCTTCGGAACCCAATAAGCCATTATCGCCCGCCTTAGGGTTCAATCCTAATATGGCAATGCGTGGACAAGAGATTCGGAAGTCGCGTCGCAAGCTCTGGAAGAGTTCTTTTGTCTTGTCCTCAATGCCTTCTTTCGAGATAGAATCAGCCACTTGACGGAGAGGAAGATTACGTGTTGCCAATGCCACACGCAGTCCTTCGTGGATAAAGATAGATAATCCGTTCCCTTCAGTCTCTAAGTGATCTTCAATATAACGGCTTGCCCACAGAAATGGAACTTGTCATTATTGTCAATAGGAGCAGTCACTAACACGTCGAATAAGCCTTGACGATAATCCTCCAGCGCCTTATCTATCGCCTTCAATCCAGCCTCGCCCGATTCCTCTGAAGCAACACCTAGCTCAACCTTTATCTCTTCGTCAAAGACAGGGAGCAAGTTTAATCGTCCTTCTTTAGCCTCACTTGCATCGTTGATAATCGTGAAGTTTGCCTCCATCTCCAATGCATTACGATGGTAGGTGGCTACTTTGGGCGACCCATAGATAATGGGTGTGCATAGCTCAAGCATATCTGGTTCAGAAAAGGTCTTGAATATCAACTCATATCCAACACCATTTGTATCTCCGTGTGTGATAGCTACGCGGACTCTTTTATTCTCGTTCATATATGTATATCTTGTATAGTTTGATACTGTCTTATTCAACTTATCGTCTCTCTTCAGCAATCTTCTTGGCTGTAGAAAGTAACCCACAGGCGGCAAAGATGTCTTGACCACGACTCGCACGAATAGTCGTAAAGACTCCATGTTGCGTTAGATAGTTCCTGAATTGTTCCATCTTGTGGTCGTCAACTCCATGCAAAGGTATGTTGGGAATAGGGTGGAATCGAATCAGATTAACCCTACATTCTAGCCCCCTAACGAGCTTCACAATCTCCTTAGCATGCTCTTCAGAGTCATTGACTCCCTTAAATACTATGTATTCAAAAGACAACCGACGCTGGTGCGAAAAGTCATAGTTACTTAGCAATTCTACGATACTCTCAATCGACATTCCCCGCTCGGCAGGCATCAATTCCGACCGTTGTTCATGCAGAGGAGAGTGCATACTGATTGCCACATGACAATTACTTTCTTCCAAGAACCGCTTTAACTTCCCCTTGATTCCTACACTACTTACGGTGATTCTCTTAGGCGACCACGCATAACCAAAGTCAGCAGTCAGCACCTCAGTAGTACGTAAAACGTTATCGAGATTGTCCATTGGTTCGCCCTGCCCCATGAACACTATGTTGGTCAGTTTGTCACGTTCTGGGAGGGAATATATTTGGTTTAGGATATCAGTTGCACTCAAATTCCCTTCAAAGCCCTGCTTACCTGTTTGGCAGAAGAGGCAATTCATCTTACAACCAATCTGTGAAGACACACAGAGTGTGGCACGATCTTCTTCTGGGATATATACTGTCTCAACAAATTTCCCACTATCCGTAGGGAATAAATACTTGATTGTTCCGTCCTTAGAATGTTGAGCATCAATAGGTTCTTTGCAGCCTATCTCATATTCAGTAGCAAGTTTCTCGCGGTTCGCCTTAGAGATGTTTGTCATCTCATCAATGCTCTTTACATGTTGTGTATAAAGCCATTTCGCCATCTGACCACCTGTAAATGCAGGCATCCCCAACGACTTCGCAACCTCTTTCAGTTCGCCAAGTGTCATTCCTAACAGATACTTCTTTGCTGTTCCCATCCTTGTTCTCAATGTTTTATTGCCTGCAAAGATAACGAAAAAAAGGCTAAATCCATGTTCTTTTTGTGCATAAGTTATCTATCTCTCTACAATCTACTTCGATTGAAAATGATGAGATGTAGCACGAAACGGATAATGAAGTCTAGTGCAAGGAGGCTCTGTTCTGTTAGCAAAAATCAAGGAAGAACAAAGAAAAAAAGCCTATTCTCAAAAGCTGAAAGGTATCTACAGGATTTCTCCAAGTGCTTTGTAATACCTCTCCAAGTGCTTTGTAATGGTTCTACAAGCCTTTTGTAATAATCCTGTAAATGCGGAACTGCAAGTAAACGAGTGGAGAAGTTTACGAGTAAATGACTTGATCTACCAGTCAAATTCTTCCTTATAGCTATCGAAAGTGGCTCCATCTTCATAGCCAAAGTCCTTGAATACGCTGTTAATAAACGCTTGTTCGGCAGGCGGAATAGGCTTTTTCTCCGTTCCTCCTAAGGTAATAGAACCATTACCATAGTGCGAAATGAGTTGGCGACGAATACTTGCTACATCTGTGGCAAGCACTTTGTCGAATGTATATCTCATGCCATACGCCATGCGAACGACCTTTTTCTGGCTGGTAATAAATGCAGTTGTCCGTCTTATTTACAGCTGGATTGACACACTTAACGATTTTATCTCTACACACCTCTGCGCTTGCCACGAGCCGATGTAAGCAGGTTTTTGCCCTTCTCACAATGAGTGTTATAACATAAGAGATAATGCTTTGAGTGCTCCCTTGATAATAATTCTTGTTCTTCATTTCATCAGTTGTTAGGATCAAACTAATTCTTTGTTTGTAGCTTTCTAATTGGTTATCAGATATGCTGAATGCAAAGGTAATAAATTCTATTCAGTATGAACTGCATTCGTAATAATAATTTTCTCAATCGGAATTTGCTTTGTTAAGTCGACTTAAAGAGCCTGTTCTAAGATAGAGATCATGCGAAATTATGTTAAAGATAAAGCCTAATCGTCTACGATATAAACTTTTCTTTTTATCTTTGCAATCACAATGAGAATAAGAAACTCTCATGATGCGAATTTTATTTGATAATAAGTGATTACGTTAGACGGAATGGAGCATGACACTGACGATGGTGGGAGCCACAATAGGTGACATGCTTCTTCTAACGATAAACCGACTTTTTAGAAGAAACAACATTATAAACTATAAAATAGAAAAGTTATGGCAACAGTTTATGACTTCAATTTGAAAGATAAAAAAGGTAATGAGGTGAGCCTCGAAACATATAAGGGTAAGGTTCTTCTTATCGTTAATACTGCTACTGGTTGTGGCTTCACTCCACAGTATGAAGACCTAGAAGCTATGTATCGAAGCTTGAAGGATAAGGGTTTGGAAATCCTTGATGTTCCTTGCGATCAGTTTGGTCACCAGGCACCAGGTACTGATGAAGAGATACATGAGTTCTGTACAGCTAAGTTCGGGACTGACTTTCCTCAGTTCAAGAAGAGTGATGTAAACGGAGCAAACGAACTTCCTCTTTACACATGGTTGAAGAGTCAGAAGGGTTATGATGGTGGTGCTTACGAGGAGAAGTTGGCAGCTATCATGGAAGACTTGTACAACAAGGCTAACTCAGAACCACGTAGCAGAACGATATACAGTGGAACTTTACTAAGTTCTTGGTAAATCGTAACGGCGAAGTTGTTGCTCGTTTCGAACCAACTGTTGATTGCAAGGAGGTTCAAAAAGCTGTTGAAGCAGAACTCTAAACATACTGACACGTAAGTTAATATAGAGAAGGATGATTTGGCGGAGAGGCTCCGTTAGTCATCCTTCTTGTGCTTTATTCTTATTCCCAATAGTTAGGAATGGCAGTAGACATCGCTGATTTCCGCAAAGGAGTATTTGAGATTGTGGCATCGATTCCGTCAGGAAGGGTGTTGAGCTATGGTAATATTGCATGGCTTTTGGGTTATCCTCATCATGCGCGATTGGTGGGAAGGATGCTACATCATGCTGGCGAAGCGGCGGAACTACCTTGTCATAGGGTGGTGAACAGTGCTGGGAGGACTGCTCCTGATTGGGCGGAACAGCGTCAGTTACTCGAGTCAGAAGGTATTACCTTTCGGTCGAATGGATGTGTAGATATGAAGAAATGGCAATGGAAACTATATGAATAGTTCTCATTGCCATTGCTTTTTTATGGTCGACAAGTTGATGTTTTAGCAAGTAGGATGTGCGCTGTCGTAATCCTCTTGATAGTTGTCTGTTTCGATATAAATATAAATCTTATAGCTTGGAAAGGCTGTACGTATGGTGCGCTCAATGTCGTTGACAATCTCAGGCGATTGCGCTTCACACTCGTCTTTGATATCCACCTTTGCCGTCACAAGTATGTCTGTCGGACTGAGATGGATTGTTTTTATATTGATGAGCTTGCTGATGTCATTTCTATTAAAAGCCTCATTGATACGGGCAAGATCCTTTTTTGTAACGCTTTCTCCAATCAACAGACTATAAAACTCACGTGCTAATAAGAGTGCCGCAAGGCAAAGTAGCACACCGATAAGCACACCTGAGAGTGCATCATAGAATGGATTGCCTGTGAAATGACTAAGAAGTGTACCCGTTAAAGCAATCAACAAGCCCACAACAGCACATGTATCCTCGGCAAAGATGATGAGAATTTCACTGTGACGGCTCTCTCTCAAGAAGCGATAAAGGGGCAAATTGTCTTTGTTTAGTTCGTTGATTTCCTTGAAGGCAACGTGCAGGCTGATACTTTCCACTATCAATCCGAAGACGAGAATACCCATGACTAACCATGTGTTCTCCACACTGTGCTCTGGATGAAACAGCTTTTCCGTAGCCTCCATGATACCTAGAGCACCTCCCGCAAAGAACAACATCATCGCAACTACCATGCTATAGAAGTATTTTGCACGTGCTTGTCCAAACGGATGTTGGTCTGTCTGCTCTGCTTCCGCTTGTTTATTACCTACGAGTAAGAGTATTTCATTACCGCAATCCACGATACTGTGGATTGATTCATTAGCATTGCGGCTGATCCGGAGACTGCAAAACCAACGAACTTAGATATCGCTACAAGTACATTTGCACCCAAAGCAGCGATAACACTCATCATTCCTCCCTTGTTATTATCCTTTTCCATATTTTGTATTAAGCCTTTTCTTTAGTGATGATTGCTTACCAAATGTATTCTATTTCAAGCCTGGAATCAACCTTTTTCTTATTCTTCTTGATAGAAGTTGTTATCTCTGTGCTGTGAACAGGACGCCCTTTCCTGTCATAATCTGATGTTATTTGAATGGTATATGAACATCCTTGGGGATCTTTCGGGAGCTTATATCCTTCCATATCTCCCTCTGGGATCATGCCCATATAACCTAATGTGATGAAAGGTAGAGGAACTTGTCCTGTGCTGCCAAACAGGTGTAAGTACCGAAAATTATAGCATGTGGATTGCTTCTTAGGCTTTCGATAGGTCGTTTTAACGTTTTTGTTTGATATTTGTGTACCTTTCCATTGAAAGTCCCAACGTACAGAACCACACTTAACGTTGGGTTCATCACGACAAATCAACCTACGTTGCTTATCGTAAGTATATCTCCAACCAGCAGGATCAGAACTTGTCTCAATGATTAAACCATCTTTTAAGATAAAGTAAACATCTGGATGTTCTTTCGTCTGTGGGTTCATTTCATTATAACGGATAGTATCACCAACATACGTAAATGTACAATCGTGCAGACTATCTGTGCCCCATCTTTCTAGGACGGGTTGCCCTTTTGCATTGCAATAATAGCTTATGGTGTCTCTTGTTTTGCCTTGATTGACTGTTGGCTCATCATAGATAACTGTCAAGTAATGGTGCAGTTGCTCACCATGAAATGTTATGTTTTCTTGGATACCATTGTGTGCAGAAGTGCATGAGAGCATTATACTGAAAGGAATAATGCACCCCAAAGAGTATTGGAAAGCCTTTCTTACATTCATCATGATGGTTATGTTTGTTAGTAAGTTGTTACTTCTTCGCAGCTTTTTGAGCCTCTTTTACCATCTTCAAACGCTCCTCGTAGTAAGGACGCCACTTGTTAATCATAGCCTGAAGGTCTTTACTTCGCTGTTCAAGTGTATAGTATTCCTCAGTGTCCGTTAGGTTGAGTTTACTCATTGTTAGCATTTGTTGCAACATAAGTCTTTGTTGTTCGTCAGCTTGATGCAACTGATTTCCTAACTTCTCAAGTTGCTCCATGAATGCTAACGCACGGTCAATATGATTCTCCTTCTCCATTCTTTCTATTATTATATGTCATGTTTAATGGTCGCAAAGTTACGTAAAAAGATGGATAAATATTGCTTTTAAAAGATTGAATATAGGTGTAATAAAGGATTTTGTATTATCTTTGCATACTAGAAAACAATACATTCAGATGGAAAAGAACAAAAAGATAAGTTGCTTCTTAGCCTATAGTTCGAGTGAAACAATGGCTTCATTGATGGCTCAACTACCTATAGGGAAAGGAGAGATAGTTGATCAAGTGTTTCTTAGCGGCACAGTCTGTTGCTGTAGAAGGCATACCTGAACATGCAAAAGTATTGCAGGGAACAGGCTTACTGGCGTCAGACATGATGCTGTTGATGGCTAAGTCCACAGAAGTAGACTATGTTTTGTTCTATATGAAGTCAAGTCCTTTGACCTTAGGTTACCATGCTTTGGAACGCATGATACAAGTGGCTGAACAGACAGGAGCGGCTATGGTCTATGCAGATCATTACTCCGTTGAGGATGGAAAGACGCAGAAACATCCTGTAATCGACTATCAGTTGGGTAGTATTAGGGATGATTTCGACTTTGGATCAGTAGTTCTTCTAAATGGAAAGATGCTGCGGAAATATGCAGAAGAGCGTCAATCAGAACATTATAAATATGCAGGTTGGTATGACTTGCGCCTGTTCTTGAGTCGACAAGGAAGTATTTTCCACCTGAATGAATACCTATATACAGAAGAGGAAGACGATCTTCGTGCGAGTGGAGAGAAGCAGTTTGACTATGTGAACCCACGTAATCGAGAGGTACAGATAGAGATGGAGCAAGCTGCAACACGCCATCTTGCTGCCATCGGAGCCTTGGTTGACACGCAACGTTATGCTCAACCCGACTTCACGAAAGGTGATTTCCCTGTTGAGGCTTCGGTGATTATCCCTGTTTATAATCGTGAGAAGACAGTGAAAGATGCTGTTGTTTCAGCTCTCTCACAGGTTACTGATTTCCCGTTTAACGTCATTGTGGTGGATAATCATTCAACAGATAAGACTACAGAGATACTTAATTCTTTGGCAACGGATGACCGATTGGTACACCTCATACCCTCAAGAACAGACCTCGGGATAGGTGGTTGCTGGAATTATGCTATCAATGACGAACATTGCGGACGCTTTGCCGTACAGCTGGATAGTGATGATCTCTATTCGTCAGAACATACATTGCAAACTATAGTTAACGCCTTTCATGAGCAGAAAGCAGCAATGATTGTGGGTCATATCGTATGTGTGACTTCGATTTAAACACCTTACCTCCGGGCTTGATAAGCCATAGTGAGTGGACAGAAAACAATGGTTGTAACAACGCATTACGTATCAATGGACTTGGAGCTCCGCGTGCTTTCTTTACACCATTAGCCCGACAAGTGCAGTTCCCAAACACTAGTTATGGTGAAGATTACGCCATGGGATTGGCTTTCAGTCGCTCTTTTCGTATTGGAAGAATATATGATGAACTTTATCTCTGCCGTCGTTGGGGTGGGAATAGTGATGCTGTTCTGAGCTTAGAGAGGCTTAATGCCAACAATACATACAAGGATCAGCTGCGTACAATGGAGTTACTTGCACGCAAACAACAGAATGATAGCGTAGAGAAAGGGCTTTACGATTTTTTTTATAAGCAGCTGAACCAATGGAAAGAAGTACAGACTCGATTTGAGGAGTTGGCTAATGTGCAGACACGTGAGGTGGGTTCAGCCCTCGCGCAATACAATCCTGCACGCATGGTAAGCACTGGGGCGAAGATAGATAAGGCCTCCCTTGCGAAACGTCCTTGTTTCCTTTGTGCTAAGAACCGCCCTTCTGTACAGATAGGTTTGCCTTTTCATCATGATTTCGACATCTTAGTCAATCCTTTCCCCATCCTTCCTGTACACTTCACAATACCTGCTTGCAAGCACCAAGCACAGTCTATAGCCGCAAACTATGGTCAGGTGCATCGCTTGTTAAGTTTGTATCCACATCTAATGGTATTTTATAATGGTCCAAAGTGTGGTGCCAGTGCTCCTGATCATTTGCATTTCCAGGCAGGGACAAGCGGTATCTTACCCATACAAAGTATTGGAAAGCATTGTGGAATACATCTAAACCATTGTTGACATTGGATAACAACGATGGAATCTATGCGATAGAGGATTATATCTGTCCTGCTCTTGCTATTGTGAGCCACGATGAGGAACATGATACACAGTTGTTCCACACAATCTATAAAGCCCTCCCTTTGAAAGAAGATGAGATAGAACCGATGATGAACATCGTGTCTTGGAGAGATGAGGGACGCTTTATCTCTGTTGTTTTCCCACGCCAGAAGCATCGTCCAGCATGCTATTCTGCAGAGGGAGAAACCCAATACTTGGTGAGTCCTGGTAGTTTGGATATGGGTGGCTTACTCATTCTTCCACGTCAAACAGACTTTGAAAGAATGACAGCAGAGCGTGCCGAAGCCATCTTGCAAGAGGTTTCTTTATCAAAAGAGGCGATGGATAAGGTTGTTAAGAACATATCATTGGCTAATCAGAAAGCAGAACCAGAAGTTTCTGTAGGCATTGTCAGTGCAGAAAAGATACATTTCCAATTAAATAATGAATATACTCTTGATGGTCAAGAGGTGATTGGTGAACAGCTTGTTGAGTATTCTCAAGGTAAGATAAGATGGAAGGGTGTCTATTACGAAGAACTCCTTTTCACTCCAAAGAGTGCGGAGTCATCCTTTACATTGGCAGATGTTACTATTGGTGTAAACTTCCATTGGGAACGAAAAGAGGCTCAGACATTCCTCGGGCAGCTGCATCTTATCATTGACGAAGGTAAGATTGTGGCAATAAACAAGCTTCCCGTTGAGCGTTACTTAGCCAGTGTTATATCCAGTGAGATGAGTGCTACCTCCTCATTAGAGCTTTTGAAGGCACATGCAGTTATCTCTCGTAGTTGGTTGTTGGCGCAGATAGAGAAGCGGAAAGATATTGCTAACAATCGAAAGAGTGCCACTTCGGCTATGATCGAAACACCCGAAGAGCTGATAAGATGGTTTGATAGGGAAGACCATAAGCTCTTTGATGTTTGTGCCGATGACCATTGTCAACGTTACCAAGGTATCACGAAAGCTACAAGTCCACATGTGGAGGAAGCTATCAAGGCAACTCGTGGACAAGTATTGATGGTAGGTAACGATATATGTGACGCCCGCTTCAGCAAATGTTGTGGTGGAGTAACGGAGGAATATCAGTATTGTTGGGAGAATCTAAGTAAGTCTTATCTGCTTTCTGTTGCAGATAAAGCTCCTTTAGGGACTACTCCAAGTATAGACTTAACCAATGAAACCCATGCACGAGAATGGATATTGTCTTCTCCAGAGGCATTCTGTAATACGCATGATACGGCAGTTTTGAGTCAAGTTCTTAATAACTATGACCAAGAGACGCACGACTTTTATCGTTGGAAGGTGGACTTCTGTCAAACAGAGCTTGCCGAGTTAATACGCAAAAAGACGGGTATTGACTTTGGTGCAATCATAGACTTGCAACCATTAGAGCGTGGAAAGAGTGGGAGAGTCAGTCGTTTAAAGATTGTTGGCAGCAAGTATAGCCGTGTTATTGGTAAAGAGTTAGAGATAAGACGCACGTTGAGTGAAACTCATTTGTATAGTTCTGCCTTCGTTGTAGAGCGTAGTCATATAGAGTATGGAGTGCCACAACATTTCCAACTCATTGGTGCGGGCTGGGGACATGGCGTTGGGCTGTGCCAGATAGGAGCTGCTGTAATGGGGGAGAAGGGCTATAAGTATGATGAGATTCTCCACCATTATTACCAGCAAGCAATAATAGACACCTTATATATATAGGGCGTAAAGAGTAAGAGATGAACGACGGACAACAAATACGAAAGGGGGGTCCTATAACAAGCCAATGGTCTAGTCATTGGTTATGGATACCTACGCTCTATCTTACACGTGGTTTACCTTATGTTATCTTATTGATGACTTCGTTGGTTTATTATAATCGGATGGGGTTGTCGAATGGTGCAATAACACTTACCACATCGTGGTTCTTTCTTCCTTTCATCCTACGTCCACTATTAGGAAGGTTCGTAGTTGGATATAAAAGCAAGCGTTTCTGGATTATTCTTGCAGAGTGTGTAATAGCGTTAAGTCTCGTTGGCTTAGCCCTTTCTGTGCGCCTTATAGATTGGTTCTTATGGTCGGTTGCTGCCTTTATGGTCATTGCGATCGCTGCAGCCTTGCATGATGTAGCCATTGAAAGGCTCTATAATCGGGAGGCATTATTGCTGGAACGACCTATATTCTTCGGTCTTCGAGCTGTCTCTTATCTGCTTTCTATCATCGTCGGGATGGCTATTCCCATCACATTAGCAGGTAACTTGGAGGTGATCAATCGTACTGTTCGCCCAGCTTGGGCTACTCTTTTCTGGGTATTAGCCGTTTTGATGATTGCTATGACCTTATTTCATGCCTTCATTCTGCCTAAGGCTGTTATCCGTGCGAAGCTCCCTATATGGAGTGGTGTTACTCGCCAATGGTGGCATGATGTGACAGCTGCCTTCATAAGAAGACCTCATTACGTTGCAAACCTCGTCTTTCTCTTCTGTTTCTTGATACCCGAAGGGATGTTTATAAGGGTTGCTCCACTCTTTCTGATTGACCCTGGAAGCAATGGCGGATTAGCTCTCTCGCCTCAAGAATTAGGTTTGGTGCAAGGCACAGTGGGTACTTTTGCCTTTATTGCAGGATGTGGCTTAGGTATCAGTCTTGTCCGTCGGGATGGTTTACAACGCTGGTTATGGTTCTTTGTTATGGCTCTCACCTTACCAAAGTTCCTCTTTGTCTACCTCAGTTATTATTTTGTTTCCACCTTATCCATCATTAATATTTGTATTATTATCGATTACTTCGGGGCGGGCTTGGGCTTAACAACTTACATAGTATGGTTAGGCTTTTGTACAAAAGGTAAGCATTCCACCTTCACTTATTCATTGGGAACGGCAATAACAGCCTTTTCCATGGTGATGTCAGGGTGGTTTACAGGCTTCTTACAAGAGTATGTAGGTTATCGAAAGTTCTTTCTTATGGTTGCAATATCAGGTATTATCAGTTTCATTGTGGCTTATTTTATACCGATAACAAAGGACATTGGTAAGCGTGAAAGGCTTATTTAATCCTGTAGGAACTACTTCTTTCAAAATGATTTGTTACTTGTTAACCTTTTTAAAAAAGGTATTTAAATCGTTTGATAGTAATGGAAAAAGTAGTACTTTCGTGCTCGGAAAGTTATAAAAGGTAATTAGAAAGATATGAAAATCAAGTATTTTTTAATGGTAGCTGTCGTTGCTTTGATGACAGCATGTGGTACTGCTTCTAAGGTACCATTGACTGGGCGCACCCATAGACTTAGTGTTTCGGATGCTCAACTACTAAGTCTTAGTAATCAAGAGTACACAAAGTTCATGGCATCTGCAAAGCGTTCAACGGATGCAAAGAACACTGCTATGGTTCAACGAGTTGGTCGTAACCTTGCAAATGCAGTAGAGACTTACTTGCGAAATAATGGTTATGCCAATGAAGTAAAGAACTTCCAATGGGAGTTCAACCTTGTTCAAGACAAGCAAGCAAATGCTTTCTGTATGCCTGGAGGTAAGATTGTTGTTTATGAGGGATTGCTTCCTTATACTCAAAATGAGGCAAGTTTAGCTATCGTTTTAGGGCATGAGATTGCGCACGCAGTGGCTAAACATAGTGCAGAACAGCTTACCAAGCAGATGAATCAGCAGATGGGAACAAACATCCTAGGTACTGTCTTGAATTCTGCTGTGGGTAGTGGTGTTGGTGATATAGCTGCTCAAGTAGCTGGAGGATACTTCTCCTTCCGTAATCTAAAGTATAGTCGTGACAATGAAAGTGAGGCCGATTACATGGGATTGATATTTGCTGCGATGGCAGGATACGACCCCGCGAATGCTGTAACATTCTGGAAACGTATGGCAGCAGGTACTAATAGCAATACATCTGAGATTCTTAGTGATCACCCATCAGATGCTCGTCGTATTCAAAACATTGAGAAGTGGCTACCAGAAGCAGAGAAGTACTATCGTCAGAGAGGCTCTTCTAATGTTCGCACAAGCACAAGCTCGACAGCAGGAACATTATATATCGGTTCGTCAAAGAAGACTTCAAAGAAACGCCGTTAAGCCTAGTTGAAATAGAGACAATATACTATTCATATTCAAGAGACGCCTCTTTTATATTAAGGAGACGCCCTCTTTGATGCAAAGAGACGCCTTTCTCAATGCGAGAAGAGCGTCTCTTCGTATTTAAATAGGCACATATTTTTATGTAAACATTTGATAGATTCATTTTTTATCACTATCTTTACAAACGAAATCAAACCTTTACTGCTATGATAGATAGTATAATACAGAACCTTTGGTTGGTATGGTTGCTAGCTGGGATAGTATGTCTAATCCTTGAGATGATGAGTAATGACTTCTTCATCATGTGCTTTGCCATTGGTAGCTTATGTGCTTCATTAATCTCATTGGGGATAGATAGTATTGTTGTACAGGTCATTGTGTTTGTTATCTTCACCTTATTAAGCATTTTCTATGTGCGTCCTATTGCCTTGAAATACTTTCATAAAGGCGAGAATCAGCGGTTGAGTAATACCGATGCTCTGATTGGTCGTGAAGGAAAAGTAACCGACAAAATAGAATCGGGAGGCTATGGACGAGTGAAGATAGATGGTGACTCGTGGAAAGCAAAGTCAGTAGATGGACAAGAGATAGGCGTTGGAGATGATGTTCGAATACTTCGTCTCGACTCTATCATCGCAACTGTTGAGAAATGTTGAAATATGTGTGACAACTAGAAGAAACGATATTAAATAACCCTTCTCTTGCCTTTAGAGTAGTTCTCATTATGAGAAAGTGGGTGAGAGAACCTAAAACTTATGCTTATGAATATTATTGCTTGTGTGTTTGTTGCGGCTATTATCTTGGTAATTATCTTTGCCAAGATGTCAATAGTCATCATATCTCAGAGTGAAACTAAGATTATTGAACGATTGGGAAAGTACCATGCTACACTCCGACCGGGCATTAACATCATCATACCTTTCATCGATCATGCTAAGGATATAGTAGTGATGAGAGCTGGCCGATACGCTTATACCAGTTCAATTGACCTACGCGAGCAGGTGTATGACTTTGATCGTCAGAACGTGATAACCAAAGATAACATCCAAATGCAGATTAATGCGCTGCTCTACTTTCAGATTGTTGATCCGTTTAAAGCGGTTTATGAAATCAATAACTTACCTAACGCCATTGAGAAACTGACGCAGACAACACTCCGAAACATCATTGGTGAGATGGAACTTGACCAAACGCTTACCTCTCGAGATACGATAAATACGAAGCTAAGATCGGTTCTTGATGATGCAACAAACAAGTGGGGAATCAAGGTGAACCGTGTAGAACTACAAGATATAACGCCTCCTGCAAGTGTTTCTCAGGCTATGGAGAAGCAGATGCAGGCTGAACGTAACAAGCGTGCAACCATCCTTACGAGTGAAGGACAGAAGCAGTCGGCTATTCTTCAGTCGGAGGGTGAGAAGCAAGCTGCCATCAATCGTGCTGAAGCTGACAAACAACAGCAAATCTTAATAGCTGAAGGTCAAGCACAAGCACGCATTCGCAAGGCAGAAGCAGAGGCGATAGCTATTCAGAAGATAACTGATGCTGTGGGGCAAAGTACTAACCCTGCCAACTATCTCATTGCACAGAAATACATCCAAATGCTTACCGATCTCGCTCATAATAACAACCAAAAGACTGTTTACTTACCATTCGAGGCATCAAATCTAATGGGTTCTATCGGTGGTATTAAGGATATGTTTAAGGGATAATAGATAATGACAACACAGGACATAAATCTTTGTATTTTTGTGGTGCACGTCCTAACTTTATAAAGGTGGCACCTATTATTAGAGTAATAAATAAGTTATCAGAAAGTGATAATGCTCATAAGGTGGGCTATTCACTTGTATATGCTGGTAGCGAGGATGACCCGACGTTAGAAGATAAGCTCTTTGAGGAGTTGTCAATCCATCGTCCAGATGCTTACCTCGGTGTTGATTGTGAGAATCTTAATGAACTCACGGGACAGGTAATGTCAAAGTTTGAACAGTATCTACAGGCTAATAACAGGGATGTAGTTATCGTTGTTGATGACTTGGCATCGACAATGGCAGCCGCAATAGTCACTAAGAAGCAAGCAATCACACTTGCTCACATTGCAGCGGGGACACGTTCTTTTGACATAACAATGCCTAAGGAGATCAATAGATTGGTCATTGACGGATTGTCGGATATCCTCTTTACGGCTGGATTCAGCAATAATAGTATTGCAAACAAGGAGGGTGCCGAACTCTCAAAGGTGTATATGGTGGGCAACATCCTTATTGACAATATCCGTTATAATCGTGAGCGCATTGAGGGAATGAGCCTTGCTGACATTGATGCGTTGGCAGGTTTACCTATTAAAGAAGGTAATTATCTTGTCTTTACATTGAATCGTAAGGCCTTACTTGCTGATCAGGACAATCTGGAGAAGATGCTCCGTGTCTTGAGCGAGACTGCTGGCGATTTACCAATCATTGCTCCTTTGCGTGACTCTGCAGTACAGGTTATCATGTCTCTAAGCCTAAAGAAGAATATAAACTTGCATAATCTGCATATCGTTAAACCGCTTGGTTACTTAGAGTTTGCCTATCTTACTGCTCATGCACTGGGCATCGTGACCGACTCGGGGAACGTTGCAGAGGAGGCAACATTCAATAGTATTCCTTGTATAACACTCAACAGTTACACCGAACACATAGAGACTGTGAAGGTAGGAAGCAATGTTCTTGTTGGTGAAGACGCTGAGTTGCTTCGCTCGGCACTATCGGATATGGTCGCAGGAACGTGGAAGAAGAGTGGAATACCTGATAGATGGGATGGTAGATCGGCTGAACGTATCTTACAGATATTGCTTGAGCACCATTAAAGGTACGTTCTTTTAGAATCTTCGAAGAACTTATATAGAAGGATAAACACCCTCTTCTAGCAATCTATTCAGTTGGCTTGATAATGCAGAAGAGGCTGTTTTTCCTTCTTCTTTATCTATTATTACCATTTATAAATGGTGTAGAGAAGAACTTAGTTTTCATTAATTTCGTACCTTTGCACTGATATTTAAAGGTGATAAGATTATGCACGGACATACAGATAACTACACTTTCTTGACGCAAGGACCAATACATCGTGTCATACTAACGATGGCTGTACCCACAATTATATCCATGCTTGTGACCGGACTGTACAACATTGCAGACACATTCTTCGTTGGTAAGATCGATACACAAGCCACTGCAGCTGTCGGAGTGTCGTTTTCTATGATGTTCTTTGTCCAGGCGATGGGGTTCTTCTTTGGGCATGGTTCAGGTAATTACATATCTCGTGAGTTAGGAGCAAAGCGTCATGAAAATGCTATAAAGATGGCATCAACAGGCTTCTTTAGCTCTTTCTTCTTTGGACTAGTTATCCTTGTTCTGGGTGAGATATTCCTTACTCCTCTCTCATTAATGCTGGGTAGTACTCCAACCATCCTCCCTTACACAGAGAGTTATATGCGTCTTATCCTCTTGGGAGCACCTTTCTTGACCTCATCCCTTACGCTGAACAATCAGATGCGATTGCAAGGTAATGCGAACTTCGCTATGTATGGCATTGTAACAGGTGCTATCTTGAATGTTGCCTTAGACCCTTTACTTATCTTTACATGCGGTATGGGGGTTAGTGGAGCAGCCCTAGCGACTGTGATAGGACAGTTTGTTTCATTTGTAATCCTATTCTTTATGACTCGAAGAGGGGAGAATATAGCCATTCACTTTCGGCACTTTTCACCCTCATGGGCGGCTTATAAGGAGATATTCTACGGTGGTAGTCCATCATTAATGCGTCAAGGTCTGGCTTGCATAGCCACTATGTCCCTCAATCTTGCAGCTGGTGTTTATGGTGACTCGGCTATTGCTGCGATGAGTATTGTCGGTAGAATTGCTATGTTGTCATTTGCTGTTGTGATTGGATTAGGGCAAGGCTTCCAGCCAGTTTGTGGCTTTGCTATGGGGCGGGACTCTATACTCGATTGAAGAAAGCCTATCACTTTACGGTAGTTCTTGGCACTAGCTTCCTCATTCTACTTGCTATTGGAGGCTGGATAGTGAGTGATTCCCTTATAGGAGTGTTCCGTGACGATCCTAAAGTAATTGAGATAGGAGTGGTTGCATTGCGTTGGCAGCTCTGTACCTTCCCTCTCAATGCCTTTATCTTAGCAAGTAATATGATGGCACAAACCTGCCGTAAGCCTTTACGAGCTAATGTGCTTGCAGCTGCAAGACAAGGTTTATTCTTCATCCCACTCATCTTTATCCTTCCAGCTCACTTTGGTTTACTAGGCGTTGAGATGTGTCAAGCTGTCAGTGATGTATTCTCTTTCACATTATCAGTGCCTATTGTTGTTTATACCTTCAAAGAGTTTAATAAGGAAGCTGCGGCTAGGAGGGTTACAGAATGAGTAAGATTTATATAAAGAACATGGTTTGTGATCGTTGTAAGATGGCTGTAGAGCAGACCTTACAACGTCAGAATCTACATTCAATAAGGTTGATTTGGGCGAAGCTATCGTCGAGGAAGAATTGACGGAAACACAACTCTTAGCACTTCGAACGGCTTTAAAAGATTTAGGTTTTGAACTTCTCGGAGATAGAAGACAGCAGACAATAGACCTCATAAAGTCCTCTTTGATAAAACTGGTACATTATCAAGATAACCAGTCAGCAACAACTCTGAGTGATTATCTCGTCTCTCAACTCCATCAAGATTATAGTTCGCTTTCCAAACTCTTCTCGGAAGTAGAGGGAAAGACCATCGAACGTTATTATATAGAGCTTCGTATCGAGCGTGTGAAAGAGCTAATTCGTTATGACGAACTTACTCTTACACAGATAGCGCAGCGTATGAATTATTCTTCGGTAGCCTATCTCTCCAGTCAGTTTAAGGCAGTCACGGGAATGACTCCATCTCAATTCCGAGGGATGAAGACGAATACTCGTATGCCTTTAGACCAACTTTAATATCTTATTCTGGCTTCTTATAACCCTCCTTATCATACATATCTCTCAATAAACTAATACCTGCTTGTGTCTTAAATATTCTTGCAAGCAGCGTCAATGGCGTGTTGAGAGCAATTATCCTCATACAAGTTAACAAGGAAGTCCGCCTCTACAAGAATCTGATAGTCTAATCCTTCGATGTGGTTATAAGTATGATGATGCCCAATAAGGAAGCATATTCTATCCATCTCTTGATCAGTGAATCCACCCAAACGCACCATTAGATTACGAGCCTCTTGAGGTCCTTCAATCTCTTGATACTTACCATTGCTAGAACCATACTTGCGTTCGCTGACATGAATCCCAATGTCATGAAGAATAGCAGCAGACTCTAGTATATCTTGTGTCTCAGCCTCCAATCCTTCTAGCGTACCAATGGTAGCAGCTAAGTTATGTACCTTTAAGAAATGATGGATACGTCTTGCATCCCCCTTTATCATATTCCGTCATTGCAGCAATGAGCTTTGCGTGTTTTCTATTCATCATCTAATACCTTTATAATAACGTATTGCAAAAGTAAGTCATTGCATTTAGAAAGAAGTAAGATAAGCGTGAAATAATATGAAAGGAAGCATTTTGTAGGAATGTTATAACCTTTATCCATAATTCTGTAACACGCTTTCCTCAATATAAGTGTACCTTTGCAAGCGACAAGGAGAAAGTCTTCTTGCAAACAACTAATATAATAAAATGAAGTTATGAAAAGTGATATTTGCAGTAAGCGGTATGAAGTGTGTACATTGTAAGGCTAACGTTGAGAATGCTCTAAAGTCCTTAAATGGTGTAAAGAGTGCAGAAGCTAATCTAGAGAAAGCCAATGTAAATGTTGAATATGATGAGTCTGTTGTTACTCCAGCACAACTCAAGGAGGCAGTAGACAATAGTGGGCGCTATGAGTTGAGCCTATAAGGAGATAAGTATGAAGCAAACAATTCCTGTTATCGGCATGGCATGTTCTGCATGTTCTGCCAATGTAGAGAAGAAACTGAACGAGCTTAAAGGCATTAATACCGCATCGGTATCATTGCCTGGTCGTTCCGCTTTGGTCGATTATGACCCCGAAACCATCTCACTGGAGCAGATGAAAGCTGCAATCAATGGGATTGGTTATGACTTAGTCATTGATAAAGAGACTTCAGTTGAGGAGATTGAGAAGCGCGAATACACGTTATTACGTCGGAAAACCATCCTTTCTTGGATATTCTCCATTGCCGTAATGAGCGTTTCGATGGGATGGATTGACCTCCATTCACGCACCATTGCTAATCAAGTTTCTCTATTGATTGCCTTAGCAAACATTGTTTATTGTGGTCGACAGTTCTATGTTTCAGCATGGAAACAACTCCTTCATGGCACTGCAAACATGGATACCCTCGTAACCTTATCCACGGCAATATCATTCCTGTTCAGTGCTTTCAACACCTTCTGGGGGGATGCTGTATGGGCGAGCCGAGGTATCGTTTGGCATACATACTATGATGCGGCTGTAATGATCATTACCTTTGTCTTGACAGGACGAATGTTAGAAGAAAAGGCAAAGGACGGCACTGCCTCCTCTATTAGACACATGATGGGTATGGCTCCAAAGACGGCACATATCGTTGAAGGAGATCGAATAGAAGAAGTGCCAATATCGACTATTGAAGTAGGAGATATTCTGGAGGTTCACCCTGGCGAGAAGGTTCCTGTCGATGGAGAAGTTATCTCTGCCGAGAGCTTTATGACCCCCGATGCCGCCTATGTTGATGAGAGTATGATCACAGGCGAGCCTACCCCTGCCGAGAAAAAGAAGGGTTCAAAGGTGTTAGCAGGCACTATTCCTAGTCAAGGAGTATTCCGCATGAAGGCAAATGAGATAGGTGAGAACACGGCATTAGCGCATATTATTCGAATGGTGCAAGAGGCGCAAGGCTCTAAAGCACCCGTGCAACGCATTATCGATAAGGCTGCTTTAGTGTTTGTTCCAGTCGTTACGCTCATTGCTTTGCTAACCTTTCTTCTATGGTGGCTGATAGGTGGCGAGGCTTACTTACCACAAGCGATTATCTCTGCCGTAGCCGTTTTGGTCATCGCTTGCCCATGTGCCATGGGATTGGCGACACCGACTGCCTTGATGGTAGGAATTGGTAAGGCAGCACAAAAGCAGATACTCATCAAGGATGCAGCAGCATTGGAGAGCTTACGTAAGGTGGATGCACTTGTAACCGATAAGACGGGAACGTTGACGATACCTAATAAGGAGGTAGACTTCACCAAGGCTGACAATCTTCCTTTCGAGAAGCGGGAACAACTGAAGCCCAATGCTCGTGAGGCGATGGAGGAATTGCAGAAGAGTGGGATAGAGGTCTATATGATGAGTGGTGACAAGGAAGAGGCTGCACACTATTGGGCTGATAAAGTGGGTATAAAGCACTACTTTAGTAAGGCTTTACCGCAGGACAAAGAGAACCTTGTTAAGCGTTTGCAGTCTGAAGGAAAGCGCATTGCAATGGTAGGAGATGGCATTAATGATACCCAAGCGTTGGCGTTGGCAGATGTCAGTATAGCGATTGCCAAGGGTACAGATGTTGCAATGGATGTAGCGCAAGTGACGCTCATGGGCGATGATTTAGCTACCCTTCCAGAAGCAATCCGACTAAGTAAGAACACCGTTAGAATGATATGGGAGAACCTTTTCTGGGCGTTCATCTATAACCTTGTTTGTATTCCTTTGGCGGCTGGACTATTATATGTCTTCGGTATCGACTGGCAGATTACACCTTCTTGGGCAAGTGCCCTAATGGCATTCTCAAGCGTTAGTGTCGTTTTGAACAGCCTTCGCCTGCGTTGGATGAAATAGGTGAGTAAGAATAGAAAGAAAGGTGTGATAGTTTTGTAATAGATTATTGCTAATTTGGATGCTTCTCATTGCGTGATTTTCGATAAAGTCTTATGTTGTATCCAAATACGCGATTTATAGCAAGGATATCGCACCTTTTTCTAATAATCTGATAACCAGTTTGTTATGTAAAACGTACCTATCTATCTCTTATAAGATTTTAGCTTTTACCCTGGAAAATACCTGATTTTAGGTGAAAACGTACCTCCGTTTCACCAAAAACGTACCTCCATTTCACTAAAAACGTACCTCCGTTTCACCAAAAACGTACCTCCGTTTCATTAAAAACGTACCTCCGTTTTACTAAAAACGTACCTCCGTTTTATGAAAAAGGTATATATGAACCACTTGAAACGTATATTTCTTTCTATTTCAATGCTAGTTCGATCATCGGTTTTGTAAAGTATATTCAGATAAAGGAGGGCGTTCCTTTGATGTGAGAAGAGGCTCTTTTCATGTTGAGGAAGGCATTACATAATATAGAAATAGGGCTTATCATAGCTTGAAGATAGCTGATGATAAGTCCTATTGATGCTTATTTACGTGAGTGAAACGTACCTCGATGATAGGAGAAAGCCCTATCTCACAGGGTAATCGAATCTGTTCGTGTTGTAGAAGTTCGTTTGCTGTGATGGAACATGATCGAATTCTACGTTGATAGAAATAGCGTTTTGATTGTGAGAACCCCATTGATAGGTTACGCCACCACCAATTCTATCCATGAATCGACTAGCCATTGCGCCATAACCGAAGCCCATTGCACCATAGCCGTAACCAAAGGGACTATAGCCCAACATGCCATATCCACCCCAACCAGGGTACTCATAACCTGCGTAACCGAAGGCATTTCCAACATTATTAGAGGTGAATGCTTTCTGAACAAAGGCGTAAGCACTCCAATGCTCATCGAATTGATAGCCGAGAACAGCATTGACTCCACCAACGAAGTAGTTGTTTCCTTGATAAGTCAGATGGTTTACATAGCCACCAACAGCTAGGGTCGCCTTCTTTGAAAGGTTGGTTACATACATCAATGACACATCTTGCGAGAATCCTGCGCCATGGTTATATCCATGTCCAAGGTTGGCAAATGCCGATGCACTAAGGTTTATGTTCAATCCTTTATGCAGTCTCCATGGGCCTAAGCCATAGCCCCACTCGGGGTAATAGAAACTATTGGGAGTAACAGTCTGACCGCTTTCTGTTATGACAGGGAGGTTATTGTCTATTTGAGATTGCTGTTCACGATCCTCTGCCATACGCCTAGCATATTCCTTCTCAGCCTCAGTTGCTTCCCTTGGTCCTTTCAGGCGCGATGACTCAATAGGCTTCACAACCGATGTATCAACGTTGTGCTGCCCCGCTATTGTTTGCGCCTGCAATGGCAGGCACAAGATAGCTGTTATTATGAAAGCATATTTCTTCATTTGCTTGCAAATATAAATAATCGTCTATCAACAGCCAAGTATTTTAAAAGTTATTAGTGTTTTTTCATGTTGTTGGTACTACTTAGTTTTCATGATGAGCGGTGGATCTGTTGTAAAGAGAAATACGATTGCACCATGGAAAACCTGTCCTGGCTGTAAGCTATTGTCTACTTTTTCCATACCACTATTGTATCCAGCATGCAAGGGTTGTAGTGTTATGCCACTACTTTGTGCCCCATGCGTATTGATGAGTAGGGTGGGTTCGCTAGAGTAGATGGTCATTGCGCGCCCACTTTGTGCATCGAACAGGATAGCGGCAGGCTTTTGCATATTGTCAGGATGTCGCAGTTGGAAAGCATGATAATAGCCATTTACTGTTGCTTTTATTCGCTCTCCAATCTCTCTTGGTTGGGTAAAGTCGAATGGAGTAAGGCGTGTTTTCTGTAGTTCATTAGTAGGAATTGCTCCTTATCCAACTTATTTGTATAGTGCGTATCTAGCCACAGATGTTGTTTAAGGATAGATCGGTGCATGTCACCAGATAGATTGAAACAAATTCCATTGGTTACTTGCAATGTTGTTGGAGCAGTCGTCGTGATACGATAATCAATATCGAGTGCATTCTGGTCGGATAGAGTATAGGTAACAGTTGCATTCAGTTTACCATCGAGATGGTTCTCTCCCTCAGTCGTAATATAGCGTAGGGAGACCGATTGGTTATCAGAGCTAACAACCTCCCAAACCTTTGATGAGAGCGTTTCTGTATGATCCTTACCGAAATAGATAAGCGTTGCTCCTAATGTAGAGTCTTGCTTGTAGTCTTCCAGCTGATTGTACCCTTTGACCACAGGCTCCAATCGTCCGTTCCAGTTATGGGCTGTCAACGAAACAAGCCGCGCTCCGTAATTACTCACAATAGCCTCCATACCATTGCTATTAGTGAGCTTGACAAGTCTTGTTTCCTGTGCATTTATGTTCATAACAAGGCTCAATAAAACCATTGTTATTAGTGCATGTATCTGCTTCATAATGTATCCTTTCTGTATATTGCAAAGTTAGTAAAAAACTTTAGAAATGCTTGTGTGGTAGAAATAAATGTTATACTTTCGTATCCAAATACAACTATTTTAGAATTAAAGAAGAAGTCTTCTGTTTCTTTCCGTTGCTTTTATCTTCTACAGCCTATGCGAGTTTATAAGATAAAAGAATGTCAGGAAAGAACAAAGAGATAGCAAAAGATACAGGATTATGGAGTTAGAATTAGAACCCTTATGCCTTCCTTGTGATAAGAAACGCCCCATTGTCATAGCAGGACCATGCTCCGCTGAAACCGAAGAGCAGGTGATAAGTACGGCACGCATGCTGGCAGATAAAGGATGTCACATCTTTCGTGCAGGCGTATGGAAGCCACGTACCAAGCCAGGAGGATTCGAAGGAAATGGAGAGAAAGCCTTGCCCTGGTTGAAAGAAGTCAAGGAGGAGACTGGGATGATGATCTCTACTGAGGTGGCAACCCCCGATCATGTTGAGTTAGCAATGCGGTATGATATGGACGTACTATGGGTTGGCGCACGTACATCGGCTAATCCTTTTGCAATGCAGGCATTGGCAGACTCGATGCAAGGACTTCAAATACCAGTATTGGTGAAGAACCCTGTCAATCCTGATTTAGAACTATGGATTGGTGGCTTACAACGGTTGAATCAAGCAGGGATAAAGCGTCTGGGTGTAATCCATAGAGGCTTCTCTAGCTATGATAAGAAGATATATCGCAACCTACCGATGTGGCAAATCCCTATTGAATTGCGCCGTCGTATTCCTGGATTACCCATTATTTGTGACCCTAGTCATATTGGTGGACGCCGTGACTTGATTGCTCCTCTTTGTCAGCAAGCAATGGATTTAGGCTTTGATGGACTCATCGTAGAGAGTCATTGCAACCCAAAAGAGGCATGGAGTGATGCTAAACAGCAGGTAACTCCTGATATTCTGGATTATATTCTGTCGTTACTTGTGATACGTGATGACACCTTCACAACTGAAGATATCCGTTCGTTACGTGCGCAGATAGATGAGTTAGACAACTCATTGATGGAACTCCTTGCGAAGCGTTTCCGCTTATGTAGGGAGATCGGAACCTTTAAGAAGGAACATAACATGACGATCTTACAGACGAGGAGATATAATGAGATACTCGAGAAACGCGGTACACAAGCAGGATTATGTGGTATGAATCCAAAGTTTGCAGCGCATATCTTCGAGCTTATCCATGAGGAGAGTGTACGACAGCAGTTGGCTATTGTGACGCAATCGTAAGTCTCTCTCTTCCTAAAAGTATCATCTATGACACGCTTATTGTTAACCCTTCTTCTGAGTCTCATGTCTCTATACTCAATCGCACAAAACCGATTGACTATTGTGGAGCTAAATGCTGAGAATCTCTTTGATGCACGGCATGATACGTTGAAGAATGATTATGAGTTCTTACCCACTTCGCCACGTCATTGGACTCGAACAAAGTATTGGGAGAAGTTGAATAGGACGGGGCAGACCATCATTTCCTGCGGTGAAGATAGCAGTGGATGGCAATTACCTGACCTTGTGGGATTATGTGAAGTGGAGAATGATAGTGTGCTCTTCAACCTTACGAAACGCTCTTTATTGCGCAATGCACGCTATGAATACGTAATGACATCATCGAATGATATGCGTGGCATAGATGTGGCTTTGCTCTATTCTCCCTTCTCTTTCCGCTTGTTGAAAGCCGATACTATTAGGGTTAGCTTGATAGCAGATATGCGACCAACACGTGATATACTCCATGTGGAAGGAGCTATTGCTAATGGTGATACCTTACATGTTCTATTGCTTCATGCACCGAGTAGAACAGGTGGAGAGATATACTCAAGACCTTTCCGAAAGCACGTGATAAAGCAAGTTAGTAATGTGGTTGATTCTATTCAGAAATGCCAAGTTCATACAAAGATAATCGTGATGGGCGACTTCAATGACTATGCTGATAGCCCTTCATTAAAGCCTTTGTACGAACGTAACTTATTGAATATCTCGGCACAAGCAAAGGGTAAGAATGGTGCAGAAGGCACCTATCGTTATCATGGAGAGTGGGGTAGTTTGGATCATATTTCATAAGTGACAACCTCCATCCTTACGTGCTTTCATGCTATGTCAATGATGCTCCTTTCCTTCTGGAAGAAGATATGAAGTACGGCGGATTAAAGCCTCGCCGCCATTATAATGGGATGCGTTATAACAACGGCTTCAGCGATCATCTGCCCTTAGTATTACGGCTGTCTATTCCCTAAGAAAAGGAGTGAAAGGAAAGAACAGCCGTTAGAAGTTAATTGCAAGTCCTGCTTCAACAGATGTATATGACTTCCTTATAGGTACAATAGGAGCCGTGTCATAGATGAGGCGATAAGCACCATTAATCCCAATGGCTGGTGTTATCTTATATAGAAGATCTACGGCACCACCGAATCTAGCTTTCTTGAAATAGCTATCAGGCTTTCCTTGGTGAATAGCAGTAGCTGTTAAGTCCCAATGATTACTGATGTGATGCTTGAAACTCAAGGACAGATGCGTCTTTATACTACGGCTACAAGCGTAGAGCGTGGGAGCAGATGAGGTTGGATCTTTCCATTTCTCGAACTCATAGAATACACCTGCTGCGGCAAACATAAGGAACTTCTCTTTGTTTACAAGTCGATAACGTGATTGCAAACCAGTTGATACTTTAAACTCTAAGCCTCTACTTCCTGCCCATTCCGACTCGGCATAGGGATAGACTTCAAAGGCTCGGCTCAATAAATAACGATACTCCATGTGAACGTATCCACCGCTTACTGTCACCTTCTTACCGTATGTTGAGAACTCCAGTTTATTGATGAGGTTGATAACACGCTTATGCTTGATTAATACATTGAGATTGGCAGTATTCTTAACAGTGAGTATATTCTGTTGTTCCGTCTTGAAGTCTACTACTGGTAAGAGAGATCCTTGTATAGTCTTCGCACTATCAATGCTTAGGGTGAGATTCTCTGTGAATAACATCTGAGCATACGATGGGATAGAGAGTAACAAAGCCAATAGAACTAGTGTAAGAGTTTTCTTCATGTGCGTTGATAAGCTCTAAATGTGATAGAGGAGATAAAAAATAAGGGACGTACAAATGTTAGTGTGCGTCCCTGTTTATTAGTTGCTATTGCTTATCAAAAATCTTAAGTTTCTTATTCAACTTGTCAATTTTGGACTGAAGTTTAGCTATCTTCTTACCCATCTTATCCAATTTTTTCTTACTCTTAGCCAACTTCTTATTTATGGCTTTTGCCTCTTTCAATTTCTTGATAGTGTCCTTTGCATCCTTTACTGTGCTAGAAGGGCTTGTTGTAGCGAAGACGGTTGTTGCTATGTTAGCGTCAGCGTTAACATTAGCAGCCTTCTCCGTTAACTCATTATAGTCGACTTTCTCTTTCTCGTAATCAAGCTGCGCCTTATTTAACTTAGTGGCCAGTTCGAGTAGCTTCTGCTGTTCTTTTAGGTTCTTTACTACTGTTGCATTTTGTGCGAAAGCGAATGTGGTCATAAGTGCCATAGCACCCATTAATAATAATTTTCTCATACTTCTTTCTTATAAATTAGTCTTACAATAAATAAATACTATCCTTTTCTCTATTAGCCTTTGCCTTTGCTTCTAGACTCGTCTTTGTATGTTCCATTATAGAATTGAGTCTGTCGACTGTTGTATTTGCCTTTTAATATCAGCCTTGCTATTGCCTAAGCCAATATTATCTAATAACCCGTTCAATGCCCCACCAACTAAGTCTTCAATGGTAGATGTGGCAGGCTCTACAATATTATCTTGTATCATCTTCTGCGCCTTTTGCCTTATTTGCTCTTTGAGGTTCACTTCCGAATTCTTATAATATTGTCTTGCTGCTTCCTGCAAGTCATCTTCGTCAATCGTAAAGATATGCCCTAAGAGCCCTACTGATACAGTGTGATTTGTCCTGCGTAATGCACCTTGCCTGTAGAGTATATAATGTGATTATCCACGGTAACGAGGTTATCTACAGCAGATCTTATCACTTTCCCTGCAAAGGCATTGCTGATAGAACGGAAAGCGTTATCGACAAGTTCATTGCCCGTTGTGTTGGTCGTATCATTTACAGCGTCGTTCACCGTATTGGTAATGACGTCAGACAATACATCCTTGTGCTGTTCGGGCTTTGGGCATGTGAGAATCAGCACGATGATGAAAGCCACCAAGACTATCAATGTGCCTAACAAACATCCCGTATGGCTCTTCTTTTGAATAACTACCGTCTGTGGGGCTGCTACCTGTTGAGTTGCAGGTTCAACGGGCGTAGCTTCAACGTAAGGTAAATCTTGCACCGTTGTCTCGTCGTCAATAGGATCTTTCCCTTCCAAAATTGGGCGTAACTCCTCAATTTGCCATGCTGGAATCCATTGCTGCGTATCGGTAGGCATGACGAGAGTAGTTGCTATAATCTTCCTCTGACTTAACTCTTTGAGGCTGTAAGGTCCCTGCTTTTCGTTATCAATTTCTATGTAATATTCCATTCGTTCACCTTTATTATATACTTGGGATATGTGGCGTATAAAAATTATATGTTATTGTTTACGCCTTATTCTCATAATTGTGTGCGAAATTAGACATAAATTCTGATATGACAAAGAAACATCATCTATTTTATTTATCACTTACCTGTTTTTTTCGATTTAAGGTTCATTTATGCTTGAGTAGTCATGGAAAAGATGTATATTTGTACTATCAAACGAAAGAAGATAACCCTATAATTCATAATAAAAAATGATAGAATTAATCCAGCCTTATGTGGGCATTGCGGTAAGCTAATCGTTGGTATGATTGGCATTCTAACCTTTTTGCGCATTACGGGTAAGGCGCAAATGGGTCAGTTGACTCCCCTTGACACGGTAAGTGCATTCGTTATTGGTGCGTTAGTCGGTGGTGTATTGTACAATCCAGATATGACCATCTGGCATCTCATCTTCGCCCTAGCCGTATGGACAGGCTTTAATATGCTTGTTCGTTTCGCCATGCACTCTGCCTATTTGCGCCATCTTATCAAAGGCGAGAGCGTCTTCTTGGTGAAAGACGGCCTATTCCGTATTGTTGGTGAATAATGGAGAGATTGTGGAAAGCAGCCTAGCACAGTTTAACCACACACAGGAATGGGTGATGAAAGCTATCAAACGCAATGGATTCCGTGGACCTTCTGAGTTGTTCTGTATGGAGTGGACACCTCGAAGAGGGTTCTATTTCGTAACCTTCAACGGGGATGTGAAGCGTGGTAAAGTGGAGTTCGACTCTGAAAGCATAGACCCTGATAACGCACAGGTGTAAGTCCAATCAAGTGCCTCCAAGCCTTCTAAAAAGGGTAGGAGAGTTGACAAAGACTAGTTAGAACATAATAGTACAATTCAATAGTGGCGTTTCCTTGTATGAACGAGAGGCTCTTCTCGCAACGAGGAAATGCCCCTTTCGTATATAGAAGAGCGTTCATTCCTGTTATTAGCTGTTATCACTTGCATTTATGAGCGGGTTTTAGTCTCTGATATGTAGCGATAAATTGACACATACGAGTCAGCGCAATGACACGTATGTGTTATGCCACTTGACACATACGTGCTATTTCGTTCACACATACGTGTCAATTTCGTCCATGATATAAGGCGATGAAATGGGACCTATTTCATCACCTTTTTTATATATATTACGCACTGAAAGTATTACATACCACTAACGTTGTATTTACCCTAAGTAACCTTACAGATGTCAAACATATGCCAGCTCGATTGCAGATATATTTCTGCACAAAGCATATTTATGTGCGCATGAAAGTGTAACAAGTGTTTTAAAATATTTTAAAATACTACTCACTGGCTTGCTGTTTTATGTCTCTTTTTGCTATCTTTGTATGATAGAAATAGAATAATAAGTACACTTTAAAGCAATGTTTGAGAATTTAAGTGATCGTCTAGAACGCTCCTTTAAGATCCTTAAAGGTGAGGGAAAGATAACGGAGATCAATGTAGCAGAGACCCTAAAGGATGTTCGTAGAGCATTACTCGACGCCGATGTCAACTATAAGGTAGCTAAGTCATTTACCGATACAGTAAAGCAAAAGGCGCTTGGTATGAACGTGCTTACAGCCGTTAAACCAGGTCAGTTGATGGTGAAGATAGTGCATGATGAGTTAGCAGAACTCATGGGTGGCGAGTCAGTAGGGCTAAATCTTACAAGCCGTCCAGCCATTATCTTAATGAGTGGTTTGCAGGGTTCTGGTAAGACCACATTCTCTGGTAAGTTAGCAAACATGCTGAAGACAAAGGAACATAAGAACCCTTTGTTGGTTGCTTGTGACGTATATCGCCCTGCAGCTATCGACCAATTAAAGGTTGTTGGCGAACAGGTGGGCGTTCCAGTATATTCAGAGCCAGAGAGCAAGAACGTTAATGAGATAGCTAATCATGCCCTCGCAGAAGCAAAGGCAAAAGGCTATGATGTGGTAATCATCGATACCGCAGGTCGACTGGCAGTCGATGAGGAGATGATGAATGAGATTGAGAGTCTCAAGAATCATGTAAACCCTGATGAAACGCTGTTCGTTGTAGACTCCATGACAGGTCAGGACGCTGTTAACACAGCAAAGGAGTTCAATGATAGATTGGATTTCAACGGCGTTGTCCTAACGAAACTTGATGGTGATACACGCGGTGGTGCAGCCTTGTCAATTCGCACAGTCGTAACCAAGCCAATCAAGTTCATCGGTACTGGCGAGAAGATGGAAGCTATTGATGTGTTCCATCCAGGACGTATGGCAGATCGTATCTTAGGTATGGGTGACGTAGTTTCTTTGGTGGAACGAGCACAAGAGCAGTTCGATGAGGAAGAGGCGAAACGCTTGCAGAAGAAGATACAGAAGAACCAATTCGACTTCAATGACTTCTACAACCAGATACAACAAATAAAGAAGATGGGTAATCTGAAAGACCTTGCTTCGATGATTCCTGGTGTGGGTAAAGCTATCCGCGATGTAGATATAGACGATAATGCCTTCAAGGGTATTGAGGCTATCATACAGAGCATGACACCAAAGGAACGCACGAATCCAGAGGTGTTGAATAACTCACGTCGCCAGAGAATAGCGAAGGGTTCAGGTACTAGCTTGCAGGAAGTAAACCGACTCATTAAGCAGTTTGACCAAACGCGTAAGATGATGAAGATGGTTACAGGTTCTAAGATGGCTGGTATGATGAGCAAGATGAAAGGTATGCCTGGTATGCCCTCTATGCCGAAAGGCTTGTGAGATGAATCATCAACAAACAATAATAATATAAGCTATGGAATATCAGTTAATCGACGGTAAGGCAACCGCAACAGCTATCAAACAGCAGATTGCGGAGGAAGTAAAGGCTATTACAAAGGCAGGTGGAAAACAACCTCATTTGGTTGCTATATTAGTAGGGCACGATGGGGGAAGTGAGACTTACGTAAAGAACAAGGTTATTGCTTGTGAGCAGTGTGGCTTTAAGTCTACGCTTATCCGTTACGAAGCTGATGTTACCGAGGAGGAGTTGTTGACTTGTGTAGACAAGTTAAATAAGGATGATGACGTTGATGGATTCATCGTGCAACTCCCATTACCCAGCATATCGATGAGCAGAAGATCATCATGGCTATTGATTATCGCAAAGACGTGGATGGCTTCCATCCAGTTAATGTGGGGAGAATGGCAATCGGTTTACCATGCTTTATATCGGCAACTCCATTAGGAATCCTAACACTGTTGCAGCATTACCATATTCCAACTTCTGGTAAGAAGTGCGTTATCTTAGGTAGAAGTAACATAGTTGGTAAGCCTATGGCACAGCTCATGATGCAGAAGCAATATGGAGATGCAACCGTAACAGTTTGTCACTCGCATTCAGCGACATTGAAGAAAGAATGTCAGGAAGCTGATATTATTATTGCAGCTATTGGGCGCCCCGATTTCTTAACAGCCGATATGGTTAAACCAGGTGCTGTAGTTATCGACGTTGGTACGACGCGTGTACCTGATGCAACACGTAAGAGTGGCTATCGCTTGAATGGTGACGTGAAGTTTGATGAGGTTGCTCCGTTATGCTCATTCATCACACCAGTACCAGGAGGCGTTGGTCCGATGACGATTTGTTCTTTGATGAAGAATACACTTGCAGCAGGCAAGAAAGAATATTATAAGTGATGACAGCAGAAGAATATCTACAACTCGGCAATGAGTGTCGGCAACGAGGAGACTGGCAGAATGCCTTAGCCAATTATATGGAGGCTATCGAACTGGACCCTAACTCGCCGGCAGTAGTTGCAAAAGAGATGCTAGAGAATATTCTAAACTTCTATAACAAGGATGCGTATAATCCTTAAAATACAAAAACTATGAGCAAGATGAAAGGTGCCATCGTAGTGAACACTGATCGCTGCAAAGGATGCCAGTTGTGTATCGTTGCATGCCCGAAAGATGTGATTGCCTTGGCTCAGAAACAAGTAAATGTCCACGGATATCCGTTTGTTGAGTCTGCTAAACCAGATGATTGTATCGGTTGTGCAGCTTGTGCAACAGTGTGTCCTGATGGCTGTATTACAGTCTATCGTAAAAAAGTGGAGGGGTAATTTATGGCAGAACAAGAAGTAAATTGATGAAAGGTAATGAGGCAATCGCCCATGCTGCAATTCGTTGTGGTGCGGACGGATACTTCGGTTATCCTATCACTCCACAGAGTGAAATTATAGAAACCCTAGCTGCTTTGAAGCCTTGGGAGACCACGGGAATGGTTGTCCTACAGGCTGAAAGTGAAGTGGCATCCATCAATATGATTTATGGTGGTGCTGGTGCTGGTAAGCGTGTATTGACAAGTTCTTCTTCACCAGGCGTCGCCTTGATGCAAGAGGGTATCAGTTATATGGCAGGTGCAGAGCTCCCAGGTGTATTTGTAAATGTACAACGTGGTGGCCCTGGGCTTGGAACTATCCAGCCAAGTCAGAGTGATTACTTCCAGGCGACACGTGGTGGCGGTAATGGCGATTATAACGTGATTGTATTGGCGCCAAATTCTGTACAGGAGATGGCTGATTTTGTTGACTTGGCTTTCGAGTTAGCATTCAAGTATCGCAACCCTGCAATGATTCTTTCTGACGGTGTGATTGGTCAGATGATGGAGAAGGTTGTCCTTCCTCCACAGAAGCCACGTCGTACAGAGGAGGAAATCCGTAAGGAGTGCCCTTGGGCTTCAATGGGTCGTACAGCTGATCGTAATCCTAATATCATTACCTCTTTGGAATTGAAGCCAGAGATAATGGAAGAAGAAACCTCCACTTACAGGAGAAGTATCGTCAGATTCGTGAGAATGAAGTGCGCTTCGAAACACAGCAATGTGAGGATGCAGATTATGTAATCGTAAGTTTTGGTAGTGCTGCACGTATCGGTGAGAAGGCTGTCGAGCTAGCTCGTGAGCAAGGCTTGAAAGTTGGACTCTTCCGTCCTATCACACTCTGGCCTTTCCCAAGTAAGCAGCTTGCAGATCTTTGCAAAGGCAAGAAAGGAATCTTGGTTAGTGAGATTAACGCTGGTCAGATGGTACAGGATGTTCGTCTTGCGATTGATGGTGCTTTACCAGTAGAACATTTTGGGCGTTTGGGTGGTATCGTTCCTGATCCAGAAGAGATTGTGAATGCACTCAAAGAAAAGTTAGTAAAGTAAGAGAGGAGGGCGTATATATTATGGCAAATGATATAATTTCACCTGAGAATTTGGTGTATAAGAAGCCGACCTTGATGAATGATACGACAATGCATTATTGTCCTGGATGTTCACATGGTGTGGTTCATAAATTAGTTGCAGAGGTAATCGAAGAGATGGGGATGACCGATAAGGCTATTGGTGTATGCCCTGTTGGTTGCGCTGTATTTGCTTATCGCTATCTTGATATTGATTGGCAGGAAGCGCCTCATGGTCGTGCTCCAGCTGTAGCAACTGGTATCAAGCGTGTATGGCCTGATCGTCTTGTGTTCACTTATCAGGGTGATGGTGACTTGGCATGTATTGGCACTGCTGAGACAATTCATGCCTTGAATCGTGGTGAGAATATTCCAATCATCTTCATCAATAATGCTATCTATGGTATGACTGGTGGTCAGATGGCACCAACAACACTGATGGGACAGAAGACTGCGACTTGTCCTTATGGTCGTGAACCAGAACTGCATGGTTACAACTTAAATATCACAGAACTTGCTAGTCACTTAAAGGGTACTTGCTATGTAACTCGTCAGAGTGTAGATACAGTTGCCTCTATTAACAAGGCAAAGCGTGCTATTCGTAAGGCTTTCGAAGCAAGTATGCAAGGGAAAGGTAGTTCCTTGATAGAGATTGTTGCGACATGTAATAGTGGTTGGAAGCTCTCTCCTGTAAAGGCAAATGAGTGGATGCGTGAGAATATGTTCCCTGAATATGAGAAAGGAGATTTGAAAGATACAACCAATCTTTAGTCCGTCTCTATATATAAATAAGGTGTAATATGAAAAAAGAGATAATTATTAGTGGCTTTGGTGGGCAAGGTGTACTCTCTATGGGTAAAATTCTTGCTTACTCAGGACTAATGGAAGATAAAGAGATAACATGGATGCCTGCTTATGGTCCAGAGCAGCGTGGTGGTACAGCTAATGTGACTGTTATCATCAGTGATGAGCGCATATCTTCGCCTATCTTAAGTAAGTACGATGTTGCTATTGTACTAAATCAGCCTTCGTTAGATAAATTCGAGCCAAAGGTAAAGCCAGGTGGTATCCTTATATATGATGGTTATGGTGTCATGAATCCACCAGCTCGTAAGGATATCATAGTTTATCGAATCAATGCGATGGATAAGGCTGCTGAGATGAAGAATGCCAAAGTCTTCAATATGATAGTCCTAGGCGGATTGCTTAAGGTTTGTCCTGTTGTAAGTACTGACGGCTTGAAGAAAGCACTCTATAAGAGTCTGCCAGAACGTCATTATAACTTAATTCCATTGAATATGCAAGCTGTGGAAGAAGGTATGAAGATAATCGTTCAGCAGTAAAATGATATACAAAGCAACCTGATTTTTTATAACTCTCTAATTTGTTTAAGGGGCTCCAGCAGTGATGCTATGGGCTCCTTAATCTATTTATAAAAGATTGTGTTCATTTAAGCACACCTTATTAAGTTTTTCGTATATTAGATTGTTCTATTATTCCACTAATATAGTTTAATTTGTTCACTATACCCCTATTATAGTAAACTTTTTATGGAAAAGATTTGGCTGTTTCATTATTTTTTTATTACTTTGCAGCCAATTAAAGTGTTGATACTGTATAATTTATAAATATTAATTAATTCAGAGAGACAATGAAAAAGTTAGTTTTGATGTTAGCTGCTGCTTCTATGGCAGCTTCAGTTTCTGCTCAGACTGTAGCAGAGAGCAAGGCTTTTGACAACGTTTACGTTGGTATTAATGGTGGTGTTGCTACTAAGACTACTGGTCACAAGTGGTTGAGCGACCTCGATCCAAATGCTGGCCTTCGTATTGGTCGTTACTTCACTCCAGTCTTTGGCTTGGCAGTTGAAGGTAATGCTTACTTCTCAAACAAGCCTTGGCACTCAACAGGTACAGCTGTTCGCGCTACAAACGTTAGTTTACTCGGTACTGTAAACTTGAGCAACCTCTTTGGTGGTTACAAGGGTGAGCCTCGTGCATTTGAGGTTAGCGCACTTTATGGTCTTGGTTGGATGCACGTATTTACAAACAACAAGGCTGTAGAGAATCTTACTTCTGGTCAGCGTAACCGCATGACTTCTAAGGCTGCTTTAGACTTCGCCTACAACTTCGGTTCTCAGAAGCAGTGGCAGGTTTATGTTGAGCCTTCTATCAACTTCGCTTTCTTAGGTAAGGATCGTTCTAAAGTTCTTACAGCTACTGGTATAGTAAATTATGATGTAAACTATAACTACAAGGCAGTTGCACAGGATGGTCAGCCAGCTTACAACATTAACAACTCATTTGTTCAGTTGAACGCTGGTGTTGTTTACAAGTTCAAGAACTCTAATGGTACACACAACTTCACAATCGTTGTTCCACGTGACCAGGCTGAGATTGACGCATTGAACGCTCAGATCAACGAGCTCCGCAACCGTAAGCCAGAGGTTATCACTAAGGAGGTTGTTAAGGAAGTTCCTGCAGTTAAAGTTAAGGAATTCACAGTATCTGACCTCGTATTCGTAACATTCGCTCAGGGTAAGTCTGCTCTTACAAACGACGCTAAGGCTGCTCTTAACAACGTTAAGGAGGGTGTTCACGTTCAGGTTGTTGGTACAGCTTCTCCAGAGGGTTCTAAGGAACTTAACGATCGTCTCTCACAGGCTCGTGCTGACGTAGTTGCTAACTACCTCAAGGGTCGTGGTGTTATCGTTGACGAGGCAACTGGTAAGGGTGTACAGGGTGTAACTTCTAATCGTTTGGCTGTTGTTTACGTAAAGTAATCAATCATACAAATTAAGAAGTTAAACCTTCTATAAAGTAATATGGGATGTACCTCAAGGGGTGCATCCCTTTTTCTTATTCTAGATGAATGGGGTTTAAGTTCTGTTGAGTGATTTAGTTGTAGAATGATTGTCCAATAGTTGGGATTGATTCGTATTGATACATTGTTTATTAAATATGGGAGAGATGGAAAAGTTTTCAAAGATAGGGAGATATGAGTTTATGGCAGAACCTTTTCATTGCGATTTCTCTAATCATCTATTCATGGGACATTTAGGTAATCACATGCTTAATGCAGCTGATTTCATAGCAATGAGCGGGGTTATGGCATGAATTATCTTAATACTATCAACAAAACATGGGTGTTGAGTCGTCTCGCCATTGAAATGGAGGATATGCCTAAAGCATACGATAAGTTTTATGTTGAGACATGGGTTGATGATGCTATGAAGTATTTTACAAGTCGCAACTTTAAGGTCGTTAGTGAATCGGGACACATTTATGGATATGGTAAAAGCGTTTGGGCACTCATCGACACGGGTTCTCGCGAGCCTTCAGATATCTTTGCTGTTCGTGAAGGTCTTATTAATGAATACATAGAGAAAGACTATATTTGTCCGATTGGTAAGTCTTCGCGTGTGAAGATAACAGATAAGGCTTCTCTTATCCGTTCTATTGATACCTATTATAGTGATGTGGATGTGAATGGGCACATCAACTCCGTTAAGTATATTGAACATATATTTGACTTGTGGGATTTAGATTGGTATCGTCAGCATACAATTAAGCGTCTTGAGATTGCATACGTAGCAGAGTCTCATCAAGGAGATCGCTTACATTTCTATCGTGAGCAGCGTGATTCAGACTTAGACTTTAATGTGAGAATAACAAAGAGCAATGAACTTTGTGAAGAAACAGAAGCTTGTAGGTGCAGGGTGTTATTTGTCTGATAGAATAAGGTAACTCCCATCCATTAATAATTGTTCCTCGTCCATTAGTTCCTTCATAACCTTGGTGACCATATCCCAATCCTCATCAAGCTGTCTAACCTCTGTCACATGATGTCTCTCACCATTAGCTACCATTGCAAGGAGCTTTTCTTTTATCTCCTCTTGTTGGTTGTGATCATCGTGATGAGAATGAGAGAGACATACATCACACTGTTCACAATCTACTGATTTCTTCTCTCCGAAATAATAGAGCAGCTGTCTACTCCTACAAACCCTATCGTTCTGTGCATAGTTAATAACAGAATTAATGCTCTTCTGGAATTGCTCCTTCCGCTCTTCGTAAACGCTTTTATCCAGTATGACGTCGCTACCATCAACACGATCTCTCTTATAGCTAATGAGCGGAATACTCTTACGAGGAATGAAATCTATGATGCGTTTCTTGCTTAGATTTACAAGCACCATATAAGTTTGATTGCGGTCAAGACCAGCCTCTTGGGCTATGTAACTCTCATCGACATAACCATAGTCAGTGAATAATCCACCATAGTTCCTAAGTAGAGATATGACGACATCATTCTCTTTCTCGCTTAATGAATCAAGGCGATAAAGGTCATCACGTCTTAGCAAGAACCGTACACGTGCATTATTATCTGGGTTCGGTTCGTAGTCAATATATCCAGCTCGTTGTAATAGAATCAACGCAGCGTTGGCTCGGATAGGGAAGTGTTTAAATGTTGCACAGAACTTATCAATAGGAAACTCGAACGTACATCCTTCACCGCTATTCACGCCTATTTGATAGAAATAAGCTAAGTGCTCGTAAACCTGTTGTACATATTCTTTAGGGGGGAACGTGTCTTCGACTCTCTTTTGTAGCGTTCGGTTGTCATGCCCATTATAGAGTAAAACCGCATAGCCTTCTGCCCATCACGCCCTGCGCGTCCCGCTTCTTGGAAATAAGCCTCGAGCGAACTAGGGCAATCCATGTGTATCACCACGCGCACGTCGGCTTTGTCAATTCCCATACCAAAGGCATTTGTCGCAACTATAACACGCACCTTGTCATGTTGCCATTCACTTTGACGTTGATCCTTCACGGCTGGTTCCAGTCCTGCATGATACCATGTAGCGGATATACCATACTGCATAAGCAGTTGCGCAATCTCTTTCGTTCTCTTCCTACTACGGCAGTAAACAATAGCCGTCTTTGGTATTGATTGAAGGATATGAATCATCTCCGCCTCTTTATCTTCCGCCTGTCTGACAACATACACAAGATTCTTTCGCTCGAAGCTCATACGGAAGACATTCTTCTCTGTGAAACCGAGTCGTTCCTGTATATCGTCAATAACGTCAGGTGTGGCAGTGGCGGTTAACGCAAGGATAGGTACGTTGGGTACGAGCCTTCGTATTACCGCTATCTGCAAATAGGATGGGCGAAAGTCGTAACCCCATTGACTAATGCAATGAGCTTCATCTACTGTGATGAAACTCACTTTCATGTGTTTTAGTTTGATTTGGAAGATATCAGAACTAATGCGCTCGGGTGAGATGTACAATAACTTAACGCCACCAAAGATACAATTCTCCAATGTTGTTACAATCGCATCTCTACTCATTCCAGAGTAGATAGCTGCTGCGGCTATTCCTTTGTGTCGAAGGTGCTCCACTTGGTCTTTCATCAATGCGATAAGCGGAGTAATAACAATGCACACACCCTCTTGGGCTAATGCTGGAACTTGGAAGGTTAGTGATTTACCTCCTCCTGTTGGCATTAGTCCTAAGGTATCCTTCCCCGCACCGATACTTTCGATAATTTCTCTTTGAATACCACGAAAGTCGGGATACCCCCAATACTTATGAAGAATGTCAAGATAGGACATTGGATTTGCTACTTTGGGCTTTGACCTTTAGTGTTTAGACTTTGACCTAGAAGCTAGGAACTTTGAACTTGGGCGTTTGCTCTTGACCACCCTGCATTCGTCAACGATTATCACTCCTCAGTAGGTCTTATATCCTCAATCTGCAGCTGCACAGCTCCACGTTTGAAGACATTGTCCTCAATGGTATAAGCAATATCAAACGAACGCTTGGATTTGATGTATCGTGCCGACGCACTCTGTCCGAAAGCAATACCATTCATAACATTGTTTGATTTCGAATCAACGAGTTCCAGCTTGATATGCTCTTGCTCACGCCCAACGACTTTACTTGTTCCGAAATCGTACACATCCAACGTACAGAAGATAGGTTTAGGATTTGCAGGCCCGAAAGGTGCGAATCGCTTCAAGTCACTATGCAGTTTCTTCGTAATATCTTTGAAGTCTATGACGGCATCAATGTCTAGTATGGCTTCCCGCTGTTCTGGTTCGATATGCTCCTCTACGTATGCTTGGAACCGCTTACGGAACTCCTTAACGTCCGACCACTTCATCGTTAAGCCAGCCGCATAAGTATGTCCACCGAAGTTTAGAAGTAAATCACGGCAACTCTTGATAGCCGCATAGACATCAAAACCAGCTACGCTACGGGCTGAACCAGTTGCAAGATTCTCATCACGGGTCAGTACAACTGTCGGGCGGAAATATATCTCAGTGAGGCGAGAGGCAACAATACCGATGACACCTTTCTTCCAGTGTTCGTCATACAGTACGATACTGGATTGGTGCTTCTGATTCTCTAGGCGCGCCACAATCTGGTTCGCCTCTTCCGTCATCTGCCTATCGACGTCCTTGCGTTGTTCGTTATATTCATCGATATGTTTGCCTGATTGAGCGCTAGGCTATACTCGCGTTCAACTAATAGATCCACACTCTTCTTACCATTCTCCATTCTTCCGCTGGCATTAATGCGCGGTCCTATCTTGAAGATAATATCACTCATGGATAGTTCCCGCCCATTCAGCCCACAGATGTCAATAATCGCTTTAAGTCCTAAGCTAGGATTCTGGTTGAGCTGTTTCAATCCGTGGAAGGCAAGAATACGATTCTCGTCAATTACTGGCACAAGGTCGGCGGCTATACTGACGGCACAGAAGTCGAGTAGGGGAACGAGACGTGAGAACGGAATATTATTATTCTTAGCAAAGGCTTGCATGAACTTGAAGCCCACACCACAGCCACATAGACTCTTAAAAGGATAAGAGTCATCTGGTCTTTTGGGGTTTAATATCGCCACTGCGGGTGGCATAGTCTCGTCAGGCACATGATGATCACAGATGATGAAATCAATTCCACGCTGCTTAGCATAGGTAATCTCTTCTATGGCTTTAATACCGCAATCAAGGATGATAATAAGTTTCACACTCGTTTCAGCGGCATAATCAATTCCCTTCTTACTCACCCCATAACCCTCATCATATCGGTCGGGGATATAATAATCAATGTTAGAATAAAACTGTCGTAAGAATTTATAGACCAGTGCAACAGCCGTACACCCATCTACGTCGTAATCTCCGTAAACAAGGATACGCTCCTTATGCCCCATTGCGTCGTTCAACCTGTCAACGGCGGCATCCATATCTTTCATTAAGAAGGGGTTGATGAGGTCGGCCAGCTGTGGTCGGAAGAATCTCTTCGCAGCACTCTCCGTCGTTATCCCGCGACGTATAAGCAGAGATGCAAGTGTAGGGCTCATGCCTAACTTATCACCTAATTCCTTAGCAGCATTACTCTGTTCGGTTGTCGGTGGTGTATAGTTCCATTTAAAATGCATCTTAATTTATTTTTATTTCTGCCCGTAAAGGTACAAAAAAAAAGCCAACCGCCGTGATGGCTAAGATGAATATTTGTATTAGATAGGCATAGTAAGTCCCACTTTTGCAGGCGTGGAACGGCTGTTGCATATCGCCTTTGCGACTCGTGAAGTATATGTTTCCGATTCGTTTCTGTTGCTATTTGTATAATTTTATGATAGGTATTTGCAGGTGAAAGGGTAGGGGAATGGTATATTCAAGAACGGCTAAGAATCTTTTTAGTAGCCTTATAAGCTACGCTCACTTGCGGTTTCCGTGTTTGTTTTATACGCATCTTGTATTATTTCCGTGCTTATTCTGTATTTGCGGAATACGTATGTTTCATATTATCTAAGTCTGATAATTAATTATCACGCTTAGATAATTAATTATCAGACTTAGATAATACTTTATCACGCTTAGATAATGCAATTATATACGTATCAAAATAATGCAGAACGCTTGAGAAAAGAAAGCGAATACGGGGAAAATGAAATGCAATACCGTATGTTTTTCTTCTTCTTTGCCTATGTTTTACGGGCGATTATGGGTGGTTTATATATTGTATAGGGGGGCGCACAATGTGTTGTTGATGTGTGAAAGTGTGAGTAGACTGGTTTGTTTCGAGGCTTAGGGCATAAAAAATCCCGCTCCATAGCTATGGAACGGGAAGAGTTATTTGTGATTGGAATCTAAGTGATTAGAGTCCCATCTTCTTGCGAATATCCTTAGGAATTGCATTCTTGTTAATCATGTAGTCCATGGTGTTAGCAGCAATGAAGTCCTTTGTCATGTACCAGATACCCTTGTAGTCACCAGTCTCACCCCAAGAGTTCTTTACCATGTAGTACTCCTTACCATTCTGATCCTTTGCAATACCAAATATGAGCATACCATGGTCATCGGTTAGCTCCCAGTTGTCGAAACGCTCTTGACGCTGCTTCTGTGTAGGGGTAATCTCTGGTACGTTTACGCCGAGAGAGTCGATCAAGTCCTTCTTCTTCGCAGTAGATAGACCTAGCCAGTGAGCCATGTCACTGCCCTTCATACTCTCAACTTTCTTGCCATCAACCATGTAAGCGAGTCCCTTACGTGAGAAACCAGGCTCACTAACGTCGCCACCCCAAGCAACGGTGTAACCATTCATTACGGCATTGTCGATGACGCGCATCATCTCATCCATCGGAAGGTTATAAGATTGTGGGTAACGCCAGTTGTCCTGTACTTCTACAGCGAATGTGGTGTAGAATGGGTGGTGTGTGTAGGAGGTAATGGTTACGTAATCATCCCAATTCACACCGAGGCTTGCTGCGAAAGTCTCTGGAGTGTATTGCTTGCCTTCGTATGTGAACTTATCTGGGCATTTGCCGAGGTAAGCATCGAGAATGCCTTGCAATCCTACCTTCCATTGACCTGATATCTTGTTAGCCTTGTTGCGTGCAACTGCGTTTACGTATGGTTCCATCAATGAGAAGAACTCGTTGAAGTTATTCAATGAGTCGCCATAGAGTGAACCTGGGAAAGGCATTGCACTCTCTGGTACGATACCATGGTGCTGAATGGTGTAAAGTACGTCGTATGCTGAACCGCCTTGTGCGAACTGGCAATCGCCATGCAGACGAACAACTTGAATGGCACGATCCATGTAGGTCTTGTTAGCTACGAAGCTCTCGCAGAGGTCGTAGTCTTACCAGTCTTTTTGAGAATCTCCGCCTCGAAGTAGCTAAGTGTGGAGTAATCCCAGCACGTACCTGAGCGGTTCTGGTCTTTAATACTTGTAATTGGGTTCTGCTTTACTACCGTAAAGACAGGCTTGTTAGAAGCAGATGCTTCTTTCTTGTCTGCAGCGTTAGCGCCTATCGCTACCAAAGCGAGCAGTGCTACTACTAATGTTTTCTTCATAAAGTTGTAAATAAAAGTAGGCTGCCATTATTAGCTTTTGCATTGAGTGGCAGCCTTGGGTGAAATTATTAATTATATGTTATCAATTACTTTCTGTTGGCTGCGATAAACTCTTCAACATCCTTTGGATGGTAAGGGATGAGGTCTTTACCAATAAAGCGACATCCATCCTTGGTGATGAGGATATCGTCCTCAAGACGTATTCCACCGAAGTCTTTATACTCGTCGAGCTTATCGAAGTTCAAGAAGTCAGCGCAGTGTTTCTTTGCTCTCCATTCGTCAATGAGAGCAGGGATGAAATAGATACCAGGCTCATCAGTTACCACGAATCCTTCCTCCAGACGGCGACCCATACGTAAGCAGTTCGTTCCAAATTGCTCTAGGTTAGGGCGTGTTTCCTCATCGAATCCTACGTTAATCTGGTCGAATGATTCCATATCATGAACGTCCATACCCATCATGTGACCTAATCCGTGAGGCAGGAACATTGCGTGTGCGCCAGCAGCAATAGCAGCGTCTGTATCGCCCTTTGCTAAGCCTAATTCTTTCATGCGATCGAAGAGAATACGACAAATAGCAAAGTGAACATCGGCATACTTGACTCCTGGTTTCGCATACTTCAAAGCAGCGTCATGACATTCCTCAACAACCTTGTATATCTCTAATTGTCTCTGCGTAAACTTGCCATTTACGGGGAAAGTACGTGTGTTATCCGAGCAATAGTGGTTGATGGTCTCGGCACCAGCATCACATAATGCAAGTCGACCTGATTCCAATACAGCCATTGATGGGATACCGTGCATAATCTCACCATGTTGCGAGAAGATGGTTGGGAAAGAAACCATTGCACCGTATGAACTGGCGATACCGCTAACCTGTCCACCAACGTACTTCTCCGTTACGCCAGGTTTAGCAATGATCATAGCTGTTGTGTGCATCTTATAACCAATAACGGCAGCACGCTCCAGTTCTTCGATTTCTTCTTGCGTCTTCACAGAACGCATCTTTACGATGGCACGGATGAGATCCATGCTTGCTGATTCTTTCTGCTGGTTAGGATGAATACCGAAGAGATCAAAGATTTGAATCTTTATATCGGCACGATAAGGGGGAAGGAAATGGACTTTACGGTGCTCACGCAATGCGTTGTTGCAAATCGTCTTGAGTCCTTTCATGTCTACTGTGTTAGCCACGCCAACGGCATTGGCCATGTCTCTAACTGAATCAACACTTCCATACCAAACAATGTCATCAATGTCGATGTCGTCACCAACGAGTGTCTCGGTGTCGTTATCAGCATCAATCACACCAACAAGCCCATCACGCTTCATACCGAAGTAATAGAGGAAAGACGAGTCTTGGCGGAACGGATAATAACCATTTGCAGGGAAGTTTGCAGGTGATTCGTTATTGCCAAAGAGAATGATGATACCACTCTTTACGAGCTTCTTTAGCTCTGCTCGGCGGTTTACATAAGTTTCTTTGCTAAACATATTTCAATAAATTAGATGGTTTGATTGCAAAGATAGTTATTTTTGGTTGAAAGTTATTAACTTTGCAGTTGTTTTTTAACGAGTTTTTATGCAAATTGATAGGAATACGGGCTTAGTATTAGAAGGAGGTGGCATGCGCGGAGTATTTACCTCGGGCGTATTGGATGCTTTTATGAAGTATAATCTTCGTTTTAAGTATGTCGTAGCTGTATCGGCTGGTGCCTGTAACGGTTTGTCATATATGAGCAGACAGCCCCGCCGTGCACGTATTTCTAACATAGATATGCTTGCCAAGTATGATTATATAGGCTTGCGTCATTTGGTAACACAGGGCTGCATTTTTAATCCTGAGTTGTTGTATAAGCAGTTCCCATTTGAGCTTGTTCCCTTCGATTATGATGAGTACTTCCGTCAAAGTAAGTTAGGCGAAGTCTATGAGATGGTTGTAACGAATTGTGAGACTGGGTTAGCTGAATATCTTACTGAAACTGAGGGCAATGCGAAGAGATTAAATGAGTTAGCACGGGCATCCTCCAGTTTGCCTTATGTAAGTAAATTGTCACCATAGATGGCAAACCTTTGTTGGATGGTGGTATTGTTGATTCCATTCCTGTTCAACACGCTATTGAGACTGGATACAAAACAAACGTAGTGATTTGCACACGTAATAAAGGATGGCGGGATAAGGGTAAAGACTATAAGCAACCTAAGTTTATCTATCGTAATTACCCCCGCCTACGTGTTGCATTAAGTCATCGTATAGAGGTATATAATCGTCAGTTAGATTTGATTGACGAGTTAGAAGAACAAGGAAAGATACTCGTCATTCGCCCAGAGAAGCCCGTTGTTGTTGGTAGAATGGAGAAGGATGTCAACAAGCTCGAAGATCTTTACGAAGAAGGATTCCGCTTAGGCGAAGACTTTATAAAGGAACATATCGAGTAATGGGATAAATATAATCGAACAACTATAGGAAGCTCTTCACATCAAATTATCAGTCCAGGTTATTTGCCATTATGTAAGAAATTATCATTACCTTTGTATCTGTTAATAACTAACCATTACATTTTGAAATAATAATATTATGACACAAGAGGAATATAACCTTTTAGACATTGATTTTGCTCATTGCCCTGGCTCTCATTGTGGAAAAGCAAATGAATGTTTCCGCCACATAGCCTATCAGATGCTTGCAAATTGCACACGAGATCGTTATATGGTAACCAATCCGAACGTGATAACGGGCAAGCCTAATTGTCCGCTCTTTATATCTAACCGCAAGGAACGCTATGCTTGGGGAATCTCACACATCTATGACAACGTGCGTGCCTCCGATTTGCGTGGCGTCCGACTGAGCGTTATGCAATGCTTCGGTGCAGCTACCTATTATCATGTTAAGGAACAGCTCCGTGCCATCACCGAAGAAGAACAACAGGACGTCCGTGATGCCTTTACCGAGAATGGTTATGACGGGCAGAGCATTGAGTTCGATCGCTATGAAGAGCATTATCCCGTGCTTATGCGCATGAAACGTTATAGTAAGCACAGTCTTCGCCTTTCAATTATAAATTCTTTTCTGCTTATATAAGTAATACGATGATACTTATATAAGCAGTACAATCGTATTCCTATAAGACCTATCGAGTTCTACACGTTTGTATAGCGAATTATACAAGCGTGTATAACTGATTATACAAACGTGTATAATTGATTATACAGACGTGTATAACTCGTTATACAAACTTGTATAATGCGGTTGATAAAGGCTAAGGAGGATGCGATGTTAAGTATAAGTGCTATCGTACATTAACTTACAGGTGCCTCGCATGGGTATTAGGAGTAAGATTGTAGTCTAATTGGATGGCGGAAGATGATGCTATTTTCTCTGTCTATATTGGGTAAAAATAAAGGATTCCTCACAGGTATATTGCTGTGAGGAATCCTTATAACTGGATTGAGTATATAATTTCAAAGAGGTATATCTCCCTTCGTGATAGTTAGTCGGTTATATTCTGGGTTACATACTTCGGAGATTCACCATATTTATTAGCTTCTCTTTGACTATCCATTGTTGTAAATGCAAATATAATAAAGCTGAAAGCGAGACCAACAAACCAGATCAGCATACCGAAGATGGCTATTCCACCGCCCATAGCTGTTTTGATTAAAGGTATCATAGTGTCTATATCGCCGAAGAGAGCGTCAATGTTCGTTGTCCCTATTCCCAAAAGCATGAGAGATATGCCAATAGCTTCAATGATGATGTTCGTTAAGAGCCACCATCCACTTTTGCCTGTGTCGTGCAGACGACGAATAATCATAGAGCAGTTCAGGAGCATTAAGACGATGTTAAGATAACGACCTATGACTGGGATAAAATCGCATAAATAGCTAACAATGATGAGAAACAACGTCCCCCACCAAAATTCAGAGCGACGACTACGAGTGTTTAGTTTCAAAGCTCTCGTGAAGATTCTTTTAACTGCTTCTAGGAATCCTACTTTGGGTAATTCTTTAATTTGTTCCATAATATTGCTTTTACTTTGAGTTGTATTGATTCTATTTCTTTAGTAAGTCGGGACGTAACCGCTTTGTTCGCTCCATTGCTTGATCGAATTCCCATTGCTTGATCTTAGCTTCATTACCGCTTAGCAATATCTCTGGTACATCCCATCCTTTATAACTGCGTGGGCGTGTATAGATTGGAGCGGAAAGCATATCGTCCATAAAACAATCAGAGAGCGCACTTTGGTCGTCACTGATAACACCTGGAACGAGTCGAACCACAGCGTCGGCAATGATAGCAGCAGGTAGTTCGCCACCCGTAAGTACGAAGTCGCCTATAGATATTTCGCGTGTAATGAGATGGTCACGTACTCGCTGATCAATCCCCTTATAGTGACCTGCAAGAATGATGATGTTACCCCCCATTGATAAGTCATTGGCTATCTTCTGATTGAATTGTTCGCCATCGGGAGAGGTGAAGATAACGTCGTCATAATCTCTCTCTTCCTTTAAAGCACTAATACAATTATCAATAGGTTCAATCTGCATAACCATTCCAGCCTGTCCGCCGAATGGATAATCATCCACTCTGCGCCACTTATCCTTTGTATAATCACGAAGGTTATGCAGCCTTATCTCTGCAAGCCCTTTCTTTTCGGCTCTGGCAAGGATGCTCTCGTGTACGAATCCTTCCAGCATTTCTGGTAAAACGGTGATAATATCTATTCTCATAAGTGTTACAAAGTTAAGTATTATTTTACTATTGCGTTGAGACTTTAAGTTTTTTTTGTAACTTTGCAGCAGTTTTCTAATAATAAACTAAAAACGAAATGAAAAGATTCTTTTCCCTCGCTATCCTTTTGATGGCAGCTTTTGGCAGTGCTATGGCACAGGATGTTCAAGTTCATTATGACTTAGGACACAGTCTTTACAAAGATCTCTCTTCGCGCATGTCGGTAACGACTACTGTTGAGATGTTTAAACCTGATACCTGGGGTTCTACTTTCATGTTCACCGATATCGACTATAAACGTGATGGTGCTATCGGCGCTTATTGGGAGATTTCTCGTGAGTTTAATCTCTCAAGAACAAGCAGTGGGCAGCCCATGTAGAGTATAATGGTGGTGTTGGAACTAACTTGAAAGATGGCAAATATGAAGGTAATCGTTACCAGCATGCAGTTCTCCTTGGTGGTGCTTGGAACTGGGCTTCAAAGGATTTCTCTAAGACCTTCAGCGTTCAGTTAATGTATAAGTATTATTTCAAGAACGCTAATAAAGGTTGGCATCCATTTAGTGGTTTTCAGTTGACTGAGGTTTGGAGTACCACCTTTGCAAAGGGGCTTTGCACATTTGATGGCTTCTGCGATGTCTGGTATAATCCGAATGTAAAGGGCAAGTTAATCATGATTTCAGAGCCACAGTTCTGGTTTAACCTTAACACACTAAAGGGAATGAAGAATGTGAATCTGTCCTTAGGTTCTGAGGTTGAGCTTAGCAACAACTTCGTTTATAACGATGAGGGTAAGAATAACCGCTTCTATGCTATCCCAACTATTGCTGCAAAGTGGACGTTCTAGGGAGATTGGAAAGGAGTTGACGAATAAACAAGTTCGTTGAATAGTAAACTTAAAAAGGCTCACAATGATTGTTGTGAGCCTTTTCTATGATCCTTTTAATAGTCAACCTTTCAAAGTTGCTATCTTGTAATTGACGAAAGTACATTTCGTGGGGCACGGAAGTATAAGTTGTGGGGTACGAAAGTACATTTCGTCAATCTCTCTATTTCTTATAGCCTAGAGCCTCTAACCACGCTTTAACCTTACTCATGTCTGTGCGAACCTCATGCCCATAAAAGGCTTCGGGACTAAGAATATTGGCATTAGGATAAATCTCTTTGATGTCTCGAACAGCATAACCTAGACCACTTCCTTCGTGCGTGAGGAAAGGAATGAGAGTCTTATTACTCAAGTCATACTGTTTCATAAAGGTGAACATAACCTGCGGATAGCTATGAATCCAGACCGGACCACCAAGGAATACAACATCATAATCATCAATGTTGTTGACCTTTCCTTTGAACGGAGGATATTCTTTGCCGTATCTCTCCTTCTTTGCAACCTCTACTACTTCCTTGTAAGTCTTAGGATAAGGAGTTTCTCTTACCACTTCAAACTCATCACCACCGGTCACATCTCGAATGTAGTCAGCCACCATCTTTGTGTTGCCCACTTCGATATTCCCCACAGCATAGTTCTCTCCTGTGTGTGAGAAGAAAACAATCAGAATCTTACCTTTCTTTTTCTCAACATCTTTCTTCTCATTGTTACTCGTCTTACAGCTTTGTGCTCTACTTGTCTTTGGTAACATGACAAGACATAATACAGCCACGATAATGGCAAATATTCCTGTTAACTGTTTCATAATTTATTGTTTTTAGTTAGTTGTTCTTTCTGCGTAATCTTATTCGGCGTTCCCACAGAGCCGTTCCAAATTTGATAGTGCTAGTTATATTGTATTCAGCCACAAACCCATCAGGGGTGATATGTATCTTTATCTTATTATAGAGCGGATGAAAATCTTCGGTTAGCGAATCACAATCATTGTCAATTTCGGTCGTGTCTATGACAACAGAGTCTGTGTCATCATCCACTACTTCTGCTATGGCTGAATCACAAACCGCTTCATAGTCAATACTATCATCTGATATAGAGTCTACTTCTACGGAATCTATCTCTTCTTCTGAATTTCCATTGACATAATTAAACATATAATCGCTGACATATTCTTCACTCTTTATGTCCCTGTAGAAATTCTCATCTGAAACCTTATCAGTTGTGTTGCAGTAGCTCATTGTCCGACTACTCCCATCTAATGGTTTCCCGGTGATGGTTACCTTGTCTTGCCAAGGAATACTCTGTGCCATAATAGCAAGACTTAGTCCTGGGCAAAAAGCATTGATTGCATATTTTAAAACATTGAAAGAAACCATATTGAGAGAAGGTTGACTTAACTTATAATCCTCTGTTTGTAATAAGAACTCGTTAGGAATCCCATGCTGAAGAATCTTGTCTAATGAAGGATAAAAGTCATGCATGTTACAAATGATGTATTGGTCTAATAAGGAAGAATAGGCTAGGATAACATCATGTTCCATTATGATTTGTAAGATAGAATCGAGAGGTATTCCATATCTGTTAAGGGTACAACAGGGTTGATTGATATGCAAACGGAATACCCTTCCATAGGTAGAAGAGTTAAGTGCTGTAAGGGTGAAGCTAGAGTAAACGCTGTCTGGAGTTGATTTATACAATGGAGCGTAAGGATAGATAAGTTGTTGTTGTTTTGTGGGCAGGAATATTCTAACCTCATTGTCAGTAGAATCTCCTTTGGCTGAATAGGACCACGAGTTGGAGAACTCATAAGTAATTTCATCACCTATCTCTATTGCATTCTGAGCAGAAGTAGGTAAAGAAATAAGCAAGAGACATAATCCAAGCCAAATACTTATGTATGATTTGTGTCCTGCGTTGGATAAATTATTATGAAGAATGGATTGTGATGTGCGCATACCTTATCTTGTTAATGGTTGATGAAAATGGTGCCGATTCACTTATTGTTTAACCTGCCTAATAAGCGATTCATGTGAAACAATAAGTGACCTTGGTTGTTTAAAGGTAACAGTTCTATTGTATTCATTTAGCCAGCCTTCCGAGTTGAAAGAAGTTGTTTCTTCTATCTTGAGAGGATGAGAGCCTTTCTTATCTGATGGTATCTCTTTATAATGTACCACTTCTGGTGTGTACTTACGTCTATAAATCTCAGGTAGCATACTAAGCCCTGGAGCCGAGAGGTTTATAATTAATGATATAAAAGAATTGACATCTTCTGATTGGGTGAATTCTTGTTTAAAATCTTCCTTTGGAACTACATCAGTAAATTTTTTAATAAGTTCGTTCTCTTCTCTGTGTGCGTAGAGGTAGTCTATAAGATCATTTATTGTTTCGTTCGAATTGGTGGGCATATAATTACTCATATTTTCGTTAAAGGTGATTAAGATACCTTTTTCTTTTAGTAATCTAGTAGTGAACTTAGGAGTAATTAAATCTGGGTTACCATTGATATTATCCCCATAAGGGCTCTGTTGAACCTGTAACCGCATGGTATAAGTATAAGGTGTCACTTCCCGTACAGTTAATGTAAATGTTGATTCGTAGGATTTTCTATTTTCATAGAGTAGATAGTAAGACGATGCTGGACTGAAAGATAAATTCTCATAGATATCATAAGGAATCTCTATGGGCTTTCTTGTAGTTGGGTCCTCTGCTTTTATCGATAGCTTATAGGTGTATTGGAGAGTATCTCCCTTTTTGAAATGTGTAGAGATATAGTCTCCTGGCACTTGTGCACATGCTATCGTACAAATGAATGTGACAATGGCTAGTGCTATTCTCCGTTGATCAATATTCTTCATTTTGAGAAGGGTGTTAAAGGGTTATTTAAATTGTTTTTGTTAAGTAGTAAAAGCTATTCTTGAACCATCTTTATAGAGAAAGACCCATCTTAGAACAATGATCCTTCTTTAGTTGGAGAAGAATTAGCTTCCATCTGCACAAATCGAGCAATGAATTCTTCTTCAGAGATAATTGGAATAGAGAGCTCCTTTGCCTTTTTATTTTTGCCAGAAGAACTTTCTACATCGTTGTTAATAAGGAAGCTGGTTGATTTAGAGACAGAGCCTGTTACTTTGCCCCCTTGATTCTCAATGTAAGCCTTCAGCTCATTACGATTCTTATAATGATGTACATCGCCAGTGATAACAAACGTTAGTCCTTCGCAACTATTACCAGTTGGCGCAGATGAAGACTGACTAATATTGAGTTCTACTAATAGCTGTTGCAGCATTGAATAGTTATCTTTATCCTTCATCCATCTAACAAAGCTGGCACTCTTTTCCGGTCCAATGCCTGCAATAGTAGCGAAGACATCTTCGGTAGTAGCTTCAGTAGCTGTATGGAATAGGTCTGCGATTTGATAAGCTGATAACAAACGATTGCAAACATCACGCCCGATAAGTGGTATATTTAATGCAAAGAGTAAGCGATGCGCTTCTACATTGCGAGCTTTCTCTATGGCTGTAAGTAACTTGCTAACACTCTTGTCTCCAAATCCCTCCATTGTGCGTAGTTCTGAAGCATGGTTGTTGAGATGGAATAAGTCTGCATATTCACGTACCCAACCAAGATTGATAAACTTCTGTATAGTCTGTTCGGATAGTCCATCAATATTGATTCCTTCCTTTGAAACAAAGCGTCCGAACTTCTTGAGTTGCTTTGCAGGACAATGCGTGTTGGTACAATGCAACGTCTTTGTTCCACTACTCTCACTCTCAGTTACCTCTGTTGCTGATTGGCATACAGGGCATACCTCAGGTATATGAAATACGCCCAATCGCTCAACAACATTGATTACTTTCGGGATAATCTTATTCGCTTTTATAACGGAGATTCTTGTTCCCTTATCGCCAATACCCAATCGCTCACATTCAGAGATATTACAGAGCGAGGCACGCTTTACAGTTGTTCCTTCTAGTTCAACGGGCTTGAATACGGCAACGGGAGATATGGTTGAGGCTGCACAAGACCATTCTATATATTCTAATTCTGTTTCAGCACTCTCATCCTGCCATTTGAAAGCATAACCTGCACGTGTCGCATGATGCCCTGTCACCGAACCTGTTGCAGCGTAAACAGTATCGTCGTATGTGATGACTAAGCCGTCAACGGGATAGGGGAAAGACGATGAACTCTTGCCTGTTACCCGTTCTGTCCAACGATTAATGACTGCTTGGATATTTACCTCTGTGGGCTGCTCTATGAGTTCTCTGTCTACTGGCTTAAAGCCTTGTTGTTCTAGCCATGCCATACGATTGCCCCATGAGATAATCTCTTCTTCTTCATAGACAAGGGTAAACGGAATCCAACGGATATGGCGTTCTTTCACTTCATTGATGTTTTTCAACGTCAATGAACCTGATGCAAGGTTACGAGGATTAGCATATTCCTCTTCTGATTCCATATTGAATTGTTCGAAGTCAGGATAACTGATAACTGCCTCACCACGAATCACAAGATGTCCTTTATAGGGTATTGCCTGTAGGATTCCGTCAATAGCTTTAGATAGATGGGTAATATTTGTCCCAATGTGACCATTACCACGTGTGACAACCTTTGTCAGTTTCCCATTATCGTATGTAACAACTAATGTCAAACCATCTAACTTCCATGAGAGCCAAATAGGTCTATTCTCTGCCCATTTTGCAAGTTCTGCCACCTTCTTTGTCTTTGCGAGGGAGAGAGCAGGGAACTCATGTTCCTCTTTCTGACCAGTAAGATTATCAGCAGATACATTTTGTGTAGGAGAATCAGGTAAGATAATTCCCGTTTCCTTTTCTAACTTCTTTAATCGGTCAAAGGCAGCATCCCACTCATAGTTGGTCATGATTTCTTCTCGACCATTATAATAAGCATCAGATGCAGCGTTGAGTTGTTCAACAAGGGATTGTATTTCGTCGTTCATTCGTGTTGAGTGTTTGAATATTGGCAAAGATACTACAATTTGATGAATCTGACATTCATTCGCTGAATTAATTTGAATAGTTTATGTTGCCAACTCACTTCTTTTGCTTACCTTTGCGCCAAAGAATAATCGAATCAATTTTATTTATGTCTACACTAACGATTTCTATTATCGTCGCCTTCGTCTTGGGTTATGCGCTCATAGCAATGGAGAGTTTGACGAAAATCAACAAAGCTGCAATTGCTCTGTTGATGTTTGTAGTATGTTGGGTTCTTTACATGGTCGACCCTTCACCTTTGTACAACTGATGCATCCAGAGTTTAAGGGCATGGGCGATCAGTTAGTTACATTTGCCAACAAGTTGATAACGGAGCATCTTGGAGATACGGCAACTACGCTCTTCTTCCTTATGGGAGCTATGACAATCGTTGAGATTGTTGATCAGAATGGTGGTTTCAACTGGGTAAAGAATGTGATGCGTTCTAAGTCAAAGCGTAGTTTATTATGGAAGATAGCCTTCATGACGTTCTTCCTTTCAGCTATCTTGGACAACTTGACAACAAGTATTGTGATGATTATGATTCTTCGCAAGCTCGTTCAAGACCATAAGGACCGTATGATTTATGCGTCATTGGTTATCATTGCTGCCAACTCTGGCGGTGCCTTCTCACCAATCGGTGATGTGACAACCATCATGTTGTGGAATGCGGGAATGATAACAGCTGGTGGCGTGATAAGCGAGATTTTCATTCCATCTCTTATATCAATGATTATCCCTGCCTTTGTTCTTCAGTTCTTATTAAAGGGCAAGTTAGGTGGTGATATGTTAGAGACTGATCACTCTGGTGATACTGAACTATTAGAGTTCAATGGCTCACAACGCAAGATAATCTTTGCTATTGGTGTGGGTGGACTCTGCTTCGTACCAGTATTCCATTATTTCACAGACCTCCCTCCGTTCGTTGGAATCCTCCTTGTATTAGGTATTCTTTGGACGATTACAGAGATATTCTATCGCAAGCTACATCGTGCTAAGGGCGATAGCGAAGACTTCTCAAAGCGTGTCACCAATCTGTTGAGCCGTATTGATATGTCAACAATCCTCTTCTTCCTTGGTATTTTGATGGCTGTCGCTTGTCTTGAAGAAGTGGGTATATTACATGAACTTGGCGGAGGATTAAACAGTTTCTTCCAAGGTAATCATTATGCAGTGACGGGTATCATAGGAGTATTATCGTCTATTGTTGACAACGTCCCACTTGTTGCAGGTAGTATGGGTATGTATCCAGTTCAGGCAACAGGCGACATGGCCGTTGATGGCATCTTCTGGCAGCTCTTGGCTTATTGTGCTGGAGTAGGTGGTTCCATCCTTATCATTGGTTCTGCAGCAGGTGTCGTCGTAATGGGATTGGAGAAGATTACCTTTGGTTGGTACATGAAGAAGATTTCGTGGATAGCTTTCTTAGGCTATCTCTGCGGTATTCTCTCTTACTGGGTTATCCGTACATTTATCTTCACAACTCCGTTGTAATAGTTGTAAATTAGGAATAGGAATAGACAACTCTCGCCCTAACTCCCTTTTTATTAAATAAGAATTGGAGGATGTGTTCAGCCTTAATTGAACACATCCTCCAATTTTCATATACCATTGTCATAGAAAACTTATGTCTCTCTGTCCTTCTGTCTAAAACTCTGTTACTAACGTCTTGTATTCATCTGTTACTCTGTCTTCAAAGCCTATGTTCCTCTGTCTCACACAAAAGCCTCACCCTGTTAGGTTGGGGTGAGGCCGTGCCACGGAAGCGAGAGAACCAAATTAATACACTAGTTTTGAAAGACATTAATTTCACAATTAATATAATCGATTGTCTTATTACAGAACGATTGATACCCTGAATCAATCTAAAATGCTCCCGTGGTAAAAAAAGAAAGCCTCCTAAAAGAAAGCCTCCCCAAGCCCCTCCAAAGGAGGGGATGTCCATAACCCTACTTACATGCTTTCGGACTATTCAAACTATATCCAATAAAGACATCCCCTCCTTCGGAGGGGCTTGGGGAGGCTTCTTTTTGTGGCATATATCCTAACTAGCTTCCGTTAGGCACTCCTCCCCTTCCGGGGAGGCGGGGTGAGGCTTACCCTGCTACTGGTCCATTCTCTTCTTTATTCTCCTTTTCTTTTGGTTCGGGGGCGGGGGTGAGGCCCTTCTTTTCCTTCCACTCTTCCCAATAAATATTATCCGAAACCAACGAACGGGTGGCAACCTTATTACTCTGTGTGCGCGAAGTCTCGGGAATAAAACGGACACGGACGTTCTTTATTTGCTTTGCCGTTACTTCTTCTGGCTTCGCGATACCTTTATCGGCGTTGATGGTGTAGTAAAACGTACCCACGCCCTCCAACTTCACCGTGCGACCCTCTGCCATAAAAGATGCCATCACACCGCCTAAGTCCTTCAGTACAGCATACGTGTCACCACGACTCACTGTCGAAATCAATGCCAATCGGTCAGCCACTTGGTCGGTTGTTACGGGCTTTCCAACGGTTATCGCTTCTGGATACCATAACCCTGTTAGCTTCTTCTTTACTTTCTTAAAAAATGCCATAATCTCAATATTTTAAAGTTAGTAAATACAATATGTAAATTATTTTCTTATTCGAGCTACCCTCGGTATGGGACTGAGGGTACCTAAGTATCATACTTAGGGTACCTGAGTATCATACTTAGACCCCCTAAGTATCATACTTTTGTACCCTGTTTATAAGCCCTTGATTATCAGTCACTTATAAAGAGCCCATTTTTACCCCTTTTTGTTATATTTTTTCGCATTAATTCATGCCTTTTAGAGGGCGACACCAGTAAAAGGGCAATCGCAAGGACTACTGAAGTGCCTCTGCCCTGTAACCGTACTTGCGGTAGTCGCGGTACACGCGGACGTAACCACTGTAGAAGTTCAGGTAGTACGCGTCGCTACTGAGCCATGGGTAAGCACTTGACGACCAATAGCAACCATTGCTGCCAACACTGTACAGCTGACCATAGTAGTAGTAACCCAAGGCAGGCAGTAGAAGTAATTACCTGCGTCGGCTGCGGAAGGAAGAGTCTGAGATACATACCAGACATCTCCACCGCCATTTGCTCGCCAATCACCTCCATATACAGCGGTATTAGTATTGTATCCGCTTATGTATGCCTTCTTTTTAAACCACATGCCACCTTTATATAAATGACCCATAGTTGTCCATAACTCGTCTGCGTCCCAACGGGGATCGCCTTTGGCGGCGTACCATGTCATTTCGTTTACGTTAGGAAGGTCTTTACATGAAGTGTGGGTGGCTGGATTGCTTATGCCATCACCAGGGTAATTATCGTTGTAGTAGCGAGGGTCACTATTGCTCTGGGCATAGTTGCTATTACTGTTACCATTCAACACTGGCTGCCATGGATTTGCGCTATTCCATTCGTGACCTTTCCAGTATTGTTCCTGTGCGTCCCACATGTAATAATGGTCGCCATCGTAATTCTTTATTTGCAAATCAGCTTCCATGTTGACATATTCATTCTTGGCAAAGGTATGAGAAGGAATTATCTTAGTAATTGTTCCCTCTACGCCCGACGCAATGTCCTTTACCCAGTAACGGATTCTTAAAGTGTGTGTGCCTGGCTTGATAACCATGTAAGCACCATTGGTCGTTAGACTAGCAGAAGTATTTGTCAATGGGAAACCATTTGGGTATGTACTTCCTGAATTACCTTTTGTTATAAGCTCTATCTTATTTCCAGAACCTGTACCTGTCAATGCACCAGTGCCAGTTGCTGCCGTTGGGTCAAGGGTGTAGGTAGATGTGATGTCGTTATCTGATGTTACTTCGATCTTCGTGAGATAGCAATGCTTTAGTATATCATTGTTTGTATAAGGCTTAAAGACAAGGTAAGCAGCCTTGTGGTCGAGTGTGAAATCAAACTCGTGGCTTGTAGCGTTGCGTGTTGCCTTGGCTATACCGCAATCGCCAGAAACACCAAAGTGAGCAGTGGTGTTGGGTTCTGTTTGCTTTTGCTTATTGGAGATAGTTACTTTATCTTGATTACCATTCTTGCCAGGGTAATAAACCTCGTATGAAGATTTGGCGGTGTATTTACCAGGCATTAAGAACTTGAAAGAGGCAGTCTTGACTGTTGGCGAGTTGCTACTTTGCTTCCAATTGCCGCTATCGTCCTTTACCCAAATCTTATCGCCTGCTTCCCAATAGAATTTGCCATCTGCCTCCATGGTTGTGCGTGTTGCAGGTTCGCCAGTGCTGAATGCAGTTAAGCCTTTATCGTCAGTTGTTGTTTTGCCATTCTGTGCTAAATCATCGTTTGCACAAGAGGCGAAGGCTAGTGTTAAGCCCAACACGACAGCCAAAGATGCTAGTCGTGATATGAATGAATGTCGTTTCATCGTTTTCTTCATTTTTTACTTAGTTCTCTTTGTTAATAACTCTCTGTTAGTCTTCCCAAGCGGAAAAATCGTCTTCGTTCTCATTGTCAGCTCCCTGCCATGCTGGTGCTTGCTTAGCACTGCTGATGGTTCCCTCCAGGTGTTGCTGGGTTATGCTGACCATTAAAAGGAGACCCCGCCATTAAATTAGTGGTTTCGTTTACCTGAACTATTACGCAATTAGGTGCAGAATAATTCTTCTTTTGTTTCTTTTTCTCCATTGTTTTATTGATTAAAAATAGTTGTTATTTCGTGCTTAATTTTTCTATATTTCGGTTTAGGTACGGACACAAAAAAAGAACAAAGGAAACTCCTAGAAGTCCTTTGTTTACAGGGTTTGCGGCACGCTTCGCGCGCGCGTAGGCGAGAAGAAAAAATGTGTAATTTACGTCTGCTCTACTAGAGAGAGAGAGAGAGAGAGTATACAATTATTTGGAACTACCAAATAATTTGCTGTCTTTTTCTCGTTTTTAGATGTTAAAGAATCCAATGCAATAGCACGTGCATTTACACCTTTATTATATAAGGCGCAAACGTTAGCTTGATCGAATTTCGTTGTTTGTAACATCATTATTAATAAGTTAATTCTCACTCAACGGGCGCAAAGGTAATAAGATTAAATGGAATGGGCAAGGAAAAGAAGAAAAAAAAGCCTCACCCCAACCCCTCTCCGAGATGGAGAGGGGAGTAAATAATACTGTTTGCAGGGGATGAGAAAAGGATTTGATAAGAAAGTGTAGGGGTGTTTAATTAGCAAATTTAATCTTGTGTGCATCATATCCTACAAGGATAGGACCTTGAATCAACTTACCTTCAGGGCTATAATAGAACACTCTGCTTGGTTCTGAATACTTGGGAGTGTCAATAACGTAGATGTAACCTTTACTGTCTACGCTAACCTGTGATGGGGAAATAAGACCTTCTAGGTTTAATTCTTTCTGCTCTTTTGTGGCAATGTCATAAGTAAAAGCTTTGTTTACCACAAAACGTTTAAGTGTGTAGTCGTATTGGGTAGAGAAGCAGATTAATCTGTTCTTTGTTTTGTCATAACCAAAGATATTGGCTTTGCATAGTGTTGTGATTTGGTCGGTCTTGGCATCAATGACTTGCACAGCAGCATCCTCCCCATGGAATGAAGAGGCGAAGTAAACCTTATCACCGACAGAATAGCTTTGGTCGTAAGGATTCAAAGCAACTTGAAGTTCCTTTATCTTCTTAAAGGTATTGAGGTCGACTACTGATACTGACTTTCCTGTTCCATCATAGTTATAGTCACTCATATTGACATAAAGCTTGCCATTAGCCACAGAGAGAGCCTCTGGATGTGAGCCAACGATAACTGAATCGATAATGGTTTTCTTATAGTCATTGGGGTTTACTTTATATACTTTACCCGTATAAGCAGAGAAATAGACGTACTTACCATCTGTAGCCAAGAATCTTGGTTGTGTGTTATGGAGTTTCACTCTATGCTCTAATTTCCCTAAACGGTTAAGAATTTCAAGCTTTGACGAACTTGTACTTGTAACGATAATCTTGTTACCAACGATGATAAGGTCTTGTGCATCGCCAATCCCTGTACCATTCTGTGCCTGATATGCGTCATAATAAAGGAATGGTGCATTAGGACGATTCCCCGTATTATAGTCAAGCAGACCTACGGTGCCGTCATTCTTCATGTAATTACCAGCACAAGGAATGTAGGTGTTAGTACTTGACAGGCTTGGCTGGACACCATCATCATTGCCATTGTCATCACTACAAGCAGTGAATGTGAGCGTAGACATGAGGATAATGCCTAACGCAAGTAGATTCTTTTTCATTGTCTTCATTGTTTTGTTTATAATTGGTTTTACTTAATCGTTCTTTACTCAAAGTTCCCAGCTTACAGACAGTCGCCAGTTGGTGCCTGGCATTGGATAGAAGCGAACAACCTCATAATTCTTGTTACCAAGATTGCGGACATCAAACTGTACTCGTAATTGCTGCTTATTGATGTTGAACTCCCGAGAGAGTGTTATGCTATGGTCGGTAAAGGCTGACATACGGTTATGTGGAATGTTATATCCTAAGGTATATCGTTCTCCCATAAGGAGGACATTGTATCCGAAATCTAGCCAAGGAGAGTGTATCAATATGTTTGCAGAGCCTGAATGGTGAGGTGTATAAGCTATTTGGTCTCCATAGGATAGCTCCGAAGGATCAGTCCTATCGGTTGCACTTAGGTAACTATAGCTTCCTGTCGCACTCACGGACCAATCATTACCCCATCTCTTCTCAATGTTTGCTGATACATCCAGCCCTAATTGGCGCACCTTCCCAGCGTTCATCATCTGCCAATAGAACATCTTTGGTACCGCAATAATCTTATCGGTGACATTGCCGAAATACCCATCAGCGGTCAAGGAAAGCTGGAGTGTACGATTAAAGGTGTGCGAGTAAGTCGTACCAAGGTTCCACATGCGTGACTTCTCTGGGTTCAGATGGCGGTTACCGATACCTGTATAATAAAGTTCATTGAGTGTTGGAGTACGGAAGATGTCCTTATATCCAAAGCGGAGACGGAAGTCTTGCAGACAACGCCACTGCATACTGAAGGCAGGCGATAGTCTGTGAAATCCGTTCGAAGCGTTCCCTTGCTTTACACTTTCATAGATGTTCGTTGCAAGAAGAGAGGCATTGACACTGAAAGAACCTATCTGATAGTTAGCTGCTAAGGCTGTCCACAGCGAGCTGCGGGTTGGGTTAGCAGCTTTCGGCAGTGTCATGGATAGATGGTTATGCGCATAATCCTGTGCGAAGGAAAGGTTTAATCCCTGCAAAGGATTTGTCCACAGCGTCGCTGTAAGGTAAGTCTCGTTCTGTCGGTAAGTGTCTTCTTTATATCCACTGGCAGGTATATCAGAGTAGCGTGACCATGAATAATTCCATTTAGCAGCTGCTTTCATCTTGATGCGATTGCTAAATCGGTTCTCATAGAGTATTTGTGTAAAGACATTCTTATCTTTCAGACGCTCTGCCGAATACGTGTTGTCATAGATGACAGACCCTGGCAATCCTCTGTTTGATGTGAAGCCGTAAGCCTTCCACTGCAATGTCTGCTTATCCGTGAGCTGATAGCTCATGTTCAGTTCGCCTCGCCATGTCTTTATGTCACTATTGTTTCTACGCTCATGGATGGTCTTGATACCATTCTTTAGCGTGAACCAATAAACTCCGTCAGCCCTTTCATAGCTTGTGTATGCGCCAATCCCCAAGCGTAAGAACTGCTGATGATAGAGTAGGGAGGGCGAAAAGAGACCATAGCTACCCGTGCGCAGTGTTGTTGTGAGGTGTGGCTGCGATCGGATACGCCTTGTAACGTACTGATATTGATGAGTCCTGCTGAGGTATAAGCCTTTGCACTCTGATAGATATTGTCTTCTTGTCCAATCTGCAAACTGACGAGTGAGACGTTGTCAAGCGTGAAGCGAGAGAGATCTACCTGTCCACTCTGACAGTCACCTACCTGTACTCCGTCATACGTAACGCCTGTGTGTCCAGCCCCTAAGCCTCGAATATTAACCGTCTTCATACCGCCTACACCGCCATAGTCCTTCACCTGTACACCAGCAAATCGTTTCAGCGCATCGCCCATGTCGTGTATGCCGAGACGCTCCATATCCGTGTGTGACAGAGTCTGTATCGGTGTACTTGCCAATACATTCCCAGGAATACGGAAGCCTTTGACCACCACCTCCTCTATCGTCTGTGTGGAATCATTGGTTACGATTTGTGCTGTCATACTCAAAGGGCATAACAACAGTAAGAAAGAAGCCAGTTGCCTCATCTTCTTATAATGTATCATAATGGTTCTATGCAGTGCCCTTCCTCGAGAGATGCAATGACTTGCAATGGCAGGTCTTCTGACTTGTTATCCAAAAGAAGGTAAACGCCTTCCCAATCATTCGTTATCAGTGGCTTATGTTTACCTGTAACAGACAACTTACAGCTGCGGGACAGTAGCGGAATCTCACCGCTTTCCCTTTTTAATCATGTAATGTTAATGAACCTATTGCGCGTGCAAAGATACTATAAAGGGGAGAGATAGGCAAATAAATAAGGTGATTTCATGGTCGTTGCTTCGCATGGTATCTTCAAATATGTATCTATCTTTATAGGTTAGAAGCGTGTTGATAGCATTTAAGATATGCTCAAGTCGTCCCTTATCTTTTCTCTCATAAATAAGAATCTTATCTTGATTAGCCGATTTGCTGGCAAAAGGTTGTAGACATCCTTCTTCCACTAAATCTATATCCTTTCCCGTCAGTTCTTTTAGTTGGAGCATGATTCGTGAGATAGTGAATAGTGTGATACGAGCGTGCTGATCGTATCTAACCATCAAATCTATGTCGCTTTGTGCATGTTCTTCTCCACGCGAAGATGAGCCGAATAACCATGCACGCTCTATGGGCTGACTGGTTAGAAAGCCTTGTATCTTATGGATAAGCGGTTGTATATTGGAGCTAATCATCACCTTCTTATATTATAGTATCTATATTCCTTCTGCTGCAAAGATAGTCTTATTCCTTTAAAATAACAAGCCTTTACGCTGTTTTTAACGTGACTTGATAGATTATATAGCCCTTATAATCTGAGTAAATGATAGTTGTTCTGATCTTTATGTATGGGTGGTTAGAAAGAGTGATAACGGGCTCGCCCAGTTTTTCTCACCTGTTTGCTAATCGTTTTCCACCTGTTCCAGCATTCTTTATAACCCGTTCTCCATTCCTTTCTCACGTGTTGCGCATCCTTTATACACGCATATAAAGTTAGTCTCATCGTGATGAGACACAGGTTTCATCATGAAGAGACATAGGTTTCATCACGATGAGACATAAGTTTCATCATGATGAGACTAATAAAAGATACGGATAAAAAGACGCAAGACGCATGGGAAAGGAATGGGGAATGGGTGAGAAAGAATGCGGAAACCTATGAGCCAAAGAGCGCAAATAGGGTTCTAAATATATAGTTTCAAGGTTTGAAACAAAAAGGAACGCTTATGAGTTATGTTTCTGTAGATGTCGCATTGGGTGTCCACCCCATGTATTCTCACCTACAAACGTGAAGCCTATGCGCTTGTAGAGTCGCTCGGCTTGTGGGTTGCCAGTGTCTACTAATAGTCCTGTTGGTAGGTTCATGCGTTCGCCCTTCTCTATAGTAGCACGGAGAAGTTTTGTGGCAATGCCTTGACCTCTGTAGCTGTTGCTGACGCAGAGAGAGTCGATATAAAGTTCACCAGCTGCTGTTTCGTCCTCCATGTTGGAATAGTCTCTACCGAAAGCCTGCTTTGCTCCGTCTATAAATGCTTGGCGTAATTCGTGGAGCTTAGCTCCATCATAGCTTACACATACGCCCGCTATATCGTTGTTCTCCGTCATAGCTATCAGTGTGTTACGATAAGAATATTGCGAATCCTCTCGTTCAACTAATTGAGTCATCAACTGATGGAACTCATCTAACGTATGTTCTGATCCTGCAAACCACAGGCAGCACTCGTGGTTCATAGCCTCCATAATCATTCGTGCTATCACTGCCGCCTGTTCTTTTCGTGCTTCTGTAATCTTAATCATGGTGCAAAGGTACGGAGAGAATATGGTATTTCATGGTTCTACTTGTATTATTCTTCGGCATTTATCATCGTTTCTCATAGTCATTCCTAACGTGTATAAACGCAATTACCCTCTCTAATCATGTGATTGGAGAGGGTAATATGTTTATCTTTTGCCTTGTTTTATAGTGCTGTGAATGCAGCTGTGAAGCCGAAGATAATACCAGGCGTATTGGCAATAGCCAATGGCCAATCGCGTTTGTCCTTGAATAGTCCGTATGCAACCCACAAGGTGCAGTTGATACCTGCCATGAATGGCTGAATGAAGGTGCCCTTGTGTCCTGCGAGGTTATTCTCTATTTGTGGAAAATAGAAGATGTACATTAAGATAGATGTTACCATACCTACCCATCCCATGGAAGTGAAGAACTTTTCTTTTGTCATAATCGTAAGTCTATAAATGTAATATACCTATTGTTTGTTATCTCTGTGCGTCATTAATTGTTATATCTGTCGTAAGCGGATTCGTCTTTACCAATGCAGAGGAGGATTAGCATCATCAACAATGGTGTACCTAGTATGCTGAAGAAAATCCATAGCACTACGCTTCTGTTCCTCTTGCGTGCCATGATTGCAACGAAGAAGTACCAGATAAAATAAAGTACTGCAAATATGATGAACGTAATGAGGGAGATAGTTCCTCCTAAAAGGGTTGACACTGCGTCTTGTGCGTCTGCGTTGTTAGTAGCAAAGACTGACATTACCATTAGCATTGCCAAGCCCGTTGTGATTAATCTCTTTGACTTCATTATCCTAATAATATAATTGTTATTGGCGGCAAAGGTAATTCTTTTTAATTAAAACATATCTAAAGGTGCGATAAAAAAGACATTTTTTAATAGTGATAGATAGTACAATAGCTTATTATAAGGTTGCAAGTTTACAATAATTTTAGTATGTTTGCAACCGATAATGTACTTTGCTTATGCGTACCATCTTTTATATACATAACATCAGGAGACTTATAGTGATCCTCGCCGTGACGATGATCATTCATATAGTGTTGCTGTTCTTTCAAGCCTGTAACGAAGGAAGTAACTTCCATTTGGATGTTGATAAACAAGCTTTCGTGGTGGATAATGGTGGTGTATGCGGGTTAGACTGTATGTAGAAGGTGATAGCGTAGAAGATAACTTCATTGTTATTGATAAACAATCTCATGTGGGCTGGGCTCGTGGTGAAGCTTCTATACTTTATATAAACCATCTTCCATCTAGTTGTAGGATAGTCCGAGATGATGATACTCTCAGAATGCAACGGCTTCCTTTGCGCCCCAATACTACTTATTATATCAGCCGTAGTGGTGGCTGTCAGCGATTATGCCCAATATGTATAAGGGTTGATAAGAATGGAAAAGTGTATGAGTCTGCGGGCACCTCTAGCAATATGTGACTAATTAAACCTCTTCTGTATCGCATCCATAAAGGGTGTCAATTCGCGATTATGCACGCGACCATAGCGGTCAATCATTTGTAGAGAATAGGCAATGTAGAGACGGCGCTTGGCACGTGACATAGCTACATAGAATTTGCGAGCATCTTCTTCGTCTTGCTTTTTACTCTTGTTGAAGGCGTTGGGATAACGTCCATCGGCTGCATCAAATACAATAACATTGTCAAACTCTAGTCCCTTTGCTTTATGTACTGTTGTTACATAAACACGCTCACGGATACTCTTACTATTGCAGAAGTCAGCTTCTTTCAGTGTGTTGATATCCATAATATATTGGGAGAGTTGCTGAACAAGCGCATTTCCTATTGCATTGTCCGTCAGCATATCTATGCGTAGATAACGTAAACGTAATCTAATCGAGAAATCTCATTGATTAATCCATCTGCATGCAAGGCGTTGTAAGCAGACGATAGTTCCTGAACGAGAGCTGGCTCTTTGTTCGTAGCTAATACATAAAGATGTTGAACACCATTCAAATAAAGTTCTCCATAGTTGTTACGAAAGGTATTTATGAATGGTTTTACCTTTGGATGTTGGAGGAAAGACTGTTGCAGTGGTTGCTTCTCACGTGCCTTTTCGGCACAAAGACGGACGAGGCTCACCGTTGCTCCCACGTCATCAATAGCCTGATGACTATTCTTTCCTGTTAGTTGGAACGTCTCTAAGAGCGATTCTAACTTATAAGAATGAAGGCTCGGAGAGAGAAGTCGTATCAGTTTTAACGAGTCGAAGCATGGGGTCTTGTGGGCTTTCAGTGTATCGTTGCAATATCTTTGCAGACAATTATCAATGATATTGTAATCGTAACTGGCGTTATGTCCGAGGATAGGACGTGTTCCAATGTAGGTAAGAAAGCGTTGCAAGGCTTCTTGAGGAGTGATTAGTTCCTCTGCAGCGAGCTTCTCATGATAGATAGCATACATAGGATTATCTTTGTCGCCAAGCTTTGGCAAGATGGGTTTATCGGTCTTTATATAAAGGTCGAGCGGTTCTCCAACTATTTCCCCACCTTTAATCTTCATGGCTGCAATCTCTATAATGTCATCAGCAAATACGTCTAAGCCCGTTGTCTCAGTATCGAATACAACCATTTCTTCTTCATCGTAGGCTTTAAGAAACTCTGCTGTGTAGCATGTATCAGGATAAAGAAGGAAGTCGGAAGGCGAAAGGGCGAGTTGCTTCAGTTTCCAATTGAAGCGTCGTGCCAAAGCATGTGAAGGAAAGCACGCACACCTTTCATTATACGTGTCCATGCAATAGAGTTATGTTCGTTGGCAAGAACACTGAGATGAGATAGTAAGAGTTTAACATCGGGTGTATCAAAGAGGTCGCGCCCAGATACCTTGAAGTGTGTCAGTCCTACTTTGTCCATTGTCTCGCTAATATGATCTGCATCTGAATTAGAACTGACTATCACTGCCGTTCGTTCTTCTTTGTTTTGTTCATAAAGGTTACGAACTACATCTGTAACCTCTTGTCGTTCCGAGTCAATCGTACTACTATGGATAATTCGTAAATCTTCGGGCTTAGCTTTCACATCATTGTCAGAGGCAGGAAGTAACTCATGGTCTATCTTCAGTTGTTTTTCTGCGTAATCGTTAAAGACATCAAGCAGGTACTTTGGTGAACGATGGTTTCGTTGCAGGTGATGAATATTGCCCTTACACCGCATCTTGAGCAGTGTGAGAGTCTCCACTTTGGCACCCATAAAAGAGAATATTGCTTGTTGTTCGTCTCCCAGATACATCACCATAGGATTATCTTTGGCAGTGAGCAGGTCAATAATAGCGAGCTGCATACCATTGAGGTCTTGCACTTCATCTACCTGAATCCACTTATAACGCTTACATGTATCATCGGTACTGTAAATGTCATAAGTCTTTAGTAACAAGTCTTCGAAGTCGAGCAGATGGTTCTCTTCTTTGTATTGAGCATAACAAGCAGCATAATACATCTTCCAAAGCAACACACGAATCCTATCGGCAGTCTTTGCATCAAGTCCTAGCACATTGGCTTCGTCCATGTATTGCTGTGCATGATGATAGATGTCAATCACAGCTTGTTCGTTATATTCTCTCTTTTGCGACTTGCATATCTGCTTAATAGCCTCTCGGTCATCGTTCGTGAAACTCTCTGGGTGGAGGTAATACTTCCACGGATGCTGGTGTTCCATTTGGTAGATGAAGTGCTGGAAGAAGATAATCGTCTGATATCCCTTATATCTATTGAAGTCTCTTGTCACTCCTTCCTCATCTTCGTTACGATAGTCAGCAATGATACTCACGGCTTCCTCATCGTCAATAATAGCAGAATCTGCTGGAATCTTATCTTGCTCGAAAAGGAACTTAGAGCAGAACCGATGAACATTACCCACCATCAGCTCTGTGCTATCGCCTCCAACAACCTTCTGAATACGATTCGTCATCTCCCTTGCAGCACGGTTTGTGAACGTAAGACAGAGCATATCCTCGTATCTCACGCCCTTTTCCCTCGCATATCTTATCCTCTCTGCCAGTATATGTGTCTTACCACAGCCCGGTGATGCTAGCACAAGATGGTATCCATGACTTGCCTCTACTACGGGTATTTGATACTTATCTAATAACGTAAACGAATTGTTGGGTTCCCCATAGGTTCTTATCTTTATGGGCGTTAGAAGCCTTTGCAAAAGTAAGAAAAAGATTGGAAATAACTTACGATCAGCTTAAGGAATAAAGTAAAGTGGTATCTTTGCAAGCAGATTTAAGGATTAAACTATGCAGGACTTTGCAGCAATTGATTTCGAAACAGCGAACTTTGAACGGAGTAGTGTCTGTTCCGTGGGCGTTGTGATTGTTAGAGGTGGTGAAATAGTGGATAGTTTCTATTCTCTCATACAGCCCGAACCGAATTTCTATCATTGGCGTTGTACACAGGTTCATGGTCTTACGCGTGAAGATACGGATGAAGCACCAGTGTTTAGTGAGGTATGGAAGCAGATAGAGCCATTGATTGAAGGCTTACCTTTGGTGGCACATAACGCCCCATTCGACAAAGGATGCCTGCGAGCGTGCCTTATGACTTATCAAATGGATTACCTCGACTATGAGTTCTTCGATACGTTGAAGGCGGCACGACGTATTCTCCCTCATCTCCCGAATCACCAACTACAGACCGTTGCGGCTGCATGCGGTTACGATTTAACCAATCATCATCATGCCCTTGCCGATGCGGAGGCGTGCGCTTGGATAGCCAAGGAGATATTGTAAGATTCTGCCCGTCACTCGTTGAAACTAATACCTTACAAAAGCGAAAAACACACATAGCCCATCTTATAGGATAAGCAGAGAAAACGAAATGTATACGTATTGCATTTCATTTTCCCTGCTTTTCTTTTGTTTTTCTACGGACTTTGTATTACTTTTGTATGCATCAAATTATATTATCTAAGCGTGATAATTAATTATCTAAGTGTGATAATACTTTATCTAAGTCTGATAATTAATTATCACGCTTAGATAATACAAAAATATACGCATTGCGCAAAGACGTGATACGTACGAAAATATAACGCGAACAGTATAAATTTAAAACGGAAACAGTATATGAGTGTAAAGTACAAGCTATTAAGTATCATGGGCACTTCTCTACTCATTCAGAATACAGGGCAGTTACCATTGAGAATCAAGTTGTAGGAATTGACCGCATAGGTCGGAGTATTCAAGGGGCAACGTCACTTACGCATGCCGATGTCATTGCCGCAATTGCTGCATTGAGGGATGAAATTTCCTCTCAACTGATGTCGGGAAATGTCGTTCATTTGCCGAGATTAGGTTACTTCAGTCTTGCTGTGAAAGGGGAGCTGCATCAAGATCCGCGTTCTGGACATTTTCGTTTGCGGAAGCCAGAGGTTCGGACGGTTAAGTTTCGCCCTGATACGGAAATGATGGAGACGTTCCTTCATGCCGAGTTTGAGAATGTTACTTATCGGGATGGCGTTTCCTTCATCCCAACCTATAAGGAGATTGATAAAGCTATCGCAAGGTTGGGAACTGACAAACCTTTCTTCTCTGTCGACGATTTGCGCCTTAGCCTTAATCTTTCGCAGGCAAATGCTTATCGTATAGCGGCACGATTGGAGGAAGAGGGAAAGATTAAGAACATCGGGAAAGGAAGAAATAAGCTATATGTCTTGGAGAACATGATGGCAAATAGGCTGAAATAAAAAAAGAGGATGTGTTGACACATCCTCTTATATTCGTTTTATCATATTCTGATAGGTTGCTACCTATGCTCCTTCGAACTCTCTTAGGAATCGTGTATCGTTCTCGGAGAAGAGGCGGAGATCGCTTACACGGTACTTGAGGTTAGCAATACGCTCAACACCCATACCGAAGGCATAACCTGTATATACGCTTGAATCAATACCACAAGCCTCAAGGTCGTGTGGATCAACCATACCACAACCAAGAATCTCAACCCATCCAGTGTGCTTACAGAAACCACAACCTTCACCGCCACAGATGTTACAGCTGATATCCATCTCTGCACTTGGCTCAGTGAATGGGAAATAGCTTGGACGAAGACGTATCTTTGTATCAGCACCAAACATCTCACGAGCAAAGGTGAGAAGCACCTGCTTTAGGTCGGTAAAGCTAACATTCTTATCAACATAAAGACCCTCTACCTGATGGAAGAAGCAGTGTGCACGAGCCGAGATAGCCTCATTACGATATACACGACCTGGGCAAAGCACACGAATTGGAGGTTCGTGTGTAGACATATAGTGTGCCTCATCATTAGAAGTGTGACTACGGAGAAGAACGTTCTTCGTAACGTCCATCGTACTACTACGCTCAATGAAGAAGGTATCTTGCATATCACGTGCAGGATGATCAGCAGCAAAGTTCAACATAGTAAAGACGTGCTGATCGTCATCTATCTCTGGTCCTTGATAGAGTGTGAAGCCCATGCGAGCAAAGATATCAATAATCTCGTTCTTTACAAGTGTCAACGGATGACGTGTGCCAAGGCTGATAGGGTAGGCGGTACGTGTCAAATCAATATCGTCACTTTGTGCCTCACTTGTCTCAAGTTGCTCTTTGAGGTCGTTAATCTTGTTCTGTGTGAGTTGCTTGAGTTCGTTGATTTTCATGCCGACCGTTTTCTTCTGGTCGGCTGCTACATTGCGGAACTCGCCCATCAACGCATTGATTTCACCTTTTTTTACTTAGATATTTCAAGCGTAGTTGCTCTACGTCATCTGCACTTTTAGCCGTGAGTGTGCTCACTTCATTAAGAAGTTCTTGTATCTTGTCTAATAACATACTGCTTGATTATTTTCCTGCAAAGGTACGATTTATAATCGGAACGGAGAAATTACCATAATATAATTTTATACTTTTGCTACCTTATTAGAAATAAATATCGTACTTTTGCAAGAAATTTGAGACGAATAAAGAGAATATGAGAAAGGTATTTACTTGCTGTTGTTGTCTGCGTGGCAATGCTTACTGTAGGCACAGGTTGTTCTAATAAAAAGGTAGAATCGGCTGATAGTACAAACACTGAATCTACGGAGGTAGATAGTGACACGATCGACGATGTTGATTCAGCGACAGAGGTGATAGCTTCAACGCCAATGCCTAAAGCGGCTGACCAACTATTTGATGATTTCTTCTTCAACTTCATTGCAAATAAGAAGTTGCAACGTAGTCGTATTAACTTCCCATTGCCAGTTCTAACTGGAAATAAGAAGGTTGAATTGCAGAAAGGTCAATGGAAGACAGATCACTTCTTCCGTCCTCAAGGTTATTATACATTGGTATTTGATAACGAAGAGCAGATGAAGTATCCTAAGTCAACTGATTTGGATAGTGTTATCGTTGAGAAGATTCACCTGAAAAAGGGTACTATCGAGCAATATTGGTTTGATCATCAAGAAGGTAAATGGAGATTGAATGAGATTCGTAATATATCGTTCAAGGATAGCTATAATGCCTCTTTCTTTAAGTTCCTGTCTAACTTCTTCGCTACACGAGGCGCAGGTGCTATAAAGAATCCATTAGCTTATTCTGGTCCAGACCCTGATGGTGAAGAGACTACAACGGTAAATCGTACGATACCAGCAGAGGAGTGGTCTACCTTCTTACCAGAGGTTCCTGGAGGAATGATATATAATATCCTTTACGGGCAGAAGTACTCCGAGACTAATCGTAAGATATTAACTTTCCGTGGTCTCTCTAATGGAGTAGAAACACAGCTCATCTTCAAACTTCATGGTCAGAAGTGGCGTTTAGAGAAGATAAATGCTTATTAATAGTAATAGAATCTATTGTTTGGGTGATGAAGGTGTGCGGAAAGGCTAATCCTCATCACCCAATATTTATAAATATCCGAGGGAGCCATCATTTTTATCCCTTTCACTCATAAAGTGTCATCTGATATGAAAGATTTGAAATCGTATAGTTTACTTCCACATAATACGTTTGGTATTGATGCTAAATGTCGACGCTTCGTAGAATATAACTCTGTAGAGGAGGCACAAGATATTGTGCGCTCCTTGAAAGATGATGATGAACCTCTATTAATACTTGGTGGTGGTAGTAATCTCCTATTAACGGGCGATTATGCAGGAACAGTACTTCATTCAGGTATCTCGTTTATAGAAGAATTGGGGGATGGACGTGTGCGTTGTGGTTCTGGATATGTATGGGATGACTTTGTCGACTATTGTGTTCGGCATAATCTTTATGGCGCAGAGAATCTTTCTATTATTCCAGGAGAATGCGGTGCTAGTGCTGTTCAGAACATTGGAGCGTATGGCGCAGAAGCAAAAGATTTGATAGAGGAGGTTGAGGCTGTAGAGATAGCGACGGGAAAGGTGTGTCATTTCGCTAATGCTGATTGCGAATATAGCTATCGCCAGAGTAAGTTTAAGCATGAATGGCGTGATAAGTTCCTGATTACATCAGTTACTTATAAACTATCTAAGACTTATGAGCCAAGACTTGATTATGGCAATATCCGAGCTGCGTTAGCTGAGCGTGGAATAGATAACCCAACAGCTACAGAACTCAGACAAGTAATTACTGATATCCGTAATGCAAAGCTCCCTGATCCTAAGCGGATAGGTAATGCTGGTAGTTTCTTTATGAACCCGATTGTCTCAAAGGATAAGTATTTAGAATTGGCTGCACAATATGAGGGAATGCCACATTATACGATCGATGATGACCATGGAAGATTCCTGCTGGATGGATGATTGATCAATGCGGTTGGAGAGGTAAGGCTCTAGGTCATGCTGGCGTTTATGAGAAGCAAGCATTAGTATTGGTAAATCTTGGCGGTGCTACAGGCTCTGATGTTGTACACCTTTGTGAGACAATCCAACATGATGTGAAAGAGAAGTTTGGTATTGAGATTCATCCCGAAGTAAATGTGAGATGAAGATGTCAGAACCTATAAGATATTTAACATTCTTAGGTACAGGTACTTCAAATGGAGTACCTGTTCTTGGTTGTAATTGTGAGGTTTGTAGAAGTACTGATCCACGAGATAAACGCTTACGTACTTCAGCTTTGTTAGAGACAGAGAATACTCGCATTATCATTGATAGTGGTCCTGATTTCCGTCAACAAATGCTACCACAACCTTTCCGTAAGATTGATGGCTTACTGATAACGCACATCCATTATGACCATGTCGGTGGTATTGATGATGTCCGCCCTTATTGTCAGTTAGGAGATATAGATGTTTATGCCAATGAGGACACGTGTGCAGGGCTACGGCATAATTTCCCTTATTGCTTTACGGAACATCTCTATCCAGGTGTGCCAAAGTTGGAGCTTCATGCTATACAGCCTCATTCTCATTTTCGGATAGGTGACTTTGAAGTAGTGCCGATTAATGTTATGCATGGAAAGTTACCTATCTTTGCCTATCGAATAGGTAAGTTGGCATATATCACCGATATGAAAACAATAGATGGGGCTGAACTTCCCTATTTAGAAGGTGTTGAGACCTTAGTTGTCAATGGTTTGCGCTGGGAACGTGAGCATCATTCTCATCAATTAATATCAGAAGCCATTGAATTTAGTAAGAAGATTGGAGCTAAGAAAACTTATCTAACTCACTTGACTCACCAAATAGGTTTATATGCTGAGGCACAACAGCGTCTTCCTGATGGCTTCTTCTTTGCTTATGATGGATTGGTTATTACGGTCTAGTTAGAATTTTAGCGACATATAAATCCTTGCGGAATAGCCTTTATATAGGGCGGTTCCGCATTATTTTTGTGATGGAAACCTTTCTAATGCTTTGTAATAAAATACTACCTATTTCTGGACTTATAATTGCGTTATTTTCGACGAGGCGTGTACTTTGATTCAAATATGTGAGTTATGGGGTATGTTAGACGATATTCTGTAATTTGTTGATATACATGATGTTACATGAATCTCTGCCTTTTCCGATTGAAAAAATATTCGCTATTATTGAAAAAAATATAGTACTTTTTGACTGAAAAAAATCATATTTTTTTATCGAAAAAAACTATATATCTTTTAGATGAAACATATATATCTTTTATGTAAAACATATATAAGTTTTGCGCAGAACATATATAGGTTTCTTGAAAAACCTATTTTTTACTCATTTTTCGTCCATAATACTTGGCTTCTCACGCTAGAATTAATCTTTTTGAAGACAAAGATTTGTCAAGAAATATAGTGTATGCTTTAGTAGATTTGAGATGAATAATCTGCTATCTAAGTTTTATCTGACAGCGATAGTTTTATTTCATTTGTTGCCATAATGAATATTTAAGGAAATGCAATTGGTAGGTAGTAGATTGTAAGTAGAGAAAGTATGATGGGCTATGAAAAGAGATTTCATTCAAGTACAGCTAATTTGGGTAGTCTGCTTTTCAATATAGGCACAAAAAAACCGTAGAGCTTAGCTCTACGGTCAATTTCTCTCTTTTTCAGTTCGCTTTCTGATTACTTCTTAACAGTAGAATCAGCCTTTGCAGAATCAGCCTTTGCAGAATCAGAATGTGCGCTATCTTGTTGCATTGAATCAACAGCTGAATCCTGAGCAGTTGTATCAACGTTAGCTGCTGGCTTAGAGTTACCATTACAAGATGCGAAAGAGATAGCTGCAATAGCTACGAACATTAAAACTAATTTCTTCATTTTCTTTGCTTTTTAAATCTGTAAAACAATCATTTGTTTGTTAAAACGATGCAAAGGTAAGTATTTTTTTGATATGGCAATAATTTTTTTAAAGACTTTTTTTTGTTCCTGTTTGTAACTATTTTTGTAATCTATTGAAAAATCAATTATATATAAACATTAAATAAATGTTAAAGTCTTTAATGTGTACCTGCACAATGTAAATTTAGGGCTTCTTATGGCTTGTTTTAATAGTTAGTTATGAGGTTAAACTTATTCTTAATAGGAACAAAGCAGGGTAACCTTTGGTTTTATGTGTGATTTAGTGTAACTTTGCAAGCTATATGATAGATACAGCAGCATTCCAAGGCAAGACCGCCAAATTCTATACGTTGGGTTGTAAACTCAACTTTTCTGAGACGAGTACCTTCGCGCGTACCTTATATAATATGGGTGTAAGAGAAGCGAAGAAAAGCGAGTCTGCAGATATCTGTTTGATTAATACATGCTCGGTAACAGAAGTTGCCGACCACAAATGTCGTCAGATTATCCATCGAATGGTACGCCAGAATCCTGGAGCCTTTGTTATTGTTACAGGTTGCTATGCTCAGTTAGAGAGCGCAACGATAGCTAAAATAGAAGGTGTTGACTTAGTTTTAGGTAGTAACGAAAAGGCAGATTTGATACAATATCTTAGTGATGCATGGAATAAAACAGATATTGAATCTACAGCAGATAAATCTTCTGAAGAAGGTAAGGGAAAGTATCACTCGGTTAAGACAAAGGATATAAAGAGTTTCCAAGCAAGCTGTTCACGTGGAAATAGAACTCGTTATTTCTTGAAGGTACAGGATGGTTGTAACTACTTCTGTACTTATTGTACGATTCCTTATGCACGTGGATTCTCTCGTAACCCTTCTATTGAATCACTCGTTCAGCAAGCTGAGGAAGCTGCAAAGGAGGGTGGAAAAGAAATAGTTCTGACAGGTGTTAATATTGGTGATTTTGGTGAAACAACTGGAGAAAGGTTCTTAGATCTCGTGAAGGCTCTTGATAAGGTAGAAGGTATAGAACGCTTCCGTATTAGTTCGTTAGAGCCCGACTTAATTGATGATGACCTCATTGAATATTGTGCACAATCACGTGCCTTTATGCCACACTTCCATATCCCACTCCAAAGTGGATCAGATGAAGTATTAAAGTTAATGCATCGTCGTTATGATACAAAGCTGTTTGCTCACAAGATAAGCTTATTAAAGAGAAGATGCCAGATGCCTTTATAGGGGTTGATGTAATGGTTGGGTCACGTGGAGAACGACCAGAGTATTTCGAAGATTGTTATAATTTCTTAGCATCTCTTCCTGTAACACAACTACATGTATTCCCTTATTCTGAGCGTCCTGGAACATCTGCTCTTTCTATCCCCTATGTGGTAGATGCTCGTGAAAAGAAGCATCGTGCACATAAGTTATTGAAGTTATCAGATGAGAAGACGCGTGCTTTCTATGCTGCACATATTGGTCAAGAAGCAGATGTTCTCTTTGAGAAAGCAGCTAGAGGAAAGGCAATGCATGGCTTTACTGATAATTACATTCGTGTGGAACTATCCCCTAATCAGGCGAAAGAAGAATATGATAATCAAATTATCCGTGTGCGCTTAGGGGGCTTTAATTTCGATCAAAGTTCTTTAAAAGCAGAACTTCTATGAAAGTAGCAATTGTCATTTTGAATTGGAATGGGCGGAAGATGATGGAGCAATATCTCCCTTCCGTGGTAGAATATTCGCGTGGAGAAGCGGAAGTAATAGTAGCCGATAATGCTTCTACGGATGATTCTGTAGTATGGTTATCTGAGCATTATCCACATCTTCGAGTTATTCCGTTGGATCAAAACTATGGTTTTGCCGAAGGCTACAATCAGGCACTAAGACAAGTGGATAGTGAGTATTATGTACTACTAAATAGTGATGTTGAAGTGACGCATCATTGGTTGACGCCCTTGATAGAGGAGATGGATGCCCATGAAGAAATAGCTGCTTGTCAACCGAAGCTCCTCTCCATGACAAATCGTGATGCTTTTGAGTATGCGGGAGCATCGGGTGGGTTTATTGATCGTTATGGTTATCCCTTCTGCCGTGGACGTGTTTGATGTTGTGGAAGATGATAATGGTCAATATGATGATGCTAAAGAAGTCCTTTGGGCAACAGGTGCTTGCATGATGATACGTGCTAAAGACTATTGGAATGCAGGTGGTTTAGATGGCAGGTTCTTTGCTCATAACGAAGAAATCGACCTTTGCTGGCGTCTACATCGTATGGGTAAGTATATCTTCTGTTTCCCAGAAAGCATGGTTTATCACGTTGGGGGAGGGACATTACCGAAGTCGAATCCTCGTAAGACATTCCTTAACTTCCGTAATAACTTAACCATGTTGTGGAAGAATTTGCCTGATGATGAGTTACAGCATGTAATGCGGATGCGATGCTTCTTAGATTATCTTGCAGCTTTTCAAACGCTCCTTTTTAATCGTAATTGGGGAGATTTTAAAGCTATCATTTCTGCACGAAGAGCTTTCAAAAGGTGGCGTAATGAGTTTAAACGTCCTGATAATAACTCTAATATGGCGGAGAACTCGTCAGATACGTTATCTAATTGTGCTCCTGATGGGCGTAGGATGTACTCTATTTTATGGCAGTATTATGTGCATGGTAATAAACATTTTGATAGGCTACCTGGCGAATAGAAGCTATAAAAAGAGCTGTATTTTACACTTTTTTAGTAGAACGCTTGCATAAAAAAATACTTTTTAGTAAATTTGCAAAGACACCTATAATTATTGTAAAAAAGCTTGTGAAGCAACTATACTACATATTATTTCTGGTTCTGGTAACCTGTGTTGGTTGCCAGTTTAAGCTTTCTTCTGATGACGAGAACGATAAGTCTCAGTTATTAGAGTTGGATCGCTATGACCGGTTAGAGTATCGTTACCTCACTACGGGCGACTTTTCTGCACTCCAGCAGATGAATACAGAATATCCAATTGAGACCCGTACGCTGATAGAGGATGTAGTTAAAATAGGGGAGACAACCGATCCTGACATCAATAGTAAGTTCTTGAAGTTCTATCAAGACACAACTCTTCAAACGTTGATAGCGGCAGTTGAATCTGAATACGCTAATACGGATGACATTGATAAACAGCTTAGCACTTCTTTAGTAGGCTGAAGCAAGTTCTTCCAGACATAGAGATTCCAAAGGTATATGCGCAGATCTCCGCTTTAGATCAGAGTATTGTTGTTGGTAACGGGACGATTGGTGTCTCTTTAGATAAGTATCTTGGAGCTAATTACCCATTGTATGCAAGGTTCTATTCACCCACTCAACGCAAGCAAATGTCGCGTGAATACATCCTTCCGGATTGCTTAACTTTCTATTTGATGAGCGTCTATCCGTTAGAGAACTTTGAGTCACGTCCACAGATAGAGCGCGACTTACAGATAGGAAAGATTCAATGGATTGTGAATCAAATTATGACGAAACGCATCTATCATAGTCGGTATGAAGATGCGGTGGAAGTCTATATGAAGAAGCATCCCAAGCTCTCTTACGAAGACTTATTGCGTAAGACTGACTTCTCAGAGTTTAAAGTTATCGAACGATAAAAGCGGATGGACGATAAGTCCTTCCGCTTTTATCTATTTGACAAGGGCGTCTCCTTGATGTGAGAGGAGGCTTTCTTCATGGCAAAGAAGGCGTCTCTTTGATCGCAAGAGGGCGTCTCTTGTTTTCTTACTTATTATATCTTATCAAATGTTATGATACTTAATTCGTATCAATAATAGTGTTTGCTATTCTATTATTTTTTGTATATTTGCATATTGGATAGTAATATTTCGACACTTAAAGACCTTCATTATGCAAAAGGGAAAGGATATTTGTAAGACTTTGAAAGGTATTCGTCAGCAGATAGCAGATGCAAATAACATTCGTTATCAACCTTGTGAATGTCACCACAAAGGCGATTGCTCTGGTACTTGTCCTGCTTGTGAACAAGAAATCAGATATATTGAAAACCAACTAAAAGAGCGTAGTCATAAAGGTATAAACACGAAGGTTATTGGTATTGCTGCAAGTATTTGTGCCACAATGATGCCTTTGACAGTCTCTGCACAAGACTCTAAGTGTAATACAACTCCTGCTAGCGTTGTACACAAGGTAAGTCAAGGTAACCTACAAGTAATCGATTGGTCACAAGGTAGACGTGATGCTGTTGTTATTAAAATACAGCTTATTGCGTCTGATAATAAGCGACCTGTGACCTCTGTAGACGTACGATTGCTTGGAACAGATAAGCATACTTCTACAGGTCTAGACGGCTATTTTGCTGTGAAGGTACCGATAAATGGAACCTTGAGAGTCTCTCGTTTTGGAGTTGAAACTAAGGTTTTAAAGGTGAGATCTTTGTTAAAACTAAAGAAGAAGATTATCGAATTAGAAATGGATCGTTATATAGTTGGTGAAGTTGCAGCCCCTAGTAGTGAGCGAATAAGCGATTCTGATAGTCCTACGTCACATGTAGAAAAGAATAAATAATAGTTGTTCTATCAAAAAGGAGGTCATGGTATGACAAGGGGAAAGAATATTTGCAAGACATTGAAAGGTATTCGTCAGCAGATAGCTGATGCGAATAACATTCATTATCAACCCTGTGAATGTCACCACAAAGGCGATTGCTCTGGCACTTGTCCTGCTTGTGAACAAGAGATCAGATATATTGAAAGCCAACTAAAAGAGCGTAGTCATAAAGGTATAAACACGAAAGTCATTGGTATTGCTGCAAGTATTTGTGCCACAATGATGCCTTTGACAGTCTCTGCACAAGACTCTAAGTGTAATACAACTCCTGCTAGCGTTATACACGAGGTAAGTCAAGATGACCTGCAAGTAGTCGACTGGTCACAAGGTAGACGTGATGCTGTTATTATTAAAATACAGCTTATTGCGTCTGATGCAAAAGAACCTTTAATCGCTGCTGACGTGCAATTGCTGGGAACCGATAAGCATGTCTTTGCAAATGAAGATGGCTATTTTGCAGTGAAAGTACCGATAGATGCAACCTTGAGAATCTCTCGTTTGGGGTTTGTTACTAAGGACTTTAAAGTGAGGTCTTTGTTAAAACGAAAGCGCAAGAGGATAGTTATACAAAGTAATGGCAATGTTTTGGGTGAAATTGCGGCCTCAAGTTGTGAGCGAATAAGCGATTCAGATAGTCCTACGTCACATGTAGAAAAGAATAAATAATAAGTTGTTCTATCAAAGAGGAGATAATGATATGACAAGAGGGAAGGATATTTGCAAAACATTGAAAGGTATTCGTCAGCAGATAGCAGATGCGAATAACATTCGTTATCAACCTTGTGAATGTCACCACGAGGGCGATTGCTCTGGTACTTGTCCTGCTTGTGAACAAGAGATCAGATACTTGGAGGAGCAGTTGAAAATACGTAAACGAAGGGGGTGGAGCATGAAAGTTGCAGGATTAGCAACGGGCTTCTGCGTTGCAACCATCCCTCTTGTCTCCTGTTGCAATACGCCCAAGAGTACTTTTGCAAAGGCTATTGAAAGTCCGCAGAAGGGAGAGGCTTTACCAAAGTAGAGAATTTCTCTACTGATAAAGAACATTCTGTTGTTATTAGTGGACTGGTTGTTGATGGCGAAAGTAATAAACCAATTTCGTCAATAGAGGTGTTTACAAGATCTGGCAAGAAGTCTCTTACATTCACTGATGGACGTTTCGCGGTGCGTGTGAATCCTACAGATACACTCCTGATAACAGATACTTCTGATAATTATGCAGGCTTTCATCTATCGGTCAAAGAGGTTAAGAGTCCTAATAAAGAATTGCTTATTCGATTATGGAGAACTAATCTTGAGATGGGAAAAATCAAGATTGATGATAATGTTAAGCAGCGTGTTGAATATAATAGACCGCAATCACACAAAGAGAAATGCAATCAGAAGTAACCGCCCCACTTATAGCTATCAATCGGCATAGGCTGACAACAGATGGAGAAGGTGTAACAACACTGGTGGCTTTCCATGGTTGTTCGTTGCGATGTAAGTATTGTTTGAATCCTCAATGCTTACAGTCTGATGGTGTGTGGCAGGTGTTGACACCTGGAGAGTTATATGCAGAAGTAGAGATAGACGACCTTTATTTTATGGCAACAGGGGGTGGCATCTGCTTTGGCGGAGGCGAACCTCTCTTACAATCAAGTTTTATCAAGGCTTTTGCGGATATTATGAATCCAGCTTGGAAACTAACGATTGAGACGGCTCTTAATGTTCCTCTGAAAGATGTTGAGCGTGTTGCTCCTTTGATCCATACGTGGTATGTTGATGTCAAAGACTTAAATTCTGATATTTATAAGGCCTATACGGGGAAAGAAAATGCGTCTGTTATTCGCAACCTAACGTGGTTAGCAGAGAATGGATATGCTGATAAAGTCATTATTCGGCTTCCTTTAATACCAGAGTATAATGCTGATTCACATCGACAGGTTAGTGAGCAGACACTAAAGAATATGGGTTTTCATCACTTTGACCACTTCACTTACACCTTGGCACACCTCACTTCTGATATTAAACAATTATAATATATAAGGTGGATAGGGCGTTTCTCTATCTGAAAATCATTATCTTTGCAATCACTAAAGAGTTATAATTATGAAGAAGTTACTTGTTTTTATTCCACTTATACTTCTGTTATTCCCAATGAAAATAGCCGCACAAAGCTATGATGAATTGTGGAAGCAGGTAGAAGCAGCAGGTCGAAAAGACTTGCCAAAGACTGTAATTGTATCTTTACGAAAGATAGAGAAGAAGGCTCAACGTGAGAAGGCTTATGGGCAACTATTGGCTGCTAACTTCTTAGCCTCAAGTATTCAGACACAGATCTCGCCTGACTCTATGGATGTCGAACTCAATAAGTTGAAGGCAAAAGCACGGGAGGCTGAACGCAAAGATGAGGTGTTGTCTGCAATATATAACTGTGTCTTAGGATGGATAGAACAGGGTAAATCTGATGGTAACAGTGCCGAATACTTTAAGAAGGCATTGTCTAATCCGTCGTTACTTGCACGTCAGAAGGCTGCTAATTATACTCCTTTAGTGAAGATAGGCAAGGATGATCATATCTTTGGAGGCGACTTGCTCCATGTCATTGGTATGCAGGCAAGGGACTTTGACAAGCTGAATCGTTACTATGTAGAGCATGGCAATCGTGAGGCGGCATGCTATACAGCTTTGCTTGCGGTTGATGAGAAGGATAATAAAAGCGAATTGCTCGACTCTTTGATGCGTGTTTATGGCGATTTACCAATATGTGGTGAGGTGGCAATAAGCAAGTATAATTGTATGAGTGAAGATGAAGAACCAGCAGAAAAACTTGTTGCTTTATTGATAATGCACTCTCTCGTTGGCCTACATGGGCACCTATTGAACAGCTTCGTAACGAACGTAAGGAATTGACGGCACCCATGTCTACGGCTGAAGTAGAGCGAAATCGGGTAACAAGTAAGGATAAGGATAATATGGTGCAAATGGAAGTTCGTAATGTGCCAAGCCTTACGATAAACATTACTCGTACATCTTTAAAAGGTAATACTCAATATAATGTAGTGGACAAGAACTATTTGAAAGCTATCAAAGCATCATTGATACCATCCTCTAAGCAGGTTATTCAGCGTACATATAAGGGTTATAAGGACTATGAGATACTGAAAGATTCCTTTAATCTACCCGCTCTTCCAGTGGGTGTTTACTTGTTAGAATTTGTTCCTTCAGATAGTCGTTTAGCAAGAGACTACTCTCTTTATTATGTCAGCGACCTATTTGTTATGACGGAGGAACAGCCTGATAAGCGCAATCGTTATGTTGTGGTTGATGCTAATGAGGGGCAACCTGTGCCTGATGCAACCATCCGCATAGAGTACAGAAAGGATAATTGGAGTAGTAAACCATTGACAAAGATACTTACAACGGATAGTAAAGGAGAGGCGTTTATAACCGATCCTGGTTATAGTTCAGATGTCTATGTCTACACAAGCAAAGACCAGGCTTTCCCTGCAATGGACCTTAAAAGTAATTATGACTACTATAAAGCTAATAAGAATGGTGAGGTAGCAAACCTTTATACAGACCGTTCTCTTTATCGCCCCGGACAGACCGTTCATGCCTCTGCTATTGTATATCTAATGACGCAAAAAGGCTTAAGATGAAGGCAGAAGCTGGCGTTTCATTCGATATGATACTACGTGATACGAATGGAAAAGAGGTGAGTCGTAAGGCTGTAACTACTGATCGCTTTGGTACAGCAGCAGTCGATTTCGAGTTACCAAGTAGTGGACTTACTGGTGATTTTACGATTATCACAAATAGTAAAGGAGGTGGACAAGTTCGTTTCAAAGTAGAGGAATACAAGCGTCCGACCTTTGAAGTAAGTTTTGATGACTACAAGGAGAAGTACACAATAGGTGATACTATCCAACTGAAAGGACATGCCAAGAGCTTTGCTGGTGTTCCTGTACAGAATGCGAAAGTAACTTATTGGGTTAAGCGACGCCCCATGCGCTGGTGGTGGGATAGCTATGAGAGTGACGAGGATGTGAAGATTGGTCATGTGGTAACAGATGAGAAGGGTGATTTTATAGTCTCTGTACCTTTCATTCTATCGAAAGAAGTAGAGAAAGAAATGGTTTCTAATCGTTCTTTCCGCCCTCGTTTCTATCACTTTGAGGTTGAGGCTATGGTGACAGATGCTGGTGGTGAGAGCCGAGAAGGCTCTGTCTCGCTTCCTCTTGGTACTAATCCGACCACGTTGGCATGTGATATTCCTGATAAGAACTTGTGTGATAGCTTGAAAACAATCAAGTTTGATTACCTCAATATGGCTGGTCAACCTATTGACGGGACGGTGAAGTATGTGATAGTTCCACAACAGAAGGATGAGAAACTATATGTTTATAACAATTATGCAACAGCTAAAGCCAATGAGGATGTTGCTTTGAAGCCTATGTCTTCAGGTGCTTATCGCTTGCATGCAATCTGTGGAACTGATACTGTTAATACAGACTTTGTTCTCTTCTCAATGGATGATAAGCAACCAGTAATTACTACACATGATTGGTTCTACTTGAGTGATAATTTCTTCCCACGTGATGGTTCGCCTGTCTATCTACAGGTTGGATCGAGTGATAAAACCAACATGTGGTTTATTCTATCTATGCTGGTAATAAGGTAATAGAGACGGGGTCATTTGATCAAAGTAATAGTATTAAGACAAGAAAGCTCTTTTATAAAGAAGAATATGGCGATGGTATTACCTTGAATTATGCGTGGGTGAAAGATGGTGTATTATATTCTCACATGCAGAGTATCGCTCGCCCATTGCCTGATAAACGATTAATTACGGAGTGGTCTACCTTCCGTGACAAGCTAACACCGGGTCAGAAAGAAGAATGGATAGTAAGTATTAAACATCCAGATGGCAAGGCGGCAGATGCTCAACTGATGGCTACTCTCTATGACAAGAGCCTCGATGCAATCATTGCACACTCTTGGATGTTAAGTCCTTACTTCTCTCTTAGTCAGTCAAGTGTGCTTTGGGAAGGTGCTGATGTTAATCCTTTGACTTTGTCTGCCTATGCTGATATCAAGAAGAGAGAGGGTGCCTGAGCTATCCTTATCAGAGTTTGATAATCGCTACTTAGGCTCTTGGGACTCCTCTTTTAGCTTCCGTTATGGAAAGATGAAATCACGTAATTATACTCTAATGTCACGTGCGGTAGAGTTGAAGGCAATGCCTATGTCTGATTCAGCAGAGAATCGTGTGTTTAGTGTGGCAGAGCAGATGCCATCGATGAGAACCGATAGGGCTACAGTGAAATACACTGCCCCTGTCATTAAGTATGATGAAGAGATAAAGACAGAAGAGGAGAAGGAAGACAAGAAGGTGACACCATCTATGCGTGAGAATCTTAATGAAACGGCTTTCTTCTATCCACAGTTACAGACGGATGGAAAGGGTAATGTAAGTATTAAGTTCACACTTCCAGAAGGTTTGACAACGTGGCGTTTTATTGGTATCTCGCATGATGAAGAAATGAATCATGGCTATTTGACAGATGAAGTAGTAGCTAAGAAGAGTTTAATGATTCAACCGAATATGCCTCGCTTTGTGCGTATCGGTGATGAAGCAATGGTTTCTGCACGATTATTCAATCAGTCGGATAAGGAGGTCAATGCCAATGCAAAGATTGAAATCATTGATCCTGCAACTGAAAGGTATTGTTTACAGATTGTAAAGAGGTCGTTTTGAAGGCGCAAAGTAATGGTTTAGCAACTTATAACTTATCTTCTTTATTATCAGAGAAAGCTAATCAGTTATCGGCTGATCAGTCTTTGTTGATTGCTCGCTTCTCGGTAGAGGGCGATGGATTCTCTGATGGTGAGCAACATTATCTACCTGTTCTTCAAAATAAGGAGTATGTTACCAACACCTTACCATTCACTCAGAATGGGGCAGGGGAGAAGGTCGTTGATATTAATAAGTTATTCCCAAAGAATAGTACAGCACAACGGTTGACCATTGAATATACGAATAATCCAAATTGGTTGATGGTTCAGGCACTGCCTTATGTGGCTGAGGCAAACGAGAAGAACGCCATCAGTCTTGTTTCAGCTTACTATGCTAATCGTCTGGCAAAGAAGATTATCTCTACTTCACCAAAGATAGAACAGACGATTAACCAGTGGCGTTTAGAAACTGGAAAAGAAACCTCTATGATGTCAGCATTAGAAAAGAACCAAGACTTGAAGACGTTGGCATTGGAAGAAACTCCATGGTTGAGAGATGCTAATAACGAACGTGAACAGAAGCAAATGTTAGTTCGTCTCTTTGATGGAACCAATTGCAAAATCGCTTGTCAACGACATTAATCAGTCTGAAGAAGCTACAGAATCCTGATGGATCATTCTCTTGGTATCCCGGAATGAAGGGTAGTTTGTATATGACTGTTTCGGTTGTCAAGAGTCTTGTTCGCTTACAAACACTAACCGATAAGGTGGAGACTTCAACAATCGTTGATGCTGCTTTCCGTTATTTGGATAAGCGAGTTGGAGAGGAAGTCGCCAATATGAAGAAGACAGAGAAGAAGTATAAGACGTTGCTCTTCCCTATGGATGAGCTCTGTGATTATTTATATTCAAATGCTTTGGCAGGGCGTAAGACAACGTCAGATATTAACTATCTCTTGGATAGACTGTCTAAGAAACCTACCGACTTAACTATCTATGGTAAGGCTCGCACAGCTGTTATTCTCCAACAATATAATAAGGTGGAGAAAGCAAAAGAGTACTTGCAGAGTATTAAGGAGTATATGGTTTGTACAGAAGAGAAGGGTTGTTACTTCGATACGAAACGTGCGCAATATAGTTGGTTCGACTATAAGATATCAACAGAAGTAGCAGCGATTGAAGCTGTGAAACGCATTACGCCAAATGACGAACAGACGTTAATGAATATGCAACGCTGGCTCTTACAAGAGAAGAGAACGCAGAGTTGGGATACTCCTTTGAATGCTGTAGATGCGATATGGGCGTTTATGAATGATGGTAAATGGATGATGGAGAATGGTGAGAATGCTAAACTTACGTTGAATGATCATCCTCTGAATACATTACAGCCTACAGTTGGAATTGGATATATTAAAGTGACAGAGCCAATGGGAACGCAGTCTGCTTCTGACAAACAGGAATTGAAGATTCAAAAGACAAGTACAGGTACTAGTTGGGGAGCTGTTTATGCGCAATTCTTCCAGCCTGCTACTGAGGTTACTGATGCGACATCTGGTTTGAAAATCAAACGAGAAGTATTGGTTGATAGCACTCTGACAAAGAATCTCAATAATTTGAAAGTGGGCGACAAGATTCGTATTCGTTTGACAATTATTGCTGATCGTGATTATGATTTTGTGCAGGTTGTCGACAAGCGTGCAGCTTGTTTAGAGCCAGTTAATCAGTTGAGTGGATATCACTGGGGCTATTACATCGCGCCAAAAGACTACACAACTTCCTATTATTTCGACGTGATGGCAAAGGGTAAACACGTGATTGAAACTGAATATTGCATTGATCGTGCTGGCGTTTATCGTACGGGAATCTGTACAGCTCAATGTGCTTATGCACCAGAGTATAGCGGTCGTACAGGGGCAATAATTATGAAAGTGGACGAGTAGATAAGTTGGAAAACTCTTTAGAAAGATGCTTCAAATAGAAATAGATAACGGCAGTGGGTTTTGCTTCGGTGTGACCACTGCAATTAAAAAAGCCGAAGAAGAATTGGCAAAGGGCACAAAGCTCTATTGCTTAGGAGATATAGTGCATAATAGTATGGAGGTAGAACGCCTTACAAAGAAGGGACTGATCACCATTAATCATGAGCAGATGCGTGACCTACATAATGTGAAGGTCTTACTTCGAGCACATGGAGAACCACCAGAGACATACGAGCTTGCTAAGCGTAATAGCATAGAGATTATTGATGCGACATGCCCTGTTGTTCTTGCACTTCAACGCCGTATTAAATCGCAATATGAGAAAGGTCAATATCCAGCAGAAATCTCTTTGGAAATAACGGAGAACGAGTTGTTACACTTTCTACAAGTAGGAGAAGTGATACGGAGTATGACGAAGCTTATCATCCATCTTCTATATCAGCTTCTCTCTCCACTCAGAGAGAGGTGGGGAGTGAGGCTTCCATCGTTATCTTTGGTAAGAACGGGCATGCCGAAGTACTTGGTCTGGTAGGGCAAACACATAGTCACGCTATTGTAATTGAAAAGTTTGAGGATGTGAAAAGCTTAGATTTTAATCATGACATCTATCTTTATTCGCAAACAACAAAGAGTTTGGACGAGTTTCATAAGATAATTGATTATATACAGAGTCATATCTCACCAACAGCAAAGTTCCAGAGCTTTGATACTATTTGCCGACAAGTGGCTAACCGCATGCCAAATATATCGTCATTTGCAGCTCGCCATGATTTGATTCTCTTTGTTGCAGGTCGTAAGAGTTCAAATGGTAAGGTTCTCTTCCACGAGTGCTTAAGTGTGAATCCAAATTCCCATCAGGTAGAGAGTGCTGACGAAATAGATATGAAGTGGTTTGAAGGTGTACAAACTGTAGGTATTTGTGGAGCGACCAGTACACCGAAATGGTTGATGGAAGAGTGCCGTGATGAGATTCTTCGGCATACTTGATGATCTTATTTAAGATGGTCGTTGAATATTTTTAGAGTTAAGAAGAATATTAAATAACAATATTATAAATAGAATTATGAAAGAACAAAAGAACTTCTTTGTAGCCATGTCATTCTTAGGCTTAATGTTTTTCACATGTGGCTTCGCACTAGGAATCAATTCTTTGTTGGTTCCAGTATTGAAAGTCTCACTGAGTGTATCCTCTATGGAGGCATATATGCTTATTGGTGCAACCTTCCTACCTTTCCTTATCTTTGGTTATCCTGCAGGAATATTGATTAGTAAGATTGGATATAAGCGTACTATGGCAACAGCCTTTGGAATGTTTGCAGTTGCTTTTTGTGTATTTGTCTTGTCGGTGGATGTGAAGAACTTCCTCTTATTTCTTGCGGCTTCTTTTTTCTGTGGAACGGCAAATACATTCTTACAAGCAGCCATTAATCCTTATGTTACAATCTTAGGACCTACAGAGAGTGCAGCAAAGCGTATTTCGATCACGGGAATGATTAATAAGTTGGCATGGCCTGTTTCCCCTTTATTTATATCTTTCTTTGTAGGAGATGCTGGTCATATTGGGATTGAAGAGTTACAGAAACCATTTCTTATGATTATCTGTATCTTCGTTGTCCTGGCTGTTGTTGCCCTTTTGTCTCCTTACCTGAAGTGAAAGCAGCAGGTGAGGAGTGTGAAGATGATAATGAAATAGACCAGGAAGTTTCAGCTTATGCGAACAGTAAACACTCCATATTCCAGTTCCCACATCTTGTATTAGGAGCCATTGCAATATTTTTTTATGTAGGTGTTGAGACAATCGTTTTAGGTACGCTTATAGACTATGCAGCAGAATTAGGTCTTTCACATCCTGAAAATTATTCGTGGATAAGTCCTATCTGTATTAGTGTTGGATACATAGCTGGTATTATACTAATTCCGAAGTTTCTTTCTCAAACACGTGCTCTACAGATATTCTCCTTTATTGCATTGCTAGGAACTTTCCTTGTTGTGATTTTACCAGGTGTATATAGTATATATTCTATTGGTATTGTGGCTTTAGGTTGTTCATTGATGTGGCCTGCTTTTTGGCCTTTAGCATTGATGGATTTAGGTAAGTTTACTAAGGAAGGTTCATCTCTCTTAACGATGGGGCTTATCGGAGGAGCTGTCATAACAGTATTGTTTGGGCTACTAAAAGATGTCTCAGATGTTCGTTACGCTTACGGACTATGTTTTATCTGTTTCGGCTATATTTTGTTTTATGCCTTTAAAGGCTATAAATTGCGCTAACATGTCTTTTAAAGTTCAAGTAATAAAAGTGATTTGATTTCCTCTAAATATACCCCTCTTGAGCTAGTGATCCTTACTTAACGTGAGTCCAACGAACTCTGAACAATGCAAGCTGTGTGTCAATGCTCTTTTATACATTGATGCACGGCTTCTTTGGAAACAGGCAATAGGCAGCAATTGCCCCTAATAAATTGACGGTGAAATTGTCAAAGCGTCTACGTCTGGAGTGCTCTACTTGTGCAATGTTTTTAAGTTCATCATTCACGGTTTCTATAATAGCTCTTTTTTGAGTAAAAGCCTGTCAGAAACACTCATTAAAGCTCCTTCTATGTTATTTTGCAACTTAGTAATAAGCTGTATTCCGTCAACGAAATGCCTTTGGAAGAAGTTCTTTTCGATGTAGCCTTTAAATCCAAGTTAGATAAATCAAGCCCCTTTGTCGTGTGTTTACTTTTCTCTATTATAACTCTGTGGAACCCCTTGAATGGATGAAATCAGTTTTTAATATCTGTAAAAAGCTAGACATAGGTTTCTTGCATTGGTCTTTGAATTTCATTATTTTACCTATTGTTCATTAATACTAACCTTTAAGCCTGTTAACACTAACCTCTGAGCCTATTAATGCTAACCTTTTTGAACTTTAATCATTAACATTTGAACTTACGACTTTCTTCCATTGTAGCTGTTTCATGCATTAGGTAGAGGTTAAGAGTCAGCGGTTGGAGGTAGAGGATGGTGCTTCTTTTTCTTTTCTGTGCTGCAAAGGTAAGTAGAATTTTAAAGAAAACATTAGTTTTTCGAGGTACTGGGATAACAAGTATTGCAAATGGCTCTGTAATAACTTGTGTTACAGAGAGATAAACAAATGAAGAATGAGGAACGATAAGACAGAATGATTTGTTTTTTGCCCTTTGCTTAATGGGATAAAGTTCAATTAATCACATCAATCATAAAATCACAATCACAAAATCACAAAAAGGATTTTCAATGTGTAAAAGGGATTCCTAATATAATATAATACCTTATTAATAAATAATAATATATAATGATATATTATCTACAATAAAGAAAAAGCATGATACTACCATAATTGATTTTGTGATTTTGTGATTGTGATTTTGTGATTTCCCTATTGAATATGAAATAAGGTGTATCGATACTGCTATTTGCTTTTTGATACACCTTATTTCTTTGTTTGCTAAAGTCAGTTTTGAAAAACTGCTATTACTTGTTTCTTTTGTGGAATAAGCCAAATTTCTTTTTATCAGAGGAGCGGGAAGTCTTCATACCACCAAACTTCCGATAGAGCTTCCAGCCCAAGATAAGTCCATCTAATACGCCGGCTCCAGTATTGATAAGCCCAGAGAAGCGTTGTGTTGGTGTATTATTATTCTTGGGTTTGTGCATGAGCTGATTCCATAAGTCAGCTATTTTGTTGCTGTCTTTGGTTAAGTCGGTAAGCAACTGAGCTTTCCGAAGTCGAATGTCATTCAACGACTTATATTCAGAATCAGTGATAGTTTTCTGGTCAGTCATAAGCTTATTTTGACATTAAAAGGCTTCCTAAGAATCTTACTAATGGGCGTTCGATTAAACGATGACGTAATAAGATAAAGAAAATGAGTAGTACTAAATAGAAAGCACCAACGACTAGGAAAGCCAGGATAAGCGAACCCATCAATGTTTGCAACACATAAGCTGCTGCAAAAGAAAAATAAACCAATGAGATGAGAAGAGTTACGCTAAAAACTGTAAATACAGTAATTACAGTCAATAACCGCACAATCTTCTCAATTACATCGAGCTTCAGATATTCTGATTGAAGCCCGATGTAATGCTTTAACGCCTCAACGAGTTGCGCTATTGTTTCAATGTTGTTATCGTTAGAAAACATTTCAACAAATTAGATAGTCTCTGCTGCTGCGTCCTTGATGTCCTCTACAAATTCATCAGCCTCTTTACGGCTAAGTTTAAGATCGTGCTTCTTGCAGAAGTCGTCAACAGCATCAGCAATCTTTGTTCGTGTGTCTGTTCCCTTTTCTGGAGCCAACAAAAGTCCAAGTGCTGCACCTGTAATACTACCGCAGAGGAATGCCCCAATGTAACCTAATGTCTTCATAATCTCTTACTTTAAAATGTTAGTTAAACATAATCTATTCATTGGCAAATATAGTCAAAGTTTCGCGTACTGACAATATAATGGCTTGTATTTTGTGTTAAAAATATTGCAAATACCTTATTTAACAAACTTTAGTTACGTTATTTTTTAACTTCTGCAGCTTATTTCGTAACTTCGCACGATAAAAGAATAAAAAGTATAACCAATAAATAACTAACGGATTATGAAAAAAATGATGGTTTTGGGTGCTGCAATGTGTGTGGCATTGTCATTCACTGGTTGTAAGTCTAGTGAGAGTGCATATAAGAAGGCTTATGAAAAGGCAAAGCCCAAGAGCAGACATCTACAGATAATGATGATAGCAATAAGCAGGAAGCTCCTGTTGTTGCTCCTGTTGAGACTGTGCAGCAGCCTGTAAATCAAGCTCCAGTTGTCGACAACTATGACAATGAGCCTGTTCGTCGTGAGAATGTTTCAGTTGTGAATGGTGCTGGCTTGAAGGCTTATAGCGTTGTTGTTGGTTCTTTCGGTGTAAAGGCTAATGCAGAAGGTTTGCAGCAACGTTTGCAGAATGCAGGTTACTCAGCACAGGTAGCTTTCAATTCTGGTAATAATATGTATCGTGTTGTCGCTGCTACATTTGACAGTAAAGCTGCTGCAGTACAAAGCCGTAATCAGCTTCGTGCAACTTATGCTGATGCTTGGTTGCTCGCAAAGTAAATGGGTAGGATTCTAGCAATAGACTACGGAAAGAAACGTACAGGATTGGCAGTCACTGACCCATTGCGTATTATTGCAAATGGGTTAGCGACTATCCCCACATCCGATATTTTTGATTACTTGACACAATATGTTGCCAAGGAATCAGTAGATCAATTGGTAATAGGTAAGCCTATTCAGCCGAATGGTCAACCTAGTGAGAATCTAGCTCGTGTAGAAAACTTCGTTAATCGTTGGCGTAAACTACATCCAGAGATGCCTATCGATTATTATGATGAGCGTTTTACCTCTGTGATAGCGCATCAAGCAATGATTGCTGGTGGTGTGAAGAAAAAGACACGCCGTGAGGACAAAGGGCTTGTTGACGAGATTTCTGCAACAATTATTCTTCAGGATTACATGAGGTCTAAAGGGCTTTAGTCGATGAGTGTGCTTTGTTTAATCTACTCGATTAATGCAATAAGACCTAAAACCCAATAATTAATTAAAGAAGTAATATGGTATTACCTGTTTACACATACGGTCAGCCTGTGTTGCGCAAAGTAGCAGAGGATATTCCTCTTGACTATCCTGATTTGCAGCAGCTGATACAAAATATGTTTGAGACCAATACTGCCAGTGATGGTGTAGGGTTGGCTGCTCCACAGATAGGAAAGTCTATTCGTGTGGTAGTTATTGATTTGGATGTTCTTTCAGATACATTCCCTGAGTATAAAGGTTTTCGTCATGCTTTCATCAACGGACATATCTTAGAGTTCGATGATTCAGAGACTGAAACTTTAGAAGAAGGATGTTTATCATTGCCAGGTATTCATGAGTCTGTGACACGTGCCAAGCGCATCTATGTGAAGTATGTTGATGAGAATCTTGTTGAACATGAAGAATGGATTGAAGGCTACCTTGCCCGCGTTATTCAGCATGAGTTCGATCATCTCGATGGCAAAGTATTTACTGATCATCTCTCCCCATTCCGCAAGCAGATGATAAATAGTAAGTTGAAAGCCCTTTTGCAAGGAAAGGTGCGTTGTAACTATCGTGTGAAGCCTCCACGTAAGTAGAGTGATATGTTGCGTGGTATCGTAGTATCCTTGCTCTGTCTCTTGACATTGCCAGCAGCAGCCCAGTATAACATCAATAAGATGATGGAAGAGGGGAGGCGAACGCTAGATCAAGGATATTACGTTACTTCCATGCAAATATTCTCTCGTATTGTTGGTTTAAAGCCAAACCTTTATGAAGCATGGTATCTTATGGCTTTATCCAAGTATCATCTAGAAGATTATAAAGGAGCCGATAGCGATTGTCGGCGTGCCTTAGATCTACAACCTTATATAGCTGATATCTATGAACTTTATGGAATGACTAATATTCGTGAAGAACGTTACGATAGTGCTATTGTTGCTTATACTCATGCGATAGATATTTCGCCTGACAATCGTGATTATTGGTTTAATCGAGCTTATTGTTTGTATAGGGTAGGAGACAAGCAAACAGCGCTTACCCAATTAGATTATATGCTAAAGCGGTGGAAAGACTTTAGTGCAGCTCAACAACTCCGAGCTGATATCAAAGCAGGACGACAGCCAAAGCAACGCCCTTCTAAGCCGATTCAGTTCGATATCAATCATCTTCGACCATTAAATAAGAGCCCTTGGTTAATGAAACAAGTAACAGAAGGTGAGAATAAGCAAAGCAAACTCCCATAACCATTCCCCGTCTGATTGATTATACACCTAATCTTTAAGTCAGCATAGACTATTAAGTGCGAATTGATAGCACTTGGCGAATCTCTATTACCAATTGATTTGTTGAAAATCACATTTATATTCCTCATTCTCATAATAAAGTGTTACCTTTGCCGCAACTTTGATTTATAAAACTAATTTGTAGTATGGTTAAAATCACTTTCCCAGATGGTCCGTTCGTGAGTACGAACAGGGCGTAACTGGTTATCAAATCGCCGAGAGCATTTCGCCGGCTCTCGCCCGTGACGTTGTATCTTGCGGTGTAAATGGCGAAACAGTAGAGCTCAATCGTCCTATCAATGAGGATGCAACGATTGCTCTTTATAAGTTTGACGATGAGGAAGGTAAGCACACCTTCTGGCACACTTCTGCCCACCTTCTTGCAGAAGCATTACAGGAACTTTATCCAGGTATACAGTTTGGTTTCGGTCCTGCTGTTGAAAATGGCTTTTTCTATGATGTAATGCCACCAAAGGGTCAGGCTATCTCTGAGAACGATTTCCCAAAGATTGAAGAGAAGATGCGTGAACTTGCTAAGAAGAACGAGCAAGTTGTGCGTCATGATATATCAAAAGCAGATGCCGTTAAGGAGTTTACTGCTGATGGACAGGAATATAAGGTGGAGCACATTGAGCAGGATCTCGAGGATGGAACCATCTCAACATATACACAAGGTAGTTTCACCGACCTTTGTCGTGGTCCGCACCTTGTATCAACGGGTGCTATCAAGGCTATCAAGATTACCAGCGTTGCCGGTGCTTTCTGGCGTGGCGATGCGAAGCGTGAGCAGATGACACGTATCTATGGTATCTCTTTCCCAAAGAAAAAGATGCTTGATGAATATCTCGTTATGCTCGAAGAGGCTAAGAAACGTGACCACCGCAAGATTGGAAAAGAGATGGAACTCTTCATGTTCTCTGATCGTGTAGGTAAGGGTTTACCTATTTGGTTACCAAAGGGTACGCAACTTCGTCTACGTTTGCAAGAGTTATTGCGCCGTCTTCTCCGTCCTTACAACTATCAGGAGGTTATCACTCCAGGTATCGGTGGTAAGAACCTTTATGTAACTTCTGGTCACTATGCCCACTATGGCAAGGATGCTTTCCAGCCAATTCATACACCAGAGGAGGATGAAGAGTACATGCTTAAGCCAATGAACTGCCCTCACCACTGTGAGGTTTATGCTTATAAGCCACGTTCTTACAAAGATCTTCCATTGCGTATTGCTGAGTTCGGTACGGTATTCCGCTATGAAAAGAGCGGTGAGTTGCATGGATTGACCCGTGTTCGCACATTTACACAGGATGATGCGCACATCTTCGTTCGCCCAGATCAGGTAAAAGCAGAGTTCGAAACTAATATCGATATTATTCTAAAGGTATTCGCAACCTTTGGATTCGACAATTACGAGGCACAGATTTCACTCCGCGACCCTAACGATAAAGAGAAATACATCGGTTCTGATGAGGTATGGGAAGAGAGCGAAGCCGCTATTAAGGCAGCTTGCGAAGAGAAAGGTCTCAAGGCGCGTGTAGAACTTGGAGAGGCGGCTTTCTATGGTCCTAAGCTCGATTTATGGTAAAGGATGCCATCGGTCGTCGTTGGCAGTTGGGAACTATCCAAGTAGACTATAATCTTCCTAACCGTTTCAAACTCGAATATACAGCAGAAGATAATACGAAGAAGACTCCTGTGATGATTCATCGTGCACCATTTGGCTCGCTCGAACGCTTCACAGCTGTGCTCATTGAGCACACAGCAGGGCACTTCCCACTTTGGTTGACACCTGATCAGGTGGCAATTCTTCCAATCTCTGAGAAGTATAATGACTACGCTCGCAAAGTAAAGGCCTACTTTGATGCTCACGATGTCCGTTCAATCATGGACGATCGCAATGAGAAGATTGGTCGCAAGATTCGTGATAACGAGCTAAAGCGTGTACCTTACATGGTCATTGTTGGTGAGAAAGAGGCAGCCGAGGGCTTAGTTTCTATGCGTCAGCAGGGTGGAGGCGAGCAAGCTACCATGACAATGGAAGAGTTTGCTAAGCGCATTAACGATGAAGTTGCGGAACAGCTGAAGACATTGGATTAATCAAAAGCAATGATTCAAACCCATTATCAACCGATAATGAGGGGATAAATAGGTAAGGAGGATATATCATTTGAGGTATATCCTCCTTTTTTGTTTAGGTAATAGAAGCAAAGTGTTGTTCGGAAAACTATTTACAAAACATTATCTGAATATCGGTTCATTCTAGAAATCATACTACTTATTTAAGCACGAAATATCGATCTTTTATAAAACGTACCTCCATTTTTGGTAAAACGTACCTCCGTTTTTGGTGAAAAGTACTATCGTTTTTAGTAAAATGTAGCTTCGTTTTTAGTAAAAAGTACTATGATTTTGGGTAAAATCAGCCTACTTTTTACATATTTTTGCTATATCATTTCACTTAAAAACGATTGGATGTTTTTATAAATATCTAATAATCAGATAATTATAAATGTATTACGATTTTACTCTCTAATTCCTGTATTTATGACCAAAGTCCAATGCGCTTCAGAAAAACGCAATTATAAATCCTAAATTTAGCAGTATTTTATTACAAAAAAAGGATATGCCTTTCTTATGACATATCCTTTTATCTTAGAAGTTTATGAGTGTTGTTTTTGCTAAATTCTAATAGTGAGTAAGTTTAAATCTCCTTCTTTTTCGTGCAATGTTCTTTCATGTAATTGTTGAGACGATGGGTAAATTCGTAATTTTTTAGTCCCCATTTTGGTGCGATGAGTAGTTCTGGCGGGCTCTGACTAACGAATCGTTCGAGGATAAGGTCGGCTCTTAATCGACTAATGTATTCGGCTATCAGATGAATATATTCGTCCACGCTGTAAAGATGGAACGGATGTTCCCCATACATTTTAGCTAACTTCGTACCACGAATAATCTGCATTTGATGGATTTTCAAGGTTGTGAGAGGGAGAGAAGATATGATGGGTGCCTGTCGGAGACTCTCGTTTTCATCCTCACCGGGTAATCCGAGTATGATATGCGCACCTACACGAATACCACGACTTGCGGTGCGTTCGATTGCTTGCTTAGCACAATCGAAGTCATGCCCACGATTGATGAGGCGTAAGGTAGCATCGTTACAGGTCTCAACACCATATTCGACGATGAGGAAGGTGCGCTGATTCAATTCTTCAAAGTAATCGAGCAGGTCATCATTAATACAATCCGGACGAGTTCCGATGACTAATCCGACAACATCCTCCACTGCTAATGCCTCCTCATAGAGAGTCTTCAAATGCGAATTGGTGCCATAAGTATTCGTGTAAGCCTGAAAGTATGCGAGATATTTCATATCTGGATACTTGCGAGCGAAGAATCTTTTGCCATCTTCCAACTGTTCGGTTACGCTCTTTTGCTTATCGCAATACGTAGGATTGAACGTTTGATTATTACAATAGATACAGCCACCTCGCCCTACACGTCCGTCCCGATTAGGACATGTGAAGCCAGCATTGATAGAAATCTTCTGAACCTTAAAAGGGAATTGTTCGCGAAGCCAGTTCCCAAAGTCACGATAATATTGTTCCATTCTTGTTGCAAATGTACAGAATATTTTATACTTTTGCGATGTTTAAACTTGATTTTATGAAAAGAATAATCCTTATGTGTGCTACTATCTTGACTGCACTCCAATTGATGGCTGGTGAACCTATATCTATACGTGATATCACAGCTGGTGTTTTTGCTGCAAAGCGTATATCAGGTGTTAACTCTTTAAAGGGAACATCGGAGTATGCTCGCATCTCGGAGGATGGTCGACAGGTTGTGAAATACTCCTTTGTGACGGGAAAGCCTACGGGAGTTATCTTTGATTTGGCTAATGCCAAGGGTGAGAATCTCAAATCATTTGATGATTATCAGGTATCGGCAGATGGAAATAGATTGTTATTGCAAACCAATACACATCGTATTTATCGTCGTTCTTTCACGGCTGATTTCTATCTTTATGACGTGAAGACAAAGCAGTTGAAGCGTCTGTCAAAGGAAGGTGCCGAGCAGATTCCAACCTTTTCTCCTGATGGAACAAAGATCGCCTTTGTTCATAAGAACAATATCTATATTACGGATGGCGATAAAGAGACCCAGGTAACAACCGATGGCGAGTTTAATAAAGTCATTAATGGTTTGCCTGATTGGGTAAACGAAGAGGAATTTGGATTTAATAATGCGTTGGCGTGGGGTGCTGATAGTAAGACTTTGAGTTGGATTCGATATGATGAAAGCAAGGTAAAGACTTATTCTTTGCAGCTATTCCGTGGCTCTCATCCTCAACTTGATGCTTATAGTGTTTATCCTGGAGAATACAGTTATAAATATCCGAAGGCTGGCGAAGATAATTCAAAAGTGTCAGTTTGGTCATATTCTTTGGAGGGTGCTTCTGTACATCAGATCAATTTACCTTTAGCGGCTGATGGATATATTCCACGCATAAAGACAACAACCGATCCTAATCGTGTGGTTATCTATACGATGAATCGTCATCAAGATGAATTGAATCTCTATGCGGCGAATCCGCATACGGGACTTTGCTCATTACTGATAAAGGAACATATTTCAAAGTATGTTCAAGAGGCTGCGATGGAAGGTATCTCTATCATGAAAGATTACATCCTTTTCCCTTCTGATCGTGATGGTTTTATGCACTTATACCTTTATAATAAGGACGGAAAACTCTTGCGTCAGATTGATAAGGGCAATTATGATGTGACTGCAATCTATGGATATGATGAGAAAACAGGCAATACTTATTTCCAAGCAGCAGCTCGAAAACCCATGCAACGTGAGGTGTATGTTGTAAATAAGAGTGGAAAGATGACCTGTTTGTCGGCTCATGAAGGCTGGAATGCAGCTTCGTTCTCTGGCGATTATAAATACTTCTTGAATACATGGAGCGATAGTAATCATCCATTTGTTTATACCATTTATGATAATCGAGGGAAAGAAGTGCGTGAGGTGCTTAATAATAAGGAGTTAGAAGAGAAACTTCAGAAGTATAATAATGCGGGCGTTGAGTTCTTTTCATTTACTACATCTGAGGGAGTCAAGCTCAATGGATGGATGATTAAGCCGTCTGATTTCGATGCAAGTAAGAAGTATCCTGTTATCATGCACCAATATAGCGGACCAGGAAGTCAGCAGGTTGTGGATAATTGGAATGTTGGATCTATGGGGAATGGTGGTATGTTCGATTACTATTTAGCCCAGAAAGGATATATCGTTGTTACAGTAGATGGTAGAGGAACAGGTGCTCGTGGTGCTGATTTTGAGAAGAGTATTTATATGCGGTTAGTGACTTAGAGTCAAAAGATCAGGTAGAAACAGCGTTATGGTTAGGTAAGCAAAGTTACGTGGATGCTTCTCGCATAGGAATTTGGGGTTGGAGCTTTGGAGGCTTTAATACCTTAATGAGCATGAGTGAGGGTAGAGGTGTGTTCAAAGCAGGTGTGGCGATAGCTCCTCCAACGGACTGGCGCTTCTATGATACTATTTACACGGAGCGTTATATGCGTACGCCACAAGAGAATGCAGCGGGTTACGCTATTAATCCAATCAATCGTGTAAATCAGATGCAAGGTAAGTTACTTATCTGTCATGGTATGGCAGACGATAATGTTCATCCACAAAACACCTTCGAGTATTCTGAAGCTCTCGTGCAGGCTGATAAGGATTTCCGTGAGCTCTTCTATACGAATCGCAACCATTCTATATATGGTGGCAATACTCGCAACCACCTCTTGCGCCAAGTCGCCGATTGGTTTATTGAGAATCTTTAGGTAAGTGAGTCAATAGGGGTAGATGTTAGCATCTATCCCTACTTCTTTATTCTGCATTTCCACCCTTTATTCTTTCTTTACTTCCTGTCTCTCTTTAAAGATTTTAGCCCTTTCCTGTCTTTTTTCTTTTAATTCCTTTGCTGTTTTAATTTCTTTTATTACTTTTGCAGCCGAAAGAAATAAACCCAGTAATGATTCAAGCATTAAATATTCAAGCCACAACGAACAACGCCTTATATAATAAAGGTGTTGCTTGTTGTGCTTCTGTATTTGAATCATTGAACGATGAGAGAAAAATAATCGAGAAAAAGACAGCAAATAATTTGGTAGTTCCAAATATTTGTATACTCTCTCTCTCTCTCTCTCTCTAGTAGAGCAGGCGTAAATTACACATTTTTTTCTTCTCGCGTACGCGCGCGCGAAGCGTGCCGCAAACCCTGTAAACAAAGGACTTCTAGGAGTTTCCTTTGTTCTTTTTTTGTGTCCGTACCTTAACTGAAATATAAAGAAATTAAGCTATACTTTTTTTATTTGATTTTAAATACTAAAAATGAGAGATTATGACAAAAAAACAAAGAAATTAAAAAACAGGATTATCTGCAACCGGCGTGTTGCATACTCTTCGTTGAGGCAGAAAGTCCTGTCTGCACTTCCGTTTACCACAAAGTGTCAGGCTCTTTTGAGCCAAAGAATAACACCTATTTCGAGGAGAATAGAGGTGATACTCATTCTTACGATACGCGTTGGGAAGGTGAAGATGTTGAGAGTGGAACAATAGAGTTCTAGAATTACAGAATGAGAGTTATAAATTTAAAAAGACATCAAGAATGAAAAGTAATTATTTAATATTGAAAACGTTTTTAACACCGCTTGCTTTCGCTGTATTGCTTATTATGGTTGCAGGTTGTCAGCAGGAAGATAATATAAGTACAGGAGAAAGTACTAACGGCAAGGTGGTTATAACACCAACAATGCTTAAATTTGTAGAGGCACCATTCAGTGAGGATGATGGAGCATTAACAAGAGGGACTGCAGAAGCACCTCAAACAAAGTCTGTAGATTTAGGTAATGGTATTGAAGCACAAATGACACTTGAAGCTGATGCCAAGAGCGATACAATCTTTAAGAAGCCACGCACGCGTGCATCACAGCCTCTAAGCAATGGTTTCTACACTATTCGTGCTTTTCAAGGTAATACACTCAAAGGCGAGATGAAAGGTTATATAAACTATGGAGTCTTTACGCCTACTACTGGTTCAAAGGATTGTATTATTCTTGATCCAAATCAGAATTACGACTTTGTTTGTTTCAATGACAAGCTAAGCCAGAATTCTGATGGGACACTTTCTGTAACACAAGCAAACGTGAAGACTGCATACGTAGGACGTTTGGATAATACTTATGTCACAGGCAAAACCCAATATATCTCGTTCTATATGAAGCATGTGGGCTCACGTGTATATCTGGAGTTGCATAGCTTTATGCCTATAGCCCATGCTGTCAGTGGAACACTTACTTCGCCTAACAATAATGTCCCTACAACTGTAAAACTAGATGCGAAAGGCTACAATCCTGTTGCTACGACTACGACTACAATTAACGAGACGTTAACAGCAGATCTTTGGATCCCTAATCACCAGCATCCTGTAACCCCAGGTTGGCATTATGTAGATTATATTTGGGGTGAAGATCCTAAATATGATAATGAACTCTATTATTCAAATAGAGATACCACTTATACTTGGTTCTTGCCAGGTACTCCACTTCGCCAGTTGCGCCTATCGTTACCATCATTAACACTCTATGGGAAAACAGCTGCGCCAAGCACCCATCTTTTCTCTACCGATCCGTCACTTTCCAGTTTTGTTACGAAGGAAAACACAACCTATAGGCTCAAGATTCGCCTTGTGTATACAGGCTTTAAGTATCTGTTCTCTGATGGAACTGTAGGTACGCTTAAAGCTAATCGTACCAAGACTCCAATTGCCCTTGTTGTAAAGGAAAACGACGGGACACCCAACTCGGGGATGGCTGTAGCTCTGAAAGATGCTGATTTGGGGAGCACATGGTCGCCTTCGGGTGGAACACAGCCCAATAAGGATTGTGCTTGGTCAACACGAAATCTTTATTCTACACCTTATACTGGAACTCCATACTATATTACAACAAACGCTGGTAATAGACTATCTAATGACAATAATGGTTATAGTTGGACATGGGATCCTGCAACCAATGCCAGTCCAGACTATCCAGGTACAGCCAAGGCTGACAACGAGACTTTTTTCCCAGCTTTCTACTATGCTGCTCATTACAATCCAGGAGTTCCACTTACAGGAACTATTGCTACACAGAAATGGTATCTACCTGCAGCAGGTGAATGGAAGACAGCTTTTGAAGCTATGACTTTAAGTCAAGTTAATAACGGACCTACGAATGATCCAGGCGTTGGGGGAGGTGGTCTCTACGATCCTATTATGTATTGCCTTGCCTTTGGCGGTCATTACACAGCATCTGGTATGTTTGTAGGTGGTGCTGATCTCTTTAGTTCTATAAGAAACTCAGCAGAAAGGAAAAAGTATTGGCTCAGTACTTTTGTGAACGATAATGGTTATTTTGGTCCATCTACATTTCAGTTCAATGGAAGCTTATCTAGTTTAGAGTCTGCTAACCCTAATCCTAAATATTTAGGATGGTATAGCTTTGAATCCGATGCCTCATATAAACAGGTATGGTTAAAAATGGATAATCAGAAAGGACAGGTACGTGCTTTCATTCATTTCTAAAATGTTATAGTCAATGAGGCTATTATAGCAAACAATAATATTATAAACAAACGCTCTGTGGGCTAAAAGGTCTCGAGCCTACGGAGCTATCACAAAAAGAGACCACCTTAATGACAATGGCTAACAAACCAATTCAATTTTTCTTGAGAGAGCAGAAGCTAAACATCGGTAAGCAGGCTGGAAAGACTGTTATTGTTGCTCGTCCAACTGGTAGGCACCGTGTAGACTTCCGCAACTTTTGCGAACGCATTGCTAAGTCAACAACCTTTAATGCGCAGGAGGTGGCAGCCGTGCTGAATCTTGCAAGTGAAACCGCCCGTGACATCGTAGCCAATGGTGACATTGTGGAGTTTGGCGACATGGGAACGTTGACACCCTCGTTTAAGAGCAAGGCAGTAGAGAGTGTTGAGCAGTTCCGTGCACAGCAGCACATTGAGAAACCTGTTATAAATTCCTTGCCTCTGCGAAGTATTTTACACTGAATGATGTTACGTATGAACAAGTAGCACCAAAGGAGAAGAAAGAAAAGAAAGAAAAGAAGGGAAAGAAAGAGAAAAAGAAAGCAGAAGGAACAGAGCCTTCAGGTCCTGTAACAGAAGGATGATAACGGAGTTTTGAGATTCTGCTAAAACAACAAAAAAATTGTTCGCGAAGAAATTCGAAATTCTTCGCGAACAATTTTAATTTTCTTCGCGAAGAATTTTTTGCGTTGCTTAGAGGAACATTGTAGCAGAAGAACAAGGCTTTAGGCAGAATGATATAAGAATACATTTCTTATGACAGGTTCTGCTTCTAGATAAACGTGCCACGGGAGCATTTTAAAAGATTGATTCAGGGTTTCAATCGTTCTGTAATAAGACAACTCGATTATATTAATTGTGAAATTAATGTCTTTCAAAACTAGTGTATTAATTTGGTTCTCTCGCTCTCGTGGCATAGCCTCACCCCCAGCCCCTCTCCTACAGAGAGGGGGGCGCCTAACGGGGTGAGGCTTTTGTTTTAGACAGAGGAACACAATTCTATGTTCAAAACAATTTATCTTGATTAAAACGTCTAGTTTATAACCCTTTCTTTAAAAATGTTTGTGTAATTTGGATAATTTGTGTATATTTGCAGTGCGAGAACCCGCCAAGCCTCTCAACGATGCTCAAATGTGCGGGTCGTTTTTTTTATATACCTAAGCAAATAGTGGTGATATAAAAAAGACTATAACGACTCATTTACTTTCGAATGGGAATGTAAATGAGTCGTTATTATATATAAGCTAGTCTTGGTTTGGCTTGAGTATGATCCTTTATCCAAAGATACGCTTAAAGAAACCTTTCTTCTTTCCTTCTTCGTTGGTCTCTTGCTCCTTCTTTGGTTCAATATCTTTCTTGTCTTGTGTCATCTCTACTTTTACTTCAGGCATATCTTCACCCTCAATGATTCCAGCTGCAGCCCATTGTGTAGCAAGTGTTGTTACATCTTTTTTAGCTGTTGCTTCATCAATCTCATATTGTTCACAAAGGAGTTGGGTGAGAGTATCAATGGTGAAGTTGTCTAGTTTCTGCACTTCTTGCCATAAGTAAGCCGAACTCTCATTCATAGAGATGATATTGCTGAAGTCGATATTCTCATCTCCTTCTGCAACTATGATATTTTCTCCGCAGACTTCACGGAGGTTAAAGCCATTCTTTACTTTCATTATTGTTGATTACTTATTATGAGTTAATGTCTTAGCCTTATTTGTTTGATTGGATAGAGAAAGGGACTTTGTCATTTGCTTAGATTGGTCCGAACAATGGAATCCACAATCGCCTATAGGCGGCAAGGAGATAACGACGAAAGGGAAGTAAACCTACCCATAGTTTGCTATATAACTTCCATTTCCACCCGTCAGTACGATCCATGGTCTTATGTCCTTTTCTATAAAAACCAATGACTGCACCAACAATGTTTCTCGTTTACAATGTTCAACACCGAGGTTGCCATCACCACGAAGCGTTATATTATCTCCGTCTATTCGATCAATACGATGCAGAACAAAATGTTTTGGACTTATCTCGGCAAGGACTGGATCGCCAACCTTTATACTTGAAGGTTTTACCAATAATGCCTTGTCTCTATCATTCTCAAGAAATGGACGCATAGAGAATCCCCGAAGACGCAAAGTTACATTATGTCCTTCGTTTAAGATCTTAACGACTTCTGGGATTAAATCAGCATTTGCAAATTGAATCTCAGTCGTTGTGAGGATTGGCTTTTTAGTCGACATTCCTTATTTAATTGCTATTGCGCGTTGACAAACCTCCGATGCTTCTTTGTTTGGCAAACAATGGAGAGTATATATACGACCAGTCTCAACTATTTTAGTGATAGTATCACAAACAGCATTGTAGATGGCTGAATCCCATTTCATACTAGAGCAAGAAGGGAGAAGAGATGCGAATGCCTCAATAGGAGATGGCTTGTCGACAGAGTTTTCTTTAGCTCTGTCGATACGTGTGATTGCACCTAAGCGAGCTTTAATATTACGATAGCAAGGAGTTTTCCCACTCCAAGGACTTCCATAGATCCATGCTTCTCCATCAATAAGTCTCACAATGGGATTATCATCATTCATGAGGTCACTACCAGGAATATGACGCAACCACATGCTGACTTGTGTTGATTTTCCCGTTCCACTCTTTGCGATAAAAGCATATCCATAACCATTATTGCGTACTAAGGAGGCGTGGATAAGTAAGACTTTTCGTTGAGCACCCGCAAATGCGAAGATGAGCATCAACGCATTATTAAGACCGAATGTACGCATATTGGTGTTGCCGTTCAAGGCGCAATAACATTCGCTGAAATCCTTATTACATTTAAGTAGGCAACAATCAGCACCACTAATATCTTTGATGATATACTGATAACTTCCATCTTCAATGCGATCAACAATGGTATCTCCATTACCAGTGTCAAAGGCACGAATACGTTTGCGTTGCTCTTTGGGTACAGGTCTTATTGAATCATCAACAATAAGACGAAAGAAAGGTTTGTCTGATTCTTCCTTGACTCTAAAAGGTTCAAACGAGCGTAACAAGTGCATTCCGTTGATACTTGTGTCACGGAATGTAATCTGCACGTCAAGGTCAGCTACTCTAAAGTTGTTTACGTCCATTTTATGATTGTTGGTCGGGTTCAACAGGCGTGTACTTAAACTGACTATCTTTTAAACTCTTGATAGAGTATTTCTTTTTCGATTTCTCGTAACGTTCTTTAGTTTAAGATACTTCTTTGTAGCATCTTTTTCGTTCTCTGCGAACATTGTTATACAAGTAGGATAAGCCTCCAAACCATTACTTTGTAAATAGTTGCGTAATTGATAAGAATAGTCTTCACGATTAGCCAAGAACTTTGTTCTGTTGTTTACCAAGTACGCATTTACTGTTTGAATATCCGTTAGATAGACAGTTGAATCGTTAAAAGAAGCAGCAAAACCAAACATGTAAATCTTTGCTGGTCTATATCCTTTTGCATTACCGTTAATTACACATCCCACAAGAAGAGCTGTGACGATTAATAGTTGGCGAAGTCTCATTTTCTTATTTCTATATTAATATTATTGCCCAAGATAAGCCTTGAGTATTTTACTATTTGTTTGTTGACGTAGTCGTCTTATTGCTTTCTCTTTTATTTGTCTTACGCGTTCACGTGTCAGTCCATATTTACTTCCAATCTCTTCCAAGGTCATCTCCCGTTGGTTGATACCGAAGTAAGCCTCAATGACTTTCTTTTCTCTATCTTCGAGGATATCCAACACTCTACCAATCTCTGCCCGTAAGCTTTCTTCCACTAAAGATTTGTCAGTAGATGGGATTGCATCATTCGGGATAACATCCAATAAACTACTTTCATCGTCATCATGAAAAGGAGCATCAACAGAGATATGATGCGTGTTTACTTTAAAAGCCTCAATTATTTTTTCTTCAGGAATATCTGTATCCTGTGCTATCTCATCTATGCTTGGTCTTCGTTCGTTTTCTTGCTCAAACTTGTTTAGCACTTTGTTTATCTTGTTGACTGAGCTAACTTGGTTGAGGGGTAATCGAATGATTCTACTTTGCTCTGCAATAGCTTGCAAGATACTCTGTCGAATCCACCACACTGCATAAGAGATAAACTTAAAACCGCGCGTCTCATCAAATTTCTCAGCAGCCTTTATCAAACCGAAGTTACCTTCATTGATAAGGTCGGCGAGCGATAATCCTTGATTTTGATATTGCTTTGCCACAGAGACAACGAAGCGTAGGTTGGCTTTAGTTAGCCGCTCAAGAGCCTTACGGTCACCTTTTCGTATTCGCTGAGCAAGTTCAACTTCCTCCTCAATACTAATCATTTCTTCATGACCGATTTCTTGAAGATACTTATCAAGAGAAGCACTCTCTCGATTCGTAATCGATTTTGTGATTTTCAATTGTCTCATGTTGTTTGGCATTAACTAAAGTGATGGCAAATTTACGTAAATTCAATGAGCTGAACAAATAAAACATAGAAAATATTACCTTATTATAGATAGAAATCCTCCTTTCTCATGGTTATCTTCAGGAGAAAGGAGGATTATCTTTTATTGTCTCAAAAGCCTATCGTTAAAAGCTTAGTCACCCAATGGTACTGCGAAGTATGCTTTCTTACCAGTTGGATAAATACCCTGTATGTAGAGTACAGGATCTTTGCTGGTTGAAGCCTTCTTTACGAGACCTTGTAAATCGTCAATGCTCTTAACCATATTATCATTGACATTCTGGATGATGAAGCCACGATTGATACCAGCAGACTTCAACGCACCATTATTAACCTTCAGTACTTCAAGTCCATAGTTGATGTTCAATTGCTTCTTCATTGCCTCTGTTACTGGGCGGAACTGACCACCAAGAACATCTATATCAGCTTGCTCGATAATCTTTGTAGTACCCTGCGCATTCTTCAATGTAATTGTCTTTGTAATTTCTTTCTTATTACGTAGATAGGTTATTGTAACCTTATCACCAGGACGTTTACCATTGAGTGCCTGTTGAAGTTCAGACATGCGTGTGATCTTTTGGTTATCAAACCTTGTGATAACATCACCCTTCATCAAGCCTAGAGCTGCACCATTGCCATCCTCTGACATTACTTCTGCAACATATACACCTTCATTCGTTCCAAGGTCTACATTCTTGCCATCTTCCTTCTGTGCGTTGATATAGTTGAGAACGTCACCACCTTGAATTCCTAAGGTTACACGCTGAACACTACCATACTTCTTAATATCATCAACCACCTTATTCATTATAGTTGTTGGGATGGCGAAACCATAACCACTATAAGAACCAGTCTGTGAGTAAAGCATTGCGTTGATTCCAACCAGTTCTCCTTGCGTATTTACTAGCGCACCACCAGAGTTACCAGGGTTGATAGCAGCATCAGTTTGAATGAAGCTCTCGATACCATTTTGAGAAGCTCCTAAGCCACGAGATTTTGCACTAACGATACCAGCTGTAACAGTAGAACTTAAGTTATAAGGGTTACCAACAGCGATTACCCATTCTCCAACTTTTAGTTTATCTGAGTCACCAATCGGTAGAGTAGGGAGATTCTTCGCATTTACCTTCAATAAGGCAAGGTCTGTCTGTTTGTCAGTACCAACGATACGTGCAGAGAACTCTCTATTGTCATTTAAGGTAACTGTCAATTCGTCAGCACCTTCAACCACGTGGTTGTTCGTTACGATATATCCATCTGATGAAATAATAACACCGCTACCAGTTGCCTCTTTCTTTGGTGTTTGGATCTTCTGTTTGCGTGATCCTCCGTTACCTTGATTAGGGTTGCCGAAGAAACCGAATGGATCGAAGAAGTCTCCAAATGGGTCATCTTGAACGTCTACTGTCTGTGTCTTAGAGTTTTGTACATACTTAATATGCACTACAGCAGGCAGTGCTTTCTCTGCTGCATAAGTGAGGTCTACTGGTTGACCTGGAGCTACAACCGGTGCTTCAGCTGCATATACTTTGATGAAAGCACCAGTGGAAAAGGCAAGAGCAGTAACACATGCTGCACCAACCAAATACTTTGATAAATTCTTCATATACTTATTCTTTATTTATTAGTAACTTTGTTATCTGTCAAATTGGCATTGTATGGAATGTCCATCAGACTTCTTTTGTGGTTGCAAATATAGGTGCAAAATGTGTAAATCGGTTATTTTGTCAGTTATCTTTATCCGATTTTAACACTTTAATTTCGCTACTTAACGGCTCTTAATTAGAAGAATTGATAAATTTACATTCGTTCAGTTTCAACGCTTTTTTTCTGTTATCTCTTCTTCAATTCGTTATTAATTCTTTCAAATTAGTTAATAATAACTATAGGTAATAACTCTTTGTAAGTATCATCAAAGGGATTGCTCCCTTTCTTCTATATGATTTTCTAAGGAGAAAAAGGAGAAATGTTTAAACTAAGGTTATAACATTCTGATAATCAACAGACAATTTGAAGTATATTACAAGATGCTTTGTAAGGTTATAAAAGGTGCTTTCTTTCATGTGAAAAGAGTACCTTTAAAGATAAAGAATATGCTCTTTTCTTATGCTATTGAATAGTGATATGCAATGTAGTTATAGTTTGTGAGCCCTTCTACTTATATGAAAAAAATCAAAATATTTTGCCCGTTCCATGTTTTAATAGTATCTTTGTAACCCTGATAAGGCAGTGTTCCGGCTCTGTCGCTGGTATCCTTTAAAGGTACGAGAGGAAAGTCCGGGCAGCATAGGGCATCCTGCTTCCGAAAGTAGAAGCTATTGGTGACAGTAGATGAAGGTAGAAGAGAATGACCGCCACTTCTAATAGTGGTAAGGGTGAGAAGGTAGTGTAAGAGACTACCAGCAGGCGGGTGATCGTCTGGCTGTACCGTTCAGGAGCTGCAAGTTCATGTAAACCGTTGTTTGAGGGCTGCCCGCCCAAGCGTTAGCACAACGGAGGGTAGAATGCTTGAGTTACAAGGTGACTTGTAAACTAGATAAATGACAGGCATCTTCCTATTTATCGAAAGATGAGGAAGAGACGGGAACCCGGCTTATAGGAACACTGCTTTATCTTTTTTATCAATTATGCTCCTTTAATCTTCCTTTATAGAAGATTAGCGTGGGTGAGAGTGTGACATTAGCTAAAAAACAAGTTTAATCATGAAAGATTTAGAAGAACAATATGTAACTGTAGTGGATGACTTCCAGCACGTTGTAGAGAATAAGATAAGAAATCACAAGGATGAAGCAGGTTTCCCTCAACGTCCTGTAGAGGTTAGCGAAGAGGTTCTTTCAGATTATTTGTTTGATTATCAAGCAGCTTTAGATAGCGAGGGACCGAACGTTCACGTTATACTGTAGCTGGCATCTTATTATGTTTGCCAATCCTCGTAATGTCTGGTTTCCCTGACGACTCACTACCTTTCAAAGGCGTGTGGAATGTTTTGGCGGCAATAGCTGTCGGTTTGGTGCTCTTCTTAATCTATAGAGTAATCATGAAGGCAGTTGTTCGTAGTCGTGTTCGTCGTGCTAATCAAGATTATCCAGAAGCTAAAGCATACGTTGACAAAGTGATAGCCTTTAAGTAATAATTTTAATGTAATTGTAATATGGAAATACCTGATTTACAGAAATACAAGGACAAGTTCTCACAGCAGAACTTCATTGAGAAGATACAACGCATCGCCAAGCGAGCAGGAGCTAAGTTGGTTTATATAGCTTTGATTCTTTATTATCTCATGCAGAGTGACAAGGTCTCATTGAAAGACAAAGCCATCATCATTGGGGCTTTGGGTTATCTGATCTCTCCTATAGATGTTGTTCCCGATGCAATACCAATAGCTGGTTTAGCTGACGACCTCGCCGTTCTTCTCTATGCTTTAGGGAAGGTTTGGAGTCAAGTTGATGATAACTTAAAGGATAAAGCAAAGCAGAAACTCTCTAAATGGTTTGATGAGGATGAGCTAAACTTCTCTGAAGATCCATTTGCTGAGGATGATACGAATGTTCCTGTTTAAGAGATAGAAGGAGGAGGATATGTGGCAATATATTGTTTTAGCAATAGTCCTTCTTGCGGCTCTAGCCTATGTGGGCTATAGAATTTGGCAAACATTTCAAACTGCCAAAGACCCTTGTCATGGTTGCGCTGGATGTGCTATCCACGACCAACTCAAAGCTAAGCGGAAGTTGAAAGGGCGCAAGAAGCCTGTATGCTTTAAGTAATTAGAAACGGAGGACTTCGCAAGTTAACCAATAACTGAAGTCCTCTTTTTAATACCCTTTAAGTAGTATTGAGCAATGCAACGTAAGGATGATTTTCTTATAAGGCATTGAAAAAAATCTTGAAAAGTTTGGTTAAACCGAATAAAGTACTTATCTTTGCACACGCAAAGCAAGATACTCCTTTGCTAACAACAATGGTGCTTGGGCCGGGAGGTTAGGCAATGGTCTGCAAAACCATGTAGAGCGGTTCGATTCCGCTAGGCACCTCAAAAAAGACTCTCAATGATGAGAGTCTTTTTTTTGTGCCGATTGATGATAAGGTGCAGCGCATATCCGAATGTGAATTAGTCATTCTTCTTCGTCTCAAGATAAGATGACTTCTTCGTTAAGTGCAACTTCTTAACGAGTATTATATTCTTTACTTGCACTTTGTTTCTTCTTCTAACGGGCACAGTCCAAGTTCCGCGATAAGTCTCTCCGCCTGCTAGTGCCTCGTAAATGCTATAAGGCGGATTGTCAAACATTAAGGTTATCGTGTCTTTCTTTAGTTCCCACACTCCCTTACCACTTGAATACATGAGGTCGAAATGTTCTGAGTAACTGAAACTGCTGTCCTTACGTAGTGTCAGACGGCAACTCCCATTCATCCCCTTTCCCACCTTATATATATAGTGGTATTCTCCTGCCATGTTCCCGATAGTCAACTTTGAATTGCAAGAACAGAAGGATATTAACGCAATGCAAGAACCAATGAAAGTTTTAATCAATATAGGCATTGTATTTTAAAAAGCTAATTGAAGATTACTTTCCGCTCTACGCTCTTAACCTATCCCAATGAGTTCAATCTCAAAGATTAGTGTAGAGAAGGCAGGAATATCCCCGTCTCTTTTCGTACCATATCCGTCTTGATAAGGGATATAAACACGCCAATGATCCCCCTTGTGCATGGCGCATAGAACGATTTGAAAGCCTGTAATCAATTCGTTAACACGGAATGCCTCTGGCACTCCCCTTTGCCAACTATCATCGAAAACCTTACCAGAGATGAGGCTCCCACGATAATTACAAGTCACGATAGAACGTGACTGCACCTTTCCTTCGCCCGTCCCTTCTTTATTATCTCGTAAAGAATACTATGAGGAAGAACCTTTATTCCTTCCCGCTGACTAACTTCTTTCAGGTATTCCTCATTCTTTTGCTTGTATTCCTGTTTCTTTCCCATGATGGTTTAATAATACATTAATGTACGCAAAATTACCTAATATCTTTTGAATTCACAATTAATTCAATTACTTTTGTCGACTCATTCTGCGTGTATATAGCAATGTAAGTTAGTATGTCATGTTGTCCCTTCTAGTAGGAAGAGCAACGATATAATATAGAAAAGAAATCTTATGAACTTTGATAGAGTAGAGAATGAAACTCGTCGGATGGAGCTTATCCGCGTGTTAGAACATTCCATAGAACGTTTATCCTTGGCTGAGTTGGAAGCTTTATATTACGACCTTGTAGCGAAAGACTATATTCGTGAGTGAAACAATGATGCGATTGGACGATAAGAATAAGGAGATACTCCGCTTAGCCTTACCTTCCATTGTGAGTAATATCACGGTGCCGCTGTTAGGATTAGTTGACCTTATGGTGGTGGGGCATATTGGCAATGAAGCCTATATCAGTGCGATTGCTGTTGGAACAATGATTTTCAATGTGATGTACTGGTTACTTGGATTCCTAAGAATGGGAACCAGTGGGATGACTTCTCAAGCCTTTGGACGTGCGGACGATGAGGAATGTATTGGCATATTGGTGCGTAGTTTAAGCATTGGACTTGCTTTCGGTTTATCGTTCATCCTTGCCCAAAGAGGATTGGAATGGGGCTTATTACGTCTGATGAATACGCCTGAAGCCTCGTGGGATTATGTCGCAACTTACTTCCGCATTGTTATCTGGGGCGCACCAGCAATGTTGGGGTTATACGGGTTGACAGGTTGGTTCATTGGGATGCAGGACACACGTACACCTATGGTCGTAGCCATCTTACAGAATATAGTGAATATTCTTACTTCTTTATCCTTGGTGTTTGCCTTGGGCTGGGGGATAACAGGTGTCGCTACAGGAACGTTGCTCGCTCAATGGATTGGTTTTCTGGTGGCATTATTAAGTGCGTGGAAGCGTGTAAGTAAGATTAATAAGGCGAGAAAGGGAACGAGCTTAGGGCAATCTACTTGGGCTAATTTTACCCACATTCTTTCAGTGAAAGGAGCGTGGATTGACTTCTTCCTTGTCAATAAAGATATCTTTCTTCGCACCTTATGTTTGATAGCCGTTAACTTCTATTTCACTTCGGCGGGAGGAAAACAAGGTACAATGCTGTTGGCTGTAAACACGCTGTTGATGACCTTGTTCACTATCTTCTCTTACGTCATGGATGGTTTCGCTTATGCAGGGGAAGCCTTGAGTGGCAAGTATTATGGTGCTGGAGATAAGCAAGGACTGCGAATTACGATACGACGCTTGTTTGCGTTTGGTGGCTTAATGACTCTAATGTTCACGGGGTTATATGTGATAGGTGGAACAGGATTCTTACATCTTCTTACGGATGACGCCGCTGTCGTTGAAGCAGCACGACCTTACTTGCCTTGGGCTTGCTTGATTCCTGTTGTAGGTGTGACGGCTTTTATCCTTGATGGAGTATTCATCGGACTTACTGACACGAAGGGTATGCTCTTTTCAACGGTCATTGCCATGCTATCGTTCTTCGCAGTTTACTTAGGGTTTAGGGGGAGTCTTGCTAATGAGGCATTGTGGTTAGCCTTCCTTACTTTCCTATTGATGAGAGGATTAGCCTCGATGGTTTGGATGCGTTTTTTCACTAGGATTGATGTCTAAGGATAAGTGAGATAGATGGTTAAGTTAGGTGTCAACCATGCTTTAAGTTAGTGTTCAATCGTACTTCAATAAGACTTACCGAGTTCTACACGTTTGTATAACGAATTATACAGGCGTGTATAACTGATTATACAAACGTGTATAATTCGTTATACAGACGTGTAGAATATCGAACTCTAACTTAAAGTAGGATTGAAGTTTAAGTATAAGTTCATTTGACGATTAAATTAGGATATAAATAACGACTAAGTTATAATATAAATAATGGTAAAAGTAAAGTACAAAGGTAGAAGTATGAATGTAACAATGATAGTAGTTTTTGCCCTCGTTCTCTTAACAGGTTGTGGGTATGTTGGTTGGCACGTTTGGCAATTATTGCCCTTGAGTAATATTGGTAAATGGATGATAACAGGAGCAATGATTCTTTGTTTCCTTAGTCTTTTTGCCCACTTCTTTATAGATAGGTTACCGATGTCAGTTGCAACAATACTTTACGAAGTGGGCAACTCGTCCCTCTTCATTGGTTTGTATCTGATCATGCTGTTTCTTATTCTCGATTTAGGGAAAGTTGCACATCTAGTTCCGCCCACCTTTCTGCGCAATAGTTGGGTAGGGACGACTTCGGTGCTTGTTATCATTGTGGGGCTGTTCGTTTATGGTTATCTGAATTACTTACATAAAGAGCGTGTGCCATTGACTTTAAATTCAGCGAAGACAATGCACAAACAACATCGAATAGTCATGCTTACGGACTTGCACTTAGGTTATCACAATCGTGTGAAGGAGTTCCGTAAATGGATTGACAAAGTGAATGCTGAGCATGCGGAGGCGATACTTATAGCTGGAGATATTATTGATGGAAGTATTCGTGCATTACTTGATCAGAATATGGCTGCGGAGTTTAAGAAACTTAATGCACCCGTCTATGCTTGCCTTGGTAACCACGAATATTATAGTGGAGAGCCTCGTGCAAAGCAATTTTATAAGGATGCGGGGATTCATTTGCTGATAGATGATCATGCGCTTGTACCTCTGACTGATGGTGATACTTTGCTTGTTGTGGGGCGTGACGATAGAACAAATAGGCGTCGTGCTAGTCTATCGATGTTGTTGCAAAAAGCACCAAAGGGCTACTATACTATTCTGATGGATCATCAGCCTTATCATTTGGAGGAGGCAGAGCAAGCAGGAGTTGACTTTCAGTTATCAGGGCACACACATTATGGTCAAGTTTGGCCTGTTAGTTGGATAGAGGATAGGATCTATGAAGATGCTTTTGGTCCTTTACAAAAGGGTAATACACAGTATTATGTTTCTTCAGGTATCGGTATTTGGGGCGGTAAGTTCCGCATTGGTACACGTTCTGAATATGTGGTGGCCGAGATTAAGTAGAAATGATTAGCTTGAGAGCGTTCATCGATTTTGCTGTTATAACTATCCTTCCTCTTGTACTCGTAATTATTTGCTTATGCGAGTGCTTCTATAAGAGCTAGTTATAACAGCAAATAAAGTGAAATTTATAGTTGGGCTACGATAAGAATCTATCAAACTTGAATAAGATAATAGACGCAATAAGAAATCAATCCTCTTCTAAGAATCTCGTGTTTCCTTCAAGTATTTTGTAAATCTTTAATGTACTCTTTATGGTAGGATCATAAAACGAAAAGAGCGGCCTCTTACGAGAACCGCCCTGATGAAAGGAGGAGTGGTACCACCAGGAATCGAACCGGGGACACAAGGATTTTCAGTCCTTTGCTCTACCAACTGAGCTATGGCACCATCATGTCTTTACTACTCATACTTTAGCTATCATTGTTGCTATTTCTGAATTGCGATGCAAAGGTAGTGCTTTTATTTGAGACCTCCAAACCTTTCTAAGGATTTTCCTTACAATTTTAATCCTTTAACAGATAACTTAATTTTCCTTTACTGCCCATCCTTGCGCTTGCAATTCGAACTCATTACCATCACGTGTGATGATATAGTTTCCTAGACTTTCCTTTGTAATATAACCTATCTGCTTGATATTCTCTAACTTATCAATCTTCTCATGGTCGCCGATTGGAACAGTGAAAAGTAGTTCGTAATCCTCTCCTCCATTTAAAGCCGCAGTTGTGAGATTCATATTGAACTCTTCACAGGTTACTGCTGTTTGATAGTCAATAGGAATATTCTTTTCATAAACCCTACACCCACAGTGGCTTTGTTGACAAATATGCTTTAGTTCGCTAGCTAAACCATCAGAAATATCAATCATTGAAGTGGGGTGGATTCCTGCTTGACGTAGTTGTTGCAAGATATCCCCACGTGCTTCTGGTTTCAACTGTCGGTCGATGAGGTATTCTTTTCCAGCAAAGTCGGGTTGGAAATCATCAATAGCAACACGTTCTTTCTGTAAGGCTTTCAATCGAGCCTGGTCATTGTTCTGTTGTGCCTCCCTTACCTTATGATTATATTCCTCAACTTGTTGATAGTAGACAGACTTTTCCCTTTCAAGGATTTGTAAGCCCATATAGGCAGAACCCAGATCGCCTGTTACACAAATAAGATCCGTCTCATTGGCACCAGAACGATAGATTATGTCTTCTTTGGAGGCTTCTCCAATGCAGGTGAGATTGATGGTAAAACCAGTATAAGATGATTTGGTATCCCCACCAACAATATCGACGTTCCATTTAGCACATGCCTTATTTAAACCAGCATAGAACAATTCGATATCCTCAACCTTGAATCGTTTTCCTAAGCCTAATGAAACAATGAGTTGACGTGGCTGACCATTCATTGCAAATATATTGCTCATTGTTGCCATAGCTACTTTGTAAGCCAAATGCTCCATATCGATATATGTAAGGTCGAACTGAACCCCCTCCATAAACATCTTTGATGTTACAAGAACCTCCTTATTGGAGTAATTCAGTACGGCAGCATCATCTCCTATGCCCTGTTGGGTGGAGGCATTTTGGGGGACAATGTTCTTTGTCAGTCTTTCTATAAGACCGAACTTACCGAGATCTTTAATTTCCATTTATTATCAAAAAACTTAGTGATAAATGTTGGACGTTCTTTATCTACACCTTATTATATATATGATAAAGAACGTCCAGGTAAATTTATGTATCTATTATTATGAACGCTTAATCATCTCGCGCATAATCTCTGTCATGTGTGGTTGTGCCATGTTAGCTGCTTCCTGTACTTCCTCATGACTAACTTCAACAGGAACATCAAAGCCACCTAAGTCTGTAATTACACTAATACCAAAGACCTTAATACCGCTGTGACGTGCAACAATAACCTCCGGAACAGTACTCATACCAACAGCATCAGCTCCCATCTTATGATACATGCGATACTCTGCAGGTGTTTCGAAGGTAGGACCTTGTACACCCATATAAACACCATGTACTATATGGATGTTCTTCTCTTTTGCTATCTCGTCAGCCATTTGTATGAGCTTGTGATCATAAGCCTCATGCATATCAAGGAAGCGAGGTCCAGTTGGGAAGTTCTTGCCATGTAAAGGGTGTTCTGGGAAGAAGTTAATATGATCAGTGATAATCATTAAGTCACCAATCTTAAACTCTGGATTCATACCGCCTGAAGCATTAGATACAAATAAGTTCTCGATTCCTAACTCATGCATAACACGTATAGGGAAAGTTACTTGTTTCATATCGTATCCCTCATAGAAATGGAAACGTCCTTCCATAGCCATGATGTCCTTGTTACCAAGCTTACCAAAAATCAGTTTACCAGCATGCCCTTCTACTGTAGATACAGGGAAGTTGGGGATCTCTTTGTAAGAGAATTCATAGCTATCAGTTACCTCTGAAGCTAATTGTCCTAGGCCGGTGCCCAGAATGATGGCTGTTTTTGGACTTGTTGTCATCCTCTCTCTTAGCCAGGATGCTGTTTCTTGAATTTTTTCGTACATAAGAAATTATTTTTTCATTAAATGTCTCTTCTTTATCAAGCATGAATCTAACCTTGATAGGGAGTGTATATATATTGTCTTTTACTTCCTCGGATAACCCCTCTATATCAATAAGTCTTGCTTTATCTTTCTCTGTTGTTATTATTAATTTGGGTTCTTCCATTTGTGCAAAGGTCTCATTAATTTTATTGATGTCCTTCGTTGTGAAGAATGATGATCGGGATAAGATAAGATTGTTAGAGCATTATTTCCTGTATATGTATTTAAATCTAATTCCAAGTACTTAGGAGTCGCAATACCAGCGAGCAATAGAATATTCTTACCTCTGATTTCTGTTAAAGGTATGTTTTCTCCTTCCTTAAATATAGGCTCTAAATCACAATAATCAAGAGTTGTGAAGTAGAGTTGCTGGAAAGGGTAGAGTTCCATAGCTTTACTGAGCACTCGATAGTCTATTGGATTAAGACTCTTGGGGCATTTTGTAATGATAACGATGTCTGCCCGATGTTTCCCAGATAATGGCTCACGAAGTCTACCTGCTGGTAGTAATTTGTCATAGATAATGAGACGATGATAATCCACTAAAAGAATGTTGATACCTGGTTTTACATATCGGTGTTGGAAAGCATCATCCAGTAGAATAACATCTGTATCATTGGTTTCAGGATCGGAAGTTATGTTATCAATTCCTTCACATCTTTTCTTATCTACAGCTACATGGATATTAGGGAACTTTGTTTTCATTTGATAGGGTTCATCCCCAATCTCTCTCATTGGTGTGTCAGCATTGGCTAACACGTATCCGTGACTCTTACGTTTATATCCACGTGAGAGAACAGCTACTTTTACTTTATCTTGAAGGAGTCGGATAAGATACTCGACATGAGGCGTCTTACCAGATCCTCCAACTGTAATATTACCAACAGATATAACTGGTATATCGAAGCTCCTTGTCTTGAGTATATTTAAATCAAATAACTCGTTACGTATGCCCACAATAAGCCCATACAGCCAACTGAAAGGCAATAGCCATTTGTTTATTTTAATGTGGTCACCTTCCATAGACGACTATTAGTGGATGTTAGGATAATAAGGTAAACGAGCTTGAATAGCACTCTGGTGATTGAGCGTCTTCAATAGTGTGAATGGCTCATAAAGATCTCCTAAGTTTGCACGTAATTGTTCATCAAGATAATTGTTAGGTGTTGATTCCTGTATTATCTGTTCAAACATACTCTTTTGTGCAGGATAAGAGGCTATACTATGGTTCGATGATTTCGCTAATTGAGCCGCTTTTGTAATGGCTACATCTAATCCTCCTAGTTGGTCAACAAGACCAATCTTCATTGCATCTTGCCCAGAGTAAACATGACCTTGCGCAATCTTTTCTATTTGATCATCAGTCTTCTTACGACCTTCTGCTACACGATGGCGGAAGAGCTTATAGCCACGGTTGATATACTGGTTTAAGTATGCCATTTCTTCTTCTGAGAAAGGACGAGACTGAGTACCGAAGCCTGAGAACTTATTGGTTTTTACTTCATCAAACTTAATACCAAGTTTCTCTGTTAATAAGCCACTAAAGTCGGGGAACATTCCGAAGATTCCTATAGAACCTGTAAGTGTTGTTGGTTCTGCCACAATCCAATTAGAAGGAGCTGAGATATAGTATGCACCTGATGCAGCCATTCCTCCCATACTTACAACGACAGGCTTTTGTTTTTTTAATTCCATTATTTGATGCCAAATCTGTTCTGAAGCATAAGCAGATCCACCACCAGAGTTGATACGAAGGACTACAGCCTTTACGTCTTTATCGTTAGTAAGTTTTTCTAAATCCTTACATACAACTTGTGCATCAATCGTATGACCTTGCGCAAATAGACCTCCTGCGGCACCATCAACAATGTCTCCGTATGCGTAATAAACGGCTATTTGATTATCACTATTATCATTCTCCTCATCCTCTACACCTTGCATATCGTCAATTGAGACTTGGTTAATGTCATCGTCCTTATCAAGACCTAGCTGTTTCTTACAACAGCCTTTACTTGGTCAGTATAAAGCAAACCATCAACAAGTTTATATTTGAGATAATCTGTAGGTGCCGCAAATGTAATCATACTATCTGCATAAGCATTAAGAGAAGATACGGATATATGACGAGTAGCACTTACATCCTTTGTTATAGTTCCCCATATACTATTCAAGTAAGCAGAAGTTTGCTCACGATTGGCATCACTCATCTTATCTCCCGTAAACATTTCAGTCGCACTCTTATAAGTTCCGACCTTCATCACTTGCATCTTTACTCCGAATTTCTTTAATAAATCCTTTACGAATACAGGCTGAGACGATAAACCATGCCAATCAATCTGACCTTGTGGATTCAAATATACTTTATTAGCAGAAGAAGACAGGTAATATGTTCCTTGTGTGTAGATGTCAGCATAAGTGATAATCCATTTACCAGACTTTTTGAAGTCTACCAATGCATTACGTACAGCTTGTAAAGAAGCATAGGAATCTGCAGTGAAAGCGCCAGCCTCTATGTAAATTCCCTTAATGTTCTTATTATTCTTTGCCTTATCAATCGCTGATAGGAGGTTATCTAATCCGATAGTTCCTATCTTTCCTTGCAACTGACTGATTATGTTATTATCTTCACTTCTCTCAGTGAGTTGACCTGACAGATTTAAAACAAGGACAGAGTTATCTTTTATTTCGTTTGTCGTTTGCGTTGAGGCTATCATACCAATAATTGTGATAAAAGCAAAGCACCCCATAATAATACTGAAAAGGAGTGTTCCTACAAACGAAGCAAATACATACTTGAAAAATTGTTTCATAAAGGTATCTAATTGTGGTTTACCATTTGCAAAGATATACATAATAGATGTAACAGCCAAATAATTCAAGATTTCTTAATAACATTGTAGTCAAGAAGAAACGTGTTATTTTCTTAATTTAAGTTCTTTCATAGTCCTAACTCTTTACCTTCTTTCTGAAGAGGGTTAACCTTTCAGTCGAAAAGGGTTGACCTTTTTGGTGGAAAAGGTTAACCTTTTTAGCAGAAAACGTCAACCTTTTCTGGGAAAAAGGTCAACCTTTTGAGAGAAGAGCCTTATCGTACGATAAAACAAGGGTAAGAAAAGTTAGGTTGATGTCCGATTTATAGCATGGTAATTTCCCTATATGGATTATAAATAGTAACTTTGTAGCCGTTTTTTAAAAGCTAAAAGATTGTTTTTTATGGACGAAATCAGATGGTATCTTCCAAAACGATCCTTCGTAGAAAGTTGGATCTACTCCTAAGGACAGGGCAAATATTAATGGAGAGTTCTGCAGATACAAGTCGTGTGAAGCGTAATATGGAGCGTACGGCGGCTTATTTGGGGCTTCCCAAGGAGAATCTACACATGGAGATCGGCTATTACATTCTTCAAGTGAATGTAAGTGACGAAACTCATAGTTTCTCAAAGATGCAACGTTGTGACAAACACGTCATTAATATGCTTGCTATTCAGGAAGTTTCAAAACTCTCATGGCGAGCTATCCAGGAGGATTACACGCTTGATAAATATGAGGAGGAATTAGACAAGATAGCCAATGGTAGGCATTATTATACTGATTGGATGATTGCTATCGGAGCAGGTTTTGCTTGTGGTGGGTTCTGTATTCAGTTCGGTTGTGATTGGACGGCATTCTTCTATGCCTCTATTGCCGCTATATTGGGTAATAGATTACGAATGTTTCTCAATCATTCGGGTTCTAACCTTTATGCGAACTTTGCTTTAGCTGCTTTTGTTAGTACACTTATCGCTTGGCTTTCATCTTATTTGTCTACTCCTGGTGTGCAATCTGTTTTACCAGAATTTCTCCGTCCAATACTCTATACGTCCACTCCTTGGCATCCGCTCTTGGCTTGTGCATTGTATATCGTACCAGGAGTACCGCTGATTAATGCTGTGAATGATTTATTAGATAATCATATCAACACAGGTTTGGTGCGAGCAATGAATACACTTCTCATAGTCGTTGCTATGGCATTTGGTATTGCAATGGCAATCAAATGTGGAAGTATAGACAACTTTGTGAAAGACTTATCTATGACTCCACATCATAGTTTCGTAGAGTATGCTATAGCTGCGGCTATTTCTGCTATGGGGTTTGCCACTATCTACAATATTCCTTATCGCTTAATGCCTTGGATCGCTATTGGCGGTATTATTTGTGTATGCTCTCGTAACTTTATCAATCTTGGTCCAGCAACGGGTAATATAGGATTAGGCATGGGCTTAATCGTTGGTTCGCTTTGTGGTTCTGCACTTATTTCTATTATCAATATAAAGGCTGTACACATATTGCATACACCGCATCAATGTATTACGATTCCAGCTGTAATCCCAATCGTACCAGGTGTATTGATGTATCGTGCCCTTTATGGTTTCTTGGAGATGCAAGGCGTAGTGGGTGAAGTAACCTTTGCAGTGTTGAATGCAATCAATGGTTCGTTAGTTCTATTCTGTATTGCTTTAGGCGTTGCTATTCCAAATATCTTTGCACGTAAATGGATAACCCCACATCGCAAAGCAAAGTTAGCTCGTATGATAGAGGAACGCCGCCAACGTGGTAAGTTCGTTGATTTGCATAACTTTGTAGTGGAATAAGTCCTAACCAGTATATAACAAATTTGTATAAGGTTTGCTTCTGGGAGAAGTAAACCTTATTTCTTATAGAGGATTCAGAAAAGTTTTTGAAACATTCCCGTCTATGGGAACTTACATTCGCTTCATAAGTATAGCACGTTCTTTCGGACTAAATTTCTCGATGGCATAACGTAACATGGTGCGTGGCATATCCGCGCGGCGTTCCATGACATACGCATAGAGTCGCTCGGGATTCCGTTTGCCAGCTTCACGAAGCATCCAGCCAATCGCCTTGTGGATGAGGTCGTGTGGATGGTGCATCATAAGGTCGCTTAGTGCGTATGTGTCCTCCAGTTGACCCTTGCGGATAAAGGCATAGGTGGAAACGATGGCGATTCGGTTGTCCCATAGAAGTTGGCTTTGCGCTAATTGATAGAGGCGTTCGTGCGATTTGTCAAGCAGGTATTCACCAACGATAAAACGACAGGAGAGGTCGACTAAGTCCCAATTATTAATTCTTCCGGTCATGGCGAGGTAGAGGTCAAAGAGCTGTTTGCGAAGTGTTTCGTCCTTTTTCTTGCTTTTCTCTACCATGATTAGCAGTGCGCAGAGTCTCACCTCATGCCATTTTGACAGCATTAGTTCTCTTATTACATCCAAGGATATATCTTTATGTTGTTTGGCTATAGTGCGGATGTTGGGAACAGTGACACCTAAAAATAGATCGCCCTCACCATATTCCCCTTTCCCTGCTTTGAAGAAGCGTGGGAATACTTCTCTCTTTTCTGCATTTGATAACGCTTGGAGTTCGTCAATAATCATTTTTACTATTGGGCTTATGCTTTCTGTCATACTTGTATAAATTTGTTTTTGTTGCAAAGATACTACATTTATGTTATGGCTCAATAGAAATTGATAAGGGTTCTTTTATAAATTCTTAATGTCGTATGTGTATGCTGACAGGATGTCAGATATTGTTTTGAATGTTTATATGTATGTTTCTTTGGCATGGTTTTCGTATAAAGCAAAGCGGAACTACTAGTTTAGTAGATAAACAAAAGATTGAAATCTAAATATAAAGAGATTATGACAATTAAACCTTTATCAGACAGAGTATTGATTCTTCCTGCACAAGCAGAGGAGAAAGTTGGTGGTATTATTATCCCTGATACAGCTAAAGAGAAACCACAGCGTGGTAAGGTTGTAGCAGTTGGTAATGGCACAAAGGATGAGGAGATGATTCTCAAAGTTGGTGATGAGGTTCTCTATGGAAAGTACGCTGGTACGGAATTAGAGAATGAAGGTGAGAAGTATCTGATGATGCGTCAGAGCGATGTTCTCGCTGTAGTAGAATAAAAAACCTCTTCCAATCCCAACGAAGGGAGGGAAGCCTCCCCCTAACCCCTCCGAAAGGAGGGGAGAAAAGGATATAAAGGATGCTTTGATATTCTAATTTAAAGTTCAGAAATCAAACATTATAGTTCAGATATTAAAGTCAATATTAAAGTTCAAAATTCAAAGTAAAAGTAAAATGGCAAAAGAGATAAATTCAATACAGATGCACGTGGGCTCTTGAAGAGTGGTGTTGATCAGTTAGCAAATGCAGTAAAGGTAACGCTAGGTCCTAAAGGTCGTAATGTTGTTATCGGTAAGAAGTTCGGTGCTCCACAGATAACAAAGGACGGTGTAACCGTTGCTAAGGAGGTGGAACTTGAAGACAACTTCGAGAATGCAGGTGCACAATTAGTAAAGAGTGTAGCTAGTAAGACTGGTGATGATGCAGGTGATGGTACTACAACAGCCACAATCCTAACACAGGCTATCGTAACAGAAGGCTTGAAGAATGTTGCAGCTGGTGCAAATCCTATGGATCTCAAGCGTGGTATTGACAAGGCTGTAGCAAAGGTTGTTGAGCATATTAAGGAATCAGCTGAGGTTGTTGGCGATAACTATGACAAGATTGAGCAGGTTGCAACCGTTAGTGCTAATAATGATCCTGAGATTGGTAAGCTGTTGGCTGATGCAATGCGTAAGGTTTCTAAGGATGGAGTTATCACGATTGAGGAGAGCAAGACCCGTGAGACAAGCATTGGCGTAGTAGAGGGTATGCAATTTGATCGTGGTTATTTATCAGGTTACTTCGTTACCGATACTGATAAGATGGAGTGTGTAATGGAGAATCCATACATCCTTCTCTATGACAAGAAGATTTCAAATGTGAAGGATTTCTTGCCAATTCTCCAGCCAGCTGCTGAGAGTGGTCGTCCATTGTTGGTTATTGCAGAGGATGTTGATTCTGAAGCATTGACAACATTGGTTGTAAATCGCCTACGTGCAGGCTTGAAGATTTGTGCAGTGAAGGCTCCAGGCTTTGGCGATCGTCGTAAGGCAATGCTAGAAGATATAGCTACATTGACTGGTGGCGTTGTTATTAGTGAGGAGAAGGGTCTATCATTGGATAAGGCTACACTTGAGATGTTGGGTACAGCTAAGAAGGTTAATGTATCAAAGGACAATACAACCATCGTTGATGGTGCTGGCGATAAGGACGCAATCAAGGAACGTGTGGCACAAATCAAGAATGAAATTGCTGCTTCAACAAGCTCTTATGACAAGGAGAAGTTGCAGGAACGTCTGGCAAAGATGGCTGGTGGCGTAGCTGTTCTCTATGTAGGTGCTAACTCTGAGGTAGAGATGAAAGAGAAGAAGGATCGTGTTGACGATGCTCTTTGTGCTACTCGTGCCGCAATGGAAGAGGGCGTTGTTGTTGGTGGTGGTACTACTTACATCCGTGCTCAAGAGGCATTGAAGGATCTCAAGGGCGATAATCAGGACGAGCAGACTGGTATTAACATTGTTTGCCGTGCTATTGAGGAGCCTTTACGTCAGATCATTGCGAATGCAGGTGGCGAAGGTGCCGTTGTAGTTGACAATGTTCGTCAGGGCAAGGGTGACTATGGTTACAATGCTCGCAAGGATGTTTACGAGGATTTGCGTGCTGCAGGTGTTATCGATCCTGCTAAGGTTTCTCGTGTAGCGTTGGAGAATGCTGCTTCAATCGCAGGAATGTTCTTGACAACCGAATGCCTCATTGTTGACAAGGCAGAGGAAACTCCTGCAATGCCAGCAGCTCCAGGCATGGGTGGAATGATGTAATTTCAGATTAAATCATACAATCAAAAAAGGGAAGATGCTCTGAGAGTATCTTCCTTTTTTTATTTGTTTCTATTTGAAAATAGCTGACTTTTGTGTTCTCCTTATAGTATAAAAAAGCCTTTACCATTCTTCATTTTGAATTTATCAATAGGATTTATTTTGTAATAAAATATAGCAAATTTGATGGTTTGTATTTGCGTTTTTCTGAAAAGCATTGGTGTTTGCTCGGAAATACGAGAAATAGAGAGAAGGAAATGGTTAGACTTGTAATAGGTTGATTACTAGTAGGTTGTGAGGAATGAAGCATTTTGTTGACTGAATGGAATCGTCGAAATATAGGGAAATGGGCTAGTTTTTACCTAAAATGATAGTACTTTTTGCCCAAAACGATAGTACTTTTTACTCAAAACGGAGGTACGATTCAGTCAAAACGGAGGTCGGTTTTGCTCAAAATGGAGGTCAGTTTTGCTCAAAACGGAGGTTGGTTTTACTAAAAACCTATATATGTTTCTAGAAAAAGCTCATTTCGTTTCCTTTTAAAGCTCTGTTGCGTTCTAGAAAAGGATAGATAGAAAGAATTAAATGTAAGGTTTTTTTGTGTAGAAAGTTCTATCTTTCAGCTATGTGAGTGGGCTGTATCTGTTTTGTTTCTTAGTTCTGATAAGATGTCGGAATGGATTGATTTGATTTGCAACAAGTATTTGTGTTGGTATTAACATATTAGGAATGGATTTGAAAAAGACTAAAAACTTCCTACTTTCACGTCCTATATCTAATCTTTTGCTTAACTTTGTGGCATGAAAAGATTAGTCAACTGGAAAGAATTTATAGTACTCTTCATCGTTATTGGATGCTTATATTATATAACGAGGTCGTTGTGGATTACAAGCGGCATCCTTGTTCTTCTTTTGCTTATAGATGGTCTTTTGCGTCAATATGATAATAAAAAGAAGGGCGAGAGGCAGGCGGAAGAGATAAAAAGAAGCTAGAAGATTAGTTTTAGCTGATGAGATATGATTCGTTGCCGTAACTTTATAGGATGATCGGATAAGCAATCAATAAGAAGCATGAAGGAATTATTGGAATTGTATAGGACGTGGAAGGGTGCAGAAGCAGTCAATGTGGAGAAACTTGCTGGTGCTGGTAGTAATCGCGAGTATTATCGATTGACAGATGATGCGGGCTCGGCAGTGATAGGTGTTATTGGTACGAGTCGTGATGAGAATCATGCTTTTGTTTATCTGGCGAAACATTTTGAGAAACGCCAGTTGCCCGTGCCACATGTATTGGCAGTTGCGACTGATGAAACCTGCTATCTACAGTCTGATTTGGGTTCAATCTCTCTCTTTGATGCTATACGAGGCGGGCGTGAAGCTGGTGGACGATATAATCTTGCAGAACAGGAGTTGCTTCGAAGGACTATTCGGGAGTTGCCTAATATACAGCTTCGTGGTGCGCGCGGACTAGATTTTAGTCAGTGTTATCCGCAGCCAGAGTTCGATCAAGAGAGCGTTCTTTTCGATTTGAATTACTTTAAATACTGCTTTCTCAAAGCGACAGAACTTGATTTTCATGAGTTGAAACTTGAGGCGAACTTCCGAATGTTTGCCAAAGACCTAACGTCCGAGAAGATGGATTCGTTCCTTTATCGTGACTTTCAGGCTCGGAATGTTATGTTAGATACTGCTGGTAATCCTTATTTTATAGACTTTCAAGGTGGGCGTAAAGGACCATTTTATTACGATTTAGCATCGTTCTTGTGGCAAGCAAGTGCGAAGTATTCCTTCAAGTTGCGTCGTGAACTTGTGTTTGAATACTATCAAAGTTTGAGAAATTATACAGAAGTACCCTCAAAACGTCACTTTGTCAATCGCCTTTCTCTCTTCGTTTTGTTCCGAACGTTGCAGGTGCTTGGGGCTTATGGATTCCGTGGTTACTTCGAGCGTAAGAAGCATTTTATTGATTCTATTCCTCCAGCAATACAGAATCTGCGTGACATATTGGCATTAGGCGAAGAGGTTTTCCCTTATCCTTATATGCTTGATATGCTGAAACGACTCACACAATTACCGCAATTTGCGCACATTGAGAAGCCAGCGGCGAATAGAACCGATGGATTTAAGACGGCAGAGAAGGATGTTTATCAGGCGAATCCGTTGGATGGTCCTGCTACATTCTCTAAATATGATGGGAAAGGTCCATTGGTAGTTCGGGTGTTTAGTTTCTCGTTTAAGAAGGGTATTCCCGAGGATACAACTGGTAATGGGGCGGTTATGTGTTCGATTGTCGGAGCACGCATAATCCTGGTCGGTATGAACCCTATAAGAAGATCACTGGTTTGGATGAACCTGTTATTCGTTTCTTAGAGGATGATGGTGAGATACTTGAGTTCTTGAAACCCGTTTATCAGTTGGCTGATCATCATGTAGAACGTTATATGCAACGTGGTTTTACGGATCTAATGTTCAGTTTTGGCTGTACAGGTGGGCAGCATCGTTCCGTCTATAGTGCGCAACATCTTGCCGAACATCTCAATAAGAAATATGGCATTGAGGTGCGAATAACGCATAGAGAACAAGGTATTGAGCAAGTATTGGCGGCAAAGTAAGAAGGCTTCAGCCTAACTCCTCCCACCTTTATTATTATAGAATAGACAAGAAGCAATAAGAGCAACGGGAGAAGATTAGGCTTGTGAATCCTTTGTCAACTGAAATAAAAGCCGTAATTTTGCAGATATAAAAGAAAAGCTAATGCAATCAATGATTTTTGCAGCCGGTCTCGGCACTCGTTTGAAACCGCTTACTGACACAATGCCAAAGGCGTTAGTAAGGGTAGGGGGTGCGCCGCTGCTTGAACATGTAATAAATAGATTGATAGACGCAGGATGCAAGCATATGGTTGTTAATGTCCATCACTTCGCTAATCAGATTATTGACTATCTGAATATGCACGATTATGGGGTGGATATTCTTGTGTCTGACGAAACAAAGCAGCTCCTTGATACCGGTGGTGGTATCAAGCGAGCTGCTTCGCTTTTTGATGATAGCTTGCCTGTCCTCATTCATAATGTAGACATTCTGAGTAATGTTGATTTGAAGGCTTTCTATCAGCATGCCGTAGATAGTAAAACGGATGCACTTCTGTTGGTAAGCCGTCGTATCACGCAGCGTTATCTTGTCTTTAATTCAGATATGCGCCTTGTTGGTTGGACGAATGTTGCTACTGGAGAAGTGAAATCGCCGTATGAGGATGTGCGACAATTACATTTTGTGCAACCAACCGATGATACTACTTCTTATCATCAGCATGGTCATTATCTCTATGCTTTCTCGGGTATTCATGTCTTAGCTCCTACTGCTATACAGGCGGTTGAGGCTGTTGATGAGGATAAGTTCTCCATAATGGACTTCTATCTTCGTAATTGTGACAAGTTGAATATCTATGGAGAATTGAAGAGCGATCTGCAACTTCTTGATGTAGGTAAGCTCGATACACTGCAAGCAGCAGAAGACTTTATTGTAAATTTAGGTTATCAAAGCCCCAAAGCGGAGCAATGATACTTTTTAAAACATATCATCACTAACATGCAACAGAAGATAATCATTTTGGATTTCGGTTCGCAGACAACACAGTTGATAGGTCGACGTGTACGCGAGTTGGATACCTTCTGCGAAATCCTACCTTACAACAAGTTCCCAAAAGATGATCCGTCCGTGATAGGTGTAATCCTTTCTGGTTCGCCTTATTCGGTACATGATACAGAAGCCTTTAAGGTTGATCTTAGCCAATTCATTGGAAAGGTGCCTGTATTGGGTATCTGCTATGGCGCACAATTCATCTCTTATTCTAATGGAGGTAAGGTGGAACAGACAGGTACACGTGAGTATGGTCGTGCGAATCTAGAGACAATCAATCTTGATAACCGCCTCTTCGCAGATTTTGAAAGGGCTCTCAAGTATGGATGAGCCATGGTGACACTATTACGGCTATTCCTTCAGATTATGAGATCATCGCTTCTACAGGCGATGTTAAGTATGCAGCCTTTGCCTCGAAGACACAACCTGTATGGGCTGTTCAATTCCATCCTGAAGTTTATCACTCATTACAAGGAAAGCTGCTCCTGAAGAACTTTGTTGTAGATATCTGCGGTAGTAAACAGGAGTGGAGTGCAGCCTCATTCGTAGAGAGCGCAGTGCAAGAAATTCGAGAGCAAGTTGGTAATGATCGTGTTATCCTTGGGCTTTCTGGTGGTGTAGATTCATCTGTTTGTGCTACCTTATTGAATAAAGCCATTGGCAAGAATCTTACTTGTATCTTCGTTGATCATGGTATGTTGCGTAAGAATGAGTTCCAAAAGGTGATGGATGCTTATAAGGGACTTGGATTGAATGTTATCGGTGTGGATGCTTCCGAAAAGTTCTTTAAAGATCTTGAGGGAGTAAGTGACCCAGAAGAGAAACGCAAGATAATAGGTCGTGACTTTGTTGAGGTATTCAATGCAGAGGCAAAGAAGATTACTGATGCTAAATGGCTCGCACAAGGAACAATCTATCCTGATCGCATTGAGAGCTTGAGTATAACGGGTATGGTTATTAAGAGTCACCATAATGTTGGTGGATTGCCAAAAGAGATGCACTTGCAGCTCTGTGAACCACTTCGTTGGTTGTTTAAAGATGAAGTGCGTCGTGTAGGTCATGAGATGGGAATGCCAGAACGTCTCATTAAGCGTCATCCGTTCCCTGGTCCTGGACTAGCTGTTCGTATTTTAGGTGATATTACCCGTGAGAAAGTTCGTATTCTTCAAGATGCGGATGATATCTATATCGAGAAGATGCACGATTATACATTGCCAGATGGTTCGAGTCTTTATGATCATGTTTGGCAGGCTGGAACTGTATTGCTTTCTACTATTCGTTCGGTAGGAGTGATGGGCGATGAGCGCACCTATGAACATCCAGTTGCTCTGCGTGCTGTTACCTCTATGGATGCAATGACAGCTGACTGGGCACATCTTCCATACGACTTTATGGCAGATGTCTCTAATGAGATTATTCGCAAGGTGAAGGGAGTTAATCGTGTATGTTACGATATCTCCTCAAAACCACCTTCGACCATTGAGTGGGAGTAAATAGACAAGATAGAAAAGGTAGGGATGCACTTGTGTCCCTATTTTTTTCTTCTTTTCCTTGCTCCTTTAATTTATTCTTCTTACCTTTGCCGCCGTGAAACGATTAGCAATGACATATCAAGTGAATAAAGTACTGCAAAGAATTATTCGATTCTTTGCATCTTTTTGCACTTTATCTTTGGTCAATCCAAATAATTTGCTAACACACACACACACACACACATTCGCACCTAGCGTCTAATAACACATTTTTTCTTCTCGCATACGCGCGCGCGAAGCGTGCCGTAACCCCTGTAAACAAAGGACTTCTAAGAGTTTCCTTTGTTCGCTTTTTTATGCCCTTTTTGAAGACCGCTAAAACGCAAAATATAGAATTTAATTCACGTATAAAATCAAACTTACGTAGTGCCACAGAGCATCAAGAGGAGGAGATAATTCATTGTTTTAACAACTCCTCTTATACTTTCGTCTCCCTCTTGAACTCTGTGACATGAAGTAAAGCAAGTGGGAATCATTAATAATAACTATTTTTTAATCAATAAAAGCAATGAGCAAAAAGAAAGAAAAGAAAGATTACGAACGACCCGAGTGTATCGTTCACGAAATGGAGACAGAAACATTCATCTGTACATCGGTCACTCCTAACGCGCCACAAACTACGGAGGAAGATTGGGAAGATGGCGGACTGGTAGACGGAGGGTCAGTTGACTTCTAAGCCACAGAGGTAAACAAAACAAAAAAAACAATTAAAACGACAACAATGAAAATTAAAAGAATTAATACGACATTTCTGTTGCTCGCCCTTGCAGGTCTGACACTGACAGGATGTAGCAACGAAGACTTTGCAAATGTTACTCCACAAGAGGAGGGAGCAGGCAACGTTTCATTCTCTATCGTTGAGAAGGATTACGAACCAGCAGACAATACACCAAAGTCACGTGCAGCAGAGGAAACAAAGACAGAGGTACAAGATCTTGGCGACGGCTTAATGGCAGAGGTTAGCCTCGTGCCTGACACTACGCACAGAGCAGAAGCACCGAAGACACGTGCGATTAACACGCCAACGCATTACACTATCCAAGCCTTTCAAGGCGGCGTAAAGAAAGGCGAGTTAAAAGGTATATTCAACGGCTCCACCTTCACTCCAGATGCTGGTCAACCAAAGTCAATTAGTCTCCCTCACGGCACTTACGACTTTGTTTGCTTTAATGACAAGGTGTCTGCTAGTGGTACACAGTTCACGGTTAATCGCTCTGATGCCGCCACTGCTCGCTTCACCGTACAACGAGGAGTTGTCATTAATCCCGTTTCTAAGCAACAGGTCACCTTTACAATGAAGCATGCAGGGGCACAGGTAAATGTCGTTGCTTGGTACGTAAACTTCGCCCTTTCCTGTAAGACGACAAGCACACAGGTCACGAATGAAGATCCTTTTAATCGTAATGCAGAATTAGGCGAAACTATGCTAAAGGGAGAGTTCGTTAATCCTAGCGAAATATATCAAGGCACGTTGGAGACCCCAGCGAATACAGTTCCAGAGAAAGTAATCTATGATTTTGCTACAGATACCTACTCCTATCCTACAAATGGACAGATTTCTAAATCTTGTGAACCAAGTCCTGGTGGACAGCGATATTATTCATGGTCTACACCAGGAGAAAAATATGGTGTTGATCGTAGTAATTTATTGACGGATTACTGGCTCCCTACGACGGACTGTTCAAAACTAAAGTTGAGTTTTTCTTCTGGAGAGTTTTATGGACGTAGTTTGGTTGGTAAGACCATCACTGTGCCTGAGACAAAGCAGGTGGAGGCGAACAAAAAATATCTTATTTTGATACGCCTTTACATTAATGACCAGTATCTTTACAGTGATGGAACGGCAGGACCGCTCGAGAAGAATCATGGCAAACCGGTTGTCGGTGTGATTTTTAATCCATATGAACATTTCGCAATTGCATTGCATGATGCCAAAGTGGGAGGTAGTGATCAGATACAATGGTCTAACGCTACAACTACTCAAGAATCAGGTCATCTTATGAGTAATTATTCACAAGTCGTAGGCTCTTATAGTTCGGGCTTCTTTTCAGGAGCAGCTGTTCTAGCAGCACGCGGCTATGGTTCCCCAATGTCGGGAGTTCACTGGGAGATCCCATCTTTTTGGCATTATCTTCGTCTAGAGAGTTCTCAAGGAAGAATGTTTGAAAGTGGGAATGCTTACAAGCAAGCTTTTAGGTGGAGTTATGCTTTTGTACTTCCTGATAGAGGAACTTATACGCCAGGCTTCCCGTATGCTGCTTCTACCATAAATTTCCCTGATATTGATATTACACGTTTCAATCAAGCATTTACGAAGGTTGGTGGTACTCCTCCTTCTGGTACTTATTGGACAAACAGTGAGATTAAAGAAGGAACAGAATATAAAATGGCAACAATAACTTTTTCAGGTAATAAGATTCATCTTGATTTCAAGTCTAAGACTGAAACTGCGAAGGTGAGACCATTTATGCAGTATTAAAAAGATGTATCCTCCTATTTCCTAAATAAATGTGTATTTGAAAGGATGTTTGTTCTGTTAGATGCGTATTCCGTTGCTGCGCTCACCGTATCTACGCGCTGGCGGATGCGTATCTATGAACTGATAGATACGCATTGCGCCGTTGCTAGATACGTATCTGACGGTAACGCTCACCGCATTTAGCAGCGATGCTCACCGCATCTGTCAGCACGTAGATACGGTGAGCGCAGCAACGAGATACGTATTCGGCAGAAGAGATATGAGGGGAAGGGGGGATTTAAGTGATGAAAGGCGGGAAATAAACAAAGAAAATAGGATAGGGCGGCATGAAGATGCAGCGAACAGAAGCGGAAGTGTGCAGCCCTACGCTATGATAAACAACAATAGTATTAATAATTTAAAAACCAAAGAATCATGAGATTTAAGTAACGTTTAAAAAATAACTTGGTATTTTTTGTCTCTCCATGAAACCTTGTAGTTCCATTTCGGTAGCTCTTCATCAAAGGTAATATGCCGTTGACAGACATCATCATAATTGCTATCCACACAACGAGAAGTGTCGTACTTCTTTCTGTTGATGTTGGTGAAGACACAAAGGCCGGATTTCGTTCTGGCCTCTGCGGCAAGTTCGCATGCCTGCTCAACGCTCTCGAAGGAAATACCACTCCATACTCTGGTGATTTGAGAGAAAAGCCTGTGTTCAATGGGGTTCCACTTCGACGTGTACGGGGGATAGTGCGCCACTATTATGTCAATATGGAGGTCTTCGGAAAGTTTGATCAGCTCTTGCTTGAAAAGCCTGCTGGAACTGCTGTTGGAACCTCCACCGTCACAGAGCAACATGATGGCAGTTGCATGTGGATAGATGTCTTGGAGCACACGATACCAGTAGTACTTGAAGTTGTCGCAGAAGAACCCGGCTGTGTCATGGCTTATTCCGAAGCTCATGTATCCAGTATTCTTTTGAACATCGTAGATGCCATAGGGAATGATTTTGCCGCTTGCAAAGGAGGGGAAGTCATGGTCCCTGCATCGCGGCGACCTGTCGCAGTATACCTGTCCGCCTCTTCTGAATGGGCCGACCAACTCTTTCTTCTTCGTGTCTATACTGAAGACGGGTATGTGATTTTCTTCACACATGCTTCTCATTGCGGAGATTTTCTCGAACTGTTCGTTTCTTTTATTGCACTCTGCCATCGAGGTACACTTCTTCGGAGTGCGTTTCTTGAATCCCTCTTTGGATATGATTTGTTTGAGGGTGTGATAGCTTATGCTTATTCCGTAATCCACCTCCATCTTGTCTCTTATGATGCCAGGCGAATAGAAAAGCATGCGTACGCTCTCATCTTGCGGCAAGCCGCCTATGGCATCTTCCGTAATCTCCCGGAAGATGTCGATATACTCGGGATGAACACTGAGAATACTCTTTCTGCCTCCACCTTTCTTCCTTATGTGTCCGGCAGCAATTGTGTCCCCGCTCTCAAGCTCGTGAATACCTCTATACACTGTATTTCTGGTGACATGATATGTTTTGCAGACCAGACTCACGCCGTGCGTTCCAAGTTCCATCGCCTTGTGGGCACAGAACAACCTGCGTTGGCGTTCGTCCAGATTGGCGACTTCTGGGAAACTCCCTGATTTGTCGCACTCGCTATGTCTTCTCTTGTATGCTTCCACCTGCGCCCTGCGCAAGGGCAAAGATACAAAAAATAAACGACAACAAAGAATTAAACAACAACGTATATCATTACGTATCAGTTAATTAAACCTTAATTCCGCAACACTATTATAAATTAAACTTTTTAAGTACCTGAGCAACAAAAAGTTGCTCAGGATTTTGCCATGTCAGAATTTTCACTTATCTTAGTGTTGCAAAAAAAAACAAGAGAATCCAACGATAGACATGGCGAAGATACAAATTAAATCTGAGAGACTCACTCCTTTGGGGGATTATTTTCAATCATGGAGCAATTTGACTCCACATTATCATCTGTCATCGACTCAACCCTCGGTCTAAGGTGTAGATCGTTCGGTTATCAGTACAGCGAAATCATCCGTTCTCTCATGAGTATCTACTTCTGTGGCGGTTCATGTATTGAGGATGTCACTACTCATTTGATGAACCACCTCTCACTTCATCCGACACTTCGCACTTGTAGCTCTGATACTATCCTCAGGGCGATAAAGGAGTTGACGCAAGAAAACATTTCATACACATCAGATATGGGCAAGACCTACGATTTCAATACGGCTGACACTCTCAATACTTTATTGCTCAATTGTATATTTGCATCTGGCCAACTGAAAGAGGGTGAGATGTATGATGTTGATTTCGACCATCAGTTCATAGAGACAGAGAAGTATGATGCAAAGCCTACATACAAGAAGTTCCTTGGTTATCGCCCTGGCGTGGCGGTTATTGGCGATTTGATAGTCGGTATAGAGAATAGCGATGGTAACACAAATGTTCGTTTCCATCAGAAGGACACGCTGAAGAGGTTCTTTGAGAGATTTGAACAGAATGGGCTCATTATCAATCGCTTCAGAGCTGATTGTGGATCATGTTCCGAGGAAATCGTGGAGGAAATAGAAAAACACTGCAAGTCCTTCTATATCCGTGCTAACCGCTGCAGTTCGATCTACAATGACACCTTTGCTCTCAAAGGCTGGAAAACTGAAGAAATCAATGGCATTGAGTTTGAATTGAACTCTATCCTTGTTGAGAAGTGGAAAGGTAAGGCATATCGACTTGTGATTCAAAGACAGAAACGGATGGATGGTGTGCAGGATTTTTGGGAAGGAGAATACACATACCGTTGTATCCTGACTAACGACTATGATTCTTCCGTAAGAGAAATTGTCGAGTTCTATAACCCTCGTGGAGAAAAGGAACGTATCTTCGATGATATGAACAATGGTTTCGGGTGGGACAGATTGCCCAAATCCTTCATGGCAGAGAACACAGTGTTCCTTCTTCTTACAGCACTTATCCGTAACTTTTACAAGGCCATTATTCAAAGACTTGACGTAAAGAAGTTCGGACTCAATGTAACAAGTCGCATAAAGCGTTTGTCTTCAGGTTTATCTCTGTACCAGCCAAGTGGATCAAGACATCAAGGCGGTATGTGCTGAATATCTATACCTGTAATTATGCTTACGCAGATGTTTTCCAGACTGATTTTGGATAGTGCCTACAACTTATGGGAATGATATTGTGTATTGCCTCAAGTCACATTGTGGGGTAAGGGGATATTGTAGGCAGAAGTGGGTGCTTCAAGTTCAAATTATCTGCAAATTCAGTAATGAGAGGACGTGTAAACGCAATAAGAACCTTCAAGGGCTTAGTTGCGGATTTGAGGTTAAATAAAATATATGAGAACTGCTAATATCGAATTGAATACATTGTTCAATGCCGATGTCTTTGGCCTGAAAATGTACCAAGTTATTTTTTAATCATTACTAAATTAGTTCAAAAGAAGAATCCGCAGAAGCGGGAGGAAGTGAAGTTTTATGCCAATGCGGTAAACGTTGGGCATAAGTCCTTGGATGACATTGCACGTGACATTGCGGGGCGTTCGTCATTGACGCGTGGTGATGTGTCGAATGTGTTGTATAACTTCATCGATTGTCTGCCACATTACCTCCGTGACGGTTTTAGCATTCAGTTAGGTAATTTCGGTTCAATGCGTGTCACACTGTCGAGCAAAGGATCAGAAACTGAAAAAGCTTTTAAGACCGAGACGATTAAGCCTCGTGTGGTCTTTACGCCTGGCACGGAATTGAAGCACGAGTTAGGTACGAATTCTTATGAATCGGTGAAGAAGAAAGAAAGCCTCACCCCCGCCCCCTCTCCGAGTGGAGAGGGGAGTGGAGAGCACTCTGGACCGCAGGTAGGGTAGGAAGCCTCCCCAAGCCCCTCCAAGGGAGGGGATGTGCCTAACGGGGGCTAGTTAGGATATGATGCCACAAAGTAGGGACAGACGCCCTCGTCTGTCCGCATAAGAGGGGAATTTCACTAGGAAGTAGGGTAGTTCGGGCGGACAGACGAGGGCGTCTATATTGATAAGGGAATGATGAATATGTGCCTATGGGCATTATGTATCTTATATAAAAGGTATAAGTTTGTTATTGCTTGCTCTTCAATAGATCCCGAATTTCAGCAAGGAGTTTTTCTTCTGCTGTTGGCTTTGGATCAGGAGCTGGCGCAGCTGGTTCTTCAGTCTTCTTCTTTGAAAGTTTGTTGATACCCTTTACTAAAAGGAAGACACAGAAAGCAATGATGATGAAGTCTAATGTAGTTTGTAAGAAGTTACCATAGTTAATGGTAGCAGCTTCCACCTTTTCTATTCCTGGAATTTGAACTGCTGGGAGTGTGTACTTTAGATCTGTGAACTTTACACCACCAATCAACCAGCCAATAGGTGGCATGATAATGTCATCAACGATAGACGAAACAATCTTGCCGAATGCGCCGCCAATGATTACACCAACAGCCATATCAACTGCGTTACCCTTAACTGCAAAATCTTTAAACTCTTGAATGAATTTACCCATGATTCTAAATGTTATTAATTTGTTCTTTCATTGATTATATATTCTTTCTATGCGCTTTGCTACATAGATATTACAAACACGGTTTATCGTGTTATAGTTGATTCTCTTGTGTAACTGCAACGAACCATTTTTTATAATATTTAAACGCAAAGCGACTGCAAAAATAAAAAAAATATTGTATCTTTGCAATCGTAACATAGAATAATGTTCATTAGGAGGTAAAAAGACAACTAGTTTTATAAACTTTTATAAATAAATTAAAGTAAAAATGGTAAATGTAGCTATTAACGGCTTTGGCCGTATTGGTCGTCTCGCATTCCGTCAGATGTTTGAGGCTGAAGGTTATGAGGTTGTTGCAATCAACGACTTGACAAGTCCTAAGATGCTTGCTCATCTGTTGAAGTATGATACCGCTCAGGGTGGTTTCGCTGGCAAGTTCGGCGAGGGTAAGCACACTGTAGAGGCTACTGAGGACTCAATTATCGTTGATGGTAAGGAGATTAAGATTTCTGCTGAGAAGGACGCTGCAAACTGCCCATGGGCTGCTAATAAGGTAGACGTTGTACTCGAGTGTACAGGTTTCTATACATCAAAGGAGAAGGCTTCTGCTCACTTGAAGGCTGGTGCTAAGAAGGTAGTTATCTCTGCTCCTGCAGGTAACGATCTTCCTACAATCGTTTTCAATACAAACCACAAGACTTTGACTGCAGCTGATACTGTTATTTCTGCAGCTTCTTGTACAACAAACTGCTTGGCTCCAATGGCAGCTGCTTTGAACGCATACGCTCCAATCCAGTCAGGTATCATGTCAACAATCCACGCTTACACTGGTGATCAGATGATTCTTGATGGTCCACAGCGCAAGGGTGACCTCCGTCGTTCACGTGCAGGTGCTTGCAACATCGTTCCTAACTCAACTGGTGCTGCTAAGGCTATCGGTCTCGTTATCCCAGAGTTGAATGGTAAGTTGATTGGTTCTGCACAGCGCGTTCCAACTCCAACAGGTTCAACAACTATCCTTGTTGCTGTTGTTAAGGGTAAGGACGTAACTGTTGAGGGTATCAACGCTGCAATGAAGGCTGCTGCAACAGAGAGCTTCGGTTACAACGAGGATCAGATCGTTTCTTCTGATATCATCGGTATGCGTTTCGGTTCTTTGTTCGATGCAACTCAGACTATGGTAAGCAAGATCGACGATGATACTTATCAGGTACAGGTTGTTTCTTGGTACGACAATGAGAACTCTTATACTTCTCAGATGGTTCGTACAATCAAGTACTTCGCAGAGTTGAAGTAATACCAACCGAAAGGTCATCTGCAATTCTCTCTTGCGTAGAGAGTTATTGACGGATAAAATATTAGTCCCTGTCAGCTTGCTGGCAGGGATTTTTTTTTTTGTTATCTTTGTGACATGAATCATGAACAAGCAAGTGAATTAATGGTTTCGAAAGATAGTCCAGCAAGGCGTATGATAACAATATTAGGTCCTACGGCTTCGGGTAAGACTGATCTTGCAACGCATTTAGCAGCTCGCCTCAACGCTGAGATTATCAGTGCTGATAGTCGCCAGGTGTATCGTGGCATGGATATTGGTACGGGTAAGGATTTGGTTGATTACGTGGTTGATGGTCATGTCATACCTTATCATCTGATAGATATTTGTGAGCCTGGTACGAAGTATAATCTCTTCCGCTATCAACAAGATTTCCTTGATTGTTATGAGGAGATACGAAGTAGAGGAGCATTGCCTATCTTCTGTGGTGGTACAGGTCTCTATATAGAAGCCGTATTGAAAGGTTATAGCCTCTCGCCAGTACCTCAGAATCCAGCCTTACGTACTGAATTAGAGGGTAAGAATCTCGAAGAACTTACAAACATATTGGTAGATTTGAAGAGAAGAAATCATTCAGTTATGCACAATAAGACCGATGTTGATTCATGCCAGCGTGCTATTCGTGCGATAGAGATAGAAACCTATAACTTCACAAATCCGACAGAAGAACGCCAGTGTCCGCCGATTGATTCATTAATAATAGGAGTGGATATTGAACGAGAAGCGCGAAGAGAAAAGATTACTCATCGTTTGAAAACACGCCTTGAAGGGGGTATGGTTGACGAGATAGATGGATTATTGAAGCGTGGCATCCCTGCAGAAGATCTTATCTATTATGGCTTGGAATATAAATTTGTGACGGAATATCTTATAGGAAAATTGTCTTATGCTGAAATGTTCCAACAGTTAGAGATTGCTATTCATCAGTTTGCTAAGCGGCAGATGACGTGGTTTCGTGGTATGGAGCGTCGGGGCTTTACGATTCATTGGGTAAATGCTGCGCGGAAGATGGAAGATAAAGTAGAAGAAATATTGAAATTATGGTAGAGGAAGGAAGATGGGGCATTATTTATTGTCCAAAAGGTCGATTGTTTACTAATCCTGTAAAGCGTTGGGAGCAGGCTGAACGTTGCCTGCTAGAATATGGTATACAATATGATATGGTACAGAGCGAGAATCCTCGAGGTGTGGATCGTTTGGTTCGCATGCTGATTAGTAATGGTTACAAGACTATTATCATTTATGGTGGCGATTCGGCGCTGAATGATGCGGTCAACTATCTCATGCTCTTGAAGCCTGAAGAGCGTAATCGTATAACGTTGGGAGTTATTCCAAATGGTGTACTGAATGATTTTGCACATTTTTGGGGATTTGATGAGTCACATTTGGAACAGACGATTGCTTGGCTCAAGCAGAAGCGTGTAAGACGAGTAGATATTGGATGTATTCACTATGAAAATAAAAAGAAAGAAAGTTGTCGTAGATATTTTCTTAACTGTGTGAACATTGGTATGGTTGCAAATATTATGAGTATGCGTCGTCGTATGCGTCATCTCTTTATTTCTCGTACAATCTCTTTTATCCTCTCATTCTTCCTACTTTGTTTCAGCGTATGGATTATTTGATGTCATTGAAAATTAATACTGATACTATTAAACAGCGTCTGATGACTGTTTGTATTGGTAATGCTCAAGGCTATGGACAGACGCCGAATGCTGTTCCTTATAATGGTTTACTAGATGTATCAATCGTTTCTCAGCCAAAGATGTTACAAGCAATGGAGGGTATGTATCTTTTATTAAGGGACAAGATATTGAATCATCGTAGTGTATTACCTTATAGAACACAGGAATTGAGCGCACAGATAGCTCCGCATACACCAGTCAGTGTTGATGGAAGACTCTTGAATGGAACGCCTGTAGGTACATTTAGAATTAGTGTGGAGAAGGAAGTTATTAACTTTATCATACCGAGTTAATACACCTTATATATTATATAGGTTCTATCTATTTTCTTGCTTTTATAGAAGGAAATTCTTTTTTCCTTTTATGCAAATTATAGATAGATCCTAATTACTCCTTCAAAAGCTCCTAAGCTTTTCCTAAAAAGCTCCTAAGCTTTCTCTAAAAAGCTCTTAAGCTTTCTCCAAAAAGCTCCTAAGCTTTCTCCAAAAAGCTCCTAAGCTTTCTCAAAAAGCTCCTAAGCTTTCTCCAAAAAGCTCTTAAGCTTTCTCCAAAAAGCTCCTAAGCTTTTCCTAAAAAGCTCTTAAGCTTTTCTTAAAAAGCTCTTAAGCTTTCTCCAAAAAGCTCCTAAGCTTTCTCTAAAAAGCTCTTAAGCTTTCTCTAAAAAGCTCTTAAGCTTTTCCTATTGTTTATAAGAGCTTTTAAGGCAAAGGAATTTAAAACTTTTTCGTATAACTGTTATAAGATAAATCTAACCTTGAAAATAATATCTTACTTTTAATGCTGTTATGAAAAATATTTGTATCTTTGAAGTGCCAAATGGTAAAATCAGTAAAGGATTCTACCCGAATGATATAAAAACCAAATAGTAAACCTTAACAGACATGAGCTACTTAAAATTTGAAAAAGCCCTCATGGCAAATCTTCAGGACTCGCTTCCTAGAGAGTTATTACGAACCAATCGCTCTGGTGCCTATTCTTGTTCCACAATTGTTGATTGTAACACGCGCAAGTACCATGGATTACTTGTCGTCCCTGTCCCTGAACTGGATGATGAGAATCATGTACTGCTGAGTTCGCTTGACCCAACGGTTATTCAGCATGGTGCTGCTTTCAATTTAGGATTGCATAAGTACCAAGGAGGGAATTTTAGTCCGCAAGGACACAAGTATATTCGAGAGTTTGATTGTGATATTGTTCCGACCACGATTTATCGTGTTGGTGGTGTATTGTTAAAGAAAGAAGTAGTTTTCCAACACTATGAGGATCGCATCTTAATTCGTTATACATTATTAGAAGCTCATTCTCAAACTACTTTACAATTCCGCCCATTTCTAGCTTTTCGTAGTGTTCGACAGTTTACTCACGAGAATTCGGCTGTAAATCGCTCTTATGAACAAGTAGATAATGGTATTAGCACTTGTATGTATGCTGGTTACCCCTTGCTATTTATGCAATTTTCAAAGAGTAATGAGTTTCATTTTGAACCTTATTGGTATCGTGGCTTAGAATACCCAAAAGAGCAGGAGCGAGGCTACGATTCTAATGAAGATTTATATGTTCCAGGCTACTTTGAGATGAATATTAGTAAAGGGGAAAGTATCGTTTTTGCAGCGTCAACAGCAGAATGCGACACGTCAACTTTACAAGATTTATTTGATAAAGAAGTTGAGACAAGAAGTCCGAGAGACAATTTCTTCCATTGTCTTGTTAATGCAGCTCATCAATTTCATAATCGTACAAAGAATGATGAACGCTATATTCTTGCTGGTTATCCATGGTTTAAATGTCGTGCTCGTGATCAATTTATTTCATTGCCAGGATTAACATTGAGTATAGAAGAACAGGACTACTTTGAACTTGTTATGCAGACTGCAGAGAAAGGTTTACGCGAGTTTATGAATGACAAACCTGTTAGTGTAGACATCTATGAGATGGATAAACCGGATGTCCCTCTTTGGTGTGTTTGGGCAATACAACAATATGCAAAGAAGGCTGGTAAAGCCCGTTGTAAAGAACTTTATGGAACTTTCTTGCACGACATTATAGACTATCTTGCCACAGACAAACATCCTAATCTTATTCTAGATGAGAACGGCTTACTCTATGCAGACGCTAAGGGAGAGGCTATTACGTGGATGAACTCTATGAATAATGGTCAGCCTGTAGTTCCTCGTTCTGGATATATTGTTGAGTTCAATGCCCTTTGGTATAATGCATTACGCTTTGTAGCAACAATAGAGCGGGAATCAGGTAACGAAGGATATGCCGATAAGTTGGAAGTATTAGCAGATAAGTGTAAAGCCTCCTTCATTGATACCTTCTTAAATGAATATGGTTATCTTTACGACTTTGTTGATGGTAAGATGATTGATTGGAGCGTTCGCCCTAATATGGTTTTCGCCGTGGCTCTTGACTATTCTCCACTTGATCAGAAACAAAAACGAGGTGTCTTAGATATTTGTACACGTGAATTGTTAACTCCAAAGGGACTCCGTTCGCTTTCCCCAAAGAGTGGTGGTTATAATCCAATGTATACTGGCCCACAAGCACAACGTGATCAGGCATATCATCAGGGAACAGCTTGGCCATGGCTAGAAGGTTTCTATCTTGAGGCTTGTCTAAAGCTCTATAAGCAAACTCGATTAAGCTTTGTTGAGCGACAGTTAGTTGGTTATGAAGATGAAATGTTCTATCATTGTCTAAGCACATTACCAGAGCTATTCGATGGCAATCCTCCATTCAGTGGTCGTGGGGCAATCTCTTTTGCTATGAATGTGGCCGAAGTCTTGCGTACATTAGAGTTGCTAGAGAAGTATAAATATTAAAAAGGTAGAGCAAGTATGAAAGTTTTAATGTTTGGATGGGAGTATCCTCCCCACGTATATGGTGGTCTTGCAACTGCGAACTTCGGTATTTCTGAGGGACTCCATGCACAAGGTGATATTGAGACAATTCTTTGTTTGCCTCATCCTTTCGGTGATGAAGACCGGAATTATGCTGATATTGTAGCAATGAATCACGTGCCTATTGCTTATCGTGAGCTTAGTTATGATTATGTGAAGAATCGCTTAGGCAATGTAATGTCCCCAGAACTTTATTTAAGTTGCGTGAGCATATCTATGCCGACTTCAATTATATGCATGTTAACGAGCTTGGTGCAATGGATTTTGCAGGAGGTTATCCTTCAAATTTGCACGAGGAAATCAATAATTATTCAATTATCGCAGGTGTTGTTGCACGTACATACGATTTCGATATTATTCATGCACACGATTGGCTGACTTATCCTGCTGGTATACATGCGAAGCGTGTTAGTGGTAAGCCCTTGTGTATTCACGTGCATGCAACTGACTTCGACCGCTCTCGTGGTAAGGTGAATCCGATTGTTTATGGTATAGAGAAAGATGGTATGGATAATGCGGATTGTATCATGTGTGTATCAGAATTGACACGCCAGACAGTTATACATCAGTATCATCAAGATTCTCGAAAGGTATTCACGGTACATAATGCTGTTTATCCATTAGATAAGGAGATTGCAGAAATACCACGCCCAGACCATAAAGGTAAGGAGAAGGTTGTTACTTTCCTCGGGCGATTGACAATGCAAAAGGGGACCAGAATACTTTGTAGAGGCTGCTAATATGGTTCTCCATCGTACGCGTAATGTTCGCTTTTGTATGGCAGGCTCGGGGGATATGATGGAACAAATGATAACTTTAGTGGCAGAACGTGGGATTGCTGATAGATTCCATTTCCCTGGTTTTATGCGTGGCAAACAAGTCTATGAGTGTTTAAAGGGTTCGGATGTTTACGTTATGCCATCAGTCAGCGAACCCTTTGGAATCTCTCCCTTAGAGGCTATGCAGTGCGGAACACCAACGATTATATCGAAACAAAGTGGATGTGCTGAGATTCTCGATAATTGTATAAAGGTTGATTATTGGGATATTAATGCAATGGCTGATGCCATCTATTCTATTTGTCATAATGAAAGTCTCTTTGATTACTTATCTGTAGAAGGGAAGAAAGAAGTCGATCAGATTACGTGGGAAAAAGTTGGTGCATGGATTCGTGAACTCTATCTTCGCACATTAGGTTGGCAATAAATGTAACGTTAAAAACCATAATCTTTTAAAAACCAAAATAATTAGCAATGAAGACAATTTGTTTATATTTCGAGATACATCAGGTCATTCACTTAAAGCGTTATCGTTTCTTTGATATTGGGACTGACCATTATTATTATGATAGCTTTGAGAATGAACGTTCGATAACAGATATAGCTGAGAAGAGTTATATGCCAGCATTGGAGGCTATGTTACAAATGGTTCATGAGCATGGAAAGCTTTCAAGGTTGCTTTCTCATTATCAGGAGTAGGAATAGAAGAACTTGAAATGCACGCACCACAAGTTCTTGAGAAATTGCAAGAATTAAATAATACTGGATGTGTAGAGTTCTTGGCAGAACCTTATTCGCATGGTCTTGCCTCATTGGCTAATGAGGAGAGTTTTAAGTCTGAAGTAAAGCGTCAGGCAAAGAAGATCAAAGAGTATTTTGGTCAGACACCAAAGGTTCTCCGTAACTCCTCGCTTATCTATAGTGATGAGATTGGTTTACTTGCTTCGCAAATGGGCTTTAAAGCTATGTTGACCGAAGGAGCAAAGCACGTATTAGGCTGGAAGAGTCCACATTATGTATATAATTGTGCATTGAGTCCTAACCTTAAACTGTTATTACGTGACATAAAGTTGAGCGATGATATATCCCTTCGCTTCAACAATTCAGACTGGGAAGGCTATCCTTTGTTTGCTGATACTTATATGGATGAGGTTGCGGCACTACCCAAAGAGGAACAGGTTATTGGTATCTTTATGAATCTTTCGGCTTTAGGTATCGAACAGCCATTGTCTAGCAACATCCTAGAGTTTCTCAAGGCATTGCCTGCGTGTGCTAAACAGCGTGGCATAACATTCTCAACTCCAACGGAGATTTGTATGAAGTTGAAGAGTGTTGATAGTCTCTCTGTACCAGATACGTTAAGTTGGATGGATGAAGAACGTGATGTTAGTACATGGTTAGGAAACGCAATGCAACGTGAAGCCTTCAATAAACTTTATGGTATTGCTGATCGTGTCCGTATTGCCAATGACCCTAAGATAAATCAAGATTGGGATTATTTGCAAGCTAGTGATAACTTCCGATTCATGTCAACCAAGCCTTCACGTGTTGGAATGGATCGAGGGATATATGCGAGTCCTTTTGATGCCTTTACCAATTATATGAACATTCTTGGTGATTTCATTAGTCGTGTTAATAGCCTCTATCCTGCAGAAATTGATAATGAAGAGTTGAATGGCTTACTTACAACTATCCGTAATCAAGGTGAAGAGATTGATATTAAAACAAAGGAGATCTCTCATCTTCAGGCTAAGGTTCAAAAGTTAGAGATACAGGAAGAAGAGTTGAGAGCAGAGCTTACTAAGAAGACTTCTACCAAAAAGACATCGACAAAGAAGGCTACTTCAAAGAAAGCAAAAACTGCAACAAAGTAAGTAAAATATTACTTATCCGTTATAAGTTATAATGGTTTGCTAAAATAAATGATAGGTACGGAAAGATTCATCTGTACCTATCATTTTTACATTAATACCTATTAATTTCGATTAAACTGTTTATTAAATATTGAAAGAAGGCTCTCTTTGATGTGACATAGTACCTTTCTTTACATGAGAAGAGCCTTTTCTTCGTTGGAGAAAAGGCTCTTCTGAAATTTAATTTGTTAGAACTTTATGTATTGACAGTCTTATTTGTTGATAATTTTTTTACCATTCTGAATAACAACTCCTTTGTAGTTTTTGTCTACACGCTGTCCTGAAAGGTTATACATTGGTTGTGCGTTATTATTAGACTCTACATTTATTCCTGTGATATCATTAGGTGTATCCTTTAAAGTTATGGTGAACTTTTTAATGCGTACTTGTTTCTTTGCTGCAGTGAAAGAAGTTGTTTTTGCATCACCAGTCCATGTAACGGTAACTTTATCACTAGAAACAGTGACTCCTTCCATATTATCAGCAAACCCATCGGCAAGATATCTCTTTCCCCCACTTTCGTGTGTATCACATTCGATGATGATATTTGTCATATTATAATTGGCAGATGTGATAGTCATTGTAGCTTTCTGATAGAGGCGGTATGAAAACTTGTTATTCATTGCTCCGTATGATATCGTTATAGTTATTCCATCTTTATTAATACTGATGTCTTTGCCAGCTGTCGGACCTTGTAGTTCCTCGGAACTGATAACAACTTTCTTCTGTGCAAATGAAAAAGAACTGATTGCCGTGAAAGCAATAGTGAGAATTAAGCGTAAAGTTTTTGTTCATAATAAAAATTGTTTAATGATTAAAAGAATAAATAACAATGCAGATTTAGGTATTTGATATGATATTTGCAATTAAGTTTCTTATTATAATTTGAACTTGAATTGATAAATAACGATATTTCTTTCATCGTTTTCTTCATGTGTGCGCTTTTTAATGTTAAATTCTCCTTTTTATATCAATAAAAATTTGTTTTATTCCTTTATATACGCTATATTTGTAGCGTGTTTTTCACGGATTTAGATGTTTTGCTAAATCTAGTTCGAGGTTGGTAGCTTCCTGCACCAACCTCTTTTTTATTGATTCCCTTGACATTATCTGAATCTTTTCATATCTTTGTGGAGTTAATATAAACTTGATTCTATGAAAATGAATAGATTGATAATACTATTTTTAGCTTGTGTTATTTGCTTTGGATGTCAGAAAACAAGTCCTGCAGATAATAGCGAGACTTTACCTAGATATGAAGAGGAGGATGACGCCCCTTCTTCAGAACAGAAAGTTTATAGCGTCGAAGAATTTCGTAATACGGAATTAGGCGATAGGTATGTTTGGGTGAAGGGAATTATTGTAGGAGCTTGTAGTAAGAGTATTAAATATGCAGAATGGATGGATCCATTCACCTATGATAATGCAATTTTATTAGCAGATAGTCTAGGAGATTGTACTCCAGAGAAAGTTATTGCTATTCAGTTAAGGACAAAAGCAATGAAGGCTGAGTTTGGTTTAGCTACAACTCCTGATAATTATGGGCGTACTGTTGCGTTCTATGGTACAAAACAAAAGTATCTTGGTGTACCAGGAATGAAGAAGAATGTTGTGGGCGGACAATGGCTAGATGAATGATTTTTGTATGAAAAGTTTGCTGTAAAGGATAAAAGTTGCTATATTTGCAAAACTTTAACTATAATGGGTAAGATGAAAGAGAATGATTTTACCTTTATCTGCCTAAGTTTTTTCAGTGAGTACGGAATGATTATTTTTAAATTAAGATAAAGCAATAAAAGCCTATCGGAACAATTATACTTCATAAAACAATAACAATATAAATGAAGAATCTAAGTGATATGACCGACGAGCAGTTGGCATTGTCATATATTAATGGAAGTAACGAGGCTTTTGATTTATTGCTTTTACGTAATCAATCAAAACTATTCTCATATATTCTTTTTGTAGTGCATGACCAAGATGCTGCTAATGATTTATTTCAGGAAACATTTGTGAAGGTTATAACTAGACTACAACAAGGTAAGTACTCTCCAACGGGAAAGTTCTATGCTTGGATTATGCGTATTGCTCACAATGTGATAATGGATTGGTATCGTGCTCAGCGTGCAGACAAGATTGTTGATGCGCCAAAAGAAAATAACCTTTCTAACATAGCTGGCAGTGAAACTACCATAGGGGATATTGAATGTCAGTTTATTAATTCCCAAACTCTTTCAGAAGTTAAGCGTTTGATGAACTTATTGCCGGCACCACAACGAGAAGTTGTATACATGCGTTTTTATCAGGAGATGTCATTTAAGGAGATTGCCGAGACAACTGGTGTGAGCATTAATACAAGTCTTGGACGTATGCGTTATGCAATCCTTAATCTGAGAAGGATGGTGCGTGAATATAATCTAAATTTACAGTTTGCTTAATATAAGAAGGTGTTGAATATTAGACGTTATGTAACCATAACCTTTATATACTTCTAATATTCAACACCTTTTCATTTTATCGTTTCAAAGTCTTCAACGAATGGATTGTGGCTTTCGGATCAGCCGCTTTGAAGACATAACTACCGCTAACGAGGATATCAACTCCAGCTTTTACAAGGCGCGGTGCTGTTTCTTGTTGTACACCGCCATCAACTTCAATGAGAGCTTTGCTATTTTCGTTATCGATCATTTGGCGAAGTCGTTGAACCTTTTTAATTGTATGTTCTATAAACTTCTGACCACCGAAGCCAGGATTAACGCTCATGAGTTGTACAATATCCACATCACAAATAATATCTTCAAGAACATTCACAGGAGTAGATGGGTTAAGAGTTACTCCCGCTTTCATTCCTGCACTATGAATTGCTTGTATTGTTCGGTGAAGGTGCACACAAGCCTCATATTGTACATTCATAATTGCAGCTCCTGTCGAAGCAGTTTGCTGGATGTAATTCTCTGGATGAACAATCATAAAGTGTACATCCATAGGTTTCTTACAAGTCTTACCCACTGCTTCCAAGATAGGAAATCCAAAGGAAATGTTAGGAACGAATACACCATCCATAACATCCATGTGAAGCCAATCGGCATCGCTCTCATTAATCATTTCAATCTCTTTGTCTAAATGTAAAAAATCAGCAGAGAGAAGGGAAGGAGATACTATTGTTTCCATACTTTTTAATTCTTAATTCAAGCAATAAGACTTTATTTTCCCATTCATTTTAAAGGTACGATAGGTGTAAGCTATCTGTCGGATAAGGGCTAAAGTCTTCTCAGAAGGCTTTAATTCCTCAGGAGTAAAACTATTCACCATAGGCTTAAATTATGCTATTAATTAGAGAGTTCTTTGTTTTTTAAACGTGCTTGTCTAAAGATTATTATATCTGATAGAAACATTATTTCCTTTTATCTTCCACATTCGCAATGTTTTTATAGCGATACTACGGGTACAATCTTTTTTTTGATTATCTTTGTAGCACAAAAATTATAACTATGATAGTAAAGATATGTGGCATGCGTGATGCCGTGAATATACATGATGTATCGCAATTAGGTATTGAGTGGTTAGGATTAAACTTCTGCCCATCAGATAAACGTTATGTCAGTCAGATATCCTCGCGCGCTGGTATTATCCCAGATTATGGTTCGTTAAAGGTGGATACATCTGAAAGTAATCGCCCGAAGTTATGTGGTATTTTTAAAGATGATATGCCACAGAACATAGTTACGTGTGTCTATAATTTCAATCTTGATATCGTTCAGCTTGATGGCGAGGAAAATCCTGTCATGTTAGATAATCTTCGTCGCACGATTGATCCCGACATTCATGCTGGAATAAAGATAATGAAGACTATTTCGGTTAGGACTCGTGAAGATATTAACCAGTATAAGCAGTATGTAAATAGTGCTGATTATTTCCTATTTGATATGCAAACTTCGGAAGGTAGTTCTAAGGATTGGACAATTTTAAATGAATACGATGGGAATATTCCTTTTCTGTTGTCAGGAAATATTGGCATAGAGGACCTATCAAGCATTAACGATTTCTCATCCTCAGTTCTATGGCATTAACATTGATCAGAAGTTTGAGAAAGAACCAGCCATGAAAAATATCACTCTGCTTAAGACTTTCTTGGAAAGCGTGCGAAGATAAACGGGGACGCATAAATGAAACTTACGAAAATGAAGTGTGTTATCATTGATAACTATGATTCATTCACCTATAATCTAGCGCATCTTATCAAAGAAGTTGGGGGAGAAGTAACCATTTTTCATAATGATGACTTCCAACTTAATGAGTTAGAATGTTTCGACAAGATAATACTTAGTCCTGGACCAGGGCTACCTTCTCAAGCGGGTCAATTAATGAATGTCATTCGTCATTATGCTGGTCACAAACCAATCTTAGGTGTTTGTTTGGGACATCAAGCTATTGCGGAGAGCTTCGGGGCTAAGCTGGAGAACCTTTCAGACGTATTTCACGGAGTTTCCGCAGAGATAATTCAGCCCGTCAACTCCCCTTTATTTGCAGGATTAAAGCGTCCAATCATCGTAGGGCGTTATCACAGTTGGGCGGTTTCAAAGGATGATTTTCCCGATTGTTTAGAGATAATTGCTGAAACGTCTGATGGGATTATCATGGCATTGAGGCATCGTGACTATAATTTATATGGCATTCAATTCCATCCTGAAAGTGTTTTAACGCCACAAGGCAATAGGATTCTTCACAACTGGTTAGTGCTTTGAACAATATTTATTACATCTATAATCATCGATGGTAGAGACAACTAAATATATAGATACAATTATTGACGACGGATTATCATGGTATGCAGTAAAACTCTTTACCATTCGTCAACAAGAAGTAAGAACCTATTTTGAGGAAAAAGGCTTAGAATGTTTCGTTCCCGAGCAATATATTACGATAGAAGGGCGTGATGGCAAGCCACGTAAAGTATTACGTCCTGTCGTTCGTAATCTTGTTTTTGTGAAACAGTCCATTGATGAAAAGCAGTTTCGCCATATTGTTAGCGAGATGAACTATAAGATAAGTGTTCTGCGCAAATCAATCAGTTCTCAGGAATATTGCCTTATTCCACACGACCAGATGTATGAATTTCGTCTTATGTGTAATCCTGAAGTGACAATGCGAAAGTTTGTTTCTTCCGACGAGGCACATCTAAAAGCTGGTGATGAGGTATTGGTCAAGTTCGGACCCATGAAAGGAATGACTGGGCGATTGGTTCGTTCTAACAAAAAGTATTATTTATTAAAGGAGATTCCTGGTATCGGTGTAATGCTAAAGATTTCCAGATGGTGTTGTGTTCCTATGGAGAAATAAATGTAAAGTAATATTGTTATTTTTTTGATACCTATAATTTCGTTATTCGAAAGCAACTTATATTTCCGTCTGAAATACACGATTTTTTTGAGATAATTCTTCCTACTTTTTTTGTAATAATCTGATAGTCATGGAGTTACAAGAAGTTCGATTGTTTTGAGAAGAAAAATCCTATCTATTTTACTGAAATGTGCTATCGTTTTGATTAAAAAAAGTACTATCGTTTCCGTCAAAAAGTACTATCGTTTTCATCAAAAGGTAGTATCGTTTTTTTATGAAAAGTCCTTATTTTTTTTGGGTGAAAAAGTACTGGAAAAATCTCTGAAAAATGTAATGAGTTTTTTTATTTTTTTAAGTCCTATTTTACGTGTTTGATTGATAAATCGTTTTTCTAGAATACGCTAGAATAATAAAAATTAAATGTAATATTTTTTTGTGATGAAGATAGGATTTCGCTAAGCTCTTCTCCAGAATTAAGTGGGACGATTTCTGTTACCATTCACGGCACATCTATTAGCATGAAAAAACGAACCTAGAGATGTGGCGGATATTTGCTAAGCTATAATAAGAAATTCAATCATTAGAAGGATGATAATAGAGCTATGAAATACGGAGAATTGTTTACAGACAATATGAAAAAAGTCCGCAAACAATTTCGATTTTGTTTGCGAACTTTTCCTTGTTTATCTTATGGAATCGTCTCAGAACTTACTCACTGAAAGTCTGTAAGCTAGGACGAAAGCACTTGATGCTACTATGCTTTTTCTAAGCGTAAGAGTGCATACCACCAAGAATGTAATTGACACCGAAATAAGTCATTAGGATACTTAAGAATGCAATAAACATAAAGATGTGATATTTCTTCTCACTTCTTAATGACTGTAAACTTGCTTTATGCAAAGGAATCGCATAAATCATGAATGTTATGAGTGCCCATGTCTCTTTCGGGTCCCATCCCCAATAAGTACCCCAACTGATATTTGCCCAAATTGCTCCTATGAATATTCCTAATCCGAGGGTGGTTATAGCAGGATAGAGGAATATTTGTGAGAGCGTTGTCAGTTGCTTATTAATCTGAATGATACTTGCTTTTTTACTTTTATTTGTAAAGAAATAGGCGATTGCACTGATGAATGTCAAAGAAAATAGGGCATAAGATATCATGATAATACTGACATGTATGCTCAGCAACGGACTATTTAGTACGGGCATACGTGGCGTGATACTCGGATCCATCTCACCAAGATGACTTACGAGTAGCATGAATCCACTCATGAGTAGTCCAAAGGTAGTCATCAGTTGCATCTTATGGGTTGTAAGGATTGATACAATCATAATGAGCCATGAGAGTAAAAGCATTGTTTCATAGCCATTTGCAATAGGAATCGTCCCGTTGATAATCCATCTTAAAGCTAATGTAAATGTGAGGATAAGCCATGATAAGCCCATGAGACAGGTGAAAATTCTGTATCTCTTCTTTTTGTTTAAGAATAAGATGGATAAAAGTCCTAACGTCAGATTGGCGATGAATAGAATCGTTGCGAACGAGCAAGAATTATAGATATTCTCTGCTTTTATTTCCGTTGGTGTAGGGATCGTATTACCACCATAAACTTGTTGATATTTCTGCAACTTTAGAGCAAGTTCGTTCAGCATTCCAGTGTTTCCTTGGTTGGCTAATTGTCTTGCTAAGGAGAGAATCGTATGAATGTATTGCTGTTGTGCCTTAGGCATAGCTTTGGGCATACGATCGGTAGGTGCAAACCAGTCAATGTTTCCTTTGTTTGATGTATAAGGGAATATCTTGAGCGTTTTGCCCTGCATAAGATCCATTAATAACATCATCTTGTCGTCAGTGTCAAGAATCTGTTTAGCGACAGCATCGTTAGGTTGACTCTGTGCGTCTTCAAGATATGGACCGAGGATATATCCTTGTTGTCCGAAAAGACTCATAGGAGATATATATTCACTGAGCCCTAATTTATTACGTAGCTCACTTCCTTTTATCTTAAAGATAGGTTCTTTCATCCATTCCTTCCCCCAGAACATGAAGCCAGTTAGTACTTGGCAGGGAGTGAAGTCCTTGTAATTCTTTTTACCATATAGTTTCTTTGTGAAGTCAATGGCGTAGGTTTGCATAGGACAGATACGACCATTATAAACAATAAGAACCTTTCCGAACTCATCTGCAGTCTCACGTGTTAATGATGGTTGTGCACTGATAGGTGATGTTCCTGCTAGGAGTAGTAAGAGTAACGCAATGGCTTTCCCACTATTACTACGAAGTAAGCGACGGAAGTTCCCTTTAGGTTCGATGAGCATGGCAATGAGTCCAAGGAAGAGTAGGGCATAACCTATATATGTTACGGGGATTCCATATGGATCAGAATTGACGGATAAGTATGAGCCTTTCATATCTTCATCGAAACTACTTTGATAAAGACGTGTGCCATAGCCTGAATATATCTTGTTCATAGATACCTGAAACTCTTCTTTCCTTTCACCTTCTATTATAGTAATCACAGAAGCATAATCCATTGCAGCCATATTGCCTGCGTGATAGGTAATATTGAATCTATTTAGAACAACCGAGAATGGTAATTGTGCCTTATTACCATCTTTTGTTATATAGGTACTTACAGGCTTCCCTTGTCTTAGATGTATCATTCCTTTGTGTGCTGTTAGATGAGTGAGTAAAGCACCAAGGAGAATGATGACGAATGACAAATGTAATAAGACGATGATAGGGCGGCGGACTTTCCGCTTAATAAAATAAATGATTCCTGTAGCTGTACCTATTGCCCATAATAGGATGAACCACCAAGAACCGAAGATATTATCTGAAACATAATCAAGACTTGTGTATTTCCCTATAACTGTTCCTATCGCCATTATGGCAACAATGAGAATATACACAATCTCAAGTAATCTTTTTGTTCGCATTATTGTAAGATAAAAGAAGACGGAACTCTTCTGCGAATCCCATCTTCTTCTTATGAATGTTTTGTTAATTGCTGTTCATTAGATAGAGCGGATGAACTTAACAACAGCGTCTCTATCCTTCTTTGGTAAGTTATAGAACTTGAAGGCTGCCTTATAAGCCTGACTATTCTTGCTATAAGCGTGCCACATGATTGCTTCAATCTCATTACGAGCACGAGCATCGTGTAGACGATCTTCTGCACCAGAGTTAATCAATGAAAGACCTCTGCCCCAAAGTGGAGTAGTGCGGCACCAAGATCCATGGATATCGTTCTTCATGTCGAGCTTATGCTGGATGAAGTCAGAGTATGGATAAATCTTCTGATTAGCATACTTAGGCAACTGCTTGTTACCAAGGATTACTGAAGAACCGTGGTTATCAGCACCCGTAGTCCAAGAAGCCTTGTGACAATGAGCGCAGCCTAACTCACCAGTAAAGAGTTCCTTACCACGCTGTACGTCCTTGTCGTTCAAGTTTCTTGCACGTGGAACAGCGATACCTCTATGCCATACCATAAATGCGTGATAAGCTTCATCGCTCATCTCTGGCTTGAAGTTGAAGTAAGGATTGTTATAGAGGTTTACGTTGTCGCTTGGTGAAAGCAAATAACGGACAGCCTTCTTGATACCCTCACGTGTACCATCGTTGTAGTAAGGATGTACGTAAGAGTTAGGATCGCTGCCATGCTGTTGGATGTAACTAATCACGTTCTCGTTCTCTGACATTGCTTTTGCCCATGGCTCTGTAGAACAAATGTGCTTGATATCTGAACGAAGAACATTCAACTCGTCCCAAAGAGCAACGTCATTCTCAAGACAACCATCGAGTAAGTCGTAGTTGAAACGCTTTACGAACTTATTACCAAAGCATCTTCTGCCCAAGCTTCAGGCTTCAACTGCTTTGTGGTGTTATCGAAGAACTCTGGGTTCAACTCTACGTACTGTCCTTCTGCCTTATATTGCTTCTCCAGGTCTTCGTTAGAGATTGCATCTATCAACCCAAGTCCTTGGAAGTTACATGAAGCTATTAAACGTACTTCATAGTTGCTTGGTACTGGATCTGTGTTGAATGCTGACTGTGGAATAGATACTGATGGATAGCGCAGATTGAACTTCTCACCATCAGGGAACTGCATTGGTAGTCCACTTGGCATAGAAGTTACGTCGTGCCATGTGATGTGTATTTGCTTTGGATCAACAGGAGGCAAGAATGGCTCAACGGCTTGCAACATTGTGAATGTTGTGAGCTGATTGATAGGAGTACCATTGTTGCTGCCTGGAGCATCAGGGGTATAAACTGAAACAATGTAACCGTTGCCCTTTACTGGCTCCATGTCATTGCGGCTATGACCGTGAGCATAACCTCCAGAGTGGCAATACTCGCATGAACGACGTGAAGCAACTGGTCCCCAACCTTTGTATGGTTCGGTGCTAAGGGTGTACTTAGCACTTGCCATCATATCTCCTTGGTTGAAGAGATCAGTTAGTCCTTGTTCGTCGATAGCTGGTGTGTTGTCTTCATAACCACCTGCTGCGGTGTTCTCTGTTGTACCAAGTTTACCACCTGGATACCACTCATCAGCAGAGAAGTTACCTACAGCCTGACCAATGTACTTTGTCTCAGGTTCTGATGGTTGCTGTGGCTTTTCTGGCGAAACATTGTCGTCAGAACAAGCAGCAAATGCACATAATAGCGCTCCCGCAAGTAGGAATTTGCTATAGCTGTTGTGTCTCATAATGTTTTTAAATCTATTATTTAATGAGACGTAAGGTTGTATGGAAGAACATACAACCTTGTTGTCTCTTTCTTTTCTTATAAGATATTGCTGATTGGACAGGCTTGTCCAACTAATTGGACAAGTTAGTCCAACGAGTTGGACACATTAGTCCAATTCGATAGTCCTTATAGGAAGATGATACTCGGTAAATAATATATTGGGTGCAACTTCACCTTTCCACCATTTGATCATCTTTAATACCATACGGCAATGCCCATCTTTACTTATCTGTCTGCTGATTAATCCATGTACCAGCTGCATTAAGTGCTTCGTTCAAGGCATCAACCTTATCAATGCAAGTCTTAACCTGTGGATTACCTGGTTGGTCAATGAATGCAATACCGCTCTTCTTAGCTGTCTCCAAGGCTGCAATTGCCTCGTTAAGAGCAGTGTTCAATTCATTATAATTAGGATAGTTGTTATTCTTCAAGAAGTTCATGATAGAGTACTTGGCTGGGGTAGAGATTGTCTCTGTACCACGTACGCCATAGAGTGAATTCTTGATAGAATAGATGTTATCTTGGTAGTCTTGGAATGAACGCTTACTGTATGGTGACTCGATGTAGTTAGCTGCATCGTCTGCCGTACCAGTACCTGTAGCCTTACGATAAGCCTGACCAAGTTTTTGTTCAGCAACTTCTTCGCAGATGCCAGAGCATCCGCCAATGAATATATTGTTCAGTGTCTCATGCCATGAAGCAAACATACCTTTCTCAGTAGTGGCGAACTGTGAGTAATCACGATATGGAATATTCTTTGCAGAAAGTCCTCTGTGTCGTGTTCCATTAACTACCCACATTGCATTTGCAAGTTGATTCAAGTGTGATGTTGGGATACTCGTACCTAACCAGCCATATTCCAAAGATAAGTCATGTTACGGAGGTCACCTGCAACTGCTGCTGCAAAGGCTGCTTCGTTTACAGTACTTACACTTGTAAGACCTTGTTCTGTCTCTTTCTCAGCATTGAAGTCTGCTACTGTACGATTCTTACCATTACGGAAGAGAACGAACTCCAATCCGTGGAAACCTAACACAGAGTCGAAGTTACCATTGTTGTCATAAACATACTTGGTTGGATTCTCGCCATTAATACCTGAGATAACATCTACATTATTTAAAGCCCTTGTCAACTGATCATGGTCAAGTGGCCATGAGTCGATATGTGGGTCGATCTCATTGTCAGAAGCTGCACCATAGAGGAAAGACTCACTCTGCTCCCAATCTCTACGTGCTCCTTTGAAAGCCTCACAAGCTGCATCAATATCACTCTGAGTCAAAGTACCTGCTTTACGCTTCTGATAAAGATTCTGGCAAGCCTTATAAAGAAGATCAGACTTCTTTGCCAAGTCTAAATATGTAGGTTTAACAACTTCATTAATGTAGTTGGCAACAACCTTACCCATCTCTGTTTTATTAGCGTTTGCTCTACTTTCGCTTTCAGCCTGGCTTAAAGCAGATTGCTGTTCAGGTGTAAGAATTGTTGTGTTAATAGGTTCATCATCATCACTACTACATGATACGAAGCCTGTTGCTAATGTTCCTGCAAGAAGGAACATTGCGAGTTTTGTTACTTTTTCATTACAATCTTTATTTAATGATAATTTATAATAGTGTTTTCTCTTATAGGAAGAAGCCCTCGTATGCAATACCTATATTTATAGAAGGTTCATCGTTGTATCCTTTCTTAAGATTACGATAGTTGTACTCCGCCTTGATAGCTATCTGTGGGATAGGATAGTAGTTGATACCTGTTGCAAGGATAGTTCTGTTAGTCCACTGCTTTGTTGTAGCGTGAATATAAGAATCATAATGTTCTATGTGACCGAAGACATAAAGCTTCTGATTGTCGGCACGCATCTTGTGAATCTGAGAGAAGATATCATAACCTACCTCAAACATCATTGTCATTGCATGACTTCCGAAGTTTTTACCATTACCTGACTCATAAGGCTTAACATATTGTACATTAGGGTATGAAAGCTGTGTAATCTCTTTTGCATTGCTAACGTAACCATAATCGATGTTACCTCTTGCAATCCAGTTGTATTTATTATAGGTGAAGTCTAAGCTACCAAGATAGACGTTACCCTTAATCTTCTTCTTTGCACCCCTCTCGCTATCGTGTGGTACGTTGTTGTGCATTGCCTGTCCAGCGTATGCGCTGACACCAATACGAAGACCAGGGATAGTATAATTGTCTACACGAGCCAGGAAGCCATACTTGTTAGCAACCTCGAACTCAAAAGGACTTGATGTACCTTTCTGTATCCAATTGGCACGACTAAAGTGATAAGCATCCAATCCTGCAATTATTTGTGCTACATAGCTAAAATCACCCTTACGTCCCCAGAAAGAGACACCAGTTTGATGCCATGTGCTTGGAAGAATTGTGTTTTCTCCCTCTGGACGATATACTGTGAAGAAGTTTAATGGCTCATGATGAGCATTCACTAAGCCGAATGGTACAACGATATGACCAGCACGGATGTTGAAAGCTTTCCCGAATGATTTGTAACCAGAACTGTTCCAGCTCTACTTCTCCACCTTTCTCTGTCTCGTGCTCAAACTCAATAGCTTCATCTGCCTCATATTCAATAGCAGAACCAGAGCCACCATGTTCAAACTCTATTTCACTACCCATTGACCAACCTTTACCGAAGTCGTAACCAAGGTAGATGACTGCATGCGGAATATCAAATCGACCATGACTTGGGTCTTTCTTATAGAGACTAGGTGTTGTATAACGATTACCGTTATCGCTATAGAAATTGCGTGAGTAAGCAGCCTCACCATAACCACCAAGACTTAATTTGTTTCCTTTGACATGATTCATTACAGAGTCTGCAGCATTAACTTGTGCTTGTGCAGTAGTCGTTCCTGCTAGGAGTGCTCCAAAGATAATCCCGAATGTAAAATTATTCATAGAGTTCTTGTCTATTATTTATTATTATTTCGTTTGCAAAGTTACTTTCTTTTATTGAATAAGGCAATACCTATATCTATTGAATTTTCATCTATTTTAATATTACTTTAGCTCGAAAAACTCTTTTGTCGAGTCATAATTAATAGGTATTATTGTATTTGTTCCATTTTATAATTTGGGATTGATAATATCGTTGTTCTTTCGTATATATGCTCTTTTTTTGAGGCAAAGAGATGCTCTTTTTGCCCTTAGAAGGTACTCTTTTCTAACGTAAAAGAGTATCTTTAATATTTCATGATTTTTGTTGTATTTGTTTGTTATAAGACTTTTCTTCATAAGACTCAACGTATTATGTTGTAATTTAACTAGATATAGTTTTACATTACTTTGCTAAATGTTTGTACTTTGTTGTACGTTTTGAAGCAATACAATTCATGTGTTAGGGAAGGTTGTTTCTGCTTTTAATACTAATAAATTAGGATATTAGGTTAAATACTTGATGATTCCTATTGTGTTATTGAACTTTTTTTTGTTATTTTGCATACGATATCATTACGGAAAGACGAGATGAAGAATCAAAAAATGTATGAGCCTGATGATAAGATGATAAACCTTATCAAAGACAACTATAGTCTATTACAGAGTTTAGGTTGTTTTGGCATTAGCTTAGGCTTTGGAGATAAAACGGTGAGAGAAGTTTGTAATGACCAGAATGTTGACACATATACGTTCTTGTCAGTTGTGAATTATACTATTAATGGTTATAAAGGATTTGATGATCTTGATAGGTTATCAATACCCACTCTTATGCAGTATCTCAGAGCGAGTCACACTTATTATCTTGACTACGAATTACCTTTCATTCGAAGAGAATTGACGGGTGCTTTGGATGAGAATGATAACCTTGCTCGACTCATACTTCGTCTTTATGATGAGTATGCCCATTCTATTCGTAATCATATGCAATATGAGGAAAAGAATGTTTTCCCTTATGTTGACTCTTTATTAAAAGGTGAGGCTAATGATACTTATGATGTAGAAACCTATTCTAAACATCATAGTCAGACAGATGATAAGTTGCGTGAGTTAAAGAGCATTATCATTAAGTATCTTCCTTCTGATTCTCATCATAATAACCGTCTCACTGCCACATTATATGATATATATAATTGTGAGGAATGGCTCGACCAGCATGCTTTAGTTGAGGATGATATCTTTATTCCTGTTATTAGACGATTAGAACAGAAGAGTAAGCAAAATGATGTTAGTGTAAAGATCTCTAACATGATAACACAGAGTCCTGAATCGAATGAAGTTCTTAGTGATCGTGAGAAAGATGTTATCGTTTCTGTTGCTCAAGGAATGACTAATAAAGAGATTGCCAACCATCTCTGTATATCAACGAATACTGTCATTACACATCGTCGGAATATTGCACGGAAGTTACAGATACATTCTCCAGCGGGTTTGACAATCTATGCTATTGTCAACAATTTGGTGGATATAAGTAGTGTGAAATTATAATTATCTATGGATAGGGTATATGAAGTTTCTTCTTACTACCCTTTTCTAAAATCAGTTTATATCTTGGTCAGTGTGTATGGAGAATGTTGAAGCGAAGAAAATGGGTCGCCCAAAGATGGCTATCGTAGACCCTAATACACTTGCAGTCTTAGGCTTAAAACAGATATTGCAGAATGTGATACCAATCATGTCTGTGGAAACCTTTTCTTCATTCCAAGAGTTTGAAGAGGCTCAACCAGATTCATTTTATCACTATTTTGTGGCACAAGTAATAGTCTTAGAAAATAGGCAGTTCTTTTCTCAACGCATACATAAGACTATTGTACTAACAATTACCAAGAACCCTAATTCCCAATTATCAGGCTTTCATAGTTTCTGTATTAATGTGCCCGAGGAGGAACTTGTTAAAGCAATTTTAAAGATAGAACAGTATGGACATTCGGGTGGAAAGAACTTACCTGAACTTCCACAAGTGTTGAAGAATAAGATATTGAGCAATCGTGAGATAGAAGTCTTATCTTTGATAGTTCAAGGAATGATTAATAAAGAGATTGCAGAGAAACTTAATATAAGTTTGACAACGGTCATTTCACATCGAAAGAATATTATGGATAAGTTAGGTATGAAAAGCGTATCTGCATTGACTATCTATGCCGTTATGCATGGTTACATTGACATTAATAAGATATAGAATGATAAATTCTTATCGTTTATGGACAAGACTTTTCCTTTAAGTCTTGTCTTTTTTGTACCTTATTAATACTAATCAGCTTTCCTCTCCCTTTATAAGAAAGGTGACAGAAGATGTGCAAACCATCCTCTAAAGCGTTGCCATGGAGTTCGCCATTGTTTCCATAGCTCCTCTGTTAGCTTGAAACTATCTTTCTTTTGATTCTCAAAGAGAGTATCCAATTCATGGGTTGTACATTTATCAACGATAACTGCATTCTCCTCTCTGTCCCACCTTAGACTTCGTGAGTTGAGGTTTGCAGACCCAACAGTACATAATTGTCCATCTACCGTGATAATCTTTGTATGATGAAAACCTGCCTTGTATAACCATATCGTACATCCGTCTTTCATCAGCTGATGAGCATTATAGAATCCACAATCTGGCGTTAAAGGTATATCGCTCCTTACACTCAACAATATCTCAACCTTCACACCCCTCTTTACAGCCTTACGCAAAGCCTTCTTTAAAGTAGGACTTAATGTGAAGTAAGGATTGATGATCTTTATACTATCCTTTGCATCATTGATGGCGTTAACATAGAAGTAACGGATAATATCTTGCTGACTTGTGGTTCTCGATTGATGATACCAACCATCTTTTTACCAGCACTTTTACAAGTATCAGGTTTTAATCCTTTGATATATTCAGCATTCGATATACCGTGGTAATATTTTGCGCCATGCACCTGTTTCGTAGAGACAAGATACCACATTCTTAGAAAGATGTTCTGTAAAGTGTTTACCTCATCGCCTTCTATTCTACAGTGCATATCGTGCCATGAGCCAACGACTTTCGTACCTTTTATATAATAGTCTGCCACGTTCATCCCACCTGTATAGGCTATCTTACCATCAATGATAACAATCTTTCGGTGGTCTCGATTGAAGATATCATGTATCCAAGGAAACTCTAAAGGCTTAAACTCATATATCTCTATCCCTTTCTTGCGGATAGCCCTCAAAGTACTCTTCTTCATGGGTTGATTATTACTGGCATTCCCAAATCCATCAAATATAGCCCTCACTTCAACACCTTGTCTCACCTTCTTCTCTAAATGGCGTATGAGTTCATCGTTGATTGAATCGTTGCGAAAGTTGAAGTATTCTAAGTGAATACTCGAACGTGCTTGGTCTATTGCTTTGAACAAGTCGTCGAACTTCTCCTGACCAGTACAAAGAAGAGTAACCGAGTTATTATGTGAAAAGCTTATTCCTTTGTGACGTAATTGGCATACAAGCATTGAGTCTGCTCTCCCATCCTTATTTGCTAATTCCTTACCATTACCCTTATACTCAAAGGTCTTAGCCGTTAGATGATAAGGGAAGAGTAGGGCTATGAATGTACAAATGCAAGTAATGATGGGCTTTCTATAACTTTCTTGTTTCCTTTTTGTCATTTTCTTGTAGGAATACTCCTTTCTTTGTATTAACTCAATGAGAATATAAGGTGTTAAATCATACAACTATAATGGTCGACAACTCCCAGAAGATTCTTTTCTTCATCACATACTAAGACTGTATGTACTTTATGTCGATGCATAATCTGCTGTATTTCTGTAATTTTAATGTTGGGAAGAACCATCTTAGGCTCTGTTGTCATAATATCTTTGACTGTATGGTTAAAGAACTCTGCTTGCCATTTTTCCATAGCCCGTCGGATATCACCATCCGTAATCAGACCTACGATTTTCTTTCCAGATAAAGCTATACCCAAGCCCAATTTCCCCTTGCTAACATGGATAATTGCTTCGCCTAAGTGCATCTCCTTAGGGATAACAGGTAAGTTCTCTGATATCATGACATCTTGTGCAGTTGTCAATAAGCGCTTACCTAACTCACCTCCTGGATGGAACTGAGCAAAATCCTGCGGTCTAAAGTCTCTTACACGCATCAAAGCCACTGCAAGTGCATCACCCATAACCAAAGCTGCTGTTGTTGAACTTGTTGGTGCTAGGTTTAGCGGGCACGCTTCTTTTTCAACCCAAACCTTTAATGGGCTGTGGAGTATTTAGCTAGAAGTGAATGGGGATTCGCACTCATTCCTATGATTGGAATATTCATGTGAAGAACCATCGGTATAAATCGAAGTAACTCATCAGTCTGACCAGAGTTTGACAACGCCAGTACGACATCCTCTTCTTTCATTACACCTAAGTCACCATGATATACATCCAATGGGTTGACGAAGAAAGCAGGTGTACCTGTAGAAGAAAGTGTTGCAGCTATCTTCGCTCCAATATTTCCACTCTTACCAACTCCTGTCACAATGACTTTCCCTGTACAATGATACATCAAGTCGACAGCTTTCTCAAAGTTATCATCAAGTTGATTGATAAGATTGATTGTCGCATCAGCTTCTTCTTTGATACATTGTATAGCGTAGTCTCTTACATGTGTTAATCTTTCTTCTGCTCCAATCATATTAACTTGCTAATTAATTCGTCTAACTTATTTAACTCTAGCATGTTGGCTGCATCAGACAAGCCTTGGTCTGGTGTTGGATGTACTTCAAAGAAATAACCTGTAGCACCAAAAGCCTTAGCTGCTAATGCCATAGAAGGAACAAACTTTCGATCGCCGATTGTCTTACCATCTCCTGCGCTAGGACGTTGTACACTATGCGTGCAATCCATGATAACATTCGGAACAATCTCCTTCATATCTGCAATGTTACGGAAGTCTACAACTAGATTGTTGTAACCAAAGCAGTTACCTCTTTCTGTAAGCCATATCTCTTTTGCACCACTTTCTAAGCATTTCTGCACGGGATATTTCATGTCTCGTCCACTTAAGAATTGTGCCTTCTTGATATTCACAATTTTGCCCGTCTTTGCTGCAGCTACTAACAAATCGGTTTGTCTACAAAGGAAGGCAGGAATCTGAATAACATCAACCACTTCGCCTACAGGTTCTGCTTGATTACTCTCATGAATATCAGTAAGTAGTTTTAAACCATACTTCTGCTTAATATCATAAAGCATACTCAATCCCTTCTCCAATCCTGGACCACGGAAAGAGTTTATACTTGTGCGGTTAGCTTTATCAAAGCTAGCCTTAAAAATGATATTAATATTGTATTTCTCGTTAAGCCTAACCAACTCTTCTGCAACAGAACAGAGGAGCTCTGAGCTCTCAATTACGCAGGGACCTGCAATGAAAGTGGGTTTATTGTTCATAATTCAGTAGGACTACTCCTGTTTCATAACTTAATTGAACTTCTCCTTGTAAGTGTTTGTGCAAAGTTATATATAATAAGGTTACCGCACAAGGTTTTAACCTTTGTTTACATAAATGTACCAAATCTTATTGATAAAATTTGGATTTTCCGATTAAAACACTTTACCTTTGCAGCGGATTTAAGTTATTATGTACCCCGTATGTGGGTTATAATTATAGGTAGAAAGATTTTATATTTAGTATTAACAATTAAAGCTTTTAAGATGAAAAAGATTTTGATGTCACTTGCAGTAGCCTTTGTTGCTTTGGCTGCTAACGCTCAAGTTTATGTTGGTGGTAATGTTGGTATTGCTTCTTCAAAGGAAGGTAATGCTGATGCTGTTACAACTTACAAGGTTCTCCCTGAGATTGGTTACAATATCAATGAGAACTGGGCTATTGGTACAACAGTAGGTTTCGGTAAGGGTAACCCTGTAAGCATTGAGGGTGAGTCTAAAAACTACGTTACAGTTGAGCCATACGCTCGTTACACCTTCGTTCGTACTAAGTACGTTAACGCATTCGTTGATGGTGGTTTCGGTTATGCACATATGAACCACGCTCATGTAGGTGGTGCTTCTGCTGATGCATGGTCTGTTGGTTTGAAACCAGGTATATCTGTAAACCTCAACAAGAAGGTTAGCTTCGTTGCTCACGTAGGTTTCGCTGGCTGGAAGTCAGTAAAGTATGATGGCGAAAGCAAGGACAGCCACGCATGGGGTGTTGACCTCGATGGTAACAACGTTACATTCGGTGTTTACTACAACTTCTAAGACAAAGATTATTCTGTTATAGAAGATAACATTTAAAGAGAGGAATATATCGCTTTAAAGTGAAACCAGTAGAGTCATTACTCTCAAGGTTCAGATACTTTAGGTGATATATTCCTCTTCTTTTTATCGTTTAACTTAAACCTTATTTGTACGCTAAGTTAAACGCAAACCATACTCTAAGTTAAATGCCAATCATACTTTAAGTTAAAGGTCAATCGTACTTTAAGTTAAAGGTCGGCTGTACTTAAATTTAGTAGTCATTTTTCGGTTCAATTAAGGTCGATACTTATAAAAAAACTCCTAGGACAATTTGGCTTTATTTTACCTAAAGTTTTATACTATTATTTATCTTTCTTGCAAACGACATTAATAGGATAATCTACTATTAATGAAATGAGGTTAAATACATTGTTTTAAAGTAGTTATCAACGAATAGTTCAATAAGAAGTATAGCCTTAATTTTACCTCTTCCTTGATTCAGAAAAGCTATTTATTCATTCTAAAGGAAAAGTATGGTAATGCGATGACTATCCATAAAATCAATTAGAAAAAGGGCATCCAACTGATGGATACCCTTTCGGTTTATACGACTTGTATTGTGTGAATATTTCAGAGTCTATTGATTCTTAATTGTAATCTCACGTTGTGGGAATGGAATTTCAATACCATTCTTATTGAGCGTATCATAAATACATTCCATGATAATGCTATCATCAAGTCCTTGTGTGAAAACGTTAACCCATACAAGTACTTTTAGTGTAATGCAGCTATCATCAAAACTCTTTAGTAAGACCATTACCTTCTTTTCCTTGTAAGTAATGTCTAGTGCGGTGATGGCATCAATCAGCATTTTCTTAACTTCATTGATATTACTACCGTATGCTACGCCCACTTCTAGGATGTCAAGCTCATATCCATGATTCTTTGTCATGTTCTTATAGTTCTTCGTAAAGAGCTGTGAATTTTGGAAGGCAATGATTGATCCATCTAGTGCTTCAAGCATTGTTGAGGTATAGCTGATAGAGCTTACACGTCCACGTATGCCATCACATACAATATAATCGCCTATCTTAATTCGTCCTGTCATCAATGATATACCATAGTAGATGTTCTCAAGAATATCTTTCATGGCGAAACCGATACCAGTTGATAAGCCGCCAGTTACAACAACTAGCCATGTGTTGCTGATTTGGAATATACTTAAAGTCGTCAATAACCATGCGCCCCATACAACTACTTGTAAGACATTGATAAACATTGTACCTCTAGCAGCAGCCGTTGTAGGGTCACTCTTCTTTAAGAATTCTTTTATAGCGTCCCTAATCGTGTGATTTAGATAGTTAAAGATGAACCAAAGGATTGTAACCACGGCGATAGAGTAGATACTAATCTTGAACTTATCAGAATCAATGAAGTTCGCACGGAATAACCTCCAAGTTATATCACTTAGGTTGAATACATCTGCTGCCCAATAAATTGAGATGATGAAAGACGATACCAATGATGATGGTATGAATACATTGTATATAAATCTGATAATCCACGTCTTTACGATTGATAATTTCTTTCAGGATGTCTCTCCCTATATTGATCAAGATAATCATGGAAGAATGCGATTGTTAATATACATGCTAATTGCATCATCCACCAAATAAAGGCTTGCACGCCCAGCATGGTATAGCCTATTATTGAGCTAACCAAAGAGAATACGAATACCGTGAGTGATAAATAAGCAAGGTATAAGTCGTATTTAGGAATTTGCAAGCGGTGCTTGTAAATCATCCTTGCCTGCCACAAAGCATTGAGCAATAAGAGGGGAGGGTAGACGAGTGTTACTATGGAGCTTGGCAACATCACAATACGGAAGGTGATGACGGTAAACCCAACAAAGATAAGAGGGTAATATATGCGATAGGTGTTGTGTGTTTGTGCACCACTAACACGCAATAACAATGAGGCAAAGATAACAGTAAGTAACCATGTGTATTCGAGCAAAAGGTTGCATGCCATGTGAACAAAGTTGGATGGCGAAAGAATCTTGATGATGACGAGTATGATACTAAAAGTAATGATTGATGTCACCATAATAATACATGTTCGCTTGGCAAGAAAGCACTGTTCTGCTGCTCAAACCGATTCGTCTTCATTACCTTCGTAACAAGGAAACGAATGCTTAAATAATTGAAGAGTATTGCCACTAAACCATAGATGAGTATCATGGAAAAGAGCGTAATGAGCCACCTTACATCCCATTGAGATTGCACGACTCGTTGTGGCGTGTATTTCTCAGAAAGGTTAGAACTCATTTGAGAGATAAGTGTTGGAGCATTGCGTAGGAATTTAAAGTAATTTACTCCGCTATTTGTAAAGATGCTCGTCTGAATCTCCTCATATCTCTTTTGTGCATACGTATCGAGCGATTGAAGTTGTTGTTGGTTGTATTGGTAATATTGTATATATTCTTGATAAGAGTCGTTACGCTCTTGCAACATTCGACGTATGCTAATGGCAAGCGTTAAACAAACGTTGCGGTCAGTCTTCATCTTGTCTGTCATGCCAAATGTGTACATTGTACTGAGCACGTTGATAAGAGAATCATAACGAGCAATCTCCTCCTTACTCTCGGTGATAAGGTCATGGAAGGGACGCGACTTACTCTGAAAATCCTTCCATAGTTCGGTAGCCTCTTGGCAGGCATAAGTTAAATCAAAGATGTTATCCGTCTTTTGAGAATAAAGCATGAGCGACACCTGGGCAGAGTGCTCTCCAATCTCTTTTAGCTGATTCATCACTTGCTCACTAATAAACTTAGAGTTGTTTAATTGCTTTGTTTGTTCAAGATGTTGTGCAATTAACTCATGACGGAGAACAGAGAGTGAGTTCTTCAATGAATCTTCCTGTAATACGGCACTTGCTGGGAGTGTAATGATAAACAGCAAGATAGTAATGAAGAATATCTTTTTATACATACTTCTGGGTTGTGATGATAAACAGTTTGTTTAAACAATAATTGATGCAAAGATAAGCAAAGTTTATGATTTTGCAGTTGCTGTTTATGTAAAATGATACTAAAGATATGTCATGGGACTTATTTCTGTTACCATAATGCTTATAAATCAATAAAAAAGTGTAAGTTTGCATACAAAAAGATGCAATGATATTAATAGCTGATAGTGGTGGCTCAAAGACGGATTGGGCATTAGTGGGCACACCTAATGATGGTTTTAATGTTGTCCTTAAAGTTCGTACACAGGGCTTAAATCCTTTTCATCAATCGGAGGATATAATTTTCAACGTATTAGAAACGGAGCTGAAACCTGCTTTAAAAGAGAGCATAAGAGGTGCGGAACTCAGCGAGCCTTTTGATCTTATTAGTGAGGTTACTAGTGTCGCCTTTTATGGTGCTGGTTGTACTGCTGATTTGTCAATAAAAGTGTGTAAGCACTTTCAAAATCCTTTCCCTTAGCTAACATTGAGGTACAGAGTGACTTATTAGGTGCAGCAAGAGCTACTTGTGGTCATCATGCAGGAATAGTTTGTATCTTAGGGACGGGAGCTAATAGCTGTCTATATAATGGTAATGAGATAGTAGAGAATGTTCCACCTTTAGGTTATATCCTCGGTGACGAAGGAAGTGGAGCAGTGTTAGGAAAGCTGTTCCTGAATGGTATCTTTAAAGGGAGCTTGTCCAAAGAAGTTGGTAACGCTTACTTGTCATGGTCAGGCTTGACTTATTCAGATATAATCAGTAAAGTCTATCGTCAACCTTTAGCTAATCGTTATTTAGCTAGTATCTCAAAGTTTATTCATGCTAATTTGGAGAAGGCAGAGTTAGAAGAACTCGTATTGTCTAATTTAGCTACCTTCTTTGAAAAGAATATTATGAGATATTCTAACGCTTCAGTATATTCTATATCGGCTGTAGGAGGCGTTGCTGCTGCTTATGAAACGCAGTTGAGAAAATGCGCTAAATCATTCGGTTATAGTGTTGATAAAGTACTTGCTTCTCCGATTGATGGGCTGATAGACTATCATCGTTAATTTATTCTGTCTTTCCTCTCTTACTTTTAGCTATAAAGTGGGCTAAAAATAAGGAAGATGAATGAGTAATAAGGAGCCGTTAGCAGATTATTTGTAAAGTGGAGTTTGCAATAAGAGTATGTTTTTTTATAGAATTGCTTTGCTTTTCAAATATTTTTGTATCTTTGCATTTGTTTTAAAACAAGTTTCACAAGAACAAGATTGCATATTTAAATTATAGCTATATAAAGTTTATGTATTTCACACTTTTTGTTACCGTTCTGATAACGGCCGCATTCTTGGTAGTGGCAGCGTATGCCATAGCTAAGTTGATTGGTCCGCGTTCGTACAATCCGGTGAAAGGTGAGCCTTTCGAGTGTGGTATTCCGACTTATGGAACCTCTTGGTTACCAGTGCATATCGGATACTATCTCTTTGCGATCCTCTTCCTGATGTTTGACGTGGAAACAGTTTTCTTATACCCATGGGCTGTTGTTGTTAAGACATTTGGACCTTTAGCACTAGCTACCATTGGGTTCTTTATGTTGGTATTAGTATTTGGCCTTGCTTATGCATGGCGGAAAGGAGCGCTTGAATGGAAATAAGGAAGCCAAATCAAGTCTCTTCCATACGATGAATGGAAGGACAATGATACGCTCAGTAAGATGGCAAGCGAACTGAATGATGGTGGTACTAACCTCGTTCTTGGTAACTTGGATCAACTTATAAATTGGGGGCGTAGTAATTCTCTGTGGTCATTGACTTTCGCTACTTCTTGTTGTGGTATTGAGTTTATGGCTGTTGGTTGTGCACGTTATGACTTCTCTCGTTTTGGATTTGAGGTTACACGTAACTCTCCTCGTCAGGCAGACTTGATTATGTGTGCAGGTACTATTACTAATAAAATGGCACCAGCATTGAAACGTTTGTATGATGAGATGGCAGAACCTAAGTATGTTATAGCTGTTGGTGGATGCGCTATTTCTGGTGGTCCTTTCAAAGATAGCTATCATGTTATGCGTGGTATTGATGAGATCATTCCTGTGGATGTATATATCCCAGGTTGCCCTCCTCGTCCAGAGGCTATTATTTATGGAATGATGCAACTTCAGCGTAAGGTTAAAGTTGAGAAATTCTTTGGGGGTGTTAATCATAAGCAGACAGCTGAAGAGCGTGAGTTGGGTAAGAGTAATGCCGAACTGATATTTAAGGAGAAATTGGGTATTGATCCTGAAGAGATTAAAGAGAAGCGTGAAGCTGCATGGGAAGAGGCACATAAGCCAACTCCTAAGCCTGCTCGCCCTGCAGCAAAACCTGCAGCAAAGCCTGTTTCTGCTGCTCCAGTAGAGGCAGCACCTAAGAAGGAAACGATTGTAGTTAACCAGCCTGTAACAAAAGAAGATGTTGAGAAGTTGGGTAAGGAAATCGATCAGATAGATGCTGCAAAGAAGGCTGCTGACGAAAGTGCAACTAACATATAATATATAAGGTACGCGAGAATGAAACTAGAAAATAAAGAATTCGGTTTTGATAGCTTTGCTACAGAGATGGCAAGGTTGAAGAATGAGAAGCATTTCGATTACCTTGTAACTGTTGTCGGTGAAGACTTTGGTGCAGAAGAAGGGCTAGGATGTATTTATATTCTTGAGAATACAAAAACACACGAGCGTTGTTCTGTAAAGCAGCTTGCAAAGAAGGTAGGAGAGGAATATGTAATTCCTTCTGTTATTAAGTTATGGGCTGATGCCGACTTGTTGGAACGTGAGGTTTATGACTTCTATGGTATTAAGTTCCTTGGTCATCCAGATATGCGTCGTCTCTTCTTACGCAATGACTTTAAGGGTTATCCTCTTCGTAAGGATTACGATATGGATCCTGCAAAGAATATGTATACTACGGAAGACGATGTTGAACTTGATACTACAACAGAGTGGAACTTAAACAAGAATGGTGAACTCGTAGGAACACAACATGCTTTGTTTACCGATGATAACTTTGTTGTTAATATTGGTCCTCAACACCCTTCTACTCATGGTGTACTTCGTTTACAAACAGTATTAGATGGTGAGACTGTTACTAATATCTATCCACACTTAGGTTATATCCATCGTGGTATAGAGAAACTTTGTGAACAGTTTACTTATCCTCAGACATTGGCATTGACTGACCGTATGAATTACCTGTCAGCTATGATGCATCGTCATGCACTTGTAGGTGTGATAGAAGAGGGTATGGGGATTGAATTGTCAGAGCGTATTCTCTATATCCGTACTATTATGGATGAGTTACAGCGTATTGACAATCACCTTCTTTATACAGCTTGTTGTGCACAGGACTTGGGTGCTCTTACAGCATTCCTTTATGGTATGCGTGACCGTGAGCATGTCCTCAATGTAATGGAAGAGACAACAGGTGGTCGTTTGATACAGAACTATTATAGAATAGGTGGTTTGCAGGCTGATATTGATCCAAACTTTGTATCAAATGTAAAGCAACTCTGTAAATATCTTCGTCCAATGATTCAGGAGTATGTTGATGTCTTTGGTGATAACGTGATTACACATCAGCGTTTCGAAGGTGTTGGTGTTATGAACGAGGAAGATTGTATCAGCTATGGTGTGACTGGTCCTGCTGGTCGTGCTAGCGGTTGGAAAAATGATGTTCGTAAGAATCATCCTTATGCGATGTATGATAAGGTGAACTTTGAAGAGATTACATTGACAAATGGTGATTCTATGGATCGTTACTTCTGTCATATTAAGGAAATCTATCAGAGTCTCAATATTATAGAGCAATTGATTGATAATATTCCTGAGGGTGAGTTCTATATTAAGCAGAAGCCAATCATCAAGGTTCCTGAAGGACAGTGGTACTTCGCTGTTGAGGGTGCAAGTGGTGAGTTTGGTGCTTATCTGGATTCACGTGGTGACAAGACTGCATATCGTTTGAAGTTCCGTCCAATGGGATTGACACTTGTTGGTGCTATGGATAAGATGTTGCGTGGTCAGAAGATAGCCGATTTGGTTACTACTGGTGCTGCGCTTGACTTCGTTATTCCAGATATTGACCGCTAACAAGGTTATCATTAAAGTAATCAATTAAGAATTAAAATCATACTATGTTCGATTTTAGAATAGTAACAACATGGTTCGATGAATTGCTTCGCGTCACTTGTGGCTTGAGTAATTTCTGGACCGTTCTGATTGAGTGCGTTGCGGTGGGACTGGCAATACTTCTTGCTTATGCTTTGCTTGCAATTGTGCTTATCTTTATGGAGCGTAAGGTCTGCGCCTACTTCCAGTGCCGTATTGGTCCTGTCAGAGTAGGTTGGTGGGGAACCTTACAAGTCTTTGCTGATGTATTGAAGATGTTAATCAAAGAGATTTTTGCAGTTGATAAGGCTGATAAATTGCTTTATTATCTTGCTCCATTTTTGGTTATTATTGCTTCAGTAGGAACTTTCTCTTTCCTTCCATGGAATAATGGAGCTAATATCTTAGACTTTAATGTGGGTATATTCCTTGTAACGGCTATTAGTTCAATTGGTGTTCTTGGAATTTTCCTTGCAGGTTGGGGTAGTAATAATAAGTATTCTGTTCTCTCTGCTATGCGTGGTGCGGTTCAGATGATTTCTTATGAGTTGTCTTTGGGACTCTGTTTAATTTCTGCAGTTATTCTCACAGGTAAAATGCAGATTTCAGGTATTGTGGAAGCACAAACAGGTCCTTGGCAATGGCTGATTATACAAGGGCATATCCCAGCAATATTGGCTTTCCTCGTATTTGTATTGCCGGTAATGCAGAAGCAAATCGTGGTCCTTTCGACTTAGCTGAGGCTGAGAGTGAGTTGACTGCGGGTTACCATACCGAGTATAGTGGTATGGGATTTGGTTTCTATTACCTTGCAGAATACCTTAACCTATTTGTTGTATCTGGAATAGCTACCACTGTTTTCTTGGGTGGTTGGGCTCCATTGAATATTGGTCTTGAAGGCTTTGATGCCGTTATGAACTATATTCCAGGTATTGTATGGTTCCTTGGTAAGACATTTGTTGTGGTATTCTTGTTGATGTGGATTAAGTGGACTTTCCCACGTCTTCGCATTGATCAGATTCTGAAATTAGAGTGGAAGTACCTTATGCCATTGTCACTTCTCATCCTTGTATTGATGACTATTTGTGTAGCATTTGGTTGGACATTCACTATTAATGGTTAAAGAGAATGGAAGAGAAAAAACAATCATATTTTGGTGAGGTTGGCTCTGCGCTCAAGACTCTTGCTACAGGTATGAAGGTGACAATGAAGGAATACTTCACACCTAAGTCTACCGAGCAGTATCCAGAGAATCGTAAGACAACCCTTCACGTAGCCAAGCGTCACCGTGGCCGTTTGGTCTTCAAGCGTGACGAAGAAAAGAATCACAAGTGTACTGCTTGTACAATGTGTGAGAAGGCTTGTCCTAATGGTACTATCAAGATTCTTTCTGAGATGGTTACCAACGAAGAGACAGGTAAAAAGAAGAAGCAGCTCGTTGATTATGAGTATGACTTAGGTGATTGCATGTTTTGTGAGTTGTGTGTTAATGCCTGCAACTTCGATGCAATTGAGTTTACAAATGATTTTGAAAATGCTGTGTTTGATCGTTCTAAGCTAGTTCTTCATCTTGATAAGGAAATATATAATGGTGGTTCGTTACCAAGCTTATTGAGGGTGGAGCAGATTGGAAAGTTGGAACATTCAATACTAAAAAGAAATAAGGAGTAAGGGATATGGCAAGATTAATTATGTTTGCGATTCTCGCCGTTGTAATATTAGCTTCAGCTATATTCTGCGTGTCGACGAAGCGTATCATGCGAGCAGCAACAGCATTGCTGTTTGTGCTCTTTGGTGTTGCAGGTCTCTACTTCCTGCTCGATTACACATTCCTTGGCGCTGCTCAGATAAGCATTTATGCTGGTGGTATTACTATGATGTATATCTTTGCAATCCAATTGGTGAGCAAACGTACATTGCAAGGACTCTCTGAACGATGGTTAGGTAAGCATACTTTTCTTGCAGCAGCAATAGCATTAGTAGGTTTTGCAACTGTTGTTGTTGTATTGCTAAAGAATGCTTTAATCAATAGTACTATCGTTAATGGTGATACGTTGTCAAAAGAAGTAACGATGGATACCATTGGTCAGAACTTGATGAGTGCAGATAAATATGGATATGTACTTCCTTTTGAATTTATTTCTGTATTCCTTTTGGCATGTATTATTGGTGGCCTAGTTATTCTGAATAATAAAAAGAAGGAGGGAAGCAAATGATACCTGTTGAATATTTCTTTGTCCTTAGTGGACTCTTATTCTTTATCGGAGTATTTGGTTTCGTAACTCGTCGTAACCTTGTTGCAATGCTAATCTCCGTAGAGTTAGTTCTTAATAGCGTTGATATCAATTTTGCAGCATTCAATCGTCTGCTTTTCCCTGATGGATATGAGGGTATGTTCTTTACGCTCTTCTCTATCGGTGTAAGCGCAGCAGAATCAGCTGTTGCACTCGCTATTATTATCAATGTTTACCGTCATTTCCACAGCGATCAGGTGAACAGTATTGAAAATATGAAATTATAAAGAGAAAACAAATATGTTTGATTACGCATTTTTGATACTTCTTCTCCCGTTCCTAAGTGCTATTGTACTTGGTCTGTTCGGAATGAAGATGCCACGCAAGGTTGCTGGTATTATTGGCACCTGTGTGTTGGGAACGTTATTTGTGCTCAGTCTCTATACAGCTTATCACTATTTCTTTTATACGGGAGAGTATACAGCAATGGGAGAGACTTTCCATGTTACTGACGGTCGTTTAGCTAATGGTACTTATCCAACTGTTACCGTCTTTAATCTAACATGGTTAAAGTTTACTGAGCTTTTGACCTTTAATATTGGTTTCCGTCTTTCTCCAATCAGTGTGATGATGTTAATCGTTATTACTACTGTCAGCTTTATGGTTCACATCTATTCATTCGGTTATATGGCTGAACGTGATGATAACTACAAGTTTGAGGAGTATGAGCACGGCTTCCAGCGTTTCTATGCTTACTTGTCACTCTTTACGATGTCTATGCTTGGACTCGTTGTGGCAACCAACATTTTCCAGATGTATCTTTTCTGGGAGTTGGTAGGTGTATGCTCATACTTGTTGATAGGTTTCTATTATCCAAAGCATACTGCAGTACATGCTAGTAAGAAGGCTTTTATCGTTACACGTTTTGCTGATTTGTTCTTCTTGATAGGTATTTGTTCTTCAGCTTCTATGTAGGAACTTTCAACTATGACCTTCATACAAATCCAGAACTAGTTGGTAAGTTGACGGCATTAGCTTCAAATTCTGCATTGACATGGGTACTTCCAACATCACTATTCTTGATGTTCATTGGTGGTGCTGGTAAGTCAGCAATGTTCCCATTGCATATCTGGTTGCCAGATGCTATGGAGGGGCCAACACCTGTATCTGCATTGATTCACGCAGCTACGATGGTTGTTGCTGGTGTATTCCAGGTTGCATCATTGTTACCAATCTATGTACAGTTTGGTGCACAGGAGCAACTCCATTGGATTGCTTGGATAGCAGCATTTACTGCCTTCTATGCAGCAGCAGTAGCTTGTGCTCAACGTGATATTAAGCGTGGCTTGGCATTCTCAACCATTTCACAGATTGCTTACATGCTTGTCGCACTTGGGGTTTGCTTCTATGATAGTAAAGAAGGTTCATTCAATAGTCCAGAGTTCCTCCATCATGGTGGTCTTGGCTATATGGCAGCAATGTTCCACCTCTTCACTCATGCAATGTTTAAGGCTCTGCTCTTCCTTTGCTCTGGTGCTATTATTGTTATCATTGGTAGCAACTTCAAGGAGTATATGGGTGGATTACACAAATACATGCCAATTACGAATATCTGTTTCTTGATTGGTTGCTTGGCAATTGCTGGTATTCCTCCATTTGCAGGTTTCTTCTCTAAGGATGAGATTATCTCAGCATGTAATGCACTTCCTGGTGTAGAAGGACAGGCTTTAAAGTGGATTATGACACTTGTAGCCGGTATGACAGCATTCTATATGTTCCGTCTCTACTACGTAATCTTCTGGGGTGAGTCTTATTATGAGCAGGATCCAGAGAATCGTCGTCGTCCACAAGAGGTTCCATTCGTAATGTGGGGACCATTGGTATTCCTCGCTGCTATTTCTGTATGTGCTGGTTGGATACCATTTGGTCACTTCGTAAGTGCCAATGGCTTAAACTATGATATTCATATAGATTGGAGCATTGCAACAACAAGTATCATTGCAGCCGTTATCGGTATAGCCCTTGCTACTTGGATGTACATGGGTAAGAAGCAGCCTGTAGCTGATGCCTTACAGCGTACCTTTCCACGTCTGCACAAGGCAGCCCTTAATAGATTCTATATAGATAACGCATGGCAATTCTTCACACATAAGATAGTATTCCGTTGCTTCTCTATTCCAATCGCATGGTTCGATCGTCATGTTATTGATGGTACATTCAACTTTATGGCTTGGGGTACACAAGAGGCAGGCGAGTCAATCCGTTCTTGGCAGAGTGGCGATGTACGTCAATATGCCGTATGGTTTATTACCGGAACTGTAGCATTAACATTAATCTTACTTTGTTTGATATAATAAAATGAGTTGGATATTAACTGTATTTGTAATAATCCCCGTCCTGATGCTCTGTGGCTTATGGGTAGCCAAGAACGATAATCAGGTACGTGGTGTGATGGTAGCCGGCTCTACGGCACTTTTGATTGGTGCTATCTGGTTGACTGTCTATTTTGTTCAGCAGCGTAATGCTGGTAACCATGATGCAATGCTACTGGCAAACTCTGTGATGTGGTTCAAGCCTATGCATATTGCCTTCTCGGTGGGTGTCGATGGTATCTCTGTTGTGATGATCTTGCTTTCAGCGATTATTGTCTTTACAGGAACCTTTGCTAGCTGGCAACTTGAGCCGATGAAGAAAGAGTATTTCCTTTGGTTTGTACTTTTGGCTTCGGGTGTATTTGGCTTCTTTATCTCAACGGATATGTTCACCATGTTCATGTTCTATGAGGTTGCCCTTATACCTATGTACCTCCTCATCGGTGTATGGGGAACAGGTCCAAAGGAGTATTCAGCAATGAAGCTTACTTTGATGTTGATGGGTGGTTCTGCTCTTTGATATTGGGTATTCTTGGTATCTATTACTTCAGTGGAGCTACTACGATGGACGTAATAGAGTTGGCACGTATGCATGCGATGCCTAAGAATATTCAGAACATCTTCTTCCCATTCGTATTCATTGGCTTTGGTGTTCTTGGAGCTTTATTCCCATTCCACACATGGTCTCCTGATGGTCACGCTTCAGCGCCTACAGCCGTATCAATGCTCCATGCTGGTGTGTTGATGAAGCTTGGTGGCTATGGTTGCTTGCGTATTGCTATGTTCTTGATGCCTGATGCTTTGCAGACATGGGCTCCTATCTTCCTAGTTCTGACAACTATCTCGGTTGTTTATGGTGCGCTCTCTGCATGTGTACAGACTGACTTGAAGTATATCAATGCTTATTCATCAGTATCACACTGTGGTATGGTACTCTTTGCATTGGTTATGACCACACAGACAGCTATCACGGGTGCAATACTTCAGATGCTTTCTCATGGTTTGATGACAGCCTTGTTCTTCGCATGTATTGGTATGATTTATCACCGTGCTGGAACCCGTGACGTACGTTATCTTGGTGGTTTGATGAAGGTTATTCCATTCCTTGCAGTCTCTTATGTAGTAGCAGGTCTTGCTAACCTTGGTCTTCCTGGTTTCTCTGGATTCGTAGCTGAGATGACTATCTTCGTAGGTTCGTTTGAGAATGCAGGCATGTTCCATCGCGTAGCAACAATCATTGCTTGTACAGCGATTGTAATCACGGCAGTTTATATTCTTCGTGTTGTTGGTAAGATACTATTCCAGACCATACCTAACAAGAAGTTCTATGAGTTACACGATGCTACATGGGACGAGCGATTCGCTATTGGCTGCTTGATCTTCTGCGTTGCAGGCTTAGGTCTCTGCCCACTCTTCTTCGAGAATATGATTATTGATGCTGTTCATCCTATATTTGACCACATCATAACATATGTACCAACATTAGGTAATCTTTAATAAACTAGCGTAATGAATTATAGTGATTTCTTTAAGATGATTCCGGAGGCAAGTCTTGTTGCCATCCTGATAGTTTTGTTCGTTGCTGACTTTGCAACGGCAAAGACTGAAGAGCGCAAGTGGTTCAATCCGCTGGCTTCGGTGCTCCTTCTGATAAATACTTTTGTTTGTTTGCTCCCTATGGAAGCACAGACAGCATTTGGTGGTATGTATGTTACCTCTTCTGCTGTAAACGTGATGAAGGCTATCCTTTCTATGGGTACATTCATTGTTGTCCTTCAGAGTCGTGTATGGGCTGCGAAGAGCGGTAAGGAGGGTGAGTTCTATATGCTGATAGTTTCAACACTCCTCGGTATGTTTGCCATGATGAGTGCAGGTAACTTCTTGATGTTCTTCCTCGGGCTTGAGATGGCATCAGTGCCATTGGCATGTGCGGTTGCCTTCGATATGTATCGTAATGACTCTGCGGAAGCTGCAGCTAAGTTTATCTTGACTGCTACCTTCTCAAGTGGCGTAATGCTCTATGGTATTAGCTTCCTTTATGGTGAGTTCGGTACGCTTTATTTTGCTGATATAACAGCTAAGATGCATGCGACCCCACTAACTATCATGGGACTCGTATTCTTCTTTAGTGGTCTTGGCTTCAAGATATCTCTCGTTCCATTCCACTTCTGGACTGCAGATACTTATCAAGGTGCTCCAACGACCGTTACTGGTTATTTGAGCGTGATATCAAAGGGCGCAGCCGCCTTTACATTGTTGAGTATCCTGTTCCATGTCTTTGGTGCAATCGTTGAGTATTGGCACGTATTGTTGATGATAGTCGTTGTACTTTCTATCACCATTGCTAACCTCTTCGCCGTGCGTCAGAATGAGTTGAAACGCTTCATGGCGTTCAGTTCTATCTCTCAGGCAGGTTATATCATGTTGACAGCTATCGGCAACGACTGGGCTAGCTCGGTGAGTGCATTGAGCTATTACGTTCTGATTTATGTTGTTGCTAATATGGCAGTCTTCACGATTATCTCTGTTGTAGAGCAGAATAATGGCGGTAAGACTAACATTGACGACTATAATGGCTTCTATCAGACTAACCCACGTCTGAGCTTCTTGATGACTTTAGCAATGTTCTCGCTTGGTGGTATTCCTCCATTCGCTGGTATGTTCTCAAAGTTCTTCGTATTTATGTCTGGCGTTAATGGCGCTGATATTAATACCACGATGGGAGCCTGGTCATACGCTGTTGTCTTCATCGCATTGATTAATACAGTTATCTCGCTCTACTACTATTTGAAGATTGTGAAGGCAATGTACATTGTTCGTACAGACAACCCATTGCCAACCTTCAAGAGCGATTGCAATACGAAGTTCGCTTTGGCTGTTTGTATGGCAGGCATTCTTCTCTTCGGAGTTTGTAGCTTCGTATATGAGTGGATTGCAGCAGCTGCATAAAGTATATAATTAGAATCTTATTATAAGATGCCCAGGACTTTAATAGTCTTGGGCATTTTGTTAGTCGATATAAAACAAAGTTTTATGAATTATTTGGCTGAATTAAAAAGCCTTACCTTTGCCATAAATGAAAAAATTGTAATGACATATCAAGTGAACGAAGTACTGCAAGAATTATCCGATTCTTGCATCTTTTCACTTATCTTTGGTCAATCCAAATAATTTGCCTAACACACACACACACACACACACAATATACTTTTCTAGCGTACAGTAACACATTTTCTTCTCATACGCGCATGACATAACCTAATAAACAAAAGGACTTCTGAGGGTTTCCTTTGTTCGCTTTTTATATCCTTTTAAATCTATTTACAGCAAATAAGACAAAAGCAGCTATTTTAATCAATTAAAGCAATAGAGAAGAAACAGAAACAGAAAAGGGATTATAAACGTCCGAGTGTGAGTTCATAAGCTTGAACTCGAAAACTTTGTTGTACATCAGTATACGGAATGCTCCACACAACCAAGACAGACTAGGAAGACGGTGGAGAACTTGATAATTGAACAATTGAATTCTAGTAATTAACAGTATGTGATTAAGAAAACAATGAAGAATTAATATTTTTAAAGCATCGCTTTCTACGCTTGTGCTTGGCATTGTTACTGGCTTTGCCTTTTCAGGTTGTAGTAATAGCGAGGACTTAGCAGATGGTGTGACACCACAGGATGGTATGGAGCGTGTCTCGTTCAAGATCAGTGAGAAAGACTTTGAGCCTGCAGAGGGAGTATCTGGCACGTGCTTGGCTCAACCACAGACAGAATTGCAGGAACTTGGGTGATGTGGTTGGCAGGCAGAAATCAGTTTGATTCCAGGTACAACCACAAAGAAAAGCTAAGGCTAAAACGCAGTATATCTATACTCAACTCATTACATATCCAGGCTTACCAAGGCGGTACTCAAGGGACAAACTAAAGAGACACCAATGGTTCAACTTTTACTCCTGATGCAGGAGAGTTAGAATCTATTTCTCTCCCTCATGGCACATACGATTTTGTCTGTTTCAATGATAAGGTAACGGCAAATGGTACACAGTTCACTGTCAATCGAACCGATGCAGGTACTGCTCGCTTTACCATAAAGCGTAGCGTTGTCATTAATCAAGACCCTAAGCAATATGTAGCTTTTGAAATGAAGCATGCAGGAGCATTAGTGTCTTTAGATATATATTTTATCAATTGTGCGATTAAAGGTGTAGTAACAAACCAATATAACTCTAGTTATAATTTAACTATCGGTGAAGCAGTTAATCCAGCAGAGCGTCTTCAATGTAATGTTGAGACTGATCCTAACAAAATTCTAAAGACGATGATATACGATTTCGCATCAGACTCTTATACCTATCCAGCAAAGGAGCAGCTCTCTAATACACACACGGTCACCTACAGAAATAGTAATGATGGAAAATCGATAGGAATGGACGTTGCAATATCTAGTGATAATGCATATTACGATTATTGGCTCCCTGGAACCGATTGTGCAGATTTAAAACTCACGTTTACTTTTGGTGAAATTTATGGAAAGAGTGTAGTTGGGAAGACGATAACTGTACCTACTCACAAGCTAGTAGAGGCAAATCAGAAGTACAGAGTTAGCATAAAGCTCTTGATGGGTTATATGTATCTGTATAGTGATGGAACAACTGGACACGTGATAAGAATCTGGAGAACTCAGTAGAACAATTATTGATCCGTATAATCATACTGCAGTGCACTTCAAGATGCAGAGCCTAGTCCTTGGTGGAGTGGTAATATAAATTGGGCATCATCTACGGCTCAACAATCTCCTAGATCTGCTGTGAATTACACAGATCTATTTACAAATCTCAACAGTGGTGGTTGTGAACCAGAGAGTTCTTCGGGTGTCGAGCATGTATTAAATAACTATCGTAGTTATCTTGCATCACAAGGGCTGACAGTGCTGATGCCTGGTTATGTTTATGTTCCTGGTGTACGAGATTATTTGGCTATGGCCGTTAGCTTAGGAAAACTTCCTCCTTTTAAAGAAGGAAAAGGATTTCATCATATCCCTACAGATTTTAGCTACCTTATACCAGCAAATGCTCCTGCAACAGGTTTTACGGGAGCTAATGTTACTTTCCCATCATTGGATATGACAAGATTTAATAAGGCATTTACTGATGTAGGCGGAACAGCTCCTAATGGTTCTTATTGGACTTCGACAGAATGTAAGGATGGTTCAGATTATAACCAGGCAATAATGAGTGTTGGTGGAGGCTACAGCTTTGGTTTGATGCCTAAAAACACATCTGCTAGTGTAAGACCATTTATTCATTATTAAGTGAGTGTCGCCCGTTCTAAATATTAAGACATTTGTATTCATTATATGAAGGCGGTTATCTTCCTTATATCAAGGCAATGGTCTTCTATAAGGAAAGGAAGAATCTTGATATAAGAAGAAAACAGAAAATATGATTAACGGGCCTTGCTGAAGGCGAGAACTATGTTATTAAACCTTTAATTTATTGTTATAGCAGTTTCATTCAAGGTAGTTGAGACCACTCACAATTGGTCCAAAGAAGGTCAAGAAAGCGTATAATGCTGTGCCGAAAGCGCCGGTGAAGTTTTCAGCCGATTGGCATTAACCCGACCTTTGTTCGCGAAACACCTCGTTGGTGAAGGAGATGTGAAACGTGATTATCACCCTGCGTAATATTGCTGTTGAGGTGGATTAGCCTAGGTGGTTCATGGACCTTGGTGACTTGTTCTCGTTCGCGTAGCAATACGCTAAAGTTGATTGACGATGTAAAGGAAGTCGCTGAATCATGAGCGTCCTCGTCTGTTCGCTGGAAGTCAGCCGTTACAGATGTGAAGAAGATGAAGTGGATATGGATAACCCTGCGCGGAAGAGGAAAGAAGCCGGAAGCCCTGACCCTTCTCCGAAGGAGAATTGGCACCCTGGTCCAGTGGGAGGATAACTTATTGGACATCAATAGTGGTTTAATTAAAAAAGAGACAGAGTTCTATGTTTGAGCTCTGTCTCTTATCGTTATAGTGCATTAATTTCTAATCTTAGAAAGGAAGATCATCCTCTGGGCTTCCTGTACTCTCCTGTGTTGGAGGGAATGGAGCTTGTTGCGCAGCAGGTTGTGCTGGTTGTGGTGTGACAGGGGCAGCCGTTGCTGGTGCACCAGCCATAACAGCAGCAGCGTCTACACGCTGAATGTTCCATGCACGGATGTTATTGAACCAACGACCGTTATATTCGTGGGCATCAATATCAAAACTTACGATAACCTCCTCACCAGTCTTAATTGCAAACTGATCTATTCTGTCGGCTCCAAAGACGTTGAAGACCATCTTCTTTGGGTACTGGTCATGTGTTTCTATGACATATTCTTGTGACTTCCATGGTCCACGAGCAGAAGTACCCTCACGCGGAGCGAGGACTGCGATAATTTTACCTTGTAACTCCATTGTCTGACTTTATTTTGGTTTCTTATTTATTTAAATGTGTTTGCGAAATTAATAAATTAGTTCTAAAAACGGAAACTTTCATACTTAAATTTTGTTTTTCACATCCTTTTTTGTATTTTTGTGCGTTGAAGCGAAGAGCCTATGATATTACTTGTTAATGGTTCTACCTTCGTGATATTAAAGATTGAAATATTAACTAAAATAAGATACCAATGAGGTTTAACCTTTCAAGCACTGCTTTGAGCAGCCGATTGTTGACACTCTCACGAGTAATTAATAGCAAGAATTCACTTCCGATTCTTGATTGTTTCCTCTTCGAGGTACATAACGGACAATTAACGATTACATCTTCTGATAGTGAGAATGTGATGTGTGGAACTTTGATTCTTGATAGTTGTGAAGGGGAAGGAGACTTCGCAGTTAACAATCAGACCATCCTTGATGCTGTGAAAGAACTCCCTGATCAGCCTCTCGCTCTTGATGTGAATTTCAATGAGATGAAGATTTATATCACTTATCAGAATGGCTCTTATAACTTCCCAATTCTCGGTGCTGATGAATATCCAAGAGTGCAGCCAATCTCTGATAATGCGTCTTCTATCACGATAGATGCAGCGAAACTTTCTGATAGTATTAATCGATCAATCTTCGCAACAGCGCAAGATGAGCTTCGCCCAGTGATGAATGGTATTTATTTTGATCTAACAAGTGACAGCCTGGCTATTGTAGCAAGTGATGGTCATAAGCTCGTTAGAAATAAGAACTACTCTATTAAGAGCGAGACTCCGTCAGCTTTTATCCTGCCAAAGAAACCTGCAACATTGTTGAAGACAGTCCTAGCTAAGGATGGAGGAGATGTTGTGATTCGCTTCGACAATCGCTTCGCTGACATTTCATTTGCTGATGGTAATTTGTCTTGTCGACTCATAGAAGGAAAGTATCCTAATTATAATAGTGTTATCCCACAGGACAATCCTAATAGGATCACAATCGACCGCAAATCACTGATTGGAGCTTTACGTCGTGTGTTACCATTTGCTAGTGATTCATCACAGCTTATCCGTTTCCAGGTTTCTACAGGCTTGTTAGAGTTGAACGCTGAAGACATAGACTTCTCTACAAGCGCAAAGGAGAGTGTTACTTGTGAATACGATGGTAATGCAATGAGTATAGGCTTTAAGGGCTCAAGCATGCTTGAGATATTAAACAACCTTGAGAGTGATGATGTAGTTATTCAGTTGGCTGACCCTTCACGAGCAGGAGTCATTGTTCCATGCGTACAACCAGAGAACGAAGACATACTCATGCTGATTATGCCAATGCTGTTAAACGAATAATAGGATATTCTAATAATATACATCTTACTGGGGGATGGCTATATCTCTAATAGATAGCCATCTCCTTTCTAATTGTAGTAGGGCTTATAAGCAAGCGTATGAAATTGAATTTGACGAAACCTTTAATAGTATTTGATCTGGAAACGACGGGGCTTGATTTGGTAGCTGATCGTATAATTCAGATCTCATATATTAAAGTATATGCTGATGGGAAAGAGGAGAGAGAGAATTTCTTTATTAATCCTGGTAAACCTATTCCCGCACTTGTAACAGAATTGACAGGTATCTCCGATGAGGATGTTGCAGACGCACCAACATTCAAGCAGAAGGCAAAGGAGTTAGCCGATAAGTTCGCAGGTTGCGACTTTGCAGGATTTAACTCTAATCGATTTGATGTGCCAATGCTCGCAGAGGAGTTCTTGCGAGCTGGGATTGATTCGACTTCTCTAAGTGTAGGTTGATTGATGCACAGAATATCTATCATAAGATGGAACGCCGTAATCTTGCTGCCGCATATAAGTTCTATTGTGGGAGGAAGATGGAAGAAGACTTCGTAGCACATCGTGCAGATCAAGATACAGAAGCTACCTGGCGCGTGTTACAAGGTGAAGTTGCCATGTATGCACCTGGCAATCAAGAGGAAGAGCGTGTCCTCAATAATGATATGGACGAGTTAGCAGAGTTTTCGCGTATGAATGACTTTGTTGATTTTGCTGGGCGTATCGTATGGGAAGATATGAAGGATAAAGATGGTAAGACACTTCTTGATGCCACTGGTAAAGCTCGTAAGCATGAAGTATTCAACTTTGGTAAGTATAAGGGATGGGATGTTGCAGAAGTATTACACAAAGATCCTGGTTATTATAGTTGGATGTTGGCAAGTGATTTTACTTATAACACAAAGCAGGTGTTGACACGTATTCGTTTACGTGAATTCAATAACAGATAATGTAATGTTAGAAGGAAAGAAAATAGTTTTAGGCATAACAGGTTCTATAGCCGCATATAAGAGTTGTCTGCTTATACGTGAGCTAATAAAGAAAGGAGCCGAGGTTCAGGTCATCATTACTCCTGCAGGAAAGGAGTTTATAACGCCTATAACCCTCTCCGCACTTACACATAAACCCGTCATTAGTGAGTTCTTTTCCCAGAAGGATGGCACTTGGAATTCTCACGTCGATTTAGGTTTGTGGGCTGATGCAATGATAATAGCCCCATGTACAGCTGCATCATTAGGCAAGATGACAAATGGTGTTGCTGATAATATGCTTATAACGACTTATCTTTCGATGAAAGCACCTGTATTCATAGCCCCTGCAATGGATTTGGATATGTATAAACATCCTTCAACGCAGAAGAATCTTAATACATTACGTGGCTATGGTAATCATATTATTGAACCTGCTAATGGCTTTCTCGCAAGTGGACTAGAAGGGAAGGGTAGGATGGAGGAGCCAGAGAATATAGTGCAGTCTTTGGAGTATTTCTTCTCAGAAAGTATTACTTCTAAATATACAGAAAGGAAGGATTTACAAGGTAAGACAATCCTTATTACGGCTGGTCCAACTTATGAGAGACTTGATCCAGTTCGCTTCATAGGTAATTATTCTTCAGGTAAGATGGGATTTGCTTTAGCTGAAGATTGTCTTCAGCGTGGTGCAAAGGTTATCCTTATAGCTGGTCCTGTAAGTTTGACTTGTTCTGCTGCTATAGAGCGAATAGATGTTGAAAGCTGTAATGAAATGTATGATGCTACGGTTAGGGAGTATCCTAAATGTGATGCAGCTATCTTGTGTGCCGCAGTTGCCGATTTCCGTCCACAGCAAATAGCAAATCATAAGATTAAACGAGAAGGGGATAATTTAACGCTCACATTGATACCAACACAAGATATCGCTGCTACTATTGGTAAGATGAAAAGCGAGAAGCAGCGCCTTGTGGTATTTGCCTTAGAAACAATGAAGAAGAGCATAATGCACGCAAGAAGTTAGAGAGGAAGAAGGCTGATTTTATTGTGTTGAACTCAACAAGGAATCCTGGTACAACATTTCAATCGGATGATAATCAAATCACAATAATTAGTAAAGATAGAAAGAAGGTTTATGACAAGAAACCAAAGGCAGAAGTGGCTCGTGATATTATTAACGAGCTTGTTAGTTTGCTTTAGCAAGGATATTACTGCACAGGAACTACAAGCGAAAGTAACCATCAATCATAATCAAATTGAGGGTACAGATGCGTCTGTCTTCGAGAATCTTCAACAGACACTGGAACAGTTTATCAATACGAGGCAATGGACTCATTATCAGTTTCAAAAGAATGAGCGTATTGCATGTAACTTCAATATTACAATAAGCAAATATGATGTAAGCAATAATATGTTTACTTGTACAGCATTGATACAAGCCAATCGTCCTGTTTATAATTCCGCCTATACTTCTACACTTTATAATAATCAAGATGGTGATTTCAATTTTACCTTTGCTCAATATGAACAGCTAGACTTTAATGAGGAAAATATAGATAACCAACTAACAGCTTTAATTGCTTATTATGCTTATCTCATTATAGGATTAGATCTTGATTCTTTCTCACCGATGGGCGGAGAAGATGTATTACTTCGTTGTATGAATTTAACGAATAATGCACAGAATCTGAGCTTTACTGGTTGGAAGGCCTTTGATAGTTCTCGTAACCGGTTTGCTTTCATTAATGATTATTTAGATGGGGCTATGAAGCCCTTTCGTCAACTACAATATGATTACTATAGGACAGGATTAGACGAAATGGCAAATAATGCTGAACGTGGTAGAACGAATATTACGACTGCATTAGAGAACGAATTGAAGAAAGCACATGAGAACCGTCCGATAAGTCTTCTTCCTCAAATATGGACAGACTATAAGAAGGACGAGTTAGCTAATATATATAAAGGTAAAGGTACACAGAAAGAGAAAGAACAAGTTTATGATATTCTCTTTGGAATTAATGCCAGTCAGAATATAACGTGGGATAAAATAAAGCAATAAGTTAATCTCTTTCAATCTCTGAACTTAACAATTATCTAAAGTATTAAATATAACTAGCAAGTATATGCTGAAACATCTATATATAAAGAACTTCACTTTAATAGATCAGTTAGATATAGCCTTTCACTCTGGTTTCTCAGTTATAACAGGTGAGACTGGAGCTGGAAAGAGTATTATCCTTGGTGCTATAGGTTTATTGCTGGGCAATAGGGCAGATAGTAAACAGATTAAGCAGGGTGAGAAGAAATGTACAATAGAAGCGCATTTTGACTTATCTCATTATGGTTTTGAATCTTTCTTTGAAGACAATGATATTGATTTCGAACCAGAAGATACAATTATACGTCGTGAACTAACTGCTAGTGGCAAATCACGTGCTTTTATTAATGATACTCCCGTCTCCTTACAAATGATGCGCATACTAGGGGAGCAATTGATAGATATCCATTCTCAGCACCAGAACTTACTTTTGCAAAAGGATGATTTCCAATTGAATGTTGTTGATATTATAGCACAGGATAGTACAGCTCTCTCTGCTTATCATTCTTCTTATCAACATTATAAGGAGTCTCTACAGCGTTTGTCTGACCTAAAAGATCAGATCGCAAAAGCACAGGAGAATGAAGAATTTATGCGTTTTCAGTTTAATGAACTAGAGAGTGCTGGACTTGTAGAAGGAAGACAGCAGGAACTAGAGCAGGAGAGTGAGACCCTCTCTCATTCGGAAGATATTAAGACTGCTTATTATGAAGCCGACCACTTATTAAATGATGACGATAATGGAATCATTTATAAGTTAGGCGAAAGTCTAGATAGTCTTAGTAATATAGAGAATGTCTATTCAAAGGCAAAGGATGTGGTACAACGTCTATCGTCTGTTCATATAGAGTTAAAAGATATTGCAAGTGAAGTTGGTAGTGAGGTTGAGAATATAGAATTTGATCCTTCTCGTCTGGATAGTATCAACCAGCAGCTTGATCAGTTAAACACACTTGAGCAGAAATATCATGTTTCCACAGAAGAGGAGTTGATAGAGATTCGTGATAACATTGCAGAGCAATTACAGAGTATTGATAATAGCGATGAAGAACTTGAATCCTTGACAAAGAAAGTAGATGAGGAACTCAAGCTATGTACGGAGAAGGCAGCTAAGTTAACAGAATTACGCCTTAAAGCTGGTAAGATTGTAGAGAAAGAAATGAGTCAACGATTGATACCTCTTGGTATTCCAAATGTCCGTTTCAAAGTCGATATAACCTCAAAACCTTTGTCGCTGGATGGTGCAGATAAAGTGCAATTCCTGTTCTCTGCCAACACAAGTACTGCTATGGAACCTGTTGCACAAGTTGCCTCTGGTGGTGAGATAGCCCGTGTTATGTTGTCTTTGAAAGCAATGATTAGTGGAGCTGTAAAACTCCCAACGATTATCTTTGATGAAATTGATACTGGTGTGAGTGGTAAGATTGCTCAGAAGATGGCACTTATTATGCAAGAGATGGGTAATAATAATCGTCAGGTTATTTCGATTACGCATTTACCACAGATTGCTGCATTAGGTAGCTCACATTATAAGGTTGAGAAGGAGGAGACGGCAGAAGGAACGCGCAGTCACATGCGAGAATTAAATCAAGAGGAACGTGTCAGTGAGATAGCACAAATGCTTTCAGGTGCAGATATCTCTGATGCTGCTCTTCAGAATGCCCGTGAATTATTAAATCTTAGTCAGAAGTAAATATATAGTCCTTAATTAAACATACACAATGAAAGAAATAATGAATATGAGAACGGGAAGTTTCATACTATCTCTTATCTTATTGTTGGGAGTTTCTCTCAATGTCTTGGCACAATCTTCAGCTGTGAAGAAAGTGGCTGATGCCGCTTTTACATTAACAACCTTCAAAGCCGATGGTAGTATCTTGGCTACCTCAAATGGTGTTTGCATTAGTGCTGATGGTGTTGCAGTGAGTCCATGGAAGCCATTTATTGGGGCTGATAAAGCTGTAATCATTGATGCTAAGGGACAGAAACATGATGTCACTTGTTTACTTGGTGCTAATGAGATCTATGATATTGTGAAGTTCTGCGTTAGTGGGAAAATGAATGCTGCAACTCTTACCAATATTGTTTCTACTGGTGAAGAAACTTGGATCGTACCGATGGCAAAGAGTGGAACTCCAGAAAAGTCTAATGTTTCGAGTGTTGAGAAGTTTATGGATAAGTATAATTATACTATCCTTTCATCTTCTGCAACGAATAAGCTGAATGGTGCCCCTGTTGTAAATACAAAGGGGCAGGTCATTGGACTCTTTAATGCTTCTGGCTCAAATAAGAGTGCAGTGGATGTCAACTATGCAAAGGACTTCACATTGACGGGTTTATCTCAAACGATGCCACAATGAATCAGTGTAATCTTCGAATCGGTTTACCAAGTAAATTAGAGGATGCTCTTGTTGCGTTGATGTTATCTTCAGAGAAGTCGGCAAATATTCATGAGGAAACTATCAATGATTTCATTTCTAAATTCCCACAGGTTGCTGATGGCTACAATTCACAAGCTAATGTATTGATTGGGAAATCAAATTTCACAGAGGCTGATAAAGTGCTACAAATGGCTATTGCGAAAGCAAATATGAAGGATGAGGCTTATTATAATTATGCCAGAGCAATCTATTATAATGCTGTAAATCCAGCAAATAAAGACAAGATGAAGGGAGTTGATTGGACGCTTGATAAGGCTTTAGATCAGGTTAAAAAGGCTTATGCTATCAAACCTCTTAATGCTTATCGTCATCTGCAAGCACAAATTATTTTCGCAAAAGGTGATTATGCAGATGCCTATAATGAGTTTGACGCACTGACGAAGACTGATTTTAATAATCCAGAACTCTATCTTGAAATGGCACAGAGCCGTCAACATCTTGGTGCCTCTGATAAAGAACTCCTTGATTTGCTCAATAAGAGTATAGAACTTTGCGATACTCCTTATGTTGCAACTTCTGCACCTTATTTCTATATGCGTGGTCAGCAACTTGAAAAAATGGGAGAGTATCGTAAAGCAATGCAAGATTATTACACTTATGAATACTTCAATCAAGGACGCCTATCAGCCGATTTCTATTATATGCGTGAACAATGTGAGATAAAAGGGCGTTTATGGCAGCAAGCCTTACAAGATATTCTTATAGCCTCTCGCCTAGATCCCAAAGAAGCATTGTATCCTACTGAGGCTGGTAGTCTGTTGTTACGACTTAATAAATGGATGCAGCTATCAGTGCAGCTCAACAAGCTATCCAACTCGACCCTTCACAAGCTGATGCTTATTTGATTCTTGGTATAGCCCAATGTGAGAATAAGCAGAAAGAAGAGGGACTCAAGAATATACAGAAAGCAAAAGAATTAGGTAATTCGCAGGCTGACTCTTTCTTGAAGAAATATCAATAAATATATTTGATAATTTGGCTGTACGGAATTAAATCAGTACCTTTGCACCCATAATGATGGTTCCGTAGCTCAGTTGGATTAGAGCAACAGCCTTCTAAGCTGTGGGTCTTGGGTTCGAACCCCAACGGAATCACCTATTGAAAAAAGTGTCTAAAACATTTGTTTTAGACACTTTTTCTTTTTTATCAAACAGCAATATATTTCTATATTTGTTCGAGATAGGCAGATGCCATTTCTGCACAGCGTTCACCATCAATGCCTGCACTTACGATTCCACCAGCATATCCCGCTCCCTCGGCACAAGGGAAGAGACCTTCTAATCGAATGTGCATGAGATTCTCACGATTACGTAGGATACGGACGGGCGAACTTGTTCGTGTCTCGGACGCAATCATAACCGCTTCATTTGTTAAGAAGCCATGTGCTTGCTTTCCGAAGGTTTTGAAAGCCTCTTGAAGGCGTTTGGTAATGAATGACGGCATCCAAAAGTGGAGTGGACTAGAGATGAGTCCTGGCGCATAACTTGCTTTAGGCAGATCATAAGATAGGCGGTTATTCACAAAATCAGCCATACGTTGTGCCGGAGCAGTCTGTTTGCGATTACCTTGTAACCATGTGTCATGTTCCAATTTCTCTTGATAATGCATGATTCGAAGTAAGTCGTCGCCTTCAACATCCTCTGGATTAAGTTGTACAACCATACCAGAATTAGACCATTGCGTACCACGATTGGCAGGACTCATACCATTTGTTACTGTTTGTTCCGGACCTGTTGCAGAAGGAATGACGAAGCCACCGGGACACATACAGAAAGAATAAACCCCACGCCCTTGTGCTTGTGTGACGAAAGAATATTCAGCTGTAGGGAGATATTTACCTTTACCATTCTTATTATGGTATTGAATCTGGTCAATCAGGTGTGAAGGATGTTCAAGACGAACGCCAACAGCAATACCTTTTGCCTCCATTTCGATATTAGCGTCGGCAAGATAACGATAAACATCACGTGCGGAGTGTCCAGTGGCTAGGATAACAGGACCAAAAAACTCTCGTGTAAGGCTGATTGCATTGCGATTGTCAATAGCCTTCACACCTACAACCTTGTTGCCATCTAGTATCAAAGACGTCATTTTGGTTTGGAAATGCACCTCACCACCACAATCGAGAATCGTATTACGCATATTCTCAATCACACGTGGGAGCTTATCTGTACCAATATGTGGATGAGCATCAGCAAGAATAGAGGTAGACGCTCCATGTTGGCAAAATACATTTAGAATTTTATCAACGGGACCGCGTTTCTTGCTGCGTGTATATAATTTGCCATCAGAATATGCGCCAGCACCGCCTTCACCAAAGCAATAATTCGATTCGGGGTCTACTTCCTGCGTTTTGGTTATTAAAGCCATATCCAACTTACGGTCGCGCACATTCTTTCCTCGCTCCAAAACCACAGGGCGCAAACCTAGTTCGATGAGTTTTAAAGATGCGAACAAGCCACCAGGTCCCTCACCAACAACTATAACAGAGGGCTTATTACTAACATCCTGATATTCTGTCTTCACATAAGCATCATCCTGTGGGAACTCATTTACATAGACACGCACCTTCAGATTCACATAAATATCACGATGTCGTGCATCAATCGACCGCTTTAGAACCCTTACTCGATAAATAGTTTCTGGATCAAACCCTTTTTCTTGAGCAAGATATGCCTTTAAATTAGCCTCATTGTATGCAACTTGTGGTAATACTCGTATCTGGAATTCCTCTGTCATATTGCTTTCTTTTTAGCGCAAAATTAGGTAAATATATCGAGAAAATCGTTGGCTATTGCAATATTTCTTATTATTTTTGCCCATAAGTTTTGTATTTCCTCCATTGTAAGGCGGATACCAAATAATAACCAACACATAAATCAGTAATGAAAGTATTAAAGTTTGGTGGAACATCCGTAGGTTCCGTATCAAGTATTCTTAGTTTAAGCAGATAGTTGAGAAAGAAGCAAAGCACCAATCAATTATTGTTGTAGTGAGTGCTTTGGGTGGAATAACTGATCAGTTGATTAAAACCTCGTTGCTAGCTCGTGAAGGAGACGAAAGTTGGCGCAAAGAATTTGATGCGATGGTCGATCGTCATCATAAGATGATAGACACAATCATTACTGATACTAGCGAGCGAGAGCTGTTATTCAATAAGGTTGATACCCTCTTTGAGCAACTTCAGTCTATATATTATGGTGTATTCCTCATACATGATCTCAGTCATAAAACGCAAGATACGATAGAAAGTTATGGCGAACGATTGAGCTCTAATATTGTGGCATCACTTATCCGTGGTTCTAAATGGATGGATGCACGTAAGTTTATTAAGACAGAGAAGGAACATGGAAGGCAAAGGCTTGATACAGAACTCACCAATCAATTAGTAAAAGATACTTTCAAAAGCCTACCACGTATCTCGATTGTCCCTGGATTTATTGCAGAAGATCGTGATACGGGAGATATAACGAACTTAGGGCGGGGCGGAAGTGACTATACGGCTTCCATTCTTGCTGCTGCGCTCGATGCAGAAGTCTTAGAGATATGGACAGATGTGGATGGCTTTATGACCGCCGACCCACGTGTTATCAAGGAAGCCTATACCATCAACGAACTTTCTTATGCGGAGGCGATGGAGTTAAGCAACTTCGGTGCAAAGGTAATCTACCCGCCAACCATCTATCCCGTATGCGTAAAAAACATCCCCATCAGGGTGAAAAACACTTTCAACCCTACGGGAAAAGGGACGATTATCAAATCGAAGATAGAGAATAATCAGAAGCCTATCAAAGGAATCTCCTCTATTAAAGCCACAACCGTCATTACGGTCACCGGACTTTCAATGGTGGGAGTTGTCGGTGTGAACCGTCGTATCTTTAGTTCTCTGGCTGCAAATGGTATCAGCGTATTCTTAGTTTCTCAAGCAGCGTCAGAGAATAACACGTCAATTGGTGTTAAGGATGAGGATGCAGTCAATGCCGTTAGCGTTCTAAATGAGGAATTTAAACTCGAAATAGAGGATGGGCGTATGTTCCCGATGTATGCCGAAAGTGGCTTAGCGACGGTTGCTATCGTTGGAGAGAATATGAAGCACTCGCCAGGCATAACTGGTAAATTGTTTGGAACGCTGGGACGTTCGGGTATAAGCATTATTGCCATTGCCCAAGGCGCATCAGAGATGAATATCTCTTTTGTAGTGAAAGGCTCCGATTTGAGGAAATCTTTGAACGTATTACATGATTCGTTTTTCCTATCCGAATACAAGGTTCTCAACCTTTTTATATGTGGTGTTGGAACTGTTGGTGGTAAGCTGATCGAACAAATAAAGAAACAATACGAAGAATTGAAGCTACATTCTAACCTGAAACTGAATGTCGTTGGTATTGCTTCGTCGCGTAATGCAATCTTTAATCGTGAAGGTTTAGACCTTGATTATTATTCGGAAGAGCTAAAAGCGAGCGAACCTTCGAACCCAGAGAAGCTGCGAGATTCGATTTTACAGATGAATATTTTTAATTCTGTATTCGTGGATTGCACTGCTTCAAAGGATGTTGCCGACTTGTATCAATCTTTGTTAGAGAATAATATATCTGTCGTTGCAGCTAATAAGATAGCAGCCTCGGGATCATTTGAGGAGTATGAATTGCTGAAACGTACCGCCTTACAACGTGGTGTGAAGTTCCGTTTTGAGACAAACGTTGGTGCTGGTTTGCCAATCATTGGTACAATCAACGATTTACGTAATTCTGGTGATAAGATTCTAAAGATTGAAGCAGTCCTATCGGGCACACTTAATTTTATTTAATGAGATTAATGCGGATATTCCTTTCTCCGAAACCGTGAAACGAGCAAAGGAACAAGGCTATAGTGAGCCTGATCCTCGCATAGATTTGAGTGGAAAGGACGTCATTCGCAAGCTGGTTATCCTTACTCGTGAGGCTGGTTACAAGGTAAATCAAGAGGAGGTTGAGAAAAATCTCTTTGTGCCTGACGAGTTTTTCAAAGGCTCTTTGGAGGATTTCTGGAAGAATTTGCCCCATCTTGATACTGATTTTGAGCAACGCCGACAAAGACTTTCCGAGGAAGGTAAGCGATGGCGATTCGTTGCGACTATGGATAATGGTCGAACGAGTGTAGCGTTAAAGGAGGTAGCTGCTAATCATCCGTTCTATAATCTAGAAGGTTCAAATAATATCGTCCTATTGACGACGGAACGTTATAAGGAGTATCCAATGCAAATACAGGGATATGGCGCAGGAGCCTCAGTGACGGCTGCAGGTGTTTTTGCGAATATTATGAGTATCGCCAATATATAAAAGGTGTAATTCGTAATAGACGTATAGAATTTCATCATTTCAAACCAGCGATTAGTAACGATTAAAATCAAGGGCAGACGGTTTCGTCTGCCCTTAATTTATCCTTTCAAATGAGTTTTTAGTTGTGATAATTCTATTCGATAAAGGTATTATAAACCATGGTATGAACCCTCTTTCTCTGTTTTTAATTAGGATGATTTAGTTGAAATATCTTTTACATTCAGTTTTTCCATTCTAGCATTTTTGTAACGCAATTATAGGATTTTTTTCTGGCGTATATATTGGTTTTTGGTGAAACGTATATACGTTTTTAATGAATCGTATATAAGTTTTTGATGAAATGTATATACGTTTTTGGTGAAATGTATATACGTTTTTAGTAAAATGTACCTACGTTTTTGCTAAAACGATAGTACTTTTTGGTCAAAACGATGGTACTTTTTGCCTAAAACGATAGGATTTTTCTCTCAAAAGTAAGCGTGTTTTTTTGTAACTTCCTATATATCAAGCAATTAAAATCACACATCAAAAAAATCGCTCAAAAATTCGCGTATTTGGATGAGAATAAGGGTTTGATCGAAAAAAACGCAATTAGAGGCTTGCAATTAGCAATATTCTATTACAAAATATTAGAATATACTTTCGAGAAAATCCTCCTATGGTGGTGATAAGATCCGATAGAACTCGACTGACAATTCTTACCACTTGCCAGCCGAGATTGATAGATTAAATCAGCTTCTTTACTGATGATGTTGACGAAAGTTTGAATAGGCTTCCCATCGGACATACAAAGCGGCAATAAGGACGCGGTATGAAGATTGCCAATACGAGGAATAGGATTGCGATGAGAATCACCACCCAACTTGTTGATTGGAATATGAAGGCTACGAACAATTCATAGTCCATCCACTTCGACCATACGCCTGCTAACATCAGAATCATTAGAACCCAGAATAATATTTTACGGAAGTGTTCTAAGTTCTGCACTAATCGTTTGCTCATCTTCCATTTATGATGATTGGTCATTCCAACTAACTCTTGGGCTGCTCCGTAGGGACAAACATTCGAACAGTAATAATTTTTCTTACCGAAAAGAGGGTAGATGAAAGCTGTAATGAGCATAACTATTGGAACGAATGATATCCAAAAGTTGATGCCGCCTGACATGAATCCAACAAGAACCGACCATGAAATGAAGGTTCCGCTCCATAGTCCTAAGATAGCAACATTTAATAAAAGTTGGAAAATGCGATAGCGTTTATTTTTTACAAATAGAGGAATGATAGCCGCCATTAGGACAACCAGCAAACCGATAAGCGACTTTGCACGTAAATCCATCTTATCGAAGAGCGAAGGGCGTTCCATGTTTTTAGAAGCATATAGTAGTCCTGCCTTCATATTTCCTATGATTCCACGGGACGAATAGGTAGCTCCTGTCACACCGTCTACTTTCATTGCGAGTGCTTGCTTCGGCGTTTTGCCATCCCAACGGGTCAATAATGCGCTCGCCTCTTGGAAGAAATCAGGCGTCTCAGAGTTTTTTAATGCTTTTACCTTATCAATTTTGCCTTTCTTAATATAGATTTCCAGCGGAACAGCCCCGCCGAATCCCTTTACGTCCTTAGCAAGATAAGTGGTATTAATAATGATTGTGCCATCATCTAATGTTCGGAGCGTATCAATTTTATTGGTTTTTGCAGTTTTCTTTATTAAATAAGCTATCTCCCCATAGCTTTCCATCTCGTTGTACGGCTGCAACCGCGATTACCAAAATACATGTAATCAATATAAATACTTGCTGTAACTTCTTCATAAATATATCCTAAACATCTAAGAATTGCGTTGCAAAAATACAAATTAATAATTTCTCACCTTTTATTATTATAGAGATATAAGTTTGCTTATTCATAGTTTAACTTTGTTAACGATGTTTTAACAGGTTAAGCTTGTTGGTGAGTTTATTTCTTTGTACATTTGCGCAATCCATAAGATGAATACCTAAATCGATAATTTATCGTTGAGAAGTACAAATTAAAACCTAAACAAATATGAATAACAAAAGAACTTGCCTATATGACAAACATGTTGCATTGGGCGCACTAATCACACCATTTGCTGGTTTTGATATGCCGATTCAGTATACTGGCATTACGGAAGAACATAACGCTGTAAGAGAACACTGTGGAGTTTTTGATGTTTCTCACATGGGAGAAGTGCTCGTAACTGGGCATGATGCAGATAAATATATCAATCATATCTTCACAAATGATGTGACGGGTCTACCTGCAGGCAAGGTGTTATACGGAATGATGTGTTATCCAGATGGTGGAGTAGTAGATGATACTTGTATTTGCAAACTAGATGATCAAGTTTTTCTCATGACAATCAATGCGTCAAATATAGAAAAGGACGTGGCATGGATTGAGGAAAATGCGAAAGGATATGATGTTATTCTAGAAAATAAGAGTGAGGCTTACGGACAATTAGCTTTGCAAGGTCCAGAAGCAGAGGAGAAAATGGAGACCGTCTTAGGACTTAGTACGAAAGAGCTGAAGTTCTATGAAGTGAGACAAGTAAAGGTTGGTGACGAAATTATTATTGTTTCTCGCACGGGTTATACGGGAGAAGATGGTTTTGAAATCTATGGATCTCCAAAATATATCAATGAAGCATGGGATAAACTCATAGCGGCTGGCGTTACACCTTGTGGGCTTGGCTGTCGCGACACATTGCGTTTTGAGGTAGGACTCCCTTTATATGGTAACGAATTAACAGATAAAAATCTCTCCTGTAATGGCTGGTTTATCTATGTTTGTTAAGTTGGATAAAGAAGAGTTCATAGGAAAAGAAGCACTTCAAAAAGCAGAAAAACAGAGGGAGTAAGCCAGCGTCTTCGTGGTATAGTTCTAGATGCCAATGCAATTCCTCGTCACGGATATAAGGTACTGAAGGATGGAGAAGAGGTAGGCGTGGTAACAACAGGCTATCGCTTAATATCTACACCAAAGAGTTGTGCTGTAGCTTTGGTTGATGGTTCTATCCAGTTGGGCGATAAGCTAGAAATACAAATCCGAAAGAAATCATTCTCTGGAGTGGTTGCTAAAAAAAGAAATTCTACGATAAGCATTATAAGAAGTAATGCTTTTTATAAGATATGAATTGAATTAAAAAAACCTAAAAAAATAAATTATTATGACTAAAGTAGTTGAAGGACTCTATTATTCAGAGTCACACGAGTTCGTTAAAGTTGCAGGTAATGTTGGTTATATCGGTATCACTGATTATGCACAGCATGCGTTAGGTAATATCGTTTATGTCGATATGCCAGAAGTAGATGATGAGATTGAAGTAGATGAAGATTTCGGCGCAATAGAGAGTGTGAAAGCAGCATCCGACCTTAAAGCTCCCTGTTTCTGGTAAAGTTTTTAGAAATCAATGAGGCTTTAGAGGATGAACCAGGTTTGCTAAACAAAGATGCCTTTGATAATTGGATTATAAAGGTGGAACTTTCTGATACATCTGAATTGAAGGATCTTATGGATTCCAAAGCTTACGAAGAGTTCTGTTCTGAAGATTAAAGATAGATAAGGATTATTTTCTAATTACGTTCTTATTAAGAAGAATACCAGATAAATGGTTTTATCTATATTATACACCTAAACAACTCTATACGAAATGAACCATAAGTTTTTTCCTCATACAAATGAAGAGGTTCGGCAAATGCTAGAGCGAATCGGCTTCAATGATCTTGAAATGCTCTATTCGGAAATACCTGAAGAGATTCGCTTTACGGGAGAATACGATATTCCGAATGCTATGAGCGAACTTGAGATACGTTCTTTTTTTGATAAACTCGGAAAAAAGAACAATATGCTTACTTGCTTTGCTGGTGGGGGAGTATATGACCATTATACCCCAAGTGCTGTTCCAAATCTTGTGAGTCGCTCAGAATTCCTCACTTCTTATACGCCTTATCAAGCCGAAATTTCTCAAGGAACGCTTCATTATATCTTTGAATTTCAGAGTATGATGGCGGAGTTAACAGGTATGGATATTGCCAACGCCTCAATGTATGAAGGAACTACCGCTACAGCTGAAGCCATGATGGTGGCTTTCGATAATAGTAAAAAAGCTGATACTATCCTTTATTCTGCTGCTTTGAATGAGAATATTATAGCGGTATTAAAGACTTATGCGTTCTTTCATGGAGTTAAACTCAAGGCTATTGAGACGACAGAAGGTACTACCTCGCTTGATGAATTGAAAAAGCAAATGGCAGTAGGAGGTATTGCGGGTGTTATCGTTCAACAGCCTAATCGCTATGGTATAATAGAAGATTTTACTGGTTTCTCTGATGTTTGTCACGAGAATAAAGCTATGTTTATTATCAACAGTGTTGCTTCTGATCTAGCTTTGCTTAAGACTCCTGGAGAATGGGGAGCAGATCTTGCTGTTGGTGATATTCAAAGTCTTGGATTACCAATGAGCTTTGGTGGACCTTATGCTGGTTATATGTGTTCTACTCAGAAGTTAATGCGTAAACTTCCAGGACGTATTGTTGGTGAGACGCGTGATAATCGTGGACAACGTGTGTTTGTTCTTACACTTCAAGCACGTGAACAACATATTCGTCGCCAGAAAGCAACATCAAATATCTGCTCGAACCAAAGTTTGATGGCTCTATATGCAACAATTTATATGAGTCTTATGGGGAAAGAAGGTATGAAAGAAGCGGCTCAGTTAAGTTATGATGGTGCTCACTATCTTTGTGAAAAGCTTATTAGTACGGGGAAGGCAAAGTTAGTTTATAATAAAGAATTCTTTAATGAGTTCCTCGTTGAAATACAAGATAGGGATGCTTTCTTTGATAAGGCAATAGAAGAAGGTTTTCTCCCTGGTATAAAAGTTGGGAAAGATAAGCTCCTTATTGCTGTTACAGAGAAGCGTACAAAGGATGAGGTCGATTCCTTTATTGAATTATTCTAGTTATATAATGTCTAAATCATAAGTTGCAATGAATAATAAGTTATATGGCAATCTAATATTTGAGTTGTCTCATCCTGGTAGACGTGCTTATAGTTTACCTGAAAATAATTTTGGAAATTATAATTTGCCATCATCATGTAAACGGGAAAAGGATGCGGAACTTCCTGAATGTGACGAGCTCACAGTTGTTAGGCATTATACAAATCATAGTGGAAATAACTTCGGAGTGGATAACGGGTTCTATCCGCTTGGTTCTTGTACAATGAAGTATAATCCAACGATTAATGAAGAAATTGCCGTAATGCCTTCCTTTACAGGACTTCATCCTCGTCAACCTATTGAAACGGTGCAAGGTGCTTTGGAAATTGAATATAATATTCAGCGTGCATTAGCATCAATTACGGGTATGGCTGATGTAACGCTCAACCCTTATGCAGGTGCTCATGGTGAATTAACGGGATTGATGATTATTTCTTCCTATCATCTTCAACGTGGAGATACTAAGCGCAAAAAAGTTATAGTACCGGATTCTGCTCATGGAACAAATCCTGCTTCTGCAGCTATATGTGGTCTTGAAGTCGTTGAAGTGAAAAGTACAGAGAATGGACTCGTCGATCTTGATGATCTTAAGAAACTATTGGGAGATGATATTGCTGGTATGATGATGACGAATCCCAATACTCTTGGTTTATTTGAAAAGGATATTCCCGAAATAGCACAACTAGTGCATGATTGTGGAGGATTATTATATTATGATGGTGCTAACCTTAATCCATTGTTAGGAATAGCGCGTCCAGGCGATATGGGATTTGATGTTATCCATCTTAACCTTCACAAAACATTCTCGACTCCTCATGGAGGCGGTGGTCCAGGCTCTGGTCCTGTCGGTGTTTGTGAGAAGTTAATACCATTCCTTCCTAAGCCTTACGTATGTAAAAGCGATGAGGGTTTTTATATAGCAGAATCAAAGTTGGACGAAGAGGAATCTCTTGGTAATATCCATATTGGAGGTTATTTAGGTAATTTCCTTGTTATTCTTCGTGCCTATACATATATACTTACTTTAGGAAAGAATCATATAAAGGAAGTAGGCTTATTGGCGACATTAAATGCTAATTACATAAAAGAAAGTCTGAAAGATGATTATGAGCTTCCTATAGATATGCTCTGTAAACATGAATTTGTGTTTGATGGATTGAAAGATAAGAGTACGGGAATAACGACGATGGATGTTGCTAAACGTCTTTTGGATTATGGTTATCATGCTCCTACAATTTACTTCCCTCTCTTATTCCATGAGGCCATGATGATTGAACCAACAGAGAATGAAAGTAAAGAAACCATAGATGGATTCATTAAGACAATGCATATCATAGCTAAGGAAGCAATAGAGAGTCCAGAACTTTTGAAAGAGGCTCCGCACAATACTCCTATTGGGCGAGTGGATGATGTTCTTGCAGCAAAACATCCTATCTTGACCTATCTACAGCTAGTTAATGATAAGGGTGAAGAATCTTAATTTGTGTTTGTGAAAAGTCTATATTGAATATAATAAATCTATTTAATAAGGATTTATATGGATAAAACAGATTTATTGATTATCGGTTCGGGACCTGGCGGTTACCGAACCGCTTCTTACGCAGCTAAGAATGGTTTACATGTAACTATTATCGAAAAAGATCAACTAGGAGGAACATGTCTTAACGCAGGATGTATTCCTACTAAATGTCTTGCACATGATGCAGAGGTCCGTATAGCAGCTCTTTCTTCTTTTGACACTCTTCCTCCACTTGATTTTGTGAAAGTGATGGAAAGAAAGAATGGGGTACTTAGCCAGTTAAGGGAGGGGATAAATACATTACTTAATCAGCCAAATATCAATTTAATAAAAGGTGAAGCACATTTTGTTTCTGATCATATTGTTGAAGTTGGTGACAGGAAAATAGAAGCAAAGAATATTATTATAGCAACTGGATCTCAAGCAAAGCTACCACCTTTTATTAATAGGGAAGATTATTTAAATAGTCCTACGCTTAAGCGTTCGGTTGTTACTTCTACAGAACTTCTTTCTATTGAGAAACTACCAGAACGACTTATTATTATAGGTGCAGGAGTTATTGGTATGGAGTTCGCTTCAGCATTTGCAGCTTTCGGATGTCAGGTGGTTGTTGTAGAATACATGAAGGAATGTCTTCCTATGATAGATAGTGATATTGCAAAACGTCTAAGGAAAATGCTAGAGAAGCGAGGAGTAACATTCTATATGCAAAGTGCTGTTGAAAAAGTTATTCCTCCAACAGAGGAGGATAATGCGGATACTGTTGTTGTATTTACTAAAAAAGATAAAGAGATTAAATTAGAGGCAGACCTAGTCCTTGTAGCTACTGGTAGACAACCTAATGTGATGGATATTGGGCTAGATTCAACAAATATAGAATATTCTCTCAAAGGAATCCCTATTGATGAAAATATGGAAACCAACATTAAGGGCGTTTATGCTATTGGAGATGTAAATGCTCGTCAGATGTTAGCGCATGCCGCTACTTTCCAAGGATTCCGTGCTGTTAATCATATTTTAAGTAAGCAGGACAATATTCGTCTTGAAATTATGCCTTCTGCAATCTTCACTTATCCAGAGGCAGCGTGTGTGGGTAAGACGGAAGAGCAATGTAAAGAAACTGGTATTAACTACACAATACGAAAAGGTTTCTACCGATCAAATGGTAAAGCGCTAAGTATGAATGAAACGGAAGGTATGATTAAAATCCTGATAGGAGAAGATGGTCTAATCCTTGGTGGACATGCTTATGGAAGTCATTCCGCAGATCTTATACAAGAACTCTCTGCTCTAATGAACCGTGATACTACATTAGATGAAATATGTGATATTATTCATATTCATCCAACCCTTAGTGAAATATTACAAGATACATTAATCGGTTGAAATAGGTGACTTATTAAGTGTAAGGTCTATAAAGATATAAACAATTTAATTACAAATTGTTTGGATGATCAGGAACTTTATACTAACTTTGCACACCGAAAGGATACAGATTTAGTCGTATCGATTCGATTGGGATAGTCATCAAATAAATTAGAAAACCCGAGATGACTTCTTTTGTTAATGGCGGGCCACATAAATCGCATTATGCGACTAAGCCGCAAGGTCAGTGGATTACAAAGACGAGGAGCTCTCTTATCATTGATACTCGGACTTTTCATCACATCATCGATACGACTCTTCCATTTCCCAACTATACAAGATGAGGGAATTGAGGTGAGATTCCTACATAGGAGTCTCACCTTTTTATATGTGTCTAATTTATTAACTAAATCTTAAAAGCTCCATGTGAAAGATAGTAGTCCTTATATTATATGGCAGATGACATAAGCACAACTACTATCCTCTAAAGGAGAAAAGAAAGGAATTAATTATATGTTCTCAGGAATTGTAGAAGAGATGGCTCAATTGGTTCATATAGAACACGAACAGGAAAATATCCATTTTACTTTTCGTTGTTCATTTACAAATGAATTAAAGATAGACCAAAGTATAGCTCATAATGGAGTATGTCTCACAGTAGTTCGTTTTGAAAACGAAACATATACTGTTACAGCGATGAAAGAAACACTTGAGCGTTCAAATCTGGGCTTACTTAAAGTAGGGGATAGGGTTAATATTGAGCGTTCAATGATGATGAATGGACGTTTAGATGGTCATATCGTGCAAGGTCATGTAGATCAAACTGCTAAATGCATTAATATAGAGGATGCTGATGGGAGTACATACTATACTTTTGAGTATCCCCTTAATCGTGAAATGGCTCAAAGAGGCTATTTCGCTGTAGATAAAGGTTCAATAACAGTAAATGGAGTGTCTCTCACCGTTTGTAATCCTACTGATAATAGTTTTAAAGTAGCTATTATACCATACACAAAGGAAAATACGAACTTTGCAGATATAAGACTTGGCTCTATCGTTAATATTGAGTTTGATATAATCGGTAAATATATTGCAAGACTTCAACACTATGAACGATAGTCGCATACAACATCATTTATCAAAATAACAAACAAGTTCTTTAATCTAAAAACGCATGTCATTTGACATGCGTTTTTTGTATGAATGAGATCTTATAATATAAAAAAATTAGTTAATTACGGGGTTTTAGTATAGACATTCAAGATGATTAATGTAAAATAAACTCACATATTCTGATAATACATTTTTACAGAAAGTTTTATTATCTTTGTTTGCGAATTTGTGATAGATACGATTAATAAGTAGTAATAATGAGGAAACAAATTTATACATCAAAGGTATTTTGGAGTCAGATAGTACTTTGGCTTCCATTGTTCCTCGTGCCTATCATATACTCACCTTTTGGTTTATTTTCATGGCAAGAGAGCTTATATCAATATATTGTTCCATTGTCAATGATGATAGTGGCTTACGTCAATTATTTCGTTTTTGCTCCCAAGTTGTTAAAAGGAGATGAGAGAGAATTCTGGATTTATAATGTTATCCTCATCTTATTTTTGTCCATAGCACAACATGAGTGGTTGTACTATACAGGTACGGAACGATATATTATATCATTCTCCTATCAATTGTTATTACAGAGTGAGGAAGAAAACATAAACCCACATCTTTTCTTTATTACTCGCAATATCTTTAATCTTAGTATATGTGCAGGTGCGGCAACGTCTGTATTGATGGCGCAACGCTGGTCAAAGGCTGAAGAAGAGAAGAGAGAAGCTGAAACTGCAATGACAAAAGCTGAGCTGATTAATCTTCGTCAGCAGGTGAACCCACACTTCTTACTTAACACAATGAATAACATCTATGCGCTTACAGCTTTTGATACGGAGAAAGCGCAGAAGGCAATCATTGATCTTTCAAAGATGTTGCGCCATATACTTTATGATTATCAGCAACCCTACGTAAGTTTGAAGGAGGAGGTAGAATTTTTGAACAACTATATTGAGTTAATGATGATTCGTCTACCCGATAATGTTGATATCAAACGAGAGTGCAACCTTCCAGAGCCTTGTAATATACAAGTTGCTCCAATGATATTTATATCACTTCTTGAGAATGCGTTTAAGCATGGGATCAGTCCTAGTCATAAGAACTTCATCCACATTTTATTGGATGCGAATGACGAACGTATAGTTTTTGCTATAGAGAACAGTCATCATCCGAAGACCAAAGAAGAAAGAAGTGGACATGGTATAGGGCTTAAGCAAGTTGAGCGTCGTTTAGAGCTAGCTTACCCAGGTAAGTATCAATGGAAAAAGAAATACGATAGTAAAATGAACATATATTCGTCTAAAATAATTATCTATGACACTAAACTGTATAATCATTGATGATGAACCATTAGCAGCAGGTTTATTAGCTAGCTATGCGAAGAAGACTCTATTTTTAAATCTGGTTGGAGTATTTAATAGTGCTGTAGAAGGGATAAAGTGTATTCGTGAAAATAAAGTAGACCTTATTTTCTTAGACATTCAAATGCCCGAACTAAGTGGGTTAGAGTTTGCTAGGATTCTACCAAAAGAAACCAAAATAATATTTACAACAGCATTCAGTCAATATGCCATAGAGGGTTACAAAGCTAATGCTGTTGACTATTTAATGAAGCCTATTAGCTATGATGATTTCTTGGCAGGAGCTAATCGTGCGTTAGATTGGTTCAATAGTCTTCATCAGTCAGAGAACGCTTCCGGTGATCGTTTCATCTTTGTAAAGAGTGATTATAAGTTAGTTAAATCATGTTTGACGATATTCTTTACATAGAAGGCTTGAAAGATTATGTAAGGATATATCTCACAGGTAATCGTGAGCCTATCATGAGCCTTATGAACATGAAGAAGATCGAGGAGTCTCTGCCTCGACCAGAGTTCATGCGTATTCATAGATCTTACATTGTACACATGAAGAATATTGACGGAGTCGATCGTCTTCGTGTCGTTATTGGTAATGCGGTTCTTCCAATATCTGATAGTTACAAGAGTAAGTTACAGGATTTCTTAGATGGACATACTTTGTAATTTGTCATCCAATATATAGAAGGTAGTTAGGTTGTTCCTAACTACCTTTTTTTATGTTATTAGCGTTATATAAACTCTTTATTTAGGGGATGATTCGCTTCCAAGTTAAAGGGGTAATTGTTCATTATTTATTACACTATATTCAATAACTATCACTAATATTCCAGGCTAAGTTGTGTCATTTCGAGGGTTAAAGTTGAAGAATAAATCGGGGATAATTTACTCTTGTCTTATTGTTATAGTAAAAGTAAAGAGAATCTGTTATAAATATTTGATTTATAGTGAGAAGTATATTAATTCTATAATTTCTGTTTAATATCTTTTGAAGTTATATCTCATACTGGTTAGTACTTTTAAGTTAGAGGTCGTTTGTACTTTAAGTTAAACCTTGATTATACTTTTAAGTTAGACGTCCCCCGTACTTTAAGTTAAACGTCAATAGTCCTCAAAGTTAGAAGTCAACTAAATTTTAGTTGATTATTGAACAGAATCGTAATTGATTCTCTCAAGTATCTGAAATAATTAAATAGATGACAATATGTTACTATATGAACGTATTTTTATTTTTGAAGTTCTTTTGTCTCCTAACCATGTGTTCTGTTGCTTTTTTGAAATCCTTAGGATAGTTAAGTAAGTTACTTTTATTATTTTTATCTGTAATAAAAAATCATTTAGAGTAAACTATGTTCTTACCCATTTCATAGAATAGTGTGGATGCTTCTGCTTATTAGGTATGGATGTTGCTTACGGGTAGAATCCTCTTACTTTGGTGGCTTTTTTCAGTCATCCCTTTGCCATATCTTAATTTTTTAGTAATTTTGCATGTATTTTTGGAATAAACAATATATCTAGATAATGAAGATTTCATACAAATGGCTAAAGGAATACGTTGACTTTGACCTTACTCCACAGGAGACGGCGGACGCGCTGACATCTACTGGTTTGGAAGTTGACGCATTGGAAGAGGTTGAAACGATACGTGGCGGACTCAAGGGTCTCTTTGTTGGTAAGGTATTGACTTGTGAGGCGCACCCTAATTCAGACCATCTTCACGTTACAACCGTAGACTTAGGCAAAGGGGAACCACAGCAAATTGTTTGTGGCGCTCCCAATGTAGCTGCAGGACAGAAGGTTATTGTGGCTGATCTTGGTTGCGTGCTCTATGATGGCGACAAGGAATTTGCAATTAAGAAGAGTAAGCTGCGTGGCGTTGAAAGTCTTGGCATGATCTGTGCGGAGGACGAAATAGGTGTCGATACAGCTCACGATGGAATAATAGTTTTACCAGAAGATGCACCAGTAGGTCAGCCCGCTGCAGAGTATTATCATTTGGACAGCGACTGGCTAATTGATATAGATATCACTGCCAACCGTGCCGATGCTCTTAGTCATTATGGTGTGGCTCGTGATCTTTACGCTTGGCTCACACAGAACGGCTATAAGACATCGCTTCATCGTCCTAATTGTGATGCCTTTGTAGTTGATAATCATGATCTACCAATCGAGGTAACTATCGATAATCCCGAGGCATGCCGTCGCTATGCTTGTTTGAGTATTACCGATTGCGAGGTTAAGGAAAGCCCACAATGGTTGAAAGATAAGTTGAATGTCATTGGTTTGCGACCCATCAATAACATCGTAGACATTACTAATTATATTATGATGGCCTATGGTCAGCCAATGCACTGCTTTGATGCAGACATGGTGAAGGGTCACCATATCATAGTAAAAGATAATAACGAGGGAAAGAAGTTCGTTACACTTGATGGTGAGGAGCACATTCTAGGTGAGCATGACCTTGCCATTTGTAATGAGGAAGAACCGATGTGTATTGCAGGTGTCTTTGGCGGAAAGGGTAGTGGTACTTATGAGACCACTCGTAATGTTGTACTAGAGAGTGCTTATTTCCATCCAACATGGATACGTAAGAGTGCTCGACGTCATGGGTTATCTACTGATGCTAGCTTCCGTTTTGAGCGTGGCATTGATCCCAATGGCGTTATCTATGCACTCAAGCAAGCTGCTATTCTTTGTAAAGAATTAGCAGGAGGCAAGATAAGTATGGAGATTCGTGATGAGTATCCAACAAAGATGTCCGACTTCCCAGTTCGTTTAAATTACGAGTATTGTGATCGCCTCATTGGTAAGAAACTTGGCAATGATGTTATTAAGCGAATTGCCGAAAGCCTTGAGATGAAGGTAGTGAAGGAAGATGCAGAAGGTTTAGATTTATTGGTTCCAGCCTATCGCGTGGATGTTCAGCGTCCTTGTGATGTTGTCGAGGATATACTTCGTATCTATGGATATAATAATGTAGAGATTCCAACAACGTTGAAGTCTTCATTGACGATAGCAGAGGATGCTGATAAAGAGTACCATAAGGAGAATATCATTGGTGAGCAGCTTGTAGGCGAGGGCTTCTTAGAGATTATGAACAACTCTTTGACTAAGGCTTCTTACTATGAGGAGACTGGTTTTAATGCTTATCCTTGGGAAGAAACAGTAAAGGTGATGAATCCACTATCAGCTGACTTGGGGGTAATGCGTCAGACCTTACTCTTTGGTGGTTTGGAGAGCATTGTTCGTAACGTTAATCGTAAGGCACAGAACCTCCGCTTCTTTGAGGTGGGCAATGTCTATAAGTTCGATAAGGAAAAATGGTCAGAAGAAAGCCCAGTAAAGGCTTACATACAAGATCATCACATTGCCTTATGGGTAACAGGTAAACATATTCAAGGATCATGGGCACATCCAGACGAGGATAGTTCTTTCTATGAGTTGAAGGCATATGTTGAAAATATCCTTCGCCGTATAGGTGTACCACAAGGTTTATTGGTTTGTACTAATTCGGACAATAATGCTTTCGATAAGGCACTTGTCTTGAAGACACGTGCAGGCAAGGCATTGGTAGAAATGGGAATCGTTAATCATAAGGTTCTGAAGAGTTTGATATAGACCAGAAGGTTTATTATGCAGAACTTGATTGGACTGGCTTGATGAAAGCAACTCGCAAGAACAAGTTGCAGTTCCACGAGATTTCTAAGTACCCTGCAGTAAGTCGCGACCTTGCATTATTGGTTGATAATAATGTAGAGTTTGCTCAGATAGAAGAGATAGCACGTCAGACAGATAAGAAACAGTTGAAGCGTGTGGAACTCTTCGATGTTTATCAGGGTAAGAATTTACCAGAAGGCAAGAAGAGCTATGCCGTTAACTTCATTCTTCAGGATGAGACAAAGACGCTAAACGATAAGGCTATCGATGCTATCATGCAGAAATTAATTAAGAATTTAACAAATAAACTAGGAGCAGAACTCCGTTAATAAGAAAATCCAATGGGTAGAGCATTTGAATATCGCAAAGCTACTAAGCTCAAGAGATGGGGCCACATGGCTCGCACATTTACAAAGTTAGGTAAGGAAATCGCTATTGCTGTAAAGGCAGGTGGACCAGAGCCTGAAAACAATCCTCGTCTTCGTGCAATTATCGCTACATGTAAGCGTGAGAATATGCCAAAGGATAATATCCAGCGAGCTATCAAGAACGCAATGGGTAAGGATCAAAGCGATTATAAGGAAGTACCATACGAGGGTTATGGTCCTCATGGTATTGCCGTGTTTGTTGACACATTGACAGACAATACCACACGTACCGTTGCCGATGTTCGTTCCGTATTCAATAAGTTCAATGGTAACTTGGGTACTCAAGGTTCTTTGAGCTTCCTCTTCGATCACAAAGCAGTCTTCTCATTCAAAAAGAAGGACGGCTTAGATATGGAAGAATTGATTCTCGACTTGATTGACTATGGAGTTGATGATGAGTTTGATGAGGATGAAGAAGAGAATGAGATTACCATCTATGGTGAGCCAACTAGCTTCGGTGACATTCAGAAACATTTAGAGGATAATGGTTTCGAGATAACTTCAGCAGAGTTTACACGTATACCAAACGACTTGAAAGATGTTACTCCTGAACAGCGTGAAACTATAGATAAGATGGTGGAACGACTTGAAGATTTTGACGATGTACAGAATGTGTACACTAATATGAAGCCTGCAGAAGAGGAGTAAGATTCACCTTATATAATATGTATATAATAAAAGAGGATATGTCATTCAGACATATCCTCTTTTGTTTTCATACTGATTGTAATTGGCTTTATGTACAATCAGTGTGAATTAGGATTTATTCTAACTCCTTCTTACTTAGTTTCGTTGCAGTGATAAAGTAGAGAATGAGTGCAATGTAAGCAATGAGTGAAAGGAGCTCTGATAGATGATTCTCCCACCATGTACCGTATTGGAACTCAACACCACCAAACTTCAGTAAGGCAGAAACGACTCCCATCAATGCTCCACCAGCAATGAATCCTGAAGCAATCAATGTTCCCTTCTCACCTCTAGCCTTATTGATGGTTTCACTCTTAGAGCGAGTTGTCACATACCAGTTGATAGCACCGCCAACTAACAAAGGAATGTTCAGCTCAAGAGGAATGAACATACCCAAGGCAAAAGCTAGAGCAGGAATCTTGCAGCGGTCTAAGACTAAAGCTATCACAGCTCCAATAGCATAGAGAATCCAAGGTGCACCTTGACCACTCATCAATGGTTTGATAACGGCTGCCATAGCATTCGCTTGTGGAGCAGCTAATTTACCCGAATTGAAACCATAAGTTTTATCTAAGACAATCATCACACCTGCAACAGTTGCTGCAGAAATTATAGTGCCGAGGAATTTCCATGTTTCTTGTTTCTTTGGAGTTGTTCCTAGCCAATAACCAATCTTTAAGTCTGTTATAAAAGATCCCGCCATTGATAAGGCTGTACAAACAACGCCACCCATGAGAAGTGCTGCTAACATACCTGCGTTGCCTTTCAAACCTACAGCAACCATGACTACTGAGGCTAAGATAAGTGTCATTAATGTCATACCAGAAACAGGATTGCTTCCTACAATAGCAATGGCATTAGCGGCAACAGTGGTGAAGAGGAAAGCTATGATGGTCACAAGGATAATACCAACAACAGCATGGAGCAGGTTAAAGTTCATTACTCCGAAGTAAAAGAACAAGAAGGTGATTATCAGCGTTGCAATACTTCCGAAGGCTATAATCTTGAAGGATATGTCTCTTTGTGTGCGAAGAACCTCTGACTGATTACCTCCTTTACCTTTCATCTCTTTGGCTGCTAATCCAACAGCACCCTTAATGATTCCCCATGATTTCACTATACCAATGATACCTGACATAGCTATACCACCAATACCAATAGAACGTGCGTAAGACTTGAAGATAACTTCAGGTGCCATCTGACCAACAGCTGTTGTAATGGTGGATCCCACTGATTCAATACAGTGTCAGGGAATATGAGAGCCATACCAGGAACAATAAGCCACCATACAGCCAGGGAACCTAAACAAATGATGAAAGCATATTTTAGTCCGATGATATAACCAAGTCCGAGTACGGCAGCTCCTGTATTTACTTTGAATACTAGTTTTGCTTTCTCTGCGATTGTCTCACCAAAACCAATCATTCTGCTTGTTACGTTTTCGTTCCAGAAACCGAATGTTGCTACAATGAAATCGTATAAACCACCAACGAGTCCTGCAAGAAGTAATGGTTTTGCCTGGCTTCCACCTTTCTCACCACTGACAAGAACTTGTGTTGTTGCTGTTGCTTCAGGGAAAGGATACTTGCCATGTTGATCTTTAACAAAGTACTTGCGAAAGGGAATTAAGAATAAGATTCCTAATACACCGCCCAGTGCCGCTGCAATGAAAATCTTTAGGAAGTCAGCTTGCAAGTCTAGCATATAGATAGCTGGCATGACAAAGATTCCACCCGCAACAACAGCTCCAGAGCAAGCACCAATACTTTGGATGATAACATTCTCGCCAAGTGCATTCTTACGTTTAGTGGCAGAAGACAATCCAATTGCAATAATAGCGATTGGTATAGCTGCCTCAAATACTTGTCCAACTTTCAAACCTAAGTAAGCTGCGGCTGCGGAGAATAATACTGTCATTAGGATACCCCAAGTGATAGACCATGGGCTTACTTCTCTGTAAGTTTGTTGAGGAGACATGATAGGGTGATACTCCTCACCTTCCTTCAATTCTCTGAAAGCATTCTCAGGAATTTCAATACTTTGTTCTGTTTTATTTTCCATTGTTTAATAGTATTATTTGTTTGCAAAGATAAATAAAATCGTTTATTTAATGCCCAATAAAAAGCAAATATTAACTTTGCAACTGTGAAAGAAATAGAACCTATAGCCTTCTTCCGTTCTCCTTTAACTTCAAAGTTTGGGATACCTAGACAGAGCGGATTAGCCCATAATCTTGTGGGGCGTATTGTCTTTGAAAAGAAATATCAAAGAGAAGAAGCCTTACGTGGTTTAGAAGATTTTGATTACTTGTGGTTGATATGGGGATTTTCGGCTAATCCTTCGTCTAATGAAATTAAGTTTACTGTTCGCCCACCACGATTAGGAGGGAATAAGCGTTTGGGAGTCTTTGCTACTAGGTCACCTTTTCGCCCTAACGGACTTGGTTTATCTTCTGTTCTTATTAAGCAAATCACCGAAAGTGAAATTGAAGTTATTGGTGCCGATCTTATGGATCGTACCCCCATATATGACATAAAGCCTTATATCCCGTATGTTGATAGTCATCCAGAGGCTAAAGGTGGCTTTACGGACAAGAAGGAGTGGCAGAAACTTTCGGTTTATATTCCTGATGAGATAGCAGTTAAGTTTGGAGTCGAGGAACTTTCTGCCTTAAAGGAAGTCCTTGCACAAGATCCTCGTCCACAATATCAACACAATCCAGAGCGTGTTTATATAATGCCTTTTGGAGGAAAGGAAGTATTTTTCCGTGTATCAGAAGGCTTACTTAATGTTATTCGTGTGCGTTCTTAATGGTAAAGGGTTACATAAATTGTCATGAAAATGATGTCCCGATAGTACATTATTCTGACTTCAAGTATAGTAAAGAAGAAACTAATAGAATAAGTACAATCGAAATGTATATATGTTTTTAATAAAGCGATAGTATCTTTTCCTAAAAACGATACTACTTTTCAATGAAAATGATAGTACTTTTTCTCGAAAACGATAGTACCTTTTTGGAGGAAGCTATTGTGAATATGTAACTACTTGATTATCTGATATAAAAAGAAAGCTTTTTTTCGTAAGAAAAAAGCTTTCAATAATTTAATGATAACCAGTGTGATAAAAGGACTTCATTCGTACTCAAAAGGGTTAAACTAACTCCGAAAGTTCTAGCCATCTAATTTCTAACTCATCGAGTTCATCTTTTAATATTGGCAATCGTTTACTCTTTTCGGTTAATTCTTCTACTGAGAGATTACCAGAGCAAAGTTCTTCTTCTAGTTGTTTCTGTTCTGTTTCTAGTTGATTGATCTTCTCTGATATTTGTTCGTATTCTCGTTTCTCTTTGAAGGTCATCTTGCGCCTTCCATTTATCGAAGAATTGTTCTTAGGTTCAGAATTAACCTGTTTCGTATTCTTTACGGGCTTTGTTTGATTATCTTCTTTGGATTTCATCTTCTGATAATCTCTGTATTGCGTGTAGTTACCAGGGAAGTCTTGTATTTCTCCTTCACCTTTGAATACGAGCAAATGATCAACGACTTTATCCATAAAATAGCGGTCGTGTGAAACTACTATAACACAGCCGGGGAAGTCTTGCAAATACTCTTCTAGAATCTGTAAGGTTTGAATATCTAAGTCGTTAGTTGGCTCGTCCAGTACGAGGAAGTTAGGATTCTTCATGAGTACTGTACAGAGATATAGCTTACGTTTCTCTCCGCCAGATAGTTTGTAAACGTAATTATGCTGCTCTTCAGGAGAGAAGAGGAAGTAATTTAAGAATTGAGAAGCAGTCATGTGTTTACCGCCTCCCATATCAATGTAATTAGCTATATCCGTGATGATGTCAATAACCTTCTGATCGTCTCGGAACTTTAATCCTTCCTGTGAGAAATAACCAAAGCGCACGGTCTCTCCAATATCAAATCGTCCGCTATCGGGAGCTACCTTTCCAAGAAGCATCTTAATGAAGGTTGACTTGCCTGTTCCATTATTTCCCACGATACCCATCTTCTCAAATCGGGCAAAGTTATAATAGAAGTCGTTGAGGATAACCTTCTCATCAAACTTCTTAGATACATATTGGCATTCGAAGATTTTACTACCTATATAAATGTTAGAAGACTTTAGTCTTACTTGTCGCTCTTCTATCCGTTGTTTTGCCTTTGCTTCTAATTCATAGAAAGCCTCTTCTCTATAGCGTGCTTTATGCCCACGTGCTTGTGGCATACGACGCATCCATTCTAACTCTGTGCGATAAAGGTTGTTGGCACGTGAGATCTCGGCGCGTGTATTATCAATACGTTCTTGTCTCTTCTCTAGGTAATAAGAATAATTACCTCGATAGGTGTAGATAGTGTTATTGTCTAATTCAAGTATCGTGTTACACACATTGTCAAGGAAATAGCGATCGTGTGTAACCATAAAGATTGTTTTATTGCCACGTGATAGATAACCTTCAAGCCATTCAATCATCTCTAAATCCAAATGGTTCGTCGGCTCGTCAAGAATGAGGAAGTCTGGCTCGAGGATAAGAACATTAGCAAGTGCTACACGCTTCTGCTGTCCGCCACTTAATTGCCCCATTGGTTGGTCGAGATTAGTGAGCTTTAGCATTGTGAGAATTTGCTTTGCCTTCAATAACCTTTCTGGATTCCCCTCATGGTTAAAGCAGGCATCCAACACACTCTCTTCGGGATCAAACTTCGGGCTCTGCTCTAGAAGTCCCACACGTAAGTCATTGCGATAGATAATAGAACCAGTATCATAGCTTTCTTTTCCAATTAGAATAGATAATAGGGTAGACTTACCCGTACCATTCTGTGCTACTAATCCTATATGTTGCCCTTCAGCTATCGAAAATGAAATATCTTTGAATAGAACTTGTGCTCCAAAACTCTTAGTTAAGTTTGGACATCAAGGTAAGGTATCTGTGCCATGTGTTTGGGGGTTATTCCAGTGTTGCGTTTATCTGGTCTATGTAATCGAGTACTTCGTCTCGCCCGGTCTTGTCTTCTGATGAGGTAATGAAGTAAGGAGGCAATACTTCCCATCTGTCTTGCAGCTTCTTCATCCATAGTAATGCGTTAGACTTAGCCTTTGCAGGAGATAGCTTGTCAGCCTTAGTGAAGATGATAGAGAAAGGAATATTGCTCTCTCCCAACCAATCGACAAACTCACGATCTATCTTCTGTTGCTCATGTCGAATATCAATGAGAACAAACACATTGACGAGTTGTTTGCGCTGTAGGATGTATTGCGCTATCATCTGCTCCAGCTTGTTACGTACCGTCTTAGAGTTCTTAGCATAGCCATAACCAGGGGAGGTCAACCAAATACCATTCATTATTAATGATGAAGTGGTTGATGAGTAAAGTCTTACCAGGCTTAGCTGATGTCTTAGCCAATCCTTTATGGTTGCATAACATATTTATAAGACTTGATTTACCAACATTAGAGCGTCCGATAAATGCATATTCTGCTTTAGTATCATCAGGACATTTTGATAAACTAGGCGATGATATAGTAAATTCTGATTTCTTAATTATCATTCCGATTTATGTGTAATTGTGTACCCTATGTTGCAAAGATACTAAAAACTTAAGAGCTAGGGCTGGTTAGTTGATAGTTTTTTAGTAATTTTGCAGAAAAGCAAAGAGCAATGAAGCAAATTAATTGGGGTTTTATAGGCTGTGGGGAGGTCACAGAGAAGAAGTCAGGACCTGCGTTTAATGAGGTTATGGGCTCACATGTAGTAGCTGTATTCAGTCGTAGTGAACTGAAGGCACGTTCTTATGCCGAACGCCATAATATTAGAAAATGGTATACAGATGCGCAGGAGTTGGTTGATGATCCAGACGTGAATGCGGTATATATTGCAACGCCACCTTCTGCCCATGCCACATTTGCTATTATGGCAATGCGTGCTGGTAAGCCCTGTTACATAGAGAAGCCACTAGCTGCTTCTTACGAGGATTGTGTTCGTATCAACCGTATCTCTGAACAGACTAACGTCCCTTGTTTCGTTGCTTATTACCGCCGTTATCTTCCATACTTTCAAAAGGTAAAAGAGATAATAGATAATGGTACAATCGGGAATATCCTAACCGTGCAAGTACGCTTTGCCGTCCCACCGCGTGATCTGGATTATAAGAGCAATGTGCAACATCCGTGGCGATTACAATCGAATATTTCTGGTGGTGGATACTTTTATGACTTAGCTCCTCACCAGTTAGACTTGCTTCAGAACTTCTTTGGTATTATTGTTAAGGCACATGGCTATACAGCTAACCGAGCTGGACTTTATGATGTTGAAGACACTGTAAATGCTGTTTTCCGTTTCGAAAATGGTCTCACTGGAAGTGGTGCTTGGTGCTTTGTCGCTCATGAGAGTGCACGTGAGGATCATATTGAGGTTTATGGGACAAAGGGACGTCTGTCGTTCTCTGTCTATACATACACGCCCATCCACCTCTGTACAAGTGAGGGCGAAAAGGATATAGAAGTAGCTAATCCGCCTTACGTTCAGTTACCAATCATTAAGTCCGTCATAGAAGATATGCAGGGATATGGTTCCTGCGATTGTACAAGTATCAGTGCGACTCCAACGAACTGGGTGATAGATCGTATTCTTGGTAAGATATAGAAGCCTTACTACATTTACATATTATTCAAATCCGTGTTATCAATGAATCTGCTGATTAATCGTTGTGTTATGTTATCATTCCTCTTGTTCTTCATGGGAATAGGGATAGCGAATGCACATACTTCTACAAAGGCGGTTGGTAACCTGGAACATACACTTGACACTATACGCTGGATGCGAATAGATTCTAGTGCTTATAGGAATAAGGCGGAATACCACAAGAAGAGAAAGACTGGCTATAAGTTCAATGACATAGATACAAGCTATATTGAGCCACAGAGATATAACTTTACTACGATGCTACAGAATACGAACACTTACGAGGTGTATCGTATAGCGAGCGATAAAGGGCAAAGCATTACCTTTGCTCCAGAGGCTAATATCCGCATTGGACCTTACTTCGGTTGGCGGTGGATATTCCTAGGTTATACTGTCGATATCACACATTTACTACGCAAGATTAATGATAAGCGCAGGCAGGAATATGATTTAAGTTTGTATAGTTCGATGCTAGGCATTGACATCTATTACAGAAGGACTGGTAACGATTATAAGATACGGCAACTCTATCTTGGTGAGACTATTAATACCGACCCCATAAAGGGGGCTGGCTTTGATGGATTAACCTCAAGTATCAAAGGTTTCAATATTTATTATATCTTTAATCACCGCCGTTTCTCTTATCCTGCAGCCTTTAGTCAAAGCACCATACAACGTCGCTCTGCGGGTAGTCCGTTATTAGGTATCGGTTACACGAGACACACACTAGAGGTTGATTGGAAGGAGCTAAACAACCTTGTTGCTAATCGTCTAGGAGGGAGCGTTGCGGTGGATAGTACTTTGATGTTCGATAAGATAAAGTACACGGATGTATCTGTTAGTGGAGGCTATGCCTATAATTGGGTATTCGCCCACAACTGGCTTCTTGCTAGTTCGTTGTCTGTTGCACTGGCTTACAAGCAGAGCTCGGGCGACGTGACACATAAGCGTTTCTCCATCAGTGACTTTAAGTTCAATAACATCAACATAGATGGTATCGGGCGTTTTGGACTTGTATGGAACAATAGTAAGTGGTATGCAGGTATGAGCATGATACTCCATGCTTACAATTACAGGCGTAGTAACTTCTCAACAAATAACTTCTTTGGTAGTGTCAATCTCTATGTAGGCTTTAACTTTGGAAAGAGGAAGGCGAAGAAGAAGGAAGGTTATCAAGAACAGAAAGGATAAGTGATGAAGCAGAAGTATAGCATAATTGGTTTGTTTCTCATAGCATTGACTGCATGTGGAGCTAAGACAATAGAAAATAAGCATAAACAGCAGGGGGCAGTGGCTGAAAAGATAGAAGATAGTTCAGTAAGTGCCGAACATCATGCGAACAAAGACGCCTTACCTGCTTATATAGATTCTTATTCTAAAGCAGACAGCGCGTTGGTATGTGGTATCTTACAAGATATGACGGCACAAAGGCATAGCCTATCACATGAGGAACTTATCCTCACGATAGCCCGCAAGTTTATAGGTGTTCCTTACGTTGCGCACACATTGGATAAGAACGATGAGGAAAGGCTTGTCGTCAATTTACATGGCTTAGATTGCACCACTTATGTTGAGGTTGTGACGGCTCTAACGCTATGTGCTGAGCGAGGCAAGTATAAGTTCTCTGATTACGTACACCAATTAGAACTGATTCGTTATCGTGGCGGTAAGATGAGCTATGTGAACCGTCTTCACTATTTCCATTGGTGGTTGGAGGACAATGTGCGCATGGGATTTGTCAAAGAGATAAACACGCCTAACCCACCTTTTACAGCGGTACAAACATTGAAAATAAACTATATGAGCCTTAACGCAAAGGCGTATGATATGCTAAAGAATAACCCGAGGCGTGTGGCTGAACTCAAGAAATTAGAAGATGCTAGTAACGGAACAAAGGTGCGCTATATCCCTACTGCCTTACTGAATAATAACAATGAGTTGCGAGAGGTTATCCATGATGGCGACATCATAGCTATCGTGACTAACAAGCGGGAACTCGATACAACTCATCTCGGCTTTGCCGTTTGGCATGAGGACGGACTCCATCTCATGAACGCCTCCAGTCTTAAGAAGAACGGCAATAGGGTGGTAGAACCTACTGAAACGTTCTATCAGTATATGACGTCACGACCATCGAGTATCGGTATTCGTGTTGCTAGAATCAAATAAACGGAACACACGGGAACTCATCTTCTCTCTTTATCTACATCATGATTATAATTGCTACGATTGCAGTCTACTTCTGCATACTCTTACTCATCAGTCTGCTAACAGGGCGCAAAGCCGATAACGAGACTTTCTTTCGTGCCAATGGTAAGTCTCCATGGTATTTGGTGGCGTTTGGTATGATAGGTGCTAGTATCTCGGGCGTGACTTTTGTGAGTGTACCAGGCATGACGCTCACAAGTGATATGACCTATATGCAAACCTGTTTGGGCTTTATCGTGGGTTACTTCGTCGTGGCTTATCTACTATTACCCGTTTATTATCGTCTACGCCTGACAACCATCTATACTTATTTGCAAACCCGTCTCGGCAATAGGAGTTACAAGACGGGTGCAGCCTTCTTCCTCTTGTCAAAGATGGCAAGTGCTGCCGTTCGCTTCTATGTTGTCTGCATGATACTCCAGCAATTCGTTCTCGACAAATACGCCATTCCGTTTCCCGTAACCGTTGTGGTGTTGGTTGCATTGATATGGCTCTATACACGGAGGGGCGGAATACGAACGTTAGTACTAACAGATACCTTTCAAACACTTTGTATGCTTCTTGCTCTGTTGCTCATAATATATAAGGTGGTAGATGTACTCGGATTGAATCTCCCTCAAGCCGTGCAAGCCATCGCAGCAGATAGCCATTCGCGCATCTTTGTATTAGATGATTGGGTATCAACACAGAACTTTTGGAAGCAGTTCCTTAGCGGTATCTTCATCGTCATTGTGATGACTGGACTTGATCAGGACATGATGCAAAAGAATCTTACTTGTAAGACTTTGTGTGAGGCACAAAAGGATATGTGCAGTTATGGCTTTGCATTCGCCCCCGTCAATCTCCTGTTCTTAGCCCTGGGAATCTTATTGATGATGTATTATCATAAGACGGGACAAGCTCTCCCAGCAGTATCGGACGATTTGATGTTACAAGTCATAGCAGGCGGTCAATTAGGTACATGGGTCGTAATTTTGTTTACGATTGGTATTGTCGCAGCCTGTTTCTCCAGTGCTGATTCTGCCCTGACAGCCCTAACTACAACCTTCTGTGTTGATATTTGTAACCAACGCAAGGACGAGCGGTTGCGCAAGTGGTCTCACCTCGGTGTATCCGTTGTGTTCGTGTTGTTTATCCTCATCTTCCGTTATGTCAATTCCACGAGTCTGATAGATGCAGTCTATACAATCGTCTCTTACACTTACGGACCTCTCTTAGGTCTTTTCGCCTTTGGTCTTTCAACGAAACGCAAGGTGAATGATCGCTATGCCCCATTTATCGCTATTGCCAGTCCACTCCTATGTTTTGCCTTAGACATGATTGTTTCTAACGCTACAGGATATAAGTTTGGCTACGAGCTACTGATGTTGAATGGACTCCTAACTTATGTAGGCTTGTGGGTGAATAAGGCTCATCTTCTTTCTAAGAAATAGCACTTACGAGCGTGAACTCATAGTAATATCTTCCGAATACTTATTATATCTGATTCGTTCTAACAGGTTTGCCCAGTTCCTCTCACCTGTTTGCGAATCGCTGTACACCTGTTCCAGCATTCTTGCTCACGTGTTCCCCATTTCTTTCTCACGTGTTGCGCATCATTTACACACGTATATAAAGTTAGTTTCACCATGGTGACACAATAGTTTCACCATGGTGACGAATAAGTTTCACCGTGGTGACGAAATATTTTCACCATGGTGAAAATAACAAAAGATACGGAACACAAAGACGCAAGACACGTGAGACAGAATGCTAGAACACGTGAGAAAGAAAGCTGGAACGGGTGAGAAAGAAAGCGGAAACCTATTAGTCAAAGAGCGTGCATAGGGTTTAAGTCTATAGGTTTAGTATATGATTGCAAATAAGCGAGTAGGTTACTGAGGGGATATTTTAAAGCGTATGAATAGTATATAGCACTAAACGAATAAAGCCCAGACTTATGCAAGTCTGAGCTTTATTAATATGTGCTTGAAAACAGATTACTTATTCTTCTTCAACTTCTCCACGTATGCATCAATAGCGGCAACTGCTGTGATGTTTACGATGTCACGAACGGAACTCTCGAAGTCGGTAAAGTGGATTGGCTTGTTCAATCCCATCTGAATCGGACCAATGACTTCCGCCTCTGGGCTTAACGCCTGTAGGAGTTTGTAACCACTATTAGCCGATGACAAGTCAGGGAACACGAGCGTGTTAACATCCTTACCTTTAGGCGTGTGAATGGGAATTTCTCGTCACGTAGCTCCTTGTTCAAAGCGAAGTTAACTTGCATCTCACCATCGATAGCGAGGTCTGGACACTCGGCTTGCAACTTTGCAACAGCCTCACGCACCTGCTCTGGAGAGCCTCCATTATCTGAGCCGAAGTTAGAGAATGAGAGCATTGCAATAGCTGGTTCGTCATTGAAGAACTTAACGGAATGGGCTGCCAAACGTGCCACATCAGTTAGGACATCACTATCTGGATGGCGGTTGATCAAGGTATCTGCAATGTAGAATACACCTTTCTTTGTATTCAGAATATGCATTGTTCCGAAGTGTTTATACTCGGGACGGATACCGATAACTTCCTTGGCAACCTTAATCGTATTGCTGTATTTGGTGTATAGACCCGTAATAAACGCATCGGCATCACCATTCTCAACCATTGACATACCATAGTAATTGCGCTCATACATCTTATCGTATGCCTCCTCGAAGGTGTATCCCTCACGGGCACGCTTCTCGGCTAAATGCTTAGCGTAAGTGGCGCGGTGACCTTGCTCCTTATCGGCACGCATATCAATGATTTCTATGTCACTAATGTCCAACTTCAGGCGATTCGCCACACGATTCAAGCGGTCTTGATTACCTAAAAGGATAGGTACGCAAATGCCTTCTTGCTTTGCTTGTACAGCTGCCTTCATCATCGTGGGGTGACCACCTTCGGCAAAGACAATGCGCTGTGGGTGTTGAGCAGCTGTTGCGTGGAGTGAGCGGGTGAGCTTTGTCTCTTGCCCTAGCATCTGGCGCAGGTGCTGCTTGTAGGCATCGAAGTCCTTGATTGGCGTGCGGGCTACGCCGCTATCCATGGCAGCCTTAGCTACGGCAGCACTTACTTCCGTAATCAGTCGTGGATCGACTGGCTTCGGGATGAAATACTTAGGACCAAAGGTGAGGTCGTTTACATGATAAACCTCATTGACAACGTCTGGTACCGTTTGTTTAGCTAGGTCGGCAATAGCATGTACGGCCGCCATCTTCATCTCTTCGTTAATAGCCTTCGCATGTACGTCCAATGCTCCACGGAAGATATAAGGGAAGCCAATTACGTTGTTAATCTGGTTGGGATAATCTGACCGACCCGTTGACATGATTACGTCTGGGCGAGCAGCAATAGCGTCATCGTATGAAATCTCTGGTACTGGGTTGGCAAGAGCAAATACGATAGGTTTCTCGTTCATAGAACGAATCATATCCTGTGAAAGTATATTACCCTTTGATAGTCCAACGAATACATCAGCGCCTTGATAGCTTCTTCCAATGTGTGGACGTCACGGCGATCAGTAGCGAACAATGCTTTCTGTGGTGTGAGGTTCTCACGATCAGAAGTGATGACACCCTTAGAATCTAGCATTACGATATTCTCTTTCTTAACGCCCAATGCTACGTACATCTTCGTACATGAGATAGCTGCGGCACCAGCACCATTCACTACGAGTTTGACCTTGCTAATATCTTTACCAGCTACCTCTAAGGCATTCTTCAAACCAGCAGCAGAGATGATTGCAGTACCGTGTTGGTCGTCGTGCATTACAGGGATATCTAGTGTGCGCTTCAATCGCTCCTCGATCGCAAAGCACTCTGGTGCCTTAATGTCTTCAAGATTAATACCACCAAAGGTAGGTGCAATCTTTTCTACAGCTTCGCAGAACTTATCCGGGTCTTGCTCGTTAATCTCTATGTCGAATACATCAACACCACCATATATCTTGAATAACAAACCTTTACCTTCCATAACAGGTTTGCCACTCATTGCACCTATATTACCTAAACCAAGAACGGCTGTACCATTACTGATAACAGCAACTAAGTTACCTTTTGCTGTGTATTTATATACGTCATCAGGGTTCTGCTGTATCTCCAAACAAGGATATGCAACACCTGGTGAATAAGCCAAACTCAAGTCTGTTTGGGTGCTATAAGGCTTCGTTGGTTTTACTTCAATCTTTCCTGGACGACCGTTATGATGGTATTCCAAAGCGGCCTCTTTTGTTACCTTGACCATAATCTTATATAATTTTTTCTCGTGAATTATTTTATACGTAGCCACAAAGATAATAAAACTACCTAAAAAGCAGATACCATTCCCAAAGTTTTTTGTAATTTTGCAGAAAATTGAAACTATTAATGCAAAATACAAATAATGAGACTGTCTATCGACAGAAGCTAAAGGGGAAGATTCTTAAGATTGCTGCTACATTATTCCATCAACATGGAATTAAACAAGTTAAGATGGATGATATAGCCAGTGATTTAAAGATATCAAAGCGTACATTATATGAGATTTACGAGACGAAGGAGGACTTACTCTTTGAAGTTTTACAGCGTAGGGCAGATATAGAACGCCAACAGGTTATAGAGTTTGATAAGCCTGGTATGAACGTTATCAACATTATTCTTGAGGTCTATAGGGTTCGAACATCAGAGTTTATCACGATTAACCCTCTCTTCTTTGAAGACCTTCAGAAATATCCCAACCTATTAAGCTATGTGAGGAAATTGCATGATAACAGAGAGGCAGAGATGGTGGACTTTATAGAAAGAGGTAAGAGAGAAGGCTATTTCCTAGAGAATGTAAACTATAATATAGTTCGTGATCTATCATTTGCTTCAGAGCAGTTTGTTATGAATAACTTCCTCTTCAAAAAATATGATATGAAGGAATTAAGTCGTATTATGATCATGTTGTTTGTTAGAGGTGTCTGCACAGATAAGGGTATTAAGCTATTGGATCAATACTTCTCTGAAAGCTAATACAGCCTTTACTAATAAAGATGTAGTAAGAATAACTTCCATTAAAAGATAATTTAGATGAAGACTAACACATATAAAACGCTACTATTAACATGCTTAGTAGTAGTCTTTCTCTTGTTACTTCATTTCCTACCAACATTCAAGATAGGGGATACAGAACTGAGAGAAATTGATATCTTAAGTGATTTATCACGGCAGAAGAAAGAGCTGAAAGATGTAATTCCTGCTCCTAAAACTCCTTCTACAACCCTTGCGTTGGAGAAGGATGGAAAAGTCATTAACTTCAAAGAGCAGTGGCCAAAAGGAACAGAACGTATCGTCGACTATTCTGAAGGTAAGCCAGGTGGTATGGAGCACTTCTATGAGCAATTAACAGCACTGAAGGAGAAGAAGAACTTAGGTCGTCCTGTTCGTATAGCTTACTTTGGCGACTCTTTATAGAAGGAGATATTCTCTTGGCAGACCTTCGTGAGGAACTCCAGAAGTATTATGGTGGAGAAGGCGTTGGATGGTTAGATGCAGGTAATGACCTTAATCAATACAAGCATACAACAACTCAGAAGTTCACCGGACTAACAGAACATTTAGTGAAGAAGCCTGATTCTTATGATGTTCTTCAAGCAGGTATGGCGGAACGTTATTATCCTCTTTCTGGACGTGCAAACATTACCCTTGCTCCTTTCATGGCTCATGAATATCCAAGAACTGAAAAGTGGGGTACAACACAGCTTTATCTGCGTGCTAAGAATGGTGCTAGTGTAACTTTCCATATTGATGGAGGTAAGTCTACTACCGAACAGGTTTCGCCTTCTCCTAATGTTCAGATGGTAAGATTCAACGGAGCAACCTCTCATGCTTCTATAGATGTTTCAGGTACTAATGCAACTCTCTTTGCTACAGCACAAGAGGGCAATGGTGGTATAGTTCTTGATAACTTTAGTATGCGTGGTTCTAACGGACTATCCTTATCAAAACTACCAGAGACCACACTCCGTCAGTTTGCTCAAGTTCGTCCTTATGATCTCATTGTCTTCCAATTTGGAGCAAATGCTATCACTCCGGCATCTAAGGAAAGAGAGTTACAAACATATACCTCTAAGATGAAAAGTGTCATACAACTCTTCCATAAGTGCTTCCCAACAGCAAGTATACTTGTGATAGGTGCGCCAGATAGGGGATCGAAGTCTTCACCTGATGGTACAATGGAGGGAGTTAAGATGCTTGTTGGTTACCAAGACCAAATGGCTTCCGAGTGTAAGGTTGGTTTCTATAGTCTCTACCAAGCAATGGGTGGTCCTGGCACGATGATGCGTCTTGTTGATGAGAAGAATATGGGTTCAAAGGACTATGTACATATTAATTTTAAGGGTGGTAAGTATGTTGCACCACGTATCTTCAAATCAATAGTTGCTGGTCAGAACAACTACGCAAGAAAGATGAAACTTATACAGAAATAATAATCCAAAGTATATTACTAGAATGATTCAAGATATATTATCCTATTTCGCATCACTAGATTTCAGTAAGATTGCTAACATCTTACTCTATAACCCCCACGAGCCTTTACTCTTCTCTTCAGGGGCTTTCTTGTTCATCTTCCTCTTCTTTATGCTGGTCTATTTCTGCTTGCGTAAGAAGGTCGATGCACGACTATTGTTCGTAACCCTCTTCTCTTACTATTTCTTCTATAAGAGTAGCGGTTTCTATTTCTTCCTACTTCTAATTGTCACTGTCAGCGACTTCTATATAGCACGACGTGTAGCACGTGGGAAGTATCCACGATTATGGTTAATTTTGAGTCTCCTCATTGATTTAGGTTTACTTGCATACTTCAAGTACACAAACTTCTTTGCAGGGATGGTTGCACAGATGATAGGAGGAAACTTTCAACCATGGGACATCTTCTTACCTGTCGGCATTAGCTTCTATACTTTCAAGACAATCTCTTACGTAGTTGACATTTATAGGAAGAAAGCACAACCCATGGAGTCATTGCTAGACTATGCCTTCTATGTAAGTTTCTTTCCAACATTGTTGGCTGGACCAATTACACGTGCAACCGACTTTGGTCCACAGATCCGTAAGCCTTTACATATCTCTCCAGAGATGTTTGCACGTGGTGTTTTCTTCATCATTATAGGTCTGTTCAAGAAAGCCGTTATTTCAGATTATATCTCACAAAACTTTGTAGATCGAATCTACGATAACCCTACCTTATTCTCTGGTGGTGAGGTCTTGTTGGGGCTTTATGGCTATACCATTCAAATCTACTGTGACTTTTCGGGCTATTCAGATATGGCTATAGGTATAGCCTTATTGATGGGTTATGAAATACCGATGAACTTTAATGCGCCACTAACAGCTGATTCTATGACTGACTTCTGGCGTCGCTGGCACATCTCTCTTTCGACATGGATTCGCGACTATGTTTATATATCCTTAGGGGGAAACCGAAGAGGAACATTCTTCATGTACATCAATCAAATGATCGCCATGACAGCTTGTGGTTTATGGCACGGAGCTTCCCTTAACTTCGTTCTATGGGGCGTTATCCATGGTGCGCTTGTTTGTCTACATAAGTTTTGGTCGCAAACTATAATGCGTCATGATCGGCACTATCACCCAGCGGGCATTCGTCGCTTCTTCTCAGTATTGATTACCTTCCACGTTCTCTGTTTTACATGGATATTCTTCCGCTGTCGTGACTTTGAAGGTGCATGGATTATGATCAAGCAAATGTTTATGAAATTCAATCCATCTGTTCTCCCCGATGTCTTTTTAGCTTATAAGTATGTCTTTGCTCTAATGGCATTTGCATTGATTACCCACTTCTTGCCTAACTCTTGGCAAAATAGTAGTGTGAAGTTGTTGCAAAAGGGTGGGGTTGTTCTTTCTGCTGTAGCTATCACCATCGTGATATTTATCATCATGCAGGTGAAGAGTTCTGACGTACAACCATTTATTTACTTCCAATTCTAAATAGTCTAACTGCTCTTTATGAAATCAAATAAATTTTTTGAGGCAATACAAGATAGTTGGATAACCTTGATATGAATTAAAGGAGTTGGATGTTTTATAAAAAATAAGGGAATAAGAACTCATTTCCTCTCTTTCTCTATACATTAGTTGTATGTGCCCAAATGCTCTCAATGAAAGTGTTTGGGCACTTTTATTGAGAGCTTAATTGATGTCTAACTAAAAGTCCATTTCTCCTCTAACTTAAAGTACAATCGTCGTTTAACTTAAAGTACAAACCTACATTAAGTTAAAGTCTATTTGTAGTTTAAGTTAAAGTCTAATTGCTGTTTAAGTTATAGCATAATTCCTCATTTAAGATAGAGTAATGGCTGTGGTTACTCTATCATCAAATTATCGGTTCTTATGCTTTACATACCACTTATGAACGAAGAACGTATAAAAGATAAGGCTGATGATAAGTACCATCAAACTTACCCATAAAACTAATATGCGGTTACAATGAAGTAAGGCAAAAGAAAGAACTAATCCGATACCTATTCCTGTCTCCCAAGCTAGTATAAACGTACTTGACTTGTGCCACGTTGGCAGTGTCCTGCTAGCTTAATAAAGAAGAGTAAGAAACGACTACCTATGACACCAACGCCAAAACCTATAAGTATGGGGGCTATATAAGTTACACTTGATTGGTTCCTTGTGAGCATTAATAAGACAGCTCCTCCCATAAATAACAAACCTGTTGTGGCTTCACTACGAAGGTCGGCATTACTGAAGGCAAATCGTTCGGCTAATAACGCAAGGATGAAGCCTAGCATTATAAAAGCATAGAACCTTGGGGTTTGCTCAATCGTTAACAACAAGCCCACGACAATGGTGATGAGGGTTGTGTTAATAAACAACCAATGACTACCCTTTAATAAGAATCTATCTAAGGAGAATCTGCATAGATCTTCATTAGGTAATCTAAATGGAAAACGTACAAAGCTAACAAGGATAAAGGATAGTGCTACACAGCAACATGATACCAATAGCACGGAACCAAAGTTCATAGAATGATAAATGGTTAACCCTACTATCGGTCCTAATGCTAGTGCAAAACGTCCGAACCATGTTACTGCGTGATTAGCCTCGGTGCGATGTACAGCCTCAACATTATCAATTACAAGTGTACTCAACAAGACTAGTTGTGATAAGCCATAGAACGAACCTTGTAAGAATCGTAAACCAACTAGAAAGACATAGTCTATGTTGATATTAGGCATTGTTGCCAAATAATAGAGTATGGCTGTCACTGCTAATAGCAATAGCGTTGATAGTAAGAACACCATCTTACGGCGATAACGTTGCACGAGATAAGCCGAACTATTGCCAAAGAGATACATTCCAACAAAGAAGATTCCTAATACCAACGCTATCTGTGGCATCGTATACCCATCACTCCGCAGTTGTATCGGTATAGTTGGAATCAACATATAGGATGACATAACCAACAGCAGGTTTGCTATTGCCAGTGTCCAAAAGTGCTTATCCCATAACCGTACATGAATAGGGGTATTCTGAGTATCCATAATCCTTGCCTTTAATATCAACTAAGCCTTAACGCTTTGAGGTATCTTAATAATAACTTAATAAGACTCTTCAATAGAAGGGGAAAGACTTCTCCTTTACACACTTAATGTATTCTTGTACTCCTTCTGTCATGCACTTATTGACATCGGCAAAATGGCGTAAACTTAGGCTTGAAACCTTGTGTCATTCCAAGAGCATCGGCATATACAAGTACTTGACCATCCGTTTCATTACCTGCGCCAATACCAATAGTAGCTGCCTTTACCATTGAGGTTACCTTTGCTGCCAATGCTGATGGTACTTTCTCTAGTGTAATAGCACTAACACCTGCGGCATCTAACGCTAAGGCATCGTCAATGAGTTTCTGTGCTTCTGCGTCTTCTTTTGCACGAAGCCCATAACCACCAAACTTATGAATACTCTGTGGAGTTAAACCAAGGTGACCAATGACAGGAATGCCAGCATCAACAATACCTTTGACAGTATTAGCAATCTCTTGACCGCCTTCCATCTTTACAGCACCCGCACCAGTTTCCTTTATAAGGCGTATAGCATTACGAATCCCCTCTTCACGGCTTACCTGATAAGAGCCAAATGGCATATCACAAACAACAAGGCAATGTTGGCAAGCCCTAACAACAGCACGTGCATGGTAAATCATCTGATCAATAGTAATAGGAGTTGTGTCCTGGTTACCTGCCATTACATTAGAAGCTGAATCGCCAACAAGAATACTATCAATACCAGCAGCGTCGATAATCCCTGCCGTTGTGAAATCGTAAGCTGTCATCTGAGTTATCTTCTCACCTGCAGCCTTCATTTCTAATAGTGTCTTGGCAGTTACTTTCTTCTTATCTGTTGTTAAATATCCCATATATACCTTTTACCTTATTTTAAGTTTGTGTGTGCAAAGGTACTTGTTTTTAGTTATTTGGCAAAGTAAAACCAATATAATTGCTGATAACCTTATCCGTGTATTTCTTTATTTCTTGTATAGGATTCGTTGTAGCTAAGCCGATCACACGAGCACCTGACGCTACACCGGAACGCAATCCATTAAAGCTATCTTCAAAGACAATACATTCCTTGGATTGTACTCCAAAGCGTGCTGCTGCCTTGAGATAACAATCTGGTGAAGGCTTGCTTTCTTCAAAGTCTTCAGATGTTAAGATTGCATCGAAATAGGATTGAAACTCTGGATGTTTACGATAAACATTTTGCATCTTCTCACGATTGGAACTTGTAACAACAGCTGTCTTTATTCCTTCCGACCTAAGAGCTTTAACGAAAGTCTCAAAGCCGTCAACATAGTTGAAAGGCATACTCTGTTCAAACTCATTCAGCTTATTTGTTATTTCTTGTTGTTTCTTCTCATCCCCTGCGAAATATTTATCATATATTTGGACTAAGGTCTGCCCCTTAATGATATATTCAAAGTCTGTTATTTCAGGGCAATATTCCTTCTTCATTTCACACCAAAACGAGGTATATAATGACTCGGTTTCAAACACAACTCCATCTAAATCAAACAAACAAGCTTTTATCATTCTTTCTCCTTATTAATATTCTATACAATGCAAAGTTACGAAAACTTTTTGTAACTTTGCCTTCGTTAATTGATAATTAGGAAGGATACAGGTGCGGTTGATGAGTATTCTTCGTAGCATATAACATTACAACTAATGATTGATATTATAAAGAAATACTTTCCTCGTCTAACTACAGAACAGGAGGAGCAGTTTAATGCGCTTAATGCTTTGTATCATGAATGGAATGCGAAGATAAACGTTATCTCTCGTAAGGACATTGATAATCTCTATGAGCATCATATTCTTCATTCTCTTGCAATAGCTAAGGTTATAAACTTTCGAGATGGTACTAATGTGTTAGACTTTGGAACAGGTGGTGGGTTTCCTGGTATTCCACTTGCTATACTCTTTCCTGAAGCTAATTTCAAACTCATTGATGGTACTGGAAAGAAGGTGCGTGTTGCACAAGAAGTCGCTTCTGCGATAGGGCTTACTAACGTTCTTCCTGCACATCTAAGAGGGGAGGAAGAGAAAGGTAAGTTCGATTTTATTGTATCTCGTGCCGTCATGCCTCTTCCTGATTTAATGAAGATTGTCAAAAAGAATATAGCTCGTGACCAGCATAATGTCTTGCCCAATGGGGTAATAGTTCTTAAAGGGGGAAACCTTGAAGATGAGTTGAAGCCTTATAAGAATATTGTGGAGAAGACAGAGATTTCACAATGGTTTGATGAGGAATGGTTTAAAGGGAAATATCTTATTTATGTACCGGGGTAGGTCATATCGGAACCTTATTCAAACGACTCTATCTTACAATAAACATCCAAAGAAATGCTAAGAATCCAGACTTTTGAGGTTAATCCTCTACATGAGAATTGTTATGTCATCAATGATGAGACAAAGGAATGTGTCATCATTGATTGCGGTGCGCTTACTGAAACCGAACAGAATGCTGTCATTGCGTATATAAATGAGGAGGGCTTAAAACCTATTCATAATCTTGGTACACACGGACATTTAGATCATCATTTTGGCGATGCTGCAATTTTATCTGCATTTAACTTACAACCAGAAGTTGCTGAAGGGGATAAGGTGCTCATGCAACACCCTAGAGAAGCAGCTTTGCAAATGTTAGGGATGGATTTGAATATAGACCTTCCTGCTGGTAATTTGAAACTTACCGAAAATGAGGAAGTTAAGTTTGGTTCGCATACCTTTAAAATCATTCGAACACCTGGTCACTCACCTGGCTCTGTATCGTTCTATTGTGCAGAGGAGAATGTATTGTTTACTGGTGATACGCTCTTTAAAGGAAGTATAGGTCGAACGGACTTCCCTGGGGGAAGCATGTTTCAAATAATTAGTAGTCTGTGCGAACTTGCACAATTACCAGATAAGACGATTGTTTATCCGGGACATGGACCACAAACTTCTATTGGGTTTGAACTTGCCCATAACCCATATATGGACAGATAATTAGCAGACGATCGAATGCAAAAGAAAAGTGTTACGCCAGAAAAGATTCTCTTAGGGATTGATCCAGGTACCAATGTCATGGGCTATGGAGTTTTACGTGTTCGTGGCAATAAGGCGGAACTCGTTGTTATGGGTGTAATAGATATGCGCAAAGAGAAAGATGTCTATCTACGCTTAGGTAAAATATTCGATCGTGTTTCTGGTATCATAGCGGAGTTCCTTCCTGACGAACTAGCTATTGAGGCTCCCTTCTTTGGCAAGAATGTACAATCAATGCTAAAGCTCGGGCGCGCTCAAGGTGTAGCGATTGCGGCTGCTATTCATCGTGACATTCCTATACAAGAGTATGCTCCCTTAAAGATTAAAATGGCAATCACGGGCAATGGTTCTGCATCCAAGGAACAAGTAGCAGGTATGTTACAGAAACTCCTTCACCTACGTGATGATCAAATGCCACACTTTATGGATGCTACCGATGCTGTTGCTGCTGCTTATTGCCACTTTTTGCAAATGAGTCGCCCTATAACTGATGCCCAACACTACTCCTCTTGGAAGGACTTTGCTAGGAAGAATGCAGAGCGAATTAAATAGGAATTAGCACCCGATTGTTGGTGCTGTTTAAAGGTGGTTCATACTTTAAGTTAAACGAGGCTTGTACTTTAAGTTAAACGACGTTTGTACTTTAAGTTAGAGGTTAATCGTACTTTAAGTTAAAGGTTGAATGATGTTTCACCTTCTGTTTCATAGAGAGTGAAATGAAAGAAGAAGGCTACTTTAAAGGATTGTGTTTTCCATTGAAATTAATAACTCGCAACGTACTTATAGTTATATAAAGAAGTCACCATACTTTGCATTCTGAATATGCAGTAAGTATGGTGACTTATGATATTATACCTTTCTCTTGATATAATTTATATCAGATGAAGGATAAAGAAAAACCTTTAATCGATGTTCTCAAGAACCGCTAAGAGATGATCCCAAACCATTTGAACGGTTGGAATAAGCAAACATTCATCTGGTGTGTGGACATATCGTAATGTTGGTCCGAAGCTAATCATATCAAGCTCTGGATACTTCTCTGAGAAAAGACCGCACTCTAATCCTGCGTGGATACCGAGGACACGTGGCTCTTTCCCGAAGAGTTTCTTATACTGTTCAACGGCGACATTTACTAACTCGGAATTAGGATTCATTTTCCATGCAGGGTAACTGTCATTTACAATAACTTCGGCTCCAGCTAATTCGAAGCATGCACGAACAGTGTTAGTCATGTTCTCAAGGTTACTCATAACGTTAGAGCGCTGTGAACTAACGATGACGAGCTTGTCTTCTGAAGTCTGAATGCTTGCAACATTGCTTGATGTTTCCACCATATAGGCTAGAGCCTCATCTTGGCAATTTGTCAATGGACCGTTATCAAGAGCTTGAAGGGCAAGGATGACATTGTGAGAAACCTGCTTAGGCATAACCAATGCAGCATCAGCACTTTGAAGTGACCATTCCATCGAGGTATCTGTTACGTGAAATTCATCTTCAACGTTCTTGCTAAAGATGTTCCAATCAGCTTTCACTTCATCCTTATGGGTTGCAGGGACAGCAAAGAGTATTTTACCGTCACGAGGGATTGCATTATGCATCTTACCCGAGTTCCACTGACTCAAACGTAGATCCAATTTGTTTTGTTCCATATAAAGGAAACGTGCAAGGACTTTGATAGCATTCGCACGCTTCTTATTGATGTCATCACCAGAATGACCGCCGACTAACCCTTTCAAACTAGCTTCCATAAAGAAGTAGTCCTCTGGAGCTTGCTCACGTTCAAAACTGAATGTAGCTGTTGTGCTATTACCACCAGCACAGCTAACAAAGATCTGACCTTCGTCTTCAGAGTCTAAGTTGATAAGGTACTTCCCGGTCATAAAGTTAGCTTCTAAACCGAAGGCACCTGTTAAACCAGTCTCTTCGTCGCGAGTAAAGAGGCACTCGATAGGTCCATGTTTAATGTCATTCGAGTCAAGGATAGCTAACTCTAGCGCAACACCAATACCATCGTCAGCACCTAAAGTTGTACCTTTTGCGTGCAACCATTCACCATCAACATAAGTTTGAATTGCATCTTTATGGAAGTCAAACTCAACGTCAACAAGTTTGTCACAAACCATATCCATGTGACTCTGAAGAACAACAGTAGGCACATGCTCCATACCCTTCGTAGCAGCCTTAGAGATAAGTACATTCCCCGTCTTATCTACCTTAACATCGAGGTTACGGGCTTTCGCAAACTCTTGTAAATACTTAATCATTTGCTCTTCGTGCTTTGAAGGACGTGGTATCTGATTAATTTTCGCAAACTGCTCGAATACTTGAGCGGGTTTTAATTCTATATTCGCCATATTTAATAATATTTTATTTTGTTATCTTGCTGTTTTATATTACCTTTGCGCCGATAAACAATGCAAAGATAAAGAAAATGCTCGGAACATTATTATACTCATTGTTAATAATTGCTATTGCCATGTTGCTCTTAGGAGTGCGTGTTATGCTAAAGAAGAATGGGAGTTTCCAGTCACAACACATATCAGACAATGCCTACTTAAAGGAGAAAGGTATTAGATGTGTAATAGACCAAGACAAAGAAGCTCGTGCAAAGAACAAAGCTTATTAAAATAATCATTTAAACATACAATAATGAAGAAAACATTTTGTAGTATTGCAATGCTGGCAATGACAACATTCGCTTTGTTGCGTGTAACAACCAGCCACAGAAGAACGATACAACAGAGACACAGTCAGGTACAACTGCAAGTGCATCAACCTCTGGGGCACAGAAGATTGCTTATGTAGAAATAGATTCTATCATGAGTCAATATACTTATTGGAAAGATGTAACTAAGATTATAAAGGCTAAAGAAGCTAACATTCAACGTACATTAGCTGGAAAGCAGAAGGCTATTCAAACTGCTGCTCTTAACTTCCAACAGAATGCCCAGGCTAATAAGTACACTCAGGCTCAGGCTCAACAGATTCAAGCAAGTATTCAGAAGCAAGCTCAGGATGCTGATGCTCTTCAACAGCGTTTGGGTGCTGAATATCAGAGTGAGGTTGCTAAGTACAATAAGGCTCTCTCTGATAGTGTTCACAATTACTTGAAAGAATACAATAAGGATAAGAAGTATGCTATTATCCTTGCAAAGAGCGGAGACAATATCCTATATGCTGATCCTGCTTACAACATTACAAACGAGGTTGTAAAAGGTATGAATCAAGCTTATAAGGGAATGGGTAAGTAATTGATAACTAAGAATCAATCGGGGTTTCTTGATTGTTACTTATTTATAATAGAATAGAAGTCAGTTGAAGAAGGTTTCAACTGACTTCTTTTATTATATTTAAAGTAGCCCAATACGATAACTTTACTATCTCAATAATCTTGATACAATTCAGTCTACAATCTTTTTACTAATTGTCCTTTAATATACTTCTAATTATAAAAGTAAGGAAAGAACGAATACTTATAGATTGGTGAGATAGTTTATTCCACGAATCATGATAGAAAGAGTGCCAATCAAAATAGCAACTTACAGGAGAAGGCTATTTTGATTGGCACTACCTTTATTTATAGCGTTTATTGTGCTTGACTAATATGAATAAAGTTTTAATCATTCATAGAAAGAAGGAACTCCTCGTTATCCTTTGTGCGAGCCATACGATCATGAATAGAGTTCATAGCCTCGATAGGATTCATATCAGCAATGTACTTACGGAGGATCCACATTCTATCAAGTGTTGTGCGGTCTTGCAAGAGGTCATCACGACGAGTGCTAGAAGCTACAAGGTTGACAGCTGGGAATATTCGCTTGTTGCTCAAACTGCGATCGAGTTGTAACTCCATGTTACCCGTACCCTTAAATTCTTCAAAGATAACCTCGTCCATCTTAGAACCAGTATCAATCAAAGCTGTTGCTATAATAGTCAACGATCCACCACCTTCTATATTACGTGCAGCACCAAAGAAACGCTTAGGTTTCTGCAATGCGTTTGCGTCGACACCACCAGTAAGAACCTTACCCGATGCCGGTGCAACTGTATTGTAAGCACGTGCTAAACGTGTGATAGAATCGAGGAAAATTACCACATCATGCCCACACTCAACCATACGTTTCGCCTTCTCTAGAACAATACCAGCAATCTTCACATGACGTTCTGCTGGTTCATCGAAAGTTGAGGCAATCACTTCCGCATTAACTGTTCGTGCCATATCGGTAACCTCTTCAGGACGTTCGTCTATTAATAGCATCATCAAGTAAGCCTCGGGATGATTTGCTGCAATAGCATTAGCAATGTCCTTCATCAAGATAGTTTTACCAGTCTTTGGCTGTGCAACAATCAGTGCACGCTGTCCCTTACCAATAGGGGAGAAGAGGTCAACTATACGTGTAGAGAGATTTGTAGTTTTTGGGTCATTACAGAGAGAGAGAACTTCTCTTCTGGGAATAATGGTGTAAGGTGCTCAAATGGAATACGATCACGTACCTCAGCTGGTTTCCTTCCATTGATCATCTCAATACTTGTCAATGGGAAGTATTTCTCTCCTGCGCGTGGGGGACGAACAAAGCATTCAACGACATCACCTGTCTTTAAACCATATTGTTTAATCTGATTGTTTGAGACATAAACATCATCTGGAGAAGAAAGGTAATTATAATCACTTGAACGTAAGAAGCCATAACCATCGGGCATAACTTCTAATACTCCATTTGCCTTGATAATGTTAGTGAAGTCATAAGCCTCCTCATTACTAACCACTGGTGCATCATACATTGCAGGTGTCGAAGGCGTCTGAGTTGGCATAGTAGGCTGGTCAAACATATCGTAGTTTGGTACCGCACCTTGATCCTCTATAGGGAGGTCAACTATAGGTATAAAGTCTGTTCCATCACCTGGATCACCAGCCCAAACCCCTTCAGGGACTACTTCTGTATTATTATGTGCATTGACCTTTTCTTGTAAACGAGCTAAGAGTTCCTCCTTATTCTCGGCATCCTCTTTAACTGGCATGCTTGAGAAATGGTCTTCAGGAATAAAATTATCTTCCATAGCTTCTGGTATAGTTTCTTCAACTATAGGTTTTGTCTCCTCCTGACTTTTTGTTTCCATCTTCTTAGCCTCTTCTTTGGCTTTGAGTGCTGCTTCAGCGGCAGCGATAGCTTCGAGTTCAGCTTTAGACTTTCTACCTCTATGCTTAGGCATTGAGGCTAGAATCTCCTCTGGTGTTTTCTCGGTTTCACTTGCTTTTTTAGGTGCTACTTCCTCTTTAAAGAGTGAAGGTTGTGCTTCTCCTGTAGGCTTATTCTTCTTAACATCGAAGTTCTCCCCTTCATCGCCATGCACAGAATATACCCTGTCGGTATCCTTCCGCGTTATTCTTGTGCGCTTCCGCTTTGACTCCGATGGTCGTGCAGTACTAAGCTCTTCAGCCTGACGGTCAAGAATAGCATAAACCAACTTATCCTTGTCGTCGCCTTGATTATATACTGCACCAGACTTCTGAGCAATAGTTTCAAGCTCAGAAACATCTTTCTCTAATAGTTCTTCTTTGCTTAACATATATAATATATGTAGGAAATTATATCTTTGATTTGTTGTGTTTCTTAAAGAGAAACATCAGTAATGTGTCTTTTTTGTGCTTGCAAAGGTATAATAATTATTTGACTCCTACAAGAAAAGACATCATTTTTTGCCTTAGTCCTCAATGAAAATTATAAAAAGGGTAGAAATCAAACCTTATTGATTCTCAGCTCTTACACTGATATAAGTAAAGAGGAAGCTCTAACTTAAAGTACGATTGATGTTTAACTTAAAGTATAATTGATGTTTAACTTAAAGTATGTTAGGCGTTTAACTTAAAGTACAAGTGTTGTTTAACTTAGCGTATAAAAGGCTTTGAATCTAACAAGAAAAAAGGCTATAATCTCTAGTTGATTATAGCCTAATTAATATTTCTATGGTTGCCCCATCAATTACTTGATTATTGTTTTATTGATAAGACTTTTAGACATTAACTTTTAAGTCCTTATTGATGCTGTTCACGCAGTAAATCGTTTACTGTTTTAACGGGGTTGAAAGTGATAAGTGGAACTTCAACGAAGATAGTATTCCAGTCGCTCATGGCTCCATTCCAAAGTCCAGGCAACTCTAAAGCTTTCAGTTCACGTCCGTTCTTAGACTTGGAACTAATGAATCCCGTTGACTTATCAACATGCTTTGTTAAATCAAATGGCTCGCCTTTATAGTTCTTGATGGCACAAACAATATCCACAGGATTGAAGTGCGTTCCATCGGTAAACATCTTCACATAATCCTTATTGCTCTTATCAATCTGTGAGCTTTCAAGAATCTGCAAACTAATTGTCCCATCATGGTTATAAGCTAAGAAAGGTCCACCACCTGGTTCTCCCACGTTCTTAACCATTCCACATACACGCATCGGTCGGTTCAACTTATCATAGAGATATTGTGCAAGTGCATTGTCGTCTAATGTCTTTGCTTCAGAACTCTCACAGAATAAATTATGCTGTAAGAAACTTAGTATTTCCTCTAGCTCTGTACGTGTATAACAGCCCTTATCCAACAGGTGTAAGTATTCGAATGTTTGTTTCTGTAGTTCCACGAGTTTTCCTGCAATTACCATCTTCCAATCGATAGTTTCTTTCTTCAATCGATCAGGAACAACATTGTCAATGTTCTTGATGAAAACAATATCAGCCTCGAGGTCGTTTAAGTTCTCTATCAATGCACCATGCCCACCTGGACGGAAGAGCAAAGAACCATCATCGTTGCGGAAAGGACTGTTGTCTGGATTTACAGCTATCGTGTCTGTACTAGGTTTCTGTTCCGAATAAGAGACATTCAGTTTAACATCGTATTTAGCTTCATATTGTGCTATCTTCTCTGTTACCTTTTGTTTAAAGAGTTCCAGATGTTCATGCGAGATCGTGAAGTGTACGTATGCTTGCTTGTTACTAGCAGCATAAAGTGCAGCCTCCACTAAGTGTTCCTCAATCGGCGTGCGTACGCCATCGTCATACTTGTGGAAAGAGAGTAGACCTTTGGGGAGTTGCCCATAGTTTAAACCTCTTATATTTAATAAGGTGTCAACGATCAACTTATAGTCCCCATCTTTCATTAATTCATCTACGCTCTTCCCTTCATTCTGCTCACATTTCTGATTCAACTCATTGAAGAAAGTAAAATCATGTATATTGTCAAAGAACTCCCTTTCGAAGTCATTTGTAGGCTTCTGGTTTACACCATTAAGGAAAGCAAACAGATCTTTAAACATACGACTAGCAGCTCCCGAAGCAGGTACAAACTTCACAACTCTATGATCTCCACTTTGATAAGTCTTCCAGCTATTACATACCTTCTCTTGCTCTTCACCACTCATCAAAACGATACCTTTGGTTGGTGTTGCAGCAGCTTCTAATTTTAAATAGGGGAATCCTAATTTAAACTCTTCAAGCTGTCTATTGATTTGTTCTTCACTTATTCCTTTACTAGTAATCTGTCTTAGGTCAGTTGGGTTCATCATATTCGATAAAGTTTTAAAAAGATTGTTTTGTAATTGCAAAAATAACGAATTAATTTGTAAACAAGCAAGTAATTACTAGTTTTATTCCTTTAAGTGTCATTTTTCTTGTACCTTTGTCTGCGAACTATAATGGGTATGCTTATGGAGGATAAATTCATTTACACGGAAGAAGAGAGACTCTTATCCGACCAATTACTAGAAGAATTGAAGGGACTTCTTGAGCCATTATTTGCAGAAAGTGACCTTCCAAAGTTGCGTAAACATCTTGATGAATCTGTTACTAATAATAAGATTCAACGCAATGTATTTGGTTTGAACCCGATACTTTGCTCTATACAAACAGCCATTATTGCCGTAAGGGACATTGGACTTAAACGTGACTCTGTCATTGCCATTCTACTTTATCAAAGTGTGCAGGATGATAATCTGTCATTAGAAGATGTAAATAAACTTTGGTGAAGGGGTTTCTAGAATCATTCATGGTTTAATTCATATACAGACTCTTTATCAAAGAACACCAATCATAGAGAGTGAGAATTTCCGCAATCTCTTGCTATCCTTTGCCGAGGATATGCGTGTAATTCTAATCATGATTGCCGACCGAGTTAACCTCATGCGTCAGATACGAGACGTTGAGAATACGGAGGCAAGGCAGAAGGTGTCAGAAGAGGCAAGTTATCTATATGCCCCATTAGCACATAAGCTAGGACTCTATCAGCTAAAGAGCGAGCTAGAGGACTTATCTTTAAAGTACTTAGAGCATGATGCTTACTATCTGATCAAAGATAAACTTAATGCTACTAAGACGGCTCGTGATGCTTACATTAGTCGGTTCATTACGCCTGTCAGCGAACATCTGAAAGCAGCAGGATTGAAGTTCCATATAAAGGGTCGTACAAAGTCCATTCACTCCATCTGGCAAAAGATGAAGAAACAGAAATGTGGCTTTGAGGGTATCTATGATCTCTTTGCTATTCGCATTATCCTCGACTCACCAGAAGACAAAGAAAAGATGCAATGTTGGCAGGCTTATTCAATAGTCACCGACATGTATCAGCCTAATCCAAAGCGATTAAGAGATTGGCTTTCAGTACCAAAGTCAAATGGCTATGAGTGTTTGCACATCACAGTGCTAGGTCCAGAGAAGAAGTGGGTTGAAGTACAAATACGTACCGAGCGTATGGATGAGATTGCCGAACATGGTTTAGCAGCTCACTGGCGTTATAAAGGTGTAAAGGCGGAGGGCGGTATGGATGACTGGCTAGCCTCTATACGTTCAGCCCTTGAAGCAGGAGATAATTTAGAAGTCATGGATCAGTTTAAATCTGATCTTTATGACAAAGAGATATATGTCTTTACACCGAAAGGTGACTTATTGAAGTTCCCTAAGGGTGCAACAGTGCTCGACTTCGCTTATCACATTCATTCACGTGTGGGTAACCAGTGCGTTGGAGGAAAGATTAATGGTAAGAACGTGTCCTTCCGCACGGAACTTCATAGTGGTGACATGGTAGAGATTCTTACTTCGTCTACACAGAAACCACGACAAGAGTGGTTGAAGGTCTGCAAGTCATCACGTGCTAAATCCAAGATTCGTCTTGCGTTGAAAGAAACACAAGCTAACGATAAACTCTATGCAAAGGAGTTGCTGGAACGTCGATTCAAGAACAAGAAGATAGATGTGGATGAAGCCTCAATGGGGCACCTTATTCGTAAGCTCGGGTTTAAGGAAGGTTCTGAATTTTACCAACAAATAGCTGATGGTAAATTAGATCCTAATTATGTCATTGATGAATATCAGAAGATATATAATCATCTTCATAACCTTAACCAACCACGTGAGGCTGAGAGTGCAAAGAACTTTGAGTATGAGAACCCAACGCCAGACATTCTGAAGAAGAATGATGACGTTTTTAGTTATTGATAAAAAAACCTCAAAGGGTTAGACTTCTCTCTTGCTAAGTGTTGCCATCCCATCTATGGTGACTCAGTCTTTGGATTCGTGACAGTTAATGGCGGTATTAAGATTCATCGTTGCGATTGCCCCAACGCTCCAGAAATGCGTAAACGCTTCGGCTATCGTGTTGTGAAAGCTCGATGGAGTGGGAAGGGAACGTCACAATACGCTATCACCTTACGAATCATAGGTAATGATGACATCGGTATTGTAAGTAACATTACGAATGTTATTTCAAAAAGATGAGAAAGTCGTCATGCGTTCAATCAATATTGATTCACATGATGGATTGTTCTCTGGCAACCTAATTGTTATGCTAGACGATAACTCTAAGTTGAACATTCTGATGAAGAAGTTACGTACGATAAAAGGTGTGAAGGAAGTCGTTAGAATATAAATAAGGTAAGGCTTCCTTTAGATACTGAAGAGACTTTCCTCCCTGCGAGGGAAGTCTCTTCTTCGTTTAGTATATCGAAGAACTATCAATCAGTTTTATTTCCTGTTATGGCATGGTATTTGTAATTTAGTCGGCGTGAATATAAAATTATAATAAATATAACTATGCAAAAAGGAAATATTGGGGTTACGACCGAGAACATCTTCCCCGTTATCAAAAAGTTCTTATACTCAGATCATGACATCTTCTTACGTGAGATGGCCTCTAATGCTGTAGATGCAACGCAGAAGTTGAAGACACTTGCAGCAACAGGCGACTTTAAGGGCGAGTTGGGCGATTTGACAGTTCGTATTACCTTGGACGAAAAAGCAGGAACACTAACCATCAGTGACCGTGGTATTGGTATGACTGCAGAAGAGATTGAGAAATATATTAACCAGATAGCCTTCTCTGGTGTAAACGACTTCTTGGAGAAGTATCAAGATAAGGCAGAAGCCATCATTGGTCACTTCGGACTTGGTTTCTATTCTTCATTCATGGTAGCTAAGAAAGTAGAAATCATTACTAAGAGCTATCGTGAGGGTAGTAAGGCTGTAAAGTGGAGTTGCGATGGCAGTCCAGAATATACGCTTGAGGACGCAGATAAGGCAGACAGAGGAAGTGATATTGTTCTCTACATCGATGATGATTGCAAAGAGTTCTTGCAGAAGTCTAAGATTGAGGAGTTGCTGAATAAGTATTGCAAGTTCATGGCTGTTCCTGTTGCCTTTGGTAAGAAAACAGAGTGGAAGGATGGTAAGAGTGTTGAGACGGATGAGGATAACATTATTAACGATGTGGAACCATTGTGGGTTAAAGCTCCATCCAGCCTAAAGGATGAGGACTATAAGAAGTTCTATCAGACGCTCTTCCCAATGAACGATGAACCATTGTTCTGGATTCACTTAAACGTTGATTATCCATTCAATCTCACGGGTATTCTTTACTTCCCACGCATTAAGAATAACATTGAGTTACAGCGTAACAAGATTCAACTTTATTGCAATCAAGTCTTCGTTACTGATCAGGTGGAGGGAATAGTACCAGAGTTCTTGACATTGTTACATGGTGTGATTGATTCTCCAGATATTCCTTTGAACGTCAGTCGTAGTTACCTACAGAGCGACTCTAACGTTAAGAAGATTGCGTCTTACATTACCAAGAAGGTAGCAGACAGATTGCAAAGCATTTTCAAGGAAGACCGTAAGGAATATGAGAAGAAATGGGACGACTTGAAGCTCTTTATAAACTATGGTATGTTGTCAGAAGCTGATTTCTATGATCGTGCAAAAGACTTTGCACTTATCAAAGATACAGAAGGCAAATACTTTACGTTAGACGAGTACAAGACTCTCGTAAAAGATAATCAGACAGACAAAGAGGGAGTGCTTGTCAATCTTTATACAACTAATAAAGAAGAGCAGTACACCCTATATCGAGGCTGCAAAACCAAAAAGGGATATAGCATTATTGACGCAAGTGGACAGCTAGATGTACCAATGTTGTCAATGCTCGAACAGAAACTAGAGAAGACACGCTACGTTCGTGTTGACTCAGATATTATTGATAGAATCATTCAGAAGGAAGACGCACCTAAGAATAATTTGTCAGAAGAAGAGACTGACAATCTGTCAGAGACTTTCCGTTCGCAGATGCCTAAGATACAAAAAGGCAGAGTTCAATATAGAGGTGCAGGCTCTAGGTGAGAGTTTCCAACCGGTGCTCATTACACAGAACGAGTATATGCGCCGTATGAAGGAGATGAGTCAGTTCCAGCAAGGAATGGGCTTCTATGCACAAATGCCAGATGCTTATAACTTTGTTTTGAATGCCGATCATCCACTTATTAAGAGGGTATTGAATGAGGTAACAGAAGGTACAACCAAGGAGTTAGCGCCTATCGCTAGTGAGTTAAAGGGACAGAAGGCACGACTTGCAGCTTTACAACAGGCTCAGAGCAAGAAGAAGGCTGAAGAATTGACACAGGAGGAGAAGGACGATGTACAGAATACGCAAAAGTCAATCTCTGAATTGCAAGACAAGAAGAAGACCGTTATCGAGGCTTGCGCAAAAGATAATGAGGTTGTTCATCAACTCATTGATTTAGCATTGCTTCAGAATGGTATGCTTCAGGGAGCTGCATTAGACAAGTTCTTGAAACGTTCCGTTAGCCTTATTAAATAAGGTGAATCAATAGAAGAATATTAGCCGTAAGATAACTACTTTCGTTAGTTACCTTACGGCTTCTTCGTAGATGAACTTGTACGTGCAAAGCAATCTAAGAAAAACTCCTAAGCTATTTGCGAAAAGCTCTTAAGCTTTTTGAAGAAAGCTCTTAAGCTTTTGGGAAAAAGCTCCTAAGCTTTTTGATAAATACTAGTAACCCTTCTGCAAAAAGTATAAAGCACTCAAGGGGAAGAATCTTCTTTCTTCTTTCATTCTCTCAATCAAAGAAGATTTAGTAACTTTGCAGACATTAAAATGCAAGTTTATGGTTAAGAAGATTTTTAAGATAATACGTTGGGTATTTGCATTGGCTTTCATATCTTCCATATTGATGGTTGTTGCTTATCGATTCATTCCCGTTTATTTCACACCTCTGATGATTGGACGTTGCTTTGAACAAATGGGCAAGGGAGAATCTATAAAACTCTATCACCATTGGATATCTTTAGACGAAATGCCTAAGTCAATGCCTGTTGCAGTGATGGCAAGCGAAGATCAGCGTTTCTTGACACACCATGGTTTCGATTATCAGGCTATTGAGCAGGCGGCAGAAGAGCACCTTAAAAAAGGAAAGAAGTTACGGGGTGGATCAACGATCTCACAACAAACAGCTAAGAATGTGTTCTTATGGCAAGGACGTTCGTGGTTAAGAAAGGGACTTGAAGTTTATTTCACTTTCTTGATAGAGACACTTTGGGGTAAACAGCGTATTATGGAAGTTTATCTAAATTCTATTGAGATGGGTGATGGTATATATGGAGTACAGGCTTGTGCAGAACAGAACTTCGGTATGGAGGCAATGCAATTAAATCGTCGTGATTGTGCGTTGATAGCAGCAACGTTGCCTAATCCTCGTCGGTTCTCTTCTAAGAATCCTGGACCTTATATGCTGAAGCGAGTTAAGCAGATAGAGCATCAAATGACTTTCATCCCTGCTTTCCCTGAAGAACATTAGGCTTTTAAGGATGAAGGTTGTAATTGTTTATTCACTTAGAGTTACTTTATATCACATCATATAGTTATAAATGACAGATCAAGAGAGAGAGGAACAAATCCTTGCTACATTAAATACTAGTCAGCGTGAAGCCGTAGAATATTGCACTGGACCTTCTTTAGTCATCGCAGGTGCTGGGTCGGGGAAGACAAGAGTTCTAACTTATAAGATTGCTTACCTACTGAGTAAAGGACTGAAGCCTTGGAATATTCTTGCGCTAACTTTTACCAATAAGGCAGCAAGAGAAATGAAAGAACGTATAGCACAAGTCACATCTTTAAGGGATGCCCGACAGCTATATATGGGTACGTTCCACTCTATCTTTGCTCGAATCCTTCGAAGAGAAGGGGAGGTGATTGGTTTCAATGGTAACTTTACCATTTATGATGAAGCAGACTCCCGTTCATTGCTAAAGAATATTATCAAAGCATTGGATCTCAATGATAAGATTTATAAGCCAGCGACGGTACATAATGTGATATCTAATGCAAAGAATCATCTGATAACTGCCTCTGAATATGCTGAAGACCGTGCTGCAATAGAACGAGATAGAAGTGCAAAGATGCCAGCTATTAGTATGATTTACAAGGCGTATGAAGCGAGGTGTAGACAGGCTAATGCAATGGACTTTGATGATATCCTACTTTATACTTATATCCTCTTCCGAGATCATCAAGAAGTTAGGAATAGGTATGGAGAGCAGTTTGAATACATTTTAGTTGATGAGTATCAAGACACAAACTATGCTCAGGTGAGTATTATTAGTCAGTTGGCAGAGATTCATAGACGTGTTTGTGTGGTTGGAGATGATTATCAGAGTATTTATTCCTTCCGTGGTGCAAATATTGATAATATCCTCGACTTTAAAAATAAGTTTGATGAGGCTAAGCTCTTTAAGTTAGAGCGTAATTATCGTTCAACTCAACTTATCGTACAAGCTGCTAATTCGTTGATGAAGCACAACGAACGCCAAATCCCCAAGAATGTCTATTCAAAGGAAGATGAAGGAGATAAGGTATTGTACAAACCTTGTTATAGTGATCGTGAAGAGGCAATGGTAGTTGCAAAAGAGCTGAAGCGTATTAAGCACATGGATGATTGTGATTACGGCAACTTTGCCATCCTTTATCGTACAAATGCACAGAGCCGCGCCTTTGAGGATGAGTTTCGTAATCAAGGTATTCCTTATAAGATTATAGGTGGACTCTCTTTCTATCAACGCAAAGAGATAAAAGACATCATTGCTTATTTCCGATTAGTGACTAATCCTAATGACGAAGAAGCCTTCAGGCGTATCATTAATTATCCCACACGTGGTATTGGAGATGCGACAGTAAAGAAGATTATTGATTGTGCACAAATGAATGGAGTCTCATTATGGGAAACCATTATGGACCCCATTACTCATGGGCTGAATGTGAATAAAGGTACGATGACCAAACTCTTTAGCTTTAGAGCATTGATCAGCGAATTTATTAAGGATGTTGCACAAACAGATGCTTATACCCTCGGGTGTAAGATTATAGAAGAAAGTGGTATAAAGGCTGACTTGATGGTAGGGAGTGAGCCAGAAGACTTGGCACGTAGAGAGAACTTAGCAGAGTTTATGTCTGCTTTGCAAGGTTTTGTTGATACTAATCGTGAAGAGGGGAGAGAAGAGAATGTTTATTTGACGGATTACTTACAGGAGGTTGCACTCTATACTGATGCAGACAAAGAGGATGATAATGCGCCGAAAGTAACTTTAATGACAATCCATGCGGCAAAGGGATTGGAGTTTCCAACGGTCTTTGTTGTTGGATTGGGAAGAAAACATATTTCCGAGTCCAATGTCATCTGACTCAAAACGAGGACTTGAGGAAGAACGTCGCCTTCTTTATGTTGCAATTACACGTGCAGAGCGTCATTGTATTTTGACAAATGCAAAGAATAGATTTCGCTTTGGTACGATGCAAATTGATTCTCCTAGTCGCTTCTTGAGAGACATTGATGCTTCGTTACTTCATGTGGAGGATAGTGCTTCAGGGTTATTGGGAGAGAATCGTCGCAGATTACCTTGGGATGAGGATGCTAACGAGGGATTTAGTAGTAATTGGAGAACTCGCTCGAATGATAACTTCCGTGAATATGAGCCTAATAAAGCCTATACGGATAGTCGACCTTGGGGACAAGAGTATCATCAGTTAGGTTCTCGATATCAAAACTCTAACCCAGTAGCCAGTCAGTTTAGAGCAGATCCTAAACCGAAGATAACAGAACGCAAACGTCCTGAAGTAACTGTTGATCCATTGTCCGCACGTACTAAGCAGAGGTTACTTGCTGAGGGCGGTAATTTTAAAAGGTTATCTTCTGCTATGACAAATGGTGGTCGTACAATGCCTTCTACAGGAAATAGCAATGCTACATCTCTAAGCGTTGGAGCAACAATAGAGCATCAGCGTTTCGGAGTAGGGGAGGTTGTTAGCCTTGAAGGGACAGGCGAGAATGCCAAAGCCACAGTTGACTTTCGTAATGCTGGTAGAAAGCAACTACTTCTTAAATTTGCTAAGTTTAAGGTTATCTAATCTTGATACCTTATTGAGGTTAAACACCTCGGTATAGGACTAAGGTACCCTAAGTATAGGACTAAGGTACCCTAAGTATAGGACTGAGGGTATCTTATAATAGAACTCAATTTTGTTTGAGGAATAAGGACTATCAATAGTGTTTAATACCAATAAGCAAGGGTGTTAAACACTCTTCATCGTAAGTATTTAACACCCTTTGTCAATAGTGTTTAATCTTTGCTACCAACCTATTCTCTAGTTCATCAGAGAGAGTAGAATTAGAGCTATATGCTCCCTTCACTTTATCTCTTTAATCAAAGAGGTTTAACTTGTTCTCTCTAGCTTTTTCTAAAGAAAGAATCTTCTGTTGTTGTTCTTTATAATTAGTACGCAATTCTTCATAACTCTTATTTAATTCCTCGCAAAATGCTGGGCGTTCTGCCTCATTTAGCAAAGACGCTGCTATTGAAGGATTGACAGAAGCATCCTTTACCCAAACTACAGGAGCATCATATAAAGGTGCTATCTTTAATGCAACATGTAATTTTGAAGTAGTAGCCCCACCCACCATTACAGGGATATGTAGACCTGCTTCTTTAAAAGCTATGACATCATTGACCATCTCATGCAAACTTGGAGTTATTAGTCCAGAAAGCCCTATTAAATCAACACCTTCTTCTTTTGCTTTCTTTATAATCTTGTCAGCTGGAACCATCACACCCATGTCAATCACTTCGTAATTGTTACAAGCCATAACAACTCCAACTATGTTTTTGCCAATATCGTGAACATCACCCTTAACTGTTGCTAAAAGAACCTTACCAGCAGTAGCTTTCCCACCAACCTTCTCCTTCTCAATATAAGGTTGAAGAATAGCTACTGCGTCCTTCATTGTTCGAGCAGTCTTAACTACTTGGGGTAGGAACATTTTACCTGCACCAAATAAATCTCCCACCTCATTCATGCCACGCATTAATGGTCCTTCAATAATGCTGACAGCATTAGGATACTTCTCTAATGCTTCGTGGATATCATCATTCAGATAATTTGAAATACCCTTGCGGAGAGCATATACTAATCTGTCTTCTAAAGAACTATTACGCCATTCTTCTTGTTGGTTAGATTCCTTGCTATTTTGTTTAAGAATTTCCTTTTGAGCTAGAAGCCTGTTAGCAAGTTCTATTAGTTTCTCATCTGCCCCTTCTTCTCTATCAAGTACAACATCTTCGATAATCTTTAGCTCATCTTGTGGAATGTCTACATAGGTAATCTTTGTCGCAGGGTTTACAATTCCAAAGTCCATACCAACTTGAATGGCATGATATAAGAAGACGGCGTGCATAGCCTCACGGATATAATTATTACCACGGAAACTAAATGATAGGTTGCTTACTCCTCCACTGATGTGAGCGCCAGGTAAGTTCTTTTTTATCCATTCTGTTGCACGAATAAATTCAACAGCATAATTGTTATGCTCTTTCATTCCAGTACAGATAGCGAGGATATTCGGATCAAAGATGATATCCTTTGCCTGTATTCCTACTTGTTCTGTAAGAATTTATAAGCTCTACTAGCAATCTCTATGCGACGTTCAAAGCTAGTTGCCTGTCCTTCTTCATCGAAGCACATTACTACGACGGCAGCTCCATAACGTAAAACATCCTTTGCATGACGAATAAAGGTATCTTCGCCTTCCTTCAGTGAGATAGAGTTTACAATAGATTTACCTTGTACACATTTTAATGCTGCAACAACAACATCCCAATCAGAGGAGTCGATCATTAATGGAATGCGAGCAATCTCTGGTTCTGATGAAATCATGTTGACGAAATGAACCATCTCGTCTTTAGCTTCCAACAAACCATCATCCATATTGATATCAAGCACTAATGCACCATCATCAACTTGCTTGCGGGCTATTGTTAGAGCTTCCTCATAATTACGTTCTTTGATAAGTCGTAAGAACTTACGACTACCAGCAACATTACATCTTTCACCAACATTGACAAAGGTTATCTCTGGAGTAAGTCGGAACTGCTCCAATCCTGATAGAATCATCTCTTTGGAGACAGGAGTAGGAATATGAGGCAACTTGTCTTTAACAATCTCAGTGTAGCCAGCAATGAATTCATCTGTAGTTCCACAACAACCTCCAATGATATTAACGAGTCCTTCGTCAACATAAGTTTGCATCTGTGGAACCATGATCTCAGCAGTCTCATCATATTCTCCCATCGAATTCGGTAAACCAGCATTGGGATAAATACTTATATAATAAGGTGCCTTAGATGCTAATTCTTTTATATAAGGGCGCATTTGTTCTGCTCCAAACGAACAATTTAAACCAACTGAGAAGATGGGATAAGATGATATAGAAGCAAGGAAAGCCTCAAGTGTTTGCCCACTTAATGTTCGACCAGATAAGTCTGTAATCGTAACTGAAAGCATAATAGGTAAATCAATGCCAACCTTTCTCATTTCTGATAACGAAGCATCAATGGCGACCTTAGCATTTAAGGTGTCAAAGATAGTTTCTATCAGAATAGCATCAATACCACCTTTATCATTGCCTCAACTTGTTCGCTGTAAGCGTTGAAGAGAGAATCGTATGTAAGGTCACGCTTAGCAGGATCACTAACATCTGGCGACATTGAACAAGTTTTATTCGTTGGGCCTATACTTCCAGCGACAAAACGAGGCTTATTGGTTGTCGAATATTCATCAGCGCATTTACGTGCAAGTCTTGCTCCTTGCAAAGCAATATCATAAGAGAAATCCTCCATGTGATAATCAGCTTGTGATATGCGTTGAGCAGAGAAAGTGTTAGTTGAAATAATATCTGCTCCAGCCTTTAAATAACGGCGATGAATATCCTCTATAATATCAGGGCGTGTAAGGTTCAACATATCATTGTTGCCCTGATAATTGAGCATTTGTAGAAGTTCAAGGTTTCCACGGAAATCCGTCTCCGTTAGTTTGTATCCTTGAATCATGGTACCCATAGCACCATCTAATATCAATATTCTTTCCTTTATGTTATCCCTTAACGTCATGAATTGTCTTTACTAATAATGTTTCTTTGCTCGATCCATCTCTCGTCGGTCTTCCTTTTCTTTCAATGTCTGTCGTTTATCGTATTCTTTCTTTCCCTTTGCTAAGGCAATATCAACCTTTGCACGTCCATTCTCATCAATGAATATCAGTGTTGGGATAATCGTGAAACCTGGTGTCTTTGACTCAGCCTCAAGATTACGTATTTCTTTCCGTGTTAGTAATAGTTTGCGAGGACGTTTAGCTTCATGGTTAGCATAAGATCCATAGAAATAAGGTGATATATTCATTCCCTGAACCCACATCTCACCTTTATTTATATAACAAAAGGAATCTACTAACGATGCTTTCCCTGCACGAATAGATTTTATCTCCGTTCCTGTCAGAACAATACCTGCAGTGAATGTGTCTATAAAGAAATATTCAAATGAAGCTTTCTTGTTTCTTATCTGGACAGGTGATTTCTTTCTTCTATCTTGTTGCTCTTTGTTCATTGCTCTATCTTTACAAAATTATCTATATGGTCATCAATATAAGCTGCTATCATCTCACACCAGTGCTCCTCATTAACAATAAATTCATCATCAAACTCATCGAACTCTGGCATTTGCTCATACAAAGCCATAAAATCATCATCAGAAACAACTTTCTCTATCTCTTCGTGATACTTATCATAGAACTTCTTTGCATGCTTAATATGTGTATAAAGCTCCCTAATTCCCCAATTACGCATAGCAACGGCAAAGGGATTCTTAAAGATAAAGACACCATAACCATTGTATATCAACTGGACATAACCGCCATCCATCACTTCCTGATGAAGATAACTCCATGCTAACAGTGTTATCTGATCAGCATTCAATTGCTGCATAGTCTCCAATGTTAGCTTATTATCTATTGCATTACCAATGGCATCAACAAAGACCTGAACAAAACTGTCCATTCCTTCTTCAACGGCTTTGCGTATATCGCTATCTTTTACTTTGATGTCAATCATTAATCATTTTATTTTTAAACAATGAATAAATTATATGAGCAAGGCAGAAGAAGCATACAGCTTATTTGCCAAGTATTGATTTTTATACTTTGCAAACTTACATAAAATTATTTGATTTCATGCTTGTAGAATAAAAAAGTTGAGATTACAACACAAACCAATTATCTAAAACAACAAGTATCTCGCTCTAACCCCTCCTTCTCTCGGAGGGATTAGAGAACGATTATCTTCTATTTTTTTGCATAATCTGCAATAAGTTGTTGCAGTCCTTCTTTCGTACGAGTGTCATACTTAGCGGCATCCATACTTGGAGTATCCAGATATTCAGCCGTCAGTTTTATTCTTGTCTTCTCACTTCGTGTACCTAATAAGGCTTTATCGCCAAGATAGATAGCTCCATTTCTGTCCTTCAACTTCAAATAAAGTTCGTCTTTATCTAATGGATGTTGCAGAATATAATTGCCTTTCCATCGGTAAAGAGAACCTCGAAGAACTGCGAATGACGTGTTCCGATATTGATAGAACTGCTGCCACCAGCATTTCTTAACGCACTGTCTTTTGATCCCTTTGTACCGATATAGGTCTTACCACCAGCATAGACGGTTACGTTGTCAGCAGCCTTGAATCTCTGTTCAGTATTGCCGTTTGCATCATTACGTGTTAGTTTTACAGAAGAACCCATTGCCGGAGCATCAAGATCGAGAATTCCATTAGTGCCTTTACCCATCTTCTTTTCAATAGACTCATAGATGATGGTGATATTTCCCTCGTGTGTCGTGCCGTCAGCAAGTACCACCTTACCAGGCACATTATAGATGTTCGCGGAAGCTTTTTGGGCATCGTTTACCAACTGTTGTTCTTCCTCAACAGCCTGTTGTTCCTCTGCCTTAGCCTTGTTAGCCAGTCGCTGCTTAATGTCCTCCGTCATATCTCCCAATGTATAGCCGTTTGCAAGCAGTTTAGACACCATGCGATGTGCCATCTCGTTCTCAGAGAGTTTAAATGCCGTCTTGTATTCTAAGAAAGGAAGTTGCCTATCATCACAGGTTGTTATATTGCTGAAATTCTCACTGTTAGTCCACGACCCAGTTTAATCTCGGCAACTTGGTTGCCCACGCAGTCCTTAATATAATAGTTTCTTTTGCCCAATGATGGTTCATTGACAAGAACCTTACCCACCATCACCTTGTTGATGATAATGTCGCCATCGTCATTGATGAAGAAGGATGCTGTGCTGTAAATTCTTCATCGGCTTTCTCCATCTTTTTAACAACGGTATAGATGCTATCCCATTTTGCAGAGAAAGGGCATGAACCCTGTGCGAAGAGGTTAGCAATGATAGATTTCTTGATGCCGTTCACTGCGAGGAGATTGGGTTTGCTATCTAACAGTTTGTAGGCAAAAAACTTCGTATTGGACAGAACTATCCTATCTTGCGGATCAGGTAATTCAAAGACTGCGCCCTCAGGCGATATAAACTTAAGCCACTCTTCTGGCGCGCTGATGCCTTGTTTCGTCTTATTGGTGATGAAAAACGTAAGAACTTGCTCCCCATCAAGTGTAGACAATTCGCACGTTCTTTTCTCTTCTTTTAGAAGCGCTACTGGTGTTTCATTAAGTAATACCGCTCCCTTCTTTATTTTCATATCCTGGGCATGTGCGGAAAGCACCATGAAGCTGGCGATGAAGCCTAATACTGTTTTCTTCATATTGTTTATTAAAACTTAATATTAAGATGATTTGTTTGCAAAGATAACCTTTTTTCTTGATTAATTAACAAATACTATACCTTTTCTCTCTGAAAGTAACTATTCAGCGGTATTAATCTGTTTGTATTTTTCCCTCTAAAATATTCGTATAAAGACTATAAAGATGCTCATTTTTCTTGCGTATTTCAGATGTTCTTTGTACCTTTATACCTATGAAATAGCAAGTTACGGACATATTAAAAGTATTACAAGACATGACGGAAGAGATACGATTATTGCGTAGAACTGTCAATCAGCGGTATGCAGAGATTATCAAATTGAACCGTAACATAAATGCTCTGAACCTTGAAATTCGCAAGAAAGATACGGAACTTATAAACTTACGGGAACGCTTGGCTAAGTATGATAAATCCTGACAAAAACTCTAATAACAGCAGTACTCCTCCAAGCAAGGAGCGTATGAAGGATGAGGTTATCAGAAGAACAAGAAGCCTCCGTAAGCCAAGTGGTAAGAAGCCGGGAGGACAAAAGGGGCATGATGGGCATAAGTTGTCTTGCTCTTCCATACCTGACGAGATAATTGATGAGGTACCCAACTATTGTATCCGTTGCGGAGAATCTTTATTAGATGCAGAACGTGTGTTTGATTATGTGACGCAGGTTATTTCCATTCCAGAGTTGAAGCCCGTAATCAAGGAAATTCGACACTATGTGATGATATGCAAGAACTGTGGTGAACGTATTCGGACGATACCGAGACGGCGGTCAAACAACGTGGTATATGATTCAAGCGTAAAGACCTTAGTGGTTTATCTGAGTGTCGTGCGATTTCTTCCTTACGGGTCGCATAGCAAGTTCTTTACGTGAGATATTTGGACTCACTCCAAGAGAAGGCTCGCTGGTGAACTGGGTAAATGAGGCTAAGAGAAATGCGCAACTTGTGATTGATAAGATTAAAGAATATATCAAGTCATCAGCAGTTGTTGGTTTCGAAGAGAGCGGCTTGTACTGTAACAAAAGACTCGACTGGGCATGGATTGCACAGACTGTTTATTACACATTGCTTTTCCGTGCTGATGGAAGAGGAATGAAGGTATTAGCAGACAAATTTGGCGATAGCTTGGAACGAATGACTGCCGTTACCGACCGCCATAGCGCATACTTTGCACTCTATTTTCTCAATCATCAGGTATGCCTTGTTCACTTACTCCGCGAACTGCAATATCTCTCAGAGTTGAACACTGAGCAAGAGTGGTCTGGGAAAGTAACCAGTCTGTTCCGTAAAGCCATTCACGAGCGGAATACCAATCCGAACGACGTTATTCAATTTCCTCGAAAATCCGATGATACCATTTGACAATAATGGAAGCGAAAGGGGAATACGCAAGCTAAAAATCAAACTGAAGAACTCCTGTACATTTCGTTCAGACTTCGGAGCAGACGCTTTCCTTGAACTTCATTCGATTGTAGAAACAGCGAAGAAGCACGACAAAACTCCATATAATGCGATTCAAGCCTTATTTAAGGTTTGATAAATTGATATGCACTGTATATATCGGGTATCGCTGAATAGTTACCTTAAAACAGACATTTTCTCTTTTTTATTTTGTTAACAAAGCTACTTTTAATTATTGGCAGAAACAATAATCAGTTTATCATGAATGAGTTAATTTTATATATCATCACTCAAAGTAGAAACTATTATTCTTTGATTTCCCCTTTTATGACAGGTACAGTCATAGGCATACCACCTTTGTTAGTATAACTATATGTTCCTACTCGTTGTGGTTCTTTTACAGTTATTACTTGATCACTATAAAAATCATCACCAACAAGTACAACTGTATTTCCATTGAACCATTTGTATTCTTTGTCTGATATTTCGTTTGCTAAAGCTTTGTTTTTTTCAATAACTTGAAACACCTTAAATGAAGTTGTTTTTTTGTTTTCGTAGCTAACAGGATGTTCAAGAAACTGTATATCATCGTCTTTACCTCCCTGTAGACCTATAAAAGCTAAAAGAATACTCCAACTATTGTCAAGGCTATTCCTGACAACATTCCAATAATAAAAGATTTTAAGTCCATAATTTATTTAGATTTATTTTATTTTTTTCGATTGCAAAGATAGTTTAAATGATTGTTATAAACAAGCAAAACGTCTCTTTTTTTACTGAATTGTTAATTCAGTAAATAGCACTCGATTCATTTCTTTTTATTAAAAAAATAGCAGCTTTATCTTTGCATAAGTCACTATCAAATTATAATATGATTTTAAGATTAATAATATTATCCTTATATTTATCTGTCTTTCTTTCAACGAAGCACGACAAAACTCCATATAATACGATTCAATCCTTATTTAAGGTTTGATATGCACTGTATATATCGGGTATCGCTGAATAGTTACCTCTGAAATAATAGACCTTTTTCTCCTTCTATTTATCTCCAAAAATTGGATTTCCTGATGACCTTACGTAATATGACAACAGCAAAACGAGATACAGCAGAAGACAGTAAACGATCTTATGTGTAAATATTTTTCACAGCTCAAATTTCTATTGATGCTTATTAGGACTTGAATTAAGGTTTAATTAGCTTTGAAAAGACGCCCTTTTGAAGCCCAACTAAGCACCTTTTTTGCAGAGGTTTTCAATATTCTGATTAACAGGAGGTTATAAACACGCTAAAAAGGGACTTTTCTTGTGAGTTTTAGCTGCGAAGCGTAAGAATTTATATTAATATTTTTCAAAGCGTGTATTATGGTTTAATCCAAATCTCTAAGTTTACAATTCATATCGCAAACTTAGAGATTTGGATTAAAAAGTAGATTATTCTTTGAATAAAAGAGTATTTTCGATAGATGAAAAGGCCTATTCCTACTAATCTTTTCTGGCATATCTGCTTGGTATGATAAGTATAAAATGGAATAATACAGCAAATAGGAAACTTTGGTAAGCTAACTACTTGCAGCATACCAACAAAAAAGCCCGCTCTTAAAATGAGCAGGCTTTAATACTATAGTTGTAAATTGATTACTCTTCAACTGGGCTGAAATCATCTTTACCTACGCCACAAAGTGGACATACCCAATCATCAGGAATATCCTCAAAAGCTGTTCCTGGTGCTATACCGCTATCTGGATCACCAACCTCAGGGTCATAGATATAACCGCAGGTCTCACATTCATACTTTTTCATAATGCTTATAATATTAAAAATCTTTATTTATAATTTATCGAGCACAAAGATATAAGTTTTTTGCAATAATTACAAGATTATATAGTTAAAATTGTATATCTGTGCGTTATTTCTTCCTGTATTCTGGTCTTAATTCTACCTTAGGTACTTTCAAAGTATCACCTGCTTCCATAGAATTGCAACCATTAAGCACTTGGAAATAGCCAATCATATCCGCACCTAAAGTCTTACGACTAATACTTGCCATCGTTTGTCCTTTCCGTAATACAATGACACGATCTACACCAATAATATTATAAGCACCATAACGAATGCGGGCATCATTATTCATTTCGGCATACGAATCGTCTCTTTTTTCTATTTTCTTTATTATAGTGGTATCTTTCTTATTATCTTCCTGAATGACTTTTACACCATTATCGACCTTTTTCTTTGGAGATTCCACTTGCTTTGTGGCAACTTCATTAGTAGGTTTCGATAAATTAATACCACCTGACTTTATCCATAGGAATACTCCTAAGCAAATAATAACAATAACAGCGATAACGGCTACCAATTTCAATATGCCATTCTCTTTGTTATCGACATAACTTTCTATATCCGAATCCGAGTCTTGTGGCTCTTCTTTCGGAGTCTCTTTGATCTTTTTGACTTCAGTCTTTGGATGTTCAACTATAGTTTCTTCTTGACGGGGCTCATCTTTTTCTAATCTTTCTACCTTTGAATTAGGATTATTAGTTGGTTCTTCTACTATAGCTTCCTCTTTAGAATCTATTTTTTCCGTATTTGATGACTCTCCAACTTCTTCTTTCTTTTCATCCTTTGGATATTCCTCCTCTTCAACAACTTTAGGAATCTTTTTGAGTTGTTCCTCATTCTTTGTTATTGTTTCATCCTTTGGGGCAGACTCTTCTAGAGAAGATATTATCTTTTCTGGTTCTTCTATTGTTTCTGATTTAACAGAATCTTCCACAATTTCCCTATCATTAGACTCTGTTGGAATCTTTTCCAGTTCTTTTGTTTCTACGCCATCATTAATAACAACAGTTTCGAATTGTGAGAAGGCTTATTTACCAATTCTTTCATTGCGGCATCGGGGGTGAAAGAAATCTTATCATGTCCTTCAATCAAGACACGTTCTCCTGTGTTCACATTGACGCTCTCACGTGGTTTAACACGTTGAACCTTGAAGGTTCCTAGACCTTTAATCTTAACTTGATTACCCTTTTTGAGTTCTTCACTGATAATTGCAAAGAAACTATCAATGAATGCAGAGCTATCAGCAGCAGAGAGATTATATTGCTTAGCCAATGCACTAGCAATAATTTGTATAACAGTTCTAGCCATTCTCAGTTCCTCCCTTTCTTACTTGACCTTTGATTGTTGCTGCAGGCTTGAAGTTTAACACCAATTTAGGGGGTACTAACATTCGTAAGCCTGTTGAAGGATTTACCATTACACGCTCTAAACGCTTCTTTACCTCGAACGTTCCAAAGCCAGAAACTGGTACAGCATCGCCTGTTTCAAATGATTTTGCCATCTGATCAATAACAGCTTTTACCATTTTTTGACTCTCGTCTTGTGTATGCCCTGTCCTTGATGCTAGTTCTGCTATGAACTCTTTATTATTCATTCAATATATCTTTTTAGAATCCAAAGAAGAAAACTTAAAATTGGATTATAGACCTTTATTCAACAACTTCACCAAATAAATCAAATTCATCAGAATCTGTAACACGAACATTATAGAATTCCCCAATATTCAACTGCTTTTTAGATGCTGGAATCAACACCTCTGGGTCTACTTCTGGAGAACAATATTCCGTTCGTCCTATATAATATTCGCCTTCTTTACGATCAACAATCACTTTAAAGACTTTGCCAACCTTCTCCGCTTCTAGCTCTTCCGATATTCCTTGTTGGATTGCCATCAGTTCATCCAATCGTTGTTGTTTCACTTCTTCTGGTACATCATCCTTATAATGTGTGGCACTATAAGTTCCTTCTTCCTCTGAATAAGCAAAAGCTCCCATGCGTTCAAAGCGAGCTTCAGTAACAAACTCTTTTAATTCCTTGAAATCTTCTTCTGTCTCACCTGGGAAACCAACAAGTAATGTTGTACGTAAGTGAATACCAGGTACTCGATGTCGAATCTCTTGGATAAGATTTATGGTTTCTTGCTTGGTTACATGGCGGTGCATGCGAGTAAGCATATTGTCTGAGATATGCTGGAATGCAATATCAAGATACTTACAAACATTATCTTTCTTTGCAATGACATCCAATAAATCAAGTGGGAACTGATTAGGATAAGCGTAATGAAGTCGAATCCATTTCACACCTTCTATATCTGCCATCCGTGATATAAGCTCTGTAATATGATGCTTTCCATCAAGATCCACCCCATAATAAGTAAGTTCCTGCTCTATAATCTGGAACTCTTTTACCCCCTGTTTAACAAGTTCCTTCACCTCATTCAATATTTCATCTATAGGACGAGAATGATGTTTACCCGTTATTAAAGGAATTGCGCAATAAGCACAATGACGATCACAGCCCTCCGCTATCTTCACATAAGCATAATGGCGTGGAGTTGTTAGGTGGCGAGTTCCATCACAAGAGGGGATACTTGCCTTTCCTAAATCCGTCAATAACTGCTTATAATTAAACTTACCATAGAATTTATCTACTTCGGGCAATTCTGCTTCCAATTCATCTTTGTAACGTTGTGAGAGACATCCCATAACGTAAAGGCGATTGAGCTGACCATTCTTCTTGCGATTAATAAATTCTAGTATGGTATTTATACTCTCTTCTTTTGCAGATTCAATAAATCCACAAGTATTAATGACCGCAATTTCACCCTGCGGACGTTCTGCATCGTGTGTACAATTATAACCATTTTCTTCAAACTGCTTCATGATAATCTCAGAATCAACAAGATTCTTTGAGCAGCCCATGGTCACAATATCTATTTGATTTTTCTTCATTCGAATATAGCAAAGCCTATTACTATTTGAATAGACTATCAACAAATTGGGTCTTATCAAAGAGTTGCAAATCTTCCATTCCTTCGCCCAAACCGATATATTTAACAGGAACCTTTAACTGATCACTAATACCTATCACAACGCCTCCCTTGGCTGTTCCGTCCAATTTGGTAATTGCGAGGGATGTTATCTGTGTAACAGCAGCGAATTGACGAGCCTGCTCAAAGGCATTTTGCCCCGTACTTCCATCAAGAACTAGCAAAACTTCATGAGGTGCTTCAGGGACAACCTTCTTCATTACGTCCTTAATCTTCTTTAGCTCGTTCATCAAGCCTACTTTATTATGCAATCGCCCAGCTGTATCTATAATCACAACGTCGGCACCGTTTGCCTTTGCGCTCTGCAAAGTATCAAAGGCAACACTTGCAGGATCGGCTCCCATCTGCTGTTTAATAACAGGAACTCCAACGCGGTCGCCCCATATTTGAATCTGTTCTACAGCCGCCGCACGGAATGTATCAGCCGCACCGAGATAAACTTTCTTGCCAGCTTGTTTAAATTGATAAGCAAGTTTACCTATGGTTGTCGTTTTTCCGACACCATTTACTCCAACAACAAGAATAACATACGGATGTGTATCCTCGGGTAAAGTCCATTCTACCGAATCTCCAGAATTATTTTCTGTCAGTAATTCCGTAATCTCTCCTTTCAGAATATCATTCAATTCGCTAGTAGAAACGTATTTATCTCTTGCTACACGATCTTCGATTCGATGGATAATTTTAATCGTTGTGTCCACACCAACATCCGAAGAAACTAGAATTTCCTCCAAATTATCTAGTACTTCATCATCAACTTTCGACTTTCCTGCAACGGCACGCGCTAGCTTCGAGAAAACATTTTGCTTTGTCTTCTCAAGTCCTTTATCTAGTGTTTCTTTCTTCTTCTTGCTAAATAATCCAAATAATCCCATACTCAATTAGCTAATTTGATGTTGCAAAGATAATAAAAAAAAGGAGAACAAACAAATTAAATGGATTACTAACAGAGTGAGTAATCTCGATTAAATCGTGTATTGTAGTGTTGTATTTGCCGAAATGGTTAGTAGTTTCTAGCTCAAACGTAATGAGTTGTTCTGTAATAATATATTATCATTTTAGTTGTCTCTGTTTGCGTTATTTGGAAACGTGGCTTGATTTCCTCTCAAATATGCAAATTATAGGATTGTTTTTTTCTATACCATTATAAGTAAAAAGATAATCAGGGAGTTATGGCTTGGGTAGTTCTTTTTATCAGAAAATACTATTGTTTTTAAGTAAATTTTACCATCATTTTACTCAAAAAAATAGCGATGATTTCGATGAAAAAAATAACTATCGTTTCGAAGAAAAAAAGTACTATCGTTTTACCCAAAAAAAGTACTATCGTTTTTGTCAAAAAAAGATACCTTCGTTTTTTTAAAAAAATCTAATATCCGAGCTGAATTTTTTTCTGATTTTATTTGTTTTGTTTTTTTCTATATTCGTTAAATCGACAAGCAGTATTTTGTAAACTTATATGATAGTTTAAGACAAATTGATAGTAGCCATTGATATGCTATTTTCTTAGCACTTATGGACTTGTAAGTCGAATAAATTTTACTAATTGGCTATAAGAATCGTGGTAAAACAATAGTTTTTTTTATACACCTTATATATTATAAGAGCGTAAGCAATAAGCCTTTGCAAGCACATTCGAAAAGGAGGAAATTGTCTGCGGTTAGTAAGTTAATAGAACAATCGTCTATACATTCTCATGGTTTAATCGATTCCTATCACCTAAAAAGGAACTGATTTATTTTGTTTTATCTTTGAATTATAGTACTTTTGCACCAAATTAATTAGACGGATATGCAATTAAAGAAGAAGAGGTGGCATTGCCTTCCAGGGCAAGAGCCAACCGAAATGGATTTAAAGATAATGGCGTTTGAGAAACAAGGCAAGTTGGTTCCTACTCGCGATATGATAAAGACGCCTGAGCAGATAGAAGGTATCCGCAAGAGTGGAGTAGTGAATACGGGTTGTTTAGATGCCGTTGCAGAGGCCATTCATGTAGGAATGGATACGCAGGAAATAGATGATATTTGTATGCAATATTGCAAAGATCATAACGCCATTCCTGCTTGTTTGAATTATGAAGGTTATCCTAAGAGCGTTTGTACTAGTATAAATGAGGTTGTTTGCCATGGTATTCCAAAGAAGGAGGATGTTCTTCAAGAGGGCGATATCATCAATGTTGATATGACAACGATTGTAGATGGTTATTTTGCCGATGCAAGTCGTATGTTTATTGTAGGCGGTAAGACAACTCCAGAGAAGGAACGCTTGGTTCGAGTAGCTAAAGAATGCCTTGAAATTGGTGCAGAAGCCGCAAAACCTTATTCTTTTGTTGGTGATATTGGTCATGCAATTCAAAAGCACGCAGAGAAGAATGGTTATGGCGTTGTGCGTGATTTGTGTGGTCATGGCGTTGGAATTGAGTTCCACGAGCAACCAGATGTTGTTCATTATGGGCATAAAGGAACAGGAATGTTGCTAGTTCCTGGTATGGTATTTACCATCGAACCAATGATAAATATGGGTACATGGAAGGTATTTATTGATGCTGATGATCCATATGGTTGGGAAGTAATCACAGGTGATGAGAAACCTTCAGCTCAATGGGAGCATACATTCGTTATGACCGAGCATGGACTGGAGATATTAACTCATTAAAGAAGTTTGCGAAATAATGGAAGATATTTATATATTAGGCATTGAAAGTAGTTGTGACGATACGAGCGCTGCTGTATTGAAGAATGGAATTATTCTCAGTAATGTGACCGCTTCACAGGAAGTGCATAAGGCATACGGTGGAGTTGTACCAGAATTAGCCTCAAGAGCACATCAACAAAATGTGGTTCCTGTAGTTGATCAGGCTTTGGCTCGCGCTGGAATAACGAAAGAACAGCTTTCTGCTGTTGCTTTTACACGTGGTCCGGGTCTTATGGGAAGCCTCTTAGTTGGTGTTAGTTTCGCTAAAGGATTCGCACGTTCCTTGGGGATTCCATTGATTGATGTAAACCATCTGCAAGGACACGTTATGGCGCACTTCATAAAAGAAAGTGAAGATGACAACCATATGCCTCCTTTCCCCTTTATCTGCTTATTGGTTTCTGGTGGAAACTCACAGATTGTTAAGGTGAATGCTTACAACGATATGGAGGTTTTGGGGCAGACTATTGATGATGCTGCTGGTGAAGCTATTGATAAGTGTTCTAAGGTTATGGGATTAGGATACCCTGGTGGTCCTATAATAGATAAGCTCGCTCGTCAAGGTAACCCCTTAGCATATAAGTTTGCAGAACCAAATGTGCCAGGTTTTGATTACTCTTTCTCGGGCTTGAAGACTTCTTTCTTATATAATATGAGGAAGTGGGTGGAAGAAGAACCTAACTTTATAGAGAATCACAAAGAAGATATTGCCGCAAGTCTCGAACATGCCATTGTAGACATCCTAATGAAGAAACTTCGTTTGGCTGTTAAACAAACGGGAATTAAGCATGTAGCAGTAGCAGGTGGTGTGTCGGCTAATAATGGTTTGCGTAATGCTTTCCGTGATCATGCGGAGCGTTATGGGTGGACAATCTATATTCCGAAGTTCAGCTATACAACAGATAATGCTGCAATGATAGCAAGTGTTGGTACATTTAAATATAGAGATAAAGACTTTACTCAGATTGATGTACCAGCATTCAGTAAAGTAACCTTTAAGTAATAACAAAATAGAATACCCTATACAATAAGATTATGGATTTTGAAAGTAAGATCATTTCTCGCCAAATCGGCGATATCCTTTATGCATCTGGTTTAACTATTGGTACAGCAGAGAGCTGCACTGGTGGTCGTATTAGCGAAGCAATCATGGCAATCCCTGGTTCTTCTGATTATTATAAAGGTGGCGTTGTCGCCTATACTGACGATGTTAAAGAGAGATTATTGCATGTCTCTCACGAAACATTAGAGCAATATACAGCAGTTTCAGAAGAAGTTGCTCGTGAAATGGTGTTAGGAACGATTGAAACTATTGGAGTAGACTTTGCAATAGCCTCTACGGGATATGCTGGTCCTAGTGGTGGTACAGCTGAAGCGCCAGTTGGTACAATTTGGCTTGCTTATGGAAATAAAGATGAAGTAAGAACTTTTAAGCTCACAGAAGACTTTGGACGTGATATTAATCTTGCCATAGCAACCAATAAAGCTATCCGCTTAATGCTTGATTTCCTGAATGATATGGACATAAAGTCCGAATAATACTGCAAAAAAGCTTAAAAACAGTAATTAACTTTGCTAAAGTTTTGCTCATTTAAAATCTTTTTGTAATTTTGCATCCTGTTTGGAATAGGTATCAATTAACGAATCACAAAACAAAGATAGAAATGTCTAAGATTTGTCAAATCACAGGAAAGAAGGCACAGCTAGGTTGTAATGTGTCTCACTCAAAGCACCGTACAAAGAGAAGCTTTGATGTAAACCTCTTCAGCAAGAAGTTCTACTATGTAGAAGAGAGTTGCTGGATTGAGCTGAAGATTAGTGCTGCTGGTCTTCGTCTTATTAACAAGGTAGGTCTTGATGCTGCTCTTAAGCAGGCTGTATCAAAGGGTTATGTTGACTGGAAGGACATTAAGGTAATAGGAGACTAAATATCATGGCAAAGAAAGCTAAAGGAAACAGAGTCCAAGTTATCTTGGAATGTACCGAGATGAAGAATAGCGGTATGGCTGGTACAAGCCGTTACGTGACTACAAAGAATCGTAAGAATACTCCAGAGCGTCTTGAGCTTATGAAGTATAATCCTGTTTTGAAGAAGATGACTCTTCACAAGGAGATTAAGTAAGCACGCACTGAATAGTAAAGTTAATAGTTAAAACGAATAGACTATGGCAAAGAAAGCGGTCGCTACCCTCCATGAAGGTTCTTCGGATGGTCGCGCATATTCAAAGGTAATCAAGATGGTTAAGAGCCCAAAGACGGGTGCTTATATTTTTGATGAACAGATGGTTCCTAATGAGGACGTCAAAGAATTCTTTAAGAATTAATTCTTATAAAGATATAAATAAAGAAGGTTGTAGATTTATTCTACAACCTTTTTGTTTAACCTTATTTACTTCAATAATGAATGAAAAAGTGAGGACTACATAAATAAATGTAGTCCTCACTTCTTATAATTGGTTGTCGTTTTAAATTGACTTGTAACCTTTCGTACTATTGCGAGCAAGCAGATCTTTAAGATTTAGTTCTTTATTACCATTGGCTTCGTAAGCCTCTCTCATTTCCTCTTCGCCTTCTGCTTCAGCTTCAGAGTGAGTGAATGTAATACTTCTGTTTTTAAGTTCTGCGATTGCCCAAGCTATTAATGCAATAACAAGTAGTGCAACCAGTCCTATCATTGGAGTTGTCATAATTGATTTGTTTTAATTTTCTAATGCAAAAGTACATTAAGTTTCGGAAAGCACCAAATAATCTATAGCTTTTCAGTAACTTTGCAGCATTAAACCAAAAGGATGGAGATACGATTGGCTTTAAACTAGGAGATGGTATAATGTCTCAGTTACTTTGTACTGCCAGCTGTATTGACATAAGGATGTACTAAACATTATATGACAATGAAGAGAATCTTTTTATGCTCATCGTTTGCAGATGTTGCTTCAATCCTATTGGAGTTTGTTCCCACTCCATTGGAGGGTAAGACTATTGCATTTATCCCTACGGCTAGTATTCATGATGATTACTCACAATATGTATATGATGCCAAAGCAGCTCTCGTTTCTCTTGGACTTATCATTAAAGACTTAGATATTACACAATATAGCACGACAGAGATAGAAGAGATCTTAAATGATTGTGATTATATATATGTTTCTGGTGGTAATACCTTCTTTCTCATGCAAGAATTAAGAAGAACAGGCACAGACAAGTTACTTATTGATCAAATAGAGAATGGTAAACTATATATAGGTGAATCAGCTGGAGCAATGATATTTGCTTCTAATATAGAATACGCCAAAGATATGGATAATCATCTTGAACAAACACCTGGCTTTACAGACTTTAGTGGGCTTGGGGTCATAGACTTTTATCCTATCGTCCATTACAATAGCTTTCCTTTTGAGGAGGCAACAAAGAACGTTATTCAAAAGAACAAACATCTACCCTTGAAGATTATAACCAATAAGCAAGCGATTACTATAATAGACGATAAAGTAACGATAAAAGAGAATAAGTAGAATCGGCAAAGACTTATGGTCTACGCTACAAAATTCTATAAACTATATTATAATAGAATGACAAGAAAAGAAAGATATGATTATGTACTAAGTTACTTTCGAAAGCATGCTGGTCATGTGACAACTGAACTGAACTTTGGCTCTGCGTTTCAGTTGCTTTGTGCTACATTGCTTTCTGCCCAATGTACAGATAAAAGGATTAATGCGATTACGCCAGAATTATTCCGACATTATCCAGATGCTAAGACGATGGCTAAGGCAAGTGTTGAAGATGTCTTTGAATATGTTAAGAGTGTTTCTTATCCTAATTCAAAGGCAACGCATTTGGTAGAGATGTCAAGGATGTTGGTTGAGAAGTTTAACGGGGAAGTTCCTTCTACTCCAGAAGAGCTTACACAGTTACCAGGTGTTGGACGCAAAACCGCCAATGTCATACAAGCTGTTTGGTTTGGAAAACCAACTTTAGCAGTAGATACACATGTTTATCGTGTTAGTCATCGGTTGGGCTTAGTACCATCAACAGCGAATACTCCACGTAAGGTTGAGGATTATCTGATGAATAATATCCCAACGGAAGAGGTTTCTGATGCACATCATTGGATATTACTTCATGGGCGTTATGTTTGTAAGAGTGCTAAGGCAGACTGTGAACATTGTCCTTTTGACGAGATATGTCCAAAGTTGATGAAAGATAGTAAGTTGTAGATTATTTATTAGTAGTAAGGGGGAGAACAAAAAGATTATGAACACAAAGAAGATTATGCACTTTCTGAAGGGAATTGCCGCAAATAACAATCGAGAATGGTTTCAAGAACATAAGGCAGAATATGATGCTGTAAAAGATGATTTTGAAAAAGGTGTAGAGCAGGTTATAGCCCAACTATCCACCTTTGATGATGAAGTTGCTCATCTTACAGCGAAAGATTGTACTTATCGTTTCTATCGTGATATACGTTTCTCACCCGATAAGAGTCCATACAAACGTCACTTAGGGGCTTACATCTGTGGACATGGTAGAAAGGCATTGCGTGGTGGATATTATATCCATCTCCAGCCTGGTAACTGCTTAATTGCAGTAGGTTGTTATTGGTTGCCAACGAACATCCTAACATCATGTCGTAATGAGATTATGGCAAATATAGATGAATGGCGAAAGGATGTTGAGAATGACGAATTTATTAGTCTATTTGGACATCCTAACCAGGGGGAATGGACTGATGATAAAGTAAGTGAGAAAGGCTTTGGACTAGCAGCTTTAAAGACAGCTCCTAAAGGCTTCCCTAAAGATTATGAGTATTTACACTATCTACGTATGAAAGATTATTGTTGTTGGGTATCCGTTCCTGATGACTTCTTTAATGGTGACAGTTGGCATAAAGAGCTAGAATACATCTGCAAGACAGGTAAACCAATGATGGACTTTATCAATACTGTTGTTGATGATTACGAGTAATATCATCTATAGATAATCATAAAAAAGAGATATAAGAAAGCATTTACTTACTTATATCTCTTTTTCTTTCTATCTGTTTAAACAGACTTACAATAGTTCTTCTATCTGCTTAGCAATATTCTCAATCTTCTCTGTTGGTTCAAAGCGTGCAACGACTTGTCCTTTCTTATTAATAAGGAACTTAGTGAAATTCCATTTAATATCCGCTTTCTCCTTATAATCAGGATCAGTTTCTGAAAGCATTTTGTCAAGGATAGGGTAGAGTTCATGTGATTCATCCCAACCAGCGAAGCCCTTTTGTTCCTTCAAGAATTTGAAAAGTGGATCAGCGTCATCACCATTTACTTTCACCTTCTTGAACCTAGGGAATTCCGTCCCATAATTTAGTTTGCAGAACTCATGAATACTTTCATCAGTACCTGGAGCTTGCTGTCCGAACTGGTTACATGGGAAGTCAAGAACCTCAAAGCCCTTTGCATGGTATTTCTCATAAAGTGCTTCCAGTTGGTCATAGGTTGGTGTGAAGCCGCATTTGGTAGCTGTATTAACAATTAGCAGTACCTCGTTGGCATACTCTTTCAATGATACTTCCTTACCTTTTCTGTCCTTGACAGAGAATTCATAAACTGTTCTCATTTCTTGTTTGTTTTATCTTCTGCTTTTAATAAGAAACTAAATTATTATGTGTTGCAAATGTACTAATTTTATTTGTTTCTCCCTGCATTGTTTAAAAGTTTTTATGCCTAATTCGCTAAAACGTGTCGATATATGTCCAGAAAGGATGATAGGGATTTCCCTATTACCAAATAGTGTATTTACATTAAGATTATTAGTTAATTGCTGTACTTTTGCATCAAACAAGTAACAGAAACTATAATATTAAAAGATAAGCTTATGAAACGAGTTGCGAAATTATTCTTAGCCCTTGCAGTAGTTGCAAGTCCTATGCTTTTTACAAGTTGTGATGACTATGATGATAATGGTTATTACTATTACAACGATTTAGTTAGTAGTGCAGTACGCAATTATCGTTATGATTATCCTAATGGTTCCGACTATTACACAGCTTATAACTGGTTCTATTTTCATTATCCAGAAGCCTATACCAATGAGTTCTATGCTTTCATGGATGCTATAGGCAGTAGCCGTAATGCTTATTGGAACAGCTATAATAACGGCAATTATAACTGGAATAACAATTACAATAACCAGTACAATTCCTCCAATAACCAACTAGTTGCAGAGGCTCAAACACTAACAGGTGAATGGGAAGGCGACATTATTTATGAGTACACTAATGACAAAACTCACCAGCGTGTGCGCGATCAATTTACAGCTAACATGAAGTTCTTCCAGTATGACTCTTCTACAAGTTCTTTAAGTGGTAATGGCGTTGAAGTTGATACTAACTCAAAGGGTGAAACACAAACGCTTAACTTCTCATGGTATGTGAACAATGATGGTAGCATTTATATCAAATATACCAAGACAGGTACTATATTCGTATTGGATAAGAATAAAGGAAATAACGGCTTCCACTTAGGTTACGAACAGGGTAAAGGTTATGACACCTTCTTCGGTACAGGTTATAGTACAAATACCACAGACGTTCTCAAACTCGATCTTGCACGTCAGAGACCAGCTTCTGCTAAGGCTAGCACACTCTCTACAAGAGTTGCAAGTCAATACACCTCATTTGGTAAGGCTACTCAGAACGATTTTGCTAAGTTCAAGACAGATGCAGTTAGTCGTCTACACGAGAGATAATAGCAGTAGAATCGCTTTTCTATAGCTTCATATATATTCATTAGAATCCCTCTAACTGAGAAGTTAGAGGGATTCTTTGCTTCAATAAATTGTTATAATTGTTTGATACACTTTCTTTTATGACAATTTTTTTGTACCTTTGCAGCCGTTTGACTTCATTGTTGGAATGGAATCATACATATGATTGGAAGTGAAATGAAGAAAGTATTCAATTTTTAAAGGATTGGACCTTACCTGTATCGATAGCCACTGGTGCAGTATTATATCTCCTCTTTGCGTTTATCCCTGCATTGGATAACGCATCGAGCATCCTTGCTCCTGTCTTCAATGCCATCCTTCCCTTATTTATGTTCCTAGTCCTTTATGTTACCTTCTGTAAGGTTGATTACCATAAACTACTTCCCGTGAAGTGGCACTTGTGGGTAGGACTCTTCCAAATAGTTAGCGTAATTGTCATAGTTGGATGGATCATGTACTTCCACGCTACGGGTAAAGTTTTAATTCTTTTAGAAGCTATACTCACCTGTATTATAGGACCTTGCGCCTCAGCTGCTGCCGTCGTTACACAGAAAATTGGAGGTGACTTGACAGAGATGGTTACTTACACTTTCATTTCAAATTTCATTTGCGCTATTCTTATTCCAATTTGTTTCCCTTTGATAGAAACGAACATGGGCTTTACTTTTACTGGAGCCTTCTTGCTCATTCTTAATAAAGTGAGTTTAGTGCTAATCGTACCAATGTTATTGGCATATATTACAAAGCACTGGCACTTGTTACGCCCCCTCTATAGATGGATTATTAATGTGAATGATCTAAGTTATTATCTCTGGTGTGCGTCCTTACTGATTGTTTCTGGAACAACCGTTAAGAATATTGTCCATGCTAATGTAAGTGTTTCTTTCCTCTTACTCATAGCTATTTCGAGTTTGGTACTATGTTTGTTACAATTTATAGCAGGGAAATCAATAGGAGCCTTCTTCCATAATGCAGTCAATTCTGGACAAGCTTTAGGTCAGAAGAATACAACCTTTGCCATTTGGATAGCCAACACTTATCTTAATCCGCTCTCTACAGTAGGACCAGGATGTTATATCCTTTGGCAGAACATTATTAACAGCGTTGAAATTTGGCATTACTCAAAGTCAAAGAAACGCACTAATTAAAATATATTTTGTTGTGAAAAGTATTAAGTATTTAATAGCATTGATTTGTTTACTTTCCGTGCAAGTTATGAAAGCACAGAAAGGTATCGTAGACAACACAAACATTGATCAGGCAATGCGAACCAGGATGGATATTCAACCTGATGAAATGCCCAGCCAGTCTATAAGCCAGAAACCAATAGAAGACGTAAGTGAAATGTCTTTAGAAGCGAAGCCCGTTTCTTCCGTTCAGTCAACAATGCATATTGCTAATTCTCGCAATCAAGTTGTTTTGCTAATTGGTGATTCAATGGTCGATGGGTTAGGTGCCCGTTTTAATGATTATGCAGTAAAGAATGGCTTTGAATTTCACTCAGTTGTATGGTATGGTAGTACCACACGTAATTGGGCTAATACACAGGATCTTCAATACCAAATTGAGAAGTTCCGTCCAACCTATGTAATCATAAGTCTTGGAACAAATGATTTGGGCTATTATGACTTTACTAGACGTTCAGAGGCTATCCAAACCATCTTAGATTGTGTTGGCAATATCCCTTACGTATGGGTTGGACCATTATCATGGCGTAAGATAAAGAATAGAAACATTGTAAATGTAATTCGTGAGCGCACTGGTGCTGAACGTTTCTTTGATAGCAGTTCTATTGTTGCCGCTCGTATAGATGGTATTCATCCTACTCGGCAAGGTGCAGCACACTGGGTAGACAAGATAGTAGAATGGATGGGGGAACCAGAACTTAATGCGAATCCTATAGAGATGGATAAACCCGACTTCACGACAACCTTTCGTCACGATGAGAAGCATGGTATGAGTTATCATGGCAGACGCTAATAAGTTCTCATAATATAAAACTTATTTTATCAATAATAAACAAAGGGACTTCGAAGAGTTCCTTTGTTTTTTGTTTATATCTATTTAAAGTAATACTTTAAAAGTACTTATAGTAATAGTATATTAATAATACTATAAATTATTGCATATCAATGTTATATATCTTTTATATGGGTTATGTTTAATTCTTTATGAGTGGAAACAAAAGAAGTGGATTATTCTCTAACTTAAAGTGCGATTGATGTTTAACTTAAAGTACAATCATCGTTTAACTTAAAGTACGATTGTCGTTTAACTTGAAGTACGATTGACTTACAACAGCGTTAGAATCGTAGTCCCATTACATAATCCCCGATAGCTAACCTTTATTTATGCACATTTTATTTTGTAATGTGCCAATAAGTATGTACCTTTGCGCACATATTGAAGTAATGTGCAATGGAACAGATTTCGAGTTTTAATGAACTAGTAGAGAAGAGTATCATAAAGTTCTGGGATATGGATGCTCTTACAGATTATAAGGGTAAGACCCTTCAGTATCATGATGTTGCCAGAAAGATTGAAAAGCTACATATCATGTTTGAAGCGAGTGGTGTACAGAAAGGCGATAAGATAGCTTTATGTGGACGCAACTCCTCGGCTTGGGCGGCTTCTTTCTTAGCCGTGTTGACCTATGGTGCAGTAGCTGTACCCATCTTGCATGAGTTTATGCCCGAACAAATACATAATATTGTAAACCATTCGGATGCTAAACTTTTATTTGTTGGCGACGTTGTTGTGACCCAGATAGATGCTACAAAGATGCCGAAGCTGGAAGGTATTATTTATATTCCAGATTACTCCTTAGTAGTGAGCCGAACGGAGAAACTAACCTATGCTCGCGAACATCTGAATGAGGAGTTTGGACGTCGTTACCCAAAGTATTTCCGACCAGAGCATGTACATTACTATCGTGAGCAAAGCCCCGATGAATTGGCGTTAATTAACTACACAAGTGGTACTACAGGTCGCTCGAAAGGAGTAATGCTCCCTTATCGTTCCTTGTGGAGTAATGCAGACTTTGCTAAACATGTACTTGGAGATGTTGTCAAACCAGGAAGTAATGTTATAAGCATACTCCCAATGGCACACATGTACGGCATGTCCTTTGAGTTCATTTATGAGTTCCTTTCAGGTGTCCATGTATATTACCTTACACGTATACCTTCGCCAGCTATAATCTCTCAAGCATTACAAGAAGTAAAGCCTATCATTATGATAGCAGTGCCACTTGTGATTGAAAAGATTATCCGCAAGAAAGTCTTCCCTAAGATTCAGAACAACAAGATGCGTTTACTACTGAACATGCCTGTTATAAACAAGAAAGTTCGTGCAAAGATACGTGAGCAGGTTTATCAAGCATTCGGTGGTAATTTGTATGAAATCATCATCGGTGGAGCTGCACTTAATGGAGAGATCGAGAACTTCTTACGCATGATAGAGTTCCCTTATACTGTTGGCTATGGAGCTACAGAATGTGGACCAATCATTTGCTATCGTGATTGGCATACCTTTGCAAAAGGATCGTGCGGGCAGGCTGCACTTCATCAAGAGGTGCGCATAGATAGTCCTGATCCTACTAATGTAGCTGGTGAGATTCTTACAAAGGGACCTAATGTTCTGTTGGGTTATTATAAGAATGAGGAAGATACTGCACGTACCATTGATAAGGAGGGTTGGTTCCACACAGGAGACCTCGGATTAATGGATGAGGATGGTAATGTATTTATAAAGGGACGTTCCAAGAACTTGCTGCTCGGTAGTAACGGACAGAATATCTATCCTGAAGAGATTGAGGATAAGTTGAACTCCTTGGCACTAGTAAGTGAATGTTTGGTTATTCAGAAGGGTGAGAAACTCATAGCTTTGGTTTATCCAGACTATGACGAAGCACAGAGTCTTGGACTCAATGCGGAGGATATCAAGAATATAATGGAAGAAAACCGCACACAGTTGAATACCATCGTACCAGCTTATTGTAAGGTGGCAGAGATTCGTGTTCAAGAAGAAGAGTTTGAGAAAACCCCGAAGAAGTCTATTAAACGTTATCTCTATACTGAATAAGATAAGTTTAAATATTTATAGCACCTAAGGTGCTAATGACATAAGCCTTAGAGTAGGAGTGTGTCAATCATATAAATAAGGGCAAATATCCCTACCTATTTGTAGAATCATTGATTCATTGAATAGACGAGGATATTTGCCTTTATATGTATTTCTTACCTATTTAAATTTACGTAGAATCACTTCGCTAATTACCTTTATTTAAGGATGAAAACATAGACGTTAACCTATTTCAATTAAAAAAGTCTTTAAAAACCAACACTAAGTTTTTATTTAATATAATTTAGATACAAATATTCGCCCTATCCGCTTTTATGTTGTACTTTTGTGACTCGTTGAATGATACATAAGAGTACAATATAAATTGTGAGATAATGGTGGAATCTATTGATATTAGAGAGTTAAATGAGAGAATCGAACGGCAGAGTTCTTTTGTGACAGACCTTACGACAGGAATGAATCAAATAATAGTTGGACAAAAGCATCTAATTGATTCGTTACTTATATCTTTACTTAGTGATGGTCACATCCTATTAGAGGGTGTCCCTGGTCTAGCAAAGACACTTGCTATCAAGACGCTATCACAGCTCATTGATGTGCGTTATAGTCGTATTCAGTTCACTCCAGATTTGTTGCCTGCTGATGTTATTGGTACACAAATCTATTCGCAAAAGGACGAAACCTTCCACGTAAAGAAAGGACCTATCTTCTCTAACTTTATACTTGCAGATGAGATTAACCGTGCGCCTGCAAAGGTTCAAAGTGCATTATTGGAAGCAATGCAAGAACATCAAGTTACCATTGGTGAGTCTACATTCACCTTGCCTGATCCTTTCCTTGTCATGGCAACACAAAATCCAATAGAGCAAGAGGGTACTTATATGTTGCCAGAAGCACAGGTGGATCGATTCATGTTGAAGGTTGTTCTTGATTATCCAACATTAGATGAAGAGAAACTTGTTGTTCGAATGAATCTACAAGGCAATACTCCTGTAATTCGCCCTGTTATTGGTACTAAAGAAATCCTAGAAGCAAGAAAGGTTGTTGAGGATGTTTACTTGGATGACAAGATTATGCAGTATATTACTGATATCGTCTTTGCTACAAGATACCCTGAGCGTTATCAGTTAGCTGACTTAAAAGAGATGATAACCTTTGGTGGTAGTCCACGTGCAAGTATCAATCTTGCCAGGGCTAGCCGTGCATACGCCTTTATCAAACACCGTGGCTATGTAGTACCAGAAGATGTACGTGCTGTCGCACATGATGTTCTTCGTCACAGAATTGGTTTATCATACGAGGCAGAAGCGGCTAACTTAACTACAGAGACAATCGTTAGTGAGATTATTAACAAGGTGCAAGTACCTTAATGATTCTCGTTTCATTGTTAAGTAGTATTGTAAGAAAAGATAGTTTTCATCATTGTATATGGATACAACTGAGTTACTAAAGAAAGTACGTAAAATAGAAATTAAAGCTCTAGGCTTAAGCCAGAATATATTTGCTGGTCAATATCATTCTGTCTTTAAGGGTAGAGGTATGGCATTTTCCGAAGTACGCGAGTATCAGTATGGCGATGATGTTCGTGATATTGATTGGAATGTTACGGGTCGCTTTCATCGTCCTTACGTAAAAGTCTTTGAAGAAGAACGCGAACTTACTGTAATGTTGGTGATAGATGTGAGTGGCTCTTTAGATTTCGGAACCGCTGGACAACTTAAACGCGAATGTGTGACGGAGATTGCTGCTACATTAGCATTCTCGGCTATTCAAAACAATGATAAGATCGGGGTAATATTCTTTTCTGATCACGTTGAGAAGTATATCCCACCAAAGAAGGGTAGGAAACATATTCTTTATTTAATTAGAGAGATGTTGACTTTCACACCAAATAGTAAGAGGACTGACGTCGGAGTAGGACTGGAATATCTTAATAAGGTTGTCAAACGTCGTTGTACTGCTTTTGTTATTAGCGATTTCTATACAAGGAAGGATTTTAGTCAGGAATTACGTATTACAAATAGAAAACATGACGTTGTTGCCATTCAAGTATATGACCCACGTGCAAAGGTAATGCCTGATGTCGGTTTGCTGAAAGTTATTGATGCAGAGACAGGACATGAGATGTATGTTGATACACATGATATTCGTGTTCGAAAGGCTCACAATACCTATTGGGAAGAGCGTGAACAGCGGTTGCATGATACTTTAACGCAAAGTCACGTTGATAGTGTGGCTATAGCTACTAATGACGATTATGTCAAGATGTTGATAACGTTATTTTTAAAGAGAAGACGATGAAAAGGTTTTTGGTGATAATAGCGTTATTGTCTATAGTTGGTATCAGCTATGCGCAGATAAATGTTAAAGCTAGTATTGATTCTACACAGATATTGATAGGTGGAAGAACTAGTTATAGTATTGTCGTAGATGTTCCCCGTGGTACAAAGGTTTCCTTTCCTAAACAGATTGTACCGAAAGAGCATGCACAAGACTTGGAAGTGTTAAAGGTGAATCGTAGTGTTACGGATTCTTCTAATCATCAGTTGAATAAACGTACCTATGTGTTGACGGCATGGAATGCAAAGCGTTATACCATTCCTGCACAGAAGGTTGTTATTAATGGTAAGACGAGTTTAACGAAAGCCGTTAGCTTTAATGTTCGTTCTATTCCTGTTGATACGGTCAAGAATACACCAATGCCACCTGATGATATTCAGCAGGTCAGCCTTACTTTTGCCGAGTGGCTTCCCGTCATTCTAATTGGACTGTTGATACTCATACTTTTAGGGCTTTCTTATTATCTCTATAAATCATTAAGTAGACGTAAGGTTAGTAAGAAGGAGCGTGTATTGTCTTCTTATGAACAAGCACTAAATGAGTTGGAGGAGATTCGTTCACAAATAAAGTCTTATTCAGATCAAAAGACCTATTATACTCATGTAACTGATGTCTTGAGAAGATATATTTCTAAGCGTTATAAGTTTAATGCTTTGGAGATGACCTCTTCTGAAATCTTGGATAAACTACATGATGAATGTAAGGAGACAGATATTAAAGAGTTAGAAGAAATTTTCAATACAGTAGATCTCGTAAAGTTCGCAAAATACCAAACGGGTGAAAATGATAAGAACTACTATTTCGATAATGTAGTGCGTTTCATAGAAACAACAAAGAAAGATGATATTGTTCCAACAGTTGACAAGACTGAGGAGACAAGGAGTCAGCGTACTCGTAAAATTATCAAGTTGGCTATCATATTATTATTAGTTTGTTCTGTGGCTCTGTTCATATATTTCGTGTCAGAGATTGTAGGACTTCTAGTGTAATGTAAATTGAAGTAGAAATGGAATTTGCCAATAGTGGATACCTTCTTTTACTTATCTTATTAATACCTTATTTATTATGGTATTTCCTTTGTGGTAAAGGTAAGGAACCAACCATAAAGATGAGCGATACATTCGCTTATCAACATATCTCAAAGAGTTGGAGGATTCGGATGATTCATCTTCCAATGTTTCTGCATTGTCTAGTTTATACTTTGGTGGTAATTGTGTTAGCACGTCCACAAACGTATAACTCCTGGGATAATAAGGATGCCGAAGGAATTGATATCATGTTGACGATGGATATTTCAGCAAGTATGTTGACAGAAGATGTGTTCCCTAATCGTATAGAAGTAGCAAAAGAAGTGGCTTCAGATTTTATTAGTGGACGCCCTAATGATAACATCGGTCTGACAATATTTGCAGGAGAGGCTTTCACACAATGTCCAATGACAGTCGACCATGCCGCTTTATTAAATCTTCTTCATAATGTACGTACAGATTTAGTAGTGAAAGGATTAATACAGGATGGAACAGCTATTGGTATGGGACTTGCTAATTCGGTTAGTCGGCTAAAAGACTCGAAAGCAAAGAGTAAGGTTATAATTCTGTTGACTGATGGTAGTAATAATGTCGGTTCTATCTCTCCAATGACAGCTGCGTCTATAGCTAAGAAGTATGGTATAAGAATCTATACTATAGGTTTGGGTAAGGAGTCGGAAGGAGATTTAGGAGCAATAGACTATAAGACATTACAAAATATAGCTGTATCAACAAATGGAGAGTTTTATAGAGCTCAAAGCCAAGCTGAACTTTCCAAGATTTATCAAGATATTGATAAATTAGAGAAGACGAAATTGAGAGTAAAAGCTTATAGTCATTTGCATGAGGCTTATATGCCCTTTGCATGGCTTGCATTATTCATCTTCTGTTTAGATTTACTATTACGTCTGACGGTTTTTAGAAGATTACCATAAGTGATTTGCTTATATATAATAAGGTGAATAACTTATTTAATGTGATAAATGAAGAATGTTTAGATTTGATAATCCTACATATTTATGGTTGTTATTGCTGATACCTCTATTAGCAATGATTTATCTATATTCTCTTCGCCAAAGTAAACGTAGACTTAAACGATTTGGTTCGCTAAAGTTAATGCATCAATTATCTCCTATGGCAAGTCCAAGAAGGAAGTTGGTAAAGTTTGTTTTAGCAGAACTAATATTGACATTGCTTATATTGATAGTAGCTCGTCCACAGATTGGTAATAAGATTGCAAATAATACAAGTAGAGAGGGCATCGAAGTTATTATGGCGCTTGATATCAGTAACTCTATGTTGGCTACAGATGTTGTACCTTCACGTTTAGATAAGAGTAAACTTATGGTTGAGGGGCTCATGAATAAGTTTACGAAGAACAAACTAGGTTTAATCGTCTTTGCGGGTGACGCTTTTGTTCAACTACCAATAACGAGTGATTATGTTTCAGCAAAGATGTTCTTGGATAATATAAATCCTTCATTAATCGGAACACAAGGAACAGACATAGGTAAAGCGATTAACTTAGCTATGCACAGTTTTACACCTAATACTCAAACAGGTAAAGCGATTGTCGTCATTACAGATGGTGAAGATAATGAGGGAGGTGCAGAAGCTATGGCAAAACAAGCGCAAGAAAAGGGTATTAAGGTGTTTATACTTGGTATAGGTTCTACACAAGGAACTACCATTCCTATGCCTAATGGTGAGGACTTGAGAGATGCCAATGGTAATATTGTTAAGACACATCTCAATGAAGAAATGTGTAAGAAAATAGCTGATGCAGGGCACGGAGTATATATACACGTAGATAATAGTAGTGTTGCTGATGCCCTTCTGGAGAAAGAACTTGGAAAACTTCAAAAGGGAGAGATAAATAATGTTGTATATAGTGATTATGATGAGCAATTCCAAGCCTTTGCACTGCTTGTTGTCTTATCACTCATCATTGATGTCTTTATTCTAGAAAGAAAGAGAAAGTATTAATTAAGTATATGTTTAAGCGGCTTTATTTTATAGTATGTCTTTTGATGTTATCGTTTGTTACGCTCAATGCTCAAACGAGTAATCAGTTAATTAGGAAAGGGAATAAGAACTTTTCCTCAAAGAACTATGCGCAAGCTGAGGTCTTTTATCGTAAGGCTATCGAAAAGGAACCTAATAATGCAATTGGCAATTATAATTTAGCTAGATGTTTACAGGCGCAACATAAGAATGCAGAAGCAAAAAAGATTTACGAGAAAGCGGCTAAATTAGAAACAGATCCTATTCGCCAGGCTAGTAGCTATAATAATCTTGGTACTATTTATCAAGGAGAGAAAAACTTTAGTAAGGCTATTGATTATTATAAGAAGGCAATGCGTGATAACCCTTCTCATAATAATGCACGTTATAACTTCGAGTTATGTCAACGTCAGCAGAAGAAACAGAATAATAAGAAGAACTCTGGTGGTTCTAAAAATAATCAGAATAAAAACCAACAAAATAAGAATCAATCGAACAAAGACAATAAACAGAAGAAGAAGGATAATTCTCAGCAAAAGCCTCAAAACAATAATAATGATATGAGCAAGAGTAATGCTGAACAATTATTGAATGCGGCTATGCAGCAGGAAAAAGAAACTCAAAAGAGGCTGGCAAAGGCAATGCAACAACCTTCGGATAAAAAACTTGATAAAAATTGGTAACTATTAGAAATATGAAACGATATATATTTTTACTTTTCATACTTTATGTACGCTTGGAATGAAGGCACAATATGTTCGTGTCGTAGCTCCTAAGCATGTATCAGTGGGAGAGGAGTTCCAAGTTGAATATACAGTATATACTCAGGATGTTCGTAGATTTCAGTTAGGTAGATTATCTAATGGACTTGAGAAAGTATATGGACCTGCAACATCTTCTCAATCTAATTATCAGTTTATCAATGGTCATGCTAGTAGTTCCTCTACAGTCACGTTTGCGTATGTCTTTGTGGCTACAAAAAAGGGTAACCTCGGGATAGGACCAGCGAAGATTGTTGTTAATGGTCAAGAGATTGCATCTACGCCTGTAAGAATTAATGCATCTGGTAATGCAAAGGGAGCTTATGCTTCTTCAAAAGGAAGTTACAATGACGTTCAAGATGATCCACGTTCTTCCTCCTCACATATTAGCTCTAAAGATTTATTCATTAAGGTTTCTGCAAATAAAACAACAGTTTACGAACAAGAACCAGTCCTTTTGACTTATAAAGTTTATACAACAAAGAATCTGCGTCAGTTAATTGGTAAAATGCCTGATTTAACGGGATTCCACGTTCAAGAAGTTAATTTACCACAACAAAAAACTTTCCATAAAGAGCGTGTAGGTAATCGAGTTTATAACTGTGTTACATGGAGTAAGTATGTCATGTACCCACAGATGACAGGGACTTTAAAAGTACCTGCTTTGACTTTCCATGGCTTAGTCCAAGAGAGTAATAATTTTAATCCATTTGAAGCCTTTGGTATTGATGATGGTATCACGAATATAAAGAAAGATATTCTTGCTTCTGGATTATCTATAAAAGTTTTACCATTACCAACTCACCCTTCTGATTTCTCTGGAGGTGTTGGGCATTTTAACCTTTCTGGACAATTAAATAAGAAAGAAGTAAAAGCTGGTGATCCTGTTTCTATTCGTGTTGTAGTAAGTGGATCTGGTAATCTGAAATTGATAAAACAACCTATTATTCAGATACCTAAAGGTTTTGAAAAATACGATGTGAAGATTACCGACAAGACACAATTAACGGAGAATGGAGTTGAAGGAAATATAATTTATGACCAAGTTATTGTTCCTCAACAAGAAGGAGTTGTCTCCATTCCTCCAGTTAAATTTGTTTATTATGATTTGGTTCAGCATAAGTATGTTACCCTTCAGACTTCTCCGATGGAATTGAAGGTTATGCGTGGTAATGGGAGTTCTAAGGATATTTTATCTGTAGATTTACCCAATGAAGATATTTTACCTTTGAAGGTTGGTGATAGTGCATTGGATAAGGTAGGTCATTTCTTCTTTGGTTCAATTCCATATTATATTATCCTTTTGTTACTACTTGTTAGTGGATTTATTTTGGCTTATAGATATAGGGATCGTTTTGCTCATCGTGTTGATATGGTTTTGAAGCGAGGTAAAAATGCAAGTAGGATAGCTACTTCTCGTTTGCATTCAGCTAATCTATTAAAGATGAAAGGGAGAAATATAGAGTTCTATGATGAAATCTTACAAGCACTTTGGGGTTATGTTAGTGATAAATTAAATCTCCCAGTCGAACAATTGTCACGTGATAATATTAGTGAGCAATTAACGGCTATTAATGTTCCAATGGAGGTTATTGACAAGTTCATTATGGCTATTGATGAATGCGAGTATGAGCGTTATGCTCCTGGAAATGAGAAAGGGAATATGCAAAAGACATTTGATGTAGCAATGGAAGCCATTTCAGATATGGAAGAAGCAATCAAAAAAGTAAAGGTTCAGAAGTCTAAGAATACTAATGTTCTTTCCTTCTTGATGATAGCTTTATTAGCTCTCCCTATCCATGCTTTCTCTCAAACTAAGTCAGATGTTGACAAATTATATCAAAAGGGAAACTATGCACAAGCAGTAAAAGGCTATAAAAAGTTATTAGAGCAAGGCGAGTCTGCGGCTTTATACTATAATTTAGGAAACTGTTATTATCGTCTCGATAATATACCTCATGCCGTACTAGCTTATGAACGTGCCCAACGTTTAGCACCTAGTGATGATGACATTCGTTTTAATCTTCAGTTGGCTCAATCAAAAACAATTGATAAGTTAACGCCAGAATCAGAAATGTTTTTCGTTACCTGGTATAAAGCACTTGTAAATCTATTGAGTGTAGATTGTTGGGCTTATTTGAGCCTTATTTCTCTATTTCTATCTTTATTATCTTTAGTGGTATATATTTTTGTAGAGAGAGAACGCCTACAGAAATTATCAAGAGGAACACTCCCTTTATTTTTTGTCCTATTTATTCTTACCACATTCTTTGCCATCCAACAAGTATGTTTGTTAGATGCAAGTAATCATGGTATTATAATGTTACCATCAGCTGTAGTAAGAGAAACACCTGATCAAAAGTCTAAAGAGATATTCATTCTTCATGAAGGGTCTAAAGTAAATATTACTGATCAAGGTTTGAGTAAATGGACAGGTGTTCAACTTAATGATGGGCGACAAGGTTGGGTACAAACCTCTTGTATTGAAGCAATTTAATAAGTTTTATATATAAGTTTATTAGTCATTAATTTTGTATGAGTTTTGAAGCCTTACATACAATTGATAAGTGCGTACTACTTACTCTGAATGGAAGCAATAATTTGTTTCTAGACAACCTAGTAGTGACTTTGACTTCTGCTTATACGTGGATATTGTTGTATGGAGCCTTACTTTATTTGGTTATAAAAAATAATGAAAATTGGTGGAAGATAATGCTTATTGTCGGTATCGTTGGAATTGGATTATTGATTGTTGATGGTGTGAATCTTGGCATTGTAAAACCCCTTATAGCACGCCCACGCCCCTTAAATAGTCCTGAATTACAAGGAATTGTTCAATCAGCAAATGGTTATTATGCAAGCGGTTATAGTTTCTTCTCTTCTCATACCGCCAATGCCTTTGTGGTTGCTGTATTCTTTAGTTTATTGGTTCGTGACCGCATTTTTTCTATCTTGATGATATCGTGGAGCATTATTGTATCACTAACACGTCCTTATCTTGGCGTTCATTATCCTTCTGATGTACTTGTAGGAATGATATTTGGCTCAAGTGTCGCTGTTTTCATTTATTTTTTATACCTTCGCATTTATATTCGGTTTAGCGACAAATTACACTATATTTCAACAAAATATACGCGAACAGGCTATAGTTTCGCAGATATAGACGTTGTTATTTGTGTACTTATCTTGTCATTTATTTATGCGGCTTTTCGGGCCGTTTTATCCACATAAAATAAAGTTATGTCTGAAGATACAAAACATATTAGCATTTCTGATTACAACTATCCACTCCCTGATGAGCGCATCGCCAAGTTTCCGTTGACAGAGCGCGACCATAGCAAGCTTTTGCTTTATAAGCATGGTGAGGTATCGGAGGACATTTTTTATAATCTTCCTGAATATTTGCCTAAGGGAGCGTTGATGGTTTTCAATAATACGAAAGTTATTCAAGCACGTATGCACTTTCGTAAGGAAACTGGAGCACTTATTGAAGTCTTCCTCATGGAACCAGCACAACCAACAGATTATGAGTTGATGTTTCAAACAAATCATGAGTGTGCATGGCTTTGTATGGTTGGCAACCTTAAGAAGTGGAAGGAAGGCGCATTAAAGCGTGCATTTGAAATCAAAGGGCATAAGCTGACACTCACAGCGACAATGGACCGCAGTAAGGTTCAAGAGCAAGTTGGTGGAACTAATCACTGGATTCAATTTGAGTGGGATAATACAAACATATCATTTGCTGAGATTCTTGAAGCTGTAGGTGAATTGCCAATTCCTCCGTATCTTAATCGTGCTACAGAGGAAAGTGATAAAGAAACTTATCAAACCGTATATTCAAAGATTAAAGGTTCAGTGGCAGCACCTACAGCTGGGCTTCACTTTACCGATAAAGTACTGAAAGCTTTGGATGAGCATGGTGTTGATCGTGAGGAACTTACGCTTCATGTAGGGGCAGGAACCTTCAAGCCTGTGAAGAGTCAGGAGATAGAAGGGCATAGCATGCACACAGAGTTTGTTGTTGTTCGTCGTCAGACCTTGGAGAAACTACTAAAGCATGGCTGTCAAGCAGTTGCTGTGGGAACGACAAGTGTGAGAACATTAGAGAGCCTTTATTATATGGGTGTAAAGTTAGTGTTATCTCCAGACACGATAGAGAAGGACCTTCATGTCAATCAATGGGAGCCATACGATTTACCACATAATGCAGAGGGACTGGTAGAAGTGGATGGTAAGGTGATAACTGCAGAGGATTCTATTCGTCATTTACTTGCTTATTTGGATAAAGACGGATTAAATGTGTTACATTCAAGTACACAGATTATTATTGCTCCAGGTTATACTTACAAGATTGTAAAGGCTCTTGTTACTAATTTCCATCAGCCTCAATCAACGCTCTTGCTTTTGGTGAGTGCTTTCTTAAAGGGCGATTGGCGTAAGGTTTATGATTATGCCCTCAGTCATGACTTCCGCTTCCTAAGCTATGGAGACTCTTCATTATTGATACCATAGTATTTTTCCCTCAGCATGAGGATTTATAAAATTTATTTATAGGAAATAAATAGATTTGGCATTTAAAAGAGGGGAGGAAATGCTGCTAATTATAAGATATTGGTTGCATTCTTTATAAACATTAAGAAGAAAAAAGATGAAAATAGGAGATAAAGTTAGATTTTTGAGTTCTACAGGTGGTGGTGTCATTGCTGGATTCAAAGGTAAAATCGTTTTGGTCGAAGATGAAGATGGTTTTCAGATTCCAACAGTAGCCAGCGAGGTTGTTGTCGTAGAGGATGCCGCTACCGATCGTGCAAAACTGCGGATTGATCAGCAGCAACGCAAGATGGAGAAAGGAGAGGATAATCGTAGCATTAAGCAACGATTAACAGCTTCTGGAGCAGAAGAAGAGGAAATAGGGGGAGATTGGCGTGATGTTAGCGTAGATGTTGAACCCGATGATGACCCTTCCGTAAATTTTGAAGCACCAGTAAGAGAACGTGTGGGTGGTGATGAATTGTCTGTCTATTTAGCTTTTACACCAACAGATATAAAGAATCTGACGACGACACACTTCAAGTCTTATCTTGTCAACGACTCTAATTATTATGTTCATTTCTCTTACGCCTTAAAGCAAGAAGATAAGTGGATGCTGAAGGCTGTTGGAGAATTAGAGCCAAATATGAAGTTGTTGATAGAGGATTTTACGCTTGCCGACCTCAACGATATGTTGCAGGGATGTGTTCAGCTTCACAGTTATAAGAAAGATAAGCCCTTTGCGCTCAAGCCAACTTGTGACATTCAGGTGAAGATTGATGCTGTGAAGTTCTATAAGCTCAATACTTTCCACGAAAGCGACTTCTTCGAGCAGTTAGCGTTGATATATACGTTGATTGAGAAGGATAAAATGGTTCAACACCCGATGTTTGAACCTTTAACAAGGAAAGGTGAGGACGAGGCCACAGAGAAGTTGAAGGTGGGTTATTCGTCACCAAGCCGTCTGTCAGAAGAAGAGATTGACAAGAAGACGGACGAACTTGCCAAGCGTTATAAATTTGAGCGTAAGAAGCCAGCAAAGCAGATTCTTAGCGATGATAAAATTATCATAGACCTTCATGCCGACGAATTGCTCGAGACAACAGCGGGTATGACAGCAGCCGATATTCTTGAATATCAGTTAGATACTTTCCGTCGTACGCTTGAGCAATATAAGGCTCATCGAGGCAAGAAACTCATCTTTATTCATGGAAAGGGCGAAGGCGTATTGCGCCATGCTATCATTCACGAACTTAATTATAAATACAAGCATTATTCTTACCAAGATGCTTCTTTCCGTGAATACGGCTATGGGGCTACTCAGGTAACAATTAAATAATTTTTTCATTCAATATGAAACACGGACTTATAAAGGTTGCTGCAGCCATTCCTGCAGTGAAGGTTGCAGATACAAAGTTCAACCTTATAGAAACAGAGAAGCAGATTACTGTTGCCGACGGGCAGGGCGTAGAGATTATTGTCTTCCCAGAGCTTTCGATGACGGGTTACACTTGTCAGGACCTTTTTCAGCAGCAGCTTCTTCTTGATGATACTGAGCAAGCCGTCATTGAATTACTCGAATTTACCCGCAAATTAGATATCACCGTCATTGTCGGTGCGCCTGTAGCTGTGGGAGCATTGCTCCTTAATTGCGCATTGGTCATTCAACAAGGAAAACTCTTAGGCATCGTAGCAAAGACCTTCCTGCCTAACTACAGCGAGTTCTATGAGAAACGATGGTTTGCATCTTCACAAGACTTGCGTCCACAGCACATTCGCTTTGCAGGGAATAATATTCGAGTGACACCAGAGTTGCAGATTTTCCGTACATCAGAGGGTGCAACCTTTGCCATTGAAATCTGTGAGGATGTATGGGCACCAACGCCACCAAGCAATCATCTTGCCTTGGCAGGTGCTGAGATTATCTTCAATCTTTCAACGAGTGATGAACTCATCGGAAAGCATACTTATTTAAAGTCGCTCCTTGCTCAGCAAAGTGCTCGCACCATTAGCGGATATGTTTATAGCAGTAGCGGTTTCGGTGAGAGTACGCAGGATGTTGTCTTTGGTGGAAATGCTTTGATTTTTGAGAATGGCTCACTTGTTAAGCAGTCAGAGCGTTTTCAGCTTGATCCACAGTTAGTTATATCTGAAATTGATATTGAAAATTTACGTAGCGAACGTCGTACCAATAGTACCTTTGTCAACGCGCAGCGTCCTGTTGCTTCTGGATTAGCTGGTATTACTGGACAGATTGATGAACTCGCCCTACACGTGGATTGCTTGCCACCGCTCAATCCTATGCGTGAGTTTACGTTGACACGTGAGTTTGACCAGCATCCTTTTATTCCTAAGACAGAGAATATGCAGGAGGCTTGCGATGAAATCTATAATATTCAGGTGAGTGGATTGGCAAAGAGATTAGTACATACTAATTGTAAATCAGCCATTATTGGTATCAGTGGTGGACTTGATTCCACGCTTGCCCTCCTTGTTGTTGTCAAAACCTTTGACAAACTTGGACTTGATCGTAAGGGTATCGTTGGTGTTACTATGCCAGGATTTGGAACAACAGGGCGAACTTACAAGAATGCTATAGCACTGATGGAGAATCTCGGTATAACCATTCGCGAGATTGATATTAAAGCCTCAGTTCTACAGCATTTTGAGGATATTGGTCACAACCCAGAGGTACATGATTCTACGTATGAGAATGCACAAGCACGTGAGCGTACGCAGATTTTGATGGACCTCAGCAATCAGATGAACGGACTTGTCATCGGTACGGGTGACCTCAGCGAACTTGCCTGGGCTGGTGTACCTATAATGGCGACCACATGAGCATGTACGCCGTGAATGCTGGTGTTCCAAAGACGCTGACACAATATCTTGTGCGCTATGCTGCCGATACTACTAAAGATGAGAATGTACGACAGATATTGACCGACATCGTGGAAACACCAATCTCTCCAGAGTTGAAGCCTGCTGATGAAAAGGGAGAAATTGCTCAGAAGACAGAAGACCTCGTTGGTCCCTACGAACTTCACGACTTCTTCCTTTATTACGTTCTTCGCTGCGGTTTCCGCCCTTCAAAAATCTATTGGATGGCACAAAATGCCTTCCGAGGAGTTTATCCCGACAGCGTCATTCTTCATTGGATGCGCATTTTCTTCCGTAGATTCTTCTCTCAGCAATTCAAGCGTTCATGCTTGCCAGACGGACCAAAGGTGGGCAGCGTGAGTCTTTCGCCACGTGGCGACTGGCGAATGCCATCAGATGCAATGTCAACCAACTGGCTCAATGAGTTGGAAGGACTGTCATGAAGCGAGTAATCATTCAACTTATTTTCCTACTGATTCCTCTGTGCACATCTGCGCAGGGGAATCTGCCTTTACTTCCATTGCCTGTGCTCGAATTACTTCAATATCAGGTGCAGAAAGGGAAGCGGACTGTTGCACCTTATCTTTTCAGTAAGTATGGGCTTAGACAGATACCTGCAGAATTGGTGGTTGATGACTCTCGTCAGTTATGGGGTTGGCATGTCAGTCCTAACACGGATTTTGACCAATCAAAACAGCCTTTTTATAGGCTCTTTGCCAAGAAGGATAATTCAAGCCTTGCAATCATTGACGATAGGGGAGGAGCGTTGCAAATCGTCTTTTGGGATAAGGGGTATTATCGCGCTTTGGTGTCTGGGCTTCAGTCGCATGGCTATCAGCTGCAGCAAGTCAAGCCAGCGAGCAATATCCTTCGTTTTCAGCGTGAGGGCAGTTCTGTGATTGCTGACATAACGGTGTGGGCAGATTTGTATGTCGTAGAGCTTCACAGCTGATTTATGTTTAAAAGCTTCACAGCTGATGATGTTTCTTTTTAGCTTCACAGCTGATGACGATTTGTGTTGTTTTTCATTTCTTCCGCGGTCTTTCATATTGACCCTACAAAGGTAACTATTTATTTTGAAGATTGCAAGAAAACGGCGTGTTAAAAAGTGTTTTATTGCTTGTAAACTATTGTACACAAGTCTGTTATGGTCGTTGTGAGCAATTGTTCACCAACGCTGGGCACACTATTGCTATCATTTGTTTTCTCTATGCGTATAAGCCCTTTCTAAGCTTGTTAAAGGCCATATCCGTAATATGTTTAGATATGCTTTGTCAGGTAAAAAGATAGGCTTAAAATATTTTTAATCCAAATCGTAAACATATTTTGTTTTATTATCGAACAGATTGATTCTTGATAGTAGAGTATCTTGGAGATTCTCTCCCTCGATTACAAAATTACAATTACAAATTACATTAAGGCCCATCAGGGGTTTCTTTTCTTGTATAGGGGGTAAAAACTGATAGTTTTAGAATGATAAATATAATAATTAGTAATATTATAAACTTTTATTATAATATATAATATAATTATATTATATATTATAATAAAACTTTATCCTCTTAGCTGCTGAGCAAATACCCCGACCAACCTTAATGTAATTTGTAATTGTAATTTTGTAATTTTTGAGGGCAATATGTTTTGTGTTATTTAGTTTTCAAAGGGGATAATCATCTTGTAATTGTCAGGCTGTTGTCACTTATCAATTATTTCTAATCGCCATAAGTACAGCGTGTTAAGGTGTGAATAATATTTTTTCACACGTTTGAGATTTTGCATTTTTGATTATATTTTGTATCTTTACAGGTACTAAGGGGGGCGAAGACAATCACACAAATCACAAATCACAAAATCATAATAAGGAATTTCAATACAAGAAAAATAAAGTCCCATATAATATAATACCTTATTAATAAATAATAATATATAATGTCTTTCATTGATATCAGTAAATACGGAAAAACCTTAATGTGATTTTGTGATTTGTGATTGTTGTGATTGCAACCTATTGGGAGGGGTGAATATTTGAACAGAAAGTTACATAGGGTAAGATGTTCATTGATAGGGATTTATGGCGCAAGTTGCAATAGTATGTATGTTTTTAAAGCCCATTTTCTTGTTTCAGAAAGATATTATTTATCTTTGTAATCAAATTGAGCAATCTATATCACCGACCATCTACGCCAGACTATCTTATGAGAAACGGACTACTCTTGTTGTTAATGTTGTTATTTTGCTGCAGTAATGTGCAGGCAAAAGATGACACAATCCCTGTTCAAGGTCGAGTGCTCGATAATATGACGGGAGCTGGAATACCAAGTGCCAAAGTTTACCTGATGACCTCAGACAGTGTTGTCATAGATAGCTTGATAGCCGCACCTGCAGAGGCTGGAGAATATGCGGGCTTCTATCAGTTTACAAATTTGACGAAGGTTGGGAATTATATCGTGCGGGCAAGTGCTGAGGGTTATGAGGACGGCTATATGCACTTTGCGTTGAGGAGTAAGCGAGAGTTTTCTGTATTTGTAAAATCGATACGATTGGCAAAGGCGCACGAATTGGCAGAAGTGACCGTAAAGGCTACAAAGGTTAAGATGGTTGTTGCGGGCGATACGATTGTTTATAATGCTGATGCTTTCAACCTTGCAGAGGGGAGCATGCTCGATGCGCTAATTAGCAAGTTGCCAGGCGCACGACTGACCAAAGATGGGCAAATATTCGTCAATGGCAAGTATATTCAAAGCCTTTTAGTCAACGGACGAGAGTTTTTCAGTGGAAACCCAATGTTGGCATTGGAGAATCTACCTGCCTATACGGTTAATAAAATCAAAGTTTTTAACAAGTCGGGGGCGGCTTCAAAGTTGGCAGGACGTAATATGGGCGACAAGAGCTATGTGATGGACGTAAGACTGAAGAAGGAGTATGCCATCGGCTATATGGGTAACATTGAGGCAGGTGCGGGCTCGAAAAACAGATACAAGCTACGTGGCTTAGCCGTAAGATTCTCCGACAAAGAACGCGTCGGGATATTTGCTAACAACAACAATCTTAACGACAACCAGCGGGCAGCACTTAATGGCGAGTGGAGCCCACAAGATGTAGGGAGTGGATTACAGACGAATAAAAGCGTCGGTGCTCAATATATACGCTTTTTAGGGAATGACTTTCTTGGTTTGAACTAAATAGTCTATGGAATCATACAAACACAGACAACGAGTCTCTCTCCTCTAAACAGACTTTCTTGTATGGTGGAGACGCATATCAGCATAGCAGGTACAAGTCGTTAGGAAGTTCTGACAGTTGGGCAGCGGGTAGTGGTTTATATATTCAAAAAGACAAATATTATTCGATTAATAATCTTTCCTTTTCCTATGCCCATAGCCATGACCTGAACAACAGCAATATCGAGACGTCTGACAATCAATCGTTGCTTAACCGTATGTTGTCGGCAAATAGCCTTGAATCGAAGAATATAGATTTCAACCTTAAAAATAGCAATGGAATAAGCCTTATAGCTGATATGATTAGGTGGGACTTCGGAATTACATATAACCGTAATACGCAAAAAACCTTCTCCTTGCAGGATTTGGAGTATCTGCAGCATGGTCAGCCCCGTGATTATCGTAATCAATACACAGACTGCCTTAATCAGAATATCAAACTGACAGCGGGTACCAGTTATAATTGGGGTTTCAGGAATATATCCCTGCAGCCAGGCTATAATTACACCTATTCTTACGTCAAAACGGATAATCCGCTCTATCGTCTCGACAAGATTTCTGGACGTGACAGCAGTCTGTTCGACAAATTACCTTCTTCCCTAAGCATTTTGTCTACAGTCCTTGATAGGGACAACAGTTATCACTTTACGCAGTATCAAAACAGTCATCGCTTTAACTTCGGTTATAGAAATCTGCGTAGTAAATTCCTAAAATGTGAGGTGTCTGTTGAACTGCCAATCCGGATAGCGCATGCCAAACTTTATTATCATCGTATGGGTCGGCACGATGTGTCTCGACATGGCGTGTTCTTTGAACCTACTATAGGGTTGAGAAGTGAAACATGGGAGATAATGCAAAGATGCATTCTAATTTCCCCGACCTAACAACGATGATTGATTATCGTGATGATAGAAATCCGATGAATGTCATATTAGGCAATTCGCAACTGCGCAATATTCATTATTATGACATAGAAGGCAGCAAGACATTTAAAGGAAAGGAGAATAACCAGCTAAGCATCAACATGGGCTATCATCAGACGGATAATGCCGTGGCTTATAGTCTTGTCTTTGATAAACAGACGGGTGTTTCAACCATTCAGCCCGTCAGCGTGAATGGTAACAGGCGATACGATTTAAGAATAGGATATATACGTGCGTTGGATAAAGCGCGGAAATTGACGCTTGATAATCAAGCATCCTTCAAATATAATCATAGCGTTGATATGGCGATGGTGCAAGGAGCTGCGCAAAGTTCGTGGAGCATCGTTAATAACTGGAAGATAGGTAATGTCTTGAAACTTAATTATCGTCCAAATGATAACTATGAGTTCACGTTTCATAGCGGAGGTACATACTATTTGATTAAAAGCAAACGTGAGGGATTTAGTAATATTCATGCTGGAGATTATAATATAGGTATGAATATGCAGGTAACTTTGCCATGGAAACTGCAGTTGACTACCGACCTGACCATGTTTGCTCGCCGTGGTTATCAGCTCTCAGAGATAAATACTACTGATTGGATATGGAATGCACAGCTAAGCCGCAGCTTTATTGACAAGCGACTTTTAGTAACGTTGCAAGGCTTTGATATGCTTCGCCAGCTCTCTAATACTCAATATATAATGGACGCACAGGGCAGGACGGAAACATGGAATAATAGTATTCCCCGATATGTAATGTTGTCCTTGTCATGGAGATTTAACGTAAATCCAAAAAAGAAATAAAGCTCTTGAAATAATCTGTCTTAATAACATTTTTTCGTTATAAGCCCTTTGTGGTATCAAAAAATATTCGTATCTTTACACCTTGAAAAAGTACGAAAACGGCTCAGAAAGGAAATAAAGGCTATTGTGGGCAATTTTAGCCTTATGGGGATGAGTTCGTTAAAGTGATAGAAATTTATAACAGAAAAAATATATAATGGACGAAAATCAGACAATTGATCAGGACAGAATTATGAAGATCAACATCGAGGAGGAGATGAAAAGCTCCTACATCGACTACTCTATGTCGGTGATTGTGGCACGTGCCCTCCCTGATGTTCGTGACGGTTTTAAGCCTGTTCACCGCCGTATCCTCTTCGGTATGCGCGGTATCGGTAACTTTAGCAACCAGCCTTACAAGAAGTGTGCCCGCGTTGTCGGTGAGGTACTTGGTAAGTATCACCCACATGGTGACTTTTCTGTTTACGGTGCGCTTGTGCGTATGGGACAGGACTGGAATATGCGCTACAAGTTGGTTGATGGACAGGGTAACTTTGGTTCTGTCGATGGTGACTCTGCTGCTGCGATGCGTTATACTGAGTGCCGCCTATCAAAGATGGGTGAGCACGTTATGGACGATATCGAGAAGGACACGGTTGACATGGTCAACAACTTCGACGATACGCTGCGCGAGCCAGCTGTGATGCCTACAAAGATTCCTAACCTGCTCGTAAATGGTGGTAATGGTATTGCTGTGGGTATGGCAACGAATATCCCTACGCATAATCTTGGAGAAGTTATTGATGGATGTTGTGCATACATTGATAATCCAGAGATTTCTACTGATGGATTGATGGAATTTATCCCAGCCCCAGATTTCCCAACAGGTGCATATATTTATGGTCTTCAAGGTGTTAAAGATGCCTATGAAACTGGTCGTGGCCGTGTCGTAATGCGTGCAAAGGCTGAGATTGAGAGCGATGAGAGCCATGATAAGATTGTTGTGACGGAGATTCCTTACGGAGTTAATAAGCAACAACTTATTGAATATATTGCTGACCTCGTGAAGGAAGGAAAGTTGGAGGGTATCTCTAACGTTAATGACGAAACGGGCCGTCAGGGTATGCGTATCGTTGTTGACGTGAAGCGTGATGCGAATGCAAACGTCATTCTGAATAAGCTTTTCAAGATGACAGCCTTGCAGAGTTCTTTCTCAGTAAACTGTATCGCATTGGTAGCGGGTCGTCCACGTCTGTTGAGTCTTCGTGAGTGCATTAAGTACTTTGTTGAACATCGTCACGATGTCACTATCCGCCGTGCACAATTCGACTTGAAGAAGGCACAGGAACGCGCACATATCTTAGAAGCACTGATTAAGGCTTGTGATAATATTGATGAGGTTGTACGTATTATTCGTGCCAGCAAGACACCTTCAGATGCCCAAAGAAACCTCGAGAAGCGTTTGATTTCGATGAGCTTCAGTCAAAGGCAATCGTTGATATGCGTTTGTCACAGCTAACAGGTCTTCGTCTTGATCAGTTACATCAGGAGTTTGAGGAATTGATGCAAACAATTAAGGACTTGCAGGAGATTCTTAATAATCCTGAGCGTTGCAAGGAGGTAATGAAGGAAGAGTTGCAGGAGGTGAAGGAGAAATATGGCGATGATCGTCGTACAGAGATTATCCCTGACGAGCATGAGTTTAATGCTGAGGACTTCTATCCTAATGACCCTGTTGTTATTACTATCAGTCATCTTGGTTATATTAAGCGCACACCGCTTGCAGACTTTAAGGAGCAGGCTCGTGGTGGTGTAGGTTCAAAGGGTGCTCGTACTCGTGAGAAGGACTTCACCGAATATATCTATCCAGCAACAATGCATCAGACAATGTTGTTCTTCACTCGTAAGGGCCGTTGCTACTGGATGAAATGTTATGACATCCCTGAGGGTGATAAGAACTCAAAGGGTCGTGCTATTCAGAATATGCTCTCACTTGAGCCGGGTGATTCTGTTAACGCATTCTTGCGTATTCAGGGCTTGGATGATGATGACTTCCTTGATTCTCACTATGTAGTATTTGCTACAAAGCAGGGTATCGTTAAGAAGACTTCTCTCCGTGCTTACTCACGCCCTCGTACCAATGGTGTGATTGCTATTAACATCAATGAGGGAGATGAGGTTGTAGACGTTCGTCTGACAAATGGTCATAACGAACTTATCATCGCTGACCGCAATGGTCGTGCTTGTCGCTTCGACGAGTCAAATATTCGTACAATGGGCCGTGTATCTACTGGTGTACGTGGTATGCGATTAGACGATGACGGACAAGACGAGGTTGTTGGCATGATTGTTGTAAATGACCCAGTAAATGAGACCGTTATGGTTGTATCTGAAGAGGGTTATGGAAAGCGCTCACAAGTTGAAGACTACCGATTAACTAATCGTGGCGGTAAGGGTGTTAAGACGCTGAACATTACGGACAAGACTGGTAAACTTGTTGCTATCAAGAACGTTACTGATGATAACGACTTGATGATTATCAACAAGAGCGGTATTGTTATTCGTATGTCAGTTGCTGAATGCCGTGTTATGGGTCGTGCAACACAAGGTGTGCGCCTAATAAACCTCGCTAAAAAGAATGATGTCATCGCATCTGTATGTAAGGTGATGAGTTCTGAGATGGAGTCACAGGTTGAGGAAGAAAACAACGAAGAACTTCCAAACAACGCTGAGAATATCGAGGGTAAGGCATCATCAGTAGATAACACTGAGGTAACACCAGTTGATTTCGAGTAAGGTATCGGGGGTACAAGTTGATGAGTTGACAAGTTGGCGGGTTAACGGGTTGACAAGTTGACAAGTTGACAAGTTACTTGTATCAAAGTTCTTAGAATCAGCGGTAATCATAATTATGAATTATGAATTCTGCATTATGAATTACTACAGTAATCATAATTATGAATTATGAATTCTGAATTAAGAATTAACATAGAATTCTGAATTATGAATTAAATAGATTTATAAACCTTTTAATAAAGATCACTAATATGAAGAAGTTAATGTTCGCAGCATTGATGTTACTCAGTACATCTGCTGCATTCGCTGGTGACAGCGAGCCACTGAAGGCAATCCTTAAGGCACAGAGCTACGCAGAGGCTGCTGAGCTCGTTAAGGCTAACCTCGGCCAGCTTACAGACAATGCTGAGAAGGCAAAGGCTTATGACAAGCTCTATCAACTTGCTATGAAAAAGGTAAGTGCAGAGCAGGGTGTTCAGCTTGAGAACCAAACTAACCAGCAAATGGGTAAGGAAGGTAACAAAGCTGTTGATGAGAAAGGTCTCTACGAGGCTGTAGGTCAGGCTTTCGATGCTGCTGAGGAGATTGTTAAGTATGACAATATGCCTAACGCAAAGGGTAAGGTTAAGCCTAAGTATACAGGTATTGCTGACGAGCTCTATCCACTCCGTGGTCAGCTTATCAATGGTGGTATCTTCTATCAGGGTGCTAAGGATGATGCAAATGCTTATAAGTATCTTGCTCGTTACGTAGACTCTGCTGATGAGCCAATGTTCTCAAAGTTTGATAAGTCTAAGGATGAAAACTTGAATGAGATTGCTTACTTCGCAACTTATTATGCTTATCAGAATAAGGATTTCAAGAAGGCAGAGAAGTATGTATCTTATGCTTTGAAGAGCAAGGATCGTGCAAAAGATGCTCAACAATTACAGCTAGCCATCTTAGGTTCACAGCTCAAGACACGTCAGGATTCTTTAAATTATGCTGACAAACTCGCTGGTATTTATGCTCAGGATCCTGAGAATGATGCAGTATTGACCACATTGACTTCTACTTATAGTGCACTTGGTATGCAAAATAAGGCTGAAGAAATCGTGAATTCAGCATTAGCAAAGAATCCTAATAGTTATGGTGCATTGGTAATGATGGGTCAGTTTGCAAGTCAAAAGAAAGACTATGAGACAGCTGCTAATTACCTTTCTAAGGCTTTGGAACAGGCAAAGGATGATAATGCAAGAATTGCTATCAATGCTTCAATTGGTCAGTGTTGGTTCTATAAGGCTCAAGAGCGTGTAGCTGCTGTTAAGGGAGTTCTTTCTCCAGCTGCTCGTGCTCAGTTTAATGAGGTATATAACAAGGCTATCTCTTATCTTGAGACAGCAAAGAAACTTGACACTCTCAAAGAGCAAAAGTCTGCATGGGCTTATCCTCTTTATGGATGCTACTACTTTGTAAAAGGCGCTCAAGCTCCTGAGACTCTAGCAGCAGCAGCTGACGCTGGTGTACAGTAATCAGCAGTAATAAGTCCTCTCTTATGTGTAAGTTATCTTCTTAGGATAATATACATAAGAGGGGAATATTTTTTTTACTAAAATGTCATAAATGAGAAGGCTACTAATACTATTTTTCTGTGCGTTATTTTGTATTCAAATTGTAGACGCACAAGATATGCATAAGCAAGCGGATTCTTTTAATCGCCTGGCTAGGAACGCTTTTTCCAAAATAGAGAAACAATCGGATAGGGATTCTATTACCATTTTTAAGACAGTTGTTGATGGGGTAGAATATTCTCTAAAATGTGATGAGTTTGATAGAATGCCTAATCGAAAGGGGAAAATCTTACCAGAGTATGAGGAGGAGAATAAGAAACGTTTGGCTATATTGCATCCTATGCTGATTGATGCAGGGAAATATTTTTATAAAAAGTCTTATTTAAAGCAAGAAGGGATTGATGCTCTGAAGCTCTACTTAGAAACTAGAAATCGCCATTAGTAAAAGATAATATTGACGAATCCGGAGTTGCTGCATATTATTTAGCTTATTTTTATTTGAAATCTCGTAACTTAAAAATGGCTAATGAGTATGCTGATATAGCCATGCAATATGATGAGAGTGCCCAAGCCTCAGCAGAGATAAAAGCTCAGTGTATGCACGATCAAATGGTTAATGCGGAAGACTCTCTTCGCTATTTATCCGTTATACAGAGATTGTATCGTTCAGATCCAACAAATGAAACCTATTTCTCATGGATTATGAAATTTTATCAGAATCCAACTCCAAGATTTAATTTAGAAGATTTTGTAGATGATTGTTTAGAAAATAATACAAATTCTATAGTACCTTGGATTTTAAAGGGAGAGATAGCTATGCGTGCCGAACGTTGGGAAGAGGCAATAGATGCGTATAGGCAAGCGGATGAGATAGATCCTAGTAATATTCCTGTGGCTTATAATATAGGAGTATGTCTGAATAGTTTAGGAATGATTTTACGTGATTCTGTCTTGGCAAAACGAAAGAAGGGGGAGAATGTTTCGGATAATGAGTTTATGAAAGTCTTTGCAGAGGCTCGTACCTATTTAGAACGTGTAAGGGCAAAGGATCCACGTCGAAACAAAGTTGATTGGGTAGCACCGCTCTACCTAACTTATACAATACTGAATGATAAAATAAAGGCCGAGGAGTTAGAGCCTTTAGTAACGAAATATCAGAAGAGTGAAAACGATTAAGGTTCTTATATTATATATTTGTTTTGTTTTGCCATCTATGTGTTACGCACAAAAGAAACAATTACAAACAGTGCGTGACCAGATAAAGTCTGGTAAGGAACTCTCAAAAGCCGAGGGAACACTTCGTGGACTATTAGTAGATTCAACGTCAAGAAATAATCATAAGATATGGTTACTATTATGTGATGTTCTAACAAAAGAATACGAACAAGGGAATGAAAAGCTCTATCTAAAACAAAAATATGATACAGCTGCTTTTTTCTCAATAACGAAACGCTTGTATGAAACGATGTCTAGCTTTGATTCTATTGATGCACAAGCTAATAAACGAGGGTTGGTTCGTCCTAAATACAGGGAAAAACATGCTTCGTTTTTAAATTCTATTCGCCCAAATCTATTTAATGGAGGTAGTTATTTCATCCATAAAAATGATTATAAAACAGCATTTGAGTATTATCGTGATTATTTATTATCTGCTGAGTATCCACTTTTTACCGGATATAACTATTTGCAAAGTGATGCTTTGATACCTCATGCTGCTTATTGGTCAATGTTCTGTGGTTATAAATTAGGAGAAGCTGATAAGATTATGCGTTTTAAAGACTTGGCTGAACGTGATACTTCTATGCTTAATTTTGTTAAACAATATGAAGCCGAGGCTTATTGGATTCAGAAAGATACGACTATGTATGTAAAGTCGCTGCAAGAAGGGTTTAAGCAATACCCTAATTTTGCTTTTTTCTTTCCTAGGCTTGTGGAATATTATACTAAGAAAGGTGAACATGATTCTACACTTGTTATATCAGAACGAGCCTTAAAAGCTGATTCCACTAGTTTATTATTTATGTTTGCTAAGAGTACAGCTCTTCTTAACCTAGGTAGATATAATGATTGTATAAAGATTTGTAACGATATAATTAAGAGAAATGATGCCTATGTAGATGCCTATTATAATATTGGATTAGCTTACTTTAATCAAGCCATAGAAATGAATAAGGATAGGCGGCAATATCGGATTAAGCGTGCAAAGATTATTGAGTTATATGGATTATCTCGCCCTTATATGGAGAAATTTAGGCAGTTAGCACCTAATGATAAAGGGAAATGGCTGGCACCATTATATACTATTTATTTGAATCTCAATATGGGCAAGGAATTTGATGAAATTGATAAGATAAGAAAAGAGGTTAAATATGAACAATAATAATGTTACAGATAAGCTAGGTATCCAGCTGAATGAAATGCAAAAGGCGACGGAAGAGGCTATTCTTTATACAGGGAAAGATGTTGTCGTGATGTCACCTACGGGGTCAGGTAAGACTTATGCTTATTTGCTTCCTTTGATTCAACGTCTAAACACAAATTCAGATGATTTACAAGCTGTTGTCTTATTGCCTGGACGTGAACTAGCACTTCAATCTGCTATGGTTTTAAAAGATATGGGAAGTGGATTAAGAGCTATGGCTTTATATGGTGGTAGACCTACGATGGATGAGCATAGAGTGCTTAGAGACGTTAAACCACAGATTGTATTTGTAACCCCAGGTCGATTAAATGATCATTTAGACAAGAAAAATCTTAATGCAGAAACGATTAAATGGTTAGTAATTGATGAGTTTGATAAATGTCTTGAACTTGGCTTCCAGGGAGAGATGATGAGCATTCTCAATAAATTACCGAATATAGAACGACGAATCCTACTCTCTGCTACAGAGTCGGAATCGATTCCTGCCTTTGTTTCTATGGGTAGAACCATTTATCTAGACTATAGAACGGATGATGATAATATTCCAGATAGGGTACATCTTTATACGGTCAAAAGTCCAGAGAAAGATAAACTTGATTCGCTTAAACGACTTTACTTTCGTTGGGGAATGAAAGTACAATCGTATTCTTAAATTATCGTGAATCTGTAGAGCGGGTAGCCACCTTCCTAAAAGAGAATGACTTTATTGTCAGTTGGTATCATGGTGGTTTGGAACAAGATGAGCGTGAGGCTGCACTTTATCGTTTCTCAAATGGCTCTGTTTCTATACTTATAAGTACAGACTTAGCTTCTCGAGGATTGGATATACCTGATGTTGATAATATCATACATTATCATATACCAGAAACAGAAGATAATTATATTCATAGAGTAGGGCGTACAGCTCGTTGGGACAAGGAAGGAAGGACTTTCTTTATTCTCGGACCAGGAGAAACGTTACCAGAATATGTTAGTAAGGAGAATGAAGAATTCCAATTTCCGACGAATCTTCCTAAACCTTCTTTGCCACGCATGGCTACTATATATATAGGAAAAGGGAAAAAGGATAAAATCTCCAAGATAGATATTGTAGGTTTTCTTTGCAAGAAAATAGGTTTACAATCGTCAGAAATTGGAAAGATAGATATTAAAGATAGGTATTGTTATGTTGCTATTGACCGAACAAAAGTAAAAAAGGTTATTTTGGCTTCTAAAGGACAAAAAATTAAAGGAATCAAAACAATAGTGGAAGAAGTAAGGTGATCGTTTTAACAAAACGTCACCTTATCTTTAATTCTATTTATTTACAAGTTTACTACAGGCGTGTAGTATTTGAAATATTTTATCTTAGTTTATTTGGAAGTACCAAAATAAAAATGTATCTTCGCACACATAAAGCCATAAGAAGTTAGAGATTTAATACTGAAGTAAGAATAATAACTATACAACTTAAGTCAAACTTAAACTAAACAGATCAGATGAAGAAGTATAACTTTAATGCGGGTCCTTGTATCCTTCCTAGAGAAGTGATTGAGAATACTGCAAAACAGATTTTGGATTTCAATGGTATTGGACTATCTTTGGCAGAAATAAGCCATAGATCAAAGGACTTCCAACCAGTAATTGATGAAGCAGCAGCTTTAGTTAAGGAGCTTTTAGACGTTCCTGAAGGTTACTCCGTGCTCTTCTTGGGTGGTGGTGCTTCACTTGAGTTCCACATGATTCCAATGAATTTCCTTGTAAAGAAAGCTGGTTATCTGAATACTGGTGTTTGGGCAAAGAAAGCCATCAAGGAAGCTAAGATGTTGGGTGAGGTTGTAGAAGTGGCATCTTCTGCTGATGATAATTACACTTATATTCCAAAGGGGTATGAGGTTCCAACAGATCTTGATTATCTTCACATCACTACCAATAATACCATTTATGGTACAGAACTTCACAATGATCCTGATGTTCCAGTACGTCTGATAGGTGATATGTCTTCAGACTTTTTGAGTCGTCCTGTTGATGTAGCAAAGTATGATTGCATCTATGGTGGAGCTCAAAAGAACCTTTCAATGGCTGGTGTTACATTTGTTATCGTAAAGGATGACGCCTTAGGTAAGGTTGATCGTCAGATTCCAACAATGCTCGATTATCGTACACATGTGGATAAGGGTTCTATGTTTAATACACCTCCTGTTGTACCAATCTATACAGCATTGGAAAATCTTCGTTGGGTGAAGGCTCAAGGTGGAGTAGAAGCAATGGCTAAGATTGCGAAGGAACGTGCTGACCTTCTTTATGGTGAAATCGATAGAAATAAGCTCTTCCGTGGAACTGTTAAGAATGAGGAAGATCGTTCTTACATGAATATCTGTTTCGTTCTTAATGATGAGTACAACGACCTTCAGCAAGAGTTCTTCGACTTTGCAACGGCTCGTGGAATGGTTGGTATTAAGGGACATCGCAGTGTTGGTGGTTTCCGTGCTAGCTGTTATAACGCTCAAACAATAGAAGGTGTTCAAGCTCTTGTTGATACAATGAAAGAGTTTGAAGCTCAACATTAATAATATTGTTGAATCTATAATTCATACATATCAGACTTGGCTATATATGGTCAAGTCTGAATCCAATCTTTACTAAAATTATACCTAAACATTGAAGCTATGAAGATTTTAATTGCAACTGAAAGCCATTTGCACCTGCTGCTGTAAAGAATATAACATCAGAGTTAGAGGGTGCTGGACATGAAGTACTCCTATTAGAAAAGTATACAGATAAGGCTCAATTATTAGAAGCTGTAAAGGATGTAGATGCGATGATTGTTCGTTCTGACAAAATTACACCAGACGTATTAGATGCTGCTAATCAATTGAAGATTATCGTTCGAGCTGGTGCTGGATATGATTCTATTGATACTAAATATGCTAAGGAAAGAATGTTGTTGTTGAGAATACTCCTGGACAGAATTCTAATGCAGTAGCAGAGCTTGTCTTTGGTATGTTGGTATATGCAATCCGAAACTTCTATAATGGTAAGTCTGGTACAGAGTTAAAGGGTAAGAAACTTGGAATACTTGCATTTGGAAACGTTGGTCGTAATGTCGCACGTATTGCAAAGGGCTTTGATATGGATGTTTATGCTTATGATGCATTCTGCCCAGCCGAGGCAATCGAAGCTGCTGGAGTTCATGCTGTAAAGACACAAAACGATTTGTTCAAGGTTTCTGACGTTTTGTCATTACATATTCCTGCTACACCAGATACTATTAAGAGTATTAATTATGAAATGGTTAATCAACTTCCAAAGAAAGCAATCTTATTGAATACCGCACGTAAAGAGGTGATTAACGAAGAAGAACTCTTAAAGTTGATGGCTGAACGTGAAGATCTTAAATTCATCACAGACATCAAACCTGATGCTGACGAAGAGTTCTTGAAATTCACTGGGCGTTACTTCTCCACACCAAAGAAGATGGGTGCACAAACAGCTGAAGCTAACTTAAATGCTGGTGTAGCAGCTGCAAAGCAAATCAATGCTTTCTTTGAGACTGGTGACACTACTTTCCAAGTAAATAAGTAAATCTTAAACAAAACAAAGAATGATAGCCTAGAATAGTAATCATAACTTCTAGGCTGTCATACTTTTGTTTACCTAAAAACCTAGAATACAATGGCTATTATTAAACCGTTTAGAGGTGTTCGTCCTCCTAAGATGTTAGTTGAATCAATTGCAAGTCGTCCTTATGATGTACTAGATTCTGAAGAAGCACGCATGGAGGCGGGGGATAATGAGAAGAGTTTATATCACATTATCAAACCAGAGATTAATTTCGAATCTATTATAGATGAGTCTGACCCACGAGCTTATGATAGTGCAGTAGAGCACTTCCAGAAATTTCAAGATAAAGGCTGGTTAGTTCAAGATGATAAGGATTGTTATTATATATATGCACAGACCATGAATGGTAAAACACAGTATGGACTTGTGGTTGGTGCCTATGTTGACGATTATCTGAATGGAAATATTAAGAAACATGAGCTAACACGCCGTGATAAAGAAGAAGATCGAATGAAGCATGTTCGTGTTTGCAATGCGAATGTAGAACCCGTATTCTTTGCTTATCCAGATAACAATGTATTGGACACATTGTTAAGTCGCTATGCACAAACAACTCCAGAGTATGATTTCGTTGCACCTGACGATGGATTCCGTCACCAGTTTTGGGTTGTTAGTGATAAGCTGACATCGATACGATTACTGAAGAATTTAAGAAGATGCCAAGCCTTTATATCGCAGACGGACACCATCGTTCAGCTGCTGCAGCCTTAGTAGGTGCAGAGAAAGCGAAGAATAATGCAGGACATAAAGGCGATGAAGAGTATAATTACTTCATGGCTGTTTGCTTCCAATCTAGTCAATTAACCATTCTAGACTATAATCGTGTAGTTAAGGACTTAAATGGCATGGAAGTTGCAGAGTTCTTACAAGCATTAGAGAAGAACTTTATTGTAGAACTAAAGGGAGAGGAAGAATATCGCCCTACCAAATTACATGAGTTCTCCTTATATATTGATCACAATTGGTATAGTTTAGAGGCAAAACCAGGTACATACGATGATACTGACCCTATAGGTGTGCTTGATGTTGACATCTCTAGTCGTTTGATCTTAGACGAACTAATGGGTATCAAGGATCTCCGTTCTGATAAACGCATCGATTTCGTTGGTGGTCTACGTGGGCTTAAGGAGCTTAAACGTCGTGTTGATAGTGGAGAAATGCGTTGGGCACTAGCACTTTATCCTGTCTCTATGCAACAGATTATGGATATAGCTGATAGTGGAAAGATCATGCCACCAAAAGCTACTTGGTTTGAGCCAAAGCTACGTTCTGGTCTTGTGATTCACAAGCTAGATTAGGCGATGGTTATTATTATTGAATGGACAACGATAAATATAAAACAATAACAGAAAAAGCAATAGGTGAGGGATTTTACTCTGAAAGTCGGAGTAAGTTCCTCGCTTTTGCCCATCATGTAGACTCTGTTGAGCAAGCTTTAGAGATAGTAAAAGAGTATAGAAAGAAGTACTATAATGCGCGCCATTGCTGTTATGCTTACAGGATCGGCTTCATGGGAGAAGAATTCCGAATGAATGATGACGGAGAGCCATCATCTACTGCAGGTAAACCAATTCTAGGACAAATAGATAGCAATGGATTGACAAATACTCTTATTATTGTTGTACGTTATTTTGGTGGAGTCAAACTTGGTACAAGTGGACTAATAGTGGCTTATCGGGAAGCATCATCCGACGCCATTGCTCATTGTGACATCGAAGAAAGATTTATAGAAGAGCAGATTAAGTTTACTTTCTCCTATCCAATGATGAATGCAGTCATGAAGATAGTAAAGGATATGAATCCACGAATCATCAATCAAGTGTTTGATAATACTTGTGAGCTAACCCTCTCCATTCGCAAATCTTATGCAGACGAATTGAAAACCCGTCTGAACAAATTATCTTTTGAATAACAAATATTTATTAAAGACTATGAAGTTTCTTTTGAAAGTAATCTTATCTTGTATTGGAGTATTATATTCTATCTCATTGAGTGCACAGAATAATGCAAGCGGAAGGATTGTTGATGAGCAAAGTAAGGGAATTGATGCCGCTGTTGTTATGCTAATTTCTTTACCAGATAGTATCCTTATAGAAACGACACTTACTGATGATAATGGAGACTTTCAACTTCCAGAGAAAACAGGACATTTCCTTTTATATATAAGGGCATTAGGTTATAAAGAATTTAAGAAAGATATAACAATCACCGCATCGGAGATTCTTCCAACTATTCAGTTAGAAGCAGATAATGTTGTCTTGAAAGATGTTGTTGTTACAGCTCGCAAGTCACGTCCATTAACTAGCTTATCTAATGGTAAATTACAGATAAATGTGGCACAAACTTATCTTACCGATATCGGAAATGCTTTAGATGTTTTAAAGCATTCACCCGGAATATCGGTAAATAGTAAGGGAGATATATCTTTAGCTACCCTTGGAGGAACCGCCATATACATAAATGGAAAGAAACTTATGTTACAAGGAGAAGAGCTTTCTGCTTATCTTCGCTCTCTGCCCTCATCTAAAATTACTCGCATTGAAAGTTCTACTAATCCTAATGCGAGTTTTGGTACTGATGGAGCAGGAGGAGTTATTAATATTATCTTGAAAAGCAATGAAAGAACTGGTACCTTCCTTACAACTTCACATAGTTTGTCTTACTGGAAGAACATAAGGCAAAACTCTGATATTTCTTTCTCCTTCAATAAAAGCAAATGGCAATTAGGTTTGAACTATAGCCATAGCTTAGGACATTATGCAATGGAGTATGGCTTTGAGAAAGTTCAAGATGGCAATAAAAGTATATCAGAAACATCTGATACTGATAAGCGGAACACTTACTCTGTAGGTGTTGATTTCTCTTGGCAACCTAATCAAAAGAATAAATTGTATTTTAATAGTACGATGAATCTGCTTGTTGGACCTGGTTTGACAGAGACAACAACACAGGTATATAATGGTACCTCTACGTTAGATGGAATCCTAAAGGCACGCAATGACTATGTAAAGCAGAAGACAATTCAATACAATAACAGTATAAACTATCTATACCAACCATCAGAGAGTCATCAGTTATCTTTTTCTGTTGATTGGACACACTTTGATGGTAAAGCTCGTTGCAAACAACCCAATGATTATTTTTCATCTAATAACATACTTATTCGTTCTGATTTATTCTATTCTCAACCTGACAAAGATATTGATATTTATGCCTTATTAGCTGACTATAAATATAAACCTAATGCACAGAATGAATGGCTAATAGGTGCTAAGACCTCATTGATAAAGAGTAATAATATCTTTCTTTTTAAAAAGAATGGGCTAATAGACTCACAACGTTCAAACAGATTTAAGTACAACGAAGACAATATTGAGACTTATGTGCAATACACACTCTCTTTGAATAAACTAGAGTTAAGTACTGGTCTACGTATGGAGTATATGTATACCAATAATAAGCTGCATTCTTATGCTAACCAGTTGATAGAAGAAAATAATCGAAAGAAGTTGAATCTATTCCCCAATATGTCTGTTTCTTATGCCTTCAATGATAAGAACAAAGTAGCTCTTTCATACAGTAGGCGACAAGATAAACCTCGGTATGAAGATCTAAATCCTTTTGAATATTTATTAGATGAGTTATCTTATTGGAAAGGCAATCCCTTTCTTAAGCCTCAGATAAGCAATAAGATTATACTGAACTATACATGGAGTAGTTTATCTTTAAGCTTATATTATAATAAGCTAGATGATTACTTTACATCACTTACCGATGTATTTGAGCATAACAAGACGATAATGACAACTAAAAATATAGGCACACAACAGCAAATAGGAATAGAAGCGGTCTATTCTAAGCGTCTTACTTCATGGTGGGATATTAACTCCAACATAGGATTTTACTATTTTGATAATAAGTTGAATTACGAGAACTATAAACAAGAATATAAACGTCCATCATGTTTCTTATCCGCAAACAATAATTTTCATTTACCTTTAGGTATCGACCTAGAGCTTTCAGGACGATACTATTCAAAACGTCAAGGAGGAAGTTATGAAGTGAATAAGTCAACAGGTGGTTTTGATTTAGACTTAAATAAATCATGGAATAATAATCGTTTCCGCCTCTCACTATTGATGACAGACCTGTTACATACAGAGCGTTGGGATAGCTATGGAATAAAAGATAGCTTGGATCTATCGTCTTGGGGATATGGAGAAAGTCGGAAGATCATGTTGCGTTTCACTTATAGTATTGGTAAACAAAAGTTTGAAAAAGAAGAGAAGAATCTTGAAGAATTAAAGCGATTGTAACTTCTTATTCTCTTAGAATTCTTTACTTTCGTAGTATTTTATACTGATAGAGTTCTTACCGAATATCAAAGAACATGTCCTCCAAGCCTAATAAAGAAGAAACCAAATGAAGAGATTTATATTCATATTATTTCTGTTTTTAGTGACGGATACGGCTATAACTCAAGCATTCAGTAGCTTTCAAAATGATTTCGTAGGAAATGGAAAGAAGGTCTACACTGTTGTTGAAGAGATGCCAAGCTTTAAAGGTAACGTTAATACTTGGTTAATATCCCACCTTCGTTTTTCCAAAAGGATAATTAGAGAAGGAGTATATGTAAGAGTGATGGTAAAGTTTATTGTAAAGTCAGATGGCAGATTGTCTGATTTTAGTATTTACAGAAGCACTAACCATGAGCTTGATACGAAAGTACTTCGTGTAATGAAGAAGATGCCTAAATGGAATCCAGGAAAGCATAACGGGATTCCCGTCTCATGCTATTATATCTTGCCGATTATGCTGTGCCCTAGATATTGATTCTATGTATTTATAAATAAAAACAGGAGGTAAACAACTACACTGTAGTGTTTACCTCCCATTCGATTAGAGTAAAGCAACATTCATATCCTGAATGGCTTAGGAATTAGCTACCGGGCCGTTTTCCTCCTCTTTCTTGTCAGGCTTAGGTTTAGTCGGCTTCTCCTTCTTTCGTAGAGGATTATCCACTTCCACTTGTAGATTCTTTAAAGCCTTACTCACAGAGTGTTTCCATGTCACAACAATGCGAGGCTTTTTCAATGAGGCGACGCTTACGTCTTTCTCATTGTTTTCCATCTTGGAGTGAATAACTGTTCGAAGGGAGAAGATGTCCCCTAAATCAAGTGATCCGCCTAGTTGTACAACCTCTTTGACAATGTTTCGTAACGTTATTAACACGTTATGCACATCGCCTTCGCTCAAAGAAGTCTCTCGAACAATACGCTCAATAAGCCATGTTGAAGAGAACTTGTTAGGAGCCTTAGGTACTGCACTAAAGGCTTTCTGACCTTTGTTAGGACCAACCCGATGGACTGATCTTTTAACTTTTAAGTAAATCATAAGTACGATCTTTAAAAATTAATATATGAGGTATAACACATAGGTGCACACCCCGTTAATACTACAAAAATCTTATCATAAATCCTTCTTCACTTCTGAGCTGTATAAGGCTCTTGTTCAGAAGAATTTGTACTTTGACTTAAACGTTATTGTACTTAAACCTTAGCGTGAGTTGTACATTAACTTAAACGTCAATCGTACTTTAACTTAAACGCTAATCGTACTTTAACTTAAACTTGCTGGGAACTAAAATTATAGAAGTTCGTCAGGTTTGTTATTCTACATCATGGAGACTCATTAGGTTCTCCAAAGTCATTATACTTTATCATGCTAACCTCTCTTTCTTATAAAGGGAGATTACAACAATGACATTACTTATATTATTGCAATTACTTAATTGTAGATTCGTTTATTTAAACTCAGTTGTAAAAGAACGCTTTGTCTATAAAAAGACTATAACAAATATTATTTGTATATTAAGTTGTATCTGTGACAAAGATATAAATTTAGTTTGAAACGTCCAAATAATTAGAAACTTTTTTTCTTATAAAGTTGATATAAATTGCGAAAAATAACTATTTAATTCAATCAACGAGGCTTACCCCCTGTTAATAAGGGTAATAAGTACAAGGAAGAATATCAACCTAAACTATAAATCTTACATTAAAAGAGAAACAAACATCCTCATTTATTCAACATATTTGTAGAATAGTTGAAAAGCTGAAGATGTTTGTTCATGTAAAATCAAATCAAAACTATAAGAATTGAATTATACTTATAATTAAACCATTATCTACCACACATTTGTTTATAGGGGCAATAGGAACAAGCATTAGGATCATCAGTAGGACTAAAAGCAATATTGCGATTAAAGAGATCCTCCAATTGTTGAATGAGATGTTCAAAGAAAGGTTCCTTATATTCCGTAACATCTGTTATTTCTTTCCCTTCCATTGACAATATTGGTGAATAATCATCACCACCTGCGTGTTGAATAAAGAGTAATGCAGGGCTAACCGCATGATGCAAAGGATTAAGCTTATCATCATGCTCTGCTTCAATTAAGCTATAAAACATAGCTTGCATTGTATAGTCACTCTTCTTAAAAGCTACATTCTTTGGATCAAATACCTCATCAATAGATTTCAGTGGTGCTGCGACTCTACCACCAGTTTTATAATCTACGACTCGTAATTGTGCCTTATTACTATCTGAAAAGACCTCATCTAGTCGATCAACACGTCCGCCAACTCTTAACTCCTTTTCAGTATCGCCCACCTTGATAGTTATACTTCTATTCACATCAAACTCATGTGCAAGTACTCTTAAAGGTGCAGAGCGTTGGTCGATCCGTAATAACTGACGTAAATATTTCACGATGACTTCGCGGTTTATGAGCTGTAAACCATTTAGCTTGGGATAGGTTCTTGTTCCTGCTTCTTTATTAAAGAGTGTCGTGGCAAAGGCTTCATCAACAATATCCTCCAAAGTTAATTGTGAGTTACCTGATGTAATTGACTGTGAACTCTTGCCTGTCTTTAATAGATCATCAATGTTCTTAGCTGTAATAATGTCTCTTGGTAGTAACTTTCCATACATCAGCTGAGCTGCACAATGAAAGATGTTACCAAATAAACGTCCATCAATATCATCTTCTTCAACATCTTCTAATTCACTTATTCCTACAATATATTTAAAGTAGAACTTTAAAGAACAACGAATATAAGTATTAATGGCAGTAGGGGAGAAACGACCAATCTCATCCAACTTATTCATGACAGCATCATCCTTATATACGATCTCTGTATCAATCCTCATCGGTTCTTGACCAGCCTTTAATGCAAGTCGATGAATTGGATGATTCCACTCCACCATTAGTTGTAACATAAAGCGACTCATCTCTCCAGTTTGACTACCTTGCGTGGAATTATTATACAAGAAGATTACATCTTTTGCTCTTTGAATCAAACCATGGAAATAATAACTATAGATAGACACCTTGTTGTCAATGGTCGTTAGTCCATAAGCCTTACGAATCAAGTGGGGGATAAATGAGGCATCATCAACTCCCTTAGGCATATTACCTTCATTGCATGAGAGAACAAGGACATGGTCAAAGTCGAGATTACGAGTTTCTAGTACGCCCATGACTTGTACGCCTTGAGCTGGTTCCCCATGAAAAGGAATGCTTGTTGTGGTAATGAGTTGATTTAATAATCTTCGGAAAATTATCTTATCAGCCTCAAGGTCCCCACTTGACATTAAGTCGTATAGGCGTGTAAGTAAGGTGTACATTCTAAACACTGACTCCTGGAAAAGAGGATCTTTATTTACTGCTGCACCATTCATTCCAATGATACGGATAGTATCAGATAGCCAATGGATAAGTTCTGGTAAATGTTGTTTATTACTTTGATGATAAGTTAGTTGTGAAATTTCATTCACGTTTACATAAAACTCTTTTTCCTCCTTTATCTTTTCTATCAATCTCTCTGCCTCTGGAATTAGATATTTACCATACGGATGTCGTAACACCCTACTAAGATAACGTAGTCTATAACCCTGCTCCGATTGAGAGTAACCTTCTAATTGTAGTGCTAAGAGTTGCATTACCATAGAAGCAATAGGAGTTTGCTTTAAAGGAAAACCAGTTGTTATATTCAATGTCTTTACTTCGTCAGGGATACAATGAATAACAGTCTGCAATAAGTGTTCATCACATAAAACAATAACTGTTCGCTTGCCATCCTTATAACGATTGTCCTCTTTTAACCATTCTGTAATGTACCGAGCTTGCAGATTTTCTGTAGGAGCTGATATAAAATTTATTTGTTTATCATTCCCAAGGTTATCGTATATCTCATCGTTATCATTAGGTAAACTGTTCGGAAATTTATCCAACCATTGATGGATATATGTGCCAGCCTCGTTATTTGAGTTCATGTAATATCGATCATAATCCCAATAGAAACTTGCCTTATTATCTTTCTTTAAATGCTTGAATAAGTGCTGTTCAACTTTCTGTAGAACGTTGAAACCGATGAAAATGTAATGTTCATACTTTGTTTCAATAGAATTTTGCTCGGCTACATCTCTATATAGCATACCCTCATAAGCAAGCCCTTGTGAACGAAGTCTTTGCTTAAAGTTGTCATATATGTCCTTCAGTCTAGCCCAAAGTGTGATAAACTTTTCACGAATACCCTCTGGGTTATCATCGAAATTAGCGAAGAAACGGCGTAATTCAGTCTTCTGCTCATTTGTAAGATAACTGACATCATCTAACTCATGCAAGTCTCTGATATTTGCAAAGACCATCTTTGTATCAGCCATGTTTTTATCGATGTCATCGAAGTCGGCTAATAGTAGTTGTCCCCAGCCGTAGAATTGATCTAAAGTTTCTTCAACATGACCTGTTACCTCTATGTAGCTCTTATATAAATCGCAAACACTTTTGATAGGATCGGCTACAGTTAGTTCCGAATGTTGACGGAAGAAATCTGATATTGTAATATAAGCGGGACTCCATATTGGCTTACCAGCTAGACGGGCTAGTTCTTGATTGAGGAATAAAGACGCACGTTTGTTAGGAAAGACAACGGCAATATGTGCCAAATCAGTTCCGTATTTATCGAGTAAATCTTTTGCTATATGTTCGAGAAATGATTTCATTTGTTTTGAATGATTGAATGATGTAAATACGATTTGTTACGATACTTTTAATGCTGAATAATACTACTATTGAGTAATATTGACTTCTTCAACTTCATTACGCATGACATACCACAAATAACCAGATATGTTCTTATGCCCCATTCGTTTAAGTAATCCAATATATTGTTTACTTGCTCATGATACTCTGTGCGTGGTTTACCAAATTTGAAATCAACGATAATTATCTCGTTTCCATCGGTCATAACGCGGTCAGGTCTATGTTCACGAACAACTCCATCTTGGTTGTCATATTCAATTATTGTACATTCATTGAATAATTCCCATCGATCAGAGAACCACGATTTAACTTTCTCATTTCTTAAAGCATTAGCTATTTTATTCCGTAGTTCTGCCGAGGTTACTTCATCATTATAAACAACACCTTGCAGTTCTAAATCCTTTAAACGTGGTTCTATATCTTCCTCCGTTAAAATGGTAGAAAATAGTTGATGAAGGATGTTACCAACCTTGATATATCGATTAGCGTCAGAAGGGGCAACATCTTCACCTTTAATAAAGTCTTCACTTTTATTACTTTGTCTGAACTCGGCAGGGTGGGGGAAGGTTTCTATTTTAATTAGCTTCGACTCTATAGTTTCACTGAAAGGATTTTTATTTAATAATTGATTATCAACTGGTTTTGTACTATTGTCAGCGTCTTTACATAATGTGCCAAACTCAAATTCTAATGGCTCAGACTCCTTACCATCGCAAAGTGTTGCACCATCCAACTTAGAGCTAAGCGACTCTGTTATTAGTTGTATTATTTGTGAGCGATTACTATTAGTGGGGTTGCTTTCAAGTTCTTTCAGTTTTTTATCCTTCATTCTTTTGCCAGAGATAAAGAGATTCTTACTAGCTCGAGTGAAAGCAACATATAAAAGATTCATGTTATCAACTATATTCTGCAAATGCTCCTCTTTATAGTCATCTTCAAAGATAGTTCCCATCATACTTTCTTAGAGAAGTCGATAGGGATTAAAGGTAATTGATTGAATGGATCTTCCTTATCCTTACCATTACACCAAATAGTATTACCAGTGGTCTTCTCTAATTCCCAATCACAGAAGGGGATTAGAACATTATCAAATTCCAAGCCCTTACTTTTGTGTATAGTAATTATACGTATACCATCAACTTCATCACTTTGTATAGTATTCTGTGACAAAGACTTTTCCCATTCTTCGATGAAATCGTCAATATCTGCAGGATTATCACGTAGATATTCATTCAATGTATCATAGAAAGCACATACATAAGCACTTTGTCCTTCAAGCTCTTTTAAACCGAACATCTCATAGAGTTGATCAACTAAATCTATCAATGATAAATTGGGTAATTGCTTGAATTGTTCAATATAACTGCTTGGCAAGTTTTTAAATATGTTATCTCCTGGCTGAACTAATATCTCATTACTATTGCTACTATCTTTTAGAACCTGCTGATGGTACAACTTTAACAACTTACTTGCTGTAAGTTTATCATCGGGATGTACTAGTAGTCGGAGGGCAAGAATAATTACATTTACAGCGAGAGACGCATCTAAGCGGAATGCTTCGTCTGAAACAATACTGATAGCACTACCGAAATGATGTTGAAAGGTATCAACTATATCTTGAATTACACCTTTAGTACGCACAAGAATTGTGATACTCTTTTGTCTATATCCTAAATCAAGTAGTTGTTGTACGTTATTTGTTAGTTCGTTTAAGACATCTTCTTCGTAATTGTCAGAGGGAAATAGCTTTACACTGACATAACCTTTATGATTATTCTTTTTAGGTTGCTGAATAATCTCTTTATATGCCTCAGTAAGTTGCTCAAAATTACCAATATTATCTTGTTGTAATTCCTTGATAGATTGCTCTATTGCTAGAGTAAAGAAGGCATTATTGAATAGGATAATATTTTCTTCGGAACGATAATTGGTATTTAAAGGTTTAATCGATAATTGTTCTGTAGAGAACTCTTTTTCTATGTTGTTTAAGAGTCTCCAGTCTCCTTGTCTCCAACGATAAATACTTTGTTTGACATCACCTACAATTAGGTTATGAGAATCGCCCTGAGACATACAGTTGATAAGAAGTTTCTTAAAGTTATTCCATTGTATTGTACTAGTATCTTGAAACTCATCTATCATGATATGTTTTAAATAAGCTCCGATCTTTTCAAAGACAAAAGGGGTGTCACTATCTTTCATTAAATTACTAAGTAAGGATTGTGTATTACTTAGCATAAATCTATTCATGTCTTTGTTTAGTTCGTCTACAGCTTCAGAAATAGAATGAAGTAAACGTAATTGAGAAAGATGTCTTAGTGTAAGGTTACATGATTGATATTCTTTCCAGTTGTTCAGACGATACTCTTCCAATAATTTAAGATCATTGCATAAGGACTTTGAAGCTAGATCTATAATAATTGTTTTAATTTCCTTTGGACACTTACCAGCAGGCCATTTGTCGGCATTTTCAATACAAGTTTGGACATACTGCGGGGCTAAATCTCCAGTTGGTTTATTTTGAGTTAATTTGCTGATATAGTTATAGATACCTTTTGTACCACGATTAAATAAAGCTGGATTATCGAGATTAGCCTTACTAATTACTGACATCAACTCTTTTGCCATGCTAGTCAGTTTATTAGCAATGGTATTACGTCTTTTTCTAAGATCTTTTATGAAGTTATCAAAGAACCCTTCGTTATTAAAGCATTTGTCCAAAGCTTCCTTATTTTCCTTATAGAAGTCTTGAAATATATTCCTACCAAAGTCTTTAATTTGATCAATAACATTCCATCCTTGATTATCTTCAATGTTTCTATCAATATAGTCACTAATCCATATAAGTACATCTTTTCCTTCCTCAAGGTCATTAACAAGATTATCAACAGCTTGAGCTTCTACTTGAGTATCATTGAGATCAATGCGCAGGTTAGCTGTAAGATTAAGTTCACGTGCAAGATTACGTAAAATCGCTTGAAAAAAAGCATCAATTGTTAATACACGGAAGTAGTTATAATGATGCGTAAGTAATGATAATGCTTCGGCTGCATTTTCACGAATAGTAATCTCTGGTAAATCGGTCTTTGTTTGGACTTGTTCAAAGTAAGGCTGTGATACCTTTAGAGAATGGGCAATACCATAAAGCTGTGTAAGAATACGCATCTTCATTTCTTGTGTAGCTTTATTGGTAAAGGTAACAGCTAGTATACGACTATAATCCTGGGGATTCTTAACTACAAGTGTAATGTATTCTGATGCTAATGTAAATGTTTTGCCAGAGCCTGCTGATGCCTTATAAATTGTTAGTGCTTTTTCCATGTTTGAATAGCTTAATTCTTGAGTATATATTAAGAACTCTTTTTGCTTTTAGTTGTTTACTCTTATTGCCTTTAACTGGGTACTCTTATTGCTTTAAGTTATTTACTTATTGCCTTTAATTGAATACTCTTATTGCTTTAAGTTATTTATTCTTAACCTACAAAAATTAATGAATATATTTCATTCAATTTAGCTTTTAATGTTTTTTTAGACTATAAGTACCATTGAAATATAAGTATAACATTAATAGTAATGAGGATTATGATAAATAAATTTATAAAAGACTCTCCTTTAATGCTTGAAGGTTGTCATTATTGATGAGGAAAGGCTGTTATGTGAAAAAAAGAAAAATGTGTTCTATGTAAAAGAATAGTTGTTATATAAAAATAGAAATCCCGAAAGCCTAATGAAAGAACTTTCGGGATTATCCTCTTTATAGTTATATTCTTACTTTTTAAAAAAAGATTATTCTTGATCTTTTTTTAATCAGGTTATTGATCCAAACTTGAATATCCTAATATTTAAAGTAAGAATATTATTCTATCTATTGTCTACTGTTTAAGAATATGTGTCAGGTTAAAAGCGGTAACCTAAGGTCAATAATAATTGACTCTTATCGTTCTTAACTTTAGTTCCTGTTGCTATATTATTATATGTAGTTGAGTTGATATTTATATTCTTTACATTTGAGAATGGATAAAAATCACCAGACTGACTACTATATTGATAAGCTAAGTCTATATTAAACTTATCAATCTGGTAACCAACACCTAAGGTAAAACGATTCGTTGCCTTCCAGTCGGTATAATCAGTTGCTGAAGCATAAGATGTTCCTAATGAAGATAGACCTGGATCTTTCTGACCATCGTTTACATACATTGGACTTACATAATTATAACCAGCACGTAATGCGAGGTTTGTTGTTGGCTTATATTCAACACCTAACTTTAAAGTGCTAACAGCTTTTAGAACTTCTCGTGTGTGATTATTCATTTGAGTATCAGCGATAGATGAATCATAATAACTACCAGTCCAATAATCAATGTAACCACCATCATTGATTCTCGTATTGATGCGACTATAATCTTCATACTCATAAGTTGCACCTAAAGCAAGAGAACTTCCGATAGTATGACCTAATGAGAAACCAAACTTCCAAGGAGTCCATATCTTAAAGTCATAAGAGTTGTTTACGTACTTGATATTATTTGCAGCACCATAGTTTCTATAATCTATAAGACTAGTTGTGTTAGATGTGGTCAGATCATACCATGTTGGAGTCTTTACATATGCACCAATTCTAAATGGTGAAGATTCAATTGGTCGCACAATTACACCTGCTGTAACGTCAAAACCACTACCAGTGATACTTCTATTATCTGCTACCGAAGCACGCGCACCACTAACTAAATTCTCAGAATATTCACTATATGCGTTATAGTGTACATCCTTTATACCGAAAGTAACACCGAGATATACCCTATCATTCAGGTTCCCACTAACACTGAAATCGTAGTTACCTATATAACCATTGTGAGCACGATTGAAAGTATAATCATTTCCTCCATCATAGTCATAAGGTTTCGTAGGATTATTAGTTGGAATTAAAGTGTTCCAATAGAGATAATCTATCTGACTAAATGTATAAGCATTGCTTTTCTTATTTAAGTCAGAATATCCAACATTAGCATTTGTTTTAGGATCTCTATCTACATAAAAGCCACCATTGCCTTCACTACCAACTAATCCCTTAATAAATGATTGCTTATTTTGTGAACTACCATTCAATGAATTTGCTGCATTCAGGATATAATCAAAGTTCTTACCTTTATGATAGTTGAAACCAAAGTTAAGGAAAGACTTTGCTCCAGTGCGAGTTGAATATACTCCACCTATTTGGTCAAAGCTAGCATTAGTCTTATTACCATTAGTAAACTCCTTACCATTTGATTGCATGAGTAGACCACCACTAACACTGAGATTACTATGTCTGAACAAACCAAGACCAGCAGGGTTGGTTCCCTATTGTTGATATGTCGGCACCCAATGCTTCCATAGCACCACCCATACCTACATAGCGAGCTGTTCCATTGAGATCCTCCCCTACTAACTTTGCATTCTCATAAGTTTCCTGAGCATTTGCTGACATTGCAATCATTAATGCTGTCGCAAATAAAAAATATCTATTCTTCATAATGATAAACATTATTTCCTTTAATTTCTAACTACTTTAAATTATCTGTGTCCTCCAAATACAGAACCGCTACCGCCACGTGCGCCACCAAAGCTTGCACCTCCGCCTTGTGAACCACCGAAGCCACCACCAAAGAACCTCTACTAGCTCCACCAAAGGAATTATTCTCTGGCATTGAATAAACCTGGCGAGTCTGGTTCTGGAACTCACTTTGACGTTGACCACCAAATCTATCCTGGTAACTTCTCAGATCATTAGGCTGAGTATTCGTGGTATTTCTGTTTTGACCAGAATAGGTACGAGGATAGTTTGAATATGTGCGATTTCGATTATAGTTATAATCTCCTGCAGTAGTTCCCCAATGGTTAGCCGTACCAGTATGCCCATTGCGATAAGTTACGTAAGCTCCTCTATAGCCATAATATGGATAGCCCCAACCATAACCATAGTATCCTCTCCAAGGATTATACCATCCATAACCAGCATAACCATAATAAGGATAACCACCGTAATAGCTATAGTATGGATATCCGCCATAATAACTGTAATAAGGATAACCACCATAATAGCTGTAATACCATGGATCGCTCCAAGTGTCATACCAGCCACCATAGAAAGGAGAACCAAAGCCCCAACCTACATATATTGAAGAACGACCAGCAAACCATGGATCATAATATCCGCCCCAATAACCATCGAAGCGACTCATGCGACGACTATAAGCAAAGTCATCATTATTACTATCATATCTACGTGTTAATCCACCGTAAATAGTATCCAAGACAACTGAATCGCCATGCAAAGTTGAGATGCGTGACATAAAAATATCATTACCCAAAGAGTCTACTCCCACTTTCTTATAGCTATATTGCCCCCGACGATTATACTCATCATTTGATTTACCAATACCGCTATAGTAAACTGGGCGTTCCTCCTCTACCCTATCCTTTAGATATTTTGCTTGTTCCGCCTTTGAAGGTGTGAAATAAAGGTCATCCTGCGCCATTGATAATAATGGCATGGCTCCAAATAAAACCGAAAGTAATACTACTCGTTTCATATGCCTTTTATTTTTTAATTTGTAACTTGTTTAACACCAATTTATTCTCCAATGCACTTAATATACACTTTCGATAGTGCAAAAATAGAATAACTTTCTTTGCAAATATACAGAATTTCCCTAATCCATGGTAGGTTTCCCTAATTTTTATAAATTTGCAATAGAAATTTAACACCATTATGAGATATATACAAGTAGTATTTACTGCAAAGCCTGATAATCAGGATATAAGAGACATTATTGCTGCTCTTACTGGTGAGATCGGTTTTGAATCTTTTTCCGATGAAAATGGGAAATTGATTGGTTATTGTCAAGAAGAACTCTTTCATGCGGAGAGTTTGGAAAACACACTTCAGAACTTTCCGATACCAGATGTCGAAATAACGTTTACTGCTAGTAATGTTGAAGATAGGAACTGGAATGAAGAATGGGAGAAAGCTGGCTTCGATCCGATAATTATTGACAATCAATGTGCTATTGTTTGTGGTAATAAGTTAGAGGACGCAAATCATCAGCAAGATATTGATTCGATACCAACGAAGATTGTTATTGATGCAAAACAAGCCTTTGGGACGGGAACACATGAGACAACTCAAATGATAGTTTCGCTTCTTTTAAGCCAAAATCTAACGGGAAAAAGAGTTTTAGATTGTGGCTGCGGAACAGGAATCCTAGGTATTGTGGCTGCAAAATATGGAGCAAAAGAGGTTGTCGCCTATGATATTGATGAATGGAGTGTTAATAATGCGCAACATAATGCAGAATTAAATGAGGTTGAATTAGATGTTCTGGAAGGCGATAAGCGTGTACTTTCTCATGTAAACGGAGTATTCGATTTCGTTTTGGCTAATATCAATCGAAATATAATTCTTGAGGATTTATCAGCTTTCGTGAGTGTGATGACAACTAATTCTAGGATTATTTTAAGCGGATTCTATGAGCAAGACGCTGAAATTATTTTAAAGGAAGCGGAAAACTTAGGTTTAGAAGAGTGCAAACGAATTACGAATCATGACTGGTGCTGCCTATTGCTTGAGAAAGTTTAAATATTAAATTACAATCTTATTGATTGCATTATATATAAAATGGACTAACTTGCATGAAACTTTAAACTATAAATCTTTAAAGTTTAAACAAGAGTTAGTCCATTTCTTTGTATTGATTAATAGTAATCAATATTGATAGTTGAAGTTTAATACTTTATGAAAGCACGAACTTTATATTCATAATTAGGATATTCAGAACCAAAGATTGTTGCAATTCCTTGGAATTCAACTCTTCCTCCACCATTAAAGGCAGTACTTGTCCAGAAGTGCTTGGTATCTTCATCATTTAAGAAAGGCTTACCGCCAGCTTCTTTAAATGCACGCTCAAACAATAGTCCATACATAGAATAAGCCTTGTATAAGCCTTTCAATTCGGCTTTCTCTGTGAATCCAAGGGTTACAACAGTATAAAAGTAATCTAATTCAGATGGCAAGAACCATTTCTTCCCCACTAATGAACCTGTTACACCTACAGATGGGGTGAAGTGAGCAGCAGCATAAAAAGCTGGGAAATCAGGGTTTTCACCTCTCACTTTGTTACCCTCAACAATGCTACTACTGGTAGAGGCATCCCATGTGTTGTCATAACCACTCTCACCATTTGTGAAAGTGTAATCTAAATAGGGCATCCAATTATCAGCAACAATCTTTGCAGCTGTATGATTATACCCATACTTTGCGGCTTGCCAAACATATTTTGCTCCATTCCCTGCTTCTTCTATCGCAGCCGCAAGACGTTGGTCAGCATCAACAACAACAGCCACAGCATGCTTATTAGGTTTGCAGCCAATGAGCCTGTTGTTCCGTCACTAAAAAGATAAGTATAAACAGGTTTCATCGGTACTCTCGCAGAGTAAGTTCCATTTGCTGCTACTATATAATCACTGATAGTTAATTTGGGAATATTACCAGCAATGTTCTTCCAATAAACTTGTCCTTCAGTAATATCCATTTGGAAATGATTTACATTTGTGCCTGGCAACACGTAATGCCAAGGTCCGCAAGAAGTAAAACCAGGAAAACCACCATAACCTGATCCTGAGAATTTAGTTTCATTACTTAGCGGAGAGTTATTTTCTTCTGGTGCAAATGCTGCAGAAGATAATGTGGTATAATTATTGGTAAGTGGGTTAAAGGACACCTTTGTTGGAATATCAGGTGTGTTAGAAGAGAACGTTGCCTTAAATGGTTTTACAATATGCTTATAAGCCATTATCTTTGTCCTTACTCTTGCGCCAGCATGTTTAGCAACAATCTTTATCATAGCAGTACTTCCATCACCACTTGTTGTGAATGTACTACGTCCAATACGAGCTGTAGCAGCCTTAGCTAATACTACTTCTAAATTGTCGCCATTAGAAACAACGTCATCATTAAAACATACAAATGTATAAGTTGTATTACGTTTTAGGTCTAATTGGTTACTTGTACCTGCATCTGGAGTAAAGTTATTTCCAGCTAACACACCACTCAACTCACCAACCTTAGTAGAACCTTGATAAACACGTACTTTATAATGTGTTGGTGTAGTGATTGCTCTTGTAGCAGCTTTCTCGTCTTTTGCCGTATCACTTTCTACATCTGTAGCAACACTACAATCCGAAATTTGTGTAAGCTCTGGAAGATTCTCTAAGTTTGTCTCGTTAACATGGGCACGTGTATGGGTACTAATATCTTCATAATTACTTTCAGTAATCTCAATAGTCACCTTACTTTTACTATTTGTTCCTCCGTTTTCAATCTCTTCAGTATTGTTACAAGCCGAAAACGTAAAGATTGCTACTAACAATCCCCATTTCATATTCTTTCTTATCATCATTTTTTCGTGTCTAATTTGTTCTTAATTTTATTCAAAACCATATTCATTATTATCAATATCTCTATTATTATCCCAGTCAGATTCTTCTGAATTTGCGGAATCAAGTTCTGTGGGCTTACTCCCACATATCATACTCACATACTCGCACATAATCACTTTTTAACTCTGGAGTCATGTACTCTTTTTTTCGTTTCATACAATAAATTTTATTATTTAGTTTACGTAACACTTCTATCTATATATCCTTAAAGGAATAAGATAATGAAGATATATTTTTTTTATATTTGGTAGTTCTGTTAGTTCTCTCTTTAATTTGCGTGCAAAGTTATTTAAAAATTATTATTTACCCCCCATTTTGTTAAACTACATTAAATATTCTAATTTTGTTAATTAGAAATTAGCCAAAAATAGAGTATAATGATAAAAATTCTTGATAGTTAAGAAATATTGGATTGATATTTCATACTTGAATGCTAGTATAGAATATCAACAAAAATAGTATACTTGTTACACATCAAAAAAATACGTAAGTTAAATATTAATCAATAAAGTATTCTTTGTAATAAAAATATTGCTATTTTTAGTGGCTTATAATTACGTTATTCTGAAATGGGGGACTTATTTTTTTCTCAAATATCGTATTTATGAAAGAGAAAAATATAGTTTCGTTTTAAGTATTTGAATTATAGGGAATTATAAATTTATGTAGAAGTTCCAGTCGAATTGATAGGAGGTTTTAATTTAAAAGAACTATCGTTTTAGGTAAAAAGTACTATCGTTTTGGACAAAAAGTACTATTGTTTTGGGAAAAATGGAGGTAGGTTTTTACTAAAATGGAGGTTAGTTTTCATCAAAATGGAGGTAGGTTTTGGAGAAAACGGAGGTACATTTTGCTAAAAACGTATATACGATTTGGAAAAAAGCAAGATTACAAGTCGTTTTTACGTATAATATTTACGCAAAGAGTCTATATTGAAAGCAATAAATGTAAATATCTTTCGTGTAAAATAAGACGCTCAATTCGTGTTGCTTATGGTATTAACATACGCTGAAGACTATAGAAACTTCCATTATATATATCTAAGTCTACATAGCCTTTAATGCCCGGTAATTTGCCCGCATCAGTATGTTGCCAGAATTTCCACGCTCCTTGATAGCCCATTTGATCTACGTAATAATGTGCAATCCAATAAGGATATTCGTCGAAGCGAGAATCGGATAGGTATTGATCTTTAAACTTATAATAGGTATAGATAATTGGTTTTACATGATATTTCTGTTCTACAATACGCAACCATGTAAGGATATTTTGTTGAAACTCCTTAGTGCTGATATTGTTTGGTTTTGATTCCACATCTAAAACAGGGGGGAGGTCGCCCGATTCTAACTTTACCATTGCTAGGAAGAAATAAGCCTGTCGGTTGGGCGATGAGTTATTACTCCAAAAATGGTACACACCTCGGATGAATCCCGATTCTTTCGCATTATAGAAATTATCCCTGAAAGTTGCGTCTAAGTGGCTATCTCCTTCTGTAGATTTAATGAAAACAAATCGAATTGGTGACCGCTCAATCATCGCATTTCTTAGTCGATTCCAATTGATTGTACCTTGGTAACGGCTTACGTCAATACCATGGATTGTGTAACCTGTTGGATAATTCGGGTCGCCATATATTCCGCGCCATCTGAAACCTGTGGGGGCTACGAATAAGAGATAGAATGAAATACTATAAATACAAGCTAAACATAGTGCACCCAATACTTTCGCCCAACGTGGAATGATAATCCAAAGATGAAATAAATGTTGAGGTAGCTTTGAGAATTGCATTATGCCTGAAGGTAAAATGAGGTTTCGCTAGATTATAAAAATAGGTGTGCCAAATATTTAACCTTATTAGTTTTTATTTGACACACCTTTCTTATTATGGGTATGCTTACTTAGTTTGCTCTAAGACAAGAGTTTTAGTTGTTTGATCGCAAACTGAAGATGGTCCCCAATACTGGATAGGACCTGGGTAAACGTAGCATGTTTCCTTAGCCCACTTATCACGCTGTGCTGCGAAAGTCTTGAATGGAGTTCCATCAAGTTCTACAAGAGCTTTACGGATAACTGGTTTCATTTCACCATTACGCTTCTCCATGTTCATCATCATTGTGATAGGCACACCTCCAGCCTTCCATTGGTCTGTACCAGCAGTCGTATTCTTTACGATAGCCATGTAGCCAGTTTTGCCATTAGCGATTAGTTGAGCAGCTGAAGAACCTAGTGCATAACAGTAGTCAGCGTCGAAGTTAGATGGAGCAGCGCAACGACCTTCGTAACCGAAGAAGTGGTGCTGAGCAGCAAATTTGCCTTCATATTTGCCTTCTTTCTTCCATTGATCGAGCTTAGCAGCAACCATCTCTGAGATAAGTTTCTCGGTCTCGATGAGAGAAACCTGTACGTTTCCGTGTGGGTCACGATCAAGAGAAAGCTGGCGAGCAACGCCTTCAGGAAGAGTTTCGAATGTAGCTTTGTTTTCAGTAGATAGGTGTTCGAGGATATACTTACGCTGTGCATCCTTGTCAAGGTTCATATAATCAGCACCATGAGCAGCCAACAAATCATTCAATTCCTGAATAAGACGACCGATAGCTGGGATAAATTCGATGAGACCTTCTGGGATTAAAACAACACCGAAGTTATTGCCTTGTGCTGCACGATATGCAACAACGCCTGCAATGTACTCAACGATATCATTCAAAGTCTGATCCTTTGCCTGGATTTCCTCAGAGATAAGACAGATATTTGGCTGTGTCTGTAATGCGCATTCAAGTGCAATGTGAGAAGCAGAACGCCCCATCAACTTAACAAAGTGCCAGTATTTACGAGCAGAGTTGCAATCACGCTCGATGTTACCGATAAGCTCAGAGTAAGTTTTAGTAGCTGTATCGAAACCGAAAGAGGTTTCAATCTGATCATTCTTTAAGTCACCGTCAATTGTCTTTGGGCAACCAATAACCTGTACGCCATATTGTTTTGCTGCATAATATTCTGCCAAACACAAGCGTTTGTGTTAGAATCGTCACCACCGATGATAACAACAGCCTTGATGTCTAGTTTCTTAATGATCTCAAGTCCCTTCTCAAACTGATCTTCCTTCTCAAGTTTAGTTCTTCCTGAACCAATCATATCGAAACCACCAGTGTTGCGATAAGACTGAAGGTTCTCAGCTGTAATCTCAATATAATTGTGATCAACAAGACCACCAGGTCCCATAAGGAAACCATAGAGGCGGTTGTCTGGATTCAACTTCTTAACTTCATCAAATAAGCCAGAGATAACGTTGTGACCACCAGGTGCCTGACCACCTGATAAGATTACACCAACATTCATCTTTGCATTATTAGCAGAGTCAGCTGGTTCGAACTCTACGAGAGGCATTCCGTATGTATTAGGAAACAACTTCTTGATGTCCTCCTGATTATCAACACTCTGTGTAGGAGCACCTTCTTTTACCTTTACTGCACCCTGAAGAGCTTTTGGTAACTTAGGTTGGTAACCTGCTCTTTCCTTCTGCAATGCGCTAATTTCCATTGTGTAAATAAAATGATTTAAATGTATGAATTATTAATAATTTATCTATGATGCAAAATTACTTTTTTTATCTGATAAATAAAAAAAGAAATGGCATTAATTTATTCTTTTTAACTCTATTTTAGTAGGAGATATATTTGTATTTCTAATTATTTTATCTATCTTTGAGCATTTAAAAGTTAAATAATAGATTATTTAGGATTAATATGAGCAACAAAAGAGATCTTAAGCGCACCATTAATTATATTTGTGGTGACTTGTTTGTAGAGGGTATTGCAGCTTCTCTCTATGGTGAGAGTCGTGAGTCAGACAATATAGAGGCTCTCCTCACTTCTATTTTGTCTATGCACAATAATTATATTAGACGCGTCTCACATGTTGAGCCTGGTATGCCTGCTAAGGTATACTTTAAAGACCTCAAAGATAAATTCAGTAAGGAAGTCAATGAAGTTATTGACCAACTTAATAACCTTGCGTAGTAATGTTGCAATCTCTTTCAAAGTGGCTTTTATATAAACGTATGGGGTGGAAGAAAGATGTTCGTTTCACTTTACCCAATAAAGCTATTATCTGCCTTGCGCCTCATACAAGTAATTGGGATTTTATTATAGGGCAGTTGTATGCACGAGCAGAAGGGCTTCATAGCAATTTCTTGATGAAAAAGGAATGGTTTGTTTGGCCTTTAGGTTGGATGTTTCGTAAACTTGGAGGAATACCTGTTTGGCGTGATAAGCACACGAGTATGACAGATCGATTAGCAGAATATGCTATGAGGGCTGACTCTTTCCAGCTTTGTGTTACTCCAGAGGGAACTAGAAGTTTAAATGCAGAATGGAAGAAAGGCTTTTATTATATAGCAATGAAAGCAAAATTGCCAATCTTCCTCTATGGTGTCGATTTTGAAAAGAAATTGATAGTATGCTCTAAAGTGATAACTCCGACAGGGGATATAGAGAAAGAATTGAAAGAGATAAAATTATATTTCAAAGATTTTAAAGGTAGACATCCAGAGCTATTCACAATTGGAGAGATAAATAATGAAGATTAAATGGTTGTGTACGGCGTTTATTGCTGTATCTACTCTAAATTTATATGCACAAACGGGCAAATAACATGGGATAAGACCGATTATCAGGGGAAGCCATGGGTAAAGAATGTGTCTCGTCCAAATGAGATTTCTGAAGGATTGCAGAATAGACACCTTTCTATATGGGCATCACATGGGAGATATTACGATTCAAAGAAAGGTACATGGAAATGGCAACGTCCAATTCTGTTTGGTACGACGGAAGATCTATATACTCAAACAATAGTACTCCCCTATCTCATTCCAATGCTAGAGAATGCTGGTGCAATAGTCTTTACTCCTCGTGAAAGAGATTGGCAAAAGAATGAAGTAATTGTTGATAACGATAGTAAATATAATGGCTATAAAGAAGAAAGTCTGAAAAAGAAGTGGGAGAATACATCTGTACCAGGCTTTGCACAGCATTATGGTAGTTATAGCGATGGTGAGAATCCCTTCATAGCAGGTACTGTCCGCCAAGTAAAGTCCCGTAAGCGTAAAAGTAAATTAAGTTCAGTTGTTTATCAACCGACAATTCCTGAGTCTGGACGTTATGCTGTATATGTAAGCTATCAAACACAGAAGAAGAGTGTCGATGATGCTGAATATATTGTATTTCATAAAGGACAGGAAACACATTTCCATGTTAATCAAAGAATGGGCGGAGGAACATGGGTATATCTTGGTACTTTCGATTTTGATAAAGGAAATAGTATCAATAACTCTGTAGTACTCACCAATCATAGTACTCATAAGGGGATTGTCACTGCTGATGCTGTTCGCTTTGGTGGTGGTATGGGCAATATTGTTCGTGGAACTTCTGTTAGTGGATTACCACGTTTCCTAGAATGTGCTAGATATTATACTCAATGGGCTGGTGCTCCAAGGAATGTTGTAAGCACAAGCAATAGTTCTAATGATTATAATGATGATATCAATTCTCGTTCACTAATGACAAATTGGCTAGCTGGTGGATCTTCTTATCTTCCTCATGTGAAAGATGGTAAGATGGTTCCTATAGAACTTTCTTTAGCTGTACATAGTGATGCGGGGGTAAAGTCTGATGGTAGTCTTGTTGGAACATTAGGAATATGTACTACACAACAAGGTAATAGTACATTGGGCGATGGTCTTTCTCGTCAAGCATCTAAGACATTGGCTCAACAGCTTGTTGCAAATGTAAAGAAAGATATCGAAAAGAGCCTTAATATCTCTTGGCAAACACGTTCTGTATGGGATCGTAATTATAGTGAAACAAGATTGCCAGCAGTTCCTTCTGCAATATTAGAGACTTTATCACATCAAAACTTCCCTGATATCAAGTTGGGACAAGATCCTAATTTTAAGTTTACACTAGCACGTTCTATATATAAGACTATTCTGAAGTATGAAGCAGATATGCATCATACAAGATACGTGGTTCAACCACTTGCTCCTAATAGCTTTAAAATAGAATATATTTCTGCCAAGAAGATACGTTTGCAGTGGAAAGCAACATCAGATGTAAGTGAGCCAACAGCTATACCAACTTCATATAATGTTTATACATCTATCGGAAACAGTGGCTTTGATAATGGTGTGAATGTGCGTGATTCTTATTACGACATAGAATTAGAACCAGGGATGGTCTATAATTTTAAGATTACAGCTTGTAATCGTGGTGGAGAAAGTTTCCCAACAGAGACATTATCTGCTTTCCAACGTAATGGTGCTAAACAGACCATTTTAATTATCAATGGTTTTCATCGTCTTTCTTCTCCAGCTGTTATCAATAACAACTTAGAGCAAGGATTTGATATAGAAGCTGACCCTGGTTTAAGCTATATTAATAATGCAGGCTGGAGTGGTAGGCAGAGCAACTTCGATGTTTCTATGATGGGAAAAGAAGGTGTAGATGCTCTCGGTTATGGTGGTGAAGAACTTGTTGGTAAAGTTATAGCAGGTAATAACTTTAGTTATACACGTGAACATGCGGAAGCTTTATCACATGCTGGTAATTATAATATTGTTAGTTGTAGTAGTAAAGCTGTAGAAAATGGCGAGATTGATCTTTCCAAATATACCCTTGTTGATTTAGTACTTGGAAATGAGAAAGATGATAGGCATAGTCTCATTTATTATAAGAGTTTTAAACCATCTCTTCGTCAAAAACTTTCGGCGTATCTTCAGAAGCATGGAAAGCTACTTGTTAGTGGTTCCTATCTTGCTTCTGATATGCAAGGTACAGATGAACAACTTTGGTTGAAGAACTATCTTAAAGTTACTTATGATGGTTCTAATGCCGATAATTACAATTCTACAATTAGTGGAATGGGAACGTCATTTGATATTTATCGCACAATAAATGAGCAGCATTATGGTGCCTATACACCTGATAATATTTTACCAACTGATAATGCTTTCTGTGCTCTTACTTATGCTGATGGGCATGGTGCAGCTGTAGCATACAAAGGTAATGATTATAGCGTGTTTACCACATCTTTCCCTCTTGAATGTATAAAGAGTTCATCTATACGTAACAACATAATGAAAGGAATCATCACTTACTTGATGAGTAAATAATAATCTTAAAAGTTAAAGCTATGTACAAAATTCAAGCAAATGCCACAGGCACGCGAAGTATTGAAATTAGTGATAAACATCTAAAGACTATTCAGAAGTATGCCCTTCTCACTGGTCTTGTAGATTCTAATGGAATTGTTGATGAAAACATTCTTGATAAGTTAAAGTTTAATATTCGAGGTCTATTAGAGTCTGAACCTGGAAAGGATAAAGAACTTTTGGTTTTATGTTTAGATGTTATTTACAACCAAAATATGAAAGCTATTGGACTTAACAATCTCATTAAGCTTTACAAGACCTGGGTAGCAGAACATCAGGTTGAGGTAAATCTTGGAGAAGAGACAATAGAAGAATAAACTAAAGAAGTAATCGTTTGAGTTCACAAAAGAAAAAACAAGAATCTGCTAAGCAGAATAGAAAGAATACAACTTCTACTCCACAAAGAGGAGAGCAAAAAGTAACTACTTTCAAAGAGCAAACAAAAAGTTATAGTCGGTTTCAATTAACCGACTTTGCCGACAACAAAGAAAGAAGTTGAATTAAGAGGATGGGATCAGTTGGATATCATCCTATTTTCAGGTGATGCCTATATTGATCATCCAGCTTTCGGAGTTGCTGTTATAGGTCGTACACTAGAAGCTGCTGGTTATAAAGTCGCAATTGTACCACAACCGGATTGGCATGGCGACCTTAGAGACTTTAAGAAACTTGGTCGTCCTCGTCTCTACTTTGGTATTGCACCAGGAGCCATGGACTCAATGGTAAATAAGTACACTGCCAATCGTCGCTTACGGTCGGAAGATGCTTATTCCCCTGATGGTCGTCACGACTTACGTCCAGAGTATCCTAGTATTGTTTATGCTAATATTCTAAAACAACTTTATCCTGATGTTCCTGTTGTGTTGGGAGGAATCGAAGCCTCTTTACGTCGCTTGACCCATTATGACTATTGGAAAGATTGCCTGCGCAAGTGTATTCTTTGTGATGCACATGCAGACATGATTATCTATGGTATGGGGGAAAAGCAAGTAGTTGAGATAGCAAAGGAACTAGAAACAGGGATTAGCATAAAGGATCTTAAGAATATCCCTCAAACAGTCTATCTATGTAAAGAAGAAGAAATACCTGGTGGAATTAATGAGAATGATATAGTTCTCCATTCACATGAAGCATGTCTTCATAATAAAAGGTTCCAAGCAGAGAACTTTAAATACATAGAAGAGGAGTCCAACAAGAAACATGCTCAACGTATCCTACAAGCAGTAGATAATCTTTATGCTGTTGTAAACCCTCCCTACCCTACGATGACAACTGCCGAGGTAGATGCTGCATACGATTTGCCATACACTCGAGAACCTCATCCCAAGTATCGTGGTAAAACAATCCCTGCCTACGAAATGATTAAACATAGTGTTAACATTCATCGTGGGTGCTTCGGTGGTTGTGCTTTCTGTACAATCTCCGCTCACCAAGGTAAGTTTGTTAGCTGTCGTTCAAAGGAAAGTATTTGAAAGAGGTAAAACAAGTTATAGAGATGCCTGATTTCAAAGGATACCTATCCGACCTTGGTGGGCCTTCAGCTAATATGTATGGTATGGCTGGTAAGAATCAGAAGGCATGTGAACATTGTAAACGTCCAAGCTGTGTAAACCCAGAGATTTGCCCTAACCTCAATACTGATCATTCAAGACTGCTCGATATTTATCATTCTGTTGATGAACTTTCTGGAATTAAAAAGAGTTTCATTGGTTCTGGTGTTCGATACGATTTACTATTGCATAAGAGTAAAGATGAGAAGAGTAATGAAGCAGCAAGACAATACACACATGAGCTGATTACACGTCATGTCAGTGGGCGATTAAAGGTTGCTCCAGAGCACACTTCTGATCGTGTTCTAAAGTTAATGCGAAAGCCTTCCTTCCAACAGTTTTATATCTTTAAGAAAATATTTGATAGAATTAATCGTGAAGAAGGCTTACGACAACAGATTATTCCTTATTTCATCTCTTCACATCCTGGATGTCAGGAAGAAGATATGGCGGAATTGGCAGTACTGACAAAGGACTTAGACTTCCATTTGGAGCAAATACAGGACTTCACTCCAACTCCAATGACAGTATCAACAGAGGCATGGTACACAGGTTATGATCCATATACTTTAGAGCCTATCTTCTCTGCAAAGACCCCAAAGGAGAAACTAGCTCAACGACAGTTCTTCTTTTGGTACAAGCCAGAGGCACGTCGTGATATCGAAAGGGAATTACAAAGAATTGGACGTAGTGATCTTATAGGGAAACTTTACGACAATATGCCTAAGCGACATCCTCGCACTGTTTATGATCCAAAGGCGATTGGCAGTTCTCCAGAAGTGGATCAACATCAAAGTAGTAGTCGTCCACGAAAACAAAAACGAGGGCAACAGTTTACAAGTCGTAATAGTTCTTCGACACAAAGTAGCAATAAACCCAAGAGTTATAATCCAAATTTTAGAAGCAATAGACGACATAAGTAAAGGTAAGACTTAACAATATTTAAAGAGGTGAAGATTAGTATCTCCACCTTTTTTATTACTTTTGCATATAATTTTATAAAAAGGAAATGACGTTTACAATAAATAGACGTAAGATCCTTTTCTAAGGGAAAGTAACATCGAACATATAGTGAAGCTATAAATAAGAAAATAAAAACAAATTATGAGTAAGCAAACAGAAAGATCAAGGCTCTCGTAGAGAAGCGTGAGTTGGCTCGCTTAGGCGGTGGTCAGAAAGCCATTGATAAGCAGCATGAACGCGGCAAGTATACAGCACGTGAGCGCATTGAAATGCTGGTTGATAAAGGTAGTTTTGAGGAGTATGATATGTTCAAACTCCATCGTTGCCACAACTTTGGTATGGAGAAGAAACAATATCTAGGTGATGGTGTTGTTGCTGGTTCAGCAACAATTGATGGTCGCCTCGTTTATCTCTATGCCCAAGACTTTACTGTAAATGGTGGTTCTCTTTCAGAAACCATGGCACAGAAGATCTGTAAGGTAATGGACATGGCTATGACTAACGGCGCACCTGTTATCTGTATGAACGACTCTGGTGGTGCACGTATCCAAGAGGGAATCTCTGCATTGGCAGGTTATGGCGAGATATTTGAGCGCAACATTCTTGCTTCAGGTGTGATTCCACAGATCTCTAGCATTCTTGGTCCTTGTGCAGGTGGTGCTGTTTACTCTCCAGCTTTAACTGACTTCATCATCATGAAGGAACAAACAAGTTATATGTTCCTTACTGGTCCTAAGGTTGTTAAGACAGTTACAGGTGAGGACATTGATGCAGAACATCTTGGAGGTGCCAGCGTTCATGCGTCTAAGAGTGGTGTAACTAGTTTCACGGCTAAGACAGAAGAAGAGGCAATGGACTTGATTAAGAAGTTGCTTTCTTATATTCCTTCTAACAATCGTGAGGAAGCTCCACGCGTAGAGTGTACCGACCCTATTGATCGTAAGGAAGACCTCTTGAATGAGATTATCCCAGACGATCCTAACCAAGCATACGATATGTATAAGGTAATCCAGGCTGTAACTGATAACGGAGAGTTCTTCGAGGTACAACCTAAGTTTGCTAAGAATATCATTACAGGTTTCGCTCGTTTCAATGGTCAGAGTGTTGGTATCGTTGCTAACCAGCCATCAGCATACGCAGGTGTATTGGATACGAACGCTAGCCGTAAGGGTGCTCGTTTCGTTCGTTTCTGTGACGCATTCAATATTCCAATCGTATCACTCGTTGATGTTCCTGGCTTCTTACCAGGTACAGGTCAGGAGTACAATGCCGTTATTCTTCATGGTGCTCAGTTGCTCTACGCTTACGGCGAAGCTACAGTACCAAAGATTACAATCACATTGCGTAAGAGCTATGGTGGTTCTCACATCGTAATGGGTTGCAAGCAGCTTCGTTCAGATCTTAACTTCGCATGGCCAAGCTCTGAGATTGCAGTAATGGGTGCTTCTGGTGCAGTTGCAGTACTCTGTGGTAGAGAGGCTAAGCAAGTTAAAGAGCAAGGTGGTGATGTGAAGCAGTTCCTCGCAGAGAAAGAAGAGGAATACTCAGAGAAGTTTGCGAATCCATATCAAGCAGCTCAATTTGGTTATATCGATGATGTTATCGAACCACGCAACACTCGTTTCCGCATCTGCCGTGGCTTAGCACAACTTGCTCACAAGAAGCAAGATCTCCCAGCTAAGAAGCATGGTTGTATGCCAATGTAATTGCAGGAGGCTAGACTATGGATAAGAACGTATATGCTGTAATAGCGATGGCACTCTACGAGTTTGCCGGAAACAATGTTCACGACATCGAACCAAGCATTATAACCATTAAGCCAAAGCAAACAATGTGGGATGCTAAGTTCGAGATAATGACAAAGAAACCATAATAGAAAGTCAAATGAAAGAATTTAAATATACAATCGACGGCAAGAGTATAAAGTCGAGATTGGTGAGATTAGCGCAGAGAATGTTGCAGAAGTTACTGTAAATGGTGACAAATACAGTGTTCAGATGGATAAGCCAACTGAGCCAGAGAAGAAGAAGGTTGAGCTCGGCAAACCTGCTGCAACTGAAGCTAACGAAGACGCTGCACCAGCAGCTGCAATCAACGCATCTGCTGCTATCAAGGCTCCACTACCTGGTACGATCACTTCTGTTGAAGTAACTGTAGGACAGGAAGTAAAGGCTGGCGACACCGTAGTTGTTCTTGAGGCTATGAAGATGCAAAACAGCATTGAGGCTGAAAAGGATGGTAAGGTAACCGCTATTGCTGTTAAAGTTGGTCAAGCTGTACTTGAGGATGACCCATTGGTTGTTATTGAGTAAGACAATATTGTTCTCTATATACATGTAATTAGTGTATATAAATAAGGTAAGCCCCGGAAGTCGATTTACATCACTTTCGGGGATTACTATATAATAAGGTGGCACTTTAATGTTTAGCCCCATCTAATCTATAGAAAAATACGGATTCCACATAAAGAACAACTCCATCAGCTATACGCTCTTGTATGAGGTGAACCTTTAAGTTAAACGACAAATGTACTTTAAGTTAGAGGTTGATTCTACTTTAAGTTAGTGTCCAATCGTACTTTAACTTAAACATCTTTTGGATTTATACTTAATAAACTTCTTTATACACGTTTGTATAGTGAATTATACAAACGTGTATAATATCGTACTCTAACTTAAAATGCTTTCGTACTCTAAGTGAGAGATTAATCTTATTTCAAGTAGGATGTTAACGAAACATTGACTTAAACATAGAAAGCTGTTTAAGTCAATGTGTTCGAATAAATTAATGGGTGAAGAATTAAGTTCATTATTAGTAGTGTATCAAGCCCTACTAATAAGAATTATTGGACTTTAAACGTAAGTTTTTTGCTTACTATTAAAGAGTGTTCCCCTCCTTTGGGAATATAACAGAAGGCTTAAACTTCTTAGCCTCCTCAAAATCCATCATTGCATAAGAGATGATGATTACAGTATCACCTACAACGGCTTTACGGGCGGCAGCACCATTGAGACAAACGCAACCGCTTCCACGCTCTCCCTTTATAATATAAGTCTCAAGACGTTCACCATTGTTATTGTTGACAATCTGCACTTTCTCGCCAGCTATCATATTAGCAGCATCCATGAGGTCTTCATCAATGGTTATACTTCCCATATAGTGAAGGTTTGCCTCTGTGATTGTTGCACAATGTATCTTACTCTTTAATACTTCTATTTGCATTTCTTTTCTATCCTCTATATTTAATATGGTCAATCAATCTTATTGGAGTTTTACCGCAATAGACGGTTATACATCCAACGATATTTGATGATTCGTTCCAGTCAGTAACATCAAGAAGTGTGTTACCATCCACGATTGAGAAATACTCAACTTCTAAGCCAGATATAGCATTGATGTCAGCTATAACCTTATCATGAGTTTCCTTTACACTATGGCTTTGAGAGAACTCTATACTTTCCTTCAAGGCTCTGTAAATGTTAGGAGCGATAGCACGTTCGTCATTCGTAAGCAATGTGTTACGAGAACTCTTTGCTAATCCGTCTTTGTCACGAACGATAGGACATTCAACTATTTCTATATCCTTCTGTAAACCAAGATATTCTACGAGACGTTTAATAACAGCAATCTGCTGCCAATCTTTCTCACCAAAGTAAGCACGGTTAGGGCGTGTGATATAAAACAATCTACTAACCACCTGACAAACACCATTAAAATGTCCTGGGCGCTTAGCTCCCTCCATAACAGTTGATTGTGGTGGGAAGTTGAACTGTCGAGTATCAGGTTGTGGATATATTTCATCAGCAGATGGAGCAAAGACATAGTTGGCACCACATTGTTCGAGCAGTTTACAATCAGCCTCCAGTGTACGTGGATAACGCTCCAAGTCTCCCTTATCGTTGAATTGTGTTGGATTTAAGAAGACAGAGACAATCGTTACATCATTCTCTTCCACACTACGCTTAACGAGTGAAGCATGTCCTTCATGTAAAGCCCCCATTGTCGGAACTAATCCGATAGTCTTGTTATCTTTTCGCAAAGAGAAAAGCTCATTTTGGACATCAACAATCTTTTTAAAAACTTTCATTAGTCACTATAATTTAAACGCTGCAAAGTAACAACAAAATTATTAAAAAGACGAGAAATAACATGAAATAATGAGAATAAGTAATACATTTCCACCCTTTCTAATTGAAAACAAGCTGAATCTCAGTTTTTATTCGTACCTTTGTAAGCAATATTAAATTTCTAACATAAAGAATGGGAAAGAAAGTATTATTTGTTAATCAAGAAATCATACCATACGTACCTGAGACTGAAATGTCTCATTATGGTTCTGAGATGCCACACCTTATGCAAGAAGCAGGATATGAAATTCGTACTTTCATGCCTAAGTGGGGAAGTGTTAATGAGCGTCGGGGACAGTTACATGAAGTGATACGTCTCTCGGGGATGAACTTGATTATAGACGATACAGACCATCCATTGATTATCAAGGTGGCAAGTATCCCGCAGACTCGCATTCAAGTCTACTTTATAGATAATGAAGACTATTTTCAGAAGCGTTCTGCGATGACAAAGGATGAATTAGGCAATGATTATCCAGATAATGGTGAACGTGCAATCTTCTTTGCAAGAGGAGTTCTAGAAACAGTAAAGAAGCTCCGTTGGGCACCAGACATTATTCATTGTCAAGGTTGGATGGCATCTGTTATACCATTCTATGTTAAGACGGCTTACCATGATGAGCCTCAATTTGCTAACTCAAAAGTAGTCACATCTCTTTTCTCTGAACAACCACAGGATAGTCTTGGGGTCAATTTCAAGAAGAGTTTAGAGTTCCGTGAAGCAAAGTCTGAAAGGCTAAAGAAGTATGGGGATAACTTTGACTTTATGGAACTTGGTAAGTTGGCGATTGACTACTCTGATGGAGTTATTAGCACTAGTGAGGGCGTTAATACAGCACTAATTGATTATGCAAAGAATAACGAAAAACAACTTCTTGAGCATATAGCTAATGATACGGAACTAAAGGGTAAGTATTCAGACTTTTATAACAACTTGATTTAATGAAAAGAAACTTTATTGTAGCATGCTTACTGGTAGCCTGTTTCGGCATGGTATCATGTGACGATACGACTAATACAATTGGAGGTTCATTAATAGACAACATTGATAAACTCTCCGTGAAAGCTGATACTTTCAATGTAACATCGAGAACGGTATTGGCTGATAGAGTTATTGGGCGTACATCAACTGGATACTTAGGGCGAATGGAAGATCCTGAAACTAGAACAATGGTTACAGGTAACTTCATGGCACAATTTCATGTATTAAATGATTACCAGTTACCAAAGGCTGACTCTATCATGAGTCGTGATGCTAATGGAATCATAGCTGACTCATGTGATATACGTTTGTACTATTCTTCTTACTATGGTGATTCTCTTAGTCAGATGAAGCTCACTGCGTATGAACTACAAAAGCCAATAGAGGAAGGACAGGTATATTACTCTGACTTTGATCCAGAGGCACAGGGTTATATACGTACAAATGGAATTGCAGTACGACGTTCTTACACCTTATTAGATTATACAGAGGAGGATAGTATTCGTAATACAAAGGGGTATAAACGTAATATTATCATCAGACTCAATAAACCTTATACGGATAGGAATGGGCAGACATACAATAACTATGGAACTTACTTGATGCGCAAGTATCAACAAGACCCTGCAGCTTTCCGTAATCCATATAAGTTCTTACATGATATTTGTCCTGGATTCTACTTTAAAATAGATGGCGGCTCTGGTTCTATGGCACATATTCTCACAGCCCAACTTAATATCTATTTCAAGCATAAAGAGAAAGGAAAAGTAAATGAAACTTCAACGAATCTTATAGGTACAGAAGAGGTGCTACAGATGACTAACTTTGCTAATGATAACACCCGCTTACAGCAGTTGGCTGCAGAGACAGGTTATACATACCTAAAGTCTCCTGCTGGACTGTTCACGGAACTTTCACTACCAATGTCTGACATTTTGTCGGCTCACAGCAATGACTCTATAAATTCAGCGAAGATTGTTCTGCTACGCCAAAATAATACGTCAACAAGTAATTATCAATTTGGCATACCAAAGAACATTGTGATGGTTCCTTCAGATAGTGTTCAATCGTTCTTTGCTAACAATCGCCTTCCTGATAGTAAGACGTCGTTCTTGGCAACATACAATTCAAAGGAAAATGCTTATACCTTTAATAATATAGCAGGGATAGTAAACTTGTTTGCACACCATCAGAATGGAAGTGCTAATTGGGGTAAAGTAACCTTGGTTCCGGTTGAAGTTCAGACTGTACAGCAAGGTACGGGTGAAAGTGCAGTAACTAAAATTATAAAGGTCTCTCATGACATGGGGTTGTCAAGCACAAAGTTGCTAGGTAACACCACAGGAGCAAATAACATAAAGATTTCAGTTATATATAGCAAGTTCAATGGCAGATAACTTCTTAGAACGTCATCGAGAGGATTACGAACGTCGTAAGGCTGCTTGGCTTAAGAAAAAGAAATTGGGATTAATACATAAGAAAAGTTCAGAAAAGCCAACGATGACGCAAGATAAACGTTAAATATTAATAGTATCGGATATATCATTTACAGGTATATCCGATTATTGTTTGTTTTGGCATAGCATTTGTTTATGATACATCACTATTATAGGGCTTTATTGTCCTTAAATAAGTGAGTTAATTAATAAGAAAGGTTTAAGGATATGATGAATCAATTTTCCCCGAAAGTCTCGGAAATTCTTTCATTCAGTAGAGAGGAAGCTAAGCGATTGACAAGTAAGTCAGTTGCTCCAGAACATATCATGTTAGCTATCCTGCGAGAGAAGTCAGGGCCTGTTTGGGATCTATTCAACCGCTGGGAGGTTGATACCGACTACCTAAAGAAAGAAATAGAAAATAAGATAAAGGAGGAGAACGTTGGAGCGGGTGAAGCTGTCTCTGACTTACTATTGAATGAACAAGCTAATAATGTATTGAAGCTGTCAGTTCTAGAAGCACGTTTACAGCACGCACAGACTGTGGACATTATTCATCTCTTTCTAGCGATTCTTCACGACTCGTCTAACAATGCTGCAAAGACATTATTGGAAGAGAGAGGACTTAGTTATAACAATGTAACCGCAATGTTAAAACCACATGCAAACCCAACAAGGAATGGCATTGGTATGGCGGAAGAGGAAGAGTTGGATGATGAGGATATGTCACCTTCATCGAGCGCAAAGAATACTAAAACAACTCAAGCAACTCGCACGAAGTCGAAGACTCCAGTACTTGATAGTTTTGGTACAGACTTAACTCAAGCTGCCTTAGAAGGTAAACTTGATCCAGTCGTTGGTCGTGAGCGTGAAATTATGCGTGTTAGTGAGATACTTGGTCGCAGGAAGAAAAACAATCCAATTCTTATTGGCGAACCGGGAGTTGGTAAGAGTGCCATTGTTGAAGGCTTAGCCCAACTCATCGTTAAGCGTCTCACCTCTCCTATCCTCTTTGATAAACGTGTGATGACACTCGATCTAACCGCAGTTGTCGCTGGTACTAAGTATAGAGGACAATTTGAGGAACGTATACGCGCTTTGATTAAAGAGATTGAGCAGAACCCTGACATTATAGTCTTCATTGATGAGATCCATACCTTAATTGGAGCTGGTTCCTCACCTGGGTCTATGGATGCAGCCAACATATTAAAGCCAGCCTTGGCTAGGGGGAACCATCCAATGTATTGGTGCTACAACCATGGATGAGTATCGCAATTCTATAGAAAAGGACGGAGCCTTAGAGCGTCGTTTCCAGAAAGTTCAAGTTGAACCAACAACTATAGAAGAGACCTTACAAATCCTTGAGAATATAAAGGATCGTTATGAAGCTCACCATCACGTGAAATATACAACAGAGGCTTTAAAGGCGTGTGTAAAGTATGCCGATCGTTATATAAGTGACCGCTTCTTCCCCGATAAGGCTATTGATATTATTGACGAAGCCGGTTCGCGCACTCATCTTCAGCATGTGAAGGTTCCGCAAGTTATTCTTGACATACAAGGGCAGATAGAGGAAGCACTGCAAAAGAAGCAAGATGCAGTGAAGAACCAGAACTTTGAATTAGCTGCAGGGTTCCGAGATAAGCAGACCGAACTAGAACAAAGGTTAAAGGACGAGCAAGAGAAATGGCAGAAAGGAGACACCACTGATAAGGTCGAGATATCAGAGGATACCATAGCTGATGTCGTCTCCCTAATGACAGGTGTACCCGTACAGCGAATGCAAGAAGCAGAAGGCATAAGATTACGGAACATGGGTAGTGATTTAAAGAAGTTGGTCATTGCTCAAGATACAGCTATTGACAAGATGGTTAAGGCGATTCAACGTAATCGTGTTGGACTGAAAGACCCTAACCACCCTATTGGTGCTTTCATGTTCTTAGGTCCGACCGGTGTTGGTAAAACTTATCTTGCTAAACGCTTAGCCGAATTGATGTTTGGTTCTTCTGATGCACTTATTCGCATTGATATGAGTGAATATACAGAGAGCTTCAACACCTCACGCCTTGTTGGTGCGCCTCCAGGATACGTAGGATATGAAGAAGGAGGACAACTAACCGAAAAGGTTCGCCGTCACCCCTACTCTATTGTCTTATTGGACGAGATTGAGAAAGCACATGGAAATGTATATAACATGCTCCTGCAAGTTCTTGATGAAGGAAGGTTGACCGATGGTAATGGTAGACTAATAGACTTCCGTAATACTGTCATCATTATGACTTCAAATGCAGGTACACGCCAACTAAAGGAATTTGGTCAAGGCGTAGGCTTTAGGGCTGTCAATCTTAATGGGCTTTCACATAGCGAGAGCGATAAGGAAAGAGCTAGAAGCATTATCCAAAAGAGCTTGAGTAAGCAGTTTGCCCCAGAGTTCTTAAATCGTTTAGATGAGATAATCACATTCGATCAACTTGATTTGAATGCTATTCTCAAGATTATCGACATAGAACTTAAAGGTCTGTTCAAGCGTGTTAAGGCGTTAGGCTATGACATGGAGATAAGTGATGAAGCCAAGACGTTTGTAGCAACAAAGGGCTATGATGTTCAATTCGGTGCTCGACCATTGAAACGTGCTATCCAGAATTACATTGAAGATGGATTAAGCGAGTTAATCCTTTCTAATGAGATAAAGCCTGGTGATGTTATCTGCGTTTCTAAGGAGAAAGAAAGTGACAAGCTCAACTTTGTTGCAAAACCATCCATGCCTAACACGGATAAGGAAGCAGAAGATTAAATGGAATAGAAGTTTTAAGACTTTAGATAACAATGAACCTCAAAAGTTAGACATCTAGCTTTGAGGTTTTTCGTTGATTTATATTTAACGTTGGGAACGATGACTAATGTGTAAGGAACTATATTCCGTCTGTTATTATAGAAGGATATAATCGGAACATAAAGGAGGATTTTCGTTTAATTGAAAGTATGAGTATAGGTTAACTTAAAGTACGAGTATAGGTTAACTTGAAGTACGAGTATAGGTTAACTTGAAGTACGAGTGTAGGTTAACTTAAAGTACGAGTGTAGGTTAACTTAAAGTCTTATCGTAAAAAAAATAGAAGTCCTCATAGTAATTAATGAGGACTTCTATAGTGATATAACTTTATAAAAAGCGTTGTTCTATTTCAGCGAGAATTATAATCTAAGGCTCTTTTTGATAGCCTCAATCTTCTTCTCTGCACGCTCTTCACATAACTTGTACTCGGCAGCTGTATTCATAACATCCTTCACCTCAAGATAGAACTTAATCTTAGGTTCAGTTCCTGAAGGACGCACACTAACCTTTGTGCCATCTGTGCAGAACCATTGCAGAACGTTGCTCGTTTCAGGCATATCAAGTTTCTCCTTAGAACCATCAGCCTTTGTTAGTTCAAGGCTCTGATAGTCCTTTGTTATCTCAATAACACTACCACCGAGATCCTTAGGAGGATTAGAACGGAAGTCTTTCATCATCTGTTGAATCTCATCAGCACCACTCTTGCCCGGACGTTCAACATTGATGGTAAACTCTTTACTATATCCATATTCCAGATAAATATCCATGAGAATATCATAAAGTGTCTTACCATGATCCTTAGCGTAAGCACAAATCTCAGCTAAAAGTGAGCATGCGCTGACAGCATCCTTATCGCGAACAAAGTCTTCAGCTAGGAAGCCGTAGCTCTCTTCACCACCACCAATATACTGCTGCTTACCTTCAGACAATGCAATCTCACGTGCAATCCACTTGAAACCAGTATAACAATCACGCATCTCTACATGTTGCTTCTCGGCAATCTTGTGAATTACCTCTGTTGTAACGATAGTCTTAACGATGAAGTCAGTTGGTTTCATCTTGCCTACAGCTTGTCTATTTGTGATAATATACCACAAGAAGAGAAGGCAGGTTTGGTTTCCATTAATAAGTACCCACTCACCATTAGAATCCTTACAAGCCATACCTACACGGTCAGCATCAGGGTCGGAAGCCATGAGGATGTCGGCATCTAGTTCCTTAGCGTCACGCAAACCTAAGGTTAAAGCCTCAGCGAACTCTGGGTTAGGACGATCAACAGTTGGGAAGTTACCATCTTTGATCATCTGCTCTTTCACACAATGAACGTTATCAAAGCCCCATAAAGCTAGGGAACGTGGAATCATGACACGACCAGCACCATGTAATGGAGTGTACACAATCTTTAAGTCGTGCTGATGCTTGATAACCTCTGGATCAATGCAGATAGTCTTAACCTGATCCAAGTAAGGTTTGTCGATATCTTCGCCGATAATTTGAATTAGCTCTTTATTACCATCAAACTTAATATCCTCAACCTTAACATTGTTTACTTCGTCGATAATGCCCTTGTCATGAGGAGCAAGCACTTGTGCACCATCTTCCCAATAAGCCTTGTAGCCATTATACTCACGTGGGTTGTGGCTCGCTGTGATGTTTACACCAGCTTGTGCTTTCAAGTAACGAATAGCAAACGAACATTCAGGAGTTGGTCTCAAGTCATCAAATAGATATGCCTTAATACCATTTGCAGAGAAGATGTTAGCTACAGTTTCAGCAAAGAGACGGGAATTGTTACGGCAGTCGTGACAAACAACTACACTGATTTGCTCTTTGTTCTTGAAATTACGTTTCAAGTAGTTAGCAAAGCCCTGTGTTGCCATACCCACTGTATAGATGTTCATTCGGTTAGAACCAGCTCCCATAATGCCTCGAAGTCCACCTGTACCAAATTCTAAGTCTTTGTAGAAGCTCTCGATAAGATCAGTCTTATCCTCGTTCTTAATCATTGACTCAACGGCTGTTCTTGTCTCTAAGTCAAAAGCAGGAGACAACCACTGCTTGGCTTTACTCTCGCATTCAGCGATGAGTGTCTGGTTATTTTCCATAATTTAAGTCTTTCGTATTTACAATTTATTATTTGCAAATATAAGCATTTATTCCGAGAAAACGTTTGAGGGTTAATTATTTTTTGTATTTTTGCACCAGTTAAACTTAACGATTCATATTAGTTGCATTCATGCCTTTTGATCGTTTAGAGATAACGAAGTATTCATTTAATTAGACATCTTTACATGAATTTGAATTTTGAAGGAATCCTTCTTGCAATATGCACGTTTTTAATTATAGGTTTGTGCCATCCTTTAGTTATAAAGACAGAGTATTATTTTGGTACAAAACCATGGTGGATATGGTTAGTATCGGGCATTGCTTGTTGTGTAGGTGCTTTGTTTGTTGAAAGTATCTTTTGGTCGGCTCTCTTAGGAGTCTTAGGTGCATCACTACTTTGGGGTATTGGTGAATTACTAGCACAAGAGAAACGAGTGGCAAAGGGTTGGTTCCCTATGAATCCCAAGCGCAAGGAGCATTACGAGTATATTAAGAAAGATGAGAGTCTATGCCCTGTCTGCAAAGAAAAGATAATCATTAAGACTTATTCATGGTGGTAAGGCTCACCTTTTATTATAGTGCAAGCTCGATAGAGTTGCTCGGTAAAAATGAGACGAACCATTTGATGAGAGAAGGTCATACGTGAAAGTGAAATCTTATCATTCGCTCTAGTGTATACCTCTTGTGAGAAACCATAAGGCCCGCCAATAACGAAAACTAAACGGCGGGCTGTGTTTTGCTTTCGTGTTAACCAATCGGCATACTGAACAGAAGTAAGTTCTGAGCCATGTTCGTCCAAGAGGACTATAGTATCAGTTGGCTGAATCTCCTTCATAATGAGTTCTCCTTCCTTTTGTTTCTGTTGCTCCTCCGATAGATTCTTTGTATTCTTTAGCTCAGGTATAGTCGTGATAGAGAAAGGCATATAATGCTTTATCCGACTTGTATAATCATCTATTCCCTCTCTAAATATCTTACTTTGTGTCTTACCAACTAAGAGTAATATTGTCTTCATACTTCTTTGCGAATGATTATAGTTTATGCACTTCTTCCCAAATACGCTGTACTGGTAAGCCCATGACATTAAAGTAACTGCCATTGATAGAAGTTACACCAACATAGCCTATCCACTCTTGTATTCCATAGGCACCAGCCTTATCAAAGGGTTTGAAGTGTTCTATGTAATAATTGATTTCTTCATCACTCAGTTGCTTGAAGGTTACATCTGTCGTGACTGAAAAGGAATGGTAATCAGTAGAGGTAAGTAGACATACACCTGTAACAACCTGATGTTTACGTCCGCTGATAAGATGAAGCATTCTACGAGCATCATTAGTATCTACAGGCTTTCCAAGTACTTCATTATCCACCACAACAACAGTATCAGCAGTAATAACCAAGTCCTCTTCTGTTATCATTGATTTATAAACCTCAGCCTTCTCACGCGCTATATATCCTGCCACATCAACAGCTGGTAGGTCGTTAGGATAGTCTTCAGCAACATCAGGTAACACCTTTACCTCAAAATCAAGATCTAATCCTGCTAGTAGTTCCCTTCTACGTGGAGAATTACTTGCTAATATAATATGTTTCTTCATTACCAACCAAATGCTTTTGCGTTCATCACCCACTTTCCTTGTGCTTTCATCACCTGCTCTAAGATGTCACGTGCAACTCCATAGCCCCCTTTGTAGTCACTGATGTAAGTAGCTATTTGCTTGATTTCCGTGCAAGCATCTTTTGGGCAACATGGACAGCCTGCCAACGTCATGACTTCATAATCTGGAATGTCATCCCCTACGTAGATAATCTCCTCTTCTTTCAAATCATACTTCCTTAAAAAATCATTCCAAGTCTTGATCTTCATAGAGCAGTTAATGTAAACATCCTTAACGCCAAGGTACTCGTAACGTGAACGAACATTCTCGTTATGTCCGCCCGTCATAATTGCTAATTGTAGTCCATGCTTGACAGCTAATTGTATGGCATAACCATCCTTAATATTGATTGTGCGAATAGGATCACCCTTCTCGTCCATGAGAATAGTACTAGCAGAAAGGACGCCATCCACGTCAAAGACAACTGCTTTTATTTTCTTTAAATCGTAGTTTATCATTCTTATTTATTGTGTGAATGTATATCATTAGAAAGCCTCTCATAGATAGCTTGCAAACTAGGATGTGATTCCATCAATGCCATTTGCTTGTCAATAACATTCTGATCCCATCTAACAGCTGGTCCTGTTTGTGCTTGTAGTGGTGACATCGTGTGAATCTTATTGGTCGTTTCATCTATCAGTGGTAACATGACATCGAATGGAATACCTTGTTCACTTAGGATGTCTGAGGCTATACTATAACAATGGTTCGTAAAGTTGCAAGCCCATACAGCAGCTAGATGTAAATATTTGCGCTTCTCACTGCTTAATGGTATGATACGTTTCGCAATGCTCTCGGCTAAAGTTCTAATGTCTTCTTCCACAGCTTCAGAGTTTCCCTCAATAAAGATTGGAATATTCTCGAAACTCACGTTTTTAGTCTTTGAAAAAGTTTGCATCGGATAGAACACACCATAACGTTGAACTGAATCCTTAAAGCAATCAATCGACATGGAACCAGCAGTATGAAGAAAGAGTTTGTCTTCCCTACCCTTGCATACCTGCATAATTAACTGACAAAGCACGCTATCCTTTACTGAAAAAATATATACATCAGCATCATCACGCAAGCTATTAAGACAAGTCAATGGTTTTGCACCTAGCTTCTTTGCCAATTCACAGGCAGACTTCTCCGTTCTACTAAAGACCTGATCAATCTTAAAGCCAGCTTTAATAAGAGCCTGCCCTAATTGTGTCGCAAGATTGCCTGCACCTATCAATGTAATATGCTTCATGACAACAAAATTAATCATTTTCTAGGAAAATGTTGTTGTGAGAGATAGTCTTTTTAAAAAAGAATTGCTATTTTCGCAGTAATAAAACAAGGAGTTATAGAGCAAATGAAGTTCTTAGGAATCATACCCGCACGTTATTCTTCTTCCCGCTTCCCTGGAAAGCCATTGGCTATGTTGGGCGGAAAGCCAGTGATACAGCATGTTTATGAAAGAGTAAAGAGTGTTCTTACGGATGTATATGTGGCTACTGATAATGCACATATATATAAGGTGGTAACTGACTTTGGGGGGAAAGCTATTATGACTCGTGAGGAACATGAGAGTGGAACAGAGCGTGTAAGCGAAGCCTTAGATAAGATTGAAGGTAAGTTTGATGTCGTTATCAATATACAAGGTGACGAGCCTTTCATTCAAAGTGAGCAAATCAAAATGCTGATGTCTAGTTTTGCTGACGAACAAACTCAGATTGCGACCTTAGGAGTTCCTTTGAAGTCGATGGACGATGTAAGTAAAAGCAATACTCCGAAGATCGTTATTGATAATCATAACAATGCTCTCTACTTCTCTCGCTCTGTAATTCCATTTGTGCGAGGGATAAATCAAGCGGACTGGTTGAGTCATTACCCTTTCTTAAAGCACGTTGGACTTTATGCTTATCGAACAGAAACGTTACGCGAAATTAGTAAATTACCCTTATCTTCCTTAGAACTTGCAGAAAGATTAGAACAGCTCCGATGGTTACAAAATGGTTATCGCATAAAGGTTTGTATCACAGACATTGAAACAATTAGTATTGACACACCCCAAGATTTAGTCAATGCAGAGGAATATTTAAAAGCAAATCAATCTATAATTATTCAAAAGATTGATGGCAAATTTTTGTAATATAATATTGCTAATTTAGATAGCTGTATTTGCGTTTTTTTATCCAGCGAACCTTCATTCTACCTTAAATACGATTGTTTTGAAGTAATTGCTAGCTTGCTTATAAAGTTCTGATATATAAAGACTTATAAATTAAAGTCTTATTTTCAACTAATTACTCTCATTTATTTGGGTAAAAAAACAGCTTCTTTTTTTGCTAAAAATTGAGCTATCTTTCACCAAAAAAACGATAGTACTTTTTTTACTCAAAACGGAGGTACATTTCACTCAAAAACGTAGGTACGTTTTATAAAAAAACATAGGTCAGACTTCCAAAAAAATCAGTTATTCCTTGTAAAAAAACCTAATTATTACGTTCAGATACTTCCTAGAATGAGAAAAATCAAATGTAAAGAATATATCAACATATTTCTACAATCTATCTCTTTTAAAACCAAGTTAGAGAAGTGGAAATATTCGGTAAGAAGAACGTCCTCACTTGTCTGAAATAAATTAACTTTATTGCTGAACAAGGTGAGGACGTTAGCATTAATTTTCTCTTTCGATAGGCTGTATAAAGCATTCCCTCTAATCGAATAGTTAGTTTCAGTAAATGATTAGAATGGAGGCTTCATCATGTCATCGGGTGGCGGAGGCAATGGTCCATCGTTCATCTTGCTTCCCATAATCTCTCCTCCTATAGAATCATCAGGCAAAGGAGCATTGAAATCGATATCTTCAGGATTGGAGAAACGAGTATATTCACCACGGAAATTCAAGAGAACATCGCCCGTTGCACCCTTACGGTGCTTGGCTATAATGATTTGCGCCATACCATGGAGGTCGTTTCCCTTTTCATCTTGTAGAATATGATAATACTCTGGACGATGCACAAATAGTACCATATCCGCATCCTGCTCAATAGCACCTGATTCACGCAAGTCACTTAACTGTGGTCGCTTGCCTTCTGGTCCATCACGCTGCTCTACGGCACGACTTAATTGTGACAATGCTAACACGGGAATGTTTAATTCTTTTGCAAGACCCTTCAACGAACGACTTATCGTTGATACCTCTTCTTGTCGGCTATTAAAGCGCATTCCATTTGCATTCATCAACTGCAAATAGTCAATCATTAAGAGCTCTATACCATGTTCTCTCACCAATCGACGAGCCTTTGTTCGTAATTCAAATATAGATAAGCCTGGAGTATCATCAACATAAATAGGTGCGCCTTGCATCTTACGAATATTAGAGTCGAAACGTTCCCATTCATCTGGTGTTAACTGACCATTAAGAATCTTGTTACCAGGTATAGAACAAACGTTTGAAATCAATCGATTGACCAACTGAACATTATTCATCTCAAGAGAAAAGAAGGCTATCGGCTTACGATAATCAATAGCAACATTCTTTGCAATACTCAAGGCGAATGATGTTTTACCCATGGCTGGACGTCCTGCTATGATAACAAGATCGGAAGGTTGCCAACCTGCTGTAATATCATCCAACTTACGGAAACCACTAGGAACACCAGTTAAACCACCTTCACGATTAGAGGCTTGAAGCAAAAGTTGGTGAGCTTGATCAACGATGGTATCAATCTGTACATAATCTTGAAGCATATTCTTTTGAGAAATCTCAAATAATGCTCCTTCAGCTTTCTGCATTAAATCGTCTACATCCACCGTTTCATCAAAGGCATCGGTCTCAATCATTGAAGCAAATTGGATGAGCTGTCGTGCGAGAAACTTCTGCGCTAGAATATGTGCGTGATATTCAATATGGGCAGAAGAGGCAACTTGAGAACTCAATTCTACAACATAAGCAGGACCACCTACGTCCTCAAGTGTTCCTTTATGACGTAACTCTTCCGTAACCGTCATAATATCTACAGGCTTCTCTTGAAGATTTAACGACTGTACCGCCTCATAGATCTTCTGATGTCGAGCTTCATAGAAAGTCTCTGGCTTAATTATTTCAGATACAACAGTGAAGGCATCCTTATCAATCATAAGGGCACCTAACACTACTTTCTCAATATCAATCGCCTGTGGCTGTAAATGACCAAAGGAAGTATCAATAGGAGCTTGTTGCCCCTTTCTACTAGTTTTGCTAACTTTTCTTTCTGGCATACAGCGGCAAAATTACAAAAAATATTCCGTTCCCTACATCATTATAACAACGTTTTATTATCTTTGTAAGCAGTTTATAAAAGAAAAGCTATGATTTGTTTCCCCTGTTGTAAAATCAATCTTGGTTTGAATGTTGTGAGTAAGCGTGAAGATGGTTACCACAACTTAGAAACCGTTTTTTATCCTGTCCCTCTCTGTGATGTACTTGAAATAAAGAAGATGGACGAGGAGTTCCCTTCAGATACAGCTTGTGACCTAAAGGTTACTGGTAGTATTGTTGAATGTGATGAATCAAAGAACCTTGTTGTTAAGGCTTATAACCTTATTGCAAAGGATTATCAACTACCACGTGTACATATACACTTGTGTAAGCGCATACCTATGCAAGCAGGTTTAGGGGGAGGCTCATCTGATGCAGCCTATATGATAAGGTTGTTAGACGAACGTTTTCGCTTAAATATGGGAATCAATGAGATGGAACGTTACGCTTCTAAGCTAGGAGCTGACTGTGCTTTCTTCATAACTTCCGAGATAGCTTATGCAACAGGTATTGGCAATATTCTAACTCCTGCTGATTCTGAAAGTGGAAATCTTAATGGCTATTATCTTGTTCTTGTGAAACCAGATATAGCTGTCTCTACGGCTGAAGCATATTCTTCAATTACTCCTAAGAAACCTGCGAAGTGTTGTCGGGATATTGTCAAGCAACCTATTGATACATGGCGTGACGAACTTATCAACGACTTTGAAGCTCCTATCTTTGCGAATCACACAGAGCTTGCAACTATCAAGCAAACATTATATGACAATGGAGCACTCTATGCGCAAATGTCAGGAAGTGGAAGTACAATCTTCGGTATATTTGGAGGGAAACCTACAAACATAGAACAACTCTTCCCAAATATGTTTACCTATACTTGTAGATTATAAATGTCCACAATATTTGGTAGTTAGAGAAAAAAGAAGTAATTTTGCACCGCTGTCACGAGATGACAGCAATAAATTCAAACCTTATAAATTATTTATTTAAATTATGGCAACAAAAATCAGATTGCAGCGCGGTGGTCGTAAGAACTATGCTTTTTATAGCATTGTAATCGCTGACGCTCGTGCACCACGTGATGGTAAGTTTACTGAAAAGATTGGTACTTATAACCCTAACACCAATCCAGCCACAGTAGATTTGAATTTTGAGCGCGCTCTTTATTGGGTTGAGACAGGTGCTCAGCCAACTGACACTGCACGTAACATCCTTAAAGGTGAAGGTGTTTATATGATGAAGCATCTTCGTGGTGGTGTTAAGAAAGGCGCATTTGACGAGGCAACTTGTCAACAGAAGTTCGAGGCTTGGAAGCAAACTAAAGTTGCAGCTTTGATGCTGTAGCAAAGAAGGTTACTGACGAGAAGAAAGCTGCTGTTGCTCAGAACCTTGAGGCTGAGAAGAAAGTTAATGAGGCTATTGCTAAGAAGGTTGCAGACAAGAAGGCTGCTGCCGTTGCAGCACAAGCTGAGGCTGAAGCAGCAAATGCTGCAGAGGAAACTACAACAGAGGAAACTCCTGCTGAGGCTTAATTCTCTTACTCACATTTACAAGGAAATCCATAGATTAAAGAAAATCTATGGATTTCTCTTTTATAGATACCATTGAAATTATCTAATACATCTGTTTGACAAATAGTTTTTTTAATCGTAACGTGTTTATTGATTTAGATAACTTGTGTTTAAAAAAATAGGTGAAGTTACTCATATAAAAGTTATTTCACAAGGATGTTTATTTGCAGTTTTAATTTTTGATTGAGAACAATAAGTTAAGTCATAAAATGAAGAATTAAAATCACATCAATCACAAAAATCACAAAAATCATATTAAGCTTATATCATGCTTTTTCTCGTAATTAAAAATAAACATTATATATTATTATTTATTAATAAGGTACTATATTATATGAGAATCCTCCTTTACATATTGAAAATTTCTTTTTGTGATTTTGTGATTTGTGATTTTATGATTTGGACTTAATGGAGATTATTTAAACTTTATACTTTTGATTATCCTTATCTTTCTGAAAAAAACAGAAACTTATGAAGGTAATTGCAATACTTGTTGCCTCAGTACCACGAAAAAATGTATGTATTATGAAAAAAACTGCTTATCTTTTGCAGCAGAAAAAAAGAAAAAAAGTATCACTTCTATCCTTCAATCTGAATTTAATATATTTCTAGCTTTAATCTTTGAACTATGATCTTTGGTGTTTTTTTCCCCACTAACACTTATCTTTGAACTTATCAACACTAACCTTAGAATATGCTAATGCTAACCTTTTTGAACTTTAATTACTAAATGTATATTGCTCCAAACTAAATTTAATAAAAATAATGACATAAAGCAAAAATCCAAATAAATCATTTAATACCGAATGGTTTAAGTTATTCCTCTAAACAATAGAAGAAAGAGTAAATACCTGTAGGTTGGAGATTCATTTTTTTGTAATATCTCTTTTCGATAAATGCTTTTAACGTATCAGCTTCTTTAAGGATTACAAACTCTTTTTTTCTTCTATCATCCTTTTTAATACAAAAGACATATTGGAAGATTTATTGTTAACTATACTATGTGGTAATTTATATAGAAAGACATCACCAGAAAAATAGTAACAGGCTATTATCAACCGAGTACTATTTGATGGATAATATAGAGCACCAGCAGAATGCACAAGAGTTCCATCGTATCCATATTCAAATTGAGATAAAAAAACAAATCTTTCTTATAGTTTCCTTTTTCTGCATCTAAAAGCAAAATCCATATTAATAAATTCTTTCCGACTTAAAGTATCTAAGGGATTATCCCATTTACGAATTGTATAGTTATTTTCTACCCTCATATAGAAAGGATAAGTCTTTCCTTTAATTGTTATTGTATGCCCCTTACGCACATAGCATAATCCGTTAGAATCTAATTCGTAATAACCTTTAATTATCCCATTCTCTACATGGATAGTCTGAATGTTAATCTGTGCAGTAAGTATAGTTGTTTGTAACAGAAAAAATATCCATATTACACTACTTATATATCTCATTATCTGATATTTACTTAGAATAAAATCTTATGATATGCTATTTATAAGCATAAAGTTAGACCAAATTGAATACTTCACTAGGAGTTTTGCGCTTTAAAACATCAAGCAAGAAATCCTTACCAGCAATAATACCTCTATTACGTAGCATTGATTCAATCGTCTTCTTCGCTAGCTCTGGATGATTATTTTCATCACTTAAATGACAAAGCCATACATGATGTAAGTTAGGAGTTGCATTGTTAACTAAAGCATTTGCACATGCTTCATTACTCAGGTGACCATTGGAACCGCTTATACGCTCTTTCAGGTGACGAGGATATGGTCCATTCGCCAACTTTTCAGGTTCGTGATTAGCTTCTATTACTAAGTAATTTGAAATAGATATGTAGTGAGCTATGTCATCTGTAATGTGCCCACAATCAGTCACCAATGTAAAGTATAGGTCATCATGTCTAATGGAATATCCCACACAATCAGTACTATCATGTGGAACAGAGAATGGAGTTACATAAAACTCTCCTATTTGTACTTCTTTATTTTTTATTACTTCACGAGTAAGCTCATGATCAATCTTACGTCGTACACACCAGTTCTTACTAATCCCTAAATGCACATCACTGGTAGTATATACAGGTAATTGTAAGTCACCACTAATAGATCCAACAGACTTCACATGATCAGCATGGTCATGCGTGATAAGAATGTTATGAACCATTTTCATTTGTAGTCCGTAGTTATGGAATGACTTCTTCAAAGAACGAATACCCACACCACAATCAATCATAAGACAATCTGTATCTGTATAAAGCAAATAGCAATTACCACTACTACCACTACCAAAAGATAGAAACCTAAGCATTATTTCTTTTATTTTACGCAAATGTAATAAAAGAATTTAAATGTACAAAAATTCTTTATTCCCATTGACCATTATTTAACCTTGAATTTATGATTAATTAATTATCCCATGTAATTCCCTTTATCATTAGAATGGAAGTCCAACTGCAAAATGGAATGTAAAATCACGCTTGAAATTTGGATGCCATAAGGCATAATGCTCAGCAGTGGTCGTATATGCAGGATTAATAGCTTTCATACCACCATCAAGGCGTAGTACAAAATAATCAAAATTCAATCTTAATCCTAATCCGTAAGCAACAGCTATCTGCTTATAGAAGTCAGTGAAGTGGAATTGACCACCAGGTTGGTTAGCATAATCACGCAACGTCCAAATGTTACCTGCATCAATAAAAGCTGCACCATCAAACTTCCAAAATAAGTGTGTACGATATTCAGCATTGAGATCTAGTTTCATATCACCTGTTTGATTGATAAAATCTATCCTACCATCTACACCTCTGAACTTACCTGGTCCTAACTCTCGAACACTCCAACCTCTAACAGAGTTAGCTCCACCAGAGAAATAACGCTTTTCAAAGGGTAATATCGTACTATTACCATATGGATAAGCAATACCAATTCCTCCATGTAATGCTAATGTGTTACGATCATCAAATCGTAAAATCTGAGTATAATCAAAATCAAACTTTACATATTGGGCATAAGCTATATTAAATAATGTACGTTTACCCATGCTATTCTCTTTAAATTTAAAGATACCACCTAGTCCGTTGAGAACATTACCAGCAAGTTCTATTTTTCCTCTAAAAGCATGACTACGACTACTATAATTAAAACCAAAGCCTGTACGGACAATGAACAAATCTTGATAATTATATCTAAGAATTGCATTGCGAGTCGTGGCATTATCAAGATAATTATGTTTAAATGTTTCACTAATCCACGGCATATACACATAACTGAGATTTAGAAGATCAAAATCATATGTAAGATGATGTGGCACATTCATCCAATGATATTTCCATGCTCCATTGAAAACTCGACGATGAAACTCTGGGCGATTTTGTAGATTCCAACTAACAGCAACTTCTGTGGTGGCACTACTACGACGCCTAAATTCCTTTGAGAGGAAAGGAGATAAAAGACGTGGGAACTGAAGACGTGCTTGTACACTATACTCTTCATAGTTGCTATTCTTATAACCTTCCAATCCTTTGATTGCTTCAAATGCTGAACGAAACTCTAAGCTCAAATGTTCACTTCCACGAAAAAGATTTCGATTCTGATAAGATAAAACAACAGCTGCACCTAAATCTCCCGCAGTATTCGTACCTTCTGGTTGAAACGAAATTGTATTAGGTTTATTATTAGATACCATAATATCAGCATCCAAATAGTGTGTAGAAGACTTTGTTATAGAATGTCCTATAACTAGACTATCATAACGAGGAACTTCTCGGAAATTTATATTTGTGTAATGTACTGCTCCTAACCGAGAGAAATTATTATAAGTGTTTTGTAAATCTGTAGTAGAAAAATATTTACCTTTTTCTATAGCGGTGTTATCTTCTAATACACTTTTGCGGAGATGAAATCCAGTGGAATCCTTTGGTATGAAGTTTACATTATTGATTATATAACGTGGATGTAATGTGGGTGTTGAATTACTATTTTCTATGTATTTCATCAAGTGCAGTGTAACACTGACATGCTGCTTTCCCCTTATAGAATCTGCGGAATAGTATATAAAATCCTTATGAAAATGATAAAAACCAGAATCATTCAATATATGTGTAAGACGTTTACGTTCATCATCCAAGGATGTAACAGTAAATTGTTTAGGATGCTGTGTGCCTAATTTAAGATGATTAGTAAGTACTTTTGCTATGACAGAATCCTCAATATCATATTTGAAATTATCAATTACATAAGGTTCTCCAAAATGTAAATTATAAATAGCAGTAAGTCTTTTTCCTCTTACCTTCTTGTCTATTTTCACAGATGCATTCATATACCCCATATTCTTCATTGCCGAAGTTAGGTCTTCACATGACAATCGTGCTTGTAATGTATCATAGACAACTGGTTTCTCCCCCATTTTTCGTAAAGTTCGATTAATCCATCTTGTTGAATCTTTACCAGACAAAGAATAAGTTCCAAGCGGTATCTTAAATAAAGAGAACCAACGAGAGTTTCCTTTCTGGCGAACGTATTGCATCAAAAGAGATTGATTCACATCCTTATTGTCAGAATGTAGTTCAACCTTATCTAATAAATACTCTCCATCAGGTATAAATTTATCCGTAGAGCAGGCTATCATTGTTAATATAATGATGACTACTACAATGAGTGGAGAGATATAATTATGTAATCTTCTAAGTAACATTGCTATCTATTTTACTTATTATCTTATACCATAAATATCTTTATATGTGAGATATTTTCTTCTCTTTTGTTCTGTATCAATACCTGATACTTTTTTCATTGAAAATATTCCTTATTGATTGCACCATTAATAGAAAACTCTACTAAACACAACTGAAAGCAATATTAGAAATTTCGGCAAAGATAATAAAAAGTTGAGAGTAATAGACAGCGCGTGCTGTTTTTTTTGTACTTTTGCAAAGTGATTTCTAAGAATAAAATAAAACTTATCCACTCTCTCGAGACAAAGAAAGGAAGAGAAAAGGCTGGGTTATTTGTGGCTGAAGGACCGAAGGTTGTAAATGACCTACTATATGCTGGTTTCACTGCAGAAAACATATTTGAGGATATTGAGGATATTAAGAAGATTTCTTTTCTACAACATCCTCAATCAATGCTCGGCGTATTCAAGTTACCAAGAAATGAGCATTATACAGAATTCTCAATTACGCAACTGGTCTTAGCTCTCGATGGTGTACAGGATCCAGGGAATCTCGGTACGATAATTCGTGTAGCAGACTGGTTTGGTATTAAAGATATCTTTTGTTCATTAGATACTGCTGATTGCTGGAATCCAAAAGTAGTTCAGGCAACAATGGGGAGTATAGCAAGAGTGCAGTTACATTACGTGGATTTAAATAAGATGGTTGAATCTTTACCTGCTGATTATCCTATATATGCCACTCTACTGGATGGTGAGAATATCTATAAGCAAGAACTCTCACACCATGGTATGATTGTGATGGGTAATGAAGGCAAAGGTATATCACCTTTACTCCGTACAAAGATTAATCGCAAATTATATATCCCAAGCTATTCCTCAGATGGTAACACCGCTGAGTCATTGAATGTTGCAATTGCAACATCTATAGTCTGTGCTGAATTTAGAAGAAGATAAAACTATAAGATTACTTTCATCATGTAAACTACACATTCATGAAAGTAATCTTATTACTCATTAATAAACTCTAGGACCAAAAATAGCTGTACCGACACGCACCATGGTTGAATGGCATTCAACGGCTATTGGATAATCATGGCTCATACCCCACGATCGCTCTTTAAATTCAGGATCATCAGAGAAATACATTGCTTTTAGTTCCTCAAATAAATTGGAAGCAAATGTCATTTCTTTACGTATTTGATCTTTATCATCAACATTAGAAGCCATCATCATCAATCCAGATATATGCACATTCTTTAGTCCTCGCCATTCACCACTCTTCAAGAACTCACGACAAGCATCTGGAGTAAAACCATATTTACTCTCCTCTTCTGCAATATGCAACTCTAAGAGAACATTGATGACTCTATTATGCTTTGCAGCTTGCTTGTTTATTTCCTTCAAAAGCTTGACAGTATCTACAGCTTCTATCATTGATATATAAGGAGCAATGTATTTTACCTTATTTGTCTGCAAGTGTCCAATGAAGTGCCATTCGATATCTTTGGGAAGACTCTGAACTTTACCAGCCAGCTCTTGTTCGTGACTTTCACCAAATATACGTTGTCCTTCACGATAAGCTGCTTCTATATATTCTTTAGGATGAAACTTACTGATAGCAACCAATTTCACTCCATCAGGAAGCGTATCGAGTACTTCATGTAAATTCTTTGCGACATCAAACATAAGTTATAAGTTTTTATCGTTTGATTATTGTTCAAATTCTGGCTTACTCTCTTTTTCTTCCTTTTTCCCTGCACGATGTTCAAAGACATCCATAATCTTTGTTTCGGTGATAGCTGCAATTTCATAATCAATCAGTGTAGCTCCCATAACTTCGTCTACATGCTTAACGGCTCCATTGACAGAATGTGCTTGAACAAGATAAGTAACAGAAGAACGCTTCTCTTTCTCTGTCTTTTCATCAATAGTAATAAAAGCTAGACGAGCTTTAAACCACTTATCATCTGTATCAATATCACTAAAGAATATTTCACCGTATGCTGCTGGTGCAATTGCTTTTACATCAAATTCACCGCTTACATAATGTGACATCTCTTCGGTAATAAACTCTTCTGCTTCTGAAAAACTGAAAGCATCAACAACATATTGTTCTATCACCTTTTTATTCTGACCATCTTCCATGGTTTTATCATATCTCACTCTTGTTTCAAACCATGTGCTAGTTCTACTTCTCATATCTTTTAATAATTTAGTTGAAAAGTTCTCATCCTCAAAGAGAAGATGAGATACTACATATTTAATGTAGCGCAAAAGTAGTAAAAAATCTGCGTTAATCACCTAAATGTTCCATTAAATAAAAAAAAATATATAACTTTGCAAGCATAGTAAAAGAACTATGGGTGGATGCCCTTCCTCCTATTTGTAATCAGTAAAGGAGGATAAACAAAACAATTATGCCAGAAATATCAGTTCGTGGGCTTGAAATGCCAGAGTCGCCTATTAGAAAATTGGCGCCACTTGCTGCTGCGGCAAAAGAACGTGGCACTAGAGTTTATCATTTAAATATAGGACAACCAGATTTACCCACACCTCAATGTGGGCTGGATGCATTAAAGAATATTGATCGAAAGATTCTAGAATATTCTCCATCACAAGGTAATCTGTCTTACCGCAAGAAACTATGTGACTTTTATAAGAAGTTCAACATAAATGTTACGCCTGATGATATTATTATCACATCAGGAGGCTCTGAGGCAGTTCTATTCTCATTCATGTCCTGCCTTAATCCTGGAGATGAAATAATTATCCCAGAACCTGCATACGCTAATTATATGGCATTTGCCATTTCTGCGGGTGCAAAGATAAAGACTATTGCGACATCTATTGAAGAAGGTTTCGCCCTTCCCAAGGTAGAACAATTCGAGAAATTAATTAACGAGCGTACACGTGCTATTATGATTTGTAACCCTAATAATCCTACGGGTTACTTGTACACACGTAGAGAGATGAATCAAATACGTGACCTCGTTAAGAAATATGATTTATATCTCTTCTCTGATGAGGTTTATCGTGAATACATCTATACAGGCTCACCCTATATCTCGGCAATGCACTTGCAGGGGATAGAGAATAACACGATACTTATAGATTCTGTTTCTAAACGTTACAGCGAATGCGGAATACGTATCGGAGCTTTGATAACCAAGAATGAAGAGATACGCAAAGCCGTTATGAAGTTCTGCCAAGCACGTTTGTCTCCACCACTTATTGGTCAAATCGTAGCAGAGGCAAGTCTTGATGCTCCACAATCATATTATCGTGATGTATATGATGAGTATGTCGAACGGCGTAAATGTCTTATTGATGGTTTAAACAGAATCCCAGGAGTCTACTCCCCTATCCCTATGGGAGCTTTCTATACTGTAGCAAAGTTGCCTGTTGATGATTCTGATAAATTCTGCCGTTGGTGCTTGGAAGAGTTCAGCTATGAAGGCGAAACAGTCATGATGGCTCCTGCTAGTGGTTTCTATACAACCCCTGGTGCTGGTCGTAATCAAGTTCGCATTGCATACGTACTTAAACGAGAAGACTTACAGCGTGCTTTGTTTATCCTACAAAAGGCACTAGAGGCATACCCAGGACACGTAAAGGAAGAATAAAATCAAAACTCAAGTTTATAATTCTAAAATTATAGTCCATGAACATCATGGGCAGAACTTATGAACTATCCACTTTTTATTGCTCGGAAGATTTATAATGGAGGCGACAAGACCAGAAAGGTTTCTAAGCCTGCTATCCGTATTGCCACCATTGGAGTAGCAATAGGTTTAGCTGTGATGATCATCTCTGTGAGTGTCGTTCTCGGCTTTAAACACTCTATCCGTGATAAGGTTATCGGCTTCGGAAGTGATATAACTGTAGCAGACTTCCTTACCTTACAAGGTTCCCCGAGCAATACCCCATCCAAATCAATGATTCTTTAATCAGAGCTCTAAAGAGTACACCTGGTATAAAGCATGTACAACGTTATGCTTACACACAGGGAATCTTAAAGACAAACGATGATTTCCTGGGTGTATTATTAAAAGGTGTTGGTCCTGAATTCGATTCAACCTTCATTCATTCAAATATGGTTGAAGGGACTCTTCCTAAGTTTTCTGATTCTGAAAGCCACCAAAAGATTGTTATCTCAAAGACCATCGCTGATAAACTAAATTTAAAAGTGGGGCAACGCCTCTTCGCTTACTTTATTAACAAGCAAGGAGTTCGAACCCGTAAGTTCACCATAACGGGTATTTATGCTACTAACATGAAGCAATTCGATTCACAGATTTGCTTCACGGATTTATACACCATCAACAAGCTCAATGGATGGGAGCCCGATCAATATAGCGGGGCTGAATTGCAAGTCAATGACTTCTCACAGCTCAATCTCATCACAATGCGGATATTAAATAAGGTGAAGAACACTGTGGATCATTATGGTGAGACCTACTCTGCCGAGAATATAACCGAGATGAACCCACAGATTTTCTCATGGCTCGATCTAATGGATATGAATGTTTGGATTATCCTAGCACTTATGACCGCTGTTGCTGGTGTAACGATGATCTCTGGCTTACTGATTATTATTCTTGAGCATACCCAAATGATTGGTATTCTCAAAGCGCTTGGCTCACGCAATCGTCAGATACGCCACATCTTCTTATGGTTCTCAACCTTTATCATTGGTAGAGGATTACTCTTTGGAAACATCATTGGCTTAGGTTGCATCTTATTACAAAAATGGTTAGGATTAATAACACTTGACCCACAAACTTATTATGTGAGTGTTGTTCCTGTAGAGATTAACATTCCACTTATCATAGCACTCAACCTTGCGACCTTATTAATTTGTATTATTGTTCTGATAGCTCCAAGTTATCTCATCAGTCATATACATCCTGCCAAGTCAATGCATTATGAATAAGAATAACCCTCCCTTACTTCGAATGAAAGTACCACAAGACATAGCGAAGTAATGGAGGGAAAATGAGTTGCAAGGACTTCGAAGTTCTTGAGTCTTCTTCTGTCTAAAACTATGTTACTATTCCCCTATGTCCTTCCGTTACTATGTCTCCAAAACTTATGTCATTGAAAAATATGTCTTTATGGCATTATGTCTAAAAATATGTCTCTTTGTCATTCCGTCTAAAATCTATGTTACTACCCCCTATGTTCTTTTGTTACTCTGTCTCCAAAACTTATGTCATTGAAAAACTATGTCTTTATGGCATTCTGTCTCTAAATCCCATATTCTTCTGTCTCACACAAAAGCCCCACCCCGTAGGTTGGGGTGAGGCTGTACCACGGATGCGAGAGAACCAAATTAATACACTAGTTTTGAAAGACATTAATTTCACAATTAATATAATCGATTGTCTTATTACAGAACGATTGATACCCTGAATCAATCTAAAAAAATGCCCCCGTGGTAAAAGCCGACACTAAAGAAAGCCTCCCCAAGCCCCTCCAAAGGAGGGGATGTCCCTAACCCTACTTACGATGCTTTCATTTGTTTCAAACTATATCCAATAAGGACATCCCCTCCTTTGGAGGGGCTTAGGGAAGGCTTCTTTTTTTGGGGGTGGGGGTATTACCCTACCTGTGGTCCAGTGTGGTCTTCACTCCCCTCTCCATTCGGAGAGGGGGCGGGAGTAAGGCTTTTCTTCTTCCTCGCAGGATTATCCACATCCACCTGTAACTCCTTTAACGCCTTGCGCACCGACTCTTTCCATGTCAATGTTAGCTTCGGAGCTTTGAGGCTCTTTGCGCATACGTCTTTCTCGTTTTCTTCCATCTTCGAGGGAACGTTCACACGCAAAGAGAAAATATCACCGAGGTCTAAGCCTGTCCCCATACGCGCACAGTCAAGGATAAGATTGCGCAGCGTGATGATCACGTTCCGTGCGTCACCCTCTGTCAATGAGGTTTCACGAACAATACGTTCCAACACCATTTCGGGAGAGATTTTTTGTTGACCTTTAGGTACGGCGATATACACCGTTTTACCCTTCATTTTTCCCATTGTCGCCTTACGAGGCGCAACTTTGAATTCAATCATTTTGATTTGGTTTTTAATTAAACATTAGATTAATATATCAACATCATTTTGATGTCTTTTTTAATGTGTTTTATACCCAGCGGTTGGGTAGCACCGTACCCAGCTGCTGGGTAGCATCGTACCCATTCGCTGGATAACCCCCTACCCATTCGCTGGGTACGATTGTACTTCCTCGCTGGGTACGATTGTACTTCTTCGTAGGATAAAATATATTTTAGATTAATGCCCACATGATAGCTATTCTTATTCATTAACTTTTATAATTTGAATAGAAAGCCATTATCTGCTGTGTACTTCTGTTACTTTCTTCATTATGTGAATTCTTTTGCCTTGAAACCACGGAAATGAATAAAAGTAATAACTTGAGTGAGAAGACCTTTATTCAATAACGAATAAATGGTCTTACCTGTGCATGTGAAGTCTTTGATAATAAATCAAAAGAGTAGCTGCCTCCAATTCCTATTGTCGCTTGCTTGTACTCAGATCCATCTACACACTCTTCAGATGTCCAATATAGTCCACTTGGCGCAGTGCCTCCTACTTTTGTGAAAGCTCCATTAAACCTCGTTATATTCATCTGTGGGAATTGGATCAAAGAAGAAAAACCATTTGCAGGTGCATCAGAAGGAATTAAATAAGAAAAATCATATGAGAAAGTTTCCCCTTTACCTATATTAGGTAATTTACCAAGATTTACACCCATAACTAGAATTTCTGCTAATGAAGGGACATACCATTCATTTTTTCCAATTAAACCACTATAAGATGGATTACCATAACCTACAGTTTGATAGTATTCAGAAGCCATTTGTTGAGCTGGAGAAGAAGAGGAATATACCTTTTGATTATATTCAATCAAGGATTTGGTAAATAATTCTGCATAGCTGGTTCTTGGGAAAGAGGTTTCTTGTGAGTTATATGATGACCATTGAGGCATATTACTTCCACCACTATAAGATGAAACTGCATCAGATAATGCTACTGCTACACGAGCATAAGGGTCAACAATAACACCAATAGGAGTTTTACTTGGATTACTATCAGCTGTCCCAAATGTCCCATCTTTAAAAAGATACATATAGTCCATGAAAAGATTAACAATAACACGATACTTTTTATTAGATTGCACTAATTTATGAGTAGGTATTGTTATAGTCTTTCCAACAAGACTCCTTCCATAAAGTTCCCCAAAAGTAAATGATAATTTCATGTTTGCACAATCTGTAGATGGCAAGAAATAGAGAATAGACTGTGCATTACCATATAAGCGCCCCTCTGTACTCATAGATTCAAAAGTAACTAAGTTTCCACTATCCCAATGATCCATCGAATATGCTTGGGAGACATTCCCCATGGTTGGGTAAGTATATAAATTAGTCGAAAAATCATATACCATTGTTTCTGGGATCTTGTTAGGCAACGTTTCCACTGTATATTTGAGGCGCTCTGCTGCATTTTCTGGCATAGAGCCAAATATTACGCCACTATAGCCCAGTTGTTTCGCCTTTATATTACAATTAACGAAACGGATTTCTGTATTTACTAATGCTCCTACATGCTTCATCTCAAAAGCCACATATTGTTTAGGGTCTTGATTGATAGCAACTCCACGTTTTATTGTGAAGCGAGCTGTTCCTGCATCCGTTCGATTAACAGTGAACTGTGTACCATTAGCCGTCACTTTGTCATTAAAACAGACAAAATCGTATGAGCCGTGAGGGAGATAAATAGATTCTGTTGCTCCTGCATCAGGGGTAAAAGTTGAACCCTTGAAGGTTCCCTTAGTCTGTCCCTTGAGTACACCGCCTTGGTAAGCCTGGATAGTGTAATGAGTTGGAGTATAGATACTGCGTGTTTTAGCCTTAGCTTCTTCTCTGTGGCTTGTGTCTGGAACTAAACTTACTTCTGCCTGCCAACCATCACCCAAGTCTTGCAATTCTGTCTGTGGTTGAGCTGCTGCACGTGTGCCAGCTACTTCCTCCGCAGGCTCAAAGTCTTTCTCACTGATCTTGAACGAGACACGCTCCATACCATCCTGTGGTGTCACACCATCTGCTAAGTCCTCGCTATTACTACAACCTGAAAAGGCAAAGCCAGTAACAATGCTAAGCACAAGCGTAGAAAGCGATGCTTTAAAAATATTATTCTTCATTGTTTTCTCTTTAATCGTTATTACTCGTTAATTACTAGAATTCAATTGTTCCTCCATCAACATCACCACCATCTTCCCAGTCCGTCTCGATTGTGTGTGGAGCATCTGGGTATACCGATGTACAAATAAAGTCTTCGGGTTCAAGTTGATGAACTTTACATTCGGGACGTTCATAATCCCTTTTCTGTTTCGTTTTTCTCTCATTGCTTTA